>ERZ773359.45-NODE-45-length-132912-cov-51.841980_pt1 | contig 132912 bp, 93 predicted proteins | sample MGYA00374955_ERZ773359 | MGnify/ENA primary metagenome ERZ773359 (study PRJEB29098, sample SAMN04486028) | biogas fermenter metagenome | study: EMG produced TPA metagenomics assembly of the Biogas fermentation microbial communities from Germany - Plant 4 DNA1... | reverse complement strand
GATAAGTAAAATCCCCATGGATTTCATCGGAAACAACCAGCACGCCATGCCTCAGCTAACCCCGACGTACACAGGGAAACCACAGGACCTGAAATATGGGAAGACACCGACGGAAAAGTTGATATCCTGGTATCGGGTATCGGTACAGGGGGCACCATCACGGGAGCCGGCGAATACCTGAAATCAAAGAACCCGAACTTATGGATTATCGCCGTAGAGCCAGCAGGCTCACCGGTGCTCTCGAAAGGGACACCCGGCGCCCATAAGATCCAGGGCATAGGCGCCGGCTTCGTGCCTGAGATTCTTAACACAGAAGTCTATGATGAGATCATTACCGTTGAGAATGAGGATGCCTTTGCCGCAGGCAGGGACCTGGCAAGGACCGAAGGGCTTCTTTGCGGTATATCTTCCGGTGCGGCGCTCTGGGCTGCCACACAGGTCGCGAAGCGCCCTGAAAACACCGGAAAGAATATCGTTGTTGTGCTGCCCGATACCGGTGAGCGGTATCTGTCCACCCCGCTGTTCTCGGATTTATAATGGTATGGTGTTCCGGCGCAGGCGATAAGAAAAAAGTGCAGTGCATTATCCCCCTTACGATTCCTAAATTTACCATATGGGTAATCATTTGTTGAATCCATATTATTCATATGATATATTAGGCAATTAAGGGGGTGTATTTTTATGAGGATTTCAACAAGAGGTCGCTATGCCCTGCGCCTGATGCTTGACCTGGCCTTGAGCGATCCTGATGAATATGTGACCATCAGGAGCATTTCGGAACGGCAGGAGATATCGTACAAGTACCTGGAACAGATCATCTCGGGTTTAAACCGGGGTGGACTTGTCAAGAGTATCCGCGGATCCCAGGGAGGGTATAGGCTGGCGCGCCTGCCGGAAGAATACACTGTGGGGATGATTTTGAGACAGATAGAAGGAAGCCTTGTTCCCGTGGCATGTATGGAAGACGAACCGAACCGTTGCCCCCGCAGCGATAAGTGTGTTACCCTCGACGTCTGGAAGCAGCTTGACGATGCGATAAACAACGTGCTGGACAGCATTACCCTTGCTGATCTGGTAGACAGGGCCCGCGCCAAGGGAGAAAACATCATCGAGGGCAGATGTCAGGAATAGGCCGTTTTTTGCCTGAATGCCGGGAAGCGTCAGTCTTATGCAACAAGCTCGCAACACCTTCAAAAACAGCCCGAAAAAAGTCAAATAGCTATTGACTGGTACCCTGGGGGCTGGCTTATTCTTAAAACGGAGGTGGCGAGCATGCTTCCTTGACAGTGTTCCGCCCCTCAACCTGCCGGAGGATCTGCAGGCCTGGTTGATGGAAGCCACTGAGGAAACAGGTACCGAACAGATTGAGGAATCCCTGGAGCATACCAGGAGAAGCGTGGAAAACCCTGATGAATTCTTAAACAAAAACAGGGAGATACTGGAGCAGTATATAGCCTTCAGGCAATCCGATGAGCATAAAAACTCTCCCACATACAGGCTGATGACCCATATAAAGGAGTTCAACCAGGCAAGCGGATATTACGATGTGATTATTCCCGCCATGAAAGAGCTGAGCCCATCATATGCCAAATACTATGAACAATTGGAGAAAGCCAATGAGAGGCTTCTTGCCGAACACCCCGATATTGAAAATCTATAAGCATCGAACGACAAGAATCATACTGTCTGACCGGAGGGCACCATGGATTTCGGTGCCTTTACTAAGTCCGATACACGATTGTTCCACCATGAAACACAACTCCTAATGAGCCTCTTTCCACTGGTACTGTCACAGGCTGCCTTCATCTGGTATAATTCATGCAAAGATAGTTAATACGGGTGGTGAAACCGGGCTATGGGCAGCGGGTGTATCCCAGTCTGCCAGGTAAAGCTTGCCCCCATAGCCTGAAGATCATGAAATGCTTTCACGAAAATAGAAAGGGAGCGCATCATTCCATCTTCGTGATGACAGTGATTGTTTTATTATCTGGCTTGATGCTCTGCGGCTGCAATAATAAATATGAGGATCTGCAAAGAGCCGGTATCGCTGTTCCCCTGGCTGAATCCCGGATCATCGACCTCTCGGTGAAGAGCAAAATCCTTGGCAAGGAAATGCGCTGTAAGGTTTATCTTCCGAAGGGCTATGGAAACGGACAGAAATACCCTGTGTGGTACGGGCTCCATGGCCAGACCTATAATGAATCCATGTGGATAAGTGAGGTGGGTATTGACAAGGTAGCCGATGAGATGATCGAAAACGGTGAAATAGAGCCCATCATCATGGTATTTCCCCAGACTGTGGATGTTTTCCCTAAAGAAATCATAGAAGACCTGGAAGAGGACGGCAAGATTGACGAGCGCAGGTGGGATCAGTTCATGTGGAAGGAACTGATACCCCATATAGATTCCCGCTATGATACCGTGGCGAAGGCGGAAGGCAGGTTTATCGGCGGATTCTCCATGGGCGGCAGCGTAGCGCTTCGTATAGCCTTTCACCATCCCGAACTGTTCAGCAAGGTGGCCGGATATACGGCTTCGGTTTCCGTCAATGATTTTTCCGGAAAAAAACTGGAGAAATGGCTGTATCCGAACCTCGATCCAGAGGAAATCACTGATCCTGCCCGGTTTGCCGGAGAGAAGGGGCTTGTAAACATCAAGGTATATCTTGAGGCAGGGAATGTGCACGATCCTTTTTTATCGGTGCTGCAATCCCTGAACGATGCTCTCCTGGAAAGAGGTGTTTCGTCGGAGTTTGTCATATATGAAGGAGGACATTCCCTGGACAACGCTAAAAGATGCGCGAGGGAATATTTAAGGTTTTACGCGGCAAAGGATTGATTCAAAACAGAAAGGTGCCAGGGCTTTTGTTGGCATCTGCCTCCTGCCTTTATCAACAGGCTATGGATGGTTGTTCCCGAGCAGCGTATTCTTCATGGGAGTGATGGTTATGATCGGCCTCGCGCTGGAGGGCGGAGGCGCCAGGGGCGCTTTCCATATGGGTGTGGTAAAGGCCTTTCTTGAGGAAGGCTATGAGATAGGCGGCATTACGGGGACTTCCATCGGGGCCCTGAACGGCGCTATTATTGTCCAGGGCTCCTTTGAAGAGGGGTACAGGACATGGGAGAACCTGACCCCATCTGAGGTGTTCGATATTGATGATGAGGAATACCAGCGGTTGATTCACCGTAATTTTGACAGGGAAACAGCCCTCAAGCTTGCTTCCACCATCGGCAGGATTATAAGGAACAAAGGCATGGATACCGGCAGGCTCAAGCAATTCCTTCAGGGGCTTATCGATGAGGACAGGATCCGTAATTCACCGATGGACTTTGGCCTGGTTACAATTTCTCTCACTGGGCTTAAGCCCCTGGAGCTTTATAAGGAAGATATCCCCGAAGGGCGGCTGATCGATTATCTTATTGCCAGCGCCAACTTTCCAGGGTTCAGGCTGAAGGAGATAGAGGACAGCTATTACATTGACGGCGGACTGTATGACAACTGTCCCGTCAACCTTCTTGCCAGAAAAGGGTACAGGAAGGTCTATGCCGTCCGAACGCTGGGGCCGGGGTTTCACAGGGGAGTTAAGTATCCCGATGTCAAGGTTACACATATACTGCCTTCTGAAAATCTGGGCAGGATCTTTGATTTCAGCCGCGATCTTATAAGGCGCAACCTGAAGATGGGGTACTACGACGGCCTCAGGATTATAAGGGGGCTTAAGGGCAACAGGTACTATATCAGGCCCATGGAAGAGGACCGTCTGCTCCGTGCCCTACACCAGCTGACAGAACGGCAGGTCAGTGATCTTGGCAGTCTTTTTGGGCTGAGTAAAGCTGAGCCCGGACGCATGCTGCAAGAAAAGATCCTGCCTGAAATAGGCAACAAGCTGGGATTAAAGAAGGAAGCCGATTATCAGGACATCGTCGTGGGGCTCTTGGAACGGTTGGCCGAGAAACAGGGGCTTAACAAGTATCAAATCTATAATCTTAACGACCTTTTGGAAGCCATAAGGGCCGGGAAGCTGCCAGATGCGCCGGCAGCCTCAGGCATTACAGCTTCCATAAAAAACAGGATAACAGAAAGCCTCACAGGCAAACAGAGGCTTTTAAGGGCCGCCCGGATAATAGCCGAAGGCGTAAAGTGGGTATAGGCTGATCTACATCATTTCAGGCCTGGAAGGTGAAGAAATATCGGCCAGGGTGGAGGAAATCTCAACATCCTGCCTTGCGCTGGTGGCAACATCACCCAGGGCTATAATACCAATCAGCTGATTGTTCTCCACCACGGGAATCCGTCTGACCTTCTTATCCGACATGATGCCGAATACATCCCTGATCTCAGCATCTGGGCTGACTGTCGTCACTTCACTGGTCATAACGTCACGGACCGGCGTCTGGTGGGGATCCTTCCCATGGGCTATATTTCTGACAACGATATCCCTGTCGGTGACGATTCCTATCAGGCCGCTTTCATCACAAACAGGAACAGAGCCCACATTGTGTTTCTGCATGAGCTGCGCTGCCTCAATCACAGTGGAGGCAGGGTTGATATAGGCAACATTCCTTGTCATAATATCCTTAACTTTCATGGTCGCACATCCCTTCCGTAAAATCATCCGGCTCTTATTCTTCCCCTGCCGGATAATATTAAGTACAGATAATTATTGGATTTGCGCCTGTTTTCTTATGGTTCAGCGTTCCAATACCCAGGAAGCTATGTCCTCAATAACCCTCTCATCTACCTTTCCCGGAGCGCTGTATTCCTGGGGGCTTGGTGTGCCTGTTCCGTAAATCATCAGATGGTTGAGTCCGTCATAGGACTTAAATGTGGCGTTGTTATTATTTCCAAGCGAGTCCTTCCACAGTTCAAACTCTTCCATGGGAACCTGGTAGTCCCTTTCGCCCTGCAGGATGAGCAAAGGCCGTTTAATGGTCTTTGCCTCGTTTGCCGGATTATAATCCCTAAGATCCAGCCAGTAGGAGGCCGGGATGCCGAAAAGCTGCTCGGGCGGGGTGTCTGAACCGGGGGTCAGCGCCTTAACATTGTCCCTCATGGCTTTATATGTTTCAAGCGTCTGCTCCTCCTGGTCTGTTACCGTTCCGTCCAGGCTGAACAGATAACTGGTCTGATACACCATCAAATCTTCCAGGGGTGTGACAGCACCGGCCATAATGATGTATCCGGCCGCATCGGGCGTAAGTTTAGCTATCCGGGGGATCATCATGCCGCCAAGGCTGTGACCTAAAACATATATATTATCCATATCGATGCTGCTGTCTTCCTTTAAGAACTCGTAAGCCAAAACCGCGTCTTCTACCATTTCTTCGTATACGGTGATATCGGCAAGTCCTGAGAATTTCTGATTGTGTACCAGGGTTCTCTTGTCATAGCGGAGGGTGGCAATTCCCCGCTGGGCAAGGCCTAAGGCTATATCCCTGAATGGCTTGTTTGCCCCTACGGTTTCATCCCTGTCGTTCGGTCCGGAACCATGCACCAGTATGACAGCCGGGAACGGGCCTCCGCCTGCGGGTTTAGTAATGGTGCCGGGAAGCTCCCAGCCGCTTTTACCGAAAGTTACCTCGGCTTCTGTAACGCTTTCCGGAGCTTTAGCCGGCGTGCCGCCTTCCGGGTCGGGGGCGAGATTGATTCCGGCTATCAGCCCGTCTCCATTGAAAACCACGTTGATACACAGCCTTGCTTTCTCAAATGATGTTCTAACAGAGATTATGTCGTGCTCCTGGTACTGGGAAGCCAATGTTCCCGTGATCTCGATAAATTCTCCATAGGCATTTATGAGCGGGTCCCATATCTTGTCCTTTAAAAACTGCCCGACTGTGATCACATCCTTCATTTCCTGTGTGTATGGATAATCCGAAACCGCCTGGTCGAATTTTCCGGCGGCCATATCGGAAACCAGGCTCACCGCAATATCTTCTATGCTCATTCCTCCTGGAATGTGTGAAGACGTCGTCGATGGCGGCGCGGGTGTTCCATCTTTCTCAGGACCTTTGCCTCCGCAGCCCGCCAAAAGGAGCAATACCGCCAGGATACAGACCAAATGCCTTTTCATTCAAAAACCTCCGTTTGCAATAACATAATCCTTATTTCCAGCTTCGTAACCTTTCCATTATTCCAGGCGCAACCCCTGACTGCCTCTATATGCGAGATCGCTTCCCCGCAATGACAGGGAAGGCTCTGCCTAATCGAAAAACATCTCTTCTCAATGACATGCCTGGAATTATTATAAGTTATTGCCAGCCGCCTATACAACCCGAATGAATTTATGCGGTCTTACTGGTGGTTATGCCATGTTTTTCCTGTACCAGGCATCCTGCCTTGCCTTCATTTTTATAGTATGAAATAATGGATTAAGAGCCGGGCAGCTCCTCGAAACAGTCTGCGGATAGAGGTGTTTTATGAGCCTTAGACTGATTTATGGCCGGGCCGGAAGCGGGAAAACCCGTTTCTGCCTTGAAGAGGTTAAGGCCAGAATAAATGAAGATACAGGAAACCAACTGGTATACCTGGTGCCGGAACAGTTCAGCTTCCAGGCAGAAAGGGACCTTATTTCCATCCTTGAAACCGGAGGAATCATAAAAACCGAAGTCCTTAGCTTTCGCCGCCTGGCCTTCAGGATTTTCAACCAATTGGGAGGCATAACCTATCCCCATATTCACCCCGCGGGGAAATGCATGCTGATCTACCGCATCCTTGACAGGATGAAGGAAAGCTTTCAAATCTTCTCGAAGGCCTGCGAGCGGGAAGGTTTTGTCAATACTGTATCAGCCTTGATAACTGAGTTCAAGCGCTACAACGTAACTCCGGAGCACTTAAGGAAAGCCGGTGAACAGTTGGGGACAGATCATCCCCTGGCCGGAAAGCTGTATGAACTTCACCTCATTTATGAAGAATTCGAAAGAGTGCTGTCCCTTCGTTACAGGGACCCGGACGACGATCTTACCCTTGCCGCGCGTAAGCTTAAGGATTCCTCTCTATACAGCGGAGCCGAAATATGGATAGATGGATTTGCCAGCTTTACATCCCAGGAATACATGCTGATCGAATGCCTTCTGAAAAAGGCCAGAAGGGTAAACATCACCCTCTGTGCCGACAGCATCAGGCCGGATGCCTCTGAAGACGAACTGGATGTTTTCCGAAAGGTCAAATACGCCTGCCAAAAGCTTTACAGTATTGCAAAAGCCAATAATATTGCCGTGGAGGAGGCCGTCAACCTTAACAGCGAGGCTCTTCCGCGCTTTAAGCTGAGCCCTGAACTTGCCCACCTGGAAAAGAACCTGTACTCCTGGCCTTACCAGGTATATGGGCAAAGGACCAGGGATATCCTTCTCTTTTCATCATCAAATCTTTTCACAGAGGCAGAAGCGGCGGCAAGGGATATTCTCCGCCTTTGCCGCGATGAAGACTTAAGGTACAGGGATATCGCCGTGGTTACCAGGGACCTTGAGAGGTATGCGGACATCGTGGAGGTTGTGTTCAGGGAATATGAAATCCCGTGTTTTATAGACCGCAAGGCGGAGATTTCCAACCATCCACTGGTACGGCTCGTCCTTGCCATGATGGACATCTTTATTGAGAACTGGTCCTATGAAGCGGTATTCCGCTATCTTAAGACAGGGCTTACAGGCATTCCGCAATACATGACCGATACCCTTGAAAACTATGTGCTTGCCTGCGGCATCAGGGGCAGCCGCTGGACCGATGACGAAGACTGGCAGATGATCCCTGACATGGTGCCCGACGAAAAATCGCTGGAGCCATACGGCGAATACCTTAAAAACATCAATCAGATACGCAGGAGAGTTGCAGATCCCCTTATAGCTTTCAGGGAAAAGACCATCGGGCGCAGAAAGGCATCGGATTATTGCGCCGCCCTGTATGATTTCCTCTGTGAGCTGAATGTGCCAGGAAAAATTGAAAAGAGCATTCAAGACTTCAGGAAGAAGGGCGATCTGTACAGGGCAGACCAGTATTCGCAGGTTTGGAACATACTCATGGAGGTTTTCGACCAGACTGTGGAGGTTATGGGTGATGAGACCTTCGGCCTTGAGCGGTTCAGCAAAATACTGAGAATCGGGCTGGGCGAATACAGGATAGGGCAGGTTCCCCCTTCCCTTGACCAGGTTATAGTAGGAAGCGCTGAACGCTTCAGGAGCCCTGAAATAAAGGCCATGATCCTGCTGGGGGCAAATGACGGCGTTTTCCCGTCGGCAGCCATACAGGAGGGCGTCCTTTCGGATCAGGACAGGGCTGCCCTGAACAACATCGGCCTCGAGCTTGCCAGCGATACAAGGACCCAGGCCTTCGATGAGCAGTTCCTGGTCTACCGTGCCCTTACCACCGCCGGGGAATACTTAAGGATCAGTTGGGCCATAGCCGACCAGGAGGGCAGAACCCTAAGGCCTTCCACTCTGATTTCAAGGCTTAAGAAGCTTTTCCCTGAGATCAGCCAGGCAAGCGATATCATATCCGCAAACACTTTAGAGGAAGAGCTGAATCTTATAACCGCAGGAACCCCAACCTTCAGGCAAATGGTATCCGCCCTCCGAAGGCGTATGGACGGCGAAAGCGTCCAGCCGGTCTGGAAGAGGGTCTATGGCTGGTATGTCTCAAAGGATGAATGGAGGCAAAAATGCGAATCAGCCCTTAAATCCCTGAACTATAGAAATGTGGCTCAGAATATGCATCCCGAAACAGTACGCGCCTTATACGGCCATCCGGCGCTGTCCAGCGTATCGAGGCTGGAAAAATACACTGCCTGTCCCTTCTCCTTTTATGTACAGTATGGCCTTGGGGCAAGGGAAAGAAAGGTCTATCGATTAAGCCCGCCCGATATCGGCACCTTCATGCATGCTGTCATCGAGCGGTTTTCAAGGCTTCTGGAAAGGCAGCATATTTCATGGAGGGAGATAAGCCGTGACCAGTGCCGGGAGATGGTTTCAAGCATTGTGGATGATATGCTTGGCAGGATGAAGGGTTCAGGAATTGCCGCGTCCAAGAGGTATAGAATACTTGCCGCAAGGCTGAAGCGTGTCGTCGGACATGCTGTCTGGGTCATTGCAGAGCACATACGCCTGGGCAGTTTTGATCCGGTGGAATATGAAGTGGGTTTCGGCGAGGGAGAGAAATATCCGCCCATTGTCATTGAACTTAACTCGGGCGAAAAGATATACCTTCAGGGAAGGATAGACAGGGTGGACGCGCTGGAAACCCCCGATGGAAGGTACCTGCGGATAATAGACTATAAATCGGGGTACAAGGACTTCAAGCTTTCCGATGTTTACTACGGCCTACAGATACAGCTTATCACTTACCTCAATGCCCTGTGGGAAGATGGTGATGGGCGCGGACAGGAGGAGAACGGCAAAGGTTTGTGCCATCCTGCCGGAATGCTTTATTTCAAGATAGACGATCCCATCATCAGGAGCAGTTCAAGGCTTTCGGAAGAAGAGATAGAGAAGGCCATAAAAAAACAGCTTAAGATGAAAGGCCTGCTCCTGGCTGATGTGAGGCTTATCAGGGAGATGGATCACAGCATTGACGGCACTTCCATGATAATCCCAGCTACCATCAACAAGAGCGGCACTTTAGGCAGGAACACGTCGGCCGCTACAATGGAACAGCTCACTCAGCTCAGAAAATACATAAAGAGGCTCATGACGGGCATCTGCGAGGAGATAATGAGGGGGAATACGGCCATAAGCCCCTATAAGAAGAACAAGAGCACCCCGTGCGCCTACTGCGGCTTCAGGCCGATATGCCAGTTCGACGCGGCCATGAAGGATAACCGCTACAGGATTTTGCAGGACAGGAACGACGACGAGATCTGGAACCTGATGGGCCAGGACTGACGGGCGGAGGTACTGGGTTATGGGAAACACAAGATGGACAGATGAACAATGGGAAGCCATTACCGACAACAATGGCAACCTTTTGGTGGCAGCCGCGGCAGGAGCGGGAAAAACTGCTGTCCTTGTGGAAAGGATAATAAGGAAGATAACCGATCCCGATGATCCCGTGGATATAGACAGGCTGCTGGTGGTCACATTTACCAACGCGGCGGCCACCGAGATGCGGGAAAGGATTGGCGATGCCATCTCAAAGGCCCTCGAAAATGATCCCGAAAACCGCCAGGTCCAGCGCCAGATGACGCTTTTGGGCAAGGCCTGCATCACCACCATCCATTCTTTTTGCCTCGATGTTATTCGCAGCAATTTCCAGCATCTTGACATTGACCCTAACTTCCGCATAGCCGATGAAACAGAAAGCATACTGATGAAACTGGAAGCCCTCAACGAGGTTTTTGAGGATCAGTATGAAAAGGAGGACAACCAGGACTTCCTGGAGCTTCTTGAAAGCTACGGCGGAAACCGTGATGACCAGATCCTGATGGATATGGTGTTCAACCTGTATAATTTTGTCCAGAGCAGCCCCTGGCCCGAATCATGGCTCAAAGAAAAGACCCGGGATCTGTCCCTGGAAGAGGGGACCGATTTTGGAAGCACGCCATGGGGCAAGGTCCTTCTTAATATTGCCCGGATGGAACTTGCAGGGCTAAGGGAAATGGCTGTAAAAGCCCTGTCCATATGCCGTGAAGCCGATGGCCTTGACAAATACATTCCAGTTCTGCAGAAGGATCTTGATCAGATTGTCTCCATGCTTCACCTGGTTCCTGAACCGGAATCCTCCGATGCCCCCGGTATTCCCGAAAAACCGGTATGGGACAAGGTCTTCCGGCTCATCCAGGATATTGAATTCGGCCGGATGCCCGTACTGGGCAAGGATGCGGACAAGGCAGCCCAGGAGAAGGTGAAAAAGCTCCGCGACAAGGTAAAGGCGGGCATTAGAAAGCTGAAAGAGAGGGTCTTTACCGAAGACTCGGGGCAGATCATAAAAGACCTTAACTTAATCTATCCGAAAATGAAGTGCCTTGCCGGCCTGGCAACCGATCTGGCAAAGAAATACAATGAAAAGAAAGCTAAAAAATCCATATTGGATTTCAACGACCTGGAACATCTGTGTCTTGAGATCCTGGCCGAAAGGAACGAGGATGGCAGCCTGATACCCTCCGGGACAGCCGATTCATACAGGGAGCGCTTTGTGGAGATCATGGTGGACGAATACCAGGACAGCAACCAGGTGCAGGAAACCATCATACAAATGATATCCAGGGACCATGTGGGAAAGCCCAACGTATTCATGGTGGGAGATGTCAAGCAGAGCATCTACCGGTTCAGGCAGGCGCGCCCTGAGCTTTTCATGGAAAAGTACAATACCTATTCGATGGAAAAGGGAAGCCCTAACAGGAAGATCCTGCTTTACAGGAACTTCAGAAGCCGAAGGGAAGTTCTTGACGCTGTAAATTTCCTGTTCGGGCAGTTCATGTCGTCGCGCGTAGGTGAACTGGATTACACCAGCGATGAGGCCCTGAATCCCGGAGCTGTCTTCATTGAACCCGACCAAAAGTTTAAAGCGGGCGGGGAGGTTGAATTGCACCTGATACAGACCGGAGCCGGAGATGGGGATACGCGTTCAGAGGCTGATGAGGAAACCGGAAGCGGCGGCGGGGATGAGAATGGGGATGAAGAGATACTGGACAATATCCAGTGCGAGGCAAGGATTGCAGCCCGCCGAATAAAAGAGCTGATGTCCCCTGATGATGAGGGCAGGGTCTTTTCGGTCTGGGATAAGACCAGGGGCGAATACCGCCCTGTTACATACAGGGATATTGTAATCCTTCTTCGCACCACGAAAAACTGGAGCGATGTGTTTACCGAGGAACTGAGATTAATGGGCATCCCGGTTTTTGCCGAAACAGGAAGCGGGTTTTTCATGACCATAGAAGTGCAGGTGGTCCTGTCGCTCCTCCAGATCATAGATAATCCCCTTCAGGATATCCCGCTTCTGTCGGTGCTGCGGTCCCCAATCTTTTCATTCACCACCGATGAGCTGGCCGAAATACGCCTGGCAGACAGGAAAAGCCTGTTCTACCATGCCCTTCGCAAGCTGGCCGGGTCCAATAATGGCAAAACTGCCGCAAAGGCGGCCGATTTTTTGGATAAGCTGGGCAAATGGCGTGAAATGTCCCTCTATATATCCACCGACCAACTGCTCTGGCAACTGTACCAGGAAACCGGATACTACGGTATGGTGGGAGCCATGCCTGCCGGGGAGCAGCGCCAGGCAAACCTGAGGATTCTATACGACCGGGCCAGGCAGTTTGAGAAGACCAGTTATAAAGGGCTCTTCAATTTTATCAGCTTCATTGAAAAGCTGAAGAGCAGCAGGGGCGACATGGGAAGCGCCAGGATCCTCAGCGAGAATGACAATGTGGTGCGGATCATGAGCATACATAAGAGCAAGGGCCTGGAGTTTCCCGTGGTGATCCTTTCGGGCTGCGGCAAGAGGTTTAACTTCCAGGATACGACCAGGAGCATCCTGCTCCACCAGGAGCTGGGGTTCGGGCCTGATGTGGTGGACACTAAGCTGCGGGCTTCATGGCCCTCCGCCGCAAAACTTGCCATCCGGGAAAAGATAAGGAATGAAACCATGTCGGAAGAGATGCGAATCCTCTATGTAGCCCTCACAAGGGCAAGAGAGAAGCTCATCATTACCGGATCGGCCAGGGATATGGCAAAGGCTATGGAAGGCTGGGCGGAAACAGCGGATTCCGATGGTCAAAGGCTTCCGGCATACAAGATGATAAAGGCCGGAACATACCTCGACTGGATGGTGCCTGCCCTGATGAGGCACAGAAACTGCCGAAAGCTTCGGGAGAGCCTGCCGGCCGATTATGATTTAGAAGGCCATTTGCTGGATGACCCGTCGGTCTGGCGGTTTGTGTTCCGCAGCAGGGACCAGATACCCGAAGGCCCTGCCGAAGACGAGGCTGATCAGACCGGGCTTATGCAATGGCTTGAAGAAGAGGACAGCGAAAACGACCTGTGCGAATATGACCGCGAGATTGACAGAAGGCTCGGGTGGGAGTATCCTTACGCTGATCTCGCACAAGTGCAGGCGAAGTTCTCGGTCACCGAACTCAAACGGCGCTTCGATCCGCAGGTCTCCGAGGAGAGGAGCGATCTGCCCGGGTATCTGCCCATAATGGTTAAAAAACCCATGTTCCTGGAAGGCGTGAAGGGCCTTGGCGCCGCTGAAAAGGGCACGGTTATGCATTTTGTCATGCAGCATCTGGACTTTAAAAACCCCGACCTGGATCGGCAGATCGAAGAAATGGTGTCAAAGGATTTTCTCACCGAAATCCAGGCCGGCAGTATCGATACCGACAAGATCAGAAGGTTCCTTGACTCGGGCCTCGGAAGGCGTGTTTTGTCCTGTGAAAGCGTCAGCAGGGAGGTTCCCTTTTATATTGAAATACCCTGCCGTGAACTTTATCCGGATATAGGGGAAGACGCAGGAGATGAAGCCATCTTGCTCCAGGGCGTGATCGACCTGTTCTTTGAAGAACCTGACGGTCTTGTCCTCATCGATTACAAGACCGACCAGGTACCTCCGGGAAAGGAGGACGTGATCAGGAAACGCTACGCGTCGCAGCTCGCATATTACTCCAAAGCCCTTGAAACCCTGACCGGGAAGAGGGTAAAGGAGCGGTATATCTATCTCTTTTCAACCGGAGAAGTAATAGATTTATAATGAGTTCATTCCTGTCATTGCGAGGAGTGAAACGACGAAGCAATCTCGCAAAAGCCGCTCATGATGAGATTGCCGCGCTTCACGTCGTTCCGCTTGCAATGACAATACTGTATGCCATTGCAAGGAGGCTCCTTCCCTGTCATTGCGAGGAGTGAAACGACGAAGCAATCTGGACTACCACGCCTCAACTTGGCTCAGATCCAATGACCCTTGCTATTCTGCAGCCTCAAGCGCGTCAAAGTTCTTGCCGCATACGTTTTTAATGCTTATAGCCAGGCTTTCCAGTGCCTTATGAATCCTTTTGGTCTCCACATACCGCTTGATTTTAAGGGTCGTGGTTTTAACAAGCTCCTTATACCCGTACACATAATATCTGATAGCCTTATATGCGGGAACCTGCTTGTTGATCTCCCGGATGGCCTGGTCCAGGATATTTTGGATGGCCTGGTTGTCATACAGGTCACAGGGCATATTCTCCGGATCCAGGACTATCCTGGCGCAGACCTCGACCTCACCGCCGTCCAATGTCTCGCCCCATACAAAGGATTCCTTGACGCAGGGCTGTTTGTTCAGGAGAAACTCCAGTTCTTCGGGGAACACCTTCTTGCCGTTTTTGAGGACTATCATGGATTTCAGCCTTCCAGTCACATGGAGAAGGCCCCGCCTGTCTATTCTTCCAAGATCCCCGGTATATCACCTGGGACTGGGGTGTATGTCTGAACCTGAAAGCTGTCCTGTCTCCAAAGAGTTCTGCCGATTGCAACATCATGTCTTTGAGATCGGTGATGGGCCTTACCTGGTAATAAGGTTCGATGGTTCTAATACTGTACAGTTTGATTTGATCAGTCATTTAATCTCCATTCGTGTATAAGGAAGTATCCCTATTATTTTATCACAATTTGGCCCATAATTGTTTACTTTATTATAATAAAAAATAAACAGTCGTATTCCGCAAGACAAAAGCAGGGGCCAAAAGCCCCTGCTGTCATCGTTCAGAAATCAATCAGCGTTATTTCACCAGTTCAAGATCGGCTATGCTTTCAAGGGTCTGCCACGTGTTGTCGGTAAGGTCGCAGAATTTGGTTATGCTTACGCGGGTACCCGTATCATCGCTGTGGTTGATCTGGGCATCAAATCCCATTACCATGCCTTCGGAGGCGGGATTCACCAGGGGAATGGCCAGTTCCACGAGGTAGCCATTGGGCGTTACCTTCGCAGCAGACTTAAAACCCTCCTTTTCCGGTATATTGCCGAAGGTTTCATAACCTTCAAAGTTTACACGGTAATGTCCGTCATCATCCTCATAGAAAGAAGTTTTCCCGTTGTTCTGGTCGAGGAAGACCTCAATGGAATCATGCTCGTAAGGATTTGACGAATCCTTGTTCAAAACCGGATCTTCCACCTCGAAGAAGCAATATATGTAGTTTTCATCCCAGAGGACCCGCACGACGCCCTTTGCGCCTTCCCATGCCATGATGGAGTTGTTCACTTGAATTTCAGGGCATTTGTCCCAGAGTTCCTCCTTCTCTCCATCGATTGAGGGAGTACCGTACATCGCCTGGGTCTTTTTCACAATCTTTTCCTGGGACATCCTGTGATCGGCAAGGTACTTTTCGGGATCCAAGACCGCATAGTAAGCTTCCTTTGGGGTATAGTCACCTTTAAACAGGCATGGATACTTGTCATTGCGCCAACTTTTAGTATCGATGGTTCCCCAGAAGGTTACCCTTACAATGTTATCCTTGTACTGTTTGAACAGCTTGAACAATTCAGCGTATACAATGGCCTGCCTGACTTCCTGTTCCCTGGTAAGGGATTTTGCTACAGAGGCATCGTTAACGGTGACATCCAATTCGGTGATGCTTACCTCAACTCCGAGTTCCGAAAACAACTTAATGCTGTTCTCAACCGAAGCGATGGAGACATCGGTGCTATAGTGCCCCTGCATGCCGATGCCGTGGATGGGTACGCCCTTTTCCAGGAGGTCCTTGACCATGGCGTGGACTACGGTGGCCTTGATATCATCGTTAAGGTTATAGTCGTTGTAGTACAGTATTGCGTCGGGGTCGGCCTCATGGGCAAAGCGGAATGCCATCTCAATATAGTCGGGACCGATGGATCTCAGCCATTGTGTGTTCCTCAGACATTTGGTCCAGTCACCGTCCGCGGGAAGGGGCGTGCCGTCATTAACGGCTTCGTTGACCACGTCCCAGGACATAATCCTGCCCTTATAGTTGCTGACGACGGTGGTAATATGGTTACGAAGCTGTTCTATGGCCTTTTCACGGTCCGAGGTCTGGCCCAGGAATCTTCCGGACTGCTGGTGCCATACCAGGGTATGGCCAACCACTTTAAGATTGTTTTCCTCGGCAAACTTCAACATGGCATCTGGCAGGGCGAAGCTGAAAAGGCCCTCACCAGGCTGCATATTGTCAGGCTTCATGATGTTTTCGGGTGTGATGCAGTTAAACTGGTCGAGTACCAGGCTTTTTTCCGGGTCGATCAGGGTGTTGGGCGTGTAAATGGTACCAAGAAGGAAATAATCGGAGTATGCCTCTGCCAGTGAATATCCTGTAGGTTCGTAAACAGGACCTTTCGGCTTCTTGCCTGCTGAACCGCCGGTTTCGGGGGACGGCTCCGGGGTTGAAACCGGAGTGGAGGACGGTTCCGGGGTTGAAACCGGAGTGGGGGACGGCTCCGGGGTTCCGGAGGTCTGACTGTTGGCGCCGCACCCGGATAACATGAACACCGCGAGGCTGATAATCAAGCATAAAAAGACGAACTTGCTTTTCGGGGATTTGATTCTGCGCATTTTAACCACCTCAATACATAATTGGCCGAATGGACCGATGAATGAGCCAACTTGTTAACAATCAACAGAACCGTTTTTTATTACCGGCTCCACTTTGAGTATACCATAAAATACCGCCATGGGGGACGACCAGGGACATGGTTCTTTTGGTTAAATTTCCCTGCTAAAAGAATCCTCCCTCTGACAGTTGAACAGGCACGAATTGTGGTAAATATTAAAAATACGAGTATGCTAATTCGTATGGATATATGCAGATAACGATATGGAAGGAGCTGTAACTATGATTAAGAATATCGGCTTTTTTGACACCAAGCCCTACGACAAGGTGTGGTTTGACAGATTAAAGGATAAATACCGATTTGAGTTCAAGTACTTTGAAAGCAAACTAAACGGCGATACGGCGATGATGTGTTCCGGACTTGACGGAGTGGTGGCTTTTGTCAATGACGTTATTGATAAAAAGACCATCGACGTGCTAAACGGTTTTGGCATAAAAATCCTCGCCCTGCGCTGCGCCGGATACAATAACGTGGATTTCAAGGCCGCCTTTGACAAGATTCATGTTGTGAGGGTTCCGGCATATTCGCCCCATGCCGTTGCAGAGCACGCCATGGCCCTGATCCTGACCCTGAACCGGAAGATTCACCGCGCATATATCAGAACCCGTGACTTCAATTTCAGCATCAATGGGTTTACAGGCTTTGACCTGTACGGGAAAACAATGGGAATCATCGGAACGGGTAAGATCGGGCGTGTGTTTGCGGACATATGTAAAGGGTTCGGCATGAAGGTTATAGCCCACGATCCGTTCCCCGCCAAAGACAGCGGGATAGAGTATGTGGGGCTGGATGAGCTCTTTAAGCAATCCGACATCATATCTCTTCACGCGCCCCTGACAAGGGATACTTATCACATTATCGACAGGGATGCCATCGGGATTATGAAGGATGGCGCATATATAGTAAACACCTCCAGGGGAGCCCTAGTGGACAGCGAGGCCCTGCTGGAAGCCATAAAGGACGGAAAAATCGGCGGAGCCTGCCTGGATGTATACGAAGAGGAATCTGACATCTTCTATGAGGACTATTCCAATGTGGTCATCAAGGACGATATCCTTGCAAGACTTATTTCCATGCCCAACGTGATTGTCACGTCCCACCAGGCGTTTTTAACCGATGAAGCACTGAAAAATATAGCAGAAACCACACTGGAGAACCTCAAAGAATTCTTTGACGGCAAGGGCCTTACCAATGAGATCTGCTACAGGTGCGCCAAGTATGGAAACTGCACAAAGAAAGATAATGAAAGATGCTTCTGACTCTGACAAAGAAATGTCCATGGCCTATGGAAAACGGGCGGCGCAAAACGCGCCGCCCTGATATTGCCAGAATATAATATAATTCAGTTGTACGGGAAAGAGCCTATTTGGCCTTTCATGGCGCGGCGTATTCTGTTCTGTTCCGGCCTGAGACCTTGGCTTTATACAGCAATTTATCAGCCATGGCAACCACATCTTCCGGTGAAATTTCGGCTGAGTATCTCACCGTAGTAACACCAATGCTGGCGGTGACAAACTCCGAAACCGAAGATTTTTCATGCTCAATCTTCAGATTGTGAATCCTGTGCCTGATCTTTTCGGCTATTGAAACAGCCGCCTGGATATCAGTATCAGGCAGAATGCAGGCAAATTCCTCCCCGCCATAACGGGCAGCCAGGTCAACCGACCGGGTTACGCAACCGGTCAGTACCTTGCCGATTTGACGCAGGCATTCGTCCCCCATCACATGGCAGTAGTAATCGTTGTATTCCTTGAAATGGTCTATATCAAGCATGATGACCGATAATTCAGAGTTCGAACGCCTGAGCCTGTAATACTCATGTTCCAGGACAGAATCAAAGAATCTTCTGTTGGCAATCCCCGTCAGGCTGTCAGTGTTACTTAATTCCATAAGCTGGCGGTTGGTTTTCTCCAATCACAACTCCATCTCTTTTCTTTCGTTTATGTCGGTTAACATGGCAAAAGACCCTTCAAACTTTCCTGAATCATCGATAAGGGCCTTTGCGGAAACCAGGAACCAGTGGATCTGTCCGTCCTTCCTTTTCAGATAGCATTCATAAACCGAATCTTTGCCTTGTTTCCTGAGGGACGCCTGATTATCGTAAACATCAGTTGGTTTTCAGGGAAGAAGGATGCATATGATCTCCCAAGCATTTCATCAACTGTATACCCAAGCATGGAAGCCATATTCTCATTGGCAAAGGTGATTTTGTAATCTCCGTCGAAAATCACAATTCCTTCAATGGCGGTTTCCACGATTTTTTGGAACATGGATTCACTTTTTTCCAGTGATTTTTGAATCTCAAGCACCTGCATATCGCTTTTTTCCTTGGCAAGCATCAGCAAAATAAAGCCGCTTACAAGGAAAATGAAAAAGCTTGTCCCGGGAATCACAGTGTATACGAAGCTGAGGTGCATGCCTAAGGAGAATTCAGTAAAACCTAAGCAGATAATGGCGCAAAACAGGAATACCGAGCCGGCTATGCAATAGCATACAGCCAGCAGCGATTTCAGCGAGAATCTCATTTCAGATTTTCTGAACAAGAACAGACTTGTCAGAAAGTAGAAGCAGCTTTGGATAAGAAAAACCAGTCCTGTCTGACGGGGTATGGACAAAAATATGGTTAGTGAGCATGCCAGTATTACCCCTGCTGATGTCAGGATGTGAAGCCAGCGCCGTACAAGCTTTCCGGAGAGGTATCGAACAGCCCAGGCTTCATAGGCGCAGCCCAGCAATAATATAATGAAAGCAAGCGAGGTTAGGCCATCAAAGGTATGGGTCCGGAAGTAAAGTATCAAAGAACCGGTACCCTGAAGGATCTTGGCCGTGCCCCAGAAAGGGACTTTTTGTGGGTTGTTTTTATTCAGCTTAAAAACTGCCAACAGCAGACCATACAGGAAGGACCCCATTGCCAGCATCAGCATTACTGTTCTCAGGTCCACAGATAACCCCCCGGAATTCACCCATACTTTGATAAAACCCTTTGGCTCCGCAAGCCTTGGCGGAGCCAACTACCGGAATATATACTATTATAAAACAGCCCGACGGATTGTTAAATAGAAGTTTGCTTTTTTCCATTTTGTCGGCATCCCTTTTAGGGTTACCGCCGTCATCTTTCCTTAAGCCATTGAAGCACAGGCTCAAGGTTTTCCTCCCTTACGCCATCGAAGCCATTTTCAATGATCGAAATGGACTCTTCGAGTTTCTCGTCTTTCTCTTTTTGACTTTTTATCATTTTCAGAAAAGGGACAGCATGAGCTTATCCATGCCCTTTTGCTCTCTTAATGGCAGACATCCGCCGTGAAGATAAAAGAAGGGTATGCCTTTTATCCTGTTCCTTGAAATAATTGCTTCGGCGCTGGGGTCGGGTTATTTAACCATCAGATCAAAGCCTTGCTTGCGTATGATATTCAGTATCTCCTGTCGCTTGGGATTGCCATTATTGTATCTGCTGACCACCTGGTTGCTGAAACTGTCCAGCGGCCTTCCTGGGTCTCTCAGATCATAATAAGTACGCATTTCCTCGTCATATTCCCTAATCTCATCAAGATAGTTCTCAAGCATGGCATAGGCATTCTCGAAAACCCTGAGTTTCATTTCCATTCTGGGCTTTAACTGCGGACTCTGGTTCGGGTACCCGATACCAAGGCCTATCACCGGGAAGGTCAACTCAGGAAGCTTCAAGAGTTCGCAGATCTTTTCGGAATCATTAAGGATGCTGCCAAAATATACAGTTCCCAAACCCATAGATTCCGCGGCTATCACAACATTCTGGGCCATCATGCACGCATCGGTGAATGCCGAGAAAAACCTGTCCATATCCCGTGCTGTTTCGGCTGTATGGCTTTTCTCTTTCGCAATCTGGTAGTTTCGGTACTGATCCACAATAAATATCAGCAATTCAGGCGACCTTGCCACATACTCCTGATTGCAGACCCCTGCAATCTTATACTTCAACTCCTGGTCTGTCACACGGATGATTGAGCAGGCTTGCATACCAACAGCTGTAGCCGTGCGCCTTGCGACTTCCATCAGCAGCCCAAAGACTTCTTCCGGAATCTTCTGATCCTTGAATTCGCGGATTGTCCGGTGCTCAAGCTGTTTTTGGATTGTTTCGTTAATACCTTTCATTGTGACCCTCCTCTTTTTTCCATAGTCTATTATTATTTTCCCTTCATTCCAGGCTCCTGGTCGCTGGCTCGCCGTTCGGCTGAAGATCTGGGGCACATCAATTATAGATTGGGTTCAATATTTTCCCTGATCCAGTTAGTAATATGATAATCGGCGTCAGTTGGATATTCCAGATTCAGCTTCTTGGCTGTTTCAACAGAAATTCTGCGAAACAGGTTGATTGATGCCAGCAATCCCCTTAAGCTATCGGCTTTATCATATTGAGAAAAAGTGCTTTTAAGTTCCTTTAATGTCTTTTGGTCAATCCACTCATGGAGGAAGCGCCCTCCATGCCAGACATCATAATCATTGCCATGCAAAGCCTTTGCATGCCATTCCATCATTTGAAGAAGCAGTACTCTAAGATCGTTTTCCCTTGTCTTGGCTGTCCAAAGCTCGCCTCTCACAATCTGTTTGGCTATATACAGAGAGCTGAAGAAAAACATGTTTACTGTCTGAAGAAAAGTCTTCCCGTCAACTTGGGGAGCTGATACAGGTTTAAAAACCGTTGGCGTAATGCGGCCGGCTAAATTATCCTTATCCACTAAAACCCTTACGCCCCTGCGGAAGTTTTCCGGGATAATTCTATCCTTTGCCAATTGGTGAAGACTCTCGCCGGGCAGAAAAACCATATCAACCTGGTACCCGCCTTCAAATAATGTAAGGCGTTCGGGCTCACCTATCGAAGTCTGGTATACAAATGTTACCCAAATCTTACCGAGGCCTTTAAGCCAATCAATATTGTGCAAATAATAATTACTATTATCCGCATATATAATAATGTCCAAATCAGCCCACTCATCAGCGGGATGATCAAAACGCGATCTTGATCCCACAACAAAAGCAGCTCTTATGTCCTCTGTTGACTTCGCCCATGATGTAAAATCACTTTCAAATGTTTTGTAAAAATCATGTGACTTCATCGCCTGCAATCGACCCCCGTTTTACATCATAGCGCAGGGTGGTATGCTATAACCTTTCTCATATAAGGCTTTCCAGGTACTCCACGATATCCCTAGCTCTTGGCGGACAGCCTTTAACGCTCTTTTCAAATCCTGAAGTACATGCGCCAATACCTATACCGCCGCATTCTTTATTCTTAAAACCCTGGCCTATGTATACCTTTTCTCTCAGCCTGTTTAAAAGGCCTTTTTCATCAAGCCTTTCCAACGCATGGATCAGGCTTCCATAGCAGGCTGAGCAGGCGCTGTCCTCGACAACATGCTTTGCCAGCTGCTGAACCCTTCTTGATGGGGTAAGCTTTCTTGATCTGGTATCCCTATTCAATTCAACAATGTCGGCATTCGCCAGGTCTGCAGTGCCTGCGCCAATACTTGCCGCAATGGAAATATAGGGAATTCCCTTTATACTGAAGCCCATCAGGTGTGCCGCGTATGAATCTACCAGAACAGGATCCTTTCCTGCGATTATCGTGTTCATCTGGACCGGGTTGCCGCCTTCTTCAAAGTTAAGGTCGCCATTCATGCCATCAACAATTATGAGGTTTTGCCTTATAAGCTTATTCAGATACGCTATGGGCTTATGCAGTCCCATGGAATGAAACCGCCTTTTTTCGGAATTAGGTATACAGCCCTTCATATTCTTTAAAGCGCAGGTTATATTAGTCTGGCAGTGACCTTTAAGGACCGGCATGTTTATCAGGTAATCAACCTTTGTCACATAATCGCAGATGTTTAAACTTAATCCATTTATTTCGTATGACTTATAGCTGTCTTTTTGAAGGTCAATAAGCGGAACATTATACTTCTTTGACAATTCCTCATAGCCGCACACTTTAAAAGCCGCTGATGTCCTGTCGCCCACCCAGGAGCCTTCCATAATTACTATGTTGCCGCGGCCTTTTGATTTCAGATATTCGATAAGCCCGGCCACTATTTCGGGAGAGGTTGTAGCGCCCGAGGCCGAGGGTTTTGCCACAACAAGGTTGGGTTTGATACCGATAAGGGCGTTTCTGTCTATTTCCTCTTCAGGTTTTATGGCTTCAAGCAGCTCTGTTACCATTTGCCGGGGGTTATCCCCGTAAATGATACGTATCCCGTTTTTGCCATGCATGTGTGTCAGCTCCTTAGTTTATTCCTTTATGCTCAATAATAATTATAATAGATAATTTGAATTAAAGCCTATACTAAAATTGACCCGCTTCCGGTGAGGGGATTATTATTAAAATGCAGATACTTATAAAAACTATGGCATCAGGCTTGTCAGACAGTCGGCATAGTGGACGAAAGGAGGGAAGTTATTTAAGGCGTTCCCCTTGACCAAGGCGTTTTGCGGAATACCTATGTAAACATAACCCGGATACCGAAAAAACATGCTAAAAACGCAGAAAAACCTGACAAAATCAGGCTTTTCTCTATGTATTGGTGGAGCATAGGGGGCTCGAACCCCCGACCTTCGCGTTGCGAACGCGACGCTCTCCCAGCTGAGCTAATACCCCGCGCTACAACATTATAACACCGATTCGGCATGATTTGAACAGGGTAATATATAATTTGTTATGAAATAATCGGCAAAGACCTGCTGGTACTGTGCCGACGCACGCGGAAGAACATTTTGAGGAGGATGAGGGCTATTTATCTTGTAAGCGCATGCCTGGCGGGCGAGAATTGCAGGTATGATGGGAAAAACTGCAGGAATGAGGCAGTGGTGGAGCTTGTACGGCAAGGCAAAGCCATTACCGTATGCCCCGAGTTGCTGGGGGGCCTTCCCATCCCCAGAAGCCCTTCTGAGATCGTAAGATCGGAGGATGGGAGCATAAAGGTAATGAGCAGGGACGGGCAGGACCGCACAAAAGAGTTTTATGCCGGGGCTGAAAAGACGCTGGCCCTGGCTAAGGCTCATGGTATTAAGAAGGCCATACTCAAAGCAAGGAGCCCTTCCTGCGGCTGCGGGCAGGTATACGACGGTACCTTCTCAGGTAAATTGACAGAAGGCCATGGCATAACCGCCAGGCTCCTGCTGGATAATGGCATAGAGGTCTGCACAGAAAACGATCTGGAAGAGTAGCGCTGTGGCTCGCTTACATCCTGGCAAGCACTGCGCCGCTGACCGGCCCAAGGGTAAGCTTAATAATACCCCCTTCGGAGCTGAGGATGGTTCCGCTTAAGAGATCTGTCACCTGCTGGCTGTAAGTCAGGCAGGGAAGGGATACCCGCTGCATATAGTCGCTGTTGTTGAGAACAACTGCGATCTTCCTTTCACTGCTGTATCGTGAGAAAGCATAGATGCCCTTTCCATTATCCTTCAGAATAGTTTTGACGCCTCCCGTAAATTCATCAATATATTCCTTTCTTATGGCAATTATTTTCTTATAAAATGCGGTAAGTTCAGCCGTTTGCGGGGTGTCGTCCCAAACCATGGCCTGCCGGTACTCCTCTTCTTTCGATCCGGATATCCCCTTTTCATCCCCGGCCAGGATCGACGGAATGCCCTCCCAGCATATCTGGAAAAGCGCGGCCAGCTTAAGACGCCTGGTGTCCCCATCGCAAAAATGGAGGAAGCGCGGCACATCATGTGAGTCCAAAAGATTCATCTGGACCTTGGTGACAGGACTTTTGTAGCGCATGCGCATATACCCGAGGCGGTTGTCGAACTCGTCCACACTGATCTCGTTTTTCGCGAAGAAAGCCTTGCATATATCGGCAAACCGGTAATTCATGGCCGAATCAAACTGGTCGCCGCCCAGCCATTGCTCCGCATCCTCCCATACTTCCGCGATGAGGAATGCTTCCGGGTTTTCCGCCCTTACCGCGCGCCTGAAGGATCTCCAAAAATCATGGTTTACCTCGTTGGCTACATCAAGTCGCCATCCGTCAATTCCGGCTTCACGGATCCAGAAGCGCCCCACATTGCACAGGTATTCCGCTACTTCCGGGTTTCCGGTATTCAGCTTTGGCATCTGCCTTACATATGCGAAAGCGGCGTAATTCAGGTTCCGGGTATCGACGGGAAACTCCAGGCGGTAAAACCAATCCTTATAGGCAGATGATTCGCCCTTCTCGCAGACATCCCTGAAGGCGAAAAAATTCCAGCCGCAATGGTTGAAGACCCCGTCCAGGATGACGCGGATGCCCATTTTGTGGCAAGAGGCAACCAGCTTTCGGAAATCCTCCATGGTGCCAAAGCATGGATCAATGGAATAATAGTCAATGGTATCGTATTTATGATAGGAACCCGCGGTAAATATGGGATTAAGATAAATGCAGTTGATTCCAAGGTCCTTTATGTAATCCAGGTTCTCAACTATACCCCAAAGGGTGCCTCCCAGCCTGCTCTCGCACAGGGCTCCGCATGGAGCAGTCCTTACATAGCCCTTTCCTGATATGTACCTTTTCCCGCTGGCGAAGCTGTCGGGGAACACCTGGTAGATAATAGCTTTTTTTGCCCACTCCGGGACCGACACGATATCCTCGCGGCGGATATAGGGGAACTGGAAGTACCTGCTTCTGTCTGAGGCCGGTGAGAGGGTGAACTCCCCGGAGTAATAGAATACATCCTCATTTCCATCGCTCAGCCAGAAATAGTAGCAGATGCGCGAAATATCAACCGTGAAATTAGCCTCAAAATAGTCAAACAACCTGTCCGACGCGACAAGTTCCATTGCCACGACGGTCATCTTTTCCCTGTGATTAGCCCTGTCCCCATAGAACAACATGCATTGCCTGATATCATCCCTGGCGGTCCGAAGTCTCAAACAGAGCCGGGTTTCAGACAGTGCAAAGGCATATGCCGAATCGGGCATATGAAATATGGCATGCTTATTCATGAAAAAACCTCCCGCCATGCAAGCGCTTGTCTAAATCTCTTGGTTTTCCTTATGCAGAGTTTATGCTAAAGCGCAATGAATTTATGAATAACGGGCAATAAGGCATTGCGGCAATGCTGCCGCTTGGCTCGCAAAGCAGCGCTGACAAGCTGAAATTGCGTGTTCTACCTGTCTTCCCATCATCTTTTTTCAGGGAAATGCATATTATGTATGGAATGCAAACGATTGCTCTTACGAGGCAGGATCGTGAATGATATTTGGGAGGAATCGAAATGAAAAAGCGAGGTATTTTGGCATTAGCGCTGGCAATCCTTATGGTTGCGGCCGCACTGGGAGGTTGCGGACAGGAAGCCGCTTCGGGGAAAAAGGAACCTGTCACACTGAAGGTATGGGAATCGGATGGCGTTGAAAAGCAGTTCATCGAAGAAATGGCCAAATCCTACATGGATGAAAACCCACATGTAACCATCATTGTTGAACCGGTCGCCCATACCGATGCAGCCCAGAGATTGCAGTTGGACGGACCCGCGGGTGTGGGGGCCGATGTGTTTGCGGCACCCCATGACAAACTGGGAGAAATGATCGTAGGCGGACTTATTTTGGAGAACACCCATGCAGACCAGTTAAAAGACACTTTTGTCCAGGCTTCTCTCGATGCCACATCTTATGGTGGCAAGCTTTACGGGTATCCAACAGCTATTGAAACCTACGCCCTGTTTTACAACAAAGCTCTGCTTTCCGATCCGCCCGACACATGGAAAGATGTGGAGGAGTTTGCCAAGACCTTTAACAAGCCCCAGGAAGGTAAGTATGCCATCGCCTGGGATGTGGGCAACGCCTACTATTCCTACATATTCCTAAGCGCGTTCGGCGCGGACCTTTTCGGCCCGGGCGGGACAGACAAAGACAAGCACATGGTAAACAGCCCGGAGGCTGTTAAGGGGCTTAGCTATTTCCAGAACTTCAGAAAACAGTACCTGGATGTTGCCCAAGCGGACCTGGCCGGTGATTTCATGAATGCGGGTTTCCAGAACGGCACTATTGCCATGGTGATTACAGGACCCTGGAGCATACAGGGATATCGTGACGCTGGCGTCAATTTTGGCGTTGCACCCCTGCCCAAGTTCGAAGGGATGTCTGAACCGCCCGCCTCATTCTCAGGTATTCGTGCAATGTATGTTTCCTCGTTCACCAAGTATCCCGAGGAAGCACACAAGTTTGCCATCTATCTCACCTCGAAGGAAGCTTTGCTGAAACGCTACGAGATAACCGCCCAGATTCCTCCGCGCAAAGATGTCAATATATCGGATGACGCCCATGCAGGCATCCTTGATCAATTCGCGTATTCAAAGCCCATGCCCAGCATACCCGCTATGAATTTCTACTGGCCCGCGATGGCATCCGCCTATTCCAACATATGGAATGGTAATGATATAAAGACTGAGCTGGATACGGCGGCATCAGCCATTGAAGCCGCAGAGTAACGTTTCCCGGCAAGGAGGGCGGTTCCTGCGGGAACCGCTCTTTATGTCGGTTAAGCTAATGCATGTTCAATAGGAATTGAAAAAGCGGGAAAGGAGGCCGGACATGAGAAGAAATGCAGCCGTTTACGCGCCAGCCGCGTCCGCGCTTTTTATGGGGCTTGGCCAGACAATCGTTTTAAAGCAGTATCTCAAGGGGGCATTGCTGGCTGTTTTGGAGATAGCATTCCTATTGAATGCCAATACTTTGTTTAAGGCAGTCAGGGGATTGATTACCCTGGGAGACTCGAGGCCGGACCTGCCTGTAAGGCTCAGGGATAATTCCACCTTCATGATGCTTGACGGGCTTATAGCGGTCGTTATTGTGGTTTTTTTCATAATCTTCTATGCCATAAACATTGTTGATGCAAGAAAACAGGGAAAGCTCTTTGAAAGGACAGGGGAGGTCCAGACCACCAGGCAGTTTCTGAAAAACATAGGGGAAAAGGCCTTCGCCTATGTAGGCCTTTCGCCGGCTATCGCCTTGATATCCTTCTTTGTTATCATCCCACTTGTATATGCGGTACTTCTGGCTTTTACCAACTTCTCGGCTCCCGGCCATCTTCCGCCCAACAACACCGTAGACTGGGTGGGGCTGGAAACCTTCCGGGAGATGGCAAGCCTTGGGGGCCAGTTTTCAAGGGCATTTCTAAGGACCTCCATATGGACTTTTCAGTGGGCCTTGCTGTGTACTCTTACCACATATTTCGGAGGGCTCTTTATAGCCCTTGCCTTAAATGATAAAAAGATCAGGATCGCCAAGGTATTCAGAACCATATTCATACTTCCCTATGCCGTTCCGGGCGCGGTTATGCTCTTTGTCTGGGCAAATGTCCTTAATGGGCAGTTCGGCCCTTTGACCAAAATATTGAGGGAACTGGGCGCTGTGGAGTGGCTTAAAAACGTGGGAGTGCTCCAGAGTGACGCCATTCCGTGGCTTTCTGACCCGACCATGGCCAGGATCATGCTGATCCTTGTCAACCTCTGGCTGGGTTTTCCCTATTTCATGATGATGATGACGGGAATTATGACCTCCATGCCGGCAGATATCTTTGAAGCGGCCACCATAGACGGCGCCGACAAGTTCCAGAAGTTCAGGTACATAACCCTGCCTTTGCTGCTGTATCAGACCATACCGCTGATGATCCTGAGTTTCTCATACAACATGAACAATTTCGGGGGAGTCTATTTCCTGACCCAGGGCAACCCGTCGGATAACCTGACAACGGGAACCTTCGCGGGTTCAACCGACACGCTGATGACCTGGATGTACAAGCTGGCCTATGACACACGCATCTATAACAAGGCATCGGTTATAGCGATTTGCATGTTCCTGGTGATAGCTCCCTTTGCCATCTACAACTTCGCCCAGACAAAGTCCTTCAAGGAGGGTGAATTATGATACGGAAAGCCCTGAACATTCTAAATTATGCGCTGACATACACCATCATGGTCGTATTGTCGGTCATGGTGCTTTATCCCATTGCCTTTGCCGTGGGGGGAGCTTTCAGCCCCGGAAAATCGCTGGCCAACCTGAATATCCTGCCTTTTCCCGCAAATCCCACGCTGGACCATTTTGACAACCTATTTAGCAGGACCAACTATATCCTCTGGTACAGGAACACCTTTACAATTGCCGTTGCCAATACCATGGTAGTCCTTGCTGTAACGCTGATCTCGGCCTATATATTCTCCAGGTTCAGGTTTAAGCTTAAGAAGCCCATGCTCATGAGTTTCCTGGTACTGCAGATGTTTCCAAGCGTCGTGGGTGTCATAGCCATCTATGTGATCCTAAACCGTCTTGCCCTTTCGGACAGCTACCTGGGACTCATACTGGTTTATTCAGCCGGCGCGCTTCCATATAACATCTGGCTGATCAAGGGGTATTTTGACACCTTTCCCAAATCGGTAGATGAAGCGGCAAGAGTGGACGGGGCGGGTAATCTGACAGTATTTTTCAGGATAGTGATCCCCAATACCCTCCCCATAATCGCGTTTCTCGGCATAACCAGCTTCATGGCTCCCTGGATGGATTTCATACTGCCAAGGTTCATACTGAGGAGCGATTCCAAGAAGACTTTGGCCGTGGGCCTGTTTGAAATGATCACTGGCAGGTCAAACGAAAACTTTACCATGTTTGCCGCAGGAGCGCTCCTGGTGGCCGTCCCTTTTGTCATCCTTTTTGTCATCAATCAAAAGTACCTGGTAAAGGTCATGGCGGCAGGCGCTGTAAAAGAATAGCGCCAATGTCCAGCAGGGGGGTGGAACTATTGGAGACCATGCTGTACGAGATGAAGGACAAGATTAGGAAGAGGCCCCAAGATACAGCGCCCTGTTCAGGCCTTGCCAAAGGAAATGGCGCTGCGCCCTGGATTTATATACTGCTTATAGCGCTCGCCCTTCTTCCATGCACGGGCTGCAGTCATCACACCGCTGATCCTGTGTATTCTCTGGCCGCTGTCCCGCAGAACGCCGCGGGAAACAGACAGGGAGTATACTATGAGATCTTTGTGCGTTCTTTTGCAGATTCCGACCGGGACGGCATCGGTGATATAAACGGCCTGATCTCTAAGCTGGATTACCTCAACGATGGAGATCCTGAAACAACCACAGATCTGAGGATCACCGGAATCTGGCTTATGCCTGTGAATAAGGCTGCCTCTTACCATGGGTACGATGTGACCGACTATTATGACATCAACCCGGAATACGGCACCCTGGATGACTTTGACAGGCTCTTACAGGAGGCGCACAGCAGAGGAATCTCAGTGATAATGGATCTGGTTTTGAACCATACCAGCGACAAACATGACTGGTTTATCCAGTCTGTTGATCCTCAAAGCCCGTACAGGAACTGGTATCACTGGAGAACTGAGGGGTCGGAGGGATATGACTTTAATGCCCGTGTCTGGGGACATTCGGTATGGAACAAACTGAACGGTGGCTGGTATTACGGACTGTTTTGGAGCGGCATGCCCGATCTGAATTATGACAACCCCGATGTCCGAAGGGAGGCTCTAAACATCGCGGGCTTCTGGCTTGACAGGGGTGTGGACGGTTTCAGGCTGGATGCGGTTCCCCATCTGTACCATTCATACGAACTGCCCTGGGGCGAGAGTGGAATCGAGAAAACAACAGGCTGGTGGAGGGAATTTACTGATTTTTGTCATGCCAGAAAGCCCGGGTCACTGGTTATCGGGGAGGTGTTGGACACAAATACTGCCGCGAGGGCGGCGTATCTTTCCTCATTGGATTCAACCTTTCATATCGGCCTGGGGGAGCAGATAGCCGCAGCGGTGAAATCGGGAAGGAGCAAGAATAATTACCTGGCCAAGTTTATAGAAAACAATTACAAGCAATACGCCGTCGCCAACCCGGACTATATCGACGCGCCGATGCTGTCCAACCACGACCAGAACAGGATCATAGGCCTGCTGAACGGGCGGCATGATTATATGAAGGTGGCGGCAGGCATATACCTTACCCTTGAAGGCCTCCCGTTTATCTACTATGGCGAGGAAGTGGGGATGTTTGGATCCAAGCCCGACGAAGACATCAGGCTGCCCTTTCCCTGGGGCGGTGGTGACCGATTCCAGACCACTTGGAGGGAATCCAGGTTTGAAAAGGTGACTGTAACGGCAGCCCAACAGGAAAACGATCCGGATTCACTGCTGAACCACTATAAAAGGCTGATCAGGGCGCGAAATAAAAATGAAGCCCTGTATGCCGGAAGGTTTAAGGCCCTGTTTTCAGATAATGAGTGCATAGTGGCTTACGCCATGGAATCGGATCACCAGTCGGCTGTCATCCTCCACAACCTTTCTGAAGAATGGCAGGGTATAACCATTGACCTGAAAGAATATACCCTGGAATTTTGCCAAAAGACCAAAGGTTTGAAAGAGTCAGATGGAAGGCTGGAATTATCACCATTAAGCACAGTAATATTTGTAAAGCAGAGGTAGTGAACAAGTGCGCGTGACCATCAACGACGTGGCCAGGGCCGCGGGGGTTTCACCATCGACGGTATCCCGTGTCCTGTCTGATCACCCCAAAATAAGTCCAAATACCAAACAGCGGGTCAGAAAGGCTATAAAGGAGCTGAATTACCATCCCAATACCATAGCCAGAAGCCTGGCACGGAACACGACGCATACCATCGGGGTTATTCTGAATACCGAGGCCGATCTTCTCATGCGAAACACGTTCTTTATCCAGGCTCTGACAGGGGTAAGCGTTTATGCCCGGGAGAAAGGCTATCATGTGATGTTTGCCTTCAACAAGAATGAAGATGAAGACCTGGCCATCGCAAAAAGCTATTTATCGGGAAGAAGCGTGGATGGCATTATCCTGTTCACCTCCCGGATTCGTGACAGATGCATAGAATACCTGAAAAAAAACAGGTTCCCCTTCTCGGTAATCGGCCGGCCTGATGATGCGCAGGATGTGCTCTGGGTTGATAATGACAATTTCCATGCCACTTACCAGGTGACCAATTACCTGATTGGCAGGGGGCACTCGGTTATCGGCTTTATGGGGGGCCCACCTTCCCTGAGGGTTTCGGTCGACCGGTACGAGGGCTTTAAAAAGGCCATGTCGGTCCATGATTTATCTCTTAACAAGGAGATCATCCATGATAACGGGGATTTTTCAGAAGAATACGGCTACGACTGCATGGGGAAAATGCTTGAGGTTTCAGCCCGGAGTGGCCGTATGCCCGATGCCGTTGTCACATGCGATGATATGCAGGCCATCGGCGCACTGAAGGCCATGGAGGTGCATGGCATAAGAAACATCTCTATAATCGGGTTCAATAATACACCCCTTGGTTATTTTCAAAATCCGAGGCTGACATCGGTGGATGTCAACGCCGATAAACTGGGTTATTACTCTGCAAAACTCCTGGTTGACTGCCTGGAAAAAAACAGGGATGCCCCCAGGCATTACATTGTGCCCACCGTGTTGGTTGAGAGGGAATCGGTAGTTTACGGGAGCTGAGGAGAGCCTCCCCTTTTTCATCACAATATCCATTAAGTCCGTTAAATGGAATAATGCTATGACCGGTATCAAAACAAAAAGCCCCTTCAAGTCCTCCGGCTTGAGGGGGTTTTGTTGTTATGCGCCATCTATGAATGCCACCAATATTTTTCCCGCATGGTCATACAGGGAAATATAAGGCAATACACTTCATGATATATAATTCAACTGCAATCTTTCATGGGCTTGAAAAATGGCTCAGAATCAGTCTGACGAGTAGTGGAGCAGTATGTAGAATAATGTTTTTTTTGCGGGAACAGGCATGAATACAGGTAATTTCATCCACCAGATGTTACCAATAAAATGCAATGTTTGCAGCTGATACCATTGACCTAAACAAATAGTTTTATTGGAAAGGGAAGATTATTATGATTAAGATGAAAAAGAAATTGGCATTCTTATCCTGCATACTTATTCTTGCCATGCTATGCTATGCTCCATCATCACGGTCCAACCTGTGTTTGCTGATGGAGACGTTCCCTGCCACATCAGCATAGTAATGACCGAATCGCCTCAGGACAGCGTTCTCATCGCATGGGAGACCAATGACACATCTGTGAAACAAGCTATTGTCCAGGTAGTGGAAGCTGAAGACCCGGATGGTTTTAAATCCGATAAGGTCATGGAAACCACCGACGGCAGCGTAACTGTTTCGGGAGGCATTGCGTACAGCAAGGCGCTTGTGACGGGGTTAAAAGCCGGCACCGAATATATTTTCATGTGCGGTGACGGCACATCCTGGAGCGAGGTTGGCACTTTCAAGACCTCTCCTGAAACACAGGAACCCTTCACTTTTCTATACCTGTCCGATCCGCAGATTAATTTATCTTCCGGTTCACAAGAAGCTTCAAAAACCAGGCAAATGTTTGAGGATGCCTGGGCACAATTTGGCAATGATCTGTCATTCACTCTGATCACCGGGGACTTTACAGATTATAACGATCCTAAAGAATGGAATGAATTGTTTGACATGGCAGGCAATTTGTTCTCAAATGCCGCGATGGTCCCTGTCTTAGGCAACCACGACAGGACGTTTGGAACGAACTACATCAGATTTAAGTTCCCCGATCCTCCCACAAAAAATGACGATCCCACAAATGGCATTGAATACACTTATGCCTTCGAATATGGCGCCGCCCTGTTCATGGTGATCAGGGTCGACAGCATAAGCAACCTTCAAACCATTGCCCGATGGGTGGAGGAACAGGTCAATAGTTCCGACAAGCCCTGGCAGATCGTTGTTTTTCATGAGGTTATGTATAGCGCGGGAGATCACATAATGGAGCAGGCGGAAGCTAGAAAGGTGCTTTCACCGGTATTTGACAGCCTGGGGATAGACCTGGTGCTCCAGGGCCATGACCATACTTACAGCAGAAGCATCGTTAATGGTGATGGTTCAAAAGAGACACCTGTTTCAGTGGATGGCAGCCCAAATAAAGTATTTGATCCTGATGCTCCCATTTACTATCAAACCATATCGGGCGCAACAAGGTTTTACTCCGGAACAACCTATTTTCCGGGCTCAGATGATCCCCTGCTGCCCAATTATGAATTTATAGACTTCAAGCCCGAAAAAACCACAGAGGATAGAATGTACTATACCGGCATCACGGTGAGCAATGAATTCATCACTCTTACCACTTATTACACAACAACAACGACCTTTAACAAAGGTCTTCTTGAGACATACACCATCTACAACACCAACCCTGCCTATATTCCCAAGGGCAGCGAATGGAAATACTTTGATGCCGGTACTGAACCGGAATCCGGATGGAAGAGTTTGGACTTTATTGACAGCGACTGGGATACCGGACTGGCGCCCTTTGGGTACCCTGAAGGTTATGAATGGCCGTTGTTCGGAGCGATAAAGACCCGGACAGATAAAAACGACAAATATTTGACCACCTATTTCAGGAAAACCTTTGACGTCAGCGATCCGTCCATCCTTGCGGATAAGGGGACAATCAGGCTTGGGATTGACGATGGTGTTGTCCTGTATCTCAATGGCCAGGAGATCGGCAGGTACAATGTGTCTGGTGACGGCACTGTGAAAAATGTGGACGTACCTGAATCGGTGGAGGGTCTTCCTGTGCTCACACTGGAGGGGGAGGATCTGTCCCATATTCGCCAGGGCACGAATGTACTGGCGGCCGAGGTGCATCAGTGGAATGAAAGCAGTTCTGACCTCTATTGGGACATGGAGTTGACGGTGGAGACTAAAGCAGCGCCAAAAACCCTGCAATCTGTCTTCCTGGAGGCCGATGGCAATACGGTGTTCATTGGCGGACCGGGCGGCGGAAGTACCGTTCAACTCAAGGTTTCGGGAAAGGATGATTCCGACCAGGATGTGGACCTGACAGATGCGACGATAACTTATGAAACCGATATGCCTGAAGTGATTGATATAAGTCCGGAAGGCGTTGTATCTGTTAAAAACAAAGCGTATGACGGTATCACGGCAAATGTACGAGCTACCGTATCCCTGGGGGGAATAACGAAGACCAGCGATGACGTTCCGCTTAAGGTTAGAATTGCTTCCGAAAGGGTTTTGCTGAAGAAAAACAGTGAGTGGAGCTATTTGGATGACGGCAGTGATCAGGGCACAGCATGGAGAGAAAGAGAATTTAACGATAACTCATGGGCAACCGGAAAAGCCCCCCTGGGGTATCCAGCTACTTTTGACAATCCAGATTTCGGGACTATATCAAAGGTAGTTGACTATGGTTCAGACCCCGATGAAAAGCATATAACTACTTACTTCAGAAAGAAGATCAACATTGAGAACCCGGATGATTACAGCAGGACAGGTACCGTAAAAATCGGGGTTGATGATGGTGTTGTGCTCTATCTGAACGGGGTTGAAATAGCGCGCTATGATATGCCGGAGAATACTAACTACAAAACCCTGGCCAATAACCCATCACAAAACAGTAAGACTGCTACGCTCACACTGGATAATTTGTCCTTTGTGCAGGGAACAAACGTTTTTGCTGCCGAAGTGCATCAAGGAAGCAAAACCAGCTCGGATCTTTACTGGGATATGAAGCTTATGGTGGGGGCTCCTGCGGAGTCTGTGGTACTGGATACGGTAACGCTGAGCATAGACAAAAATGAGTTGGTGGCTGGCGCACAGGAAGATAGGAATAAGGCCCAATTGAGCCTGTCGGGTATAGATGATTCCGGTCAGAGCATCGATCTGTCCCAGGCGCTTGTGACCTATTGTACCGACAGACCCGACCTGATCAGTATAGATTCTGACGGGGTGTTAACGGCCAATTACCTTCCAAGCCTGGGTCCGACAGCTAAAATATGGGCTGAAGTTACATTCTGGAATAAAACTGTCCGGAGCAATTCCATAGAGGTTAACATACAATTTGAAGAAGAAGTATTGCTGGTGGATCAGGGTGAGAAATGGCTTTACTTTGATAAGGGTGATGTTAAGGATGACCAATGGATGACCACTGATTATATTGATAGTGCCTGGAAAGAGGGTTCGGCTCCGCTGGGATATGGTGACTTTAAAACTTCGGATTTTGGGACTGTCTTGACTGAAGTTGGGTATGGTTCAGATAAAAATAACAAATACACAACAACTTATTTTCGAAAAAAGATAACTATTGACAATCCGTCAGAATTTACCGGAGTAGGCACAATAAAAGTTGGATACGACGATGGCGTTGTAATTTACCTGAATGGCAACGAAATTGCACGATGTAACATGCCTCAGGGGACTGTATCATATGGTACCGAGGCAAGTCAACGGTTAGAAAACTACAAAGTAGAGTCAATACCACTAGACAATTTAACCTTTGTAAGAGGGGAGAACGTGATTGCCGCAGAAGTGCATCAGAAAGGTAAAGACAGTTCAGACCTTTTCTGGGATATGACCTTACATGCAAGAAAGACTGTAAAACCGGAAGTCATTTATTCAGCCATTCTTACGGCTGAAAACAATAAATATACAATGACTTACGGAGGAACAGCCGGCTCGGAAACAACCCAGTTGAAAGTGGCTGGCAAGGATAACTCGGGTAAGGATCTTGATATGGCAGGCGCCACCGTGCAGTATTTCACCTGGTGGTCAGACCTGATAAACATCGACGCCAATGGATTGGTAACGTTTAAAAAGGATCCCCTGGTGAACACCACCGTACAGATATGGGCATATGTGACGCTTTGGGGAAAGACGGTCGTGAGCAATGTGATCAACATTAATGTTATTAAGCTTTCACAGCAGATGCTGATAGACAGGGGTATGGAATGGCAGTACTTCGATGGTGGCGCTGTACAGGGAGATGAGTGGAAGGAAAATAAGTTCGATTCCTCCTGGAGTTCCGGGACAGCGCCCCTTGGGTTTGACGAGGGTGATCCTCCTCCCGATGAGTGGCCGGAATTTGGGCAAATAAAAACCACTGTCGGATACGGGGGGAACAGCAGCAATAAGAATCCGACAACATATTTCAGAAAAACGTTTAATATTACCGACACAATGTTGATTGCGGGAGCGGGGATTGGAGCGGGGATTATAGAATGCGGACTTGATGACGGCGCTGTTATCTATCTGAATGGTCAGGAGATAGCGCGATATAATATGCCTGAAGGAACCGTGGGTTATGAGACCCTTACTCCCATCAATGCCGATGAGGAACTTGAAGAACCTATTAGGATTCGATTGGACGCTGAAGACCTGGTCTGGCTTAAGGCCGGAGAGAATTTGATAGCGGTGGAGGTCCATCAATGCAGGGCTGCCAGTACCGATTTGTATTGGGATATGCGGTTAATTGTGGACACTTATTGCTATGTCGATATCGTGCCGCCCGAAATCAAACTGAAAGGGGATAACCCACTGCAGCTTAAGTTGAATCAGAAGTATAATGAGCCTGGTGCTGAAGCGACAGATATCGTGGATGGGAACATCGAACCGGAGGCTATTATTATAGACAGCAGCAATGTGGATACCAGCAAACCCGGCACCTACACGGTAACCTATAGGGTAGCCGATAAAACAGGGAATATCGGAACAGCCACCCGGGTAGTTATCGTAGGCACGGAGCCGATAGAGGATACCACGGCGCCAGTCATTACATTGCTTGGAGAAAAGACTATATACCTGACTGTGGGTGACACATATGAAGAGCCTGGTGCAATTGCCAAAGATGATGTAGATGGTGAATTTGAGGTTACCGACATAGACAGCAGTGCGGTAGATGTCAATACACCTGGTGAATATGAAGTAATCTACAGGGCAAAAGACTCGGCAGGGAATGAGGCAACAGCCACCCGAAAAGTTATAGTGAAGGAAAAGAGCCCACCTACCGGAGGCGGAAGCAGCGGAGGCGGAAGCAGTGGAGGCGGAAGCGGAAGCGGCAGCGGAGGAAGCAGCGGAGGCGGCGACACACTGATCATCCCGGATGAAACAATCCCAAAATCTGCCGCACTTAAAGATGAGATCACCCCGACCCAATCACTGAACAATCAGGGGGTATCTGTAGCTTTAATATCGCTGGATGATGTTAATCGTGCGCTCAATGAGCTTGGTATTCAAGCTGGCGGGATAGCAACAATCGGTATCAACCTGGAAGAAGTCAGAAACGCAAAAGGCTATTTGCTTATCATGCCGGCAAAAGCACAAAAAGGAGATGGGAGAACACAGTTCAATGTCAACACGCCCTATGGCAGTATCATCATACCCAACAATGTGCTGGACAATTCTATCAGTGATACCGCACAGGTGGGAATCATGGTCTCCCATATTGCCCGGTTCGAGCTTAACCCGGATTTGCGGAGCATGGTGGGAAACAGGCCGGTTATCGAACTTTCCATGTGGATTGATGATAAACCTTATGCCTGGAACAACCCCGTGGCACCGATTACCATTATCCTTGATTATGAGCCGATCGGAGAGGAATTAAGGAATCCGGAGTATCTGGTGGTTGTCTATATAGATGGTGAAGGGAAAACGCATGCCATACCCAACGGCAACTATGATCCCGGCACGGGAAAGATAACATTTTCGGTCACGCATCTGAGCCGGTTTGCCGTAAGATATGTCTATAAAACATTCGCTGATATAACTGATTCCCGGGTACGCAAGAAGATTGAAGTCATGGCGTCCAAAGGGATTATTGGCGGCACCTCGGCAACGACTTACAGCCCATATGCAAATATAACCAGGGCGGATTTCCTGTACCTGCTGTTCCGTGCCATGGGAATTGAACTGAAGGTGGAATCCAATTTTGATGATATAAAGCCGGGGATTTACTACTATCATGCCGTTGGAGTTGCCAGGGCGCTTAACATTACCAGCGGTACCGGAAATAACAGGTTTAGCCCGGACGCATTCATAACCCGACAGGATATGATGGTCATGGTGGCAAAGGCGCTCAGGGTGTTTGAAGTTCTTGATAAGCCCGCGAATCTGAATGAACTGGATAAGTTGCAGGACAAAGCCGACATAGTCGGCTACGCGAGAGATCCTGTGGCACTCCTGACAGGTGAAGGCCTGGTCCCGGCGGATCCGATATTCAGGCCAAAGGACAATGCCAGCCGGGAGGAAGTCGCTGAAATGATATACAACATATACTTCTATATGAGGAAAGATAACGGCGCAAAGGAATGACAATGGCGCAACAAAAGGGACGGCTCTTAAGCGGAAGGGCCGTCCTTTTTATTATACTGGCTTGCAGTGCCAGGAATGATATGAAGAACATGGAGATTAACCGTCCCTAATGTTACGATCCCTGAATCAAACAGCCTCCGGCTCACAGGATAAGGGGAACCTGGCCCCTGAAGGCGAGAAGGAGCCGCCTTTCCACATCATCCCAGTTGACCAGGCTCCACCACTTTTCGATAAATTCCCTCCGCCTGTTCTGATAATCAAGGTAGTACGCATGCTCCCATACGTCACAGACGAGGATGGGAATGCCGCTCCACTGGGTTAGGTTCTGGTGCTTTTCACACTGTAAAAGCTCGAGCCTGCGCCATGAGGGATGCCAGATCAGTATTCCCCAGCCTGAGCCCTCAACTGTTTCTGTGGCGCTGTTAAACTGCTCTTTAAAATTATTGAAGTCGCCGAAATAGAGGCTGATCTGCGTTGAGGTTGCCAGGCCGGGCTGGCCGCCGGTACCGGCAGGAGCCATATTGGTCCAGAATATGCTGTGCAGGATATGCCCCGATCCATTGAACGCCAGTTGGTTTTCCCAGTACTTTATATACTCATAGTTGTTTCTTCTTCGCGCTTCGACCAAGGCCAGCTCTGCCCTGTTAAGGCGTTCCACATAACCCCGGTGGAGTATGTCATGATGGATTCTCAGCGATTCAGCGCTGATGACGGGCTCCAAAGCGTCGTAGGGGTACGGAAGGGGCGGCAGCCTGTGCTGCCCGGGCATTATAACGGTTTCTACCATCGATAAAATCCTCCCTACATAGGGTTGTACACAGTAATAGTGTATTCCTCACGCCGGACAGGAGTGAGAAATGCGTAACCTTTATGTTTGAAAGATTTGTGATGGAAATGGAGCCACAGGCTATGATAAATTGTATATATAAAAACAGGCCTGAGACATTATCAGTCACGGGGAATGTTATACGGCCTTTTTAGGCGAAGGGAGAATCTGAATGAGAGAAAAGATTGGCTGGGGCATTATGGCAACGGGGACGATCGCAAACAAATTCTGCGAAGGATTGAAGAATCTCAGGGATACCGAGATTGTTGCCGTGGCATCGAGGTCACTGGACAGGGCGTTGGATTTTGGCAGGAAGCATGGGATAAAGCGCGCCTATGGCTGCTATGAGGAACTTGTTATGGATTCAGAGGTGGATATAGTTTATATCGCAACTCCTCATCCTTTCCATTATGAAGGAGCCATGCTCTGTCTTGAGGCCGGAAAGGCTGTACTGTGTGAAAAGCCGTTTACACTGAATGCTCGTGAGGCTGAAAAACTGATAGGATACGCAAGAAAGAAAGGGCTGTTCCTTATGGAGGCCATGTGGACGCGTTATCTGCCGGCCATTGTAAAGGTCAGGGAGTGGCTGGAACGGGGTATGATCGGCGAGATCCGCTTCCTTAAGGCGGATTTTGGGTACCGGTGCTCATGGGATCCTGAAGGAAGGCTGTTAAACCCCGACCTTGCGGGAGGAGCCCTGATGGATGTAGGTATTTATCCGGTGTCATTTGCCTCAATGGTCTATAAAGGCCTGCCTCAAACCATAAAGAGCCTGGCCCATATCGGAGAAACCCATGTGGATGAGCAATTCGCGGTCCTCTTTGGATATGAGGGTGGTAAAATCGCCTCCCTTGCCGGCGCCCTGCGGACAAAACTTGTGAATGACGCACTGATTATGGGTACCGACGGAATGATTCATATCCCGGATTTTTTCTATGCGAAGACGGCAACGCTTTATATGGCCTCGGGAGCCGAAGATGTGTTTGGACCCGAGTTTGAAGGAAACGGATATAATTATGAGGCCGCCGAAGCCATGCGCTGCCTGAGGGAAGGCAGGCTGGAGAGCAGCGTTATGCCCCTTGATGAAACCCTGGCTATCATGCGCACCATGGATGCCATCCGTTCTCAATGGGGACTGAAATACCCCGGGGAAGGCGAGGGCTGATAAACCTGGCCTATGCGGGGCAATTTATTCACCTGATTTTTTCAGTTTGGCCTGTTTGTCTTCATACAGGGCTTTATCCGCTTCCTTCATCAGGTCTTCAAAAGAATCGGAGCTCTCGGGGTTATAATAGGCAAACCCGAGGCTGATAGACAGTTGGTAGGGCTTCTTTGACAGCTCGTTATGGAGGTCGCAATACCTCTGTATCCTGTTTCTTATATCATCTTCGTCCTTCCTGGACGCGCCCGAGATGATCACCGTGAATTCGTCCCCGCCAAGACGGCCGATGATATCGGTGTTGCGGAAGGCCTTGTTAAGTATTTGGGCGGTGCTTGCAATGGCATAGTCGCCCTCACTGTGGCCGAACTGGTCGTTGATCCTCTTTAGGCCGTCCATATCGGCAAAGAGGAGGAGAAAAGTCGTACTATTCTTTCTGGCGGTTTCAAAGTACTCGTTTCCAAGTTTCATAAATCCCCGGCGGTTATATAACTGGGTCAGTTCATCGCGGATGGATTGCAGGTGAAGCTGCTCATTGTAATAGCTCAGATCCCTCAAAGCCTGTTTCAGCTGTCTTTCCACTTCTTTTCTCTTGGCTATCTCTTCCTTGAGATTCTTATTACTTTCAGAAAGTTCCTTTGTCCTTTCCCTGACCTGTATTTCCAGATCCGCTGCCTGTTTGGTGATCCTCTCTATGAGCATGGTACCCTTTAAAGACACACTAAGCCTGTACCGGATGATCTCATAGTTCTTGTTAATGGTGGCATCATAATCCAGTATGACGTAACCCATCTTGTTGTTTCCCTGATGGAGCACCTGTACAACGAGGCTGAATCTGTCCTTATACAATTCTTCAAGGAAAGGCTCGGGAAGAAGATCCAGGGTGTTGAACACCATACCCCGGCCGCCTTTCTGGTAGCAGGTCTTGTCTGTCATGGCCAGGATCAGGCGCGATTTGTCCAGCGGGTTGTCCTCGTCTTCAAACAGGGCTATGTAGCAGGCATGTATGTCAAGCAGGGGCAGCAGTTGGCAGGCTGTCTTAAGCTGGCTCTCATAATCAAGGCTGGCCAGGAGCGCCTCTCCTAAACGCTCTGTGTTTTCGCCCAGGAGGGGATTGGATATGGAGCGGTTGGATGCCGCGTTTTGGAAGGTATCAAAAATGAATATCGTGGCGGCATGCAGGAGGTTTTCGGCCCGTATTACTTCTTCCCTGGTTGCGAGGCTGTTCATGACTGTTTTCCGAATAGCGGGAAGTATGTCCTGTATAAACAGCCAATCAATCTTGTTTTCGGAACACCAGAGGATGAACCTGTGGATGGACATTACGAACTTGTCCTTGCTTCCATTCAGATATTCCTCGAAGAATGACTCCAGGATCTTCCTTTCCTGGCCCAGCAGGCTTTTCTGCACGATAAGACTATCGCTTATATCCAATGTATCGTTTATTTGCTCCAGCACAGCCATGATCTGGTCTATCTGCTCCTGGACATTAATGGAGTCTTTTTTGAGATCGGGAACGACATAAGCCTTTTTAACAACAGACGGGACACATCCACAGGATGATCTTAGAATCATCCTGGACGGTATCTCCACATGAAGGGGTATATCCCGCCCTTCCAGTATGTTCAGGAGCATTTCTCCGGCTTTCCGGGTCTGGTCGTAAAAATTCTGACGAACAGTCGTCAAGCCGTATACCCTGCCATTCTCGGTGTCGTCAAAACCGGTTATGGGAAGGGTAAAAACAAGGTTTTTATTATTCTTGTTAAACTCGAGAAGGGCTCCCATCGCCATGTTGTCGTTGGAACTGACCAGCGCGTCAAACCGGATGTTTTCCCTTCTGAATGTCCGCACTGCTTCAGAGCCGGAGTCGAAGCGGAAATCCCCGTTATATATCAGGCTGGGATCAAACTCAATCTGATGGGCTGCCAGGGAGTCGCAATACGCCTGGAAACGAATAAAGGCTTCTTTACAGGGCGGACCTTTAATAATGGCTATTCTCCTGTATCCATGCTCTTCGATGAGATGGTCAACAACCTGGCGCATACCTGTATAATTGTCTATGGTTACAGACGGGAAATTTTCAAACCTCTCGCCCACAGTGATAATGGGCAGATCGTAGCCCTCAAGCAGCTTCACTATGGAGTTGGAATCGCTGTAAACACCAATGGCAGTAGTAGGGACAACCAGTCCGTCAACCTTGTTCTTGTCTATGAATTTCAACAGTATGTTGCGGCACCTGTCCCATTCATAGGGGGAATCAACCCTGCCTGTGACAAAACAGATGACATTGATGTTGTTTTCCTTTGCAAAGTCTGAAAGACCCGAGAGAAGCAGTGACTGATAGTAATGGCTTTCTCCCCAGCTTGTTATCCAGTCGATAAGAATTCCGAAGGTATAGCTTTTTTTCTTTCCTGGCATGAAACCATCTCCCGGACTGTATATGGGCTTACCGGATCAATGCCGGTATCGCTGATTTTGGACTGCAGTAATCCAAAAGATGTTATAAAAATGATGCAGAATCGCAACTCTTTCTTATTACTTCTTACCACTTTTGGTTGTCAGGAAATCTATTTTTGTATCATTAATTACTAATTTATTATAGCATATAGTTGGCTGATACGCCCTTTTCTGTCATGGGCAGAAAGGATATAATGGTATAGACTGGCCGCGCTTTTTTGGAATGGCCAGTTCCGGAGGTTAAAAGATGCCTGGAAAACTTGCTGCGTTTTTGATCACGCTTGCTCTGCTGGGTACAGGGCTGTCATCCGCATCAGAATCCCAATGTATGGCCCTTCATGACCGGATGGATATCCGTGTGCTGCAGGGGGTCAAGATTGAGCTTGAGGAAGCCGGCACCACCCGCGCGCTGGTTGAAATGCCTTCAGACGGGATTGCGGCTGTGAACACCCCTGATATTGCCGGAGCCTGGTTTGAGGGAGGGCAGGTATGGCTTTCCTTTTACAAGGACGGCGCACTGCTTAAAGGACGCTATAAGGAACCGGATCTGATAAGGCATTTTGAAACCAACCGAAGCAACCTTTCATCCGATGGAACCGACGCTGCCGCGGCCGGTGGCTCAATTGGCCTGGACCGTCTGCGGGAGTTGATTGAAGGCAGTGCCGGCACAGTAACCGTAGCTGTCATTGATACCGGGGTCGATATTGCGCACCCCTGGTTTCAGGACAGGATCGTTTCCCCGTATGACGCCGTGGAGGATGATAACGAGCCACATGACCTCTTCGGCCACGGGACCCATATAGCGGGGATTGTCGCGCAAAATACCCCGGAGAATGTCAGGATCATGCCTGTCAGGGTGTTCAATGAGGACGGCGACGCCCCTGATTCCATAATTGTCAAAGGGATTTTCCATGCGGTTAAAAACGGCGCCAATATCATAAACATGTCCCTTGGGGGATATGGCGCCACCGCTTATCTGGATAAAGCTATAGACTATGCCGTCTCCAGCGGCGTTATGGTCATCGCGTCAGCCGGCAATGAAGCGAAAGACAATTCACATTACTATCCTGCGGCGTTTCCCGAAGTGCTGACAGTGGGTGCCATCGGCAGAAACGGTGATCTGCTTTATTTTTCCAACACCGGGGATTCTGTTGATGTATGCGTCCCGGGCGAAAAGATTGTCAGCTCGCTGCCCGGGGATTCCACCGGGAGCAGGTCCGGGACTTCCATGGCTGCTCCACTGGTTTCATCGGCAGCGGCTATGCTGATCCTGGAGGATCCGGCACGGGGCATCTACGACCTGGAGGAAATCATAATCAGCCATACATGTGATATTGGTGTGCCCGGAAAGGACAAGCTGTTCGGCCATGGTGAGCTTACATTCAGAAACTATAAAGCCAACCCGAATTTTTACATGATCGATTCCCTCAGGGATGAAAGCAGCGAAGAAAAATATAATTTAAACCTGAGTTTCTATGCGGGGCAGTCGGTAGATGCCGTTGAAATAATAATAGATGGAACTGTCTTCCGGAATGTTCCTGTAGCATCACCGGGCGAGATTAAGGTAAGCCTGGATATCAGAGGGCTTGAAACAGGGTCCCATCTGTTGGAGGTAAGACCTGTTTTCAGCGACGGAGCTTTGGGAGAATCCTACCGCCGGGTTTTTACCGTTCCCGAGTATAATGTGAGAGTAAAGGTATATGACGCAAGAAACAACTTTGTCATGAATCCCCGTATTAATGTCATTGGGTTTTCCCAAAAGGACATGAGTATAACGAAGCTGCATATCAATCCCACTATATCCGGTGGGGTATGGATGGCAAATCTTGACTTTGAACTATTGGCCCGCAAGTACGATAAGATCCGCTTAAGCGTTGAAACACGCCTCGATGATGGTCCGCGGGATGTTCCGTTCTATTTCAGGACCATAGGCACAACAGGGGAAAAGGTTTTTGAGCCGTCGGAGTGCAGCGTGCTGGGATTAACGTCCAGGGAATGGATCCCGGGATGCACGGTGGCCACCCGGATACTCGGAAGCTCCCTGACCGGTTTCAATGACTTCCGGCAGTGGGGCGGCGGCGCTTTTGAGGCCCTGGTCAGCGCCAAGGATATTTCCTTTGTTGAAATAGAGGGCAATGACGGCAGCCCCGTTTATGCCGGCCTTCTGTATTATGATGTGGCAGACCTCTGGATCGACATCTATTCCTGGTCAGGAGGGCAAAGGACCGAACCCGCCAGGGACACCGAGATATGGTACCATTCAGGAAAACTGGAGAACATTGACAGCATCATGCAGCTTGACTCCTCAGACCTTAAAACCATAAGTGTTGAGGCCGATCTGACCAGCGTAGAAAAAGCCGAATACATGCTGCTCAATATCCCCACAGGCAATGCTATCACAAACAAATTATCCCGTTCCACCGGCTTGGTAAATGTCATGACAGGTTTCTACGACATATTCCTTCTCACAGGTAGGGTTTTAAAGGGAGGGGATTATGCGGCGGACGCCTATTTCAAAACCTTCCATACCGAGTTCAGCGGAAAGACAAGGAACTTCAGGTTCGGAGGAGGCCTGGTGGACGATTTTATTTACGACACGGCATCAAAACGGATATTGCACAGATGGACTGATATCCACGGCAACGGTTATTCTGTCATGGTCCTGGAGAATGGCGCGACCGATTTATGCATACCTGCCCTGTTCCTTGCGGATGTAAGGGGCAGCTCCTACAAACTGCCGGGCACCGAATCCAATGATACAGGGGATTATATCCATGCCTATTCATTGGAGAAAATTCCTAACGGCGTATACCGTCTCAGCTTTGTCAATGACAATGATAAACTGGCTTTTCCTGTGAAGCCTGCCACTACTCTGATTACAATCCTGAACGGCACCGCTTATGTTCCGGACAATACGCCCCCTGTTGCCTACTCCGACTATATATCCCATATCACACCAGGGGATTTGTTTGTTTTTGACCTCGGTGAGGAGTTTTCGGATAAGGAGCAGGAGAAACTGAAATTCTCGGCCACAGCGGGCTGGATTGTTGACGGGCTTTTCTTCTACAGGGATCTGATCGGCCAGGACGCCGAGATAGTTATCACAGCCTATGACGGTGCAGGAGGAGTCACCAGCTTCAGGCACACCATCAGGGTTACCGACAGAAACGCTCCTGAAAGCGACTATATCCCTATTCCCGAAATAGACAGCATTGGCGCTTCCAGCTGGGCAGTTCAATATGTGAAGCAGGCCATTTTGTCCAATATCGTGCCTGTCGGGCTGCTGGATGCGTATCAAACCGGGATAACGCGCCGGGAATTCAGCTCCATGATTGTAAAAATGACCGAAACATTTTTAGGCGAGATAGTACCTTCCCCAGGCGTAAGTTTTTTGGACACGAATGATCCGGATGTGCTGAAAGCCGCTTCGATGAAGTTCCTGACCGGGTATAACGGAATATTTAATCCCAATGAGTATATAAGCAGGCAGCAGCTCTGCGTAATCATCTATCAGGCTGTGAAAGTCCTGCGCCCCGACCTTACCGAATTTGTACCCGATGCGCCCCGGTTCAATGATGCGGACCAGATAGCCCCATGGGCCAGGGAAGCCGTGAATTTTTGCAGCGCGTACAATATCATCGTGGGAAGCAGTGGGATCATGAATCCCACAGGCACCCTGACCAGAGAACAGGCGATCATAACTTTATATAAGACCTTCACCCTCTGCCTCCAGGAGAAGGGTCAGGATATCCTGACCGGCCTGGATAACGGCGCAGCATTATCGGTGTTGCCATCCCTGACCCGGATTTGGTAAGGTCAGCCTGCTCCTGACAGATACATACCATTCTCATGTATAAAATTACCCTCTGAACAGACAATAAGTGTGGCTTTATTCCGGCACAGCGCCATCCGGGATCCCGGCACGCTTTAGCGGCGCAGGGAACTGGAAGCTTACGGCCGCCTGGGAAAGTGAAGGAGAATGTACATGAATGAAGCGTATTGGATTAAAAGCTCGGAGAGTAAGCGTTACGGAAAGCTGAACAGAGATATTAAAGCGGATTACCTTGTTGTCGGGGGTGGAATCGCGGGTGTTACCTGCTTTTATCTTCTGGCTGCGGCCGGGATTGAAACGGTACTGGTTGACGCCGACAGGATCGGATATGGCTGCAGCGGTCGAAACACCGGCAAGATCACTGCCCAGCATGGCCTGGTCTATTACGACATTGAAAGCCAGTTCGACCTGGAAAGGGCCCGCCAATACCACAGGATCAACGATAAAGCCCTGGAACTTATGGAAACCCTTATTGACAGGTATAGCATCCAATGTGATTTCCAGAGGGTTCAGGCATGCATATTCACCCAGGATGAGGGGTACGTTGGGAAAATCAGGCAGGAATATGAGACATATATGAAGCTTGGGCTGGACTGCAGACTGGAAAAAGAGATTCCCATACCAGTAAGAGTGAAGAATGCCCTGGTACTGAACCACCAGGCGCAGTTCAATCCCAAGAAATACATCGACGCGCTGGCTGAAGAGGCCGTAAGGCAGGGCGGCGTCATATACGAGGATACCCGCATAGTTGATTTCCGTCCAGGAAAGCGCTGCGTCCTCAAAACGGGGGACAAATTCACCATTGACGCAGAGCATGTGGTAATTGCCACGCATTTTCCCTGCTATGACGGGATGGGCTTCTATTTTGCGAAGCTTAAGCCCATGAGGACCTATGCCGTCATGGCAGAATACCATAAGGACTTTCCAAAATGCCATTTCATCAATGCCGAGGAGCCGTCAAGGTCATTAAGGTATGTGCATGAAGCCGGCTCCCTGCTGATTGTGGGAGAAAGCCACAAAGTAGGCCATCAGAAAAAAGACCATTATCTGGAGCTTAAAAAATTCGGCAATGAGATATTCGGGATAGGGGATTACCAGTACCAGTGGTCGGCCCAGGACTATGAACCGCCCCGGAAGATCCCGTTCGTGGGATACCTGACGAAAGACACCCCGAACATCTACGTAGCCGCGGGATTTAATAAATGGGGCATATCAGGCGGTACCGCAGCGGGCATGGTTATAAGCAGCATGATCCTGAATGGCAGCTCACCCTATGAAGATCTTTATGCTCACACAACCCTTATGGATGTGGCATCATCAACCTTTGTCACCGAAAACGTCGATGTTGCTGTTCAGCTGGTAAGTGGAAAACTGAAATCCGGCGACAGGGAACTGCCGAAATCCGCGGGAATAGGCCGGGTTGTAAACATTGGCGGCAAGCGCTGCGGTTATTATATGGATGAGGAAGGTAACGAGCATATTCTGGATATCACCTGCACCCATATGGGATGCGAGCTTAAATGGAACGAGCTGGAAGCATCATGGGATTGTCCCTGTCACGGATCCAGGTTCGATTATAAAGGAAATGTGCTGGAAGGGCCGGCCTGCCTTCCCCTTAATCCTTATAACGAGGAAAAGAACAGGATCAACCCGCAAATAAGATGAATTGGGCATGAAAACAGAAAATCCACCACTTGCTAACAATTTGGATATCTGTGACAATGGATCTGACAGAACATCTATTCTTGCGGGATGGTGATACATGTGCTGGACTTGGCGGCAATAGGGGAGCTTTTGATCGATTTTACGCCCTCAGGCGTATCAAACCAGGGGAATCCCCTGTTCGAGTGCAATCCCGGCGGCGCGCCGGCCAATGTTCTTGTTGCCCTGACCCGGCTGGGCGGAACAGGAGCCTTTATTGGCAAGGTGGGGTCGGATACATTCGGCAGGTTTCTCGCCGACACCCTGAAAAGCAATGGCATAAACAACAAAGGCCTGAGGTTTGACCAAGAAGTGAATACCACCCTGGCCTTTGTGCACCTGAGCAGTACCGGTGACAGGAGCTTCAGCTTTTACAGGGATCCCGGAGCGGATATGATGCTCTCCTTTGAGGAAGTGGACCGGGATATCATAAAGGAAGCCGAAGCATTCCACTTCGGCTCGGTTTCCATGACCCACGAACCTTCAAGGACTGCAACCCTTGAATCGGCCAGGCTTGCCAGGCAGTTGGGCAAGACCATCTCCTACGACCCGAATTTAAGGCCTGCCCTGTGGAGCAGTTTGGAAGAGGCCAGGGATGTAATTGTCAAGGGTCTGGAATACGCCGATATCCTGAAGATATCGGAGGAGGAACTGGTATTCCTGACCGGGGAAACCGATCTGAAGAAGGGGGCAGAGCGCCTGGCGGACATATACAGGGGAAGGATACTCCTTGTCACGCTGGGCCCCGATGGCTGCTTCTACGGCATGGATGGAAGATTTGACAGGCTTCCCACATATGATGTGAAAACCATAGACACCACCGGCGCCGGCGATGCCTTCCTCGGAGGGTTCCTGTACAGGATAAGGCCTTATTTCGGCCGTCTGCAGGATCTTACCTTTGAAGAACTGCGCGGCGCTGTGGACTTTGCCAACGCGGTAGGCTCCCTGGCCACTACCAGAAAGGGGGCCATTCCGGCCATGCCCGGGCTGAACGAGGTTATGGAGCTTGTAGAATAACTGTCGGTCTGTGCGGCAGATCCTTCGTCCTTCAGGACTTACAAAATATGATGACACAGGATTTAATTCGGCAGGGGAATTCCCCTGCCGTTTTTGTGTCGGCATTTACCGGGAAACAATGGGTGGCACCCGGATAAAAATTGGTTGGGTGAAAAATAATCCAATTGGTTGTTTATCTTGTGAAATAGTCGATATATTATAATATTGGATTAATCCAAAATGGGGGAGAAAATCATGCAGATAAAGATAGACCGTAACAGCCGGACGCCCATGTATATCCAGATCCGGAACCAGATCCGCGCCATGATCTTCGACGGCAGGCTTCGGCCGGGGAGTCTCCTTCCTCCCGAGAGAAAGCTGGCCGAAAGCCTTGGCGTTAACCGCAGCACTGTTCTAACAGCTTACAGGGAACTGAAGGCCGACGGCCTGGTGGACTCCCATGTGGGCAGAGGAACCATGGTCCTTTCTGCCATGTCGGAGGTATCGGAGTCCTATGGAGAGTTTGATCCTCCCCTTTATAACCAGTTCTTCAGCCAGCTATCCGAAAGGGCCAATGATCCTTTATTGAGGGACCTGCTGGTGGTGGCCAACCGCAAAGATATCATCTCATTCTCGGCGGGAATATCGGCCATAGAAACAGATCCTGTGGAAGCCCTCAAGGGGATCGAGGAAGAGATTGTAAGCCAGCCCAATCATGAGGCGCTAAAGCATACGCCTACCGAAGGTTTCTGGTCGCTCAGGGAAGCCATAGCGGACCTCATGCATAAAAGGGGTATCGGTGTCACTCCCGATGAGATCCTTGTTCTGTCCGGATCACAGCAGGGGATTGACATTGCGGCCCGGGTATTCATAGATCCGGGGGATGTGGTAATCGTCGAAGAGCCGTCCTTTTTCAGCGCCCTGCAGATATTCAGCGCTGTCGGGGCAAGGATCATCGGCGTACCCGTGGATGACCAGGGGATGCGGGTTGATGTGCTGGAACAGCTCCTGCAAAGGTACAGGCCAAAGCTGATCTATACCATGCCAACTTATCAGAATCCGTCAGGGGTTTCCATGAGCCTTGAGCGCCGCAGAAGGCTGCTGGAACTGGCTTACCGGAGAAAGGCCCTGGTCATCGAAGACGACCCCTACAGTGAAATCAGTTTTGAGGGGGCAAGGAAGCCTTACTTGAAGGAACTTGACACCTATGGCTACGTCATTTACCTGAGCACCTTTTCCAAGATACTCTTCCCGGGGATCAGAATTGGCTGGATGGCGGCTCCCAAGCCTATAATCCACCAGTTTACCATGATCAGGCAGCTTCAGGACCTGCATGCCAACAGCATCTCCCAGTGGATTGTTGAAAGGTTCCTGCGCAGCGGGAGGTACGATGCGCATGTGCAAAGGATCCGCGAAGAATACCGGATCAGACGGGATATCATGCTTGATGCGCTGCTGGAGGACCCGGTACCCGGGCTGGAGTGGATTAAGCCTACAGGAGGCTATTACCTTTGGTGCAAGCTGCCTGAGGGAACGCCCAATATGTCGCTTATGGTAAATGCCGCTGATCGCGGGGTCAGCTATGTTCCTGGAACAGCCTTTTACCTGGGCGGAAAAGGCGGCCAGTATATGCGCCTGAATTATACCTATCCTTCAAGGGAGGATATCCCGAAAGGGATAGAACGTCTGAAGGAAGCCATAACCGCGACACTGAAGAGACCCCCCCATAAATACCCGGGAGAGGAAAAATCCATCAAGCCAATTGTATGAATAAGAATATTATCCTGCAGGAACCGGCCGCTGCTGCAAGGCCTGCGCAAAGCCGCAGAAAATATATGAAAGAAAGGCGGGTTAATAATGGTCACAGCATTATTCGCAGAAAGAATAGAGTATATAAAGTCGTCAGAAATCAGGGAACTTCTGAAGATAACCGAAAGGCCGGAGGTTATTTCTTTCGCAGGGGGGCTTCCCGCTCCCGAGTTGTTTCCGGTCCAGGCAATGGCTGAACTTTCGGGCCGCCTGATACGGGACGAGGGGTGGAAAGCTCTCCAGTATTCCACCACAGAAGGTTTCACACCACTCAGGGAGAAGATCTCATGCCGCATGAAAAAAGTCTTCCAGGCCCATGCAGAAGTGGACGAGATCATGATTACATCGGGATCACAGCAGGCGCTCGATTTTGTCGGGAAAGTGCTTATCAACCCGGGAGATGAGGTGTTCATGGAGAGCCCGTCCTATCTGGGGGCCATAAATGCTTTCCGGCCATATGGGCCGAAGTTTGTGGAGGTGGAAACCGATGCCGAAGGGATGATCCCTGAAGCCCTTAATGATGCATTGAAGAGGGCAGGGCATCCCAAGTTCATATATATAATTCCGGACTTTCAGAACCCGACAGGCCGCACCTGGTCCATCAGGCGCCGGAAAGCCCTGATGGAGCTGGCATCCAAATATGGTGTCCTTGTGGTGGAAGACAATCCTTACGGCGAACTCAGGTATGAAGGAGACATGCTGCCCGCCGTCAAATCCATGGATACCGAGGGGTGGGTTGTTTACCTCGGTACCTTCTCCAAAACGCTGTGCCCGGGCATGCGCATCGGATGGATTGCGGCGCACCGCCAGCTCATTGAGAAATTCGTGCTGGTAAAACAGGGAGCTGATCTTCACACCTCAACCATAAGCCAGATGCAGATAAACCTGTATATTGGAAAAGAGGACTTTGATGGCCATATCCAAACCCTCCGGCAGGTTTACAGGAAAAGAAGGGACGCTATCACCCGCGCCATGGAAAGGTATTTCCCGGAAGATGCGTGCTACAATAATCCCGAGGGCGGCCTTTTCACCTGGGTGGAGCTTCCCGGGAGGATTGACGCGGCAGAGCTTCTTAAGGAGGCCTTAAACAGGAATGTGGCTTTTGTGCCCGGAGCGCCCTTCTTCCCGTGCACTCCCAAAAAGAACACACTTAGGCTCAATTTCTCCAATATGCCCGAAAACCGCATAGAGCAGGGGATCGTGCGCCTTGCCGACGCTATGGTCAGCCTTCAATGATCTTGATCTTTACCTGCCTGTTCCTGGGGCCGTCGAATTCGCAGAAATAGATGCCCTGCCATGTTCCCAGGAACAGGCGGCCTGAATCTATGATGATATGTTCTGAGAAACCGAACAGGCTTGCCTTGATATGGGCTGCCGAATTTCCTTCCATATGCCTGTAATCATCGCTGAAGGGAATAACCTTGTTTATCTCTTTAAGGATGTCGGATGTAACATCGGGATCGGCGTTTTCATTGATGGTTACTCCGGCTGTGGTATGGGGCACAAAGACTATGCAAAGTCCGTCCTTCACGCCCGATTCCTCAACAACCCGCCGCACCTGGGACGTAATATCCAAAAGCTGTGTTCTTGCGCTGGTCTTTATGGAAAGCGTCTTTACCATGGTTCATCACCTTCTTCGTTCTTAGCCTTATTCTTTCTTACCACTTTGGGACCTTCGTGTAAACAGGTTGTCGGATTCGGGAAGGCTTTCTATGGTATGAAACCCTAACCGCTAAAGCCTTAGTATGACTTGCCGTGCTTGCCTGACTTGTGCAGCACCTTCTGGTTTTCCTTGCATATATACATGGACTTGTCTGCCCGCTCAAAGACATCATTCAAATCCTTGTCATGTTCTTTGTTGAAGCTTGCGAGGCCGTAAGCGATGCTCATATGGAAGGTTGCGCCGCTTTCATTAAAAGCGGCTATCTTTTTGTTAAGGGTATCCAACTCCACCTGGATAAAATAAGGCTCAATATTGGTGACGAGTACAACAAACTCGTCACCGCCTATCCGGAATATTTCCCCCAGCTGTCCAAGGGTTTCCTTGATGAGGCGGGAACCATCAATGATCAGCTGGTCACCTTCTCTGTGGCCAAAAGTGTCATTAACTTTTTTCAGACCGTTGATGTCCAGTATGACCAGGTGAATGGATGAGTAGGAATCAAGCTTTTCATTGATTGCCGCGATCCTTTCATCGAATGACCTGCGGTTCTTGAAGCCCGTCAGTGTGTCGGTAAAGGCAAGGGACATGAGGATATCATGGCTGATCTTCTCTTCATGGGTCAGGAATATGTGGTGGGCCAGGGATGCGGTGGTTGTAATAATGAAGATAAAAAGCCCGTACTGGTATATCACCGGCTTCACAACCCATGGCAGGGACAGGAAATAATACCTCAGGACATCGGCTGCGATGGATATGCTGAGCAGGATGCAGCCCAAGAAAAAGAGTTTGGCGCTTTTCCTGCCGCGCCGCATTTCGGTAATGGCTGAATATACAAAGACGACGAGGCAGCTGGCAAGAAGGGAATGGAAGATTATGGCGGTATCATAAAACTCTATCCTGCCCGCCAGGTAAAGCATTGTTGCCACAAGAAAGTGGGCGGCGAAGATATGCAGAAATCCAGTCAGCCAGTTGGCATGCTTCGGCTTGAAGGTGCTGATGACGAACGCAAGAAGCGGAATCGGCGCAAGGTACTGGGACATAAAGGAAACGCAGGTAATGAGCAGGGGGTTTCTGATGAATACTTCCACAGTCCGGCTTTCAGCTGACATCCAGCATCCGGATAATATCACGAAGAAAGCCAGGTACAAAATATTGGGATGCCACGAACCCGAAGCGCGCATGGACAGGAAAAAGGCAAACATGATAAATCCCAGCATGATGGCCACCACGGCAAGGAAGAGGCCGATACTGCCCAGTTTTATAATATAAAGGATATGGGAAGTAATGCTGCCTATCCGCACCTCGTTTACCATACCTGAATACTGGTTAAGGGGGGAAGAAAGGAAGATATCAAGCCGGCCTCCTCCATACCCGGATGGCAGGCTTATAAAATGGTACATGCTGCCCGGCGCCCTTTGGGGATTCCCGGGCATGTACTCATAAATAGGAATACCATTCAAATGAACGGCCGTACTCTGCTCCAACGTCCGGATCATCAGGCTGGGACTGTTATAAAACCTTACAGGCAGTGTGTTGGTAATACGAAGGGTTCTTCCCGCATAACCGCCGGGGACTTTCCCGGGGAGGCTCAGGGTGATTGTTTCATCGGAATCTATCCATGAGCAGGTCCAGCCATCGGATATGGTTATGGCTTCATCTTGCGAAATAGGATTTACACTTCCTACTGAAGAAATGAGAATAATCAGCGCGCACATAAAAATTGCAGCCAATGCAAATAATAGAGGAGCTATACGTATTTTGCCCAATCTGATCACCTGTAAGCCATCTTCGCCAAAAAATACAAAATCTACAAATAAGCATAACAAAAAGCGCGGGAATAAACAATAGACAAAAGGGATTATCACCGGGCAGACTACAGGCGTCCCATAGACACGGTAATGTGATGTTTAGTTTTCTTCTTCCATTTTTAAGGTGTGTTTGATAGAATCATGTTATGCAAAAAGGCAAATCCGGCCAATACAGGTACAAAACCGGCGATGCGCTGCCGGCAGGCTATGGATTCGGAAGGAATGGTATGTTATGGCAAAGTATGAGAATTTGTATGAAGTAAGACCAGTAAGGGATCTTAGGGACATGATCACCTCAAGCGTTGAACTGTTTGGTGATAAGGCGGCCTTTCTGGTAAAAAGGGAGGGCAGCACAGATTATATGCCCGTCTCTTACAGGCAATTCAAACAGGACATCGATGCCCTGGGCACGGCGCTGGTCAGCCTGGGGCTCAAGGATAAAAGAATCGCAGTTATCAGTGAGAATCGTTATGAATGGAACGTATCCTATCTTGCTGTACTTTGCGGCACCGGGATTGCCGTCCCCCTTGATAAGGAGCTGCCGGCCAACGAGATCGACAATCTCATCAGACGCTCTGCTGCCGATGCCGTTATCTTTTCCCAGAACCTGGCCGAATCCGTGGATGCCATCCGGGCCGGCCATGAAGGGATATGCTTAATCAATATGGATGCAGAGCAGGACATGGGCGGCGTTCTGTCGTTTTCCAGACTCATGGAGAAGGGCAGGGGACTCCTGGAAAAGGGAGACAGGTCCTTTCTTGATGCAACTATCGATCCCGAGGAAATGAGCATTCTTCTGTTTACTTCGGGAACCACCGATACTGCCAAGGCTGTCATGCTTTCACAGAAAAACATATGCGAGAACCTTATGAACATGTGCTCCATGCTCTACATCGATGAGAAGGACACATTCCTCTCAATACTGCCCATCCACCATACCTATGAGTGTACCTGCGGTTTTTTGTGCCAGATGTACAGGGGATGTACTGTTGCCTTTTGCGAAGGGCTCCGGCACATTGTAAAAAACCTGAAGGAGTCGGGCTGCACCATCATGAATGGTGTTCCCCTGATCTTTGAATCCATGTACAAACAGATCATGAACCAGGCAGCCAAAAAGCCGGGCGGGCTGGCTAAGCTCAAGGTAGCCACCAGGATCAGCAACGGCCTTCGCAGGGTCGGGATCGATATCAGAAGGAAACTGTTTAGGCAGATCCATGATGCCTTCGGAGGAAAAATCCGGCTCTTCATCAGCGGGGCGGCCGGTATTGATCCCGTGGTTGCCAAAGGCTTCAGGGATCTTGGAATCACCCTGGTTCAAGGGTATGGCCTTACCGAGTGTTCGCCCATCGTTACACTAAACCGTGACATTAACTATAAGGATGATGCGGCCGGGCTTCCCCTGCCCAACCTGGAAGTGGAGATCGACAATCCGGACAGGGATGGGGTCGGCGAGATCAAGGTAAAAGGACCTTCGGTCATGCTGGGGTATTACCAGGACGAAGAAGCTACCAGGGAGTGCATACGGGATGGCTGGTTTTACACAGGTGACCTGGGATACTTTGATGAAGACGGGTTTCTCCATATAACAGGAAGGAAGAAGAATGTCATCGTTACCAAGAATGGAAAGAACATATATCCGGAAGAGATAGAGACCTTGCTGGGAAGAAGCCCTTATATAAAAGAATCCCTGGTATACGGGAACATCGGCGAGGATGATGATATTGTTGTAAATGCCAAAATTGTACCCGATTACGAAAAAATTGGCGAGGACATTAAAAACGGAACGGCACCGGGAACCACTCCCCATGAAGTGATCGGCAGCGAGATCAGGAATGTGAACAGGCAGCTGGTGCTTTATAAGTATATCAGGAACTTTGAGCTCAGAGACGAGGAGTTTGCCAAAACAACCACCCGGAAGATCCAGCGTTACAAGGAATTGAAGAAATGAGACCTGGGCCTGGGAAATTGGAGGTTATAAAGGAATGACAGCGAAGATAAAAACAGTTCATTTCATTACCAGAACAGCTATTCTCCTGGCGCTGACCATAGTATTCCAGTCCATCGGTCGGGCTATACCCCTGGGCCAGTTCAACCAGTTCATCACAGGATCGCTGGTCAATGCCTGCCTTGTTATAGCCGCTGCGGCCACAGGGATATGGGGGGGAGCGGCTGTTGCCCTGCTGGCACCCTTCGGGGCTATTCTGACCGGCGCCGCCGTGCCGCTGCCCTTTGCCCCGGTTATAGCCATTGGCAATTTTATACTTGTCTTGATGTTTGTATTGATTAAGAAGAATCACATACTGGGTATCGGAGCGGGAGCCGTATTAAAGTTCGGGTTTCTCTTTATTGGTGTGAACATCTTTGTGAAACTGATGGGAATTCCCGCCCAGAAAGCTGCGGCCATGATCGCGGCCTTCAGCTGGCCGCAGCTCGTGACAGCCGCCGTAGGCGGAGCTGTCGCCCTGTTGGTTATCAGGGCTCTGCGTATAGCAGTCAGATAAGAGAATAACGCTTGTCTATATCTGCCGGCCGCATTACTGCGTGAGAGAAGCGGCTGGTTCATATGAATCAATTCATCCGCCTGGGCAAGTATAATATTATATACGGTATTGAGATACAGGCTTAATGCAAACACCGGAGGGGGATAAGATTTGGAAGGATTTTTTTCCAGTGACCTGTTCGCCTGGGTTGTTTTACCCATAATCATAATCCTGGCGCGCATGATAGATGTGACCCTGGGAACTTTACGGATCATTTTTGTATCCAGGGGCAGCCGTCTTGCTGCCCCCATCCTGGGCTTTTTCGAGGTACTCATATGGATTCTGGTTATAAGCCAGATTATGCAAAACATAAGCAATCCGCTCTACTATTTTGCCTATGCGCTGGGTTTCGCGTTGGGCAACTATTTGGGTATCATGGTGGAAGAAAAGCTGGCTATTGGTTTTCTGGTGCTTAGGATATTCGTCCTGAAGGAGAACCCCGGCAAGGAAAGTCTTATGGAAAAGCTTATTGGGGCGGGTTTCGGTGTAACTACCGTTGAAGGCAGGGGATCTACCGGCGAGGTCACTCTGCTGTATTCATTAATACGCAGGAAGGATCTGGATGAGGCCGTGGCAATTATAGAGAAAGCGGATTCCAGAGTCTTCTATTCCATCGAACCGGTAAAGGCTGCACACGCAGGTATTTTCCCCGCGAAAAAGTCCCATAAGATTAAAGTACCCTTTATCGATGCTGACGATACCCGGCGCAGGATGACCGGCAACTTCAGGAAATAGGTTTATATTTTCCATCCCGGAAGCCAGGCCGCCGTGTTTCGGATCATCCTGTCAAGCAGGTTTCTTGCGTCTTCCAGGCTCAGATTTACCAGCGGATCGTTTACAAACGCTCTCAGGGCAATATCCCTGTCTCTTTTCTGGGCCGCCTTCAGGATGGTCTCCTGGTTGTAGACATGCCTTACCACAAGGTTTTGAACCGGGTCAGGAAGCCTGCCTGCCATCACCGGCCTTATGCCGCCGCCTGAGAAATGGGCGTTGGTTTCGACGACGCTGCCCAGGGGAATACCCTCCATCTGGCCCCTGTTGGGCAGGTTCACATTGGTTACGAACTCATCCAGCCCAATCAGAGCCTTTATCTGGCGGACCCCTTCTTCGCCGGATGGCTTGAATTCAAAGCTCTCTTCGCCCGACAGAAGGCGATTTCCCTTTTCAATCCTGTCCCTTTGGTCCTCTTTGCGCCAGCTGACCGGGGTAAGGTTGAACTTCCATTTTTCGTGGCTGGCTATGTACCAGTCGCCGGGTACGAATTCGGCCAGATGCCTGTCCCCGGCGGCGGCGATGACCCCATACCTCCTGAACAGGTCGAATTTGACCCTGTTGGCCGAGCCAAACACGCTGTTTATCCAGTGTCCCTTCTCATTTCCCTCATAGCCTTCTTCGTAGTGTTTGTCTACGAAAGCCCTGTAAACGGGCATAAGGTTAATATTCCTGTAATAGGCCCGGTCTATCCAGGTAAAGTGGTTGATTCCAAGTACATTGGTCTTGATCTCTTCCCGGGTCACACCCTCAATCCCCATGATCTCCCTGAGGGCTTCGCACAAAAGCTTCTGGGTGAAGAACACCTCGTGGCAGCAGCCAAAAGCGCGAATATCGGGAAAGACCTCATACATGGCGCGGATGCACAGGCTCATTGGATTGGTGTAATTCATCACCCATGCCCCAGGGCAATATTTCCTGATGGCTTCAGCAAATCCCGTGAATATGGGGATAGTCCTCAACGATCGGACAAGGCCGCCGGGTCCCACCGTGTCGCCTACCGGCTGTTTTATGCCATATCTTTCGGGCTCGTGGACATCTGAAGCCATTGCATCCAGGGTTCCCGGCAGGATGGAGATTACCACGAAATCGGCGCCGGTCAGTGCCTCCTTAAGGCTTTTAACGGCTTTGTACACCCATTTGCCCCTTACCCCGGGATTGTCGGAAAGCCGGTTGCCAATGATCTCATTGTCTTTTGCCGCGGGGAAATTGGTATCGTAGAGCATCACCGTTCCCGACATGCTCTCTTCAAGGGCCAGATCACCCATAAAAGCCCAGGCCCAGCCCCTTGACCCTCCGCCTATATAGGCTATATTGATATCTTCTGCGCGGTTGTTGATGCATCGCATGGTTTTTGCTCCTTTGCTTATGAATTCACTGTCACTTAATCCCCAGTTGGGATAAGTGCCTGCCAATATGGTTTTCAAGGGCTCTGTAATAGTCGTCCTCATACCTGTTAAGTGTTTCATAGATCCGGTCCATGAACATGCAGGAACTGTCGGGGTATTTGGCCTGTAATATCAGCCCGTAAGTAATGTGGAGAACCTGCCTCGCATCATTCTGGTCCATGAGACCGGGTAGCTCCGAATCGCGCATCCCTCTTATGTCGGGCACCTTCGATAGGTCCGCGCTTATATGGTAATACTTTTTGGCCTCGTCCAGATGTTCCACTGCATATGCGTGGATTTCCCTGTAGAGGGCAGGATTTTTCCGGGCGATAGCCCTTACGGCTTCCAACCAGTTGGTACCCGCGGTTTTCAGGTGATACCGCCCTCCGGATTTCTCACCGATGATGGGAAATACGCTGAATTTATCGCTTCCGGAATGGACGCTGATCTTATAACCGAAATGGCTGGCTATGGCTATGTGTCGGGAAAACTCCTGTTCAAACTGTTTTTTATCGCCTATGTAATCGATGCCCTTCTGGAACTCCCCGCAGAACCTGGGTGCAAGGCTTGTTATCTCCACTCCCTTTCCGGCGAGCTGATCGGCCACGAAGAAATGGGCTTCAGGGGTGGTAGGGGTAAGGGTTTCGTCGATAGATAATTCAAAATCGACAGGTCTTCCCCGCTTTTTTACAGTATTGTGCCATATATTCTCCGCATGATTGATGGCCTTTTGATAAACCAGGACAATTCTCCTGAACTCGGTGCATTCAAAAGTAATTCGCAAACCGTCCGGCAGCGTGAATTCGGAATTTAGGTACCTGTCTTCCAGAACCTCACGCACCGGCAGGGGTATTCCGGCATACTTCTCTTCCACCATCCGGTCATCATAGGTCGCTGCCTGGTTGTTTATATGTTCGGAGCAATCCAGGGTGATCATTGTGAAGCCGCAGTCCAGGGCCATCTCCATCTTCCGGGGTTTTAAGGTGGTCCCCGTCGGCTCCGAAGCCCTTGGTATAGCCTTCCTGGAACACTGCCCAGGAAGCTGCGTTCAACACATCCTGATAGGTGCGTCCGGTCAGGTTCAGCTCACGGATGGACTGCTGTGCCAACACCGGAAAGGTGTCTTTGTTCCGGATAAGGCGCAGATGGGCGGGAGACGCCAGACCCAGCCTGTCTCCAAGACCGATGGTAATCCCTCTTCCTTTATGGGATACGGGAGCAGTGAATGGGAATTCCTTACGCAGGATTTCACAGTTTTCAGCAGTCAGCGGACAAACCTTTGCCGAGATGCCGTCAATCATGGTTTCACTGCCGGAAAAACGATTTGCTATATCTCCGCTGCCATACAACACAAGAACCTTCCTGCCCGAATCCCACGTCATGAAAAGGCAGCAGCCATCCTTCCTCTGAATGGATCCAGGGTAGATACGGCAGCGGCTAAACCTTTCCTTCGCCTGTTTCCGAAGGTCCGTTACATCGGTTGTCAGCAGATGTTCTGCGCAAAAGGCTTTCCATCCCTCCATGCCCATCCTCCCAAACCGTGAAATATTAGTATGTCATAATCATATCCATAAACCCTTGCTGTTTCAAGATTTCACATACAACTTCAACTGCTCCTGCGGAGTTACCCGAGACTGAAACTGCACGTCTCAATCATGCAATTGCCGGTCTTGAACTCTTATAGGCTGCCGATATGAAGAGATTGCCATGACCAGCCTGTAATGAATAATACAAAATGAGGTTGACACGGGCTGAAAAGTCATATAAAATGTTTAAAATTTTAATGGCGATTAATAAATAAGAGGGGGAGGAGATTATCATGGCTACCATTTATTCAGATGTTTCAAGGACTTTCAGCGAGTATTTGCTGCTGCCGAATCTAACCACCAAAGACTGTTTGCCGGAAAAAGTCGACCTGGCTGCACCCATCACGAAATTCTCAAAGGGCGAGGAACCATCCATCAGGTTAAACATCCCGATTGTATCCGCGATCATGCAGTCGGTCTCAAACGATACGCTGGCAATTGCGTTGGCCAAATGCGGCGGCCTATCCTTTATATACGGTTCTCAATCCATCGAGGACCAGGTCGAAATGGTAAGGAAGGTTAAAAAGCATAAATCAGGGTTCGTGGTCAGCGACTCCAATGTTTCGGTGAACCATACGCTGAGGGATGTATTGGCCATCAAGGAAAAGACGGGACATTCAACAATCGCGGTAACCAACGACGGAACAGCCAACGGCAAACTCCTGGGGATCGTTACCGGACGTGATTACCGCCTGAGCCGGGATTCTCTGGACAAAAAAGTGGCAGATTTCATGACTCCCTTCGAAGATCTCATCGTTGGGTACGTGGGAATCACCCTGAGCGAAGCCAACGATATCATCTGGGAGCACAAGCTCAACTCCCTTCCCATCATAGATAAAGACCAAAGGCTCCATTACCTGGTTTTCAGAAAGGACTATGAAGAACATAAACAAAACCCCTTGCAGCTTATGGACTCAAAAAAGAGGCTGATGGTGGGAGCTGGTATCAACACCAGGGATTATAACGAAAGGGTGCCTGCCCTGCTGGAGGCAGAGGTGGACATCCTCTGCGTGGATTCATCAGACGGGTATACCGAGTTCCAGAGGAAAACCATCGAGACCATCAAGGAGAAATATCCGGAAGTCAGGATCGGCGGCGGAAACGTGGTTGATCGGGAAGCCTTCATGTACCTGGTGGAAGCAGGGGCCGATTTCGTTAAGGTTGGTATCGGCGGGGGTTCCATTTGCATTACCCGTGAGCAGAAGGGTATCGGACGCGGGCAGGCAAGCGCCGTCATTGAAGTGGCCGAAGCCCGAAACGAGTATTATGAAAAAACCGGCATCTATATCCCCATCTGTTCAGATGGCGGCATTGTGCACGATTACCATATAACCCTTGCCCTGGCCATGGGCGCTGATTTTGTAATGATGGGCCGGTACTTTGCCCGGTTTGATGAGAGCCCTACCAAGAAAGTCAAGCGGGGTGGCAGCTTTGTCAAGGAATATTGGGGCGAAGGCTCCAACCGCGCGAGAAACTGGCAGCGCTATGACCTGGGCGGAAACGCCTACCTGAGGTTTGAAGAGGGAGTGGACAGTTACGTGCCCTATGCGGGTAAGCTGAAGGACAACCTGGATGTTACGCTGAGCAAGATGAAGGCAACCATGTCCAGTTGTGGCGCCAGGAGCATCAGTGAGCTGCATGAAAACGCCAGACTTGTCCTCGTATCTTCCACCAGCCTGATTGAAGGCGGCGCTCATGATGTAATCCTGAAAGAGAGTGAATACTAAAGGCAGGGGCAACCATGGCAATCGACAGGAAGAAGCTTGTCAGAAGGCATAACCCGGTCCTGAGGAAGCCTGATCCGCGGACGCCCCTGTCCATCGGGAACGGTGAATTTGCTTTTACTGCTGATATCACAGGGCTTCAAACATTCATGGAGGAATACAGGGTTGTGCCCCTGTGCACCATGTCGCAATGGGGATGGCATTCCTTCCCCGTAAACCTTGATGAGGGCCGTCTGAGGTTGACATACTTTGAAACCTTTGGCCGTAAGGCAGGCTATGCCTATGATCCCCAGGGACAGCAGAAGCTGTATAACGACCTGCGCCAGAATCCGCACAGGCTGAACCTGGCATCCATCGGACTTAGCATTGAAAAGGACGGACGGAAGGCGGAACTTGCGGATATCCAACACCCCGAGCAAGCCCTGGATATGTGGAGCGGGTTGCTGGAATCGCGGTTTACGCTTTTTGGCAGAGAGGTAACGGTGAAAACCTGCGCAAGCGCTGACCAGGATGCTGTAAGCGCGTTGATCACTTCGCCATTGGTAGAAACCGGAGTGGTTTCGGTAAGGATATCCTTTCCCTATGGGAGCCCTGAAAAAGACGCCTCTGACTGGGAACGCCCGGAAAGCCATTCGAGCGAAATCGTTCGCATGCAGGCAGGACGGGTGACCATCAGGCGTGTTCTTGACGATACAGTCTATTATGCCGATCTTTTGTTCCATGAAAACTGTACGCTGCGACAGGCCGGCCCGCATACATATATGATTACAGCCGGGGGCCATGGAAAGCAGATTGTATTCACATGCCGCTTCTCAGATGAAGACCGGGCTGAAAAACCGCCGTGCCATGAAATCAATAAAAAGCGCGCCGCAGAGTACTGGGAGAGGTTCTGGAACGGCGGCGGAGCCATAGAACTGGCCAATTCACGGGATCACAGGGCACTTGAGCTGGAGAGAAGGATGGTTATTTCCCAATACCTGACCGCCATACAGTGCAGCGGAAGCATACCTCCAGCCGAAACCGGCCTCACATGCAACAGCTGGTACGGCAAGTTTCATCTTGAGATGCATTTCTGGCACGCTGCCCATTTCCCTTTATGGGGAAGGGCGCATATGCTGAAAAAAAGCCTTGACTGGTACCGTGAAATCCTGCCCGCAGCGCGGCGCAAGGCTGAGAGCCAGGGCTATAGAGGTGTACGCTGGCCTAAAATGTGCGACAGAAGCGGCCGCGATTCACCCTCCCCCATAGGGGTTCTGCTTATATGGCAGCAGCCTCACCCCATTATGATGGCCGAGCTGTGCTACCGGGCTGATCGGTCTGAAGCTACCCTTAAAAGGTACCGGGAACTGGTAATTGAGAGCGCGCGTTTCATGGCGGATTTTGCCCATTATGACAGCCGAACCGACAGGTATGTGCTGGGGCCTCCGCTTATCCCAGCCCAGGAAACCCATGACCCCGAGAGTACCCTGAATCCGACCTTTGAGCTTGAATACTTCAGGTGGGGACTTGAAACCGCGAACCAATGGCTGAAGCGTCTCGGGGAGCAGCCTGTGGAAATCTTTGACTGGGTGGCGGGAAAGCTCTCGCGGCTTCCCGTCGGGGAAGGTGTTTACCTTGCCCATGAGAACTGTTCCGATACTTTCAGGAAACCACCATTCAGCCAGGATCACCCGTCCATGGCAGGGGCTTTGGGTGTGCTGCCGGGATGGGGAGTTGATCCCCGGATCATGAAACCGACCGTGGAAAGGATCCTGGAATGCTGGGACCTGGATTCCATGTGGGGCTGGGACTTCCCCATGCTGGCCATGTGCTGCGCAAGGCTGGGGATGGCCGAAAAAGCCATAGATATTCTTATGATGGACACGGGGAAGAATACATATCTTTTAAACGGGCACAACGCGCAAGCCGACCGGGAGGACCTTCCCATCTATCTTCCCGGCAACGGAGCGCTTCTTTTGGCAACGGGCATGATGGCCGCCGGCTGGGATGGCAGCAAAGGAACCCATGCGCCGGGATTTCCCGCCGATGGAAGTTGGACGGTTGATGCCGAAGGGATACTGCCTTATATATAGAACAATACCGATTTGCGGGCATAACCGGAATATGTGTTATAATAATAATCTGATTTTCAAGGCGTAATACTCTTTTGTGGGTCTATGCACACGAACAAAAAGAGACTATGCTTACAGGAGTGAACAGATTGCAGGAGACTAAAGGTTATCAAACCATTCTCTTTGATCTTGACGGAACACTCATCGATTCGGTGGATGGAATAGTACATTCGGTAAACCATGCGCTTAAGGCTTTCGGCATGGGGGTGGAGGACCCGGGCAGCCTTAGAAAATTCGTTGGCCCGCCCCTTAAACAGTCCTTCATGAGCCATTGCGGGTTTGATGAACAGAAGGCCGATGAAATCATAAAAGTCTACCGCAAGTATTATACAGAAAAAGGCATCTATGAGCATACGGTGTACCCGGGAATACCCGGATTTCTTCAAAGCTTGAAATCCATGGGTAAAACACTGGCTGTGGCAACATCCAAGGCAGAGCCCATAGCGAAGAGAATACTGGAATACCTGGAACTGGCGGATTACTTCACGGTGATTTCTGGCAGTAATATGGACGGTTCCGGCGGCGCCAAGGACCAGGTTTTGCGTAAATGCCTTGATGCGCTTAACACCAGTCGATATGAAGATATTGTGCTGGTGGGGGACACGGTATTTGATATTGTGGGCGCAAGAAAGATCGGTATCGATTCGGTTGCCGTCCTGTACGGATATGGCACGCTTGAAGCGCTAAATAAAGAGAATCCCACACATATTGTCAAGACCGTGGAGGATCTGGGCAGGCTGCTCACGGTGTAAGCTGCGGCAGCCTGAAGCCTTTGGGGAAAAAGCGGCAAGAGGTGTTGAAACAGGTTGAAAAGCCAGGAGAATTAGCTATTTACAGGGGTGTTATGCTTTAAGTGCACGGCACCCTTGTATTATCAATGTCTGTTAGCCTGGTCATGTCCGGAAAGGTCAGCAGTATAGCCAATCATAACCATATTACATTAAAACCGAGCTTATTCCCTCATGTCTTTGACTGGCCGGGGCGGCTGTGCTATCCTTGGAATTGGATAATAGTGGTTTGTATAATGAAGATACGGGTACTTGGCCCGCGGCGCGGCTTTTGACTACTACGAGTTCGTGAGCGATACAAGGCTTACCGATGAGGAGTGGCAAAAGATGCTGAAGGATAACAGCCAGCCTCCGCAGCCTGAATGGACAAAGTCCTTCAAATCGGGCGTCAAGTCATACCGCTTCCCGAGAATCCGAACCACGAATATAGTGGCACGGGCTTTTTAACCCAGGTTTACAGGGAGAGTGACTGAGCCCGGACAGGGATGCAAACGGGGTAAGAATTGGATTAAAACATTATTAAAAATAGCGTGCAAGCTTGAAGATATTCCGGACAGGAGTATATAATAGTCTTTGCGGGTATTAGCAGAAATTGGTCGGGTTGCTGGTCATGACTTGACCGAACAAACAAAGGTATCGGGTTATGAAGATTATCATGGAGGTATAAACATGGGTCTTATTACCGGCCAGTTTAACGAGGCGTTCACCCCCATCATGGACGGTGTGACCAATGTGGTCAGGAACTATGCCTACTGGCTGAATAAAAAATACGGCGTCAGTTACGTCATAACTCCCCATTTTCCCAAGTATACCGACAGGGAGGAGTATGAGGTAATAAGGTACCACTCCTTCAGCGTGCCCAGAAGACCGCCGTACCGTACCGGGGTGCCGGCATTTGATATCCAGTTCATGCGCCGGATCAGGAACATACCTTTCGATATAGTTCATGCCCATTCTCCCTTCAGTGCCGGAAGAATAGCCATGAGCATTGCCCACAAGCGCGGGATACCGGTTATCGCTTCCTTCCATTCCAAGTATTACGATGATCTTTTGGAATCCCTGAAGTTCAAGGGAGCAGCGAGGATCGGGGTATCTGTTATCGTGGACTTTTATAACCAGGCGGACTTTGTCTGGACGGTCAATAACGCCACCGCCGGGACTTTGAGGGAGTATGGCTATAAAGGCCATATTGAGGTTGTCAATAACGGGACGGAATTTGAGACCGCCAGGGACAGGAACCAAGAGGGCCGGCAGGTCAACGAGAGGCTCAACCTGAAGCCGGACGAACTGGTATTCCTGTATGTCGGACAGCTTGTCTGGCAGAAAAACCTTAAAACGCTGATCAATGCCCTTGCCCTTTTAAGAGACATGGGAATGGAATACAGGATGCTTATGGCAGGTATGGGTTACGCCGCGAATGATCTGAAGAAAATGGCAGAGGATTTGGACCTTACTGACCGTGTCATATTCCTGGGGGCGGTTTTAGACAGAAAGTACCTTAAATCCCTGTTTTGCAGGGCAGATCTTTTGCTGTTCCCGTCGGTTTACGATAACGCTTCCATTGTCGTGCAGGAGGCGGCTTCCCAGAAATGCCCGCCGCTGCTCATCAGGGGTTCCAATACGGCAGAGGGCGTAATAGACGGGGTAAACGGCCTGCTGTGCGAGAACAGCCCGGAAGCCATAGCACAGAAAATCCATGACGGCGTCCACCGATACGACCTTTCAAGGATCGGGGAAAAGGCTCATGAAACCTTGTACAGGAACTGGGAGAGCATTGTGGATGAGGTTTGTGGAAGGTACAAGGAAATAGTGAACGCATACAAAAGGATCCGGGCCTGATTGGACGTTTACAGCCTGAAGGGTCAGCCTTGATGGCCGGGTCCTTTATTTCGCCTTTTATATACAGCAATGCCGCAAGCCGCCCATAAAAGTTCGGCCTTTTTTCTGTTTTACTTCCCTTGGGTATTTGTTATATTAGTATTGAATAAACTGGGAGCAGTTGGCTTATTATGCCGTTTTGCGGACATATTTCCCGTTTTCGAAAGGAGCGGACATGAACCTTTTTGTAAGGCGGACAGGTGAATTTATGGGCCCGCCGATTGTGTTCCTGCATGGCGGGGGCGTCGCCGGCTGGATATGGGAAAGACAGGCTGAATTCTTCAGGGATTATCATGTCATCATTCCTGACCTTCCCGGTCATGGAAGAAGCGCGGAAATCCCGTTCATATCCATGGATGACGCGGCTTCTAAGGTCATGGCAGCAGTTGGGAGCGCGGCGGGAAATGAAAGGGTCATCCTGGTGGGGTTCTCTTTAGGTGCCCAGATTGCGGTGGAGATAATGTGCAGATGGCCCGAAAAGGTGGAGTCTGCCGTTATCCTCAGCGCCATGGTACGTCCCATGAACGCAGGGAAATATTTCCTGCTTTCCCTGCTGAAATGGACTCTTGGGCTTTCCAGGGCCAGGTGGTTCTCAGAATGGCAGGCTAAGAGCCTGCATATCCCGGCGGAATACCGGGAGCAGTATTACCAGGACTCCCTGAAACTGACCCGGGACAATTTCATGCGCATGATGGAGGCCAATATGAGCTATATCCTGCCGGATTCATTTTCGGCCTCAAACATTCCGACGCTTATACTGGCAGGCACGAAGGAATTAAAGAGGATGCGGGCTTCGGCGCAGGATATGGTGCAGGCCAACCGGAACTGCACTGGATATCTGGTTTCGGGAGCCGGCCACGGCTTGCCGCTGGCTGAGCCCGATCTGTTTAATGAAATAGTTTATTACTTTTTGAATAATATACATCTGCATAAGAACAAGAGGTTGGTAAGAATCTTATAGGCTGTCCTGCATTATTGTTATTGCGAGAAGAGCGATAGCGAAGCGTGGCCTCTATGTTATATGTAAGTACTTCAATAACAGATAAGGAGTATGGTGATGATCAGCAGTTGGGAAACGGTGGATGAACCAAGAATAATAACGGCAGGCAAGGTTACTGGCTATCGTGCGGATAATGGCAAAGCCTTTGTTACCTTCGAAAGAGGAAGGGCAAGGCTGGAATCCTTCGGGGAAGGGATCCTGCGCATGACCATGGCAGCGGGAGAATTCGCAGATGCCGAATCTCTTGCTGTAATCTCCAGGCCCGACAACCGGGTGAAGCTGTCGGACCATCAGGGAGTTGTTTCGGTAAGGAACGGCTTATTAACAGTCAGTTTCCGTAAGGATAAGCCCTTCATTTCTGTAATCGGACATGACAGCTATCCCATATTGGACATGGACCAGGCCTTTTGCAGGGCAGGAAAGGCCTTGTCGGTTTCAGGCAGGATTGGCGAGACCGAGATGTTCTTTGGGCTTGGTGAGAAAACAGGCTTTCTTGATAAAAGGGGACGCCGCTACATCATGTGGAACACCGATGATCCCCTGCACACGCCGGACAAGGATCCGCTTTACAAGAGTATCCCCTTTATGATCGGCCTTGACGGGAAAAGGGCATATGGCCTTTTTGTCGATTCCACCGCCCGATCGGAGTTTGATCTTGGATATGGGGACAGGGAAAGGCTGTCCATTACGGTTTTCGATTCTCAATTAGACCTCTACATCATTGATGGTAATTCCATCTCCGAGGTTGTCCGGCAGTACACCATGCTGACAGGGCGCATGGAGATGCCGCCCATATGGAGCCTTGGTTTCCATCAATCACGCTGGGGCTATTATCCCCAGGAGAAGGTCATGGAACTTGCCGAAACCTTCAGGACCAGGCAGATACCCTGTGATGCGATCTACCTGGATATAGACTATATGGACGGATTCCGCATATTTACCTGGGATTCCAGCCGGTTCCCGGATCCCGGGGAGATGACATCACAACTTAGGGAGCAGGGTTTCAGGGTGGTCACCATTGTTGATCCCGCCATCAGGAAGGATTCGGATTACCACGTATATATGGAAGGTGCCCGGGAGGGGCATTTCTGCAAACTCCCCACGGGAGAGGTCTACCATGGAAAGGTATGGCCGGGAACGGCAGCGTTTCCTGATTTCTCCAGGGACAGGACACGGAAATGGTGGGGGTTGAAACACTCAAGCCTGTTTGACGCCGGTGTTGCCGGGATATGGAACGACATGAACGAGCCCAGCGATTTTACGTCCGGGACAGGGTTGGAAGACCGTATAAAGATGACCGTGCCCGATGATCTTATGATGGATTTTGACGGGAAGCCCCAGCCTTTCTCCAGGTGCCACAATGCCTACGGACTGCTCATGTGCAGAGCCACATATGAAGGCTTTAGGGCACTTAGGCCCAGGGAACGCCCATTCATGGTCACGAGGTCCGCCTATTCGGGCATACAGCGCTACGCCGCGGTATGGACAGGAGATAACTACAGCTGGTGGGAGCACCTGGCGGCTTCCATACCCATGCATCTGAATATCGGGTTATCCGGCATTCCCTTTGTGGGAGCGGATGTGGGGGGATTCCAGGGTAACAGCAGCCCGGAACTGTATGCGCGCTGGATCCAGCTGGGAGCCTTTACGCCTTTCTTCAGAGCCCACTCCGAAAAGAGTACCCAGGATCATGAACCATGGTCCTTCGGCCCGGAAGTGGAGGAAATAGCCCGAAAGGCCATAAGGTTGAGGTATGAACTCCTGCCCTACCTGTACAGCGAATTCAGGCAGGCCTGTGAAACCGGGCTGCCTGTCATGAGGCCCCTGATCCTTGATTTCCAGGATGACAGGAATGTTTACGGCATAAACGATCAGTTCATGTTTGGAAAAGACATCATGGCAGCGCCCGTCACACGCCCCGGCGACAGGAAGCGCCTGGTTTACCTGCCCCAGGGAGTGTGGTACGATTTTTACACTAAAGCCGGGATTGAAGGGGGCAGATTCATCATTGCCGATGCCCCTTTGGACAGAATACCGCTCTTTGTCCGCGAAGGAGCGATTATCCCCATGGCACGGAGCGCCTGCAGCACCCAGTCCATGGACTTCAGCACGCTGTGGATAGAGATCTATGCCGGGCCCGAAGGCAGCTTCACCCTTTATGAGGATGATGGCCTTTCCATGGATTATCATTACGGGGCTTTTAATCTCCGTCGTTTTACACAGTACTCACCCTCGCCCAGGGCTTTCAGGCTCACGCTGAAAAACCTGAAGAAGGGTTATGCAAATGGCTTTAAGAAAGCGTTTGCTACCGTTTATGGGCTGGGTAGCGATCTTCGGTCAGAGGACTGCGTATACGAGGATCAGGCCTGGCGTTTTGAACTGGATGGATCCGATACCGAGGTCAGGATCGGTTAGGATTGTTCGATAATGCGGATCATCCTGTATAGTACTTCATTGACAGGGGTGGGGACGCCATGCTTCCTGCCAAGCTCAATCACTGTCTTTGCAAATAATTCTACCTCTGTTTTCCTTCCGGCTTCGACATCCTGGAGCATTGATGTTTTACCGTCGGGGGTCAGGCTATCTATAATGTCCAGGAAATTCGCGATGTCTTCCTCCTTGAGGTTGACCCCCTCCTTTTGGGCGATGGGTATGACTTCCCTGGCGGTGCTCATCATGAGGTCCCTGGCTTCCTGTATATTCTGGTAGACCCTGTAGGGCGCCCTCAGGATGGCCGAGGTCTGGTTGATGCTTACATTCATAAGGAACTTCCACCACTGTTCCTTAAGGATATCAGAGGGGATGGAATAAGGGACACCGGTGCGCTCGAAGAAGTCTTTGACCGCATTTACATCGGGTGAATCAGGCCGGCTCCTGTGGCCGAAAACGATTCTTCCCCTGTTACCGAACCTCGTGTCAAGCCCGTCCCGGGTGGCATCTGTGCCCACCACGAAGGCGTGCAGAATGTGAGTATCCCCGAATTCATCCGCAAGGATATCCTCACTGCTGATGCCGTTTAAGAGCGACATGATGATGGTATTCTCACCCACAAAAGGATTGATGGCTTCAATGGATTCACCGAGCTGATGGCCTTTGACCGCGATCAGGATAAGATCGGCGGGTTCCACCGATGGCTGCGATATAATGTAATCAAAATCATACCTTCTGCCGTTTACGGTAACGCCCTGCTCCTTGTACCGATGGGCTCTTTCGGCGTCCACAATCACTTTTACCGATTCCCTGTTATGCTCGTAGAGAATGGACGCAAAAACACTCCCTACAGCTCCCAAACCTGATATATGCGCTTTTCTGATGGTGCCTGCCATGATTTAAACCTCCTGTTATTAAATAATAAAGCCAGCGATTGTCGCATGTGCCGCCTCTTTACTTCTTATCAGCAGCCAACCATACCTCGTCCACCAGAACCCTGGTTCCTTCATCAGTTACCGCTGCCGTGATCCTGACTGAGAAATCCCGTACTCCTGAGGCGCTGTCGGGAAGCTCCACATCGAGTTCAGTCCAGCCGTCAGCAAAGGGCAGTTCGGTGACAGGTATGTATTCGGTACCATTGAACCAGTCGATTTTAACAATGTCACCGGGTTTTCCGCCGTCAAAGGCATAGGCGAGATGCAGTTTCAGATTTTCATAGGGTACTGTGCTAACCGCTCTTTCAAGGAAACCATCCCTGCCGATGGATGCGGCATAGTCTCCCTTGTATGGGTTCTCAGTTTCATATGTGGTGCTCTCGTTGCTCCTTTTCCATTTGCCATGGTAAAAGGTTTTTGTTTCAAAACCGTCGGCAAACAGTACCGTGTCCTTTTTGCCCTTGATGGCATACTTTGCGAAAAGACCGCCTTCGGTAAGGTCTATATCCCTCAATGGGGCTTTTGTATTAACTTTCGCCCGCAATATGGATGCGCCTTCCGGCTTTACGCTGAATGACCAGTTCACATGGCTTATCATCCGTTCATCCAGATATTTGATCCATTCCATGGATTCCTCATGGAATGTAGGCCCGTCCCCCGTGTTGAGGCAGCTTCCCCATTCACTGACGAATATGGGAAGGCCCTTTGAAAGCGCATACTCCATCTTATCCCTGAGAGATTGGCCATGGGATCCCGCATAGAAGTGAAAGGCATACATGACGTTGTCATAGGGCAGCGGGTCATCCGCGGCAATGTCTACATCCTGGCTCCATGTGGGAGTACCCACAATAATGATGTTGTCGGGGTCGTTCTTACGGATCGCGGGTATGACCTCATCGGCATAAGGCTTTATATGGCCTTCCCAGGTGGTATCACGGCCATTGGGTTCGTTGCAGATTTCATAGATGATATTGGGGTGCTCCCCATAAAGCGCTGATATCTCAGAGAAGAACTCAACGGCATGGTCCTTGTACTTTAAAGGAGTATTGTCGTAGAGTATATGCCAGTCCATAATTACATATATACCAAGATCTATGCAATGGTCGATGATGCCGGTTACAATTTCCATCACCCGGGGATTCCTGACATAACCCGTGGCATCCTCGGTGTACATGGCTATCCTGAATACATTCAGGTTCCAGTCGTCCCGCATGCTTTTAAGCATTTCATATGTAACCAGGTAGCCGAAGGAAGCGACCTCGGAGGAACTTACGCCCCTAAGCTGGATAGGCTGGCCTGCCTCATTCACCAGCTGGCTTCCCTCCACCCTGAGCTGTCCGTTGAGTTCCACGACGGTGGGGACGGGTTCAGGGGTGGGGCTGTCAGGTTCAGGTGTTGCATCCGGAGTTGCTTCCGGAGTTCCCGAGGGCGTAGGACTTACTTCGGACGGTGGTGTCGCAATAATTTGCTCCGGCGGAGTCTTACCGCATCCGGGCAGGATGATCAGGACCATCGAAAGAATCAGTACCCATGGAAGAGTCTTGGTCATTAAATCGTATCGTTTCATGGCATACCCTCCATATGTGAACATCTGATTCATATTATAGCATCAATCCTGAATTTGCCAATGGCTTGTTGTTCAGTCCCAAAGATAGCGCGCATGCCGGATCTCATGCGGTTTTTCACACCGTAACAAAATTGGACGGGCCTGAATAGTATGTAGTGGGCTTGTTCGGCTGACCAGCCATGAAAGAATAAAAAGAAAGGAGCTGAAAGAATGGGTAAGAAAGAGCTTCAGGTGCCTGTTGTCGTAGGCGTCGGCAGTGAGCAGTTTTTTATCGAGAAAGAGATAAAGGTTTCTCCTCCGAGCCCGCCGATTTTTGAGATCAAGGAGATCAAAAAGTGGATTGAGGTGTACGATGTTAAGGTCATCCCCGGAAAGGTCATTTTCAACGCCTACTTGTGGAAGGACATTAACTACAAGACCGTTGAGCACGTCCATGATGATTCGGTCAACGGGCCTCTTTTCCACCTTACCACCAAGATCCCGTTCGGTGGCTTTGTACCGATCTGTCCCGCTGATGGCGAAAAGGTTTGTCCGGGAGACATTCCCGAACTTATTGAGGCCTTCGTGGAAGGCGAGATCGACGACCTGCAGTGCAAGACTATCGTCTGCGGGGTCCCTGTCTATGAAAGAATCCTTGAGAAATCGGTAGTCCGTGTCACCTTTAAGGTCGTAAGGGTGCAGCATGTCATGATAGACGACTTTAAGGATGACAAGTGCAAAGACTTCGACAAATGCAAGGACAAGGACTTTGACAAATGTAAGGACAAGGGCGTCGACAAGGGCAAGTTCTGTGTGAAGGACAGCGCTTTTCCCTTTAAAGGCTGCTATTACTGAGCATGGGAGATGGGGGCTGCGGAGCAGCCCTCTTTTTTAGTCTTGTTCCTGGTTATTGTGTTCGCCCAGTTGTGCCAAAGCTTTCCTGTCCATGCCTAAAAGCTGTTCAATAGTATGATTTTTCGAACTGTCCACCCTCCATACCCTTACAGGACTGCTGCCTGATGAATCCTGACCGGTGGTTTCCCTGGCCTCTGATCCCGTTAAAACAGCATCATTCGGTTCCTCCCCGGATTCCCTGAACTCAACGCGGAAGGATACTTCGATGTGGCAAAAAGCGGTCTTGTTGGCTGGTTGCACATCCATATCCTCAATGGAGCAGTCGGGGGGCCCGGCAAGGGAAACCTGGAGCCTTGCGCTGTTTATAAAAACCGACAGCTTCCCGCTTATGGGAACATTTTTGATGAAGGGACAGCGGATTGCCTTAATGCTGTAATCACGCCTTTTATCCATGCTCCTCAGTATCAGAAAAAAGATGTATTCGCCGAATACCAGGAAGGATCTGTCTTCGGCCTTTTCGCATCCAATACTGCTGACCGCTGCCCTGACCCTGAAGATCTCATATCCCTCTGACCGATACCGGAGGTTAACCAAATCTGCGATATCATATTCGACGGCTGTGTTGCTCATTTGAACGAAAATCCCCTGCCTTGCCACGGCCTGGTTTATCTATACGCAAAAAGCAGGGGGAATAGTATTAGTTGGTATGGCTAAAACACAGTCGTGCTATCAAGACACCGGGGTCATCAGATCCTGGCGACACCTGTTTCCCTTGCGGCATCTGCCACGGCAGCGGCAACTGCCGTACCGACACGTTTGTCGAAGGGAGCGGGCAGTATATATCCCGGTTCAAGCTCCTCATCGCTGATCAGAGCTGCGATGGCTTTTGCCGCAGCGATTTTCATCTCGTCGTTGATGTCGCTTGCCCGCACGTCCAATGCTCCCCTGAAGATGCCCGGGAAGGCCAGCACATTGTTTATCTGGTTGGGGTAATCCGAGCGGCCGGTTCCCACAACCTTTGCTCCCGCGGACAAAGCCTGCGCTGGCATGATTTCGGGTATGGGATTGGCCATGGCAAAGATGATGGGATCTTTGGCCATGCTTTTTACCATTTCTTCATCCACTATTCCTGGACCCGACAGGCCTATGAACACATCGGCGCCTTTTATGACATCCCCCAGGGAACCCTTCCTCATCTCGGGGTTGGAGATTTCGGCCATCAGTTCTTTTTCCCGGTTCAGTCCCTCGCGCCCCTTATATATGGCGCCCCTGGTATCGCAGAGAATAACTTTTTTAAGGCCCATGCTCATAAGAAGCCGGGTCACGGCGATGCCCGCCGCGCCGGAGCCGTTGACCATCACATTGATATCGTGGATATCTTTTTTACAGATCTTCAGCGCGTTAATCAGTGCCGCCAGTGTGACCACGGCCGTTCCATGCTGATCATCGTGGAAGATGGGTATATCACACTCTTTCTTCAGCCTGCGCTCAATCTCAAAGCACCGGGGGGCAGATATATCTTCCAGGTTAATCCCGCCAAAGCTGCCGGCGACCATCTTGACAGTATTCACGATGGTATCGGTATCCTTGGAGCGGATACAGAGCGGGAAGGCGTCCACATTCCCAAAGGACTTGAACAGGACGCATTTGCCCTCCATCACAGGCATGGCCGCCTCGGGACCGATGTCGCCCAGACCCAGCACGGCGCTGCCGTCGGTGACCACCGCAACAAGGTTCCAGCGCCGGGTATAGATATAGGACTTGCCGGGGTCTTTTTGTATCTCCAGACAGGGCTCAGCCACGCCCGGGGTATAAGCGAGGGACAGGTCCTCCTTGTTGTTTACCGGGGCACGGCAAACCACCTCAATCTTGCCGTTCCATTCAAGGTGCTTTTTAAGGGATTGTTCTCCGATTGTCATGATGTTTCCTCCTGTATTTTGGGCTTTTTCCGCTGCTGTCGGACAAATCATTTTTTATAATAGCATGGCGATATTGCGACTTTCAACAATAAGCCGGCCGGATGAAAGGTTTTTCGGCCCGGCGCTCTGGATTGGCCCGGTCTGTACCCGTGGCGGGTGGTTTTAATTTGAAGTCACCATCTTGTATAAACGGTAACCTCCCGACAGGTTGAAAACCTGATTAAACCCTTTCTGCATAAGGATTCGGGAAGCTATATAGCCCCTCAACCCAACCTGGCAGAATACGAAAACCGGCTTGTTCCTGTCCAGTTCATCCAGGCGATCCCTGAGAGAGTCGAGAGGTATATTGATGGCTCCGGTAAGGCTTCCTTTTTTAAATTCGGCTTCTGTTCTCACATCGAGAAGGATGGACCTGGAAAGGTCAATCCGGTAAGCATCGTGCCAGTGAAATATACGCATACTGCCGTTCTGGATGTTTGATGCAACATATCCGGCTATGTTGACCGGATCCTTGGCCGAACCAAAAGGAGGGGCATAGGCAAGTTCAAGCTCCGCCAGGTCCTGGACCTTCATCCTTGCCCGGATAGCTGCGGCCAGAACATCGATGCGTTTGTCCACACCCTGGCGGCCGATTATCTGGGCGCCGAGAATGACGCTGGTTTTTCGATCAAACAGAAGTTTTATGGTCATGTAGGCCGCGCCAGGGTAATAATCGGCATGGGATGGGCTGAATGTATAGGATTTCTCAAAATCAACCCCCGCAGCCGTCAGGGTCCGTTCATTGCCTCCGGTAACAGCCACTGTCATATCAAAGACTTTGAGGATGGCAGTACCCTGGGTGCCGCCATAGACGCTGTCAAGACCGCATATGTTGTCCGCGGCGATGCGACCCTGCTTGTTGGCCGGTGAGGCGAGGGGCACAAAAACCTTTTCTCCGGTTACAAAATCCACAACCTCCACGGCGTCGCCCACGGCATATATGTACGGGTCCGAAGTCTGCATACGGTTATTGGTAACAATGCAGCCCCGGGTTCCGGTTTCAAGTCCGGCTTCCCTGGCCAGCGCGCTCTCTGGGCGGACTCCCACAGCCAGGATTACCATATCGGCAGGGATGCTCTCCCCGCTGCTTAAGGCCAGTAAATAGCCTGCCTCGGATGGTTTGATGGCTGTCACAGCCTTGCCAAGATGTAGGGAAATACCCTTGCCCAGGATATGGTGATGAACCTCCGCAGCCATATCCGGGTCCAGCGGCTGGATCACGTGGTCGGCCAGTTCGATTATGGAAACATCAAGCCCGAGATTATGGAGGTTTTCGGCCATTTCCATACCGATGTATCCGGCTCCGATCACAGCGGCGCGGCGGGGTTTATTTCTTTGTATGTACTCCTTGATCTTTAATGTGTCCGGAATGGTCCGCAGAGTAAACACAGCGTCAAGCCTTGCCCCCTCAATGGGAGGTACCACCGGCTCGGCCCCTGGCGAAAGGATCAGAACGTCATAGGCTTCCTGATAGATTTCACCCGATAAATGGTTCTTAACCGTCACCGTCCTGTCCTGGCGGTTGATTCCAATAACCTCGCTTTTGATCCTTACATCCACATTGTAGCGCTGTGAAAATGATTCGGGAGTCTGGAGGGTCAGTTTCTCCTTATCCCTTATTACATCGCCTATATGATAGGGAAGGCCGCAATTGGCAAAAGAAATGTAGTCGCCTTTTTCATACATGATTATACGGGCTTCTTCATCCAACCTTCTCAGCCTTGCCGCGGCTGTTGCGCCCCCCGCGACGCCTCCTACAATTAAAACCTTTCTGCTCAACAGAAACAGCTCCTTTCAACGGATCAATGAGAAATGCATACAAATAGGAAAGGTATTTTAAATAACACTTTTATAATACCTTAACCAAAGAATGCGACCAGTGATTATATCACAGAACAGCCCTGCAGACCGCTATGGCTTGAGCAGTTGGATTTTGCCGCGGCTCAGTCTGACGATACCCCTGCCCTCCATGTCCTTCAGCAACCTGCTGACAACTTCCCGCGCGGTTCCCAGGTCCGACGCGATGGATTCGTGGGTGGCATATAAGGGATAGGCTCCGCCGGCTGTTTTGGTTACCAAAAGGTCCATCAGCCGGTCGCTGGTGCGCTTGAAGGTAATGCTTTCGAGCAATCCCAGCACCGAGTAGAGCTTGGCGGACATGGAGGAAAAGATGCACTTCTGAATGGCCTGAGATTCGAAAAAAAGCCGTCTGAAGGCATCGACGGGGATCCGGACTACAGTCGTGTCCTGCTCGGCATATGCGTAAACAGGGAACGGAACATTACCGGTTCCTAACAGGCAAGCCACAGTGAGGACGCAGGTTTCACCCCTGCTGATGCGGTACAGGGTCATCTCCCGGCCCTCCTCTGACATCCTGAGTATCCTGATGACACCCGACAGGACAAAAATAACCCCTGAACAGTTCTGGTTCTGGTCCATAATAACCGAGTCCGCGTCAAACCGATGAAGTTCGGCCGAAGCGCGAAGCAGCTCCTCTGAAGGCCCCAAATCCCTTACAAACGGAAAAGCCTTCCTCATGTCGCTAAGTGTCCTGGTGTCAAGCATACCTTATCACCCGTATGCCTGCCGGCAGAATTATGACAGGATTCTTTAAATGTAGTATAGCATATGGCGGTAAGAGTTTGCATCAAGGGTCTTGAATTGAATAAGGCACAGCCGGGTAAGGGTTGGCGTTGCTGTAAAAAGAAGATAGAGATGCCTGCTGACAGCCGACAGCCATGCGAAATAAAGGGACCCGGATTTCAAGCGGTTGCCCGATTGAAGCCCGGGTCTATGTGTTTCGGGTCATTTTATGTTGGAATGGAAGTTATTTCAGAAGTAAAGTCTTAAGGTCCTCCTTGGCCCTGAAGCCGACGACCTTGGATGTAGCCTTGCCCTGTTTGAAGGCGATGACTGTCGGAATTGTCATGACTCCAAATTGCGAGGCAAGTTCCGGTTCCTCGTCCACATTAATCTTAACCACCTTTGCCTCGCCCTTCAGCTCATTGCCAAGCTCCTCGATTATCGGGCTTAGCATTCTGCAGGGTCCGCACCAGGGTGCCCAAAAATCTACCAGAACGGGTAACTCGGATCTCAAAACCTCCGCCTCAAAATTGGCTTTCGAAATATTCATGGCTCAAACTCCTTTCAAAGGACCGCTCACGTCTTGCTGGTCCTGTCAGGCTGATATATATTATGGATCTGTTGTTAATAATATAGCACCGGCAGGATTTATTATACAGTAACATAGTCACACTAACAACCACCCGGCGCAAAGAATCGAAATGCTTCCGGCCAGCCCTGAATGTCCCAAACCAATACGTGATTCAACATGGTGGGAATATGTGTTATAATAGGTACTCCAAAAGGATTTATAATAAAAGCATAATCAATAATAAATCACGGTATTGGACGTATCGGTAAAACCGGGCAAATGGAGGAACTGGCCGATGAAAAGCAGAAAACTTGCAATGGTTGCGGCATTATTGGCACTGTTAGTAGTGGCAGGCTGCACATCCAAAACGGAACCTGGAAAGGAAGACGAAACCCAGAAACCCACCGGGACGCCTGAGCCCACTCCCACTGAAACGGGAGGATTGTCGTATATCCCCGGATACCAGTTCAGGCAGCCTGAAGCGGGGGATACCATTGCCATAATAAAAACCAGCATGGGGGATATCAAGATACTGCTGTTTCCCAATGAAGCCCCCAAGGCTGTGGAGAACTTCGTCACCCATTCAAAAAACGGGTATTATGACAACCTGACCTTTCACAGGGTCATCGACGGCTTCATAATCCAGGGCGGGGATCCCAAGGGTGACGGGACCGGAGGAGAAAGTATCTGGGGCGAGCCTTTTGAGGACGAGTTCTCTTTAAACCTGCTTCACTACAGAGGGGCCCTGAGCATGGCCAATGCCGGGGAAAATACAAACGGAAGCCAGTTCTTCATCGTCCAGCGGGAAGGGATTACCGAGGGTGAAGTTGATGCCCTCAGGGAAGCCGGCTATCCCGACGACCTGGTGTCCTTATTTGCGGAACATGGCGGCACGCCGGGCTTGAATTTTGTGCATTCGGTCTTCGGCCAGGTCTTCGAGGGAATGGATGTGGTAGACAGGATTGCCGCGGTGGAAACCGATAAGGTGGATAAGCCCCTGGAGAATATCATCATCCATACCATTGAGATACAGGAAGTAAAATAGGAAATGCCGCTTTCGCCGCAAGGTCCGCCGAGGTATATAAAAAAGGTCGAGTGAGGTTAACATTGAGCCGAAAGAGAATTATCGCCATAGCCCTTTTTGCCGTTATAGGGGCCGCTTTGATCGGTGATTCCATTAATACGTGGAATTATATAAGGAGCATCAACTTCGGAATTGTTGCGGCCGTCATTTCAGGATTGCTTTTGATAACCGCGGCTATTAAAATTGCCCTTACCGACCAGCCAGTCATTAAGGGCAGGCGGCTTAGATCCTTTATACGCTGGGTTTTTACCGCGTTCCTGGTATTCTTTATCCTGGTCGAGGGTTTCATAATTGCCGATCCATATCTTCACCGGGCCGAACTGGCAGGAAAGGTGGACAGCCTGATTGTCCTGGGATGCCGTATCTGGCCTGACGGCAGACCAACGCTGGCCCTTGCCAACAGGCTTGATAAAGCAGTTGAGTATTATTTCGAAAACCCGCATGTGAAGATTGTTGTTACAGGAGGGCAGGGAGCCGATGAGCCCATGCCCGAAGCAGAAGCGATGGCAGAGTACCTGGTGGGCAGGGGTATCCCGGAAGCCTCCATCATAAAGGAACCCTGGTCCACAAATACTATGGAGAATTTCAGGTTCAGCCGTGCCCTGCTGCCGCCAGATCTTGATGAACCTATAAAAGTGGTGTTCATAACAAGTGATTTCCATGTGCTCAGGGCAAGGATCCTTGCAAAAAGGAACGGGTTTGATGCCTATGCCATACCCGCTCCTACGCCGTCAGTTATTTTGGTTAACAGCTATCTCAGGGAATTCTTCGCTTTTATAAAATCAATGCTGGTGGACTATTAACCGGGCTATTTCCTTTCCTTGCCCAATAGAACTCCTATCACCTGGGGATATATTTCCTTGGCCTGTGCCTTCCAGTTGCCGCAGATGTGCCTTGCGTCCTCCCTTGAGCCGACCGACAGGCGTATATCGATAAGGGGTCTGGAATTCTCGATGATCTTGCATCTTACCTCATACTCGTTTTCGTTTTCAAGGGTATATTCGGCAATGACCGAGGCTTCATGCCTGAAGCCGGGCCGTATGGCATCGGCCGTTTCCCTGATCCTTGACTTTATGCCTGCGGGAAGGATGCTCTCGAACATCTCAAGCATTTTTTCGCCCTGTTCCGAGATGGTGTAATAGTCGATATTATCGCGAGTCTCGCTGTTTATAAGCCTGTCGCTGATCAGCTCATGCAAGCCCTGCTGCAGCAGGAAATAATTCATAAAGCGGTTTTCCAGCATGACCCGGGTAAGCTGCATGTTGCTTACGGGTATCTTGATTTCTTTGATGAAGTATAGCAATAATACCTTGTTTTCAGCCTTCTCAAAGCTTTCGTAATCCATGGCGACAACTCCCCGAAACCTGGTTTACAATTCTGGATTCTATCAGAGCCGGGGCAAAAAGTGAAGTGTTTTGCTGTGTCATTGCGAGCTCGCGAAGCTTAGCGTGGCATATTCGACCACCAAAGCTTCCCCGACAGCATCGGAAACCTCCGCATTCCGCGCCTCACATCCAACTTGTCACCTGGGGTGGTGTATTATATAATAAAGTTTATTCAATGGACCATCCATTGTTTTCCGGGGTCATGTCATGGCCCAGCCGCGTCCGGTTGCTGAAAAACATCATATTGAAACTATTTCAGGGATCTTGAACTCCCTGGATCATATAAAAACATAGCAAGGGAGAATGGATAAATGGCGGGAACAGTTACCGAAAAGATTTTGTTAAAACATATAGTGGAAGGAGAGCCCGTTGCCGGGCAGGAAACGGCGCTTAGAATTGACAATACCCTTACCCAGGATGCCACGGGGACCATGGCCTATCTTCAATTCGAGGCCATCGGTATTGACCGCGTGAAAACCCAGTTCAGTGTAAGCTTTGTGGACCATAATACACTGCAGACCGATTTTAAGAATGCTGACGATCATCTATACCTGCAAAGCGTTGCCAGAAGGTATGGAATCTACTTTTCCAGGCCGGGTAACGGTATCTGCCACCAGGTATTTCTGGAGCGCTTCGCGCGTCCGGGCAATACCCTGATAGGTTCGGACAGCCATACCCCCACAGCAGGGGGCATTGGCTGCTTTGCCATGGGCGCGGGAGGTCTGGATGTGGCGTGCGCCATGGCTGGTGCCCCCTTCAGGATAAAATATCCGAAAATTGTGGGAATCAGGCTGACCGGCCGCTTAAATGAATGGGTATCGGCCAAGGACGTTATCCTGGAAGTGCTGAGGCGTGTAGATGTCAAGGGCAATGTGGGGAAGGTTTTCGAATACTTTGGAGAGGGCGTGAAGACCCTGAGCGTTCCCGACCGGGCAACCATCACCAATATGGGGACAGAAACCGGCTGTACCACCAGCATTTTCCCCAGCGATGAGATAACCAGGGAATTCCTGAGGGCCCAGGGCCGTGAGGACGACTGGCAGCTTATTGTTCCCGACGAGGATGCGGCCTACGATGAGATCATAGAGATCAACCTGTCTGAGATTGAGCCCATGGCAGCGCTGCCCCACAGCCCCGGCAATATAAGAAAGGTGCGGGAGGTTGGCCCGGTTAAGGTGGACCAGGTGTGTATAGGATCCTGTACCAACTCATCATTGAGGGACCTCATGATGGCTGCCGCCATACTTGAGGGCCGCTCTGTTTCGGAGAACCTGCATCTTACCATCAGTCCCGGTTCACGACAGGTGGTGGATCACCTTATTTCCAGCGGCTGTTATGCCAGCCTGGTCCGCGCAGGCGCCAGAATCCTGGAGAATTCCTGCGGCCCCTGCATCGGAATGGGCAGCGCGCCTCGTTCCGGAGGGGTTTCGGTAAGGACCTTCAACAGGAACTTCGAAGGGCGCAGCGGCACAAAGGATGCCATGGTATACCTGGTCAGCCCCGAAACCGCGGCTGCGACAGCAATAAACGGATATCTCACCGATCCGAGGGATCTGGGAGAAGCCCCGAAGATCAGGATGCCTGAGAAGTTCCAGGTAAACGATAACATGATCATCAAGCCCCTGCCCGAGGAGGAAGCCAGGAAGGTCGGGATCGTCAGGGGTCCGAACATAAAACCCCTTCCGAGCTTTGAACCCATCGGGGACGTATTGGACGGAAAGGTCCTTATCAAAGTGGGCGACAATATCACCACCGACCATATCATGCCGGCCGGCGCGAAGATACTGCCGCTGCGCAGCAATATCCCGGAAATCTCGAAGCATGTCTTCGAGGCAGTAGACCCATCCTTCTACGAGAAGGCCAGGTCCTGGGGCGGCGGGTTCATCATCGGCGGGGAAAACTATGGCCAGGGCTCAAGCCGTGAGCATGCCGCGCTGGCGCCCAAGTATCTTGGAGTGAAGGCGGTTGTTGTCAAGTCCTTTGCCAGGATCCATCTTGCCAATCTCATAAACTTTGGCATCGTCCCGCTGACATTCAGGAATCCTGAAGATTACGACAGGATTTCGGAAGGTGACGAACTGGAAATAACCATCGGCAGTCTCAGCGGCGGCTGTTCGCTGACCAACAAGACCACGGGGGAGGTTATTGAGCTTGAGCATACCCTTTCCCGGATGGATGCGGAGATACTAAAAACGGGTGGAAAGCTTCCCTGGATAAAAAAGCAAATTCAATCGGAGGTATAAACATGGCAAAGATCGTGATGAAATCCCCGTTGGTGGAGATGGACGGGGACGAAATGACCCGTGTGATATGGGAATGGTTGAAAGAAACGCTTATCGAACCCTACGTGGAACTGAAAACCGAGTATTATGATCTTGGTCTGAAAAACCGGGATGAAACAGAGGACAAGGTAACGGTGGAAGCGGCGCTGGCCACGAAAAAGCATGGCGTTGCCGTCAAATGCGCCACCATTACACCCAATGCGGACAGGGTAAAGGAATACAACCTCAAAAAGATGTGGAAGAGCCCCAACGGGACCATAAGGGCTATTCTTGACGGCACTGTTTTCAGGGCGCCAATTCTGGTCAAGGGAATCGATCCCTTCGTCAGGACCTGGAAGAAGCCCATTGTTATAGCGCGCCACGCCTACGGTGATATATATAAAAACACTGAGATGCTGGTTGACGGGCCGGGCAAGGCTGAGCTGGTCTTCACCGACGCCGGGGGCAATGAGAAGCGCCGGGGAATATATGAATTCGATGGTCCCGGAATCCTCATGGGTATGCATAACACCGAAGCATCCATCAAAAGCTTTGCCCATACCTGTTTCAATTATGCCCTCGACCAGGGGATGGATCTGTGGTTCGCGGCCAAGGACACTATTTCAAAGAAGTATGACCACAGGTTCAAGGACATTTTCCAGGAAATCTTTGATTCCTCGTACCGTCAGAAATTTGATGAAGCAGGCATAACATATTTCTACACCCTGATCGATGATGCTGTGGCCCGTGTGGTTCGCTCCGAGGGCGGTTTCATATGGGCATGCAAGAACTACGACGGGGATGTCATGTCCGATATGGTGGCCACCGCGTTTGGAAGCCTTGCCATGATGACATCGGTGCTGGTATCCCCCGATGGCTGCTACGAGTATGAAGCGGCCCATGGCACGGTGCAGCGCCATTACTACAGGCACCTCAAGGGCGAGGACACCTCCACGAATTCAATGGCGACCCTGTTTGCGTGGACGGGTGCCCTGAGGAAAAGGGGCGAGCTTGACGGCTGCGCCGACCTGGCCGATTTCGCGGATAAACTGGAGGAAGCCGCAAGGACTACAATAGAGGAAGGCGTAATGACAGGGGATCTTGCTGCCCTGTCGAGCCTGCCCGATATCAGGAAGGTCAACACCCGTGATTTTCTGCTGGAGATCAAAAAACGCCTTGACAGGTTGCTTGCATAACAGCGGGGTGGAAGAACAATGTATATCATCATAGCAGGATGCGGTACGGTTGGGTCCGGACTGGCCTGCAGACTCTACAGGGAAGGCCATGATGTTGCCGTAATAGACAGTGATGAAGCCTCGTTCAAAGGGCTTGACGACGACTTTGAGGGTCTCAGGGTGGTGGGTGTTCCCGTTGACCAGGACATACTTAAGAAAGCCGGAATTGATCAGGCTGATGCCCTGGCTGCCGTCACCCAGGATGACAACATGAATATCATGGTGAGCCAGGTTGCCAAGGATATATGCGGAATATCCAGGGTTGTGGCCAGGATATCCGACCCTGCCCGTGAAGATATTTTCCACCAGTTTGGGCTTGACACAATATGTCCAACTAACCTGAGCGTCGAGGCCATGGCCGCCATACTGACCGGCAAGTCTGCCGCAGCTGCCTGTACCATAGGGTCAAACACGTTTTCTTTCAGGATTGAGGACGCCGACCCTACCCTGGCGGGAAGCCAGATCATGGATATCAGGCCGCAGGATGACTGGTTTATCTTCGGGATAATAACCGGCGGCAGGTTTACCTTCGCCCATCCTTACGCGGTGGTGGATAAGGACAGTAAGCTTGTAATAGCCAGCATAATGGATTAATGGGCTTTATGCTGTAAATGTAAGGACAAATGTTATGAACGTATTCATTGTTGGTGCCGGCAAAGTGGGATATTACCTCGTGAAGACACTTTTGCCCAATAAGCACAGGATTACCATAATTGAAAAGAGCCAGGAATACTGCAACAAGCTGGCGGCTGACCTGGAAGTCGCGGTGCTGCATGGCGACGGAACTGACATAAACCTGCTTTCCGAGGCCGGCACACAGCATGCCGATGTTTTTATAGCGGTAACGGGAACGGACCAGGACAACCTGATAGCCTGCCAGTTGGCCAAGCGCAATTTCCATGTCAAGAGGACCATTGCGAGGGTCAACAATCCCAAGAACATTGCCGTATTTGAAAAACTGGGAGTTGACATTCCGGTTTCCAGTACCTCCACCATTGCCGAGATGATCGAGAAAGAGATAGATTTTTCAGCGGTAAAAACGCTGGCGAAACTGAAGAAGAGTGACCTTATAATCAGCGAGGTGCTTCTTTCGAAAAAGTCCCAGGTATGCAACAAGAGGATAATGGATATGAAGCTCCCGAAAGGGACTATTCTGATGTCGGTTATCAGGGGTAATGAAACTTTTGTTCCCAATGGCCAGACAGTTTTGCAGGAGAATGACACCGTATTCATCATCTGCAGGCAGTCAGGCCAGAAAGCCATCATTGATTACTTCAGCTGACATAGAGCATGGTATCATCCCATGGGGGGATGAACGGCACAGCTCAGGCACTGGTGTCCCGACGGTGCGTTTACGTTGGCGCCGAGGTTGGTAAATAATATAAGAGGCAGCTTGATTGTGCCTTCATGATAAAGAGGGGTTTAATATGCTTAAGACACTGATCGCGCTGATTATCAGCGCTTTGCTGGTCAGCGTCCCGGTATCCGGGGCCTATAACGAATTCGACAACTCCAGGGTTCCCGACGGTTCGGTAGGCGCCCGCTATATACCTGCAGCCGAAAAAAGGGTTAAAACCCGTGTCCAAAGGGATAAGGGCAAGTATGACTATGACCTTTTCGGCAGGGACACTTTTGAATACTTCCCGCTTCAGCTTGGAAACGGAGACTATAAGGTAACTATCTATGAAAACATAGAAGGAACCAGATACAGGGTGGCAAAATCCCAGAACATAAAAGCCAACCTGGAAAATCCCCTGAAGGTTTTCCTGGCATCCATCCAGACCGTGAACTGGAACCAGGATATGAAAACCATCAAGAAGGCCGAGGAAATCACCAAAGGGCTTAAGACCGACAGGGAAAAGATCGACGCCATTTACCGCTTCGTGGTTGATAATTTCAGCTACGATTATGACAAGATAAAGAATGTGCCATCCACCCATGTCCCGGATATCGATGAGATCCTCAAGGCAGGCAAGGGGATATGCTATGATTATTCCGCTGTTTTCGCCGCCATGCTCAGAAGCCAGGGCATACCCTGTAAGCTGATCAAGGGGTATACAACATATGTCAAGGGCTATCATGCCTGGAACGAGGTTTACCTGGCCGGCGAGGACCGGTGGATGGTTGTTGATACCACTTACGACTCGGTCCTGAGAAAGGCCAAAAAAACCGTCAGTATGGAAAAGCCGGCCTCCGAGTACACCATGAGCAAAGAGTATTAAGGAATGAGAGGCGCGGTTCGTACCTCGGCGGTTGAACCGCGGGCATTATGAAGCGGCATATGCGTTATGGCAGATGATCGTGTCAGGTCATCTGCCTTTTATTTTGTCCGATGGTCTTGTTTTGCAAGTGTCGTAATATAATCTTCCATCTTCAGATGTGGTGGTTTTTCGGATCAGTTTCCCGCATTAACTCAAAAGTATGCATTACTGCTCTTTGTCACAGAGCACATCAAGCCGTGAACATGCCAGGTTCTGCAACATTGCCCTCTGGTAATTGCAAAATATCTTGACTCATATTATTTGTTTGTATACAATGATACAAAGTTACTGGCCTCCTATCGCCAACTGTTTTCAAAACCAGGCCCATCCAGGTTATGGGCGGGTCATCGGAGTATTGGAGATAGAAACATAAGCTGCACGCACAAGGAGGTTGCCTTTATGAACAACGGGTTGTCCCGGACAGAACTGGAAAACTACTTCCATATCTTCAGCCAGGCTGCTGAAATCAAATGCAGGTTCAGGCCCGGCGTTTACAACAAGTATAATGTAAAAAGAGGCTTGAGGAACGAAGACGGGTCCGGCGTGCTGGTGGGGCTTACCAAGATCGGTGATGTCCATGCCTATGTTATTGATGAAAATGAGAAGGTTCCTGTGGAAGGAAGGCTCACCTATCGCGGCATAGATATTTATGATATCGTGGAAGGCTTTTTATCTGAAGGCCGTTTTGGCTTTGAGGAGTGCGCCTACCTTCTGCTCCATGGCGATCTTCCCACCTGCAGGGAACTGGAACTGTTCAGAAATGTTCTGGCGTCCTTGAGGGACATCCCGGAGGATTTTGTAAGGACGAATATACTCAGCGTACCGAGCAAAGACGTTATGAACCAACTGTCAAGGCTGGTCCTCATCTGGTATTCCTATGATCCCAATCCGGATGACACCAGCGTGAAAAACCTTCTTAGGCAGAGCGTAAACCTGATTGCCAAGTTCCCATTGATGGCTGCCTACAGCTACCAGGCAAAGGCACATTATTTTGACAAAAAAAGCCTTGTGATACATAAACCCAGATACGATCTCAGCACCGCCGAAAACCTGCTGATGCTGCTGAGGCCGTCGGGTGAGTACACGCCCGTTGAAGCGAAAATACTCGACCTTGCCCTTGTGCTGCACGCAGAGCACGGCGGAGGCAACAATTCTACCTTTGCCGCCCATGTGGTTTCATCCTCAGGTACCGACATATACTCCTCGCTTGCCGCTGCCATCGGAAGTCTGAAGGGCCCGAAGCATGGAGGCGCCAACAGCAAGGTCATCGGTATGATGGATGAACTCAAGAGAGAGGTCAGGGATTGGGAGAACGACTCCCAGGTAAGGGACTACCTTGCCAGGATTGTTCGGAGGGAAGCCTTTGACCGCACAGGCCTGATCTATGGTATGGGACATGCGGTTTATACGCTGTCGGACCCGCGATGCATCCTGCTTCGCAGGCAGGTCGAAGAGCTTGCGCGCCAGAAAGGAAGGACTGATGAATTTGAGCTTTACAGGATGGTGGAAAGGCTTGCGCCCGAAGTGTTCAGGGAGATCAAGAAAACCGACAAGCCCCTGTGTGCCAATATAGACTTTTACTCCGGTTTTGTATATGACATGCTTGACATACCCAGTGAAATGAACACCCCTCTTTTCGCGGTAGCCCGTGTGGCCGGCTGGTGCGCCCATATCATCGAGGAACTGCTCAATGGCGGCAGGATCATAAGGCCGGCCTACAAAAACATAAAAAAGCCCACAGAGTATATAAGGTTGCACGAGAGAGGCCAGGATTCCTGAAACGGCCTCTTTTTTGCTTCCCGGTGAATTATCCGGACCGGTCCGGGATTATCGTGCCAGCTTCTTTTTCTTTCTTGCAGGATCAGGTTACCTATTTTTCAAATAGCCTTTCTGTGATAAAATGGTATAGATCTTTGAATATCTCATTGTTTTGAGGTGTGCGGTTTTGTATTTGAAATCCCTTGAGATACAGGGTTTTAAGTCATTCGCGGAAAGAATAGTGCTGAATTTCAACCCCGGACTGACATCGGTAGTGGGGCCAAATGGCAGCGGAAAAAGCAACATAGCCGATGCCGTTCGATGGGTCCTTGGCGAGCAGAGCGCCAAAACCCTGAGAGGGAGCCGCATGGAAGATGTCATTTTTTCAGGTACGCAACACAGGAAGCCCGTTGGGTTCGCATCGGTATCCCTGGTCATCGATAATTCCGACAGAGCCCTTCCCATCGATTTTTCCGAAGTAACAATTTCCCGAAGGATGTACCGTTCCGGAGAAAGCGAATATGCCATCAACAAGACTCAATGCCGCCTTAAGGACATCACAGAGCTTTTAATGAATACCGGCGTTGGCCGTGAAGGCTATTCCATCATCGGTCAGGGCCGTATTGACGAGATTCTCAGCACGCGCTCCGAGGAAAGAAGGCAGATCTTTGAGGAAGCGGCAGGCATAACGAAGTATAAGGCCCGGAAAAAGGAGGCCGAAAAGAAGCTGGAGAATACCAGGCAAAATCTCCTGCGCATCAACGATATCATCGTGGAGCTGGAATCCCAGTTGGAACCATTGGCCCAGCAGGCCGAGAAGGCAAGGAGGTTCATCGATCTCAGCAATGAACTTAAAGGCATAGAGGTCAGCATGTTCCTGGACACCATTGACAGGCTGAAGAAAAGGATAGCTGATGTTGAGAAACAGGCCGCGGAGCTCAAGGATCAGATTGATGAGGAAAACAGGAAGATTGAGAATGTCCGCAGCAGGAACAGGAGCAAGAACGAAAGCCTGGAAAGACTGAAAGATGAGGCTGAGAAGGTAAGGCAATCCATATATTCCCTTGAATCCGGCATAGAGAAGAATCAAAGCAATATCCGGATCTATGAGGAGAAGATCAGTAATCTTAAGGCCAATATTGAGGGCTATGGCGAGGATATCAAAAGCATAAGGGAAAGGATGGCGGCTCTTGAGGCCGAAGCCGCGCGAAAGGAAAAACGGATCCAGCAGCTTAACAGGGACTCGGAGAGATTTGCCCAGCTTTTGGCGGAAGCCGAGGAACAGCTTGCGGAAATCATGGCCAAACTGGATGAAAGCGAGAGGATCATCGAGGAAGCCAAGCAAACTGTGATGGACAAGCAGGATCAACTGTCGGATTCCAGGATACGTGCCAATAACCTGAAAAATGACCTGGAAAACTACAAACAGCTTAAGGGAAGGCTTTCCGAGGACATACGCCAGGCTTTGCTGGACAAAGACAAGGAGAATATGGAGAAGGAGGACCTGGAAGCCTCTTTGCGGAAGACCCGTGAGGAAATAGCCTCAACAAAGGATACCGTAAATGCCCTGGAGAGCCAGGGAGACAGCATAATACGCAGGCTCGGATCCTTGCGTGAAAAGCGCGACTCGGCCATGCGCGACCTTCAGAGCATGGAGTCAAGGCGCAAGGTTCTCCTGGATATGGAAGCCACTATGGAGGGCTACAGCCATAGTGTAAAATCTGTCATGAACGCTTGCCGGCAGAATAAGGAATTTGGCAGGGGCATCTACGGAGCCCTTGCACAGCTGATCAATGTTAAGGAAAAGTACGAAACCCCCGTTGAAGTCTGCCTTGGCGGCGCGCTTCAGAATATTGTCACCGAGGATGAATATGCCGCCAAACGGGCAATTGAGTTTTTGAAAAGCAATAACCTGGGCAGGGCAACATTCCTGCCTGTCTCCTCGGTGAAACCCCGGACACTAGAGTCTGAAATCCTCGGCCAGATCCGCGGCATGGAAGGCTTCGAAGGTATAGCGTCCGACATGGTATCCTGCAGCAGCAGGTTCAGGGGTATAATACTGAACCTGCTTGGCAGAACTGTCATTGTTGATAATATGGATTCGGCCATCCGGATGGCAAGGCATTTCCGATATTCCTTCCGCATTGTTACCAGGGATGGTGAGATTTTGAACACAGGCGGCTCCATTACCGGCGGCAGCCGGCTTTCGGCTATGTCCAGCCTGATCAGCAGGCACAGGGTTATTAAGGAACTCGAAAGCAAAATAAGGGCTGTCGGCAAACGCCAGAAAGAACTGGACGAGGAGATCAGTGCTGTTGAACGGGAGAGCAGGCAGATCACCGAACAACTGGAAGCAAACCGGAAAGCGCTTTCCGATCTGGAGCTCGTAAGGCTCAGGGACGAGAGCCATGTGGCCAGGCTGAATGAAAACATCAAGCGCCTGGCAGCCAGGGCGGAGATGCTCAGGCAGCAGGAGGAAGAGACTGAAGGAAATATCCTGAAGATTGAGGGCGAGATTATTCAGGAGGCTGAAAATACCCGCAGGATAGAAGAAGAGATCCAGGCTCTTAAGGAATTGATACGGTCCCACCAGATAAAGAACAAGGATGAGCAGGACAAGCGTAACCTGCTGCACACCGATATAAATGATTACCGGGTTTCGGTCAATTCCATAGCCGAGAGCATCCAGAACCTTAAGGAACAGATTGAGCAGCTCAAAGAGGAGCAGGGAAGCATCACAGGAAACCTGGAAAAGCGGGAGGCCGACCGTAAACGCAACCTGGAGCGCATTGAGGAGTTGAAGGTTTCAATTACCGGCGTGCAGGAAGAGATACGCGGCATGAAAGAAGAAAAAACCGGACTTGAACTGAAAGCCGAGAGCATTGCCGAAGAGATCCGGGTGCTTGAGGAAGAATTGTCCGGCATGCTTGATGCGGTAACGAGCCATAATAACACTATTATGGTCCTGCAGGACGGATTGGGAAGGCTGGAAGCCAGAAAAGCCAAAATGGAGGCCGAACTGGAAACAATCCAGAACAGGCTCTGGGATGAATACGGGCTTACTTACGGCAACGCGGAGCCCTTAAGACAGGAGATTTCCAATATAAAGGCCACCCAGGCAAGGATCTCCGAGCTGAAGGATGAGATCAGGAATCTCGGCCCCGTGAACGTGGCTGCCATAGAGGACTATGCCAGGACAAAGGAGCGCTGGTCCTTCATGTTAACCCAGCGTGATGACCTGGTTAAGTCCGAAGAAAAGCTCACCCGCGTCATCCAGGAAATCACCCGTGTTATGAAGAAACAGTTTATCGAGCAGTTTGCGCTTATCAACCGGAACTTCAACATAGTATTCAGGGAGCTGTTCGATGGAGGCCATGCGGAGGTACAGCTTGCCGATGAGGAAAATGTACTTGAGAGCAATATAGAAATAATCGTCCAGCCGCCGGGCAAGAAACTACAAAACATGCTTCTCCTCTCGGGAGGAGAACGGGCGATGGTCGCCATAGCGCTGATCTTCGGTATTCTGAGGTTGCGCCCCGCGCCTTTCTACATACTCGACGAGATAGAAGCGTCCCTGGATGAATCCAATGTCTACAAGTTTGCCGATTATATCCGGCGGTATACCGACAAGGCCCAGTTCATCATCATCACCCACCGCAAGGGTACCATGGAAGCTGCCGATACCTTGTATGGCGTAACCATGCAGGAATACGGGGTGTCAAAGGTGGTTTCCCTGAGGCTGGGCGAAGGCCTTGAGAGAAACGCCGGATGACCCGGCGGCAAAGAAACACAGCCATTCAGTATGCAGGAGGAAAGCATGGGTGTATTTGACAAACTAAAGAACGGTCTGAAGAAAACAAGGGAGTCCATTTCCAAAAAGATAGACCAGGTGCTGACGTCACTGGGGAAGGTAGACGAGGAACTGTTTGAGGAACTGGAAGAGATTCTTATCACTTCGGATGTCGGCGTTGAAACCTCGGTGGGTATCATTGACCGGCTGAGGGATAAGGTAAAAAAGGAGAAGATAACAACCACCGAGGGTGTCAGGGAAGCAATCAAGAGTATCATATCAGAGAGATTAAGCCATGAACAGGCCGGCCTGGATCTTTCCACAAAGCCGTCGGTCATTGTGGTGATCGGTGTCAACGGGGTTGGCAAAACCACATCCATCGGGAAGATCGCCCATATGCTGAGGATGCAGGGTAAAAAGGTGCTGGTGGCAGCCGCGGACACATTCCGTGCCGCGGCAATCGACCAGCTGGAAATATGGGCAAAACGCGCCGGAGCAGGGCTTATCAAGCATTCGGAGGGTTCCGATCCGTCGGCAGTGGTCTTTGATGCCATCCAGTCCGCAAAATCAAGGGATGCGGATGTTCTTATCTGCGATACCGCCGGACGGCTCCATACAAAGAAGAACCTGATGGAAGAGCTGAAGAAGCTGTTCCGCATCATCAACAGGGAGCTTCCCGGGGCTGCCGTTGAAACACTGCTGGTACTTGACGCCACCACGGGCCAGAATGCGGTATCCCAGGCCAAGACCTTCTCGGAGGTTTCACAGCTGACCGGCCTGATCCTGACCAAGCTCGACGGCACGGCCAAGGGCGGTATCATATTATCCATAAAGGACGAGCTTAATGTGCCCGTGAAATTTGTGGGTGTCGGGGAGCAGATGGATGACCTGCAGCCCTTTGTTCCGCAGGACTTTGCAGAAGCATTGCTGGGGGATTGACGGGCTGTTCCTGCCAGGCATGCTATCCTGCTGAGGAATCTTGATCTCCTCGGTAGCTCAATTTCCCATTATGGTTCAACAGATGGGCCTGTCCGTTCTCAGTGATATAAAACCTGGTTCCCAGGCCATTGTCTATAATTCCCGCAAGGCCGCTGGATATGCAACCCTCCAGGCATTCCTGCACCAGTTCAGGTTCCATATTGGCATCCCTGGCGAGGCCGTCGATGGTGCGGAAGGCATAATCGCTGTTGGACAGTTCCTGTAATACCTTCAGCCTGCTGCTCTCAACCTGGTCCGAAGCTCCATGGCCGGCTTCGGTAACCTCAATAACCGCTGTTTCCCCATTGCCGCCTTTATCATCCAGTTCGGTGTGCTTAAGGATCACCGGCCGGATTTCAGCCTTTACAGCCTGGACATCCTCCTCCACCTTTACCACCCTTTCCAGGACCTTGTTGGAAATTGCCCTGATAAAAGACTTTGACGAGGCTGAGGCTATAACGCAAAAGCCTGCGAACACCACCAGCTTGATCGGATCTGTTTCGGATTCCCTGACGATATTGCTGGATATCGTATTAAGGAATACGGGGACCAGGAATGATGCCGCAACGCCTGTGATCAGGGATTTCAGAAGATCGGAGCGAGACGGCCTGGGAGCTTTTTTGTCCTTCACGGGATAGCTGTTTATATAGTTTACAACCCCGCCCAGCAAGCCGAAGGAAACCATGACCAGAAAAAGTTTAAGCACATGGTCCATGTAAATACCACCATCAATTGCATTTCTAATACAGTGTAATCTCAAGACTCTTTCCCCGTGAATGGTCCGGGCAAGCTATAATGGCGTTATGGCTGAAACGGGATAAAAGACAGCTTTAAAGGCGGCGGGCTGTATACCGGACCCGGAGCGGATGAAATGCAAATAGAAATTGAGCCTTAATTTAAAAGGCTTTGCGTGGCGGAAGGGAAGGCCTGCCGGAATCATGTCCCGCTTGCCGGCAAGAGCCCGGATGAATAAAAGATGTCTGCCTAATTAAGACGTTTTTCCAGCTGATGGTATATCATCTCTTCGGTCATGCCTGTCGCGATAATTATCGGGGCACGGGTTACGGTTTCATGAATACCCAGGAAGTTGCTGTTCATTCCTGAGAGCACAACTGCGTCGTAATCTTTGTCCCTGACCTGCGTTGTCGAATCAAAGCCTATTTTTTCAACCTGGTACCCTCTTTCGGCGAGATACTCGCTAACCCTGTCCAATCCTTCCTGAACCGCAATCTTTCGCATGGCTAACCTCCTTAGGGATCATTCTGGGGGCATGCCGCCATATGTAGCGTCATGGTGCCCGTCTTCATTATCATATCCGGATTAATCAAGAATATTCTTCCTGCCGGGAACCACGGCGGCGGCTTGTTTCTTGCACTTGACAATTCCATGCCTTGGAGTATAATCATGTTATTAAATATTCAACAATCATTCCGAACAGGATGAAGCAATGAACCAATACCGGATGAAGGCCAAGGGAGAGATGCCGGGCACCGGCACACCGAAGGAGTAACACTCTCAGGTAAAAAGACCTTGACCTGACGGAACTCTGGAGAGACCGATGCGGCGCCGAAGGGGCAAGTTCTGTAATGGAACGTATCTCTCAGGCAAAAGGACAGAGTAAATGAGGTTTATGGCCGGATCATGTTGAACTGCTGCAATGCAGTTTGAACCTGCAGGTCAAACGCTCGTTTGACTTTTTCCTTTTTATGAACAGGGCAGCGAATCCAGCGGGAGCCCCCGCCTCGGCACTCGTTCGGTATAGTCTATTGGAAGAAGGTGGTATTGTCATGGCAAAAATAATAGTAACTGATAAGATGGCTTCCAATGGCATCGAGTACCTCAGAAGCAAGGGATTTGATGTACACACGCCTTTTGGAATTTCAAAGGAGGAGCTCGTAGGGATTATTGGGGAATACGACGCAATTATCGTAAGAAGTGCCACTAAGGTTAAGGGCGAAGTGCTGGAAAAAGCGGTGAAGCTGAAAGTGGCCGGCAGGGCAGGCAACGGAGTGGACAATATCGATGTGGCCGAATGCACCAGGCGCGGGATTACGGTTGTTAACACCCCTGAAAGCAATACCAATGCGGCTGCCGAGTTCAGTGTAGGCATGGTCTTTTGTGTATTCAGGAACATTCCCCAGGCCCATCACGCAGCTAAAAACAAGGATTTCAGAAGGAACAGGTTCGTTGGGGAAGAGCTGGAAGGAAAAACCGCAGGCATTATCGGCCTCGGGAAGATAGGATCCATCGTGGCCAAAAAGCTTAGGGGCGTTGGAATGAATGTCGTGGGATACGATCCGTATATTTCTGATGAAAGGATCAGGAAGCTGGGCATCACGCGCATGGAAACCCTTGATGATCTGCTGAAGGTTGCCGACGTGATCTCCATTCACATACCCAAAACCCCTGAAAGTAACAACCTTATCGGCCGTCATGAGCTTGCCCTGTGCAAGAAGGGCGTGAGAATTGTAAATGTAGCCCGCGGAGGCATGATTGATGAAGACGCGCTTTATGACGCCATAGTATCGGGCCATGTGGCAGGGGCTGCCCTCGACGTACAGGAGGTTGAACCCAATTTCAACAAGGCGCCTGAGGAGCAGGATTATTGGAACAAGCTTCTGGACCTGGAACAGGTTATCTTCACGCCCCATCTGGGCGCATCCACAAAGGAGGCTAATATAAACTGCTCATTGGGTGTTGCCAAACAGGTAGAAGCTGTCCTGAACGGGGAACTGGTATCAGCGGTGAACATGCCCCATATCTCGGGCGACCCGAGCGAACTCAAGCCTTTCATCAGCCTCGGAGAAAAACTGGGAGCCATCTACTTCCAGGCTGAAAAGGAAAGGATCAGAAAGCTTGAGATCGTATACAGCGGCGATCTGGGGAATATGGATACAAAGCCCATAACCCTTTCGGTTGTAAAAGGGCTGCTGGCCACTATCATGAATTCCGACGTGAATTACGTCAATGCACTGATTAAGCTTGATGAGATGGGTATTGAACTGGTTGAAAGCAAAACAAGCGCCATAGAAAAATACACCAACCTGATCACAGTGAAGATACATCGCAAGGACAGGACATTATCCATTGCGGGAACCGTATTTGCCAGGGACAGCATACGGATTGTGGACTTCTTCGGGTACCAGTTGGATTTTGAACCGACAAAGTATGTTATTGCCCTGCAGAACAGGGATATCCCCGGAATCATCGGGAAGGTGGGAACCCTTTTGGGGGCAAACAATATCAATATCGCGGCCATGCAGTGGAGCCGAAACAGCAAGGATGGCAAAGCGGTATCCTTTGTCAGCGTGGACAGCGATGTTCCTGATGAAATCATAGGGAAACTCCGCGCTACTGACGGCATACTGAAGGTTTCCAAGCTTTACTTCTGATTTCAGCGTGGATTATGCGAAATGAATCCGGTTTGGGTACGCGGCCGTTCCCAGACCGGGTTTTTTATTTATGGCTGGAAGGTTAGCGATGACCGCCCGCCGAGTGAGTGTTTCCGGCCCGCCGGAAAGGAGAGCGGGTCATAAGCCCGTGATTTCCGTTTATGGTATAATATTGATATACAGCCATTGGAGGTGTTATCATGGATAAACATTTGCAATCGGTCACGATGAAAAGAATAGAAAGGATCATGGAGAAACTTCGGAAAAACAGGATGCAGGCCTGGTATGTGGAATCCCGGGAAGGGGTTGTGCCTTTGCTTGAAACCTTGATAAATGAAGGTGATACGGTAGCCTGCGGCGGGTCTGTGACCCTTTTTGAAACAGGGGTTATCGACCATCTGCGCTCGGGGCGGTATATATTTTATGATCGCTACGCGGAAGGCCTGACACCGGACCAGCTTACCGAAGTCCATCGTAAGGCTTTTTCGGTTAATGCATACCTGACCAGCACCAATGCCATTACCGAGGAGGGTGAGCTTTTCAATGTGGACGGCCGCGGAAACCGGGTTGCCGCGATGATATACGGTCCCGACAATGTCTTTGTAATCGCTGGCCGTAATAAAATAGTCAAAGACCTTGATGAGGCAATGAACCGTGTGAGACAGCTGGCGGCTCCGGCAAACGCGGTGCGCCTTTCCCGCAGGACTCCCTGCGCCGAAACCGGCTTCTGCCAGGACTGCATGAGTAAGGACAGGATATGCAGCAGTTATGTGGTTTCCAGGTATCAGCTCGTTCCTGACCGCATAAAGGTGATCATAGTGGGAGAGGAACTGGGCTACTGATACCGGGCAAAAGCTTCAGGCATTATTGGGGGGCATTTTGAGTATGTATGGAATAACAAAAACAGGAGTGTGCACTCATGAATTGCCCTACAAGGCTTTTTGCCGCCATTGATATCGGCTCCCACAGGCTGAAGATGAAGATTATTGAGGCTGCCCCTGATGGCAGAATCAAAGATCTGGAAACCGTCGATCACCTGGTTCCCCTTGGCAGGGATACCTTTAATGAGGGAAAGCTGTCCTATGAGTCGGTTAGGAAGACATGCGAGGCGATACGGGGATTCAGAAGGCTGATGGCGGATTACGGCGTTCAGGAATGGAGGGTCGTGGCTACCAGTGCCATCCGGGAAGCCGCCAACCGCGATTATATGATTGACAGGATCAAGCTCCAAACAGGCTTTGATGTGGAGATCATTAACAACTCCCAGGAAAAGTTCCTTACCTACAAGGCCGTCAAATGGCAGCTTGAGGAAGAAGGCACCATAAACACCGGTGAACCGACGCTTATACTGAACATCGGGGCTGGAAATCTGCTGCTGCACCTCATGGAAAACAGCCTTTTGACATCAAGCCAGAGCCTGAAGCTGGGAGCCCTTAGAATTAAAGAATCCATAGCGAAAATTGAAAAACATACCCTCAACTTCCCCAGGGTTCTTGAAGAGTATATTGAGGCCCATATTGAAAGCGTGGAATACCTGAAAAGCTCCAATGAAGTCAGAAACTTCGTCGTCGTCAGCGGTGAACTGGATTTTCTCGCGCGCTTTGCCGGGTCTCATACCGGGAAAAAGGTTGTTTCGCTTAACAAGGACCTTTTTGAAGGCATATACTCGCAGGCAATGAACAAGACTGCCAGGGCTCTTGCCGAGGAATATGACATCTCCCTGACAGACGCGGAACTGTTCGTCCCGTCCCTGATTCTGATCCGGAAGTTTCTTGATAAAACTTGCAGCGACAGTATTATTATTCCCGTCGTTTCACTGGTGGACGGCCTTATCATAGATAAATTCAATTGCTGCGCCGGTATGGGCTTTTGCATGGACTTTGATGCCGATATCCTGTCCTGTGTCCGCAAACTTGCGGCCCGCTACCGTTCCAATGAAAAGCACATTAATTATGTTGAAGGCGCGGCGCTTCAAATATTTGACAGGCTGACCGGCATTCACGGGCTGGGTGTGAAGGAGCGTTTTATTCTGCAGATAGCGTCCATTCTTCATGACACGGGTAAATTCATCGCGGCGGATCCCCATTGTGTCTATTCCTGCAATATTATCACCGCGTCCCAGATTCTTGGCCTTTCTGATGAGGAACTGCGCATGGCCGCATGTATCGCCCGCTACCACAGCCTGGAATCCCCGGACCCGAAAAGTGCGGAACTGGCTGAACTGGGAACAGACGAAAGGTTAAAAACCATGAAGCTGATCGCCATTGTAAGGATGGCCGACGCCATGGATACAAGCCATAAACAGAAGCTAAAGATCTGTTCCATTGATATTTCAGAGGATCAATTCATTGTCAGGGTGGAATCATGGGAAGAGGCCGCCTTGGAAAACTGGACCTTCAATATGAAGTCTGAGTTCTTTTCCGAAGTTTTCGGCCTTAAACCCCAGATGGTAATAAAAAACAGGATGGTTGGGGGGAAGTTGAATGGAACGTTCGAGGACCGGCGAGTGGGAAGTGAAACGGCCCATGGATTATCCCAAACCTGAATACCTGATAAACAGGGAATTAAGCTGGCTGGAATTCAACCAGCGGGTGCTTGACGAGGCTGCCGACATCAGCAATCCGCTTATGGAAAGGCTGAAGTTTCTTGCAATAGCCAGCTCAAATCTTGATGAATTCTACATGGTCCGCGTAGGTTCCCTTAACGACCAGATCAATGCGGGCTTCGACAGGCCTGATGCGACCGGGCTGACCCCTGTCGCCCAGCTGGAAAAGATCGCCCAGCGGGTTAACAGAATGGTATCCAACAAATACAGCCTGTGGAACCATAAACTTGTCCCAGAACTCAGGCATGAAGGAATCCATATATTATCCCCGGCGGAATTGAACCAGGAACAGACTGCTTATCTTTCCGAGTATTTCGACAGCGTTGTCTATCCTGTATTGACCCCTATGGCGGTGGATCCGGGCAGGCCGTTCCCCCTGATACAGAACAAGGCGCTGAATATCGGCGTGCTGATACATAACGACGCGCCGTATGAGCAGGATATTTTCGCCACAGTCCAGGTGCCGCCGGTATTCCCCAGGCTGGTGGATTTGGAGGGAACCGGGGTAAAGACCTGCGTCCTTATGGAAGATGTGATTTCCATGTTTATTGACAGGTTGTTTGCGGGCAAGAGGATAAAGGCTGCCTGTGCTTACAGGGTGACACGGAACGGGGACCTGGCCATTGATGAAGATGAGGCTGAGGACCTCTTGATTGAAATAGAGAAATCGCTCAAGCAGAGGATCAGGGGCCAGGCGGTAAGGCTTGAGGTCTCCAGGAGGTCCAGCCGGCTGCTGGTGAGGATCCTGCAGGAAAAGCTGGAGCTTCGTGAAGATCATGTCTTTCTTGTCGATGGCCCGCTTGACCTGACTTTTCTCTATGACCTTTATGGCAGCGAAGGATTTGAAAAGCTTAAGTATAAGCCATATGAACCGCAGATCCCGGGAAGTCTTGCCGATGGCAGGAATATCTTCGAAGCCATAAGGGAAAGGGATATCCTGCTGCATCATCCCTATGAATCCTTTGAGCCCATTGTAGATATGATCCGAAAAGCGGCCAGGGATCCCCGTGTCCTGGCGATAAAGCAAACCCTGTACCGTGTCAGCGGCAAATCGCCCATTGTCAGGGCCCTCGCGGAAGCCGCGGGAAATGGCAAGCAGGTGACGGTGCTTGTTGAGCTGAAGGCCAGGTTTGATGAGGAGAACAATATCCATTGGGCAAAGAGCCTTGAAAAAGCGGGCTGCCATGTGATTTACGGGCTGGTCGGCCTGAAAACCCACTGCAAGATAACCCTTATTGTCAGGATGGAGGATGACGGCATCAACAGGTATGTCCACCTGAGCACCGGGAATTATAACGATGAAACCGCAAGGATATACACCGATATCGGGCTCCTGACCTGCAACAAGTACATAGGAGAGGATGCCTCAACGGTGTTTAACGCTCTTACAGGGTTCTGCGAGAAACCGCGGCTTAATAAGCTGGTTATCGCGCCCATCATGCTGCGCAGGCACTTTAACTATCTCATCGACCGGGAGATACGAAACGCCCGGGACGGAAAGCCAGCCTATATCAAGGCAAAGCTGAATGCGCTTGTTGACTCGGAAATCATCGGGCGACTCTACCAGGCATCTGCCGCGGGTGTAAAGATTGAATTGCTTGTGAGGGGAATGTGCTGCCTAAGACCTGGCATCAAGGGGATCAGTGACAACATCCAGGTCAGAAGCATTGTAGGCCGGTACCTGGAGCACAGCAGGATCTACTGCTTCTGCAATGGCGGCAGTGAGGATGTGTTTATCGCGAGCGCGGACTGGATGGAAAGGAATATAGACCGGCGTGTTGAGATCCTGATTCCTGTCGAGGACCAGAAAGCCAGGAAACAGATCCGCCATATCCTGGAGATCTACCTTAAGGATAATGTAAAAGCAAGATGCATGCACAATGACGGCAGATATACCCTTGAATCCCTACCTGGGAAAGAAGAGAGGCTGAACGCCCAGGACTATTTTATGGAACAAGCTGTGCCAAAGGTGTCTGAAAAGCCCGATGAGATTCCAGAGAGCCTGTTTCGACCGGTCACGAGCCCGCCCGTGGAAAACGATAATGGGTAAACCAAATATGTCATTTCGAGCGTAGCGAGAGCGAAGCGTGGCAATCCATTCTGCAAATTCCCGGTTGACTTAAAGGAATACAGTATGGTAAATTAGCAAGAAGCCGTTCTGCTGAAGGAGGCGCTAATATGCAATCAGGCTTATTTCCCCTTAAGGATTACAAGCCGTGTATGAGTATAAGGGAAACCGAAATCGCCATCAAGTACATCAAGGACCTGTTTGAATGTACCTTGGCCGAGGTATTGAACCTTACCCGTGTATCAGCACCTTTGTTTGTCTGTCCCAAAACCGGCCTGAATGACAATCTCAGTGGTGTTGAGAGACCGGTATCCTTTGACGTTAAAAATATGAACGGGAGCATTGTTGAGATCGTGCAATCCCTGGCCAAATGGAAGAGGGCCGCCCTGAAAAGATACGGGTTTACCGTGGGAGAGGGCATTTATACCGATATGAATGCCATCAGAAGGGACGATGATTTGGACAACCTCCATTCCATATACGTTGACCAATGGGATTGGGAGAAGATCATAAGGCCGGAAGACCGAAATGTTGAAACCCTTATGGCTATTGTCCGGGATATTTATTCTGTGTTCAAAATAGTGGAACTAAAGATCTGTGAAAAATATTCCATCCTGAAAAGGCGGCTGCCTGATGACATATTCTTTGTCACCGCCCAGGAATTGGAGGACCTTTATCCCGAGCTTGCGCCGAAAGAACGGGAAGAAAGAATTGCCCGGGAGAAAAAGGCCGTGTTCATTATGAAGATCGGTGGCGTTTTGAGGTCGGGGACCAGGCATGACGGCCGGGCGCCCGACTACGATGACTGGGATCTCAACGGGGACATCATTTTCTGGTATCCTGTCCTGAACAGGGCTATGGAGATGTCTTCCATGGGAATCAGGGTGGACGCGAAGACCCTGGAGAAGCAGCTTAAGCTTGCGGGCTGCGAAGAGCGGAAGAACCTCCCCTACCATAGGGATGTGCTTGAGGAAAGGTTTCCGCAGACCGTGGGCGGCGGTATCGGACAATCCAGGATATGCATGTTCCTTCTGGGCAAAGCCCATATAGGCGAGGTTCAATCTTCGGTCTGGCCTGAGGAGATGGTGGAAGCCTGTGAGAAAATGGGGATCCAACTGCTGTAGGTTTTAAAGATCCGCCACGGTATATAGTCTAAAAGCAAGGCAGAAAAGCTCATGAATCTGATTCATGAGCTTTTTTTAAAGCCATTATTGAGGAAGCCATCTTTGGTGTCGTTGCGAGAAGGCGAAGCCGACGAAGCGATCGCGCAAAATAGAGATCAGAGGTTGGAGGTTGGAAGCTGGAGTATAAGTATTGACAGTTCAGGAATTTTATTTGAGAACGCGGCTGCGGATTTGTCGCATAAAATAGAGGTGAAGTGTGGAAAGATGGGGATGCCTGATTGGCAAATTGGAGGGATAGAATGACAGAAAACAGGGCAAGGCACATATTCTTAGGCGGGAATACCCATTTGGGCTTTTTCAGCTATTATGACCATATCCTCCCCCAGGAGGATGCAGACATAATCTTTGTTATCAAGGGCGGGCCCGGAACGGGCAAATCCTCTTTTATGAAGAAAATTGCCCGCGAAATGCTTAGCAGGGGGCATGTCGTGGAATTCATGCACTGCTCCTCCGACAGCGATTCCCTTGACGGAATTGTGATACGGGACCTGAAGGCGGCCATGCTGGATGGTACGGCCCCCCATGTGGTAGACCCCAAACACCCCGGCGCCGTAGACCAAATCCTGAACTTCGGGGTTTTTTGGAATGAGGAAGGGATCAGGAAACATAAGAAGGAGATTATGGAGATCAGCCGCGAGATCAGCCGGCTGTTCTCCAGAGCCTACAGGTATCTGCATGCTGCCCATGATATTTATATGGACAGCGCTTCCATCCATGCCCGGGCATTGGACAGGGGGAAACTGAACAGCCTGGCTGCAGAGTTGGAAAAGGAACTGTTTGACGGCAGGGAACACACCGGCAAGGCCGGCCGGGAGCGTTCCCTTTTTGCCAGCGCCATCGCCCCCGCGGGATATGTCAATTACCTTGATTCACTGCTGAATGCGGGCACGGTATACGCGATAAGGGGAGATATGGGTACCGGAGAGGAACAGGTCCTGGAGCGGCTGCGGGACAAAGCACTCCGAAGCGGCTATGATGTTGAGGGGTTTTACTGCGCGCTGAATCCCCGAAAGCTGGAGCACCTTGTCATACCCGGGCTGGATGCGGCCATAACCACCTGTAACGCCTATCACCGCTACGAAATGGGCGCTGGGAAATCCTTTGACATGATGGACCTGATGGATCGCGGATTGGTGGAACGCTGCCGGGTTGAGCTTGAAGAAAACCGGACTGTGTTTGACTGGCTGATGTCTGCGGCTTTTAAGAGTATAAGAAGGGCGAAGGAAAACCACGACAGCCTGGAGCGGTACTATATACCACATATGGACTTCAACGCGCTGGACGAATTATATAAAGATATTCTCAAAAGACTAATCCATTAAAGAGATTGCCGCGCTCCGCCCGCAATGACATGGGGGTTTCCTTAAGTGAAACCACTGGAACCGTCCCCCTGGTTTGCCGTCTAAGCAATCCTTGACTGTTTCCGTGGCCCTGTGGTAAAGTGTGCTGAGAAAACCCAACTGCAACCGGAGGAAATATATTGAACTACAACTTAGGGCTAATTTCCCTGGGGTGTCCCAAAAACCTGGTGGACAGTGAGATCATGCTCGGGGCATTAAAAGAAAAAGGCTTTATCCCCGTCCAGGATCTGTCCCAGGCGGATGCCATCATCGTAAATACATGCGCGTTTATCAGAGATGCCAAAGAAGAGGCTATCGTAACCATTCTTGAAGCCGCCGGGCATAAAGAGGGTGGCCGGCTCAGGGCGCTGGTGGTTACCGGCTGCCTTGCGGAAAGGTACCGTGAGCAGATTATCAGTGAGATACCCGAGGTGGACCTGGTATTCGGGACCGGCAGCATTCCCCTTGTGGCGGAACAGACCAAGGCTTTTCTCGATGGGGAGCGCCTGGAAAGCCATGTATGGTGTGATATTGCCGATACTGTGGATTATCTTGACAAAGGCAGGGTTCTGAGCGACAGCAAGCCTTACGTATACCTCAAGATAGCCGAAGGCTGTAGCAACAACTGTACCTACTGTGTAATCCCAAAACTCAGGGGCCGATACAGGAGCAGGACGGCTGAAAGTATTCTGAAGGAAGCCGAATTCCTCGCGGAGCATGGGAAGAAGGAAATCATACTCATTGCGCAGGATGTAACCCGTTACGGCACCGATCTGTATGGGGAAAAAGGGCTGGTGGAGCTGATCCGGTCCATAAGCCGCATAGACGGGGTTCAATGGATACGCCTGCTTTACTGCTTTCCTGAGCTTATAGACGACGCCCTTATCCAGGAAATGAAAAGCAACAGCAAATTGATGCCCTATATGGATATCCCCATCCAGCATATTTCGGACAGGATCCTCAAAGCCATGGGCAGAAGGGGTTCGGGGGAATACATAGAAACCCTGCTAAAACGCCTTAGACGGGAAATACCCCACATAACATTAAGGACATCACTGATAGCGGGTTTCCCGGGCGAGACCGAGGAAGACTACCAACAATTGAAGGACTTTGTGAAGAAGGGTTATTTCCAGCACCTTGGCGTATTTACCTATTCCAGGGAGGAGGATACCCCCGCATACAGGATGAAGGGCCAGATATCCGTAGGGGTTAAAGCGGCCAGGAGAAACGCTCTCATGGAAATACAGCGGGAAAACGCGGCCCGGTTTAATAGTTCGCGTATTGGTAAGACTTATGATACAATGATTGATGGAGTGGCGGAGGACGGCATTTTCTACCTGGGACGGACTTATATGGAAGCGCCTGAAATAGACCCGGTGATATATGTGGCTTCGCCATACCCTCTTGATACAGGGACTGCTGTAAAGGTAAAAATGCTTTGCAGCCAGGAGTACGACTTGATCGGTGAGGTAGCTGGGGATGAATCTTCCGAATAAACTAACGCTTTCCAGAATACTGGCAGCGCCCATTTTTCTTTTCTTCCTTGTTCCGGGATGGTTCGGGCAGTTTTTTGGCCTGGATCAGTGGGGCAGGTACGCGGCTGCTGTTTTCTTTGTCCTTGCGTCAATTACCGATCTTCTTGATGGGATGATCGCGAGAAAGCAGAACAGCGTTTCAGAACTGGGCAAGTTCCTGGATCCCATAGCGGATAAGCTGCTGGTAACCACTGCGCTGGTGGCGCTGGTCGCGGTCGATAACCTGTCGGTGTGGGCAGTGGTCATAATCATCGCCCGTGATTTTATAGTAACCGGTATACGTGTTGTGGCAGCCGGGCAGGGCATCGTTATACCCGCGGGTAAACTTGGAAAGCTGAAAACAACCTTTCAGACCATAGCTATTGTGGCAATCCTCATCCGCGACTTCCCGGTTTCCCTCATCCTTCCCTGGCTTCCCGTGGGAAAAATCTGCATGGCCATAGCCGTCGTCCTCACGGTTTTTTCCGGGGTTGATTATGTCGCGAAAAATGCGTACATAATAAAAAAGGAAGGCAGCTAAAGAAACGATGGCTGTCCTGTGCCGTGTGATTTTTCTTTACATGGCAGCCTTTGTATGCTAAAATACAACAGTACAATTAACCGATAGCTCGGTTTATGGCAGCTCCGGCCATTTACTGGGCATTCGGCTTTAAATGAGAAAGGAGTAACATAGAATGGACAAACAGCTGAAGCAGGAAATCATAGCTAAGTATGCCATTCACGAGGGAGACACTGGTTCTCCCGAGGTTCAGATTGCTATTCTCACCGAAAGGATCAACCATCTGACAGAACACCTGAAGACCCATAAAAAGGACCACCACTCCAGGAGAGGACTGTTGAAGATGGTTGGTAAGAGAAGAGGCCTTTTGAATTATCTGATGAAAAAGGACATCACCCGGTATCGCGAACTGATCGCCAGGCTGGAACTCAGAAAGTAAAAATGGGCGGGTTTTCCGCCCATTTTTCTGAACATAATATAAATACTCGTCGGCCCTTAATTTAATCACGGGCAACAGAAGTTCAGAGAAGATGATTCCATATCATGGAATCCTGTTCCCTGATCTTTTGTCCCTGGTTAAATTAAGTGCGGAGCATACCGGAAGAACCATCCTTTATGATGGATCCCGAAGGATGTGCTTTGCGGCAGACGGGGAGAAAAGAGAAGGAGAATCAGAATTATGAAAAAAGTTTTTAATCTGGAAATCGCAGGAAGAACTCTTTCAGTGGAGGTAGGGCAATTTGCCCAGTTTGCCAACGGATCCGCGTTGGTTCGTTATGGTGACACGGCTATCCTGTCCACGGCCACCATGGCCAAAGAACCCCGGGAAGGAATAGACTTCTTCCCCTTAAGTGTTGATTACGAGGAAAGGCTGTACTCGGTGGGAAAGATTCCCGGCGGGTTCATCAGGAGAGAGGGCAAGCCCCCCGAAAAAGCCATCCTGAACGCACGCGTCATCGACAGGCAGATCCGGCCCAGGTTTCCCAAAGACCTTCGGAACGATGTATCTGTAGTTAATACAGTCCTTTCTGTGGATCAGGACAACCCTCCTGAATTCGCGGCCATTATCGGTACAATTACAGCGCTGTGTATCTCAGATATACCATTTAATGGTCCTATTGCCGGCGTCATCCTTGGTCTGGTGGACGGGAATGTTGTTGTAAACCCCACTACCGAGCAGCGTTTGACGAGCGACATGCATGTCACCCTATCAGCCGATATGGAAAAGATAATTATGATAGAGGCAGGAGCTAACCAGGTTTCTGAGGATGTTATGCTGGAGGCCATTAAAACAGGCCATGAGGAAATAAAGCGCATCATCAGGTTTATAGAAAATATTGTAAGAGAGGTTGGCAAACCCAAGGCACAATATGAGCCATATGTTGTTCCCGATGAAATCTGGAACGCCGTTTATGAGATGGCCAGGGACGACATGAAGATGGCCCTGATGAGCGCCGACAAGGACATCAGGGACGCGAACGTGGATAAGGTATGCAGTGAGGTTCAGGAAAAGCTGGCAGAAGCCTTCCCTGAACAGAGGCAGCAGATAGCCGACGCGCTGTACAAATTGCAAAGAAAAATAGTCAGAAGCCTGATCCTGGACGAGGGCAGGCGTGTGGATGGCAGAGACCTGATGGAGATCCGCCAGCTGCATTGCGAAGTAGGCCTTCTTCCCAGGACACATGGCTCAGGGCTGTTCCAGCGCGGGCAGACCCAGGTGCTTACCAACGTTACCCTGGGACCTTTAGGCGATGTACAAACCCTCGATGGCGTCGATATTGAAGAAACAAAACGGTATATGCACCACTACAATTTCCCGCCCTACAGCGTCGGTGAGCCAAGGCCGACCAGAGGTCCCGGCAGGCGGGAAATCGGGCATGGCGCCCTGGCCGAGCGGGCTCTTGAGCCGGTTATCCCCAGCGAAGAGGAATTCCCTTATGCCATCCGTCTTGTTTCCGAAGTCCTGATGTCCAATGGTTCAACGTCGCAGGGCAGCGTATGTGCCAGTACCCTGGCCCTGATGGATGCGGGTGTTCCCGTCGAAGCTCCCGTAGCGGGCATTTCCTGCGGGCTTGTGGTGGATGAGGACAACCCTGGCCGGTTTGTTACCTTTATGGATATACAAGGCATAGAAGACTTCTTCGGCGATATGGATTTCAAGGTTGCCGGAACCAAGAAGGGCATTACTGCCATCCAGGTAGATATCAAAGTTGATGGCTTGAGTTACGAGATCATCAGACAGGCCTTTGAAATAACCAGGAAGGGCCGGATTCAGATCCTTGACGAATGCATGCTTCCTGTCATTGACAAGCCCCGTGACCAGCTGTCCCCCTATGCGCCGAAGATATTCAGGACCAGGATTGATGTGGATAAGATACGCGATGTCATCGGCCCCGGCGGAAAGATTATCAACAGGATAATCGCAGAGACCGGAGTCAAGATAGATATCGAGGACGACGGTAATGTGTATGTGGCCACTCCGGATGAAGAATCCGGAAAGAAGGCGATTGCGATAATCGAAGGCATTGCTGGCAATGTCGAACCGGGCCAGGTATACAACGGCCATGTTACAAGGCTTATGCAGTTTGGCGCTTTTGTGGAGTTCCTTCCCGGAAAGGAAGGCCTTGTCCATATATCCAAACTTGATACAAAGCGCGTGAAAAAGGTCGAAGATGTTGTCAACGTGGGGGATGAAATCAAGGTTAAGGTTATTGAGATTGATAAACAGGGAAGGATCAACCTGTCCAGGAAAGATGTACTTCTGGACGAGCTCAATAACAAAACCCGTCAGCAATAGGCATTGAGGCGTCCGGGATGTCGACCCCGGCATCCCGGACGCATAGGGTCTAATACAACTCAATACCTTTAACAGAGCAGGTATTATGCGTCAAGTGTCAGAGAATGGGAGTAGAGTCTCTGAACGAAAAACCATGTCCCATGGTTTGCGATATAATACCGCATCCGCTGTTACAAATAAGTCTTTCTTATTTGTGCGATGCCATCTGTTAATTAGGTAGCATGAAAGGAGAGACTTTTTTATGTCCAAAAACCACAGTGCTATCAAACGGATCGCCCATGTCAGCCTCTTAATTACACTTGCCGTCGTGGTCAGAAATCTCAGCTACTCATTTTACATAGGCAGTGTCCTTGCTACCCGGATCAGCTTTTCGGGCATTTTCACCAGGCTGACGGCTATCCTGTTCGGCCCTGTCTACGGCGGGCTGGCATCGGGAATCCAGGACGTAATAGGATATCTTTTGAAACCTGAAGGGCCGTTTATCCCGTGGCTGACCCTGACTGCCATAATCGGCGGGGTTTTGGCTGGTTTCTTGTGGCGTGTATTAGAGAGAACCGATAATTCCCTGGCTGGAAAATACTACCTGCTGTTTTTTGCCTGCATCGGCCTTTTTGGGGGAATAAATCAACTGATTCTGCTTAAGTGGCCCGGATCCGGATGGGGCAGCCTGCTGGCCGGCCTGGGAAATAACAGGGACCTGGCATCGCTTGGACTTATAATCTTTGCCGGCATAGGGATTTCGTTATACCTCTTAAACATGCTTATAAGACGCATCGGCGCCAAATGGCAGGTAAACGGGTTCTTTACCAGGGTCCTTTTTACGGTAGGCCTTTCGGGATTACTGGTAACCACCCTGAACACATTGGTTCTAAGAATGGTTTTTCCCGAGCTGGCGCAGATAGATTTCCTGGTATTCTGGATCCCGCGGGCCATCAAGGAGGCTTTTGTGGTGATCGTGCAGTCCTATATAGTGTCATTCCTGCTGCCCATTTACAACAGGTATTTCAGGTCTGAGCCGGTGTTAAGCCGGTAACCGGGCGCGGGCCTGTCACCTGAATGAACTGTCCTGGTGTTGTATTTGCCGGCATAAAACAACAGTGGTAAAATGATGGCATTAATCCATATATCAGGTAGCTGGTGAAGCATATGAAAAAGATGAAGGTGCTTTTCGCGGCGGCGGAAGCCGCCGGGCTTGTTAAGGTGGGTGGTCTCGGCGATGTGGCCGGCGAGCTGCCCCAGAAACTGAAGGGGTTAGGGGCTGATATTCGCCTTGTTATGCCTGCGTACCGGGGAATAGGCACTGCCGCAAGAGTGGTTTCCGAATTTACGGTTAAAATGGGCGTCGGGGAAGAAACCTGTATCCTGAAAGAAGCGGAGGATACCAGGGTGCCTGTCCTGCTTGTCGGGAATGACCGGTATTTTGGAAGGCCATCGGTTTATGGATACAGCGATGACGCCGAACGTTTTGCCTTTTTCTGCCTGGCGGTTTTCCAGTGGCTTAAGGATTCCGGTTTCAAGCCTGATGTCATCCATCTTAACGACTGGCATACCGCACCCCTGGCCATGCTGGTCAGGGAGAGGGAAGATGAGGTCCCCTCGCTTTCGGACTGCGCTCTGGTGTTTACCATCCACAATCTTGCCTACCAGGGCGTTTGCGGGCGTGAGATCTTCGGGATGTACGGTGTCAGGGATGGGGCATTCAACCCGGATGGTGTGGAATTTTACGGTGCTTTCAGCCCCATGAAGGCGGGCATCTTTTATTCAGACAGGTTTAACGCTGTAAGCGTTACCGGGGCTCGTGAAATTACCACAAAAAGGTTCGGATATGGCCTTGACGGGTTTATTGGCGTCCACAGGCGGCGGCTGTCGGGAATTCTCAACGGGATTGATCATAATGCATGGAATCCCGAGACAGACCCGGTGATCTTCCGGAATTACTCCATCGATAATCCCGAACAGAAACGCGAGAATAAAAGGCAGCTTCAAAAACAGCTTGGCCTGGAACAGAAAGACACTGCCCTTTTCGGTGTGGTTTCCCGCCTGGAGGATATCAAGGGAACCGACCTACTGGTCCCGGCCGCTGATAAAATTGTTAAGAGCGGCTGCCAGCTGGTGGTTCTGGGCAGAGGCAGGTCTGCATGGGAACGTGAGTTGAAAAGGCTGGAACAGGAAAACCCCGGCCGAATAGCGGTTAGCCTTGGCTTTGATGACGTGCTGGCCCGCAGGATCTATGCCGCCTCCGATATGTTCCTGATGCCTTCCCGATATGAGCCCTGCGGCATCGGACAGCTTATAGCCATGCGCTATGGATCTGTCCCTATTGTCCACAAGGTTGGCGGGCTGGCCGATACCGTCCGGGATGAGACAGGCAATACAGGACAGGGCACCGGCTTCACCTTTGGCACCGATTCCGCGGTCGCCTTTACAAGGGCCATAGCAAAGGGCATAAAGATGTTCAGGACAGATCGGGCAGGATGGAAGAAGCTGGTCAAGCGGGCAATGGCTTTTGATTCCTCCTGGAACAGGCCGGCGGAATCATATCTTGCTCTCTATGAAGAAGCGGCCGCAAGTCGCGCTAAGGCCAGGACTAAACGGGACAGGACGGTAAGATGACCGGGAAACGAAAGGAAGGCAGCGTTTTGAGATCCAGCAAAATGAGTAAGGCTAAGGCAATAAAGATACTGGGTATCCTGGAAGAAACCTATCCCGAAGCAAAATGCGAACTTCATTATGATACGCCGTTCCAGCTTCTGGTTGCCACCATGCTGAGCGCCCAGTCCACCGACAGGGCGGTAAACCGCGTGACAGAGGGCCTGTTCGCGCGTTATCCGGACCTGGACAGCTTTTTAACGCTGACCCGGGAGCAGCTGGAGCGGGAGATCAGAGAAATTGGACTCTACCGCAGTAAGGCAAAGAACATACTGGAAATGTGCAGGCAGCTTAAAACCCGTTTCTCAGGTCAGGTTCCCGCCACGCATGAAGACTTGATATCCCTGCCCGGAGTTGGACCGAAAACCGCGAATGTTGTTTTAAGCAATGCCTTCAAAATCCCCGCGTTTGCTGTAGATACGCATGTTTTGAGGGTTTCAAACAGGATCGGCCTTGCCCGCAGTGACCGGCCAGACAAGACCGAATCGCAACTCACCAGCCTCATCCCCAGGGACAGGTGGATAAAATCCCACCACCTTCTCATATGGCACGGCCGGCGCATCTGCGCCGCAAGAAAGCCCAAGTGTGAAATTTGTAGCATTTCGCCGTATTGCGAATTCTATAAAAAGAATATAGAATAAATAAAAGGATAGGATTTGCCAATAAAATGACATGCGCATAGCGCGCCCGTACAATAGCCGGAGGACTGCGATGCCCAAACGCAGAAAAAAAAGAAAAGCTATGCCGGAAGATGCCATATTTGTTCTGGATATTGGGACCAGGAAAATTGCTGGTCTTGTTGGTATTCAGCAAGGTGGCAGCTTTTTTGTCCGGGCGGCCCAGGTATTGGATCATGAAGGCCGCGCCATGGTGGATGGCCAGATCCATGACATATCCATGGTTGTTTCAGAGGTATCCAGGGTAAGGGAGGCACTGGAGCAGCAGACGGGTTATTCCCTGGACAAGGTATCGATCGCCGCCGCGGGACGTGTACTAAAGACCTGCAGAATAAAAGTTGAAAGGGAACTTGAGGAAGGCAGGGAGATAGATTCCCATCTGCTTGGCGCCATGGAGATGGAAGCTATCCAGCGGGCACAGATGCAGATAGACGACTCCCCTGCCGCCGATGATGCTGGCCGGTATTATTGCGTTGGTTACAGCGTAGTCAGCTACTATCTCAACGATTATATCATTTCAAGTCTGTTGGGCCATAAGGGCCAAAAAGCCGGTGTTGAAGCAATAGCCACATTTCTTCCCGAAATGGTGGTGGAAAGCCTTTATACCGTCATGGAAAGGGCAGGCATTGAGGTGACCTATCTGACGCTTGAGCCTATCGCGGCATTGAATGTGGCAATACCAAGCGAGCTGCGCCTGCTTAATCTTGCCCTGGCGGATATCGGGGCAGGCACTTCGGATATAGCCGTAACAAAGTCCGGTACCGTTATAGCCTACGACATGGTACCAATCGCTGGTGATGAAGTAACCGAGGCTATCGCGCATAATTTCCTGGTGGATTTTAATACTGCGGAAAGAATAAAACTGGATTTGTGCGCCGGTAAAACCGACATAGAATTTACCGACGTTCTTGACAACCAGGTTGTCGTAAGACCCGAAGATGTCACAGCTGCCATAAGGCCTGTTGTAGACCAGCTGGCCGAAACCATCTCGGGAAGGATCCTTGAATGCAACGGCGGGAAGGCGCCTAATGCCGTTTTTTTGGTAGGAGGAGGAAGTCAAACCCCCGGGCTCTCCGATGCCATTGCCGACAGAATTGGTATTCCGCGGGAACGTGTTGCAGTGCGGGACCGCAGTATAGTCAAAAACGTTTTAATCGAAGCGGATATGCCATCCGGTCCGGAAAGTATCACCCCTCTTGGCATTCTGGTTACCACGGGCCTGTTCAGAGGCACAGATTTCTTTTCTGTCAATGTCAACGGTAAGTCGGTCAAGGTATTCAATACGCACGGGATGCGTGTGGCGGACGTATTGGCCCTGGCGGGATTCAATCCGGAACAGCTGATCTGCAAGTCGGGCAAAAGACTCAGATTTTTCCTGAATGGTGAAAGCAGGACGCTGGCGGGCGGCATAGGAAAGCCGGCGGAGATAACCGTGAATGGCAAGCCCGGATCCCTGAACGGCAATGTTTCTCCAGGCGACAAGGTGTCTGTTATTCCTGCGGAAAACGGGGAGGACGCACGTGCTGTCTGCGGCGATTTCCTTGCGGAATTCCAGCCTGTTACTCTGAAGATCAACCGGGAGATACATACCATTCCCCACAAAATAAGGATAAACGGTGAGCCCGCTGATGAGAACGCGTTAATCAAATATAATGATTATGTCGATATATCTATGGAATGTACTATAAAAGATATTGCCCAACAGTTTGGGATTGATTTGGCGCAGTACATATTTGAGATAAACGGGAAGAACGCGGATCATTCATACCGACTCCAGGGAGGAGAGGTTATTGAATGCCTCCCCAAGGATTTGCCCGAGCCTGAAGAGCCCGGACCAGGACCTGGGAAGCCCGCGCCGGTTTCGGAAAGCGAACAACGCAAGCCTGAATTCAACGCAGGCTTACCCGATTCTGATGATACGGAGGCATCGGACGAAGGGATAAGCGTTACGGTTAATGGGGAAAGGATACTGCTTCCCAAAAAAGAAGGCAGGATTATATTCGTTGATATTTTCAACCATATCGACTTCGACCTTTCCCAGCCCAAGGGAACCATTATGCTGAAGCTGAATGGCCGGGATGCCGGCTACACCGATACGATAAATGAAGGCGACGTTATCGATATATACTGGCGAGGGTAGGAACCCCGAAATACTGCGCAGGATATGATCCGTCCTGATGGAGGTTCACATTGGAAACATTGGAAAAAGGCCAATTATGGAAATCATTGGGCAATAGCTTAAAGCACGAAAGGATCATTACAAGATTCTGCCGGGTTATTCTGGCGATACTCGCTGCCGAGGATTTGGCTGCAAGGCTGATTACGGCTGAGACAACGGTGAATCTCGCTCTGCTGGCCGTTCAACTTGTTTTGTATGTGGGTTTTATCCTGGCAGGGGTTCTCAAGCAGAAGCAGACAGGGGCTGATGACGAGGGCAAGGGTATTTTGCCCGGTAAGCTTGCGAAAATAGCAGAGATAGTGATCATGGCTGTTTTCATAAGCCTTATGTATCATGGCCCTCTGTTTTATTTCATAGTACTGCTGCCCATCACTTCCATCATCCTGTCACGGGGTTTTAAGGAATCTATCCGGTACATTGTACTGGGCTGGCTGGCCCAGGCTCTCTCCCAATATGCCGTATGGGTAATGTTAAGCGGGCTGAACCAGCAGGGGTTCTACAGCAATGAATTTATGCTGTTCATTAGCGTAACAGTTCAATACCTCCTGTTTGCTTTTTACTGTTACATATTGGGCAGCGTCCACAGGCAGTATGTCCGCAGCCAGGAGGAGAACCAGATCCTGATCGACCGGCTGGGCGACAAGTATGTTCAACTGGAGCAGGCTAAGAAAGAGATCCAGAGCCAGTACGACAAGATCAGCCAGGCCAACGAGCAGCTTGAGCAGGCCAATAGCAAGCTCACCACCAGCCTTGCCGAATTCTATACCCTTCAGCAGATATCACAGGCCATCAGCTCCATATTTGATATGAACGAGCTCTTGAAATTCGTAAATGACGTTATCATCGGCGTTATGGGGGTTTCACATTCCACCATCGCCTTATGCCATGGCCCCAATAATCTCCTGAAGGTACAGGTTTCCAGTATTTTTGACAAGAAGGAGCTGGCACTGGTTTCAGACTATATTAACAGTGATGTTCTGAAGCCCTCGGTAAAGGATGGCAATTCCATGATAGACAATGATGTCGACTCCGAGGATTATCCATTTACAAAAGGAAGGAATATACGGTCCCTGATCTGTGTTCCGCTCATCGCGAAGGGTAACGTGCTTGGCATTGTTCTTATAGAGCATAGCATGCCGGATGCCTTCAGCAATGACAATGTACGGCTTCTTGAAATCATATCCCAGCAAGTGGGAATAGCCATTGAAAACGCCCGGCTGTACCAGCAGATGCATGACCTGGCCACTCTGGACGGTCTTACCGGAGCATATAACCGCCTGTATTTTCAGGACAACCTCCAGATTGAATTTAAGAAGGCCCAGGAGAGGAACTACGACCTGTCCCTTCTCATGTTTGATATTGACCATTTCAAGAAGTTTAACGATACCCACGGACATCTTTTTGGTGATCTGGTGCTCAAGAAAATCGCGGCATTCATCATGAAGAAGCTCAGAAAGGAAGATATCTTCGCCAGGTATGGCGGCGAAGAGTTTGTTATACTGATGCCCCATACCTCGCTGGAACAGGTTGTGGAAAAGGCGGAGGATATCAGAAAGGGTGTCGGCTCCCTGATCATAAGCGACAGGGTGATCAGCGCCTCTGTTACCATCAGCATTGGTGTGTCCTCATTTCCTGAGACGGCCGACAGCCAGGTTACCCTTGTAAAAAGCGCTGACGACGCTCTCTATGAAGCCAAGCGGCAGGGAAGAAACCGCGTTTGTGTGGCATTTACAAAAAACGGCAAGAAGGGATAGAATCCGTTCTTGCCGAGCCTGTGTCAAACCGCGCAGGAAGGTTCAGTCGCCTTCACCGATCACCTGGGCCAGGTTCTGCTCTACTAATTCCTGGACCTGCTGCTCTTCATCGGGTGTCAGCACCTTTTTGAGATCGAGAAGAAGGATGAGCTTTTCGCCCAGTTTTCCTACACCAGAAAGGAATCGGTGTTCGAAATCTTTAAGGGTTGGCGGGGTATCCACTATCTCCTCATCGTTTATCCTGACGATCTCGGTTACACTATCCACCGTAAAGCCCAGAAGCATATCATTCATGTTGACGATAAGCACCTTCGTGTCTTCATCGATGGCCTTTTCAGGCATATTGAACCTTTTTCTGAGGTTGAATATGGTCAGGACCCTGCCTCTCAGGTTGATCAGGCCTTCTATGAACGGAGGTGTATTGGGTACCTTGAATACTTCCTGGGGCTTAATAATCTGGAATATCTGGTTTATGTTTATGCCGAAGTCCAAATCGGCGACGCTGAATTTGACCAACTGCTGGATTGCCATAGCGGGACACCTCCAAGTTCCTTCTTCTGATTTATTTACCCACTAATCATTTGCTCTAACATATAAATCAGGTCCTGTATGAGCCGTTAATCCTCACATAATCACAGGTGAGGTCGCATGTCCAGATCCTGTCTGTTACGGTGCCCTGGTTCATGTCCAGGGTGATGACCACTTCGGGAGCCCGCAGGATCTCAAGGGCTGCCGCCTCATCAAAAGGAACAGCCCGGCCGTTTTTGCAGACCGGGATCTCTCCCAGGCTGATATCCACCTTGTCCGGATCAAACTCGGCGCCTGAATAACCCGCCGCGGTTATGATCCTGCCCCAGTTGGCATCACAGCCGTGTATTGCGGTTTTAACCAGAGGAGATTTTGCTATCGCGTTCAGGATCAGATGGGCTGTATTCCTGTCCGGAGCGTTTTTTATATTGATTTCAATCAGCTTTGTCGCGCCTTCCCCGTCTTTGGCCAGCATCCTTGCCAGCTCGATGGCAACCGCTTTCAATGCGTCCTCAAACGCGCGATAGGCAGGCCCATCGCTGTCAATCACCGGATTTCCCGCCAGTCCATTCGCCAGGATAAGTACCTTGTCACATACGCTGGTGTCGCCGTCAACCGAAATGCGATTGTAAGATACATCCGCCGCGCCGCGAAGGGCCTTGTCCAGCATATCACGGCTGATATTCGCGTCGGTGGTTATGACTGAGATCATGGTAGCCATGTCAGGGTGGATCATGCCCGAGCCCTTTGCCATGCCGCCGATGGTTATCGTGTGTCCGCCATGTTCATAAACCCGGGAAGCTTCCTTGGGGAATGTATCGGTGGTCATGATCGCCCGTGCCGCGTCGGTGCCGCCTTCGCCGGATAGCAGCCCCGATGCTTCTTCAAGACCTGTTCTTATCTTGTCCATGTCCAGCCTGTAGCCGATGACGCCCGTGGAACCTAAAAGCACGTCATCAGCCTCGCAGCCTACCAGACGAGAAACCAGACTTGCCATTTCAAAGGCATCCCGGTCGCCGTCCTCTCCGACGCAGGCATTGGCGCATCCGCTGTTTATGGCGACTGCCCGTGCCGTGCCGCGGCCGATAGCCTTCATAGACCATTTAAGGGAATGACCCTTCACCACATTTTTTGTAAAGATGCCCGCACAGGTAGCCGGTATATCTGAAACAACAAGGGCCAGATCCTTTTCTCGGTTTTCCTTGATGCCGCATGCCACCCCCGATGCCTTAAAGCCCAAAGGGGCGGTTACTCCGGTTTTTGCCATGGTATCATCCTCCAATTCTCTCTGTTTATTGAGAAATGGGCCTTTTTTATTGGTTAGATTATACATTAACCAAAACCGGCAGGCAAGAAGAGGGCTTTGCGCGGATCATGCCTGTATCAGGGTTGTGGTGTAATGACGGGGCTCTGCTCCGCGGAGCACCGGGGGAAGATGCCTGAAGGGGCAGAATAGGGACAGTTCATGCAACGGACGTGTCACAGCGGTATAGAAAAGACCCCTTTCGTCGGGATCGGAATAATCCCTTTCATCTGAAATGACCACCATAGCCGCATCAAATTCAATACCCTTGGCAATAAGATGCTTAACTTTGGTATCCGGCGCGGTTTCTCCGAGCAATAGCGAGAGGTAAAGAACCGGACCCGCGTCCTCAAATCCCAGGATGCCGCTTTGAATGTTCTCGAGGGTATAGCTCCTTACTGTGTTGATAATGTCTTTACCGGGGAGATCCTGGTCTGCCATGCAGGCATTCCAGGCGTCATCGTCCTCAAAAAGCCTCCTGTAAAGTGTCAGGGCGCTGACAGAGAGCATCCTTTCAAGTTGCCGCTCAAGCGGCTCCATCTCCTGCCTGAGCCTGAGCCGGGACAGGGCACGGGCTTCGCCGGCGCTCAGATATACGTCTCCATCAAGGAGTTCATTGGCCTTTTGAATCTGCCGGATCCTTTTTACTTGCCTGACCAGATCATTAACCCTGGTTTCCAGCCGTTTGAGCCTGGCTGACGGGGCCATGCCCGAAAAGTCGTGATAAAAGAGACGGGAAAGGTCCTCCCCTGTTATTATGGTCCTGTCCTTGAAGCAGATATCCTGGAATGTAAAGAAATGCTCCAGCGCATACCGGAAATAACAGTCCAGCGCATTGAGAAATGCAATGGATGACTTAAACCGGATTATCTCGCGGACGTTCCTGCCATAGGGCGTGTGCGCTATATTCAGTATCTTCTCCATCAGCCGGGGATGGGTCTGGATTCTGAATCTGCCAGGCATGTATTTTCTTACGATGGAGGGGAAGGTCATGCCCTTGATCTCATCCTCGCCCAGTTCGGGCAGAACATCGGAAAGGTAATCTCCCAGGATGTCGGTGGATGAAACGATTACAAGGTTTTCTGACTTGATATGTTTCCTGTGCCGGTACAGGAGATAGGCTGCCCGGTGCATGGCAACCGATGTCTTGCCGCTTCCTGCCGCGCCCTGGATGGCCAAAAGACGTGAGGTTTCATTACGTATGGCCGCGTTCTGTTCCTTTTGTATGGTGGAAACGATGTTCCTTAGCCTGGTTCCGGCATTGGATGCCAGCATTTCCCGCAGTATTTCATCCCCGATGGCGAGGCTGGAATCGAAGAAGTATACAAGGCGTCCACCCTCGATCTTGTATTGCCTTTTCAGGGTCAATTCGCCGCTGATCCGTCCCGCAGGGCACAAATAAGAAGCCGGACCGGTTTCGGAATCATAGAACATGCCGCAGACAGGGGCGCGCCAGTCATGGACCAGGATCTCCATGGTATCCTCATCGGTAAGCGAGTTGATTCCTATATAAATCTTTTGCGGGTCGGAGTCCGCCTGGGCAAAATCGATCCTGCCGAAGTAGGGGGAAGAGAGCTGCCGGTCCAGATTGACAATATCCTTCATGGTCTGCTTGGACCAGGATATATTCTGCTTCAGAAGACCGATGTGCTGCATGAATTCCGAGATGCTTTCCAGGTCCTTCATGGCACGGACTTCTTCCCACATGTCCTTGTTTATGTCCTTTTGCTGGTGTATCAGGTATTCCTTTTCGGCCAGCTTCTTTTTTAAAAGCATGGATATGAACGCGATGACTCTGTCCAGGTATCGTGACTCTGTTTTCCAGTCCGGGTGCATAATATCCTCCTGTTAGTGCTTGGCTTGTGCTTATGTGTAAAGATTGTATCAAACTCATGGAGAATATTACAGTCTTACAACATACCAAAAAATAGTGTAGAATATAGTAGGCGATAGCGGCCCCATCGGCGCGGCCATGAGTATGGTTTGCAATTATATATGCAAGATGAGATAATTATTAGATAGGCTGACTCGAAATACACGCCTGAGGGATATTCCCCGGGTTATTCGTCGAAAATGTGTATCGGAGATGATATCTTTGAATCCCAAACTCAAGGACAAATCAACAGACAGGCTTTTTGAAGCCATCCTGCTATTGGAAACCGTTGAAGAATGCTACAGGTTCTTTGAGGATCTTGGTACGGTCGCCGAAATCAAGGCCTTTGCCCAGCGCTTTGAGGTGGCCAGCATGCTGATGGACAAAAAGACATACAAGGAGATACACAACAAGACGGGAGCCAGCGAGGCTACCATCAGCCGGGTCAACAGATCCCTGTTCTATGGCGCGGATGGCTACAAGCTTATCCTGGAACGTATGAAGGAAAGAGAAAAGGAATAAGGGGAAGAAGCGGAGAAAAGCGATTGATATGCTGCTCCTCCCTGAAAGGACGGATTATATAGATGGCAGGTATTCTGGAGAAGATTTTCGGGAGTTATGCCGAAAGGGAACTAAAGCGCATAGTGCCCCTCGTGGATGCTATAGAAGCATTGGAGCCTGAGATGAAGGCCATGTCCGACGCCGAACTCAGGGAAATGACAGACAGGTTTAAACAGCGCCTGATTAACGGTGAAACCCTGGATGACATACTTCCCGAAGCCTATGCAGTAGTGAGAGAGGCCGCCGCAAGGGTCATCGGGGAACGGCATTACAGGGTCCAACTGATGGGTGGTATCGTACTCCATCAGGGAAGGATTGCCGAGATGAAAACTGGTGAAGGTAAAACACTTACGGCAACCCTTCCTCTTTATTTGAATGCCCTTGAAGGCAAGGGCGCCCACCTTGTGACCGTGAACGATTACCTGGCAAAGTACCAGGCCGAACTCATGGGCAAGATCTATAACTTTCTCGGGCTTTCGGTGGGCATTATCATCCACGGCCTGGACAACAATGCCAGGCGAAAGGCCTATAATTGCGATATAACCTATGGTACCAACAATGAGTTTGGATTTGACTACCTTCGTGACAACATGGTGGTTTACAAGGAGCAGATGGTACAGCGGGATCTGCATTATGCCATTGTGGACGAGGTGGACTCCATCCTCATAGACGAGGCCAGGACCCCGCTTATTATTTCCGGGCAGGGGGAAGAGTCCACCGAACTGTATGACCGAGCCGACAGACTGGTACGGAGGCTTAAAAAGGTAGTTTTCAGAGAAACTGATGACAGGCAGCTTGCCGATGACATAGACGCGGATTATATTGTTGACGAGAAGGCGCATACCGCCACCCTGACAGCCAGGGGCGTTAAAAAGGCCGAGGAATACTTCAGTATTGAAAACCTTTCCGATATTGAGAATCTGGCTATTTCCCACCACATCAACCAGGCCCTGAAAGCCCACGGGCTCATGAAAAAAGACGTGGACTACGTCATCAAGGCTGGGGAAATAATTATTGTTGACGAATTTACCGGACGGCTCATGTATGGGCGCAGGTACAGCGATGGGCTGCACCAGGCCATTGAGGCAAAAGAAGGTGTGAAGGTTGAGCGGGAGAGCAAGACACTTGCCACCATCACATTCCAGAACTATTTCAGGATGTACCGCAAGCTGGCGGGCATGACCGGTACGGCCCTTACCGAGGAACAGGAGTTCCGCGCCATCTACAAACTGGACGTAATTCCCATACCCACCAACCTTCCGGTGATCAGGATTGACCACCCCGATGTGGTCTTTAAGACCAAAGCCGGAAAATTCAATGCTGTGCTCCAGGATATAATTGAGAGCCACAAGAAAGGCCAGCCGGTCCTGGTGGGTACCATTTCCATTGAAACCTCGGAGATGCTCAGCAATATCCTGCGAAAGAACGGCATAAAGCACAATGTTCTCAATGCCAAATACCACGACAAGGAAGCCGAAATCATAGCCCAGGCCGGGAAGCTTGGGGCAGTCACCATATCCACCAACATGGCCGGCCGAGGTACAGACATAAAGCTGGGCGGTAACCCCGAGTTCCTTGCCAAGCAGGAAATGCGGAAAATGGGCATGGACGAACAGCTTATCATGGCTTCGGCAAGCTTCAACGAAACCGATAATGAAGAGGTCTTAAAGGCCCGGAAGGTATTCAGGGAATTGCACGATAAGTTCAAGGCCGAAACCGACAAGGAAAAGGAACTGGTTATAAAAGCCGGGGGTTTGAAGATCATTGGAACCGAGCGCCATGAGTCCCGCCGTATAGACAACCAGCTCCGCGGACGCTCAGGGCGTCAGGGGGATCCCGGCGAATCCAGGTTCTATATTTCGCTGGAGGATGACCTGATGCGCCTCTTTGGCTCCGATAGGATGCTGAGGATGGTAGATATGCTGGGCCTGGAGGAGGACCAGCCTATCGAGGCCAGGATGCTGTCCAACGCTATCGAGAGCGCCCAGAAGAGGATTGAGGGCATAAACTTTCAAAGAAGAAAGTCTGTCCTTCAGTATGACGATGTCATGAACAAGCAGCGCGAGGTCATTTATAGCGAGCGCTACAAGGTCCTGAACGGCGAAAACCTGAAGAACCACATACTGAATATGATCGATGCAGTGTCCGACAGGATTGTAAATACGTATTGCAGCGATGAGTCGCCGCCCGATGACTGGGATCTTGCGGCGATGATCTCCCATGCTGAGGACATCCTGATTCCCAAAGGCTATTTGAATCTGAAAGAAATAGATCTTGAAACCGTTACAACCGGTGATTTGAAGGAAAAAATCCGGCAGAAGGCCCATGAGATCTATGATCAAAAGGAAGCCGAGTTCGGCGAAGAGATTATTCGGGAGTTGGAACGCCGGGTGCTCTTGCGGGTTGTGGACGAGAAGTGGATGGACCATATCGATGCCATGGACCAGCTCAAGTATGGCATAGGCCTTCGGGCATACGGGCAGAAGGATCCTGTTGTTGAATACAAGCGGGAAGGCTTCGATATGTTCGAGGAGATGATCGGGAGCATCCAGCAAGATACCGTTAAAATGCTGTTCCGCATCAAAAAGGAGAACATCGTGGTGCAAAGGCAGCAGGTTGCCAGGGAAACATCTGCTACCCACGGTGAAACACAAAGGGCAAGGCAGCCCAAAAAACGCGAAGCGTTCAAGGTTGGCAGAAACGATCCATGTCCCTGCGGCAGCGGTAAGAAATACAAGAAATGCTGCGGCATGTAGCATAAGGCGCATTACAGGCAAAAACGGGGAGCGATCCCCGTTTTTTAAACACATTTGCGAGAAACGGTACAGGTGGAATTGACGCATTTCTGCCTGGGTATTCAGTTTTTAAAGACCGCGGAGCGTATTTTGCGACGAAAGCTTAAATAAACCATCGACACCTATTGTTAAGAAGTTGCGAAAAGTGATACAATAAATGAGAATTAGGGAAAAGCCAGATGTTTTGGCGTGGAAAGCGCAGGATTGACGGGAACCTGTGCATTTGAAGGGTATAATGTTCTTTGGAGGGGTTTTATGTTTGATACCAATGAGGAAATGAAGCATTTCAAACCTATTGATCTGGGCAACTTACGCCAAAAGCTTGGTCAGATTCCAGAGGACATGCAAAACGCCATTGAATTGTATAACAAGGCCCTTGAGGATGTGGCAGGGAAAAATGAGGACATGGCCATCATCGCGCTCAAGAAAGCCATTGCCATATATCCCGCTTTTTATGAGGCTATGAACCTGATAGGCGTTTGCTATAAAAGCCTCGGGGATGAGGAAGGCGCCCGTTATATGTTCAACAGGGTTATTGAAATGGACGACAGCAGCATCCGGGCGCAGCAGTATCTTGACAGGCTTGACGGAAAGGATGATGGGAGAACGTCGGGGAACGTGAGGAGCAAGAAACGGGATAAGAACCCGGTTGTTTCATGGATTACCCGCGGACTGTCCCCGGAGAAGACATCACCCTTCTATCTGAAATACATACTGGGTTTTGTAATCGGTGTGATCGCCATGGGTGCCCTGTGGCTGCTTATGCCTGCCGACAAGCCCCTGATCCAGATCAGCCCCAGGTCCGACAGCAGTCAGCAGATCCAGGCGCTTAAAGAAGAAAACGACCAGCTCAACCAGATTATCAGTGAGCTGACCGCAAGCCTGGAAGAGTCCAGCCGGAAGGAAAAGAACCTTCGTGACGAACTGGTTCAATACCAGGAATGGAGCAGGACACTCCGCCAGTTGGATAGTCTTGCGGCAATGGGCAAGTACAGGGACGTAATAGTTGAGGTGGAAAAACTGGAAGGGCTGGCCATACCCGCCGATATCGAAAAGGAGATCATGCTTCTGTATGATTCCTGCAAGCCTATGGCTATCAATCATATCTATGAATCCGCAAGGAGCATATACAACAGCAATGCGACCAATAAGAGCAAGGAAGTGTACAAACAGTCGGCCGATGAATTCAGGATGGCTATCAGGATAATGGAAGAGCTTGACGAAGAGAACAAGCCCGCCAACATGGTCCAGATCTACTATTACGGCGCGAAGGCCATAGCCCTGTCCGAAGACCCTTCCAAGGAAGAGGCAAACCAGGAGGCACTGGACATTTTCAATATAATTATTGAGAGTTTCCCCAACACGGATTTTGCCCAGTATTCCAGGCTCAGGATCAATGAAATAGAGTCGGGCAGGCCTGTTAAGCATTAAGCATGGCTCACAGGATTGTTAGAACAGTGAAAAAGGCGGCCGAACCTTTAAGTTCAACCGCCTTTCATATTTCTTATTATCAGATTATCAGAATGCCGCCGGCACCTTTTTCAGTTTGGCAAAGCGGGGAAGCCCGTTCTCAAGGGGAGGACGGGAATCGCCCTGGATGAGAGGAAGGGCATAATCGATGAATGCCTGGGTAAGGCCGGTGCCGTCCTCGTTGATCCATTCCCTCGGAATCTTCTTTTCGGTATTGGCTACCTCGGTAAGGTCTACCAGTACGTAATTACACTTGTAATTGCCTTTTTCATCCTTATCCCTTTCATAGGCCACCATGCGGTCTGTCGCGCCCTCAATGGCAAACTGGACGGCTTTTTGTCCTGCGGTGAACGCCTCTTCCACATCGGTCGCGGAGGCGCAGTGGGCAGCGCATCTCTGGAGCAGGGAGAATTCTATGGCCCTGGCCTTGCATTTGAGTTCCTTCTTCAGGACAGAGGCAAGAACCTGTCCGACCCCGCCAAGCTGCGCGTGGCCGAAGGAATCCTTTTCCTTAGCCAGATCGGAACCATACTCAGAGATATACTTGCCGTTCTTATCGCGGATGCCTTCTGAAACAGCGACGATGAGTTTGCCATTGTTCTTTTCAAATACCTTCTTGCAGTCAGAAACGAACTTGTCCATGTCAAACTCGATCTCGGGAAGATATATCAGGTCCGGGCCCGCGCCCTTATAGGCTGCCAAAGCGGTAGCGGCTGTAAGCCATCCCGCGTTCCTTCCCATTACCTCCAGGACACATACCATTGGGGTGTCGTAAACCCTGGCGTCAAGGTAGACCTCCATGGTTGTGGTCGCCACATATTTTGCGGCGCTGCCATAGCCGGGGCAGTGGTCAGTGGCCCAAAGATCGTTGTCTATGGTTTTGGGTACACCGATCACACGACACTCATAACCGGCCTTCTGCATGAACTTGCTGACCTTGTTGCAGGTATCCATGGAGTCATTTCCGCCGTTATAGAAAAAATAGCGAATATCATATTTTTTGAAAACCTCCAAAAGGCGGTTATAATCGGTGGGATCCTCGTCTGGATCGGCCAGCTTGTAGCGTACCGAGCCCAGAGCCGATGAAGGGGTGGTCTTTAAAAGTTCGAGTTCCTTCCAGTCCTCCAGTGACATGTTGTAGAGTTTTTCTTCAAGTATGCCGCGGATACCATGGGCTGCTCCGAATACTTTGAGTATTTCATCTGCCTTAAGAGCTTCGGTGATAACGCCTGCCGCGCTGGCATTGATTACCGAAGTTGGTCCGCCGGATTGACCGAATATTGCGTTTCCTACCAGTTTAGACATTAGTCTTCCTCCTATCGTTTATGTTTGTTTATGTTAAGCGCATTAATAATAAACTCAGTAAAGGGCTGACATATATAATGCTGCCAGAACCTTCGTAATATAACCCGATGCCGTGTCTGTCAGGAGGGTCTAATTATGTACAAAATTCAGACTTTAATATACCATAAAGAGCCCTTGAACGCAACGAGCATAAATACATGAAAGGTATATTCCGCAATTGCCCTGCCGAATGCAGGCCGGGAGCCGTGTTTGCTATGGTGAAAAAATGTTGTTGTTAGCTGATGAATGTATGATATAATATTAACGAATTGTCCTTGGCATAAAGGAAAATTCGTTGCAATTCGTGTATACAAAGTACATATTCATCTTATACAAGGAGGGTAAAATATGGCTAAAAAAATGAAAACGATGGACGGTAATACCGCTGCGGCACATGCGGCATACGCATTTACCGAGGTTGCGGGAATTTACCCCATCACTCCGTCGTCACCGATGGCCGAGTCAACCGATGAGTGGGCGGCCCGCGGGCAGAAGAATATTTTCGGGCAGCCTGTCAAGGTTGTTGAGATGCAGTCCGAAGCCGGTGCTGCCGGCGCAGTTCATGGATCACTTCAAGCTGGCGCATTGACTACTACATATACCGCATCACAGGGATTGCTCCTGATGATCCCGAATATGTACAAGATAGCAGGGGAACTTCTCCCGGGCGTGTTCCATGTATCGGCCCGCGCTGTCGCTTCCCATGCGCTTTCAATCTTCGGCGACCATTCCGACATTATGGCCGCCAGGCAGACAGGCTTTGCCCTGCTTGCTTCAGGCAGCGTCCAGGAAGTTATGGACCTTGGCTGTGTAGCGCACCTTTCCGCCATTAAGGGCCGGGTGCCGTTCCTGCATTTCTTTGACGGTTTCAGGACCTCCCACGAAGTCCAGAAGATCGAAGTGCTGGACTACGATGACCTTGCCAAACTGCTGGACTGGAAGGCCGTTGAGGAATTCAGGAACCGAGCCCTCAATCCGCAGAGCCCGGTTACAAGGGGAACGGCCCAGAATCCCGATATTTTCTTCCAGGCAAGAGAGGCTTGCAACCCCTTCTATGATGCCATACCGGACGTTGTTGCCGACTATATGAAGCAGATTTCCCAGCTCACCGGACGGGACTACAGGCCTTTCAGCTACTATGGCGATCCTGAGGCAGAATACGTCATCGTAGCCATGGGCTCTGTAACCGAGACAATTGAAGAGGTAATAGATTACCTCAGGGCCAGGGGCGAAAAGGTTGGTGTGATGAAGGTACACCTGTACAGGCCCTTCTCGGCCAAGTATTTCTTCAATGAAATACCGAAGACCGTAAAGAAGATCGCTGTTCTCGACAGGACAAAGGAACCCGGCGCCATCGGGGAACCCCTTTACCTGGATGTCAAGTCACTGTACTATAAAGCTGAAAACGCGCCCGTTATTGTTGGCGGACGTTATGGGCTTGGTTCAAAGGACACCACCCCCAGCCAGATCCTCAGCGTCTTCAAGAATTTGAAGCTTGATAATCCCAAGGATGGATTCACGATTGGCATAACAGACGATGTAACCAATCTGTCGCTTCCTGTGGATGAGAGGATTGTTACCGAGGATCCCAGCACCATCCGCTGCAAGTTCTGGGGACTCGGCTCCGACGGAACGGTTGGTGCCAACAAGAGCGCAATAAAGATTATAGGTGATGAAACCGACCTCTATGCCCAGGGCTATTTCTCCTACGACTCCAAGAAGTCGGGCGGTATCACCGTATCGCACCTGCGCTTCGGAAAGAACAAGATCCGCGCCACATACCTCATAGACGAGGCAGACTACATCGCCTGCCACAACCAGGCATATGTGGGCAAGTATGACCTGATTGCCGGCCTCAAGAAGGGCGGGACCTTCGTTCTCAACTGCCAGTGGAGTGTTGATGAGCTTGAGGAGAAGATTCCCGCTGAGCTCAAGAGGCAGATTGCCAACAACGACATCAATTTCTACATCATTGACGCAACCAGCATTGCCAGGGAGATTGGGTTGGGCAACAGGATCAACATGGTCATGCAGGCGGCCTTCTTCAAACTGGCTAGTGTTATTCCCATCGAGGAAGCTGTTAAATACCTGAAGGAAGAGATTGTCAATTCCTATGGCAGGAAGGGACAGGCTATCGTAGATATGAACTACAAGGCCGTTGACAGGGGTATTGATTCCCTGATCAAGGTTGATGTCCCTGAAAGCTGGAAGACGGCACAGGATGAGGAAACCCCTGTCGATGAAGACAGGCCTGAATTCATCAGGAAGGTAGCTGATCCCATGAACGCCCAGAAGGGTGATGATCTGCCGGTAAGCGCGTTCACCGGACGCGAAGACGGAACCTTCCCCATGGGAACCAGCGCCTATGAAAAACGCGGTATAGCGGTTACCGTTCCCGAATGGCAGTCCGATAAGTGCATCCAGTGTAACCAGTGTTCATTTGTATGTCCACACGCGGTTATCCGTCCGTTCCTTCTGACACCTGAAGAAAAGGCGAAAGCTCCCGCGGACATGGTTACAAAACCCGCGACCGGGCCTCAGTTCAAGGGGCTGGAATACAAGATCCAGGTTTCAGTGTTGGATTGTACGGGATGCGGCAACTGCGTCGATGTATGCCCGGCCAAGGAAAAGGCACTTGTCATGAAGCCGCTTGAGAGCCAGATGACAGAAGTGAAGAACTGGGATTACCTTAACAGCAATGTTACATACAAAGACAACCTGGCGCCTCTTAGCACCATCAAGAACAGCCAGTTTGCCCAGCCGCTTATCCAGTTCTCGGGCGCATGCGCCGGATGCGGCGAAACACCTTACATAAAGGTTATTACACAGCTCTTTGGCGACAGGATGATGATCGCCAATGCCACCGGATGTTCATCCATCTGGGGCGGCTCGGCTCCCAGTACCGTATACTGCGCCAGGAAGGACGGAAAGGGTCCGGCCTGGGCCAACTCCCTCTTTGAGGACAATGCCGAATACGGTCTTGGTATGCTGCTTGGCGTCAACCAGATCCGCGACAAGATCGAGGATTCGCTGAAGAAGCTGATTGAGCTTGACGTGGGCGCCGAGGTCAAGGCTGCCGCCGAAGCTTGGATCGCCAGCAAGGACGACGGCGAAGGTTCTAAGAAGGCCTCTGCTGAACTCCTTAGGGTTCTTGAAAGCTTCAAGCCCTGTGAGAAGTGCGCCGAGCTTGTTGAGGACATCCTGAAGAAGCGCGACTACCTGGTAAAGAGATCAGTATGGATAGTCGGCGGTGACGGATGGGCTTACGACATCGGTTACGGCGGACTGGACCATGTACTTGCTTCGGGTGAGGATGTGAACATCCTGGTATTCGATACCGAGGTATACTCCAATACCGGCGGCCAGTCCTCAAAGGCTACACCTACCGCCGCGGTAGCCAAGTTTGCCGCTTCCGGAAAGAAGGTCAAGAAGAAGGACCTGGGCATGATCGCCGCTACCTACGGTTATGTATATGTTGCACAGGTCGCCATGGGCGCCAACATGAACCAGTTCCTGAAGGCCGTAATGGAAGCCGAAGCCCACAAGGGACCCTCCATCATCATCGCATACGCGCCTTGTATCAACCACGGCATCAAGGGCGGCATGTCCCGTACCCAGACCAGGGAGAAGCTGGCTGTGGAAACAGGTTACTGGCATCTGTGGCGCTATATCCCTGAGAATAAGGCCCAGGGCAAGAACCCGTTCGTTCTGGATTCCAAGGAGCCTACCGGCAACTTCCAGGATTTCCTGAACACAGAGGTTCGTTACACCTCCCTGAAGCAGACATTCCCCGAGATCGCCGACGAGCTCTTTGCAAAGGCTGAGGCCGATGCAAAAGAGAGGTACGAAACCTATAAGAAAATGGCTGAGATGAAATAAGCCAGGCCATTAAGCTGACAGGGGCCGCCCTAGGATGGGGCGGCCTTTATAAAGGCTGGCGAATCTTTGAGACTTTTTACAGATACCATGTTATGCTGCCGGGCCGGAAAAAGCTTGCATCAGCATAAGCTGGAATTGAAATAACGGTATCAAGGCGCTGGGGTATATTGACAAAACAAAGCCATAAGCTTATACTAATCTTAAATATAGGAAACAGAATATGGATTTCATGCTTGAGTCAAAGAGTAAGTATGAAAAAGCCCTCCCGCGCTAGACGGCTTTTTTGTACTTACTTTTTTATTGGCCGATTATGAATATAGGGGGCATTCTAATGAGTCAGTATATAATTTCATTGGACCAAGGAACGACTTCAAGCCGTGCTATCATTTTTGATGAGAAACAGAATATCATTTCCACAGCCCAGAAGGAATTCAATCAAATCTATCCACAGCCCGGATGGGTGGAGCACAATCCCATGGAGATTTATTCCACACAGTACTCGGTCATGACTGAGGCGATGGCTCAGAGTGGGCTATCTGCCCGGGATATAGCTGCCATCGGGATCACAAACCAACGGGAAACTACAATTGTGTGGAATAAGGAAACTGGCCGACCGGTGTACAATGCAATTGTGTGGCAGTGCCGCCGCACAGCCCCAATCTGCGAAGAACTGAAAGCCAAGGGATACTCAGAAATAATAAAAGCCAAGACCGGCCTACTGATAGACGCATACTTCTCCGGTACCAAGGTTAAATGGATACTCGACAATGTGGAGGGAGCCCGTGAATTGGCCAGGCAGGGAAAGCTGCTCTTTGGCACGGTGGACAGTTGGTTGATATGGAAGCTGACCGATGGCAAGGTTCACGTCACTGATTATACCAATGCAAGCCGCACCATGTTGTTTAACATAAAAAACCTCTGCTGGGATGAAGAGATATGCAGCTTGCTGGATATCCCGATGAGCATGCTTCCCCGGGTATGTACCAGCAGCGAAGTGTACGGTTTTGTAGAAGCTGGTAACGCCCGGATACCGATAGCAGGCTGCGCCGGTGATCAGCAGGCGGCGTTATTCGGCCAGGCGTGTTTTTCTACCGGTGAAGCGAAAAACACCTATGGTACCGGATGCTTTCTGCTGATGAACACGGGAGAAGATCTCTGCTACAGCGACCATGGCCTCTTAACCACCATCGCCGCAACCTGCGGGAAAAAGGTGAACTATGCCATAGAGGGCAGCGTGTTTGTCGGTGGCGCCGTTATTCAATGGATACGCGACGAGCTGCGGTTGATACAAGATGCGAAGGATTCTGAGTATTTTGCCAATAAGGTCAAGGACAACGGAGGCGTGTATATCGTGCCAGCCTTTACCGGACTGGGCGCGCCTTATTGGGATATGTACGCGCGCGGTGCCATACTGGGTTTAACAAGAGGCTCAAACAGGGCACATATCATCAGGGCCGCGTTGGAATCTATAGCCTACCAGTCCAGGGACGTGATCGACGCCATGGAACAGGATACTGGTATTAAACTGCGCGCATTAAAGGTCGATGGCGGTGCTTCTGCAAACAATTTTCTCATGCAATTCCAGTCCGATATCTGTCAAACTGTCATAAGCCGTCCTGTCATCAAAGAAACCACAGCTCTCGGTGCGGCATACCTGGCAGGATTGGCTGTCGGAGTCTGGAATAGTACTGAGGAGATACGCAGTACATGGACGCTGGACCGTGAATTCATTCCGGTGATGACCTACGAGGAGCGCTGCCGGTATCTGGACGGATGGCGCAAGGCTGTAGACCGAGCGAAAAGCTGGGCCTGACAGGAGTATTCACGGCAAGTACATAAGCAGCCATTTATATCGGGGAGACCTTTGGTCAATGTTAATGCAGGGATTTCCATTGTGCTGTCATTTTAACAGGCTATTGGCAAACTGGTCCGCAAATATAGTATAATGAATTTAAGATCTATTTTCTTGGGTTTAGAAACAAGGACATGTTATAAAAGAGGTGAAAAATGAGATTATCTATAGAAAGCCTGATTCAATGCACAGAGGAATATCCCATCATTGCTGCGATAAGGAACTTAGAATGTTTGGATAAATGTAAAGAAACCGATTGTAAAATCGTATTTATTCTTTTCGGAGAT
>ERZ773359.44-NODE-44-length-133241-cov-613.412446_pt1 | contig 133241 bp, 109 predicted proteins | sample MGYA00374955_ERZ773359 | MGnify/ENA primary metagenome ERZ773359 (study PRJEB29098, sample SAMN04486028) | biogas fermenter metagenome | study: EMG produced TPA metagenomics assembly of the Biogas fermentation microbial communities from Germany - Plant 4 DNA1... | reverse complement strand
TATTTTGCAATAGTTTTGTAAAAAAAGCACCTTCGGGAGGTGCTTTTTTTTACTTAACTACTATATTAACAAGACGACCTTTAATTACTATAACTTTAACTATAGTTTTTCCTTCTGTTATAGCTTTTATACTAGAATCCTCTAGAGCAGCTGTTTTTATTTCTTCTTCGCTTAGGTCAGCAGCAATCATAATCTTATTCTTAATTTTTCCGTTTACCTGTATTGCAATCTCTACTTCATCCTTAACTAAAGCAGCAGGGTCAAAAACAGGCCACTTTGCATTGAAGACAGAATAAGCTTTAGAATCCTCATTTGGATTTAGTGTATTCCACATTTCTTCTGAAAAGTGTGGTGCAAAAGGAGCTAATAACTTAATATAATCTTCTATTGCTTCCTTTAAGAAGTTTGTATTTTTATCAGCTACTTGTAAGTACTTGGATAGGGCATTTGTGAATTCCATTATTCTAGCTATAGCTGTGTTAAATTGAAGCTTTTCTGCATCTTCTGTAACTCCTTTAATAGCGTTATGTCTCCAGTAGTTTAATTCCTTTTCTGCCTTATCTATAGTAGTTTTTGAACCGCCAGCCTTAATAGCCTCTATGCTGTTGTCTAAAATTCTTTCAGCTCTGTCAACGAATCTAGCTATGGATTTTATACCATCATCGCTCCATGCTCCGCCTTCTTCATAGGCAAAACCGAACATTAAATATAGTCTGAAAACATCGGAACCATATTGAGATATATAATCATCAGGAGATATAGTATTTCCCTTTGATTTACTCATTTTTTGTCCATCTGGACCTAAGATAAGTCCTTGATGAGTTAAGGATAGGAATGGCTCATCAAAATTCAAATATCCCATATCTCTTAATGCCTTTGTTATAAATCTGGCGTATAGTAAATGCATACAAGCATGCTCTGGACCGCCAACATACTTATCTACAGGAAGTATTTTATTAATTATTTCAGGGTCGAAGGCTTTTCCGCTATTCTTGTTATCTGGATATCTTAAATAGTACCAAGAGGAACAAACGAAGGTGTCAAGGGTATCTGGATCTCTTAAAGCCTCGCCACCGCATTTAGGGCAAGTAGTATGCATGAATGCATCGCATTTAGCCAAAGGAGACTTTCCATCTGGTGTAAATTCAACATCATAAGGAAGCTCTACAGGCAATTGATCCTCTGGAACTGGTACAGTACCACATTTTTCGCAATGAATAATTGGAATTGGAGCACCCCAATATCTTTGTCTGGATACTAACCAGTCTCTTAAACGGTAGTTAACCTTCTTTCTTCCTAAATTCATTTTCTCTAGTTTTGCTACTATAGCTTCTCTAGCTTCTGCGGATGGTAGACCGTCAAATTCACCGCTATTTACTAATATACCATCCTCGGTAAATAGCTCTTCTGTTCCTCCATCAATAACCTTTTCTATAGGTAAATTGAATTTTGTTGCAAAGGCATAGTCTCTTTCATCATGGGCTGGTACAGCCATTACTGCTCCTGTACCATAAGTAGCTAAAACATAGTCTGCCACCCAAATAGGCACTTGCTTTCCGTTCACTGGGTTTATAGCGTAAGAGCCAGTGAATACACCAGTTTTTTCTCTAGTAAGAGACTGTCTTTCAATTTCTGATTGCTTTTTAGCAGCTTCCTTATAGGCTTCAACCTGCTCCTTATACTCATCAGTAGTAATTTCATCAACTAATGGGTTTTCAGGTGCCAATACTACGTAGGTAACACCAAAAAGGGTATCTACTCTTGTGGTAAACACGTTAAAGCTCAAATCCTTATCGGCTACCTTAAAGGTTACTTCTGAGCCTATAGATTTTCCAATCCAGTGTTTTTGCATAGCCTTAGTTTTTTCAGGCCAATCAAGATCATCTAACATTTCCAAAAGCTCATCAGCATAATCAGTGATTTTTAAGAACCATTGGGTTAAGTCCTTCTTTGTAACAGGAGTTCCGCATCTTTCACAAGCATCTTCAACTACCTGTTCATTAGCTAAAACCGTATTACAGCTAGGACACCAATTAACAGGAGCCTTCTTTCTATAAGCTAATCCTTTTTCATAAAGCTTTAAGAATACCCATTGTGTCCATTTGTAATATTCTGGTACACAGGTAACAACTTCATTTTCCCAATTGAACATAGCTCCCATAGCTTTAAGCTGAGCTTCCATAGTTTCAATATTCTTTAAGGTAGAATCCTTTGGATGAATACCAGTTTTGATGGCGTAATTTTCTGCTGGTAGTCCAAAGGCGTCGAAGCCCATAGGTTGAAATACATTATAGCCCTGCATTCTTTTCATTCGTGCCCAAGAGTCAACAGGACCGTAATTAAACCAGTGACCAGCATGTAAATTGCTGCCAGAGGGATAAGAAAACATCTCTAAAACATAAAGCTTTTCTCCAGGGTTGTTGATATCAAAGTCATAAATTTTTGTTTCTTCCCATTTTTTTTGCCATTTCTTATCTATACTTGTGCTATATCTGGCCATTTTTTATCCTCCTTAGATAATGAATTTTATATTTGAATTGAAATCAAATTTTTGCTGTATTGGAAGTTATAAAATAAAAAAGTCTTTCGCCTCCTAAGAGACGAAAGACAACTTCCGCGGTACCACTCTAATTAGGCTTAAAGCCTCACTTTGCGCTAATAACGGGCTTACCCGTGATTGACTAAAGCTCACTAGTAAAAGGGAGGTTCATCAATCAATACTCCAAGGCGAGTTCATATAAGGTCTACACTGCCTTTCACCATCCGGCAGCTCTCTAAAGCAGCCATTATACTACTACTCCTTTTCAAAGTATTTAAAATATGGAATTTGCTTTTATTATATGTTAAAGAACAGGTTGCGTCAATAGATTATTAATACTTTAGTTTTATGTATAAATAAAAAAAGATTTGATTGCTCAAATCTTTTTTCTTGGCTGCCCAGGCTGGATTCGAACCAACACAGTGCCTGCTCCAGAGGCAGGTGCCTTACCGTTTGGCTACTGGGCATCGCCGACAATATGTATTATATCACGTTTAGGTTAAGAGTCAATAACTTTTTTAAAGATTTTTTTCATAATTTGCAAGATGTCGATAAATGACGAAAATACTTAGTAAATATGAAATAAATTATTGTAATAGCTATATTTGAGGCATAATACCTCTATCCTTAAGAATTTGATAGATGGTTTTTGAGGTGGTGTCAGACATTTGGTAGCCTAATAGCTTAACAATTTCAATTAACTCTTCCTCATTTTCCGTTTCGATTTCTATATAGGGGAATGGACAAAAACTTTTATCGTTTATATCTATTTCTACTAATGAATTTTTATACTTATAGCTTTCACGATACTTCTTTACAGTTTGAACAAGTTCCAAGCCAAGGGAGCAAAAAATATTCTCAGCCATAGTGGCATTATCTACTAAAACTTCATTTTCCTCCATAACCTTATATTTTTCTTGACTTATAATTTTTTTAGTAGTCATGTAGCAAAACTGTTTGTTATTAAGCATATCTTCAACTATTCTTACTCGAGCGTAGCCACTTTTCTTTAAAAGTCTTCTATCAGGAAAATCGAATATTTTATTTACCTGATTTTCTGCTTTAACCTTGTGGGCGCCAGCCTTTAACATTGTTTCCCTAATGAAATCTACATCTACATCTAAAATTCTAGTTTCAATTTCCTTCATAGCTAACTCCTTTTATAATTTTTTTGATATAAACTAAAACCTTGCTTAAAAAGATAACTTTGACTATAAAAGCTAAGTTCTGTTATAATAATATAGCATTATATACTTAATGACAATAAATTATTATATAAATTTCAACTTGAGAAAGGGTTATGTATGATGGATAATTTTTATGAGCAATTGGTAACTACAAGAGAAACACCCAAATATATTTTAGCTAGATTAGGTATGATTATATCAGCAATAGTTGCAGGTTTTTATCTGATGATTATTAAGTGGATTTTAGTATTAGTTTTTGGAACTATAGCTATAGCATCATATTTCATTAAGAAAATGTCCTATAAAGAGTATGAATATATTTTTGTAAACGGAGATATAGACGTGGATGTTATCTACGATCAAAATAAAAGAAAAAGAGTGTTTAGTTTTAATGCTAAAGATATGGAATTGTTGGCTCCTGCAGATAGTGATGAGATTAAGAGTCTATCAGGTTCACCAAGAAAGGTGCTTAAATTTTATCCTTCAACCTCCAAGGAAAGAATTTATGCTGCTGTGATAAGAAAGGGAGGAAATAGGTTTAAGCTATTATTTGTACCTAATGAAAAGTTTATTGGACTTTGCTTCAAATACAATCCAAAGGCAGTAAAAAGGAATGTGTAAGGATATCCAATTTCAAGGGTTATTTTAACCTTGGAATTGGATATTTATAATATAAATATTTGAGGTGACCGTTATGGATTACGTAAATGATATAAGTATTATGGAAGCTATAGTTCATGTGTTGGATCGTAATTCTGATGAGCCAATATTAAACGAGTATCCTCTGGAATTAAATGATGAGGTTTACAAGTTTGTATTAAAGCATGTGGAAAGAGCCTTAAAGGATGAAGAACTAAAATATGCTCGTTTTAATTCAGCAGATGGAATAGTTAAAGAAGTAGTACAAGGATATATGGAAGGGAACTTTAACCTAATTGAAGCCTCACAGCAATTAGCAAGCATGCTATTTACTATTATGAAGAACTATGAAGATATTGAGTCCTGCGACTTAATGGTAGTTTCTCTTTCTACCGAATTTGGTCCAATGGTAGCCTTGTTTAAAATGGATTATGTTAAAAATTATATCCATAAGATTGAGTTTGTGGAAAATAAAATGAGCATAAAGATTATACCTCAAACCACTGGTTTACCAGTAAGTTCTCAAAAGATTCAAAAATGTGCCTTTATTAAGGCATGGACTGAAAATATGGACTATGATCTTTTAGTGATGGATAAACAGGGTAAAAAAGTATCAGCAGATGACAGTGGGGCAAAATTCTTTGTAAATGATTTTTTAAACTGTACCCTTATAGATAGCAGCAGAGATCTTACTAAAAGATTTCTAAATGCTACAGAAACATGGACTAGAGCAAATGCAGTAAACGATGCTTCTAAAGCGGAAGAAATAAGATCTACCATAAAGAAAACCTTGATGGAGGAAGACAATATAGATATAAAGGAACTATCCAATAATATATTTAAAAATGAATCAGAAAAACAGGCCTTTGTAGATTTCGTTGCTGCTCAAGGTATAGAGGAAAAGCTTCCTGTGGATAGGCAATGGGTGGAGAAAAGACTAAAGAGGGTCAGACTTAAAATCGATAAGGAAATAGATTTGTATATAGATTCATCGGTTTATCATGATGAAAGTAAGTTTGAGATTGTTAGAAACGGTGATGGTAGCATTAACATAATTATAAAACATGTAATGAATTATATTGAAAAGTAAAATCCATGTAAGGTTTTAGCCTGCATGGATTAATTTTTTTCCTTAGAAAAGCCTATTTTCTAATATTTTTTGAATTTTGAGAGAACCTATTTATAAACACTGTTATAAAGGAAGTGATAATAGTGAAAAAGGTTCAAGACCTAATCCTATTTATTTCAATAATAGCTTTAGTTATGACAACCTCTATTAACAAGGGTGGTGTAAGTGCAAGCATACCTCCTGGTGAAAATATAGTGGATAAGAGTATTGGAAACGAACCTGTAACCCATCAACAGTCTAAGGCCCAAGTTGCATTTTTTCAACAGGTATTAGATGAGTTTGCTGCCTCAAGCTTGGAACAAGTTGTAGAGCTATGGGTGAAGGGGGATGCTATGCGAAATGGTGTATACAAGTATGCTGTAGCCTGTGATGAGCTTAAAAAGAAGATTATTAATAAATGGGGCAAGGCTGAAGAGAGTTATTGGATAATTGGTGGTTCCAGCCCTTGGCTTGATAAATATGAAGTTTTAGAAAAGAAAAAGATAGATAAAAATAATTATGAAGTGAAAATAAAATATTACTGGGAAACCTCAGCCGGTCCTAGTGATAGTACTGAGGAACTGTTAATTATATCAAAGGTTAAGGATAAATGGTGTGTTAAGGAGATAAGAAAGGCTTCTAGGCAAACATAAAAATCCGCGGATATTCCGCGGATTTAATTTTACTTATTCATTGAGTTTGCTGAACCAAGCACATGTTCAATCTTGTCTTCTACAACCTTTTGGATAGCGTCTCTTCCAGCACCTAAATACTTTCTTGGGTCGAATTCCTTTGGATTATCTCCAAATACTTTTCTTATTGCTGCTGTCATAGCAAGTCTTAAATCAGTGTCCATATTGATCTTGCAAACTGCCATTGAGGAAGCCTTTCTTAGCATATCAACTGGAATACCTTTAGCTCCAGCTATATTTCCACCGTACTTGTTGCAGGTTTCTACAGCTACTGGATCAACAGCAGATGCTCCATGAAGTACTATTGGGAAGCCTGGTAGCTTCTTTTGAATTTCTTCAAGTATATCAAATCTAAGTTTAGCTTCTCCTGAGAATTTGAAAGCACCGTGGCTTGTTCCTATAGCGATTGCTAAGGAGTCAACACCAGTTCTGTTAACAAAGTCTACAGCTTGATCTGGATCAGTATATACATGATGATCGCTCTTAACGTCATCTTCTACACCAGCAAGTACTCCAAGTTCAGCTTCTACAACAACACCTCTTGCATGAGCGTATTCAACAACTTCCTTAGTCTTTCTTACATTTTCTTCATATTCGAAATGGGAACCGTCAAACATAACAGAAGTAAAGCCGGATTCAATAGCTAGCTTAACTGCATCAAGGTCTGGGCCATGATCAAGATGTAAAGCAACATCGATTCCAGTTTCTGCTATAGCTGCATCTACCATAGCCTTAAGATATTTAGGTCCAGCATATTTTAAAGCGCCTGTTGAACATTGAAGAATTACAGCAGAATTCTTTGCCTTTGCTCCGTTAACAACACCTTGAATTATCTCCATATTATTGATATTGAATGCTCCGATAGCATAGCCGCCTTCATAGGCTTTTTTAAACATTTCTTTAGTAGTAACTAATGCCATTTTTTATTCCACCTTTCCTTAAAAATACCGGTTTTGGGACATAAATAGACCCGCTGGGACTAATATGTACAATATCATTATAAAGCATAGAATTTTATTTTTCTATATTTATTATGGATTTTTTAAAACTTTTTTACTCAAATAAAATATTTGATATAATCATCTTAAGAAAGAAGGTGTTAATGTGCATGTAGAAAATATTCAAGAATTAGGCGATAGAGTCAAAGAAAATATTAAAAAGGTGATTGTGGGTAAGGATGAAATAATCGATGTTGTTTTAACTAGTGCCATTTGTGGAGGTCACGTGCTTATTGAAGATGTGCCTGGAACTGGGAAAACCATGCTGGCAAAGGCCTTGGCAAAATCCATAGGTGGTGATTTTAAAAGAATACAGTTTACACCAGACCTCCTTCCTTCCGATTTGACAGGAATCAATTATTTTAATCAAAAAATAGCTGAGTTTACCTTTAGACAGGGCCCTGTATTTACAAACATCCTGTTAGCTGATGAAATAAATAGAGCTACGCCTAGAACTCAATCAGCCCTGCTAGAAGCTATGGAAGAAAGACAAGTAACCATTGATGGCCACACTTATTTACTAGATAAGCCATTTTTAGTTTTGGCCACTCAAAATCCAGTGGAGAATCAAGGAACCTTCCCTTTACCAGAGGCCCAGCTAGATAGATTTTTTGTGAAGGTTAATATGGGATATCCAAGCTTTGAAGAGGGAAGAGCAATTTTAAGGAGATTTATCAAGGATAATCCTATTGATAATTTGGCAGCAGTTTGTAGTAAGGAAGAGTTAACGGAAGCTAGTGAAAGCTTTAAAGAGGTTTTTGTTAGTGATGAAATTATGGATTATATTTTACAGATAACGGAGAAGACTCTAAAGCATGAAAGTTTAATTTTAGGAGTTAGTCCAAGAGGTACTATAGCTCTGCTAAAGGCCTGCCAATGTTATGCTGCCTTGAAGGGCCGAGCTTTTGTTATACCGGAGGATGTTCAAACTATGGCAAGCTATGTACTTCCCCATAGGATTATAATTAAGGATACCTTAAGGATAAAGGCTATCAGTACTCAGTCTGTATTGACAGAAATTATCCAAAGCCTAAGGGTACCTACTGAAAAGTGGGGAGAATAATAGGTGAGGCTATGAGAATACTATTAATTTTAGTTGTAGCAATAGGGTTTTATATAATCATAAGAGAAATATACGTAAAAAATTGCTTTAAAAACTTGAGTTCAGAAGTTGCCTTTGATAAGAAAGCAGTTTTTCAAGGAGAATACTGTAAGGTAAAGGTGTGCCTAACCAATAAAAAGCTTTTTCCCTTGTGGTGGATAGTTGTAAGATACAAGTTATCGAAAAACCTAGTATTTGTGGAAGAAGGAGACTTACAGAAGGGCCATGATAATTATAGGACAGAAGGCTTTTATCTTCGATCCTATGAGAAGGTTACTAGAGAGTATACTTTGCTCGGAGAAAGAAGAGGCTATTATGAGATAAAAGAGCTGGAGCTTTTAAGTGGAGATCTTTTTGGAGACACCAGATTAATTAAGCGTTATACTAATGATGCAGTACTCTATGTCTATCCTCAAATAGTTCCTATTGAGGAAATAAGCCTATTATTTAATAAAATTAATGGTGAGATAATAGCTAAGAAGCAATTACTGGAAGATCCCTTTCAGCTGAGAGGGATAAGAGAATATTCACCCTTTGATAGTATGAAAACTATAAATTGGAAAGCCACTGCTAAGAGTGGTGAGCTAAAGGTTAACCAATTTGATACTACTTCTAGTGTTGGGATTACTATTTTGCTAAATGTTGAAAAGTATAATGAATTTGATGATATTAATCTGTTAGAGAAGGGTATAAGCATAGCTGCTTCCTTGGCTAATGAGTTTATTAAAAGAGGAATGGATGTAGAACTGATATCAAATGGTAGAAATGACGCAACGGGAGAGGCTTTGGAAGTAGAGGCAGGTAGCTATGCAGAAAAAAATAGAGAAGTATATGAAGCATTAGCTGCTCTAAATATCAGTAATAAAGAGTTTGGATTAGTAGATTTGCTAAATAGTAACCTTACATATCATAGGAAAAATCGTGTAATAGTGATAGTATCTCACTATTATAGTCCAGAAGCAGTGGAAATCTTTAGTTTAAAATTGCGAGAAGGCTATAGCTTAAGATGGATAGTTCCAAAAATGAAAGATGAAGGAAAAATATTTGAAGGCTTAGAAGAATTTATTGTAGGGATGTGATCAAATAATGAAAGACCATTATCTCGTTGTTCAGAACAGTAGTAGTTGGATTAATATGGTGCCTACAAAGACATTGCTAATTGAATGCTTAGAAACTGTAGTCCGGTTTTTTCTTATATTTACTCCAGCTTTTTTGATTTTATATGGACAAGGTGAAATAAAGGACATATTAATAGGTATGCTTATGCTAGCTTTTCAATTAGGTATAGTAATATTAAAGCATAAGGCGAAAAATGGCTTTAGATTTTTAATCTACAATAGCCTTCTCATATTTGCTATTATTCTTGTATTTCCGAGTGTCTGGGAAAAACTAATATATACCATTATTCAATTGGCTACAGTAATATACTATGGAAAGCGGTTAAAGGCAAAGCCTACTTATTATATGACCTTTTCTTCCTTAATTTTTACCATTATACCCTATATGCTTTACTATGCCTTGGCAAATACAAATATAACCTCAATGCCAGAAGCAGTAGCCATAGTTACTATAGCTGCAATAATAAATGTAATATCTATTTTAGTTTATCTGCAGATAGTTAACAGAAATGCGGTACTGGCATGTGGGGATAATGATTCAGCAAAGATTAAGGAGGGGATGAATAAGACCTCTAGTTCCGTAATTTTCTTGGTGATATTTGCAATCTTTCTTTTGAACGGCATCCTGTGGCTGTCTGGAACCTACGATGCTGCTGATAGGCTTTTGAAAAATATAAAGCTTAATTCCATAAGCTATCGTCCCAATAATTCACCAAGGCCAAAGGTAAATAATAAAACAGGAGCCGATGAGCTAAATGCGGGCAATAAAATGAAAGAATTATTGGAAGCTGAGCAAAAGGAATCAAAGATACTTATATATATAGGTAATATTATAAAGTTTGGAATAATTATTATAGTTACAGTGGTGTTAATATATGTATTATATGCCCTTGTAATAGAAGGAAAGGAAGCCTTTAAGCGGTTGCTTGGATATAAAAACTCAAAGGAGAAAAGGGAATCGGTATTAAAGGATAGTGATGCTATCAATATAATTCCTAATACTATAAATAAAGTTAAGAAGGTAGTTAAAGAATCCTTAGATACTTCAAATAATATGAAAATAAGACGCTTGTATAAAAAGCTAGTAAAAAACTATAGTAAATTAGGAGTGATACCTAAAAAATATCATACTGCAAAAATTATAAGTAAAAATATAGAAGAGGTTAGCTCCAAAGATTATACTCTTTTAACCCATATATATCATAAAGCTCGTTACGGGCCTATGCAATGTAGTGAAGATGAGGTTAAGCGTGCTAAAGAAAATATGTAATAATAAGCATCGTTTCAGTATATAGAGTATTAAAATATATTTGAAAAGGTTACTCTTTGTAAATCTGCGATGCTTTTTGAATAAAATTTCACAGTATGGTTACTGGCTAAAGCTTCATCCTTACTTTTGCACTTTACATATTGGGTAAGCTTAAGTATTTCGTTGTTTAATGCATCTATTTCTCCGTGATTGACGAAAATGGACATAATCTTGGCCTTGCTTATCCACTTGTAATACAATTCATTGGAGAGCTTATCAGCTTCCTGCCATTTTTCAGCGTTGATTAGATACTCTAATTCAACGCTTTTATCTTCTACCTCCTTACAAACTGAGTTTATGTAATCCAAAGTAAAAAATATACCAATTATCATTGCGATAAAAATACTTAATGATATCCAAATGTTTTTCAAAGCTCTACCTCCTGGTGTGTATTATCCTCCTTGTGGTCTGAATATTTTTGAATATACAATCCACCTTCTGTAGTCATTACCGCAATAAAAATTTCTTTTATATCTTTAATATTAGCGGCTTTAATTTGATTCATTAACCACCTTTCATCTTTATTTATGAATTTTAAATTATCCATATTTATTCTTCCTTGACTAATTATAATAGCGGGTATGGTTTTTGCTTTAGTTTTTATATTCATATCACTTTTAGTAACTGGTTGATTATCATCCTTGGGAATAACGGATATTTGACCATTGGTTTCTAAAATGGCGTATTCCACATCTTCAATATTATAGTAACCCTTCATTCTTAGTTCTTCTAAAAGATCGTTCACAGTAAATACTTGATTTTTAAGCTCTGATAAAACCAGTCGTCCGTTTCTAATTACTATACTAGGCTTACCGTCCAAAATAAATCTTGCTTTGTCGCTTTTTAATTCTAATAATGATATTACTATTTGAATTACTAAGAGAGTGACTATAGGAATAAATCCATGAATTAAGGGGATTCGCATATCTTCCATAGGAAGAGTAGCTAGCTCAGATATCATTATTGTCACAACTAACTCATAGGGCTGTAGTTGACCTATTTGCCGTTTGCCCATAATTCTCATTGAGATTATAACCATAACAAAAAGTATTACAGTTCTTATTAGTATTATTAACATTTAATCCTAAGCTCCTTTTAAAATGTAATATGGATAGGTGGTGAATATGCTATATATAGTTTTACATATTATTGAAAAATTATGAGCATATATTAATATTATTAGCTCTTTAGTATAGAATAATTCTAGTTTTGTTGTATAATAGAAATATAGTTTAGAATTTTCAGAATATAATCATATAAGTATGTTGTAAGAGTGAAATAATTATTTCAGAAATCTATATTTTAGCAAGGCAGAAAGAAAGGCGGTAGATTGAATATGAATACTTTGAAATTGAAGTTAACCAATGGAAAAATTATCGAAGCAAAGGAAGGAATAACTGTTGCTGAATTAATAAATGAATTTAATTTAAAGGGCGATCACGAGCCTATACTTGGAAGGATTAATAATAACTATCTAGAATTATTTAGCCCCGTAACAGAGGAGGGAGAATTTGAGGTAATTGATATAAGTCATCAAATGGGTATGAAGGCCTATATTAGAACCTTACAATTCATCTTAATAAGAGCGGTATGTGATATTTTTCCTAAGGCCAAGATTACCATAGAACACTCCTTAAGCAAGGGCTTGTTTGGAGAAATTCATAAGGATACTCCCTTAGATACTGAGGATTTAATTAAAATAAAGGAAAAAATGCAAGAAATCATTGATGCTGATTATCCTATTCACAAGGTATATAAAACTAAGGAAGAGGCTATACAGATTTTTGAAGGATACGGCCTTCAAGATAAAATACGGCTATTGAGACATCAGGATTTAGAAGGCCTATATCTCTACGAGTTAAATGGAAGATACGATTACTTTTACGGTTTAATGGCTAATTCAACGGGAATTATAAAGCTTTTTGATTTAATGTACTATGAACCAGGATTTTTGTTAAGGTTTCCTACAGAGGAAAATCCAAATGAAATTCCAGCCTTTGTTGATAGAAAAAAGCTTGCAAAGATTTTCTATGAAACTGAACAATGGGGTAATATACTGGGAGTCGGAGACGTAGGTTCCTTAAATGATAAGGTAGATAATAATGAGATAATTGATATTATTAGAGTATCTGAAGCTCTTCATGAAAAGAAGATAGCCTATATTGCTGATATGATTCATGATAGAAAGGAAGTTAAGGTTGTATTAATAGCTGGTCCATCTTCTTCTGGAAAAACTACTTTTTGCAAGAGATTGGGAATTCAGCTTAGGGTTAATGGTTATATCCCTATACCTATTTCCTTGGACGACTATTTTGTAGATAGAGAGAAAACTCCTCTCGATGAGGACGGCAAACCAGACTTTGAATCTCTTTATGCATTAGATTTAGACTTATTTAATAAGCAATTAAATGATTTGCTTCAAGGTAAAGAGGTAGAAGTACCAAAGTTTAATTTTAGAACAGGTAAAAGAGAGGAACATGGAGAAAAGTTATCTTTACCTAAAAATGGAATAATCCTTATTGAAGGTATTCATGGATTAAATGACATGTTAACCTCAACCATTCCAGCAGAGAACAAGTTTAAAGTATATATTAGTGCTCTTACTCAGCTTAATTTGGATGACCATAATAGAATTGCTACTACCGATGTAAGAAAAATTAGAAGAATTGTCCGGGACTTTTTGTCAAGGGGTTATGGAGGAGAGCAAACCTTAATGATGTGGCCTTCTATACGAAGAGGAGAGGAAAGGAACATTTTCGTATTTCAGGAAGAAGCAGATATTATGTTTAACTCCACTATAGTGTACGAATTGTGCGTGTTAAAAAGGTTTGCTTTAGAGGAGCTTTCAAAAATCCAGCCTAGCAGTCCAGTGTATTATGAGGCTAAGAAATTAAAAACCTTTTTAAGCTTCTTTAAGGAGGTTGACACTTCTCTAGTACCTGAAAACTCTATTTTACGTGAATTTATTGGAGGCAGCTGCTTCTATAAATATTAATGAACACTTTTAGCTACTTCCTAGTATTCTAATAAAGTAGAATCTATAAGAGGAGGTAGCTATGTTTTTCAATTATCCAGATTATTTTGTCTTGGAACTTTTAGATGAAAAGGAAAAAATAGAGGATAAGGATGATGAGAATAAGGGTAACCGAGAGGAAAAGTTTGACCCTCCAATGAAGCTACAAGAATAAAAATAGAGGATTATTAATATATTGTATATGATAGAAATATTATATGGTGATTGGGTTGAGCCAAAGAAATGTAATAGAAAGCTATTACGCAGATATAAATAACCTGGCTGATCTACTAACAAAATTAGTGAATTCTTATAGATTGCTAATAGCTGGAGCAAATGAGTTGAACAATATTTCCTTAGTCCATAGAAGAGATATTAAGGATGCTTTAAATAGGGCAAGTGACCTAGGAAAGGCTATAGATCATATCATAGATGCAATAAAGGATACGGATTATGGATACGTTAATTACTGTAAGCTAAAAACTGCTGTGTTGAAGGAGCATTTAAAATTAGATTATATAAAAGACGAAATTGATAATGAATTAAAGCTATAAAAAAATAAAAAAGGTGTTACACCTTTTTTATTTTTAGCTTACTTACCATTAAATAGGATAAAGATAAAAGAAAAATCACTGGTAAGGTAATATGAGTCGTTTTATTCATAGTTAACAGTGAGAATAGAGTCATAATTGATCCAGCTAGAGTTATAGGTATACCCATAAAAAAACCATCAAAGCTAGTACAATTGTATCTTGCTAGTCTGTATGCTCCTGCTATAGGAAAAACTAAAACTACTAGATAGCCTGCTATACCTAAACTATAAAACTCATATAAAGAAAAAACTAGCAAGGCTGGAGCTACTCCAAATGAGACCAAGTCTGCTAGAGAATCTAGCTCTTTTCCAATTTCACTAGAAACATTCAATAGTCTAGCAATCCTTCCATCATATCTGTCCATTATACCTGCTATTAGGATAAACAAACAGGCTAATTGAAAGTTTCCATTTTGAAAGGTCATCAAAATGGACAGTATACCACAGGCCAAATTACCTATAGTAAATACATTAGGTATTGCATTTTTGTGCATAAATAAATCACCTCAAAAAAATAAATAGATAATTCCTAAAAATAACTTTAATTGATTCACCATATATTATACACTAAATTTGACAAATAATTAAGTGTTAATGAATATATATGAAAAAATTATAAGATATCTGTACTTTGAGCATACTATCCATGTAAAGAATTTGAGAGAGGTGATAGTATGAAAGTTAAAGATGTTATGACAAGAGATATAGCTTGTGTTAATCCTAACGATAATGTAGAAAGAGCAGCTCAATTAATGAATGAGTATAACGTAGGGTCTGTTCCAGTGTGCGAAAATGGTAAAGTTATAGGAATAGTTACAGATAGAGATATAACCTTAAGGTCTGTGGCAAAGGGATATGAGAGCTGGAGTCAAACGGTTAGAGAAATTATGTCCTCTAATCCTGTTTGCGGGTATCCAGAGCAAGATGTACATGAGGCTGCTAGAATTATGAGTGAAAGACAAATTAGAAGACTTCCAATTGTTGAAAATGGAAGGCTTGTAGGAATGGTTTCCTTAGGAGACTTAGCCGTTGAGCCTACCTTAAAGGATAATGCTGAAGAAGCTTTAAAATCTATATCAGAACCCTGTAGCCCTAATATTTAAAGAAACTATTCAAATAAATCCACAGTCTGTTGACTTGTGGATTTATTTACTTTAGTGGTATAATTTATAATGATTATTATAAATATATAGTATAAAGAAATTATAAGGAGATAAATATGGAAAAAGTTAAGTTTATTTATAATCCTTATTCTGGGGAAAATTCTATTATAACAGACATTGATAAGGTAATAGCTGTTCATCAAAAGTATGGCTATACTGTTATACCTTATAGAATTAATTTAGGCTGTAATTTAAAAGAAGCTCTTATGGATTTAGATGAAGATTATAAATATATATTAATTGCAGGCGGAGACGGTACCGTTGATACTGTTGTAAATAATATGAAGGAATTAGATATAAAGCTACCTATAGGTATACTACCAGTAGGAACCGCTAATGACTTTGCAAAGCATATAGGTATGCCTCAAGATGTGGAGGAAGCTTGTGAAAAAATCCTAAATAGTGAACCTAAGAAATTAGACATAGGAAAAATTAACGATAAACATTTTATTAATGTAGCAAGCACAGGTTTATTTACTGACGTTTCCCAAAAAACAGATACTAATTTAAAAAACACTATGGGTAAGCTTGCCTATTATATTAAAGGTATTGAGCAGCTGCCTAACTTTAGAAGCCTAAAAATAAAGGTGTTTGCAGAGGAAATGAATTATATAGGCGATATGTATCTGATGCTAGTATTCAATGGACAAACCGCTGGAAATTTAAAATTAGCATATAAGGCCTCATTGGAAGATGGTTTACTGGACGTAATCATAGTGAAATCTGCTCCAATTAAAAATATAGTATCCTTATTAATAAAAATGGCTAAAGGAGAGCATCTAGAGGGTAATGATACCATTGTATATTTTAAGTCAAAGAAGATTATTGTAGAATGTGATGAGGATATTGTAACAGATATAGATGGCGAAAGAGGACCAGACTTCCCCTTAGTAATCCAATGCTTACCAGGTGATATTGAGGTTCTTGGAGTAGATTAATAATATAGTAAAGAATAATATAGCAGCTTTCATAATAAATATATTTATAGAGTAATTTATGAAGGAGATAATAATGCCTACTTCTTACACTTATTTCTTTATTGAAATGCTGCTAATATTAATTGTCATTATGGTAGCTAAAAGGGCAAGAAAATATGCACCAGATAAGATAAAAGTGCTATCAATTTTTATAGTAGTCCTATGGTTGTTTAGATTTACTGCTAACATATTCTTATTTATATCGAAGAATATTATATTTTTGTACATACTTAAGTTTTTTGCTCTTATAAATGTGGCAACAATACCGGTAACGGCCATTTTATGCTTATATATTTTTTATAGAAATAATGAAATTAAATTTGATTATCTAATGCTAATAAGTGTTGGTATAATACTTTTATATGGTTTTTTTGTATTTAAATTAGACTACAATATAAAAAGAACTGAAAGCTTTGGCTATATCATATCTTTTCAAAACTGGCTATTAATAGATTTTTTGCTTATTATAATTGCTTCTATAATACTCCTTTGTGCTCTGTTGATTTTAGGAGAAAGATTAGTTAACAGTGAAGGGGCAAGCTTCTTAATTGCAGCTTCTTCTGTTACTATAATTGAGATAGTATTAAAAGTCTTAGGAATTCAAGTAATGCCCAACCTAGTTATTAGTGATTTAGCATGGGTATTAGTCTTGGTATATGCTATAAGTGCCTTTAAGAAAAATAAAAGCTTATAAACTACAAAAGGACTTACTGGGCAATTAGTTTATTGCTCAGCAAGTCCTTTCATATTTCCATTACTAATCAACACTTTTTTAAAACAAAGCAATATAGTAAAAAAATTACCTTCCTTTACCCTTTCTTTTTGTAGGAGGATTTCCTTTTCTAGAACCTTTAGCAGCTTCCTGAAATTTAGGAGGCTTATTAGAAATAAGACAGTTTTTATGGCTACCTATTAAATCTTCCCTGCCAGCCATAATTAAGGCCTTCTTCACTAGATTATAGTTTTTTGGTAATTTGTATTGTAGCAGGGCTCTTTGCATATCCTTTTCCTCTTGGGTTCTAGGAACATAAACCTTTTCTCCAGTCATAGGGTTAAAGCCAGTGTAATACATGGTGGTAGATAGACTGCCTGGGGTAGGATAAAAGTCCTGAACCTGCTCAGGAGTATATCCCATATCCTTTATATAAAGGGCTAGTTCTATAGCAGCCTTTAAATCTGAGCCTGGATGACTAGACATTAGATAAGGAACTAGAAACTGTTTTTTGCCCAGCTTTTTGTTAATATGATAGTATTTATCCACAAATTTATCATAAACTTCTCTGGAGGGCTTACCCATTTGCTTTAGAACCTTGTCGCTGATATGCTCAGGGGCTACCTTCAATTGACCGCTTATATGATGCTGGCATAATTCTTGGAAAAATTCATTGCTTTTATCATAGATTAAATAATCGTATCTAATGCCAGAACGGACAAAAACCTTTTTAATTCCTGGTAGCTTGCGAACTCTTCTAAGTAGGTTTAAATATTCGCTATGATCTATTATAAGATTTTTACAGGGTGCAGGGAAAAGGCATTGCTTGTTTTTACAAGTACCTCTTTCCACTTGAATCTTACAGGCTCTATGCCTAAAGTTAGCAGTAGGGCCACCAATATCGTGAATATATCCTTTAAAATCCTTTAAGCTTGTAAGTAGCTTAGCTTCCTCTACAATGGAATCGGCACTTCTGTTTTGAATTACTCTTCCTTGATGAAAGGTTAAAGCGCAAAAGGAGCAAGAGCCATAACAGCCACGATGACTGGTTATTGAAAATTTAACTTCCTTTAAGGCTGGAATACCGCCTGCTGCTTCATACATTGGATGATATTCCCTTGTGTAGGGGATATTATAAAAGAAATCCATTTCTTCAACGGTAAGAGGACTTTGAGGAGGATTTTGCACTACATATTCAGTGCCGTGCTTTTGCACAATAGTTTTACCCCTGATATCATCCTGCTCAAGTGCTTCTATTTTAAAGGCTTCCCCGTAGGCCTTCTTATCTGTAGCTACTTCCTCATAGGAAGGAATGGCTATATAATCTGATAGGCCTTGGAGGTCCTTAGTTAAGTACATAGTGCCCTTTAAGCTGGTAAGCTTTTTTATATCACTGCCATAGCGTAGTAAATCGCCAATCTGCACTATAGTTCTTTCTCCCATACCATAAACCAATAAATCTGCCCGAGTGTCTAGGAGAATGCTTCTACGAACCTTATCATCCCAATAGTCATAATGGGCAAAGCGCCTAAGGCTAGCTTCTATACCCCCTATGATTATTGGAACATCCTTGTATGCTTCCTTTAGCTTGTTACAATATACAATTAGGGCTCTATCTGGCCTAAAACCTGATTTTCCACCAGGGGAATATAAATCCTCATTTCTTTTACGCTTTGCAGCGGTATAATGGTTCACCATGGAATCTATATTACCAGAGGTAACTAGAAAGGCTTTGTTAGGCTTACCTAGTTTTTTAAAGTCGTCAAGGCTTCTCCAATCTGGCTGGGCAATAATTCCTACTGTAAAGCCTTGTGCTTCTAAAACCCTTCCAATAATAGCAGCCCCAAAGGAAGGATGGTCTACATAGGCATCTCCACTAACCACAATAAAATCTAGGGTGTCAATATTTCTAGCAGCTAAATCTTCTTTATTAACAGGTAAAAAAGTATTAGTTAATCTCATTGGTTAAATCTCCATCCAAATAATTTATAGTTATTCCATTTGATTATAAATTAGATTTAATTTTATATCAATGAAATCTAAAGATTAAAAGGGTAGAGCCCTTTAAAATGAAAAAATATTTATGTAAAGCAACTTATCGTTGCAATTAAGACCTTTTATAATATAATAGAAATAGGAATAAATAAAAAATAACATTTAGTAAAAAAGGCGGTGTATTTTTAATGGATGCTGGCCCTCAGTATCATCGGTTAATTAAAACAGAATATTGATCCAGAGAGAATTATTTGGATTATGCTAAAGCTACGTGAGAGGAGCATCTATTAATTGCTTAGCTTTTCATAAAAATATTCTTTCTGGATCAGAAGGAGGAATATTTTATGAAAAGACTAACTAGTGTATTTCTTAACTCCATCCTTCACACAAAGGTATATGATGAGTTTGATGAAAGTATAGGTAAGCTAGTTGACATTTATGTAACAGCAGAAGAAGGCTATCCTAGAGTAATCGGTTATATGCTGAAAAAAGATGGGGAAATATTTCATTACGAATTTAGAAGCCTTTTTCTATTTCAAGAGGCAAATGGCAAGGTTCTAATCAAGGTTAAGGGAGTTAAAGAAATTATTCCAAGAGCTTATTCCTACCTTTTATCAAAGAATCTTCTTGGCAAGCCAATCGTCGATATTACTGGTAAGAAGGTAGTTCGGGTTAATGATTTGCAGTTGGCAGATATAGCAGGTGAAATGCGAGTGGTTGCAGTTGATTCTGGGATAATGGCTTTAGGTAGAAGATATGGCATAGTAGGATTATTAAATACTATATTTAAACTACTTAAAAAATCTCCCTCCGATAGTATTATTATGTGGGACGATGTAGAGTCTTTAGAAATCATAAACGATAATTTACAAATATCTGTTCCATATAAAAAGCTATCAAAACTACATCCGGCAGACCTAGCAGATATCTTGGAAGAAATGGATTCGGAGCATAGAACCAAGGTTTTAGAAAACTTAGATGAAAATCTAGCAGCAAATACCCTGGAAGAAATAGAACCAAACATTCAGGCAGATATTATCCAAAATATGGATGTAGACAAGGTTGCTGAGGTATTAGATGTAATGCCTAATGATGAAATAGCTGATATGTTGGATGAGGTTGATGAAGAAATTGCTGAAAAATTGCTAGCAAACTTAGAGAAGGATGATGCAGACGAAGTAAGAGAGCTTATGGGATATGAGGAGGAAACTGTAGGAAGTATAATGAATCCTGATTTTATATCCTTTCATGTGAACATAAGTGTAGGTGAAGTTATTGAAATAATTCGAGATTTAAAACCAGATCCAGAAACCTCAAATTATATATATATCACTGATGAAGATGACAAATTAGAAGGCGTTATTTCTTTAATGGATCTTATTTTAGCTAAGTCAGAAACCAATATAAAAGATATTATGAATACTAATATTGTTTATGTTAGTGTTAATGATAGTATAGAGCATACTATAGAACTGGCAGTAAAGTATGATTTAATTGCTGTTCCTGTATTAGATGAGGAAGACAAGCTTTGTGGTATAGCAATTATACATGATATTATAGATGAATATGTATATCATCATAGGAGAAGAAAAAATAGATAAGAAAATTTGGAGATGGTTTTTGCCATCTCTTTTATTATGCATTTTTTTTGGTTACTAGCACAAAATAGATTTAGAAATAGAAAAGGAGGGAGAACTTGATGTTTAGTATCTTTAAAAGAAAAAGAGTAATTTTTATCGCACTAATAACACTAGTAGCCTACATAGTTAGCTCCTTGCTTTTTACTTCTGGGAACATGGAGGTTGATGCAGCTACTTACTCTTATGGTTCTAGAGGTAGCGTAGTAAGAGAAATTCAAACACGACTAAAGCGTTGGGGCTATTATAAAGGAAGTGTTGATGGTATATATGGTTATGCAACGCTAGCAGCGGTGAAGCAATTTCAAAGAAAAAATAAGCTTAGCGTAGATGGTGTGGTTGGAAATAAAACCTTAGCAGCACTTGGAATAAACACTGGTAGTGCTTCTAAAAACACTGCAGCTACAAGTAACACAAATAATCAAAATGTGATGCTATTGGCCAGATTAATTAATGGAGAGGCTAGGGGAGAACCGTATGAAGGTCAGGTGGCTGTTGGAGCTGTAGTATTAAACCGTACAAGGGATCCTAGATTTCCTAATACAATAGCTGGAGTTATATATCAACCAGGTGCCTTTACAGCCATAGTAGACGGTCAAATCCATGCGGAAATCCAGCAAAGCTCAATAAATGCTGCTCGTGACGCCTTGAATGGCTGGGATCCTAGCGGTGGAGCAGTGTTTTACTACAATCCAGCTAAGACAACCAATAAGTGGATTTGGTCCAGACCAGTTTTAAAAGTCATAGGGAAACACAGATTTTGCTCCTAACATAAAGATGTCAATATATATAAAAATCTATAATTACATGTTGACAAATAGCTTAAAAAGCATATAATGTAATTATAAATCAAAGTAAAATGCTCGGAAATACGTTGAAGAAGGAGAGTAGCATAATACGACTTTCCAGAGAGGGAATAGTTTTGCTGGAATATTCCTATTGTTCGGTTATGTGAAGTGCCCTTCGGAGTAGTGTACTGAAATTAAGTAGGGAACACCGGCTGCGCCCGTTATAGCGATAGAGCATACTGTTAGTTATTAACTTGTGCTCGAACGAGTGAGATTCTATATCTAATTAGGGTGGAACCGCGGAGTATGCAACTTCGTCTCTAAAAATGAGGCGAAGTTTTTTAATGGAAGAAAACATACCGTATGAGGGTATGTATGGTGATAACATAAGTATCTTGAATGGGGGTTTTACTTAGAGAGAGTGAAATTAAGCTATTAAAATCTGTCTAGTGACCAGAAGTTGATCCCTTATAAAGCCTTATAAGCCAAAAAACAGCTTCCTAATTGAAAAATCACAAATACAAGGGGTGATCATATGTTTAAGGATATTAAGCAAAATATTCAGGCTGTAAAGCAGAATGATCCTGCTGCAAGAACTAGCTTTGAAATATTTATGCTTTATCCATCAATTCATGCTATTTTATTTCATAGAGTTGCTCATTTTTTATATAAAAAGCATTTATTCTTTTTAGCCAGATTAATTTCTCAGATAAGTAGATTTATCACTGGAATTGAGATACACCCAGGCGCTAAAATAGGTAAGGGCTTATTTATAGATCATGGAATGGGAGTAGTAATTGGAGAAACTGCAGAAATTGGAGATAATGTTACTATCTTTCACGGAGTAACCTTAGGTGGTACAGGTAAAGATAAGGGCAAAAGACATCCAACGGTAGGTAACAATGTAGTTATTGGTGCAGGAGCAAAGATTTTGGGGCCAATAAAAATTGGTGATGGAGCAAAGATAGGAGCTAATGCAGTGGTTCTCAAGGATGTACCAGCTAATGCCACAGCAGTAGGCATTCCAGCTAGAATAATCCTAAGGAGGCCAAAGAATATTATTGCAATCAGTGATTATCAAGGAAAAGTAAGAACCATATACAACGAAATGATTATATAGAAGGGATAGTCCCTTCTATTTTTTTATCTAACTTCTAACTTGTAATTTATAATCCTCAATGGACTTTTTATAAATTAGTAACTATAATAGAGTATAGAATTACAACTGAAAGGTGGAATAACCATGATTTCCTCGAGAACTGCAAAATTGATAGGTTACTTACCTAAGGGAATGCTAAAGTATGTATCTAAAAAGGTTGTAGATAGGTATCTGAATAAATATGCAAATATTACGGTGTTAGGTAAAGATAATATAGAGAATATAAAGGAGCCAGTTATATTTATAGGAAATCATCTCAGCAATTCTGATGGCTTAGTGTTACAGAAGGTTCTTAGAGATAAGAATGTAACCTTTGTAGCAGGGATGAAATTATCAAATAATCCTTTAACTAATATTGGAATGAGTATAGTAAAAAGCATAACCATAAAGCCTAACTCTGCAGATAAAGAGGCTATAAATGCTATTATAAAAACAGTGAAAGCTGGAGAAAGTATATTTATTTTTCCTGAGGGGACTAGAAGCAGAACTGGCAGTATGATAGAGGCGAAAAAAGGTGTAATACTTATAGCTAAAGTTACAAAGGTGCCTGTTATTCCTGTTGGTATCTGGGGAACAGAGAAATTAATGCCCATAAACAAGGAAGGGGATATGGGAGCAGAAAAGTTTTATCATGCAGATGTTTATGTTAGCTTTGGTAAGCCTATAAGCATGCCTGAAAAAAATCCAGATGAGGATAAACAGCAATATAATGACAGGGCCTTGGAGTATTTTATGAAAAGTATTGCTACCTTATTGCCTGAAGAGTATAGAGGGGTATATGGTGATTAGGGTTGTATATAAGATAAAAATTTGAAATTTACTACATAAAAAGACAGTCCAGTAGCACTAGTAAGCTATTGGACTGTCCTTAATTATTTATTTTGCTTTTTCTTTTCTGGAAAAAGCTTTAACAGCAATTTTATAGCTAGATATATAGTAAAGGTTACAAAGAAAATTCCTGCCATTCCCATTCCCATAAGTTTTAAGGACTTTAATAAATTATCTTGTAGCAATTTTAATCCACTCCTTTTCTGCCGTTACAGTATCTTATAGTGCAGGAACTAAGGCTAGAATTAATCCTCCTGCGATTACAGAAGCTACCTGGCCTGCCACATTTGCACCTACAGCGAACATAAGTATGAAGTTTTGGTTATCTTCCTTTTGAGCCATCTTTTGAATAACTCTAGCGGACATAGGGAAAGCAGAAATACCAGCAGCACCAATCATTGGATTAATCTTTTCCTTTCTGAACAGATTAATAAATTTTGCAAAGAGTACTCCGCCTATGGTGTCAAATATGAAGGCTGCTAAGCCTAGGCCTATTATTAACAAGGTATCAACAGTAACGAAACGTTCAGCTTGCATTGTGCTAGCAATAGTGATGCCTAGCAATATAGTTATTATGTTTACAAGCTCATTTTGTGCTGTGGAGGACAATCTTTCTAAAACACCGCATTCTCTAATTAGGTTACCAAACATTAGGAAGCCTATTAAAGCTACAGAATCAGGAGATATAAGACCAGCTATAATAGTAATTATTATTGGGAAAAGGATTCTAGTAGTTTTAGATACATCAGCAGCCTTGTATTTCATTCTAATTTGTCTTTCCTTTTTTGTGGTAACTAGTTTAATAGCAAAGGGCTGAATAACAGGCACTAGGGCCATATATGAGTATGCTGCCACAGTGATTTGCGGTAAATATTTAGAAGCAAATTTAGTTGCCACAAATATAGATGTAGGACCATCGGCAGCGCCTATGATTCCAATAGAAGCTGCGTCCAATATATTAAAACCTAAAAGGCTGGCTAAAGCTATGGTAAAGAATATACCAAATTGGGCAGCAGCGCCAAACAAAAGCATGAATGGGTTTTGAAGTAGGGGTCCAAAGTCAATCATGGCTCCGATGCCAATAAAAATTAGTAAAGGAAAGAGCTCACCGTTGGCGATTCCAGAATTAAAAAGTACGCTTAGAGGTCCGTGTTCCCCTAGAACTCCTGTAAAGGGGATGTTTACAAGTATAGCCCCAAAGCCCATAGGAAGTAATAGTGAGGGTTCAAAGTCTTTGGCTATAGCTAGGTAAATTAGTAAAGCCCCAATAGCCCACATAACTAGCATTTGCCAAGTTGTTGAAGTGATTCCTTTAATTAAAACGTCCATTTTTTCGTCCTCCTTGGTTAGTAATCCTTGCTATATTATTTCACTTTTATGTCCATTACATAAATGTTAAAAAATTAACAAAGTTTACTTTTTAAAAAAATTAATTTATATATGTAAAGGAAGGGTAAACATCGTTATGCACTGGATTAAAATCTTAGGAAAATCCCCTTTAAAAGGCTCTAGTTCTATTCTATAATAATAGAAAATGGTTGTCAAAATATTAATAATACATAGGAGGAATAATGAGAATTAAGAAATTAAATAGAGAAATCCTAGATATACTATATGAGATGTATCCTGATGCTCACTGTGAATTAGAGCATGAGACTCCTTTTCAACTTTTAATAGCTACTGTATTGTCAGCCCAGACAACAGATAAAAAGGTTAATCAGGTTACTAGAAAGCTATTTAGCAAATATAAGAATCCCCAAGATTTTGCAGCTTTAGATTATGGGGATTTAGAAAAAGAAATAAAAGAAATAGGATTATTCAGAAATAAAGCTAAAAATATAGTAAATTTAAGCAGGGACCTGATAGCAAAGTTTAATGGAGAAGTGCCTAGAACCCATGAGGAATTGATGAGTTTACCTGGAGTAGGCAGAAAGACCGCCAATGTGGTTTTAAGCAATGCTTATGGAATTCCTGCCCTAGCAGTGGATACCCATGTTTTTAGAGTATCAAATAGAATTGGACTGGCTACTGCTTCAAATGTAGAAGAAACAGAAAAGCAGCTTACTAAGGAAATACCAAAGGATGAATGGATAAAAGCTCACCATTCTCTAATTTTTCATGGCAGAAGAATTTGTAAGGCACAAAATCCTAATTGCGCTCAATGTGCCCTTGCTTCTAGGTGCAGGGAATATAAGAAAAATAACAAGAAATGAAAGGGAAGGATATTTGCTATCCCGTTAAGGAATATTGTAATTCATAGGCAGTTATCATATTATATAATTATACTCTTAAATTCAATGTGTAATGAGGTGCGTTATGATAAAAGGAATATCTGCTTCCTGGGGATATGCCATAGGTACTGTATTTATAAAGGAAGAACTTAAGTTAAATTTAGATACTAAGCGTTCTTTGAATATTGAAAATGAAAAGAAAAAGCTATTTAATGCTATAAAAATATCTAAAGGGCAAATTAGAGAGCTGAGGGAAAAGGTAGAAAAAGAAATTGGAGAAGAGGAAGCACGGGTTTTTGATAGTCATTATATGCTGTTAGAGGATCCAGAATTTCTTGTAGCAGTAGAAAAGGAAATGGTGGAGTTTGGGAAGCCTGCGGAAAACGCAGTAAATGACGTAATTAATAGCTACATAGATACTATGTCTAAGCTAGAGGATGAATATTTAAAGGAAAGAGTGGCAGACATTAAAGATGTGGGCAGAAGACTTATAATGAATATTACTGGAAACGTGTCCAAATCCTTTTCTAACTTAAAGGAAAATACTGTAGTAGTGGCTCATGACTTAACACCTTCTGATACTGCTCAGCTTGACAAGGAAAATGTTATTGCCTTTTTAACAGAAGTAGGTGGATTAACTTCTCATACTGCAATTATGGCAAGAGCTTTGGAAATCCCAGCAGTTGTTGGCTTGAATGATATTGTTTATAAGCTTAGAAATGGTGATAGGGTTGTAGTAGATGGTGTCCATGGAATAGTTATAGTAAATCCTGAGGATGATATTATAGAATTCTATAAGGAAAAAATTAAAGAGTTTGAAATAGGAAAAAGAAAGCTTAAAGAATTAAAAAATAAGGTAATAATAGATTCAAAAGGGAAGCATATAGAAATATCTGCTAACATAGGCTCTACAGAAGAAATGGATAAGGTTCTTGAATATGGCGCTGATGGTATTGGACTATTTAGGACAGAATTCTTATACATGGATAGGGACTCTGTGCCTAGTGAGGAAGAGCAGTTTGAAGCGTACAAAAAAGTTCTTGTAAAAATGGAAAACAAACCAGTGGTAATAAGAACCCTAGATATAGGTGGGGATAAGAGCATACCTTACATAAAAACTCCAGAAGAGATGAATCCTTTCCTTGGATATAGAGCTATTAGACTATGTCTAGATCGGAAGGATTTATTTAAGACTCAGCTTAGGGCACTTTTAAGAGCCTCTATTTATGGAAATCTAAAGATTATGTTTCCTATGATTAGCACACCAGAGGAGTTTGAAAAAGCTAAGGAAGTGCTGCAAGAATGTATGAAGGAGCTAAGGCAAGAGGGCATTGAGTTTAATGAAAATATACCTTTAGGTATAATGATAGAAGTACCTTCCGCCGCCATCCGGGCCGATGAGTTTGCTAAACTAGTTGACTTTTTCAGCATAGGAACCAATGATTTGATACAATATACCTTAGCGGTAGATAGAACTAACGAAAAGATTTCTCATCTATACAATACCATGGACCCAGCAGTATTAAGACTTATTAAGTTTACTATAGATGCTGCCCATAAGGAAGGTAAGTGCTGTGGTATGTGTGGTGAGATGGCTGCTGATGAAAAAGCTATTCCTATATTGTTGGAATATGGGCTAGATGAGTTTTCAATGAATCCAGCATCTATTTTAAGAACCAAGCAAGTAATTCTTGACCATATTAATTTAATGAAATAAATATCTTATACTAAAAATTAGAGAAATAAATGGAGGGTAAAAATGAAGATTGGAGTAATTATGGGAGGAATATCTTCAGAAAGAGATATTTCCCTAAATACTGGTAAGGAAATAATGGCTAATTTAGATAAGGAAATGTATGAGGTTGTGCCCATTGTAATAGATAAAAAAGAAGATATATTTTCCAAGGCAAAGGACATAGATTTTGCTCTACTAGCCTTACATGGCAAGTTTGGAGAAGATGGAACTGTTCAAGCGGTGCTTCAAACAATGGATATTCCTTATTCTGGCTGTAGCCCTTTAAGTAGTGCTGTTTGCATGGATAAGGATATGACTAAAAAGGTGCTTAAGGCTTCTGGTATCAATACTGCTAAATGGGTAATGGTTAATAAAGGAGAAGAGATAGATTATGAAGCTATTGAAAGTATTGGATATCCTTTAGTGGTAAAGCCTAATAGTGGAGGATCTTCTGTAGCTACTGGCATTGTATACAATAAGGAAGAATTAGCAAATCTTGTTAATGAGGCCTTAAAGTATGATGATGAAGTAATGGTTGAACAATATATCAAAGGTGAGGAAATAACCTGTTGTATATTAGATGGTAAGGTACTGCCTACTATTGCTATCAGGCCTAAAAACAACTTTTTTGATTTTACATCAAAATATACTGATGGTGGCGCAGAAGAAGTTGTTGTGGAGCTTAAGCCAGATTTGCAAAAGAAGGTTAATGAAATGGCTTTAGCTTGCTGGAGAAGCTTAAAATGTAGTGTTTATGCTAGAGTAGATATGCTTATTAGAGAGGATGAACCTTTTGTTTTAGAAGCAAATACTCTTCCGGGAATGACTAAAAATAGCTTATTCCCTAAGAGTGCTGCAGCGGTTGGTATGACTTTTGCTCAATTATTAGATAAGATAATAGAGCTATCCTTAAAGGAAAGAGCACTATAAAATTTAAAGTAAAGTGGTGAAACTATGAAAATTGAGGAACTAGGGCTTGTAGAGTGGAACGCTGAAGCATATAAATCCTTTATTGAGCTATTGAAGTCATATTCAGACGAAGCCTATGGGAAGTTTAATTCCAAGATTATACCAGATATAGGCTTTAGCTATTCTGTAAGGATGCCTGTTCTTAGAAAAATTGCTAAGCAGCTAGAAAAAAATAAGGACTTAGAGAGCTTTTACAATTTTGTTTCTGCAGGTAGCTCCTATGAAGAAAAGCTCCTTCAAGGTATGTTAATGCCCAAAATGAATTTTAAAAGCTTTTCTGATATGATTAGTAGCATAGATTACTATATTAAGAAAATAAATAATTGGGCTCTTTGTGATTGCTTTGTTTCTAACATTCAAAAACTAGTGGAAGGGAGTAAGGAAGAATTTCTTGCTGTGATTCCAAAGTATATAAAAAGCCCTGAGCCCTGGCCTGCAAGATTTGCTTTAGTTACCTTAAACAGTTATTATACAGAGGAAGCTTATTTAGATTTTATATTTGATGCCATTCAAGCCTTAGTAAATCACGAGTATTATGTCAATATGGGTGTAGCTTGGCTAATAAGTACCTGCTACTTAGTCAATAAGGAAAAGACAAAGTGCTTTATTCAATCAGGAAAAATGGATGATTGGTGTATAAATAAATCCATTCAAAAGATTGTGGAATCATTGAGGGTATCCAAAGAGGAGAAAGAGGAGCTTAAGAAACAAAGACGGAAAAAAAGGTAGGAATATAATAAAAGGTATATAGGACATTCTTAGTAGAAATACAGAGAATGTCCTTTTTGCTTTTGAGAAACTGGTAGTATTTATAAAAAACTATGAATTATTATAACTATGCTGTATAATTAAGTAAAAAAAAGAAGTGAAGGCTAAATTATGTTAGATATAATAATTGTTGAGGATAACAAAGAAATTGCAACCCTCTTAAGGGATTTTTTAAGAAAGGAAAATTATATAATTAGTGTTGCTGAAAACGGTGAGAAGGCCCTGGCTTTATTTGAGAAATATGGTGCAAAGCTTATTATTTTAGATATAATGCTTCCTGGATTAGATGGATATTCTGTTTGTGCTAAAATAAGAGAAAGTTCCAATGCCCATATATTGATTGTTAGTGCTAAGACAGAGAAGGAGGATAAGCTAAAAGGGTTGAATTTAGGAGCGGATGACTATATAGAAAAGCCATATGATATTGATATTTTGCTAGCTAAAATCAAGGGAATCTTTAAAAGAAAGTATGGGTTAGACGAAATAGTAGAGGGCAATATAAAATTAAATACCGTTACCAATCGGCTTTATGTAGATGGCAAGGAGCTAGCTGTTACGGTGAAGGAGTTTGAACTATTGCGACTACTGATAGAAAATAAAGGTGTAACACTGAAGAAGGAATACTTATTCAACACTATATGGGGAAGCGACAGCGAATCGGAAATGCAAACTCTAACTGTTCATATAAAATGGCTTCGACAGAAAATTGAAAAGGACCCAAAGCATCCAAAGCACATTATTACAGAGTGGGGAGTAGGATATAGATTTGAATAATTATAAAAAATTCACTATCGCAATTATAATATTTGAACTGCTTCTTATTTTAGGAGCCAATGTGTTAATTCATAGAACAGTTAAAGAGGAAAGCCACAGAAGCTACCTTGTAGAAATTCAGAGAGCTGTAAATGAAATGAAAAGTGGGAAAAGTGTACAAGATATTAGCCTTGATAAATACAAATCAATTGTAAGAATATCTGAGTTTAAGGCTAATCAATTTTGTAATAATGATTATAGAGTAGAAGAGGTTAACGGGCTTTTATACCGATTTGAATATACACAAATTAAGAACACAAGACCAATTTGGGTGGTTAATGGTATTCTTGCTACCTTTTTCTTAAGCACTGTGGTAATTGTAGTATATATTGGTAAAAAGGTTATTTACCCCTTTCATTCTATGAATTATCTGGTAGAGGAACTGGCGAAGGGGAATTTATCCGTTCCGATAAAGGAAGAAAAGAGTAAGTTTTTTGGTAGGTTTCTTTGGAGTGTAGATATGCTTAGAGAAAAATTAGAGCAAGATAAGCTTAGAGAGATGGAATTTGTGAAAGAAAAGAAGACCTTAATACTTTCCCTATCCCATGATATAAAAACGCCTCTTGCTACCATTGATTTGTATACAAAGGCTCTCTTACAGAATTTATATAGTACAGAGGAAAAAAGACTGGAAGTGGTGAAAGGCATTGAGAAAAATGCAGAAGATATTAAGAAATATGTAAATGAAATTTCTAAGGCGTCAAGAGAAGATTTTTTAAGGTTTGAGATTGATAATAAAGAATTTTATCTAAGTGAATTAATGAAAGCCATAGAAAAATATTATACAGAAAAAATGATAAATAATTTTACTAAGTTTATCATTGATAAAGTGGATGATTGCTTAATATATGGAGATTTAGATCGTTCAATTGAAGTGCTGCAGAATATTATAGAAAATGCTATAAAGTATGGGGGCGGAGAAAAAATACACATTACTTTTGCAGATGAAGAGGAATGTAAGCTGGTTACTGTTACGAATACAGGCTGCAGTCTTCCTAATGAGGAGCTAAACCATATTTTTGATTCCTTCTATAGAGGGAGTAACAGCGAAAAGGTGAAGGGTAGTGGCCTAGGACTATACATTTGCAAAGAAATTCTTCATAGAATGGATGGAGATATATTTGCAAAAATATCTGGTAATAACTTTAAGGTAACGGTTGTGTTTAGAAAGATGTAGTGTGGAATTCATGCTACATCTTTTTATACTGTTATGCCCTAAATAGGATTTAAGGATTATTTAATATTTTTTGCAGTATAGTAAAGATAACAAAAGGACGAAGGGGGAACATTATGTATCTGAATATCTTAAAAAGAGATTTAAAAAGAAAAAAGACAATGAATATTATTTTGCTTCTATTTACTATACTTGCATCTATATTCGTTGCTAGCGGACTTAGCAATGTGGTCACTATTATGAATGGTACCGATTATTTTTTGGATAAGGCTGGTATAGGGGATTACGTGGTAATTACTCAGAATGGTAATGGAGGGGTGCTAGATTTATTAAAGGAATCAAAAAATGTTGAGAATTATAGGATGGAAAATTGCTATTGGGCAACAAAGGATAATATAAAAATTAATAATAGTTCTCTAAAAAATGAAAATAATACTTTAGTTATCCAGTCCATTGCTAATAAAGGGATTAGGTATTTTTTACCGGATAATAGTGAGCTTACTGAGATAAATAAAGGGGAGATATATGTACCAGCATCATTTTTAGAGAAAAATGCTGTTAAAATCGGTGACAAGCTACAGATTAATTTACAGGATCTTAATGTAGAGGTCACAATAGCTGGGGAGTTTAAGGATGCCCTATTAGGCTCTGATATGATGAAAAGCACAAGGCTTATCATTAGCGAAGAGGATTATAAGGTATTTGATCAAAACGAGAAAATGAAGCCATACCAAGGATGCCTTTATTATATAGACACAAATAACGAAAAGGAGCTTACCTCTGAATTGGCTCAGTTATCCAATATCTTATTTAACAGTGGACGTTCTACCATAAAGCTTAGCTATGTTATGGAAATGATAGTAGCTATGATTGTGTTGGTATTAAGTATATGCTTGATTATTGTTGCCTTTGTTATTTTAAAATTTGTCATAACCTTTTCTATAATTGAAGAGTTTCGAGAAATAGGGGTTATGAAGGCTATAGGTATAGGAAATAGAAAAATAAGAAGCTTATACATTATAAAGTATTTCTTTATTGCAATTGTGGGGGGGATTATAGGTTTTATTATAAGTATCCCTTTTGGAAGTATGCTAATCAAGTCTGTTTCCCAAAAGATGGTGCTAGGAAATGATAGTGGAATAATGCTTAATATAATCGGTTCCTTAATAGTTATTGGGCTTATGGTAGGCTTCACCTATTTATGTACAAGTAAAGTGAAAAAATTCTCACCAGTGGATGCTATTAGGAATGGAGAAACAGGGGAGAGATATAAGAAAAAGAGCCTGTATTCACTATCTAAGGCCCACACCAACCCTGCTATGTATATGGCAATAAACGATGTGTTAAGCTCTCATAAAAGATTTATCACAATAATATTATCCTTTTTCTTGAGCTCCGTCTTTGTATTTGGCCTTGTCCTTGTTGTTGATACTATGAAAAGTAAAAATCTTATAACGGTATTTGGAAAGGAGTCAGATATATACATTACTGATTCAAAAATAATGAATATAGAGCTGTTGGGACAAGAAGGAAATGAGAATCTAGAAGAAAAGTATAAAGAAATAGAAAAGGATTTAGCAGACAATGGGATGCCAGGGCAGGTCAGCATGGAGGTATGGTTCAAATACAATTGTTATGTGGATTCAAAATTCTATGCTCTGACATTTCAGCAAAATACAAAGAGTAAAGCTTCTGATTATGAATATATAGAAGGCTTTGCCCCTGAAAAAGTAAATGAAATAGCAATTACACCTCAGATATCAAATAAGATTGGTGCAAAAATCGGGGATATTATAACCATAGATTTTGGTGTAGAAAAGATGGACTGTATGGTTGTGGGATACTTTCAATCAATGAATCAAATAGGTGAGGTCATAAGACTGCACGAGGATGCTCCAACTTCTATGGAACATGCAATTGCCATGATGGCTTTTCAGATTGACTTTGATGACAATCCAAATGAGAAGGAGATAAATAAGCGTATTGAAAGGATTAAAGAATTATATGCTATTGAGGAAGTGTATGATGCTGCAGGTTATTGCACTAATACTGTGGGCGTAATTGGCACACTAGAGGCGGTAGGTTTGCTACTTTTGATTATAACCTGTATTGTGGTTGTTCTGGTTACTGTTCTTATGGAGAGAAGCTTTATATCAGATGAAACAGGCAAGATTGCCTTACTAAAAGCCCTAGGCTTTAAGGATAGGTTTATACTTAAATGGCATATATATAGATTTATGCTGGTGGGAATCCTGGCAGAAATTTTAGCAGTAGCTCTGACAGTGCCTATCACTAAATTATGGTGTGATCCCATATGGAGAATGATGGGAGCGTTAAAGATTAAGTATTGCTTTAATCCGCTATGCTTATTAGTTATCTATCCAGGGATTATCTTGATTATTACCTTTGCCGCAGTAACCATAACTGCTCTTTACACAAAGAAAATAAGTAGCAGGGATATGGGAAATATTGAATAAATAGGGGGATGAATATGGCAAATATATTAGAAGTTAAGGATTTATGTAAAACTTATGTAGTAAATAAAAGACAGAATAATGTTCTAAAAAATGTGAGCTTTGAGATAGAGGCTGGAGATATGGTAGCTATCATGGGACCTTCTGGCTCTGGAAAATCTACCTTGTTATATACTGTGTCGGGGATGGATACCCCTACCAGTGGAAGAGTTTTATTCGATGGTCGAGATTTAACAAGTCTTAAAGCAAATGAATTAGCCTCTGTGAGACTAAATGATATGGGCTTTATATTCCAACAGATGTATATGGTTAAAAATCTTACTATATTAGATAATATACTTCTGCCTGCTATGGAAGGTAAAAAGGAAAATGAAAGTAGAAAAGACAAGGTTAATAGAGCCAAGGAACTTATGAGGAAATTATCAATCATAGATATAGCAGATAATGATATAAATGAGGTTTCAGGAGGACAATTACAAAGAGCCTGTATATGCAGAAGCATGATTAATAAACCTAAGCTGTTATTTGCAGATGAGCCTACAGGAGCTTTAAATAGAGCAGCCTCTGCTGAGGTGATGGATGAGCTAGTTAAGCTAAATCAGGAAGGAACTACTATAATGATGGTTACTCATGATGCTAAGGTTGCAGCAAAATGTAAAAGAGTATTATATTTTGTAGATGGTAATATAAAGGGAGAATATGTTGCACCAGTTGATGAAGAACTTAGCTTAGCAGATAAAGAAAGAAGACTGAATAACTGGCTTATGGACCTGGGATGGTAAACATTATAAATACTTTTCACTGATGGTGGTAGGCCATCAGTTTTTTTATTTTATGTAATAAAGAAGAGGGAAATTACGGATAATATATACAAGGTATCATAATTTTAATCTAGTCGTAAGGTGATATATCAATCTTTTGCTATAATGCCTGTATAAAATTCAAAATTAATATATAGGTGGTGACAAAATGAAAAAAGGAAGACGTATAGTTGGATTTTTAGCACTATTTATTTTTCTTATCACATTAGCTTTAGGGGTTATTTATTATTATGTAAAGTCTTGGGATAATAAAATATATCCTAACATCTATGTGGAAAATATTGATGTTTCAGGATTGTCACTAGATGAAGCACAGGACTTATTAATAAGTAATTATAATAACTTTTCCTCAGAAAAAATTACAGCAGTATATGATAATCAAGAGTATCCCATTACCTTTAAGGATATGAATATTCAGATAGATGTAAAAAAGACTGTTAATAAGGCTTTTAAATATGGAAAGGATAAGAATCTTATAAATAAATACATTGAGCTAATAAGTAAGAAAAAGAAGGAATATAATTTAGAATTTACATATGATCAAAATGCAGTGAGAGAATTTGTTCAAAAAGTAAAAAAGGCTGTGGATAGACCACCTAAAAATGCTACCATTAGAATTGAAAATGATACTCCTGTTGTTGTAAAGGAAGAGGAGGGTAGGACCGTTGATGCAGATCTTCTTTATAAGGATATTATAGACAAGATAAATAAATATGGAATTGGTGAAAAGAAGGTTGTTATCACAGTTAAAAATGAAGAGCCTACAATAAAGGCAGAAGCTTTGAAAGATGTGAACTATAAGGTTTCTAGTGCCACTACTTATTTTTCAACAGAAACTAAAGGAAGGGCAGATAATATAGCCTTGGCAGCAAGTAAATTAAATGGTAAAATCATAATGCCAGGTGAGGTGTTTAGTTTTAATAAGGAAACTGGAGAAAGAACCTTAGCTAATGGGTTTAAGGGAGCTCCAGTTATAGTTAATAGTAGGCTTGTTGATGGAGTGGCTGGAGGGGTTTGTCAGGTTTCTACTACCTTGTATAATGCAGTTATAAAGCTAGGTATTAAGTCAATTAGTAGAAGGAATCATTCTTTAGCGCCGGCCTATATTGAACCAGGATTTGATGCCACAGTTTCCGAAAGCATAGATTATAAATTTAAAAACACTTCAAAGTATCCTTTATATCTTGAAAGTATAGCAGGTAAAGGAAAAATCACATTTAATATATATTCCAATAAATCTCTTACAGAAATCCAATATAAGCTTTATACAGAGATTTTAGAGGTAGAAGAACCTAAAATATACTACAATACCGTAGATTCTTTACCTAGCGGTGCAATAAAAAAAGTTCAAGCGCCTGTAAAGGGGTATAAAGTTAAGGTATATCTTATAGGTTATAAAAATGGCAAGGAGATCTCACGAGAACTAATATCTAAGGATAATTATGAAAAGGTTGATGGAATTTACAATATTGGCTTGTAAATTCTTGGACGAATCTTTTTTTATATCGTATATAGTTTTGGTGAGATTAGGATGTGGGCGAGAGGAGAAAATGTATGGAGAAGAAGAAAAAAATTAAACTCATTATAATACTATCCGTAATTGCGGTACTTATCATGGCTGGAAGTGCCGCATATACAGGATACGTATATGGAAAAGCTGCTAATTGGGACAATCTTATTTATCCCAATGTCACAGTGAGAGATTTGAATATTGGTGGAAAAACAAAAGAGCAAGCTAAAGCACTACTAAAAGAAAAATTCCAAGATTCACTAGACCAGAAGAAAATAAATATAAAATATCAAGATAAGACCTATACCATAGAATATACTAAACTAAATGCCCGTTACGATATAGACAAGGTTCTAGAGGAAGCTTTTAACTATGGTAAGGATGGTTCTATCTTTAAGAAAAATAAGCTTATCAAAAATGGGACAGGCATTAATCTGGACTTGGAATTTGATTACGATGAAAAGCATATTGCAGATGTTATAGCTACAATGGAGCAGGATATAAATAAAGAACCGATAAATGGTAAGCTAGAAATGATATCTAGTGGAAAGTTTAATGTTATTGCTGATAAAAAAGGGTACAAGCTTCAATCGGACCAGCTAAAAAACACTATAATAAATAATATAAATGATCAGGTTGATGCTGAAATAACTATAAATGCTCCAGTGGAGACACTCACTGCAAAGATAACAGCAGAGGAACTGGATAAGGTTGATAGCTTAATATCTTCCTTTTCCACCAGTTTTACAACATCAGCTGCTGGGAGAATTAATAACATTGAATTAGCTACCAAAGCAATTAACGGTCTTTTGCTAATGCCAGGAGACACCTTTAGCTTTAATGAGGTGGTTGGAGAGAGAACCAAGGAAAGAGGCTATAAAGAAGCAGGTGTTATAATTAATAACAGAATAGAATCTGGATTAGGTGGAGGCATATGTCAAGTATCCTCAACCCTATATAATGCTATATTAAAATCTAACATAAACTCTACAGAAAGGTACCCTCATTCTCTTCCTTCTTCCTATGTGGATTTAGGTAGGGATGCAACAGTAGACTGGGGCAACTTAGATTACAAGTTTACAAACACCTTAGAGTATCCAATTTATATTGAGGGCTATACTAAAAATAAGGTATTATATTTTAATATATATTCTAATAAATCACTTACAAACAGAAGATATGAGATAGTTAACCATGTGTATGAAACGGTAAAGGCTACAACGAAAACTGTCCAGGATTCAACCATGCCAGCAGGATCAAAAAAAATTGTGCAGCAGGCTCAAACTGGATATAAGGTTAAGGTTTATAGAAATACTTACGATGAGAACAATAAGCTGATAAAACAAGAGTTGATTTCTGATGATTATTACAAACCTGTACAAGGCATAGTAAAGGTTGGAACTAAAAAAAGTAATTAAGAGCAAACAGGCAATCCTATGAGATTGTCTGTTTTTTTACTCTGTAGGGAATTATATTTTATAAATGTCCATGATTAAAACTTATAGCTTATGGTTCAAAATACATAATATGATAAAAATATATAAGAAAAAGGAAAAATATGATATAATAATAGAAGTGTTTTGTAATTTGGACAAAGGAGAGAGAATTTTATGAAGGATACAAAAGTAATTATTCAAGAAATTTTATCTAATGTTGAAAAGGTAATCATAGGTAAGAGAGAACCTATTTTGGATATAATGAAAGGAATTATAGCTGGAGGCCATATACTCATAGAAGATGTACCAGGAGTAGGAAAGACAACATTAGTTAAGGCTTTAGCTAAATCCTTAAACCTAACATATAGTAGAATTCAATTTACTCCAGACTTGTTACCATCAGACATAACAGGTATATCAATATTTAATCAAAAGGAGATGCAATTTGAGTTTAGAAAAGGACCTATTTTTGCTAACATAGTATTAGCAGACGAAATAAACAGAACTGCTCCTAAAACTCAGTCAGCCTTGCTGGAGGTTATGGAGGAAAATCAGGTTTCAGAAAGTGTACATACTTATAAATTAGACCAGCCTTTTTTTGTTTTAGCTACTCAAAATCCAATAGAATATGAAGGAACCTATACTTTGCCAGAGGCGCAGCTAGACAGATTTATGATAAAAGTAACCATAGGTTATCCAGATAAGGCTTCAGAGGTTCAGATCTTGGATTTGTATAAGGAGAGAAAGCCTTTGGAGGAACTAGAACCTATAGCAGATGCTCAGGATATTATTGACTTACAAAGGGCTTGTAGAGAGGTAACAGTGGTTCCGGAAATTAATCAATACATAGTTAATTTAGCAGAAGCCACTAGAAACTCTAGACTGTTAAACTTAGGTATGAGTACTAGAGCAGCCTTGTCCCTTCAAAAAATTGCCCAGGCCTCTGCCCTAATTAACGGAAGAAATTATGTTATTCCTGATGATGTAAAAAACAATGTTGCCTTGGTTCTTTCACATAGATTAACACTTTCCTCAGAAGCTAGAGCAAATAATTTTACCATTGAAAAAATAATCGACAACCTACTACAGTACGTTCCTGCCCCAAAGGTGAACTGATATGCTTCGAATTAATATTAAATATATAATAATATTGCTATTCTGTTTTGCCTTAGCTTTTATAGAAGGAGGACCCCTGTTTTATAGAGTTTTTTATTCAGTGGCGGCAATATTGTTAATTTCTATTATAGTAATTGTTAGCAATCGAAAAAATTTAGTCTTGGATTTGCTGTTTACTAGTAATAGATATAGCGCTGGAGATAAAATTAGCTTTACCATTGTTTTAAAAAATAAGGGCTGGCTTCCGGTTCCCTATTTGATTGTCAATAATTCTACCTTAAAAAATTTTAGCCCCAGATATAATGGTGATGCGGTCTACATAGGCAGCAGAAAAACTAAAAATTTGAAATATGAGGTTCGTTTTAAGGTTAGAGGTATATATAATTTCGGCCATACAGAGCTTTGCTTTAGAGATACTGCTTCAATTATTGGAAGCAATAAGATATATGAAAATAAAGTGTTTATTCAGGTTTATCCTAAGATTGTGAACATTCCAGCAGATTTATTTAAAGGAGTCAATTTGTTTAACAATTATAAAATGCATAGCTCTGGTGTTGAGGAGCCTTATGTTATAAAAGATAATAGGAAATATAAAGAGGGAGATAATCTAAATAAGATAAACTGGAAGGTTAGCGCTAAATATAATGAACTCTATGTAAAGAACAATGAAATTTTTATTGGAGAAGAATTTAATTTTTTCCTAGATATGGACTGTGAAAATTATAAATATGATATAAATGGCATCAGCGAGGAAAAGCTAATAGATTTTTCTGCATCATTGGTATATTCCTTAATTAAGAAAAGAGTCTTTTCAAATCTCTATATTAATGCTGCAAGTCCTAGAACCTTTCATGTTAGAGATAACAAGGATTTTGCACAGCTAATGGATTATTTTTTAGTTACTAAGAGCGATAGTAATGAAGCTTTCTCTAACTATATAAAAAGATGTAAGAACACAATTATAACAATGAGCAATGTAGCCTTTATAACTTCTAGAGTGGATCGTGACTTATATGAATGTGTTTTAGAGCTAGAGTCAAGAAAGAAGAGTATATATATCTTCTATAATCAGGCTCATAATGATGATGTAGAAAATATAACTAAGCTCACTAATTTAGGGGTTAAAGTGGTTAACATTAATAAATTTGTATAGATATCAATCATTCCTGTAAAACTCCATAACTAAGTTTGCTATTTAGTGATTTTGATGAAAAATATGGCTGTTGGATATCTAAAAAAGGATGTGATTTAATGGAGTGGTTTAAACAACATATAACAGGTATATTTATACACTATATAAATATACTTTTTATGTTCGTTCTAATGGCTACCTGCTATCAAATAGACGATTTTAATTATTTCTACATAACCTTGCTTTATATAGGCTTTATTATGGTGTACTTATTTTTCACTGGGGTTTTAAATACTGCCTTGAAGAAATTTATATTTGTACTGTTATCATTAGTTGCCCTTGTGATTTTGGCTTTTATCTTTAAAGCATCCATAATTGATTTTTTTTATAGAGACTTAGTAGAAAATATAATAATTATTAACGATAAGTTATATAATAACCAGATTACTTTCTTTTACTTGTTTAAACCAACTATAACCGTTGTATTACCATTGATTTTAATAATTTTATTTATTCTTTACGAGCATAGAATAACGGAAGGAATACTAATATTAACATTTTCTGAAATGATCTTTTTTTGGTATTTAGAATATAAAAGTGAAGTAAGATCTATGTTACTACCCTTTGCCATTATTTCTGTAATGACCTATATGCTTAACAACTATAAAAAGACCCAAAGTTTGTTTCAAAAAAAGGGAATATATTCAACTATTAATGGTGGAAAATTATTTGTAAATATTATCATATGTAGTATTATAGCTAGTATTATAGCTTTACCTTTACCACAAGAAATAGAGGGGAAGGATAGTATATCTATTCTAAAAGCTATAGATGGTAAGGGGAAGGGTTCTAAAGGTTTAATTAATATAGAAACTGCAGCTAAAGGAGCGTTTGGTATAGGTCAAACTGGTTATTCAAGCACTGAAAAAAGATTAGGGGGACCTTTGCAATTAAATAACAGCTTAGCCTTTAAAGTTAAGAGTGAAAAGAGTTATTATTTAAAAGGTCATGTAAAGAATGAATATACAGGATATTCATGGAGAAATACCGTTGATGACTTAGAAGAGTTAAATTCAAAGATTATGCTTGAAGCGGAAAAAGCTAGGAAGAGTAATCCTAATATGAGTCTTTTTCCCACTACCGAACTTAAGGAGATTACTATTTATCCTGTAGGCTTGAGAACAACCTCTTTTATGGTGCCGATGTACACAAATAATATTAAATACCATAAGGAAGGCATAATTGTGGGAGAAGATAGGGCTGTATTTTTAATGAGCTCTAATATTGATAAAGAGTATACTGTGGAATTCTATGATGTAGACTACACTGATATTAATCAGGATTATTACGGAATGTATTATGTACAGGATAAGGACTATGTAAAGTATTTACAGCTACCAGAGGGTATTACTGAAAGAACTGTAGATTTAGTATATGACCTAGTAATGGATTGTAGTAACAATGCTGAAAAGGCTAAAAAGATAAGAGATTATTTATCAGAGAACTATACTTACACCTTAAATGCTTCTGTTTTACCAGAGGGAAAGGACTTTGTTGATTATTTCTTATTTGAAGATCCAAAGGGTTATTGTGTTCATTTTGCTACTTCTTTAGCCATTATGTATAGAATAGCTGGTATACCAGCAAGATTTGTAGAAGGCTATAAGATGAATGACGCCTTATTAAAGGATGGAGTATATAATGTTACCAATGATACTGCTCATGCTTGGGTTGAGTATCTTGTCACAGATGACTTATGGGCAATCAGTGATTGCGCGCCTACTGCCTTTGAAGAAAACCTACAACCAGTGGTAGAGGAGCCAAAGGAAGAAACACCTAAACCTGACCCTGATCCCCAAACTAATAAACCAGAGAATACTCCTAATACTTCCAATAACAATAGTAAAAATGAGTCCAAAAGCAATACCATTAAGCTAAAGGTAAAGTCCAATAGTTTATTTATCGTTGCTACAGTATTAGTTTTAATTCTTATAGGCTTATGTATAGGAATTTCAACTAATAGGACAAGAAAAATACTAAGCAGCGAAAGCTCAATTCCTTTATATAATTATATTTTAAAAAGGTTGAAGCGTTATAAAATAAAGAAGGATCCAGCTTTAACGGATAAGGAATTTGCTGAGCGACAAGAAAAGGAATTGCAGGAAATATTGCTACCTTTAACTAAATTGGTATATGATGAATTTTATGGAGGTAGAAAGAATATAAAATTTGATAAATTTAATACTTACTATAATTTTGAGCAATATTTAAAGCAAAAAGAAAATAATTTGAAGTACTATTTGAAAAAATTATTTTAGAGTTATTTAATTTTTTTTAAGGCTGTGCTATACTTATTTAGTGTAGTACAGGCGGATATGGCGGAACTGGCAGACGCACTAGATTCAGGTTCTAGCGGGAAACCGTGCAGGTTCGACTCCTGTTATCCGCACTAAATAAGGCTTTCAGTGGTGAATGCTGGAAGCCTTATTTTTTTGTTTACGAACCAATAAAATATATGCTAAAATATAAGTAATTATGACTGCGTATAGTTCTTGTATGTTATAAAAATTGAGATACAAAACGGGAATAAGGATGTGTTACTAGCGTGAGGATAAGAATACGAAACAAGAGACGATTTTTTATTTCAATATCTATACTAATTCTGCTAATTATTATAGCAATAAACGGTAAACAATCATTAAACAAGAGCGCAGCCTCCGATGTGATAGATTCTAAAAATACTAATTCTAACAAGTCAGATAATAAGAGTGGAAGCTCTATTAGTTTTAGCAAGGATGGAAGTATTTTCTTTGAGGAGAGTAACTATTTTAAAAAGTATATAATTAAATTAGTGGACAAGGAACACTATAAGGGCTATAAAGAAGACAATAAAAATATATATGTAGATATAAAAAATATAGATAAGCACAAGTTGAATTCTAATAGCTTTAAGGAGCAGGATCAAAACATATTTTTATCAAAGGTTGATGGCAATAATAAGCTAACAATTAAGAAGGATTTTAATAATAATAATTTTGTATATTTAAATCAGTTAACTAATGAATTATTGGTTTTAATAAGTAAAAAGAAAAATCCCTTTGCTCATACCGTTATAGTAGATCCGGGCCATGGGGGAGGAGATCCTGGTACAGAGGCTTATGATAAAAGCTTTTTAGAGAAAGAGGTAACCTTAAAAATTGCTCTAGAAATGAGACATGAATTAATTTTCAATGGTAAGAAGGTAGTAATGACTAGAGAAGATGATTTGGGAAAAAATGAATATTTAGCACTTCAAAGAATTGCAGATATTGCTAATGAGAACAATGGTGATGCCTTTGTTTCAATTCATATTAATTCTTATGATAAAAGCAATATTTACAATGGTGTTAGTGCTTATTATACTAAGACTAATTCTGTACCAGAGAAGAGTGAAGCTATGGCGAGAAAAATACAGGAAAGGATTTTAACTTCTGATAACTGGAATGATAGAGAAGTAAAATTTGAGGATTTTAAGGTAATTAGATTGGCAAAAATGCCAGCGGTTTTAGTAGAATGTGGTTTCGCTAGCAATCCAGATGATGTTAGAAGGCTAAATGATAATCAGGCATTAAATAATCTTGCAAAAAATATTTCAGCAGGAATAATAGCATATTTAGATGATAAATAATATACCAAAGCCGCCATTTTAGGGCGGCTTTATTCATAGAAGTCAGGGCTTAAAATATAAAGTTTCTTGTGTTATTTTAATAAACAGTAAGTATTCTATAAAAGGAGGCGATAAATATGAAATATAAAATGTTGTGCGTAGATATGGATGGAACATTGTTGAATAATAGAAAGGAAATTACTGAACCTACAAAAATGGCTTTGAGAAAGGCAGAGGAGGCTGGTGTTAAGGTAGTTATTGCCACTGGAAGACTCTTTACCTCTGCTAATTATTACGCTGATTTAGTAGGTTTAAGGACTCCTATAATATCTGCCAATGGAGCTTTTATTAGAGAAAAGGATAATAACCAAGTCATATATGAGGCCTTATTAGGAAAAGAAAATTGCTATAGAATTTTAAAAATTATTAAGGCTTATGGAATAATACCTAACTTTCATACTGCCAATACAATATTCACAGAAAGACATAACGCCCATGTTAAAACTTATATGAAAATTAATGAAAAGCATGATATAAACAATAAAATTCAGATAGAGTTTGTAGACAACTGGGAAGAGGTCTTTGAAAAACACCATGATAGTATATTAAAATGTATTGCTATAGATGAGGATTTAGATAAGATTCAAAAGGCTAAGGCGGAACTAGCTAAGTGTGAGGGCTTAGAAACGGTGAGTTCATCAAAGAATAATTTTGAGGTAATGTGCGAGGGCGTATCCAAAGGTAGAGCTGTAGAGATGCTGGCAGCCTATTATAAGATTCCAAGAGAAGCGGTGATTTGTGTGGGAGATAGCGAAAATGATATGTCTATGATTCAATTTGCTGGTCTTGGTGTAGCCATGGGAAATGCAGACAAGGAAATAAAGGAAATAGCACAGTTTGTGACCTTGTCTAATGAAGAGGATGGTGTAGCGAAGGTGATTGAAAAGTATATACTATAGGCTGTAAAAATCATAGCTTTACTATTTCGAAGTTATGAGGTAATATATGAAGTGGAATAATAATTGTTTTATAATGTAAAAAAACAGCAAGGAGGTGTTTGGTTGAATTTAAATATAGTTCTATTTCAACCTGAAATACCGCAAAACACAGGAAATATTGGTAGAACTTGCGTCCTGACAGATTCTACTCTTCATTTGATTAAACCTCTAGGTTTTAGTATTGATGATAAGCAGTTAAAAAGGTCAGGTTTAGATTACTGGCCACAACTAAAATTAGAAATACATGAATCTTATGAAGAGCTCCGACAAAAATATCCTGACGCTACCTTCTACTTCTCAACCACTAAAGCAACTAAGAGATATACAGATGTTGCTTTTAAACAAGGTGACTTTATTGTTTTTGGACGTGAATCTTCTGGTTTACCAGATTATATCCGTGAGAGCAACAAGGAAAATCTTATTCGATTGCCTATGCTTCAGAGTAGTACACGGTCTTTAAATTTGTCAAATTCAGTAGCAATCATGGTATATGAAGCGCTGAGACAAATGGATTTTCCAAATATGAAATAGGGGGGAACAAATGTCTAGTATAATTATTACAGATTCAACTTGTGACCTTACATTAGAGTATGTACAAGAAAATGCAGATGTTCTTGATACAATTGGTATGCCAGTGAATGTAGATGGTTACGAGTATTTGGACGATTTTGGTAAGAGTTTATCTCATGATGAATTTTATGCAAAACTACGATCCGGTGTTATGCCTTCCACTGCTCAGATTAATGCTTTTAGGTTTAGGGAAATATTTGAAAAGCATTACAAAGCAGGCAAATCCATAATTTATATAGGATTTACATCTGGAATGAGCGGAACCTTTAATAATGCTTTACTTGCTCGTGGAGAAATATTAGAGGAATATCCTGATGCTGATATTACTGTTATAGATTCCTTATCCGCTTCTATAGGTCAAGGAGTACTAGTGGTAGAAGCTATTGATCAATTAAGACAGGGTAAATCAAAGGAAGAAATTGTGGATTGGATAGAAAGTAATAAATTAAAATCAAATCATTGGTTTGCAGTAGATGACTTAAATTATCTGAAAAAAGGTGGTAGAATTTCTGCTACTACAGCGGTAGTAGGGACAGCCCTTAACATCAAGCCTATATTAACAGTAGATCATAGTGGAAAGTTGATTCCTTACAGCAATGTTCGAGGGAGAAAAAAATCCATGAAGTTCTTAGCTGATAAAGTTCATGAACATATGGAAAATCCAGAAGAAGTAACTTTAATCATCGGACATGGTAACTGTTTAGAGGATGCAGAAATGCTAAAGGAATATATACTTGAAGGATGTACACCAAAAAAGATATTGATATCAGAATTATCAGCCACTATAGCTTCTCATGTAGGGCCAAATATGATAGCTGCTGCCTTTGTAGGAAGCACTAGAGAAGTGAAATAATTTCAGGAATAATTAAGAATTCATAATTTTATTAATGTTTGCAATAAAGTGTAAAAATTTTTTTCATTTTTTTTCATCTTAGTATTTACATTTTAATGAAAAGGTGGTATACTAAGTGCAATAACAGCAAAGGCGCTGTAGGTTTAATAACCTGCGGCGCCTTTGCTATTTTGCTTTTTACAGCAATTTTCGAATGCTAAAAAATTGCTAGGTGTGATTCTGACTAAAGAATAAACTGTAAAAGGAATTTAGATAAGGGGGACTATGAATTATGTATGGAATGGGTTTACCGTCAGCTCAAGGATTATATGACCCGAATAATGAAAAGGACAGTTGTGGTGTTGGATTTGTAGCAAATATTAAGGGGGAAAAAAGCCATGGCTTGGTTAAGAAGGCCTTGGAGGTTCTCAACAATCTTACCCACAGAGGTGCCGTAGGGTCCGACCCAAAGACTGGAGATGGCGCAGGGATTCTGACTCAAATTCCAGATGAATTTTTTAGAATATGTAGTGAGAGTTTGGGGATTAAGCTTCCGAAGGCACCAAACTATGGTGTGGGTATGGTGTTCCTTCCAAGAGAGCCCGCTGCTAGATTACAGTGCGAAGGGATTTTCGAGAGAATTATAGAAGATGAAGGACAAAAGGTTCTGGGCTGGAGAGATGTGCCAGTGGACAATAGAGTAATTGGAGAGACAGCTAAGGGGACAGAACCTACTATAAGGCAAATTTTTGTAGAAAGCACCTGCAGCTCTCAAAGAGAATTTGAGAGAAAACTTTATATTATTAGAAAAAGAACAGAAAATGAAGTTAATAGGCTTGTTAAGAGAGGCTCAGAATACTTCTATGTATGCAGCCTATCTAGCAGAACTATTGTTTATAAGGGACTTTTCGTAGCTCAGCAAATTAAAAGCTATTATATAGATCTTGATGATATTAATTTTAAAAGTGCTATAGCGGTAGTACATCAGAGATATAGTACAAATACCTTCCCTACATGGGGCTTGGCACAACCTTTTAGATTTTTAGCCCATAACGGAGAGATAAATACAATAAAGGGTAATAGAAACTGGATGTATGCCCGTGAAGGTGTTTTGGAGTCAGATGTTCTTGGTAGCGATATTAAAAAGCTTTATCCAATAATAAGCAGAACCGGAAGTGATTCTGAGTCCTTAGATAATATTTTCGAATTACTAGAGTGCGATGGAAGAAGCATGAGCCATGCTATGATGATGCTTGTTCCTGAAGCTTGGAACCATGATGATAAAATGGAGGATTATAAAAAGGCCTTTTATGAATATCACGGTTCCTTAATAGAACCTTGGGATGGACCAGCAGCTATAGCCTTCTCAGATGGCGTACAAGTTGGTGCAACAGTAGATAGAAATGGTTTAAGACCAGCTAGATATGTAGTGACTAAGGATGGACTAGCAATACTAGCTTCTGAAGCTGGTGTGTTGGATATAAAACCAGAGGAAGTCCAACGTAAAGGTAAGCTTAAGCCTGGAAAAATGTTTCTTATAGATACTAAAGAGGGAAGAATCATTGAAGATGAGGAGATAAAAAAGACTATTTGTACAAGTAAGCCTTATGCGGAAATGATTGCTAAGAATAAAAGAAAATTAGAGGATTACCCAGAGGCTGAGGATGAGTTTAGCGCTGGCACCGAGTTTTTAAAAGAAAAGCAGGGAGCCTTTGGCTATACTCTTGAAGATTTAAACACTATCATAGCAACTATGGCAAAGACTGGAGCGGAGCCTATAGGTTCTATGGGTAATGATACTCCTCTAGCAGTACTATCAAATAAACCTCAGCTGTTATTTTCATATTTTAAGCAGTTGTTCGCGCAGGTTACAAATCCTCCTATAGATCCTATAAGAGAAGAATTAGTTATGTCATTAATGAACTACATTGGATCTCAGGGAAATATCTTGAACAAGGAAGTTTCTGACAATCCTTTCATTGAAATAGAGAGCCCAGTGCTTAATGATAAGGACATGGCTAAAATAAAGAACTTCAAGGATAAGAATTTTAAAACCACTGTTATTCCTATAACCTTTAAATATGATACTGGTGTAGAAGGCTTTAAGAAGGCCTTAGCAAATATCGCTGAAAGGGCTTCAAAGAGGATTAAGGAAGGTTATAACATAATTGTTCTTAGCGACAGAAAGGTAGATGCTTATGATGCCGCAATACCTAGCTTGCTAGCAGTAGCAGCTTTACAACAGCATTTAATCAAAGAGCAGACTAGGACTAAGGTATCCATAATCGTTGAAACTGGAGAAGCTAGAGAGACAATGCACATTGCCCTTCTATTAGGCTATGGTGCCACCGCTGTTAATCCTTATCTTGCCTTCGAAACAATTGATCAATTGATTAAGGATGGTGATATCCAAGGAGTTACCCCTGAAAAGGCTAAGGAGAATTATATAGAAGCTATAAACCATGGCCTTTTGAAAATACTTTCCAAGATGGGTATATGTACAATTCAAAGCTATCATGGTGCTCAAATCTTTGAGGCTGTAGGTCTTAATAAAGAATTTATAGATGCTTACTTTGAAGGAACACCATCTAGAATAGGAGGGGTAGGAGTAGATGTCATTGCACAAGAGGTGCTTATAAGACACAAAAATGCTTATAACAATTTGAGAAAGCCTCTTAAGGAATTGGAGACTGGTGGTCATTATGCATGGAGAAAGGATGGAGAATTCCATTTATTTAATCCAATGACTATATCAAAGCTTCAAATAGCTGTAAGACAAGGTAGATATGATATATTTAAACAATATACAGCCCTTGTTAATGATCAATCCCAGAATCTATGCACCTTAAGATCTCTATTGAAATTTAAGAAGATTAATAAGCCTATTCCTATAGATGAGGTTGAACCAGTAAGTGAAATAGTAAAGAGATTTTGTACAGGAGCTATGTCCTTTGGATCTATCAGTAAGGAGGCTCATGAGACCATAGCCATAGCTATGAATAGGCTTGGTGGAAAGAGTAACTCCGGAGAAGGTGGAGAGGACTATGAAAGATATATAATAGATGAAAACGGCGATAACAGAAGAAGCGCCATTAAGCAAATAGCCTCAGCTCGTTTTGGTGTAACAGCTGAATATCTTGTTAATGCTAAGGAGCTACAGATAAAAATGGCTCAGGGAGCTAAGCCTGGTGAAGGAGGACAGCTTCCAGGAAGAAAGGTAGATGAGGCTATAGCAAGAGTAAGACATTCAACTCCAGGAATTGACTTAATATCACCACCTCCTCACCACGATATCTATTCTATTGAGGATTTAGCACAGTTAATCTTTGATCTTAAAAATGTTAATTCCTCAGCAAGAATAAGCGTTAAGCTAGTTTCTGAGGTGGGAGTAGGAACAATTGCAGCCGGTGTTGCTAAGGCTCATGCAGATGTTATTCTCATAAGCGGCTACGATGGAGGTACTGGAGCATCACCTATATCCTCAATAAAGCATGCAGGCTTACCTTGGGAATTAGGTTTATCAGAAACTCACCAAGTTCTGCTTATGAATAATCTTAGAAGTAGAGTACGTCTTCAAACTGATGGTCAGCTAAAGACTGGTAGAGATATTGTAATTGCTGCAATGCTTGGTGCTGAAGAATTTGGATTTGCAACTTCAGCCCTGGTAGTAATGGGTTGTACAATGCTTAGAAATTGTCATATGAACACCTGCGAAATGGGAATAGCAACTCAGGATCCTGAGTTAAGAAAGAAATTCAGAGGAAAGCCAGAGCACATTATTAATTTCTTCACTTATCTTGCTATGGAAGTTAGAGAAATTATGGCAGAGCTTGGCTTCAGAACTATAAATGAGATGGTAGGAAGGGTAGATATGCTTGAGGTTAACAAGGATATCGACCATTGGAAGGCTAAGCAGTTAGATCTTTCAGCAATACTGTATAAGCCAGATGTTCCTACAAGGATTAAGCCTTACTGTGTAATGGCTCAAGATCATGGATTGAGAGAGGCCATAGATTATAAGCTAATCCAGATTGCAGAACAGGCACTAGAAAATAAGGTTCCTGTAACTGGTGAGTTTGAAATCAAAAACACAAACCGTTCTGTTGGAGCTATGCTCAGTGGTGAAATTGCTAAGCGATATGGCCATGAAGGTCTTCCTGAGGATACAATAACCTTCCGCTTCAAAGGCTCAGCAGGACAAAGCTTTGGTGCCTTCGGAGCTAAAGGCTTGACCCTAATTCTTGAAGGAGAAGCTAATGACTATGTAGGTAAAGGCTTGTCTGGTGCTAAATTAGTGCTGAAAACACCAAAGGAGGCTACCTACGAGCAAGATCTAAACACTATAGCAGGAAACACCATTTTATATGGTGCTACCAGTGGTAAGGTCTTTGTTAATGGTTTTGTAGGTGAAAGATTTGCAGTAAGAAACAGTGGTGCAGAGGCTGTAGTTGAAGGTGTTGGCGATCACTGCTGTGAATATATGACTGGAGGAAGAGTTATAGTTCTCGGAAAAACAGGTAAGAACTTTGCTGCAGGTATGAGCGGAGGTATCGCTTATGTCCTTGAAGAAGGTGAAGATTTTACTGATAAGTGCAATATGGAGTTTATAGAAATTGAGCCTCTACAAGAGGAAGATGATATAAAGGCTGTTTATGATATGATAGCTGAGCACTATAAGCTAACTGAAAGCAAGAAGGCTAAGACAATACTAGATAATTGGGAACAGTATTTAGGTAAGTTCAAACGAGTAATCCCAACAGTTTATAAACAAATACTGAATGCAAGAAAAGCTGAAAATGCAGGCTTGCAAGCTCAGGGAAAGGTAGGTGCTTAGGATGGGAAAGGCAACTGGCTTTAAGGAATACAATAGAGAAGTATCAGAAAAACGTCCTGTTGAAGAAAGAATAAAGGACTATAAAGAAATAAAAATTATGTTACCTGCAGACAAGCTCCAGATTCAAGGAGCAAGGTGCATGAATTGTGGAACTCCCTTCTGCAATTTTGGATGTCCTTTAGGCAATCTGATACCAGATTACAATCATATGGTATATCTGGGACAATGGGAAAAGGCCTACAAAAGACTATCCTTGACCCATCCCTTCCCAGAGTTTACTGGAAGAATTTGTCCAGCGCTCTGTGAAGGCTCCTGTACCCTTGGGGTAAATAGTGAGCCAGTGTCTATCGAGGATATAGAGTTTGCTATTATAGAAAAGGCCTATGAAGAAGGCTGGGTTAAACCAGTTATTCCAAGGGTAAGAACAGGTAAAAAAGTTGCGGTAGTAGGTTCAGGACCTTCTGGACTTGCAGTAGCCTACAAGTTAAATTCCTATGGACATACGGTAACGGTTTTTGAAAAAGAGGATGAAATAGGAGGCTTATTGAGGTACGGTATTCCAGATTTTAAGCTTGAAAAGAGGGTTATCGACCGTAGGCTTGCAATTTTAAAGGAAGAAGGCATAATCTTTAAAACTAACTGTGAAATAGGTAAGGATTATTCAGCTAATAAGCTTAGAGAAGAATTTGATGCAGTGGTGCTTACAGGTGGCTGTCAGGTACCAAGAGATCTTAATGTGGAAGGCAGAGAGCTAGAAGGAGTATATTTTGCAATGGAGTATCTAACAGAGCAAAATAGAAAGAATGCTGGTAAGTCTGTTAAGCACAAAGAAATAGATGCAAAGGGGAAAATTGTCATCGTTATTGGAGGTGGAGATACTGGTTCTGACTGTATAGGCACAGCAAGAAGACAAGGTGCGAAGGAAATTTATCAATATGAAATAATGCCTAAGCCACCGGTAGAAAGAGATGAGACTATGCCTTGGCCAGAGTTTCCTAGAACCTTAAAAACATCAACCTCCCATGAAGAAGGCTGCATCAGAGAATGGTGTATTGCTACAAAGAAACTTGAAGGTAAAGGTGGTAAGGTAACTAAGCTTCACGGAGTTCGAGTTCAGTGGGAGAAAGATGCAAATGGCAGATTTGTCATGAAGGAAATAGAGGGCAGCGAATTTGAGCAGAAGGCGGATTTGATTCTCATTGCTATGGGATTCACAAATCCAATTTACGAAGGAATGCTTAAGGAACTTGCTGTAGATTTGGATAATAGAGGCAATGTATTAACAAATAATAAGTATATGACGTCTGTAGAAGGAGTTTTCGCTGCTGGAGATATGAGGACAGGACAATCTTTAGTAGTAAGAGCTCTTAGCGAAGGGCTGAAAGCTGCCGAAGCTGTAGATGAGTATCTTATGAAGTAATTAAAAATAAATGAAGCATATGCTGCTGAAGCTTATAGTAAGGTAGCAGAGCTTCAATTAGAATTAGATCCCAATAATGAAGGTATTAAGAGAAATATTTAATTCCTATAAAAAACCTTCTAGATATATAAATTAAAGGAGTGAATATTATGGCTAAAATTACAATTCCAGAAGGGTATAAGCCACTGCTTAGCCTGTATGAAACACAAACTGCTATTGGAAAACTTAAGAGAACCTTTGAAGACAACTTATCTAAGGCCTTAAATCTTAAAAGAGTTTCCGCACCATTATTTGTTGATCCTAAGACTGGATTGAATGATAATTTAAATGGAGTTGAACGTCCTGTAAGCTTCGATATCAAGGAAACTAATACAGTGGCGGAGGTTGTTCATTCCTTAGCAAAATGGAAGAGGATGGCTCTTTACACTTATGGTTTCCAACCTGGTGAAGGTCTTTACACAGATATGAATGCAATTAGAAGAGATGAAGACATGGACGAATTACATTCCATATATGTGGATCAATGGGACTGGGAAAAGGTTATTAGCAAGGAAAATCGTAATGTAGAGTATTTAAAGGAAACAGTAAAATTGATTGTAAATGCTGTAGTTGATACTTTAGAAGCAGTGAAAAAAGAATTTCCACAGCTTCCAGTTCAATTAAGCAGAGAGGTAAGTTTCATTACAACTCAAGAATTGGAGGACTTATATCCTACAGTATCTCCTAAGGAAAGGGAGAACCTATATCTAAAAGAGCATAAAACTGCCTTTATAATGCAAATAGGAGATAAACTTAAATCAGGCGAAAAGCACGATGGCCGTTCACCAGATTATGATGATTGGCAGCTAAATGGAGATATTGTGTTCTGGAATGATCTTCTAGGAAAGGCTTTCGAAGTATCATCCATGGGCATCAGAGTTGATGCTAAGGCTCTTGATGAGCAGCTAGCAAAGGCTGGTTGCGATGACAGAAGGGATCTTCCATTCCATAAAATGCTCTTAAATGGCGAGCTACCATTAACTATGGGTGGTGGAATAGGACAATCCAGGTTATGTATGCTATTATTAGCTAAAGCTCATATTGGAGAGGTTCAAGCCTCCATATGGGACAGCGAGACTTTAGAAGCCTGTGCAAAGGCTGGTATAAAGCTTTTATAGTAACTAATTAAAAATTTTATATATTACAGCTTTACACAAAGGCGTGTATCCTTAGTGTCCACAGTGACTTCAAGGATATACGCCTTAAATTATTATAAGAAAGAGGAGGATTTATTATGAATATTGAAATGGCAATTGATACTTTATGGGTGCTGCTTGCAGCAGTATTGGTGTTTTTTATGAATTTGGGCTTTGCTTGTGTAGAAGCAGGTTTTGCTAGATCCAAAAACACAGTAAATATTTTGTCAAAGAACTTTATTGTATTTGCAGTATCTTCCCTTGGTTTCCTTCTATTAGGATGGGGATTAATGTTTGGAGGAGACAATCCTATTATAGGAACTAAAGGACTGTTTATTCTGGGTGGAAATGTAGATGAAAGTGTTTATACTTTAAGTGCAAATGTACCATTTTGGGCAAAATTCTTCTTCCAGCTAGTATTCTGCGGAACCGCTGCCACAATTGTATCAGGAGCAGTAGCAGAAAGAATTAAATATGTATCATTTATTGTATTCTCATTTATACTGACACTTGCTATATACCCAGTTGTAGGTCACTGGATCTGGGGAGGCGGTTTCTTATCCACTATGGGCTTCCAGGATTTTGCTGGTTCCACTGTAGTTCATTCCGTAGGTGGATGGGCTGCTTTAGCTGGAGTAATAATACTAGGTCCTCGTTTTGGCAAGTACGGTAAGGATGGAAAGGTTAATCCTATACCAGGTCACAGCATGCCTTTAGCCACAATAGGTTTATTTGTATTATGGTTAGGATGGTTCGGATTTAATCCTGGATCCACCATGTCAATGTCAAACCCTGGTGATGTAGCTCATATATTAATGACTACAAATACTGCAGCCATCGCTGGAGTTATAACATCAACCGTTGTATCATGGATTTTCTTAGGTAAACCAGATTTGGGAATGACAATTAACGGATGCTTAGCGGGATTAGTAGCTATCACAGCAGGCTGTGCATATGTAGATGTTCTTGGTTCATTGATTATAGGAGCCATAGGTGGTGTTCTTGTAGTTTTTGCTGTTGTATTCTTTGACAAGCTTAAGTTAGACGACCCTGTAGGGGCTACTTCTGTACACCTTGCAAATGGTATCTTTGGTACAATATGTGTTGGTTTATTTGGAAAAGCTGGCGTAACAAGTTTATCTACTGTAAATGGATTATTTTATGGTGGAGGGGCATCCTTGCTAGGAACCCAGTTAATAGGAATTTTAGCGGTTGGAGCCTTTGTATTCCCTGCTTCACTACTAGTATGGTATGTGCTTAAGAAGACTATGGGTATTAGAGTTACTCTTAGCGAGGAAATCAGTGGCTTGGATATAGGAGAACATGGTAACAGTGCATATCCAGAATTTTTATCCAGAAAGCCCACTTATTCTGTAATTACTCTTGATGACACTGATAAAGTTGATGCTATTGAAAGGAGAGTTGGCTAATGAAGCATATTAAAGCTATTATTAAACCAGAAAAGTTGGATGAGGTTAAGGCAGCATTAAAAAATGTTGGCTGCAGTGGTATTATGACAACAGAAATAGAAGGTTTTGGGCAGCAAGGAGGAATAGAGCAACAGTGGATGGGAGAAAAGTATGAAATAGATCTTTTGCCCAAAACTTCTGTAGATGTAATAGTGAAGGATAAGGAAGTTGATAAAATAATAGATGCTATTGTATCTATTGCTAGAACCGGCGGAGATATGGGTGACGGTAAAATATTTGTATATGACGTTGCCAGAGTTATAAGAATCCGTACTGGTGAAGAAGACGAAGCTGCCCTATAGGGATAAGCAAAATTATGGTAATGCCCCAATTACTCATAATTACTGCAGTGAAATTGAAGAAGCTCATAATTCATGCGGGCTATTGACTATGAACTATAAAGTATAGAATGCCATAGCCCGCATGTCCCCCAAAGACTGCTGATAATCACACCTAGTCAGCAGTCTTATTTTTAATTTGACTTAACAAGTAATCTTCATTTAAGAATTAATGCTTGTCCGAATATATCTTATATTTATCAACTCCATTTTGAAACAAAGCGACATAGTAAAAAAGCAATATACTCAAGGGCATCAAGCTTAACTGGTATATTTCAATATTTTTTTCAATATGAAAAGAATAAAATAGTGTAAGAATACGTATATATAATGTTTCTGTAGCTAATTTCTAACTATGAGGCTATAATACTGAAAATTATATAAGGAGGAGTATAAGTATGAAAAACTTCAATTATTCAATTCCAACAGAAATATTTTTTGGTAAAGGCCAAATTGGTGTGTTAGGAGAGCAAATTAAGAAGTATGGCACAAAGGTGTTATTGGTATATGGTGGCGGAAGTATAAAAAGAAATGGAATATATGATAAAGCGGTTAGTATTCTAAAGGAAAATGGAATTAAATATTGGGAACTTCCAGGTGTGGAGCCTAATCCTCGAATAGAATCTGTTAGAAAGGGAGCGGAAATCTGTAAGGAAAATGATATTGAACTGGTGTTAGCAATTGGCGGAGGTAGCTCCATTGATTGTGCTAAGGTAATAGCTGCTGCTCGCTATTATGACGGAGATCCTTGGGATTTAGTTCTTGAATCAGACAAGATTTCAACGGTGCTTCCTATAGCCTCTATATTAACCTTGGCAGCCACAGGTTCAGAAATGAATTCAGGTGCCGTTATTTCAAATCTACAAACAAAAGAAAAGCTGGCTGTAGAGCATCCAAATATGAATCCTAAGTTTTCAATTTTAGACCCTACATATACATTTACAGTACCAGCAAATCAAACAGCGGCAGGTACAGCAGATATAATGAGCCACATATTTGAAGTATATTTTGATAATACAAAAGAAGCTTATTTGCAAAACAGAATGGCAGAGGCACTATTAAAAACCTGTATAAAATATGGGAAAATAGCCGTAAAGGAACCAACGAATTATGAAGCTAAGGCAAATCTTATGTGGGCTTCTAGTCTTGCTATAAATAATCTCCTATCATACGGAAAGGAGCCATGGTGGAGTGTGCATACAATGGAACATGAGCTTAGTGCTTACTTTGACATAACCCATGGAATTGGTTTAGCAATTTTGACTCCTCATTGGATGAAATATGTATTGGATGATAATTCAGTGGAAAAGTTTGTGGAGTATGGAGTGAATGTTTGGGAAATAGATAAAAATCAAGATAGGTACAAAATTGCCAATGAAGCTATAAATATGACAAGAGAGTACTTTATTTCATTAGGTATCCCTGCTACATTAAGGGAAGTTGGCATAGAAGAGGATAAGCTAGAAGAAATGGCTAAGCAGGCAACAAGATGGGGAGATTTAGGTAGCTTTAAGCCCCTAAAAACTCAAGATGTCCTAAATATTTATAAGGCTGCTTATTAGAATATTAGTAGAATAAATATTTGGGTATCAATGATTTTATATTAAGTAAAAGCAATCGCTGTAAGTTTATCTTGCAACGATTGCTTTTTAGATTAAATTCTGCCTAATAGAGCCAAGGCAAATAACTTTTTTATCTCAATCCTGGACTGCTTAAATATTCACCTACATTTACAGTGTAATTTGACTGGAAGTTGTTATCCCAATAGGTTTGTCCGTTTACAGTATAGGATAAAGCAAATTGAAAGTTATTAGTGTCTGCGGGACCTTCTGCTCGAAAACTCCAAATTTCTAGACCGTTTCCTTGAGTATAATTGTAGTAAGCTGGTACTTCCTTAAAGCTCGCCCAATTATCATAACTATATCGAACCTTTACGTCTTTAACGTAAGCTAAATTTTTTAAAGTTATGTCTCCGCTGAAATAGGCCTTATCATTAACCCAGCTATGGGCACTTGTTAGTACTAGGTTTGAGGCACCTAAAACACATCTATCATAAGTAGCACTGTAGCCGCCACTTACCTTATAATCTTGACCATTGTTATTATCCCAGAAGGTTTCACCAGAATTCTTTGTGATTTTTATTGCAAACTTGAAGTCTACTGAAATCTTACTGTAGCCAGACATAGGATCTGGACTACCATCCATTTCGAAGTACCATAGTCCATATGTACCATCATTTCTACCTATGTAATTAGCATTTACATCCTTCCATTCGCCGTTGCCTACTTGATAGTGCAATACAACAGTATCCCATGGATTGGTGGATTTAGTTTGAACATATCCACAGGCATAGATATGGCCGTTTTTAGATATGGTTTTTGCATACAACAATTGGATTTCTTTACCGGTATCTGCAAAGGTCTTTTTTGGTACTGCAAAATAGGCTACTCCTATGAGTAAAAGGAATAAAACCAAGATAAAGAATGCTTTCTTTTTTAATTTCATTATAATACCTCCTTAACCGAATTATACTAACAATATAGGAAAAATATGGATGGAGGTCAAATGGTTAAACATTCAAATTAGACCTTTGTACTTGAAACTAAATGTTTACACTATAGAATACCATAAAATGTTAATTAAAAGAGACCTTTCCCAAAAATTCTTGGGAAAGGTCTCTTTTATTTTGGTGAAAATCTAGATAAATTAAAAGGATGCTTGTCTGATTTAAGACTTAAATCTTCTGTAGGATACTGTAATTTTAGGATTTCCTTGAGGCAAAACATTCTTCTATGGACTTTTTACTGCACAAACTGCAGGTAAACTTTAATTCCGACATCTTTTTCTTAGTTAAAGCAATGGACCATAGATTAATGATTTTGGAGATTTCAGATGTGTTATTATGTTCTTCGGTGAATTTGACGCCAAATTCTGTAATATTATCTTTGATAGGATTGCTTCTAACTATAGTGCCATACAAGACAAGATTTGTTTCCATAATTTTAACTTTAAAACTATATATTGCGGTATCTATAACAGGAAGAGATAAATCTGACCAGAAGCAAAGTCCACCAGCGCTAATATTTCTTACGCAGACATAAGTTGAGCGAGTGGTTACAAGCTTTCCTTTTGCTGAAAAAAGAGTCATAGATGCGCATAGTGGAATTTCATGCGTGACTCGAAAGTATTGTCTTTTATTTACTATTTCCTTAGTATCCATCTATATGTATCCCACCTTTATGACTAATAGAAATATGTAAACGTTTATCTGTTACTTATATTATATGATAAATTTCAGTAAATTTAAAGGATAAATGTAGTTGAATCAACATAAATATGTCGGTTTATGTCTTAAAATAAACAAAATCGGAGTTTGTGATGGATAAACTATATATAGTGCCATATTTAATTTGGTATAAAATAAAAAACTATATAAAAAAATATAAAGTATATAAAAATTTTTGAAAAAACTATTTAAAAATTAAAGGAAGTAATTTATAATAGATTGTGGGACATAAAAAAGTACAGTGGGACCTTAAACGACCAAAGAGGTGTTGTCTTTGAAAGAAATTTTAAAATTACAAGAGAAGATTGTACCTGAACTAATTGAATTGCTAGAAAAGAGATATAATATATTACGAACAATATACTATAATCAGCCAGTAGGGAGAAGAATTTTAGCAATCAATTTAAACTTGGGCGAGAGAATTGTTAGGACAGAAATTAGCTTTTTAAAATCAGCCAATTTAATAGAAGTTAATACTGCTGGTATGATTGTTACATCTGATGGGGAAGAGGTTCTCACTAAGCTAAAGGGTTTTATCCATGAAATTAAAGGTCTATCAGATATTGAAGAGTTATTAAGAAGAAAGCTCAATATCAAGAATGTTATCGTAGTTCCTGGTAATGTAGAAGAAGATAGCACTGTGATGAAGGAATTAGGCAGAGCTGCTGCTGCGTACATAAAAGGAATAATAAAAAGCAACGATATTATAGCCCTCACTGGAGGTAGCACTATTAAAGAAGTAATAGACAATATGCCTAAGCTTCAAAATTTACAGAACGTTTTAGTAGTTCCAGCTAGGGGCGGAATGGGTAAGCAAGTGGAAACTCAAGCTAATACCCTAGCAGCAAGCCTGGCAAATAAAATTAGCGGTAGCTATAAGCTTTTACATATTCCAGATAATATCAGTGACAAAGCATTGGATACAATGTTAAATGAAAGAGACATAAAAGATATTATTTCCTACATAAAAAATACAAGTGTACTTATATACGGTATTGGACGGGCAGATGAAATGGCTCGTCGTAGAGGAGTCCCACCAGAAAAAATTGCTGAGTTAATAAAGATGGGAACAGTAGGCGAAGCTTTTGGTTGCTACTTTGATAGAAATGGGAAGGTAGTATATTCTACGCCTACAGTTGGAATAAATAGTAGTGATATTAAAAAAATCAATCACCCCATAGCCATAGCAGGAGGGAAAAGCAAGGCTGAAGCTATTCTGGCTACAGAAATAAATAATGAAAATGGTGTGCTTATAACCGATGAAGCTGCCGCAAAAGAGATAATAAGATTAATTAAAGAAAATTAATTTTATCACTATATTTAATATTGTTTAAAATATATTTTTAAAATATATATTTTATTTTTAAAGGAGGTACTTTAAATGGTTAAAGTAGGTATTAATGGTTTTGGAAGAATAGGACGTCTTGCTTTTAGAGCGGCCTTAGAAAATCCAGAAGTAGAAGTAAAGGGGATTAACGATCCTTTTATCGATTTGGATTACATGGTTTATATGTTGACTTACGATTCAGTTCATGGCAAGTTCGCTGGTGAAGTTTCTGTAGATGCAGCTAACAATGCATTAGTTGTTAATGGAAAATCAATAAAGGTATTTGCTGAAACTGACCCTTCAAACATCAATTGGGCTTCCTGTGGAGCAGAATACATACTTGAATGTACAGGTGTATTCACAACTACAGAAAAAGCTTCAGCTCACTTCAAAGGTGGCGCTAAGAAGGTAGTTATTTCCGCTCCTTCAGCAGATGCTCCAATGTTTGTTATGGGAGTTAACCATACAAAGTATACTAAGGACTTAAAGGTTATTTCTAACGCTTCTTGTACAACAAACTGTCTTGCACCTTTAGCTAAGGTTATTCATGAAAACTTCGGTATAGTTGAAGGTTTAATGACAACTGTTCACTCAACAACAGCTACTCAGAAGACTGTTGACGGTCCTTCAAAGAAAGACTGGAGAGGTGGTAGAGCAGCTGCTACTAACATAATTCCTTCATCAACTGGAGCTGCTAAGGCTGTTGGTAAGGTAATTCCTGAATTAAACGGAAAATTAACTGGTATGGCATTCAGAGTACCAACAATAGATGTATCTGTTGTTGACTTAACTTGCAGACTTGAAAAGCCAGCTACTTATGAAGAAATTAAGGCTGCTGTTAAGGCTGCTTCAGAAGGTGAGTTAAAGGGAATTCTTGGATACACTGAAGACGCAGTTGTTTCAACTGACTTCATCCATGACAAGAGAACATCTATCTTCGATGCAGATGCAGGTATTTCCTTAAATCCTAACTTCGTTAAGTTAGTTGCTTGGTATGACAATGAATGGGGTTATTCAAACAAGCTAGTTGACTTAACAGTTCATGCTGCTAAGGTAGATGCTGAGTAATTCTCATAAGTTATAAAATTAATAAATTATGAAGTAAAGGTCTGGTTTTGTAGTGTTGATGCTGGGCTCCTTTTAGGAGTCCCAGGCGTCTACAGGTGGCTATGAGGCCAGGCTTTTTTAATAAAGATAAGAGGTGAAGTAAATGAGTTTTAATAAAAAGACTATTGAAGACATCGAAGTTAAAGGCAAAAGAGTGCTTGTAAGATGCGACTTTAATGTTCCTCTAAAGGATGGCGTTATAACAGATGAAAATAGATTAGTTGGTGCTCTTCCAACAATTAAATATTTAATGGAAAATGGAGCTAAGGTTATTCTTTGCTCACACTTAGGAAAGGCTAAGGGACCAGACCCAAGCTTAACTCTTGCACCAGTTGCTAAGAGACTTTCTGAGCTATTAAACAAGGAAGTAGTATTTGCTGCTGATGACAATGTTGTTGGAGAAAATGCTAAGGCTGCTGTAGCAGCAATGAAAGAAGGAGACGTTGTTCTTCTTGAAAATACTAGATTCAGAAAAGAAGAAGGAAAGAATGAAGATAACTTTTCACAGGATTTAGCTTCTTTAGCAGATGTATATGTTAATGATGCATTTGGAACTGCTCACAGAGCACACTGCTCCACAGTAGGAGTTACAAAATTTGTTGATACAGCAGTTTGTGGTTATTTAATTCAAAAGGAATTAAAGTTCCTAGGAGATGCTGTTAACAATCCAGTAAGACCTTTCGTTGCAATATTAGGTGGAGCAAAGGTTTCAGACAAGATAAATGTTATAAACAATTTACTTGATAAGGTAGATACAATAATCATTGGTGGAGGAATGGCTTTCACCTTCTTAAAGGCTCAGGGATATTCTATAGGAAATTCCTTAGTAGAAGCTGATAGATTAGATTACGCTTTAGATATGATTAAGAAGGCAGAAGAAAAGGGAGTTAAGTTCTTACTTCCTGTTGATAACAGAGTAGCAGATAAGTTTGATGCTAATGCAGAGGCTGTTATCACTGAAGATCAAAATGTTCCAGACGGATACATGGGTCTTGATATTGGACCAAAATCAGAAAAATTATTTGCTGATGCAGTAAAGGATGCTAAGACTGTAATTTGGAATGGACCAATGGGTGTTGCAGAATTCAAGAACTTTGCTGCTGGAACTATTGCTGTAGCTAAAGCTATGGCAGATTCCGATGCTACTACTGTAATCGGTGGAGGAGATAGTGCTGCAGCTGTAAATAATCTTGGATTTGGTGACAAGATGACTCACATATCCACTGGTGGTGGAGCTTCTCTTGAATTCTTAGAAGGTAAGGAATTACCAGGAATTGCTGCTTTAAACGATAAATAATTTTAGATCTTGTTAGCTAGAATCTATGAGCTAGAATTTTAGAATTTAGAAATTGGATTGATAGAGGCTTGGAGCAAGTGCTCTAAGCTTTTTCTTAAGTAGGGAGTTAAATTATAAAAAGGAGGATTTAGATATGAGAACACCTATTATTGCAGGAAACTGGAAGATGCATTATACTGTAGACGAGGCTGTGAAGACAGTAGAAGCCTTAAAGCCATTAGTTAAAGATGCAAAGTGTGAAGTAGTAGTATGCCCAACTTTTGTTTGCTTGGACGCTGTTAAAAAGGCAGTTGAAGGTACAAACATAAAGGTAGGTGCTCAAAATGTACACTTTGAAGAAAAGGGTGCTTTCACAGGAGAAGTTGCACCAGGAATGCTAGAGGCATTAAAAATAGATTATGTTATTATAGGACATAGCGAAAGAAGACAGTATTTCAACGAAACTGATGAAACAGTTAATAAAAAGCTTAAGGCTTGCTTTGCCCATAATCTAGTTCCAATCCTTTGTGTTGGTGAATCTTTAGAAGAAAGAGAAGCTAACATTACAGAAGAGGTTATAGGCAGACAGGTTAAGCTTGACTTAGCTGGACTAACTGGAGAACAGGTTAAGAAGCTAGTTATTGCCTATGAGCCAATTTGGGCAATTGGAACTGGAAAAACTGCTACTTCTGAACAAGCTAACGAAACTATAGCCTTCATTAGAGCTTGCATAAAGAATCTATATGGACAGGAAGTTGCAGATGCTATTAGAATTCAGTACGGTGGTTCTGTAAAACCATCAACTATAAAGGAACAAATGGCTATGTCAGACATAGATGGAGCTTTAGTTGGTGGTGCTAGCTTAGTACCAGAGGATTTTGCAGCTATCGTAAATTTTTAATTAATGACCTTTGACAATGTATTTGTCATTTATGGGAAATTCAGCTTTGTAGCTGAATTTCTTTCATAATTCTTGATTTGGACACTAAAAAATGTAAATTCGTTGTCTTGTATTTTAAAAAAAGGAGGATAAAAGGATGACCAAGAAACCTGTAATGCTAATGATATTAGATGGTTTTGGAATTAGCGATAAAGAAGACGGAAATGCCATTAGAGCTGCACACAAGCCTAATATTGATAAATTATTTGAGCAATATCCTCACGTGCAATTAGGGGCTAGTGGCCTCAATGTTGGTTTGCCAGATGGGCAGATGGGTAACTCAGAGGTTGGACACTTAAACATTGGAGCTGGAAGAATTATTTATCAAGAGCTTACTAGAATAACAAAGGCTATAGAAGATGGAGACTTCTTTACAAACGAGGTATTAAATACTGCAGTAGAAAAGGCTATTGAAAACAATGGAGCGCTCCACGTAATGGGACTTGTTTCTGATGGAGGAGTGCATTCACATATTGACCATTTAAAAGCTATTTTTAAATTAGCTAAGGATAAAGGACTTTCCAAGGTATATCTACATGCCTTCATGGATGGAAGAGATACACCACCATCCTCAGGAAAGGATTATATAATTGACGTGGAAAATTATCTAAAGGAAATTGGTAATGGTAAGATTGCTACAGTATCTGGAAGATATTATGCCATGGATAGAGATAATAGATGGGAAAGAGTAAAGCTAGCTTACGATGCAATGGTTAATGGAATAGGTGAAACAGCAGCCAGTGCTGTAGAAGCTATGGAAAAGTCCTACAATGACAATAAAACTGATGAGTTCGTACTTCCTACTGTTATCTTAGAAGAGGGCAAGCCTACTGCTACTATTAAAAACGGAGATTCTGTAATCTTCTTTAACTTTAGACCTGATAGAGCTAGAGAGATAACTAGGGCTATAAATGATAGAGAATTTGCAGGCTTTGAAAGAGAAACCCAAAATTTATATTTCGTATGCATGACCCAATATGATAAGACTATAGAAAATGTACACATTGCTTATAAGCCTCAATCTTATACAAATACTTTAGGTGAGTATTTAAGCAAATTAGGAAAGAAGCAATTAAGAATAGCAGAAACAGAAAAGTACGCTCATGTAACCTTCTTCTTTAATGGAGGAGTAGAGGCTCCTAACCCTGGTGAAGATAGAGTGATGATACCTTCTCCTAAGGTTGCTACGTATGATTTAAAGCCTGAAATGAGCGCTTATGAAGTAACAGATGAAGTAATTAACAGATTAAATTCAGATGAATATGATGTAATCATATTAAATTTCGCTAACCCTGATATGGTTGGTCACACAGGTGTGTTTGAAGCGGCAAAAGCAGCTATTGAAGCTATTGATGTTTGTGTTGGTAAAATTGTGGACAAGATTCTTGAGAAGGATGGAACGGTATTTATAACAGCAGACCATGGAAATGCTGAACAGATGATTGATTATTCCACAGGAGAGCCAATGACAGCTCATACTACTGGACCAGTGCCATTCATATATGTAGCTAAGGATGCAAAAGAAATGAGAGATGGTGGTATTTTAGCTGATATAGCTCCAACAATGCTTCAAGCAATGAATTTAGAAATTCCAGCTGAAATGACAGGTAAGTCTCTAATTAAATAATTTTTTTGCTTAAAAGAGGGTGACCCATTTAATAATAAGAGGGTCACCCTAATAATTTATATTAACACTCTACTCTATAACCAGCTCTTTCAAGATCAGCCTTTAATTGTTCTACTACAGATTCATCAACCCTAAGAATCATTTCCCTAATATCCATTTTGATTTGTGGGTTTCTCAATATAAGGTTTTGAACGTTAGCTCTATTTCTTGCAACTATTTGACCAACCTTAGCCAATTGTCCTGGAATGTCATGTAAATATATAGTAAGTTTACGACCGTTATATAATCCCATTATGTTTACCATTTCATCAAAGATTGCCTTGTGAGGGATAATTCCTAAAAATTTATTTTCTTTATCTACTATTGCTACAAATTCCGCATCGTTTTCTCTTAATGTGTTTACTATATACTCAAAACCGCTTTCTTCACTTAAGGTAGGAATTTGCTCAATTAATGATTCTACTTTTGCTTCTTTTAGTCTTTTTTCTGAATCCACATCTGAAAGGAATAGCTCTAATATTTTATCCTTAAAAATGATACCTAAAAAATTCCTGCCATCCACAACTGGTATTGATTTTATGTCGGTTTCTCGCATTTTTTCTAGGGCAGTCTGTAGGCTGTCCTGGCTTGAAACCGTACTTAAATGCTTGAATTTTGTCATTAGAGTATGGATTTTCATAATATACCCTCCATTCAATTAGAAATTTTATGTCTTGGAGTGAATGTAATTCTATATAAATATTGTAGCATAAATTTAACATTTTTTCATCACAAAGGCTTGTACAATATGTAAATTTGTTAGTTTATTAATAATGTTTAGATATTTGTGTATTTTTGATATATAAATAGGAAAAAATTAAGTAGGTATATATTCTATATACTAAATTGCTATAGTATGATATAATTAATAATAATTATTAATAGATAACTTGTAAAAATTTAATGGAGGATAATTATGAGTAAGAAACCTGTTGTGTTAATGATATTAGACGGATTTGGAATAACCGATAAAGTTGATGGAAATGCTGTTATGGCTGCAAGGAAGCCTAACTACGAAGAATATATAAAGAAGTATCCCTATACTGAGCTTCGAGCCAGTGGACTAGATGTTGGACTTCCTAAAGGACAAATGGGTAATTCTGAGGTAGGACACTTAAATATAGGTGCTGGTAGAATTATATATCAAGAGCTTACAAGAATTACTAAGGAGATAGAAGAAGGAGGCTTTTTCAAAAATGAAGCTTTGAACTATGCCGTTGATATGGCTATAAAAAATAATTCCTCCTTGCATTTGCTAGGTCTACTATCCGATGGCGGAGTTCATTCTCACATTGATCATGTTAAAGCCTTATTTAAATTAGCAAAGGATAAGGGGTTAAGTAGGGTTTATCTACATGCCTTTATGGATGGTAGAGACACACCGCCTACCTCTGGTAAGGATTTTATTGCAGAGATAGAAGATTATTTAAAGGAATTAAATAATGGTCATATTGCTACGATTTCTGGTAGATACTATGCTATGGATAGAGATAATCGTTGGGAGAGAATAAAGCTAGCCTACGATGCCATGGTTAATGGTATTGGAGAATATTACGATTGCCCAATTAAAGCAATGGAAATGTCTTATAATGACAATAAAACCGATGAATTTGTTTTACCAGTAGTTATTACAGAGGATGGAAAGCCTGTGGCTACGATAAAAAACAATGATTCAGTAATCTTCTTTAACTTTAGACCAGATAGGGCTAGAGAAATGACAAGGGCATTAAACGATGAGGAATTTAGCGGCTTTGAAAGAGAAAGGCTAAAATTGAACTTTGTAACTATGACCCAATACGATAAAACTATAGAAAATGTGAAAATAGCCTATTTACCACAGTCCTATAAAAATACATTAGGAGAGTATATTAGTGGTTTAGGAAAGAGACAGCTTAGAATGGCAGAAACTGAAAAGTATGCCCATGTTACTTTTTTCTTCAATGGTGGTGTAGAGCTTTCAAATCCTGGGGAGGATCGAGTGCTGATACCATCTCCAAAGGTTGCCACTTATGATTTAAAGCCAGAAATGAGTGCTTATGAACTAACAGAGGAACTTTTAAAAAGGATAGACCAGGATATTTATGATTTAATTATTGTAAACTATGCAAACCCCGATATGGTTGGCCATACAGGAGTTTTTGAGGCAGCGGTTAAGGCTGTAGAAACAGTGGATGAATGTATGGGTAAGGTGGTAGATAAGGTCCTTGCAAAAGGTGGTTCTGTATTTGTTACTGCAGACCATGGTAATGCGGAGCAAATGATTGATTACTCCACAGGAAAGCCAATGACAGCTCATACCTCGGATCCAGTACCATTTATACATGTTTCTGATAGTGCTAAGGGCTTAAGATCTGGTGGTAGACTAAGCGATATAGCTCCTACTTTACTTGAAGAAATAGGGCTAGTGAAGCCAGCAGAAATGACAGGGACTTCACTAATTGAAAAATAAAATCATGTATTTTTAGTAGAATTAATTGAGTTTTATGGATATAATATAAATGTGTCTTTATGTGGTTAAATTTTCTAAGGCACATTTATATATATTCATATATATAAATCTAGAAAATCTAAGGAGGTTTTTATATGAAAAATTATGTGGAAATTGTAGATGTATACGCTAGACAAATACTAGATTCTAGAGCATTTCCTACAGTTGAAGTTGAAGTAACTCTTGAAGATGGTACAGTTGGAGTAGCGGCAGTACCTTCAGGAGCATCTACTGGTATTCACGAGGCAGTGGAGCTAAGAGATGGCGATGCATCAAAGTACAATGGAAAAGGTGTTTTAAAGGCTGTTGAGAATGTTAATACTATAGTTGCTGAAGAATTAGCAGGGGTTAATGTATTTGATCAGGTTCTTATAGACAAAATATTAGTAGAATTAGATGGCACAGAAAACAAATCAAAGCTAGGTGCCAATGCTACTTTAGGAGTATCCTTAGCTTGTGCAAAGGCTGCTGCAAATTATTTAGGTTTACCTTTATACCAGTACATAGGAGGAGTAAATGCCAAGGTATTGCCAGTACCAATGATGAACATAATCAATGGTGGTAAGCATGCTGACAATAATGTGGATTTACAAGAATTTATGATTATGCCTGCCGGTGCATCATCCTTTAGTGAAGCATTAAGAATGTGCGCTGAAGTTTATCATACATTAAAGGCTTTATTAAAGTCAAAGGGCTACGAAACAGGTGTAGGAGACGAAGGTGGTTTTGCTCCTAACTTAAAATCCAACGAAGAAGCAATTCAAGTTATTATCGAAGCTATAAGCAAGGCTGGCTATGAACCAGGAAAAGACATCTATATTGCCCTTGACCCAGCATCCTCTGAATTGTATGAAAATGGTAAGTATAACTTAGCTGGTGAAGGAAAGGTGTTAACACCAGAAGAAATGGTAGACTTCTATGTAAAGCTAGTTGAAAAATATCCAATAATCTCTATTGAAGATGGTATGGCTGAAGAGGATTGGGAAGGCTGGAAGCTTATTACCGAAAAGCTTGGCCACAAAGTTCAGCTAGTTGGTGATGACTTATTTGTAACTAACACAAAGAGATTAGAAATGGGAATTGAAAGAGGAGTAGCTAACTCTATTCTTATTAAGCTAAATCAAATTGGTACATTAACAGAAACCTTAAATGCTATAGAAACGGCAGAAAGAGCTGGATACACTGCTGTAGTATCTCACAGATCTGGTGAAACTGAGGATACAACAATTGCAGATTTAGTTGTAGCTGTAAATGCTGGTCAGATAAAGACTGGTGCTCCTGCAAGAAGTGAAAGAGTTGCTAAATACAATCAATTACTAAGAATAGAAGAAGAGCTTCTTGATGTAGCAGAATACAGAGGCTTAAAGGCTTTCTACAATATCAGAAAGAGATAATTTAACTTAAGGACTGCTTGTGCAGTCCTTTTTACATAAAGATTTTATTGTAATATAATGTAATGTGTGATACAATTAATTCATATGACAATACAGGGGTTAGGAGGTGCTGTCCAATGTATACTTTTTTAGTAGTTGCGGATATAATACTTGCATTTGCGTTAACAGCAGTTGTGCTTTTACAGCCAAGTAAATCAGATGCATTACAAGGCTTAATGTCAGGTAATAATGAAAGCTTTTTTTCAAAAAATAAGGCAAGAACAAGAGAGGCTATGTTAGCTAGAGCTACTGTAGTTTTAGCTATATTGTTTGCTATCGTAACGGTAGCCTTGAATTTGGTGTCTAAGTAATACATATATAAAAGCTATGCTGACTTTTGCAATTTATATCTGCAGTAGTCAGCTTTTGTTTTTTAGTGTGAATATTTATTTTGCTCTTGTTAAAAATAGCATTAGAGACGGGTAAAGACGAGATAGAGAATAAGGAGTTTAATTTAGCAAGTAGTATTTTATTGGTGAGAGGTGTTAATATGAATGTTAGACAGAAAATAATGGAATTTATGAGGGAAGCAGCCTATAGGCCTATGGACTTATATCAACTAAGTCAATTGTTTGGTATTGGCCGAGACGAAATGCAAACCATGAAAAAAATATTAAAGACCATGGAAAAGGAAGGCATAATAATTAAAAATAGAGCTGGGAAGTATGGTCTTACAGATAGAATGGGATTAATAAAGGGAAAATTTCAAGGACATCAAAAGGGGTATGGTTTTGTAATACCTTATGATGATAATGCAGATATATTTATTCCAGCAGATAACGTAAAAGGTGCTATGAATGGAGATATAGTTATAGCCAAAATATTAAAGGAAAACGAGGAAAAGAAAAAGGCAGAAGGGGAAATAGTTAGAATCCTAGAAAGGGCTAATAAGACCATTGTAGGGGTTTATGAAGATAGCAGGAATTTTGGCTTCGTAGTGGCAGATGATAAGAGAATTCATCATGATATATTTATACCAAAGGCAGAAAAGGGTGGAGCCAAGACTGGAGACGTAGTTATTGTTGAAATTACAATGTGGCCAGAGGCTAGAAGAAATCCTGAAGGTAGAGTAGTAGAAATTTTAGGTAAGAAAGGCGACAAGGGTATAGATATACTAAGTATAATTAAAAGTTACAAATTGCCTGAGGAATTTCCTGATAAGGTTCAAAACTATGCTGATAATATTCCTGAGGAGATTCCAGAAGCTGAATATAAAAGAAGAAGAGATTTAAGAAATTTGAGAATGGTAACTATAGATGGAGAAGATGCTAAGGATTTGGATGACGCTGTGTCTATAGAGAAGCTAGCCAACGGTAATTATAGGCTTGGTGTTCATATCGCTGATGTTTCTCATTATGTTGCTGAAAGAAGTCCATTAGATAAAGAGGCCTTAAAGAGAGGTACTTCTGTTTATTTGATTGACAGAGTTATACCTATGCTGCCTAAAAAGCTATCCAACGGTATATGCAGTTTAAATCCAAAACAGGATCGTTTGGCTTTATCTTGCTTTATGGAAATTGATAATAAGGGTAAGGTACTAAATCATGAAATAGTAGAAAGTGTAATAAGAACTAGCGAGAGAATGACTTATACTGATGTAACAAAAATTTTGAGAGATAACGACCAGGACCTAATAAAGAAATATGATTACCTAGTAGATGACTTTAAGACAATGGAAGAGCTTTGCAATATTCTAAACAAAAAAAGAATGGCTAGAGGGGCAGTGGATTTTGACTTTGCAGAAAGTAAAATTACATTAAATGAATATGGTAAGCCTATAGATGTAAGGCCTTACGAAAGAAGCATAGCCAATAGGATTATTGAAGAGTTTATGCTTGTTTGTAATGAAACAGTAGCTGAGCATATGTTCTGGGCTAACATTCCTTTTGTGTATAGAGTCCATGAGGAGCCTAAGGAAGAAAAACTAGAACATTTTTATGAATTTATCTATAATCTTGGTTATACTGTAAAGCGCACAAAGGAGTTGCACCCAAGAAATCTACAAGAAATACTTGAAAAGGTAAAGGGGAAAAAGGAAGAAACGGTAGTTAGCACTTTGCTTTTACGTTCTATGATGCAGGCTAGATATTCACCAGAATCCCTAGGACACTTTGGATTGGCTGCGAGATATTACTGCCACTTTACTTCACCTATTAGACGTTACCCAGATTTAATAATTCATAGGATAATAAAGGAATATATCAATGGAAAGATTACAGAAGAGAGAATAAAGAAATTAAGCTCTGCAGTAGAGTATGCTTCTGTACAGTCTTCGGAAATGGAAAGAATTGCTCAAGAGGCTGAAAGAGAGGTTGATGATCTAAAGAAGGCTGAGTACATGCTTGACAGAATAGGTCAAGAATTTGAAGGTATTATATCTTCTGTTACCTCTTTTGGTTTCTTTGTAGAGCTACCAAATACCATAGAAGGTTTGGTTCACATAAGCAATCTTCATGATGACTATTATTTCTATGATGAAAAGCATCTACATTTAATAGGTGAAAGAACCAAAAAAATATATAAATTGGGCGATGAGGTTAAAGTTAGGGTTATTAAGGTAGATGTGGATAACAGAGAAATTCATTTTGAGCTTACTGACAGTGATAATGGTGAGGAAAATCCAGCAGCTGGTCTACAGGTATCCAAGGATGCCATTGAAAATCTTTCAGAAAAATATGAAATTCTATCAGTTGAAGAATTTGAAAATAAATTTGATGCTGCAGATGGAAGTTTTATATTTGATGAGGATATAGAAGAGGAAGAAGACTTAGAGGAAGTAGATGCATATAAGGAAGATTATTCACAGTATTTAGATGAAGAAGATATGTAAAAAAGCTAGGCTGGAATAGAGAACTCTTTCCAGCCATATCCTCCTTTATCTTTCCATTGACAATAATGGTGAAAACAGATATAATTATAACTTAGCAATGTGATTAGAGGTGTTAATCAATGAGTAGTAAGGATAAGGGAACTAAGACATTAGCAGAAAATAGAAAGGCCCGACATGATTACTTTATAGAAGAAACCTATGAAGCGGGTATTGTTTTAGTAGGTACCGAGGTAAAATCTATAAGACAAGGAAAAGCTAACTTGAAGGATAGTTACGCTGACATCAGAAATAGTGAAGTGTTTGTTAAAAACATGCATATTAGCCCATATGAACAAGGAAACATATTTAATGTGGATCCATTAAGAGAGAGAAAGCTTCTATTACATGCAAGTGAAATAAGAAAGCTTATAGGTTACACTGCCCAAAAGGGATATACCCTAGTCCCCTTAGCTCTTTATTTAAAGAATGGAAAAGTCAAGGTTAGCTTAGCGGTGGCTAGAGGTAAGAAGGACTATGATAAGCGAGACGCTATGCTTGAAAGGGCAGCCAAGAGGGACATTGAAAGAGAATTCAGAGGTAAAATGAAGTACTAGTCTTTACAAGCTTTTAAATTAAAATTTCTAAAAATATGTAAACTGATTATTTTTTAAATCAGCATGCAATATTATTTTTATAGAGGAATATTTTAATAATACAGTGGTAAATTCACTATTGAATGTTAACTAAAACTACAGTATTATAATAACTGTAGTCTTTGATAACTAAATACTTCAGTTTGCGTTAGGGCGTCAGCAATCTGACAAAACCAGCCCGCTAAACATAAGGGGGCGTACTGGTTTCGACGGGGGTAAGACGTGTTTGAGAAGCGAGTCGAAGGTCTCCTGTACCTGCGTTAAAAAAACGGGAATTAAATATAAACGCAAACGAAAATAATTTAGCATTAGCAGCTTAGTCTGCATGCCGTCAGCCTAAGAGTACCGCGGCTTAGGATCTGGCGTCGACAGCGGTGAAACGAGCCTGAGTAAGCTTTGCCTCAGGAACGGGATTTATGAAGCTACTAAAGCCTGAACCCTGTCAGTAGGGGTCAGGTGGAGGGAATGTTAAAATACTGACTGCACTCGGAGAAGCTCAGGCATTGCTGCCTTCGGACAGGGGTTCGACTCCCCTCGCCTCCATCTAGGTATTAAAATGACTTTATAGCGTTTTAAACGTAAAGTAGCTGTTGCACAACTTGAAAATTTGTAGGTTGTGCAACAGCTACTTTTGTACTCTTCATAATTTATCTTAAATCTAAGATCTAATTTCTATAATCAGACACAGCTCTTTCATAGGTATCAAGAATCTTTTCCATATATTCTTCCACTGACATATTCCCAGTTTTTCTATAGTTACTTTCTAAGCTAAATTTGAGTCTTGATTCATCAAGGTTTCTAAAGTCAATGTCAGGCATTACATAATCCTTATATAAGGAACTAACTATATCGTGTTTTTTCTTAAAGCTTTCGAATTTCATCAAATCACTGGAGGCAATTTCCTCTAGTGCTGTGGTGTATTCATCCTTATAATATTTATTGCTTTGAATAAATAAGGGGTTCATTTGAGCTCCCCCACGGCCTGCTGCTTTGGTAGAATATGGTGAAATATTTGTCATTGCTGTTCCTGTTGGGTCCCAGCTGCTAACAGCACCGAAGGCAATATTATAATCATAAGGTATGAATATGGCCTTGCCTGTACTTTTTAAGAAATAAACAAAATGATTGTTATAGTTATTCCTCATATCATCTGGATTACCAGTGAAATAGGATGCTGCTGCAAATTTTAACCAATAATCAACATCAACAACGCTATCAAAGCTTTCTTTAGAAGGATTCTTACTATTTAATACAGATAAGAGGTTAGAAAAGGATTCATGCTTTGATTTTTTCTTGTTAGTCTTTAAATCATAATTATAGCTTATACCTTTATCTGGATTGTTTATGCCATAAGTGACAGCAAGTGTGTATGCTGCCGGATTATTTGTCCATGCAGCTTTATATAAATCACCACCTAAATCTTCTTTAGGTAGATATCTTTCAAGGAAAATATCATCTACTGGCTCATAAATATTACATACTCCCCAGCTCTTTTCACCAACATACAACACTGCAAGGGTTTGCTTAGCAGCTAGTACTCCAGCTTCCCTAAAAATTTCAAAGGAATAATTTTCACGTAGATAAGTTGTGTCATAGGATTTATTATATTTTATGTCTAACCCTTTTAAGGTTGCAAAGGTTCTTTTTTTACGCTCTTTCCTTTCATCATCACTAGGCCAAATGACTGTATCCTCTCCGTAATAAGCCACTTCATCGAAGGTTTCATTAAAGCTAAGTTTTAAATTAATAATATTATATACTCCTTCTTCTTTGCTATAAAAATCTGTTCTGGAGGTATTACCCTTCATTCGAACGCCTACGTCTTCTATTTCGTATACCTGATCTCCAATGGTAATGGTTACCTTGTCCGCTTTTCGATATATTGGTGATTTGCTTCCTTTTTCCCTATACTTGTCGTAATCTTTTTGAATCTTTTCTAATTCCTTTTCAGATATATGGATTTTTACGGATATAAAATTATTCATATCAAATAACTGGTCATAAATTTTCTCTTCAGTCATTACTGTTTTGTTAGTAGTAATATTGGCTGAGCAAGCTGTCAATACTAGTGTCCATAATGCTAGTAGGAATAAGAATAATTTTCTTTTCACTTTTACCACCCCTTCCTCTGAAATTGTATAAATATTAGCAGAATAAATATTTATATTGCTTGTTTTAAATTAATTAGATATATGCTATTTGAAATTATAATTTTAATTTGACTACAAGATTATGCTTATAAATACAATTTTAAGCTAATAATAGGTATTTGAAAAGAGATGATATTAAGGTAGGCTTTAGAATATGCTTTGAGGTTCGTTTTCCTGAATATTTTAGAGAGCTTTTCAAGGAAAATGTTATGACTGTCATATCCGTGAATAGCACATCATATTATCAAACATCGCCGACAGCAGTTATCAATATAAATGGAAATGTTCTTAACGAAGTCCCAAGAAATATGGAATATCTAATGGTTTACGAATACCAAAAACCAGCAATAGGATTTGGAGAGGAAGGAAGAATATTTTTATACAAATGAACAGCTGGGAAAGGATATTAGGTGAAAATAAAGCTTCTTGGAGGTGAATATGATTCAATCTTGCTCATAGAATAAAGTAATATAAATTGATTTATAGTATATACAAAGTTTCATAATATAATTAAAATATTAATGTTAGTACTAAAAAAAGCTAAATTCACTTTACATAAAAATGCTTTTTACAATGACATACTGGGAGATGATCTGATGAAAGAATTGGATATAATTAAAGACGAAATAGGACTTTTGGAAAAAATATATGACCATATAAGAATTATAGATTCGGAGAATAAAAAAATAGTGGAGTTAAGGGATGGTGAATTAATTAACACTGATATTAGTTGCTATGAAGGCTGGAGCAATGAGGAATGCGAAAAATGTATTCTTGCAAAAGCCTGTCAGAAAGGTGAAACTGTAATAGAAATGGAACATGACGATAATCGAATTTTTATGATAACCGCAGTACCTATTTTAATTAAGGGTAAAAAAATAGTAGTAGAATTAATAAAAGAGGCTACTAATGAAATTTATTTGAAGGATAGAAAATCAGGAACGAGAATGAAGCTTTTTTATAAAATTGATTTAATGAATAAGCTGGCTATAAAAGATGAGTTAACCAATCTATATAATAGAAGGTTTATATATGAACGGCTTCCTGAGGATTTATTAAAGGCTAAAGGAAGTAAAGAACCTCTATCTATTATATTTACTGATATAGATTATTTTAAAGATATAAATGATAAATATGGACATATTGCTGGAGATGAGGTTTTGCGTAGATTTGCTAAAATTTTAGAGGATAATATACGAAAGGATAAGGATTGGGTTGCTAGATTTGGCGGTGAGGAGTTTATTATAACACTGGTTAACACAAATATGGAGGAAGCTCATGCTATTGCCGAAAGGATTAGAAAGAGTGTTATGGAAAAGGATTTTGAAATTGACAATAACAAGATTCATATAACAGCAAGCTTTGGAGTTTATACCGTTTGTGATGGAAACAAGTGTATGACTCCAAATGGAATCATTAAGTTAGTTGACGAAAAGCTATACAAGGCCAAAGTAAGAGGAAGAAATACTGTTGTTTAAATTTAAAATTGGATTTGAAAAAATAAAAGTTTACAAGAGTGGTATTATATATTAAGCTTATTACATAAAATGAATTGTAAAATATATATAAATAATTCAAAATTTATTTGTTGTTTAGAGGGATGGGTGTATGACTGAAAAACAGAAAAGGAAACTTAAGATAGCTGGCATTATAGGAGCCATTATTCTTTGTCTTGTACTATTAGTGTATTTTATTATGGTAATATTTTTTACTCAGCATTTTTTTATAGGTACAGAGATTAATGGCATACTGGTTTCTGGAAAATCTGTGAAAGAAGTTAACCAAATAATGTCGGTAGAGCTTGAGAAGTACTCAATAAAGTTAAAGGAACGAGAAGAAAAAGAGGAGCAGATAAAAGCGGGAGAAATTGGATTGGAGTATAACTGTAAGGGAGACTTTAGCTATATTAAAGAGAAGCAGAATCCCTTTAAATGGTTTATTGCTCTTTTCAATTCAAATGAATTTAAAGTAACCGAAGGAGTAGCTTATGATAAGGCTATGCTGGAGGAACGGGTAAGTAAACTGGCCTGCTTTGACAAGGCAAATATTGTAGAGCCTAAAAATCCAAGCTTTAGCTTTGATAAGGGCAGCTTTGTCATTGTAGATGAAATATACGGCAACAAGATTAACAAAGAAGTTTTCGATGATAGATTAAGTGCCGCTATATTAAGCAGGAAGGATGAAATAAATTTAGAGGCTGAAAATTGCTACGTTAATCCTCAGTATACGTCAAAATCTCCAAAAGTTATAGAAACAAGGGACATACTTAATAAATATGTAGCAGCAAAGATTACTTATGCCTTTGGAGAGGCACAGGTTACTTTAGATAGTAATACTATAAATAAATGGCTAATAGTAAATGAGGATTATTCAATAGCAATTGATGAAAAACAGGTGAAAGAATATGTTCAATCTATTGCTAACCAATTTAACACTGTAGGAAAAACAAGGAAATTTAAAACCTCTTCAGGAGGAAGCATAAATATTGGTGGTGGAGATTATGGATGGCGAATTAATGTTTTAAAGGAAACAGAAGCCTTAATTGCAGCCATAAAAGATGGACAAACTGTTTCTAGGGAGCCAATTTACGCACAACAAGCTCAAGTTAAAGGAAGCAATGATATTGGTAATACTTATGTAGAAATAAACATATCTAGTCAATATTTATGGTTTTATAAAAATGGCAATCTGGTGACTCATGGTCCTATTGTTACTGGAAACGTAAAAGCAGGGAATTCAACTCCCAGCGGTATTTATATTTTAAAATATAAGCAAAGAGATACTATTCTAAGGGGAGCAGATTATGCTTCACCAGTTACCTTCTGGATGCCCTTTAATGGAGGTATTGGAATACATGATGCTAGCTGGAGAAGTACCTTTGGAGGAGATATATATAAAACCAATGGTTCACATGGTTGCATAAATTGTCCCTATTATTTAGCTAAGGATATTTTCAATAACATTTCTCCAGGCACTCCAATAATATGCTATTATTAAATTAAGGAGCTGTTGCACAATAACTGATTTGCTAGTTGTGCAACAGTTTTTTACGTAAAATATTAAATAAGGCGTAGATTGCTTTATAAAAGAGGATATTAATAGGTATAATGAAGATTTTTAGGTACAAATTAATAATAAATTATATAGATTTTTTTATTAATGTGCTTGATTATGGAAAATAGCTTTGCTATTATAAGATTAAGGTCAAAGAAGGTCAGGTTTTATATAGCAAATAATTTTATATTGAAATAGATAACATCAACTAAAAATCAATAAATAGAAGAAGGGATGATAATGTGAAGTATAAGGATTACTACCAAATTCTTGGAGTTGATAAAAAAGCTTCTCAAGATGAGATAAAAAAGGCTTATCGAAAGCTGGCTAAAAAGTACCATCCTGATGCAAATCCAGGTAATAAGGAGGCAGAGGAAAAGTTTAAGGATGTTACTGAAGCCTATGAAGTGCTAGGAGATGAAGAAAAGAGAAAGCAATACGATGCCTTTGGTAGCGGATTCAATTTCCAAGGGGGATATGATTTTGATCCTTCACAGTTTGGTTTTGACAACTTCAGATATGATTTTAGCAGCAGTGGCTCAAGCCAGTACAGTGACTTTTTTAATATGTTCTTTGGTGATAGTCGTTTTGACTTTAGTGACCTTTTTGGAAAAGGAACTGGAGGACATAGAAGGTCAACCTTTAGCAGGAAGGGTAAGGATATTGAGACAGAGTTAGAAGTTACCCTGTTAGAGGGCTTCAAGGGACTAGAAAAGAAAATTTCCTTTAGAAGAGAAAATCAATCAAAAAGTCTTACCTTTAAGGTTCCTCAGGGTGTTAATGACGGTGAGAAAATCAGATTAAAAGGTCAAGGAGAGCCAGGAATTAATGGTGGAGAAAATGGAGATTTATATCTAACGGTTAAAATGAAGACAGAACCTAACCAAACTCTTGATGGCTTAGATATAACAACTAGTGTGGATGTGTTACCCTGGGAGGCAGCTTTAGGAAGTGAAGCTTCCGTAGAAACTCTAGATGGCAAAATATTAGTTAGAATTCCGGCAGGTATTCAGACAGACACTAAATTAAGGATTCCTGAAAAAGGTTATATCGATAGACAAGGAAGAAGAGGAAATTTATATATAAAAATAAGAATAGTAAATCCAAGGTATATAACGGATGATATGAAAAAGCTATTTGAAGGATTAAGGGATCTTTCAAAGGGTAATAATTTATAGAGAGGAGTTGAAGCTTTATGAATATAGAAAGGGTTACGGAAAAGGCTCAAAGCGCAATTTTGTCTGCAAAGGACATTGCAGTAAGAATGGGCCATCAGCAAATTGATGTAGAACACCTTCACCTAGCTTTGCTAACCCAAGAGGATGGACTTATACCAAAGCTAATCAAATATATGGGAGCAGATCTTCCAATGTATATAAGGGACGTAGAAGCTCAGCTTCAAAGTTTACCTAAGGTTTATGGCAATGGAGCCTCAGAAATATATATGTCTAGAAGATTTGAGCAACTTCTTAATCAAGGAGAGGATGAGGCTAAAAGGTTTAAGGATGAGTATACTAGCGTTGAGCATCTTTACATTGCACTATTAAAAGATAGAGATAGGTCCCTCCAGTCCATTTTTAGAAAATATGGTATCACTATAGATAAGTTTATGATAGCTTTAAGTAAGGTAAGAAGTAACCAAAGAATTACATCCCCAAATCCTGAGGATACCTACGACGTATTAAATAAATATGGTCGAGATTTAGTAGAAATGGCAAGACAGGGTAAGATAGATCCTGTTATAGGAAGAGATGCAGAAATAAGACGAGCTATAAGGATTTTATCTAGAAGAACCAAGAATAACCCTGTGCTTATAGGAGAGCCTGGAGTAGGTAAAACCGCTGTGGTAGAAGGCTTAGCACAAAGAATATTAAAGGGGGATGTGCCAGAAGGTCTAAAGGATAAAACCATATTTGCTCTAGATATAGGTTCTCTAATAGCAGGAGCTAAATATAGAGGGGAATTTGAAGAAAGATTAAAGGCAGTACTAAATGAGGTGAACAACTCCAATGGCAGGATAATATTGTTTATAGATGAGCTACATAATATTGTAGGAGCTGGTAAGTCTGAAGGCGCTATGGATGCTAGTAATTTGCTAAAGCCAATGCTAGCTAGAGGAGAGCTGCACTGCATTGGTGCTACTACCTTAGATGAATATAGAACCTATATTGAAAAGGATGCAGCTTTAGAGAGAAGATTTCAACCCATTATAGTTGAACAACCAACGGTGGAGGATACTATATCTATACTTAGAGGCCTAAAGGAAAGATTTGAAATTCATCATGGTGTTAGAATAACAGATAATGCTATAATAGCCTGTGCAGTACTTTCTAATAGATACATCAGTGACAGGTTCTTGCCAGATAAGGCAATAGACTTAATGGATGAGGCTGCTGCCATGATTAGGACTGAAATTGATAGTATGCCTACTGAGATTGATGAGATATCTAGACGTATTATGCAGCTTGAAATAGAACGTCAGGCTTTAAAAAAGGAAGAGGATGAAATATCCTTAGATAGGCTTAATGCTTTGGAAAAGGAAATAAGCTCCTTAAAGGAAGATGCAAATAAAATGAAGGCACAGTGGGAGCTAGAAAAGCAAAATATCATGCGAGAAAAAGAACTAAAGGCTCAAATTGAAGAAGTAACTAGAGAAATAGAAGAGGCTGAGAGAAGATACGATTTAGAAAAGCTGGCTGTATTAAAGCATGGTAGGTTACCAGAACTTCAAAAGCAATTGGAGGAGGAAAAGGAAAAGAAAAAGAACAGCGAAAATACATTGTTAAAGGAAGAGGTTACAGAGGAAGAGATTGCAGAAATAGTATCCCGCTGGACAGGTATACCAATTACAAAGCTAGTGGAGAATGAAAGAGATAAGCTACTGAACTTAGAAAATATTCTCCATAAGAGGGTTATAGGACAAGACCAGGCAGTGACAGCAGTAGCTGATGCTGTAATAAGAGCTCGTTCTGGACTAAAGGACCCAAGAAGACCTGTAGGTTCCTTCATCTTCCTAGGACCTACTGGAGTAGGTAAAACAGAGCTGTCGAAGGCCTTATCTGAAGCCTTGTTCGACAGTGAGGATAATATAGTTAGAATAGATATGTCAGAATATATGGAGAAGCATACTGTGGCAAGACTCATAGGAGCTCCTCCCGGTTATGTAGGCTATGAGGAAGGGGGCCAACTTACCGAGGCAGTAAGGAGAAAGCCCTATTCCGTAATTCTCTTTGATGAAATTGAAAAGGCTCATCCAGAAGTGTTTAATGTGCTTTTACAGCTTTTAGACGACGGAAGGTTAACCGATAGTCAAGGAAGGACGGTAGACTTTAAAAACACAGTAGTTATAATGACATCCAATATAGGTAGTGAGTATTTACTAAGAGGAATTAATGATAAGGGCGATATAGAAGATAGGGCTAGAGAGGCAGTTATGTCGGAGTTAAATAGACACTTCAAGCCAGAGTTTTTAAACCGTGTGGATGAAATTGTTCTATTTAAGCCTTTGAGAAAGGAAGAAATAATTAAGATTATTGATTTAGCCTTAGCAGATATACAAAGAAGACTGGATGACAGACGTATATGCTTAAGGGTTACTGAAGAAGCAAAGCATTATATGGCAGATAGGGCCTATGATCCAGTGTATGGAGCAAGACCAATAAAGAGATACATGCAGAAGTTTATAGAAACAGAAATAGGAAAAATGATTATTAAGGGTTCTGTAGCTCCAGGCAAGGAGATAAGGGTAGATCTTATAGAAGATGAACTGAAAATACTTGTAAATTAAGTAGTTTGCATATAAAAAATCAAGTGTAAAAAAGACTGTTGCACCACTAGCAGATCGCCAGTGGTGTAACAGCACTTTTAAGGGATAATTAATTTTTTATTGATAATTATAAATTTTCCTTTGGAGCCTCTAAAATAGCACCTTTACAGCTTGCAGAAACCATAGCACTATATCTAGCTAGGTAGCCTGTAGTTACCTGAGGCTTTCTAGGCTTCCAATTTGCTCTTCTTCTTGCTAGCTCCTCATCACTAACTAATAGATTGATGCTATTGTTATTTATATCAATTTGGATTATATCTCCGTCTTCAACTAAAGCAATTGGCCCACCTACAGCAGCTTCTGGACAAACGTGACCTATAGAAGCGCCTCTGCTGGCTCCACTGAAACGACCGTCGGTTATTAGAGCAACGGTACTGTCAAGACCTCTTCCAGCAATAGCGGAAGTAGGATTAAGCATTTCTCTCATACCAGGGCCCCCTTTAGGACCTTCATATCTAATTACAACTACATCACCAGCTACGATTTTACCAGTATTTATTGCTTCTAAGGCATCTTCCTCACAGTCAAATACCCTAGCAGGCCCTTCGTGCTTTAACATTTCAGGTACTACAGCTGAACGTTTTACTACGCAGGAGTCAGGAGCAAGGTTACCCTTTAAAACTGCTATACCACCAGTTGGGCTGTAAGGATTCTCTACTGGTCTTATTATGTTAGGATTCTTGTTAACGCAACCCTTAATATTTTCTCCAACAGTTTTGCCTGTGCAAGTAAGTAGATCTGTTTTTAATAAGCCTAATTTATTTATTTCATTCATAACAGCATAAATACCGCCAGCTTCGTTTAAGTCTTCCATATAGGCTGGACCTGCAGGAGCTAAGTGGCAAAGGTTAGGAGTTTTTGCACTTATCTCATTAGCAATATCAACATTTAACTCTACTCCTGCTTCATGTGCAATAGCTGGCAAATGCAACATACTATTGGTGCTACAGCCGAGAGCCATATCCATAGTTAATGCATTTAAAAAGGCATCCTTAGTCATAATATCTCTAGGTCGAATGTTCTTTTTAACAAGCTCCATAATTTGCATTCCAGTATGCTTAGCAAGCTTAATTCTTTCAGAATAAACCGCTGGAATAGTACCATTTCCCTTCAAGGCCATACCTAAAACTTCGGTTAAGCAATTCATGCTATTGGCTGTGTACATACCTGAACATGATCCGCAGGTTGCACAAACTTTATTTTCATATTCATCTAGCTTTTCAGCAGTGATTTTTCCAGCATGATAAGCACCTACAGCCTCAAACATGCTTGAAAGGCTGGTTTTGCAACCGTCTACTCTACCTGCAAGCATTGGACCACCACTTACAAAGATAGTAGGAATATTTAGCCTAGCAGCAGCCATTAAAAGACCAGGTACATTTTTATCACAGTTTGGTACCATTACTAAGCCATCAAAGGCATGAGCCATAGCCATTGCTTCAGTGGAATCTGCTATTAAATCCCTTGTAACTAAAGAATATTTCATTCCTATGTGGCCCATAGCAATACCATCGCACACAGCAATAGCGGGAAAAACAACAGGAGTACCACCAGCCATAGCTACACCTAGCTTTACTGCATCTACAATTTTATCTAGGTTCATATGGCCAGGAACAATCTCATTGTATGAACTAACAATTCCTATTAGTGGCTTATCCATTTCTTCCTTTGTCATGCCTAGTGCGTTCAATAAGGAACGTTGAGGAGCACTTTTTACTCCTTTTTTTATTGCGTCGCTTCTCATAAAAATTCCCACCTTTTCATAAATATATTTAAAAAATACCGCACAAATATAGTTGTCTAACAACATTATAAGTTGTATGATGACTCCTGTCAATGAAGAATTATTTTGATTTTTTAGCTTCAAGCTCTTTTTCAAAGCCTCTCATAGCATGAATTATATGTAGCTTCATGGCTGTCTCAGCACCTTCAGGATCACGATTTGCTAGAAAGTGCATAATCATTCTATGGTCGTTGATAGTTTCTTCAATCATTGTAGGATTATCATTGGATAAGATAACACCTTGATAGATAGCTTTATAAATAATAGGCATTAACCGATTCATAAATTCATTATGAGTAGCCTTAACAATAGATTTATGAAAGGCTTGCTCAACCTCAGTACGATCTTCTTTTTTTAGAATGGTTTCCTCCTCCAACTTACCATAATAAAGAATTCGCTCTAGTTCCTTGTCAGTAGCTCTAGTAGCTGCATAATAGGCAATTTTAGGTTCAAATATCAATCTTATTTCATACAAATCTTTGATGTTGTGTCTTACATTATTTAGTTCGTTTAAGCCTAAAGTATCATTAAGATCTAAATCATTAGATATGAAGGTACCTTTTCCTCTTTTAATTTCTAGTACCTTGTGTGAGGTTAAAATACGGATAGCTTCTCTTAGGGTAGTTCTACTGACCTTAAGCTCTGAGGAAAGCTCTATTTCATTGGGGAGCTTATCTCCTGGTTTAAATTTTTTGTCTATTGTAATCATGGCTAGAATATCCTCTGCCACACTTTCTGCAAGTAACTTCTCTTTTTTCGACATAATTACCTCCTGATATACAACAAAGTACATTGTAAAATTATACCATGCTCCTTTTATTACTAATAAAATTACTTTAAGAATACAATAATCAGTAAAATTTTACAAGAAGCTTATAGGTCTAATTTTTAAACAAAGAAGGGCACACCTATAAAAAGGTTTACATGAATTTATAAGAATGCTATAATTCAAGTGACATAAAGTCATAAAATCATTTAATGGAAAGCTTTGAATTTGCTTTTATATGTTAAAATAAAAGTATAGAAATAGTATGATAGTTTGCTAGCTGGGAGTAGGATTTTTATGAATAAGTTAAAATTATTTGTAGGATTTATATACAAGTATGCTATTTTTATTTTATTGTTTTTAATTGCCTTGTGCTCTATTATTTTATATGGACTCCGCAAGGATGATATACAGATGCCTGGAGCTAAACCCTTATATCATTTCTACTTTATTGGGCAAAATTCTGCGGATCCCTTTTGGAGGGAAGTTATGAGAGGAGTGGAGGCAGCTGCTAAGGACAATAATGTGGTAGTGGAAATATACGCTCCCCGCTTTAATGATCCTCAGGAGGAATTGAAATATATTGATATTGCTACCATCTCAAGGGTGGATGGAATTATAACTCATGTTTCTAATTCAGAAGGTTTTACTGAGGCAATCAATAAAGCTGTTAGAAATAATATCCCTGTAATAACTTTTGAAAATGATGATGCTAAAAGTGAAAGAAATGCTTTTATAGGTACAAATAGCTATTCGGTTGGTAAAGAAGCGGCCAAGCTATTAGCAGAGGCTACAGGGAGATGGGCAAAAATCGCTACTATTTCTAGTGATGATGGCAGTCAAGGCTCTATTGAGCATAATGCTAAGATGTATGGCTTTAGTACTACGTTAAAGGATTATCCAGGTATGAAAATTGTAAAAAACTACAGTTCTAAGATGGGGGTTTTAAGCGCTGAGGAAATAACCCAAAGTATCATTGAATCGGATGAAGAAATTAATGCTATATTTACACTGAGTTCTGCAGATACTTTAGGAACAGTTCGTTTTATAGTAGATAGTAATAAAGTAGGACAAATTGCTGTGGTAGGTTATGGTAGTTCCGATGAAATACTAAGATATATTGATAAGGAAATAATATATGGCACCATAGCTAGTGATCCATATAAAATGGGCTATGAAAGTGTGAAGAACCTTATTGCTATTAAATCTGGTGAAAGCGTTCCAGAGTTTATCGATACGGACATACAAGTTATAACAAAGCGAAATCTTAATATGTTCACAATAGGAGAATAACTTATGAGACATAATATTTTTAAATTCTATGGCATGCGAAAAAAGCTAATAGTTTATTTTCTTGTGACTATAGTTTTGTTAAGTGCTACTAGTATTTTCTCTTACTATAATGGTAGAACCATATTAAAAAATTCAAATGATATTATCGAAGACTATATTTTCCTAAATGATCTAAAAAGTAATCTTAATCTCATGATGACAGAACTAGAACAATATCTTACTACTGCTTCTTCAGAAAATCTACTCAATTATTATAATTATTACAATAAGCTAAAGGAAGAAACAGCACAGATTTCAACAACTACTGAATATGATTTTGATAAGTTGCTCCTTAAGGATATTAAATATATGCTCGATGAGCTTATGGTTGAGAGTGATTTGGCTATAAAAGCAAAGGGAGGAAGAATTAGTAGTAAATATATATCTCATTTTCAAAGGTCGGAACAAATTAGTAATTATATTAAATTATACGACAATATGCTTTTAGAAAATAAGCTACAGGTTGGTTCTGTAAAGTATGAAAATATTAATAAAAAAATGAATATCATTAGCTATATTAATGTGATAATAATAATCGCTTCTATATTTGTAAATATTTGCATAGCTCTTATATCAACTTATAAACTAATGAAACCAATACGAGAATTGTCCAATTCAGCAGAAAAGATTGCTGAGGGAGATTTTGATATTGAGTTAAATCAAACTCACACTGGTGATGAAACAGATATACTTGCTAGTGCATTTATAAAAATGGTAAAGAGTATAAGGGAGTATATAGATGAGTTAAAGGAGCATGTAGAGATTGAAAAGAAGCTTAAGGAGCATGAAGTGCAAAATTTAAAGATGCAAAGCTTATTAAAGGAAGCAGAGTTAAAGTTCCTTCAATCACAAATTAATCCTCATTTCCTTTTTAACACCTTAAACGCTGCATCACAGCTTGCTCTGATAGAGGGGGCAGATAACTCTTCTGAATTTATAGAAAATATCGCTCAGCTTTTTAGATATAATCTGAAAAATATAGAGGAGCTTGTTCCATTAAGAGAAGAAGTTGAATATGTAAATAATTATATGTATATATTAAAAAAGCGTTTTGGAAGCAGAATATCCTTCTATAGTCATATAGATGAAGAAGCTTTAGATGTAAAGATTCCACGAATAACCATACAACCTATTGTAGAAAATGCTTATATACACGGACTACAAGATTTAGAAAAGGATGGAGTGATTGAGCTAAATATAAAGTCTTTTCCTTCATATTTGACTATAGAAATTATTGACAATGGAAAAGGTATGGATGAAGAATGCATTAAATCAATTATCAGCTCCGAAAAGGATAAAAAGAATATAAAAGGTCACATAACTGGCATAGGCTTAAAAAATGTCTTAGAAAGGTTACAAATTTTATTTAATATTGAAAATAAGCAAGACTTGATAAGCATTAAAAGTGAATTAGGACATGGTACAAATATAACCTTAAGAATACCTAAAGTTGATCTGAAAGAAGGTGACCAATAATATGCTAAAAATATTAATTGCTGATGATGAATACTTGGTACGAGATTCACTTAAAATGATTATATCTAAAAATGTGAAAAATGTTGACTTAATAGATATAGCAACCAATGGTAGAGAAGCCATCGAAAAAGCTATTAGCCTTAGACCAGATATTATATTTATGGATATTCATATGCCAGGAATTGATGGCATGGAAGCAATAAGGGAAATAAGGACTATTAATAAGGATATCTTATTTGTGATTTTAACTGCTTATGAATTCTTTGATTATGCTAAAGAAGCTTTAAGCTTAGGTGTTTCAGAATACTTATTAAAACCTATAAGTAAGAATAAGGTTATCGAAACCATAGAAAAATTAAGCAAGCATGTTGATGAAAAAAGAAGTAATCTAATGCGGGAAATTCACCTTAAGGAAAAAATGAATAGCATGATTCCAATGCTAGAAGCTCAATTTATTACAAATAAGATTTTTAATATTGAAACTTCTTACAAAATTGATTTTTACGAAAATGTTTTTGGAATGAATTTAAGACAGGGCTACGTTATGATATTACTTTTTGAATATAAAGAAAGTAAGGAAAAAGAAAGCAATTTAAAGTTTAGTATTGAAAAACAACGATTATATGAGGCTTTCAGTATGAAACTTAAATCCTTATGTAGCTGCTTAGTAGGAAGTCCTCTGCAGGATCGGATTGTAGCCTATATTCCTACCAACAGTATTGGAATGGAAGATAACGAGAAGAAAAAGGCAGAGCTAATAGCGGAAAAGGTACATGAGAAGGTTAAGAAGCTATCAAATCTTGATTTTACAATAGGTATTGGTGGAAATTATGATATTGATAATTTTGGGAGATCTTTTTATGAGGCCTTTATAGCTGCTTCAGATCAAAGCCAAGAATCTGTAATTAACTTTGAGAATCTTCCATATAATAATTCTAAAACTGACAATTACCCAACTCATAAAAATCAAATATTCTCAAACCATATATTAACGGGAAACATAACAGAAGCTAGAGAAGTATTTGAAGAAATTTATCTTTGGCTTATAAGTTCCTATGGAGATGATATTTATAGAATTAAGTCTAAGGTTCTTGATTTACTATTTATAATAGATAAAAATTTACCCTATAAAATTGAAGAGATTTATAGTATAAAAGATCCTCATGTGGTAAGCATATTAAAGACTAATAGTAAGGAAGAACTTAGGAATGAATTTTTACGTTATCTTTCAGATATAGCTTTACAGATGCAAAAACAAAAGACAAGCAACACAGAGAGTATTATGCCAATGGTGTTAGAATATGTAAATAAAAACTATAACAAGGATATAACATTAAAGGATGTGGCAAACAGCGTAAATCTAAGCTACAATTACTTGAGTAAGGTTTTTAAGGATGAAATTGGTAAGAGTTTTATTGATTATCTTACGGAGTTGAGAATGGAGAAATCAATGAAGTTATTAAGCAAAGGTAATCTAAGTATTAAGGAGATCTGTCAACAAATTGGTTATAATGATCCTAATTATTATTGTAAAGCTTTTAAAAAGTTAACCGGTAAAACTCCTACTGAATATAGAGCTTTAGTAAGTAGGGTGGGTGAGAATATTGATTAAGAAAAAAGCAGTTAAAAACTCTATTATCATTATTTTAGTCCTAATTTTGTGCGGTTTATTGAAATTGATTATCGAGGATGTCGATAAGTTTTCAAACCTATGGGGTGATTCAGGGAAAAAGGGAGAAAAAAGGGTGAAAATTGGATTTTCCCTAGGAACCTTGAAGGAAGAGAGATGGATTAGAGATAGAGACATTTTAATGGCAAAGGCAAAGGAGATGGGGGCAGAGCTTATTGTTCAAAATGCTAACAATGACGATCAAGACCAATTAAAGCAAGTAAGATATTTACTGGATCAAAAAATAGATGTATTAATATTTGTACCAAATGATAATATTAAATCTGCTGCTGCTGTGGAATTGGCAAAGGAACAAGGAGTTCCAGTTATTTCTTATGACAGACTAGTTTTAAATGCTCCAATAGACCTTTACATTTCCTTTGATAATTTCAAGGTTGGAGAACTTATGGCAAATACAATACTGCGGGAAGATAAACCTAAGGATATATTAATAATTAATGGAGCGGAAAACGATAATAATACTAAGATGATAAAGCAGGGCTATGATAGAATATTAAAACCTCTTGTAGCTAGCGGAGAGGTAAACATTGTAGCAGAAGAATGGTCTGCTAACTGGCTGAGAGAATATGCTTTTAATGTAGTAGATGCTAAATTGCAGGAAGGTGCCAATATAGATGCGGTGATTGCTGGAAATGATAGTTTGGCTCAAGGGGTTATAGAAGCCTTATCAGAACATAGGATGACCAATAAGGTAAAGGTGATAGGACAAGATGCAGATCTTCGAGCTTGCCAAAGGATTGTAGAAGGAAGCCAGTATGGTACCATATATAAGCCTATTGAAAAGTTAGCAGAAACAGCTATAGAGGATGCTATGAAATTGGCTAATAAGGAGCCTATTGAGCACGATCAAAGTATAAATAATGGTAAATATTATGTACCATATCATGTTTTAAAACCCATTGCCGTAGATAAAAATAATATGGATGAAACTATAATTAGAGATGGATTTCATCTAAGAGAAGAGGTTTACAAGAATTAATATAAATAGTAAAGAGTGCAGACTGCATAATTTTCATGCGGTCTGTATTTTTTTATCGTAAAAAAATACTATTCCTTTTTAGAATAAAAAAAACTAGTTAAAAAGTTACTATATCAGGGTAAACGTATACAGAGACAAATGGTTTAAAGCATGTCATAATTAAATCATAAAAAAGGAGGGGTAAAATGAAAAAAATAATTTCACTATTAACTCTAACCATTATGGTTTTAGGCACAATGTTATTTGCTGGATGTAAAAAGGCAGGAAAGGTTGACATCGGTATAGTACTACCAACCAAAGACGAGCCTAGATGGGTTCAAGACGAAACAAGATTTAATGATGCAGTTAAGAAGGCTGGTTATACTTCAGAAATCTTATTCAGCCAAGGTAATTCCGCTAGAGAAAAAGAAAACGTTGAAGCACTTATAGCAAAAGGTATTAAAGTATTAATCATTTGTCCTCAAGACGGTGCAGCAGCTGCAGCAGCAGTTGAAGCAGCTAAAAAAGAAGGAATTACAGTTATTGCTTACGACAGATTGATAACTGGTACCGATGCAGTTGACTACTATGTAACTTTCGACAGCATTGCAGTTGGAGAAGCTCAGGCTAAATATCTAGTTGATAAAGCAGCTGGTAAGAAGAATAATCCATTATACTTATATGCTGGTGACGCATCAGATAACAATGCATTCTTATTCTTCGAAGGTGCATGGAATGTATTACAGCCAAAAATTAAGGATGGTACATTTGTAATTAAGAACTCAAACGAAGCAGTAGCTTTACAAGACAAAGAAAAGCTTACTCGTGACGAAATGAGTAAAATTATTGGACAAGTAACAACTGAATGGAAATTTGACGTAGCTAAGAGTAAGGCAGAAGCTCATTTAACAGCAGCTTCAGCAGAAGATAAGGGCGACGTATTTATACTAGCTCCTAACGATGGAACAGCTCGTTCAATCGCTGACACATTTGCAGCAGATACTGCAGTTACAAGCTATGTAATAACTGGACAGGATGCTGAAAAGCCATCAGTTCAATACATTATTGATGGAAAGCAATCAATGACAGTATTTAAGGATGTTAGAACTCTAGTAACAGATGCTATGGATATGGCAAAAGCTGTATTAGAGAATAAGACTCCAGAAACAACTGGAACATATAACAACGGTAAGATTGATGTTAAAGCTAAGCAAACAGAAGTAATCGTTGTTGACAAAGAAAACGTTAAATCTGCTTTAATTGATTCTAAGTACTATCCAGCATCAGACTTCACAGGATTAGAATAATAAGTAGTAATGTCATTAATGAATAGTGATAGATTCTATCCTATCACTATTCATTATTAAAAAATCGCAGTAATGTATACAGGGTTAAATATAGCCTTAGGCTTGCAATTAAAGAATTCCTATTGAGGAGAGATTTAACTATGAGTGAATATATTTTAGAAATGTTAAATATAACCAAGACTTTCCCAGGGGTTAAGGCATTGGATTCAGTAAATTTAAGAGTCAAAAGAGGAGAAATCCATTGTCTAGTAGGAGAAAACGGTTCAGGAAAATCAACACTTATGAAAATATTAAGTGGTGTTTATCCTTACGGAGAATACTCAGGGGACATAATATATGATGGTAAGATCCAAAAGTTTTCACGAATAAGTGATAGCGAAAAGGTTGGAATAGTAACAATTTATCAGGAATTAGCTCTAATTCCAGAATTGACCGTTTACGAAAACGTATATTTAGGTCATGAAATTTTAAAAGGTAAAACAATAGATTGGAATGAAACCATAGTTCAAGCAGATAAAATGCTTAAAAAGGTTGGTCTTGATGTTAATCCTTCAGTTAAGATTAAGGATTTAGGTGTTGGTAAACAGCAGCTTGTAGAAATAGCCAAGGCATTAAGTAAAAATGTTAAGCTATTAATACTAGACGAGCCTACTGCAGCTTTAAATGAAATTGAAAGTGAAAATTTATTAAATTTAATAACTGAACTTAAGAAAGAAGGAGTAACTTCTATTTTAATCTCCCACAAATTGAAAGAAGTTACAGCGGTTGCTGATACTATTACAGTATTAAGAGATGGTAAATTTATTAGTACTATGGATGTAGAATCAGAGCCGGTTTTAGAAGGTAAGATAATTAAGCACATGGTTGGTAGAGAAATTGATGATATATATCCAAAGAGACCAAACAAAAACATTGGCGAAGTGTTCTTTGAAGTTGCTAATTGGAGTGCTTATGACTATAATCTTGGAAGACAAATTTTAAAGAATATAGATTTTAATGTAAGAAAAGGTGAAATTGTAGGTATAGCAGGCTTGATGGGTGCTGGACGTACAGAATTGGCATTAAGTATTTTTGGAAATTCAAAGGGATATAAAGTTGAAGGCGATTTGATTATAGAAGGTAAAAAAGTAAATGTAAAAACTGTAAAAGATGCTATTGAAGCTGGTATAGCTTATGTAACAGAAGACAGAAAGGGCAATGGCCTTATATTAATAGATGATATAAAATCCAATATAACCTTGGCTAATTTAAAAGATCTTTCAAAAAATGGAGTAGTAAATAGCCATGAAGAAATAAAAATAGCAAATGAATATAAAGCTTCCTTAAATATTAAGGCGCCTAGCATAGAGCAAAAAGTTGGAAATTTAAGTGGTGGAAATCAGCAGAAGGTATCCTTGGCAAAATGGTTATTTGCAAAACCTAATCTGCTAATACTAGATGAACCTACTAGAGGTATCGATGTAGGAGCTAAATACGAAATCTATACCCTAATGAACAAACTAGTAGAACAGGGTATGAGCATAATTATGATATCCTCAGAATTGCCAGAAGTTCTTGGGATGAGCGACAGAATATATGTAATGGCAGACGGAAAATTTGTAGGAGAATTATCACAGGAGGAAGCCACTCAAGAAAAAATTATGCAGTTAGCGACATATTAATCATGGAACTAGAAAGAGCAAGCAGAAAAATACTAATCTTTAAGATAGTATAAGGATAGGGGAGGTTTAAGATGGAGTTACTTAAAGAAGCTAAACAATTAATTAAACAAAATTTACGTGAATATGGAATGTACATTGCCTTGGTAGTTATTATGATTATATTCTCTATTACTACCGGTGGGCTGTTTAACTCATCAAGAAATATTAGTAACTTGATTAACCAAAATGGATATATCGCAGTATTAACTGTAGGTATGACATTAGTGTTAATAATCTGTAATATAGACTTATCAGTAGGATATGTTGCTGGATTTTTAGGTGCTGTAGCAGCAATTCTATTAACTAAAACAGGTTTACCTGTATATGTAGTAATCCCAGTAGTATTACTTATGGGTATACTTATAGGATTATTTAATGGTATCTTAGTTGGTAAGCTTAAAATACCAGCCTTTGTAGTTACTCTTGCTGGAATGATGATATTCAGAGGAGCTCTTATACTAATTACAGAGGGAACTGGTACTATCATAATCCCTAACAAAACCTTCAATGCTATAGGAACTGGTTTCATACCAGATATAGTACAAGGTAGCGACATTCATATTTTAACCCTCATACTAGGCGGCTTGGCTATATTATTCTACATCTGGACTCAAGTTAAGACCAGAAGAAATAACATCAAGTACAACCTACAGGTACTATCCCTTCCAATGTTTATTATCAAGCTAGTATTCATATCCATTATTATTGGATATGTAACTTGGATATTAGCTAACTACAATGGTCTTTCTTGGACAACAGTAGTTGTTGCAATAGTAGTTGCTACTTATCACTTCATCACTAACAAGACTCAATTAGGAAGACATATATATGCAGTTGGTGGTAACATTGAAGCAGCTAAACTTAGCGGTATAAATGTAAAAAAGATAACTTATATAGTATTTGCCTCCATGAGTATGCTAGCTGCCCTTGCTGGTATATTATACACCGCTCGTTTACAATCTGCTAGTACAATTGCTGGTAATGGATTTGAATTGGATGCTATAGCCGCTGCCTATGTAGGAGGTGTATCAGCCGCTGGTGGAGTTGGTAAGGTTACTGGCTCAATAATTGGTGCACTAGTTATCGCATCATTGACTAGTGGTATGAACCTAATGGGTGTAGGTGCTCACTATCAATATATCATTAAAGGTATAGTGTTAGTTATAGCAGTTGCATTCGATGTTATAACAAGAAAGAAGAGTAAATAACATATATCCCACCAAGTCAAAAATAATAGGTCTGGAGTCTTCCGGGCTTATTATTTTTTATTTATGATATGGAGAATTAATAAGCCTTTTAATAGGGAAAATAAATATAAATAAAAATATAGAAAGGCTGAGGAAATATAAAATGGAAGGGCAAAGCATTAAAGTAATTCCTTTAGGAGGACTTGGAGAAATAGGTAAGAACATTACTGCTATTATGTATAAGGACGAAATTATAGTAATCGACTGTGGAGTAGCTTTCCCCGATGAGGAAATGTATGGGGTAGATTTAGTTATTCCCGATATAACTTTCTTGCTAGAAAATAAGGAAAAAGTAAAGGGAATATTTTTAACCCATGGACATGAAGATCATATAGGTTCTTTACCATATATACTTAAGCAATTAAATGTTCCCCTTTATGGCACTAAATTGACCTTGGGAATTGTTCAAACAAAGCTGGAGGAACACAATATACATCATGATTGTCAGCTAATAAGTGTAGAAGCTGGTGAAGTGGTAAAATTATCAAATATATATGTAGAATTTATAAGAAATACTCATAGTATAGCAGATTCCTGTTCTCTAGCTATTCATACTCCTTTAGGAATAATTTTTCACACCGGAGACTTTAAAATTGATTATACACCTATAGATGGTAAAGTTATGGACTTAGAACGAATTTCCGCTTTAGGGAAGAAAGGTATCCTGCTATTAATGGCAGATAGCACCAACGTGGAAAGAAGAGGCCATAGCATTTCAGAAAAGACTATAGGAGATACCTTTGAAAAGGTCTTTGCTAAAGCAGAAGGAAGAATTATTGTAGCTACCTTTGCATCTAACATACATAGAATGCAACAGATTGTGGATTCTTCGATTAAGTATGGTAGAAAGGTAGCCTTTATGGGCAGGAGCATGGAAAATGTTTTTAAGGTAGCTAGAGATTTAGGGTATTTAACTATACCTGAAACCTCAGTTATAAGTGCTGATGAACTAAATAATTATCCAAGGGAAAAAATAACCATTATTACTACAGGTAGTCAAGGGGAACCTATGGCCTCTTTAGCAAGAATAGCCTTTGGCAGTCACAGAAAGCTTCAAGTGGAAGAAAAGGATTTATATATAGTTTCAGCATCTCCTATACCAGGTAATGAAAAATTGATATCTAAGGTTATAAATGAGCTCTTTAGGAAGGGAGCTAATGTAGTATATGATGATATAGAGGAAGTACATGTGTCAGGCCATGCCTATCAGGAAGAGATAAAATTAATACACACATTAACTCATCCTAAGTACTTTTTGCCTGTACATGGAGAGTATAGACATCTTAAAAGGCATGCAGAATTGGCTGAAAGCTTAGGTATGGATAAATCAAATATATTTATCATAGAAACTGGAGATGTTTTAGAAATTACTGATAAGGGAGCAATGAAGGCAGGAAGAGTTCCTTCAGGTATAGTGTTTGTTGATGGAATTGGTGTTGGAGATGTAGGTAATATTGTACTTAGGGATAGAAAAAGCCTGGCTCAAGAAGGTATGTTCACTATAGTAGTTACAATTGAAAGGGAGTCATGTAGTATTATAGCTGGGCCAGATATAATAACCAGAGGTTTTATTTACGCTAAAGAGTCAGAGGATTTGATTAGTGAAGCTAAGGAAATAGCTAAGACTCAACTAGAAAAATGTTTAAGTGAACAGCTCTTAGAGTGGAGTATTTTAAAAAATAATGTAAAAAAATCTGTAGAAAAGTTATTGTACGAAAAAACAAAACGAAGACCTACAATTATACCTATTATTATGGAAATATGAAAGAAAATTTATTAATTGACAATAGGCATTAGAGCTTATGTCTATTGTCAATTAATTTATATTGTCAAGAGATTTATCTACATAAAAATCCTTTTCAGAATTAAAATTATGTTGTTTACTTTGATGTAGAAATGTGCAATAATTAAATGTTGTTGATACAAATAAAAATATGACAGAAGAAATAAAATTGATTCACTGGTGGAGGAGGTTTCTGGATGCGGATAGGATTTGATCATAAGAAATACATAGAAGAGCAATCTAAATATATCCTAGAGCGTGTAAATAATTACGATAAATTATATTTAGAATTTGGTGGAAAGCTTTTATTTGATTATCATGCAAAAAGAGTTTTACCTGGCTTTAATGAAAATGCAAAAATAGAATTGCTTCGTAAGCTGAAAGAAAAGGTTGAAATAATTGTCTGTGTATATGCAGGTGATATAGAAAGGAATAAAATACGTGGTGACTTTGGAATTACTTATGACATGGATGTAATGAGACTTATCGATGATCTTAGAGATTATGATTTAGATGTGAATAGTGTAGTAATAACAAGATATGACAATCAACCAGCAGCTACAGTTTTTATGAATAAGCTTCTTAGAAGGGGAATAAAGGTATACACTCATAAGACTATTAAGGGTTATCCAACAGATGTAGATACTATAGTGAGTGATGAAGGCTATGGTAGTAATCCTTATATAGAAACAACAAAGCCAATAGTAGTAGTAACAGCACCAGGCCCAGGAAGTGGTAAGCTAGCTACTTGTTTAAATCAGCTTTATCATGAAAATAAAAGAGGTAAGGTAGTAGGCTACTCTAAGTTTGAAACTTTCCCTGTATGGAATGTTCCTCTAAAGCATCCTTTAAACATAGCCTACGAAGCTGCAACGGTAGACCTTAAGGATGTTAATATGATTGATTCCTTTCACTTTGATGCCTATAATGAGGTAGCGGTAAATTACAATAGAGATATAGAAATGTTTCCTGTTATAAAGAGAATTATTGAAAAGATTACTGGAAAGGAATCCGTTTATAAATCTCCTACAGATATGGGAGTTAATAGGGTAGGTTTTGGTATCATTGATGATGAAGTGGTTAAGGAGGCTTCTCGTCAGGAGGTTATTAGAAGATACTACGCAACTGCCTGTGAATATAAGAAAGGCTATATAGATGATGAGGTATTCCAAAGAGCTAAACTTATTATGGAGAGTTTGAATCTTAAAGAGGAAGACCGCAGTGTAGTTATGCCAGCTAGGGAAAGAGCTGCCAGAATGAAAAAAGAAGAAAATAGAAATGAAGTTTGTTCAGCAGTAGCTTTAGAACTAGAGGATGGTACAATAATTACTGGCAAAGCCTCAAATGTTATGTCTGCAGCTTCAGCAGTAATACTTAACGCTATAAAATACTGTGCTCATATATCTGATAACATTTATTTATTATCTCCAGTGGTGTTAGAACCTATAATTAATTTAAAAACTAAGACCTTGGGAATTAAAAATGCACCCTTAAATTGTGAGGAAATTTTGATTGCCTTAAGCATAAGTGCAGCTACAAATCCAACGGCACAGGTTGCTTTGGAACAATTGACGAAGCTTAAAGGTTGCCAAGCTCATTCTACAACCATATTAAGCAGAAATGAAGAGCAGACCATTAGGACGCTTGGAATAGATATTACCTGCGATCCAGAATATCCTTCCGAAAGCTTGTATTATAATAGCTAAGGTAAAGGAAAAGAGTTTGAAAATAATGGTTTTAACTGAATATATTGATATAAAAAGGACTCCGAGATTATACAGCGGAGTCCTTTTTTCTGTTGACATGTCCTTTTTTTGCAATTTCATTTTGCACTTCAGCTATTTTCTCCTTGCTTAAGTTATAGCTCATGAGGCTAATAATTGCTAGTATGAAGAAAAGAATAGAACCGATACTTAAAATAAAGCCTAGTATATATTCATTAGTATTTGGACTAATTTTAGTAGTATCTAGTAAGTGTAGTACATTACCTACTAATAGCATGGCTATGCTTTGACCTAATTTATAAAGTAAAGTTAGACAACCATAATAAGTACCTTCTGACCTAACACCGGTATCGAACTCTTCGGTATCTATAATGTCTGCAATCATAGATAAGGGTAAGGACATTAGACCTCCTATACCGAAGCCTGCCAACGCTGCAAAGGGAAAAAATATAGGGGCATTTCCTTTTACAGAGTTCTTAAAGATAACTAGCAAAACTAAAAGACAAGATGCTATTATACAAAGCACTATAGATTGCTTTAATGCAGGTTTCTTATCTAATTTTTTTGAAGTCATTGTCCAAAAAGGCTGAGATATGACGCTAAATCCCAGCAACACAGCAAGTATAAGAGAAATTTCACCACTAGTAAGCAAAAATACATCGGTGAAAACTGTCATACCTAGGCCAGTGATTAAGGCTGTTACCAAGTTGCTGAACATATATGGAAAGCCAACAGCTTTAAAGTTTTTATTTTTTAAAACCTCTAAAAAAGAATGGAACATAGAGGATAATTTAAATTCAGCTGGTTTTTCTTCTATGTTTTCATTAAGTATAGGAATATACTTTTTAGTAACAAAGAAGCATACTAAAGCCAAAATTAATATAATCAGTGATGTATAAAAACCCATTACAGGGTAGGCTGCAGGATTTTTTTGGCCCATTGGATATTCCGCTGTAGGCTTGAAGAATAGAGCTAACACTGCTACAGTAGCAAAGGCTAAACCTGCAAGAAAAAAGATAGTTTTTATACTTTGGATAGAGGTTCGCTCATTATAATCATTGGTTAATTCTGCACCTAGAGCTGTATAGGGTGTTACGTATATAGTAGAAAAGGTCTTAATAGCAAATAGGCATATAAATAAGATTAATATTTTCGTTTTTCCAGTCCAATTAGGAGATATACTCCAAAGTAAAAAATTGGATAAGGCTAAGCCGATACTTCCAATAAGTATATATAGATGTCGTCTACCTAGTTTTTTTAATCTAGTACAATCAGAAATATATCCCATTAGAGGATCTGTAACTGCATCCCATACAATGCCCGCGCTAGTAGCAATTCCAACAAAGCTTCCAGATATGTTAAGTATATTTATACAATAAAAAACTAAAAAAACAGAAATTACTTGCATAGAAGTACCTGTACTAAAGTTTCCTATACCATAAGCAAATTTATCTATCATTGATATTTTGCAGTGACTCTGTTTTGAAGATAAATGTGATTTATCCAAATTAGCACTCCTTACTTTGTATATTTAGTCTATAGTTAATATATTAACATATAAAGCAATAGCGTAAAAGGGCAACTTTTTATATTTAACTAGCAATTTAATTAATTTACCTTATGAGCTTTGCTATATGTTTATCACAAAAAGAAACAAGTTCTCATACTCTAAATTGAGGAGGGATAAAGGTGATTGGCATATTAAGTTCTAACGACATGGAGGAAGAATATGCAAAGATTTTGCATTCTCTTTTCCAAAATTGTAAAAGTTCAGTTAATGAAGATATAGTTGTTTTTACAACTTTAAATATAAATCTACAAAAAATGGAGGTTTCCGGAACCTTAATTTCTCAAGATAAATTGCGTACTGTTCAGGCACCCTTACCCAGTGTAATATTTAACTTTAGTCTTCAGAAGGAAGGTTCAGGAATAAAAATACGAAAGGCCTTGGAAGAAATGGAAGGGCTTAGATTAATAAACTATATTAATAAGTTTGATCAGTGGATGATTATGGAGATGATTTCGTCAAATGAAAGAGCAAAGGCTTATCTATTGCCTTACTATGTATATGATAAGGCAAAAAGAGACTACAGGCCTGAGGAGAATAAAAAGTATATAACCATGCCTTCAAGAGGAGCAAGTTTATCTCGAGTTATTTATGCGGAACCAGATCCGGATCCAGACTCAGATATTGTTAGAGGTAGCCAATATTTTAAGAAAGGGCATATATGTGATTATATAGATGCATCTCTTTGCCAAAGAAAATGGTTGTTTATAGAGATTCCAGATCTTGAATTGTACAATAATCACCCCATAGTTTGCAGAGTTTATATGCAAAAGATCGACCACAAAAAATGGGGAGTTTTAAAGATGGTACTATTTCCTGATCCTAATATGCAAAAGTCTGAAAATATAAATTTTCAATTTGCAGAAAGAGCAGCTAAAGATTTAATTCAGGAAATAAATAATTTTTTGCCTTCAATAGGACATTGCTTTATAGATATGATTTTCAGTAAAGATGGAAATGGATATTTTCTTCATTTAGGAGGTTTAGATCAATATTTCTTCAGAGAAGTTTTAAAAGGTGATGTAGCTAATAAATTCTATAAAAATATTATTTCGCTTTCTCGATATTATAGGGCTACGTAAGAGGAGGAATAGTATATGTGGATAAGTATGGAAGTTGCACCCGGTAATAAAGAAGTTATAGTTTTACCACAAGAGATGGATAAAAAAATGGAATACCAAGCTAAAGTGATTTTCGGTAGGAATTCTTGTAGTGCATATATTAACCTTTCAAATGAACTAGATTTCATAGGTGGAGATAATTTTGATAACCCTATGAAAATTATTATATCAAGCAAACTAGTTGACAGATTAAAAATACGGCCAGAGTTAACCTATCAAATTAAATTTTCCCGTAAAAATGTTTATATTGGACCAATAATAGGGCTACTATTAGGTCCCCATGATTATATGTATAGTCCTGAGCATATGACAAAGTATTCAGATAGATTTGGTATTTATAAGGAAATAGGAGGTCTGATTTACGCTTTCTCAGAAAAGACTATAGATTGGAAAACTTCTACCATATATGGCTTGTTTTATAATTGGAACAGCAGAAAGTGGGAATACGGTACCTTTCCAATACCAGCAGCCATATATAGAAGAGATTTTCATTCAAGAAAGGAAACTATAGATAGGCTTATGGATGCTACCAAGGGAAGAATGTTTAACTCTTGGAGATTCGGTAAGTTTTATTTATATAAGCATGTTAAAAAGAATAAAGTTTTACTTGAATATCTACCAGAAACAGAGATTTCAGAAGATTATAAACAAGTAAAAAAGTTTATAGATAATGTAGGTAATGCTATATTAAAACCTATATATCTGTCAAGAGGAAGAGGAATATGCATCATATGTAAGGAAGAAGATGGCTATAGAATTACAGACTATAGGAATAGTAAGGTTAATGAGCTTTTTTTAGAAAATAGTGAAAAGCTAAAGGAATTTTTCACTGCAAATAAGGACTTATTTGATAATTATTTAATACAAAGATATTTGCAAATGGCTAAAATTGATGGAGCTCCTTTTGATATTAGAGTGGTAATGCAAAAAAATGTACAGGATAAATGGCAGTGCTCTGGTATCGAATGTAGAGTTGCTTCTAAAAAAAGCTTGATTACTAATATATCACGAGGAGGTTATGCTTTAACTCTCGATGAAGCATTAAATAGATCTTTTAGCTTGGAAGAAGAAAAACTGAAGAAAATGAAGGATTCTATTTATCAAATATGCCTTAATTTATGTAAAAGCTTAGACCGTCTAAATCATCATTTTGGAGAGTTTGGAATTGATATAGCATTAGATGTAAATGGAAAACCGTGGATTATAGAGGTCAATGTGTTTCCTAGCTTTAAGGGATTTAAAAAAATGGATTATGACACCTATCTAGGTATAAGATATACACCAATGTTGTATGCAGCACATTTGGCTGGTTTTTAAAACTATTTATCGGTGAGGTGAAAAAGATGTATGATAAGGTTCAGATAAAAGTACAGTCAGCTCCTAAAGCTAATATTACATTGAGTAAGCAGCTAGCAGAAAATCTAAATCTAACAAAAAGGAAGCGCGGATATGTGAGTTTTGGAGCAAAAAGGCTTTTTGCAGATATATTAATATCTGATGAGATAGAATATGAGGATATAATTCTAAGTGATAAGCTTGCAAAGAAATTGCATATTCCCACCTATCCAGTTTATGAGCTAAAGGTAAAAAATACAGAAATTATGTTAGGACCCTGCATTGGCATTTTAGCCTGTCAAAAAAATGAAGATCTTACTAAGAGAATGCTTAAGGAAATATCATTAAATGCTGTAGATTATGGAAGAATAAACGGTGCAATAATAACCTTTTCATTAGATAAGGTAAATGTAGAAAATAATACTATTGAAGGTTTCTGTTATAATCCCCAAAAAGAAAATTGGGAAAAAGGAGTTTTTCCATATCCATTGGCCATTTATAGAAGATCAAGGCTTAGTAGGAAATGGGAAAATCATTTTCTAACCTTTATTGGTGACAGTACCTTTAATAATTACTCCTTCGATAAATGGGAAATGTACAACTGGTTTTCTAATGAACCAGATATAGCAAGCCATATTCCTTACACCATAGTTTATGAGAAAAAGGAAGATTTATTTCAATTACTAGATAAATATGAAAATATATATGCAAAACCTATAGGTGGAATGAAGGGCTTTGGTGTAATTAAGATTAACAAAGAGTCTGGAAAAGTACGTTTTAGATTTAGGAAGGATGACCTTAATGAAGATTTCTCCTTATCAGAAGGTGAAGAATTAGATAAAACTCTTGATGATTTACTAAAGCCTGGTGAATTTATTATACAGCAGGGAGTTAATCTTATAAACTATGATGGTGGACTTGTGGATTTTAGGTGTGTAATGCAAAAGGATGAAACTAAGAACTGGCAGTGTAGCAGTATAATTACAAGAGTTGGCGCTAAGGAAAGCGTAGTTAGTAATATATCCAGTGGTGGTGCTGCTATGCCTGCAATGGATCTTATTCAAGAGACTTTAGCTTCTTCTCAAACTGAGGCTTTTGTTATAAAGGAAAAATTAATATCTTTGTGCATGAAGGTATGTAAGGCTTTAGACCAATATGGCTTTAACTTTGGAACCTTGGGCTTGGATTTAGGAGTTGATAACAATAAGGATATATGGCTTATAGAAGTAAATAATAGACGACCACATCCAGGTATAGCATTGAGAGCTAGTGATATTCAATCCTATTACAATATTCTATCGGGTCCACTTAGATATGGAAAGGCCCTAGCGGGATTTGCTAGTAAGGAGGAAGATAAGGATGCTTTATAATATAACTAGGGATAAAAGTAGCAAGGATCAGTTGATAGTACCAGAAAGTTTTATGAAGGGAACTGCTATTAGCAAAAAAAGTCATATAAATCTTAAAGTAGCGGGCAGAATTGCTAAGATAGAATTAATCAAAAGCAAGGAGCTAGAAAATAAGCAAATACTATTGTCTGAAAATATTTTTGACCAATTGATGATTCCAGAGGATATACCTTATCAAATATTAGCAGAGAAGGACTACCTTAGAATAGGACCAGTCATAGGTTTATTAATGACAAGTACTAAATCCAGAATGAGTAAGAGTACCTTAGCCAAATTAATGAGCTACACTTTAATATATCCTGAAATTGGCGGATTATTAGTGGCTTTTTCTACTGATTGTATCAACTTAGAGGAAAAAACTGTACAGGGCTACTATTATGATAGCAATTTTAAAGGTAGAGGACTACCTTGTATAGCAGGTACCTTCCCTTTACCAGAGGTTATATTTTCTAGAACTATTTTGTCTGAGGACACAATGAATATGTTAAAGGAAGAAACTAATAATCATATTTTTAACTCAAATTTCTTTAATAAGTGGGAGTTTTGGAATAAGGTAAAGAAAAATAAAAGGGCTGAAAAGTACCTGCCAGACACAAAATTATACTCAGATTTTAAGGATATAGAAGAAATGTTAGATAAATATGGCGCTGTATACTTGAAGCCTTTAAATGGAACCCTATCAAGAGGACTATTTAAGGTTATTAAACTGGAAGAAGGTTATGGTCTTAAGCATAAGCAGGGAGAGGATATGCTTAGCTTTTCAACCTCTGAAGAAGCTGCGAAATATATAAATGAAGAAGTTATTAGGAAATATAGGTATATTATTCAGCAAGCCATTAATCCCTTAAGAGTTAAGGGAAGACACATGGATTTTAGAGTAATTATGCAAAAGAACGAAACCTTAGATTGGCAGTGTACAGGTATCATAGCCTTAATAGGTTCAAGAGGAGATATATGCAGTAACTGGGGTAGTACAGCTTACTTTGAAGATATCTTATATGATCAATTTGATTTCACTCAACAGCAGATATTTAAGCTTAAGAGAGAAATTGTAGGAGCTTGTAAGCTTGTGTGCGAAGCGTTAGAATCACCGGAAGAAAACTATGGAGATCTTGGCTTTGACGTGGTGGTGGATGAAGAATTTAAAATATGGGTTTTGGAAGCTAATAAACGTCATTACCATACTGTACCCTTATGGATTAATGATGTACAAACCTTCTATCAAACAAAGGCTAACCCAATTAAATATGCTACAGCTCAAGTGGGTTTTCATGTATATTCATAATAAATCTGTCCATGTATAGATATCTCACTATATATAGTGTGATATCTATTTTTTTTAAGGATTAAATAAAAAGAAAAATATAAACATATAATAAGCATATAGAAAGTGATGATGGGTAAGAATGGTAAAACAAGGAGGAATAATTATGGGAAAAAAGATTTTATCAGCATTAGTTTCTACATTATTAATTGCTTCAATATGTACCTCTTGTGTTCAGAAGGGAGATGATACAGGAGATAAGACAAATGAAGGAAAAGGAACAATAGAAAAAGTTAAGGTAGGTATGGTTACCGATTCTGGAACCATAGACGATAAATCCTTCAATCAAGGAAGCTGGGAAGGTATACAAAGATACGAAAAAGAAAAGGGAACTATAGAAGCTCAATATCTAAAGCCTAACGATGTTCAGGAGACGGACTACATAAATGCTATTGACACCTTAGCAGAGACAGGTAACAAGATAATCGTTACTCCTGGCTTTAAATTTGAGACCGCTGTAAATAAAGCAGCAGAAACACATAAGGATGTTTCCTTTATCTTATTAGATGGCCAAACACATGCAGGAGATAATCAATTTGTAAAACATGATAACGTAGTTTGTGTATATTTTAATGAACATGAAGCGGGATTTTTAGTAGGAATAGCTGCAGCCTTATCTACTAAAACAGGAAAGTTAGGCTTTGTAGGAGGTATGAAAATTCCACCAGTTGAAAAGTTTTACTACGGATATCAAGCTGGAGTAAAATATGCCAATAAAAATCTTGGGGCTAATGCAACTATAACTGATGCTCAATACCAAGGTTCCTTTGATAATATACCAGCAGGGCAAACCTTGGCGGCAGGTATGTATGGTAAAGGTATAGATATAATTTTCCATGCTGCTGGTGGTGTTGGAAATGGTGTCTTTAACGAAGCAAAGGCAAGGGCAGAAAAAGGAGAAAAGGTTTGGGTAATAGGCGTAGATTCAGACCAATATCAACAAGGCATATTAAAGGATGGAAAGACATCTGTTACTCTAACTTCTGCTATAAAGAAAGTGGATGTAGCTGCTTATAACTATATAGATGCTAAACTAAACAATAAGTTTCCAGGAGGAGAAATTATTACTCTAACCTTAAAGGAAGACGGAGTTGGTCTACCAAAAGAAAATCCAAACCTATCCGATGATGTTTTATCTAAAATTGATTCCGTAACTCAGGAAATTAAAGAAGGAAAGCTTGTAGTACCTCAAACACAGAAGGAAGTAGATGACTTTCTAAAATAAGATAAAAACCATGGAGGTCATAACATGAAATATATTATAGAGATGTTAAACATAAGGAAGGAATTTGCTAGTATAGTAGCTAACGATGATATAACCCTTCAAGTGCGACCAGGTGAAATTCATGCTTTACTAGGTGAAAATGGAGCAGGAAAATCTACCCTTATGTCTGTGTTGTTTGGTTTATACAAGCCAGATAGAGGTACTATAAAGGTTAAGGGAAAGGAAGTAAAAATATCCAATCCCAATGTGGCCAATGATTTAGGTATAGGAATGGTTCACCAACATTTTAAACTAGTCCATAACTTTACTGTGACAGAAAACATAATATTAGGTAATGAAAAGCTTAAAGGACTGAAGATTGATATAGATTATGCTAGGCAGCGTATAAAGGAATTGTCTAATAGATATAAACTAGCAGTGGATCCTGATGTGCGCATAGAAGATATATCCGTAGGGATGCAGCAAAGAGTTGAAATATTAAAAATGCTCTATAGGGATTCAGAGATACTTATATTTGATGAGCCTACAGCAGTATTAACTCCTCAAGAGATTGAAGAATTGATGGGGGTAATGAGAAATATGACAAAGGAAGGTAAGACCATAATACTCATTACCCATAAACTCAAGGAGATAAAAGCAGTAGCAGATAGGTGTACCGTAATTAGAAAAGGTAAATCAATTGCTACCATTGATGTTAAGGAAACCTCTGAAGAGAAAATGGCTGAATTAATGGTAGGCAGGAAAGTTAGCTTTAAGGTTGAAAAAGCACCAGCAAAGCCTGGGGAGATAATGTTTAAAATTGAGAACTTAAATGTTATAGGTAGCAGGGGGGTTCAAGCAGTGAAAGATGTTACCCTCTCTGCTAAGGCTGGTGAAATTTTGGGTGTGGCTGGTGTGGACGGTAATGGTCAATCTGAGCTTATTGAGGCAATTACCGGATTGAGGAAAGCTCAATCCGGAAGAATCTTTATTAACAACTTAGATATTTCTAGTAGGGAAATACGACAAAGGAATGAAGCAGGGCTTGGTCACATACCTGAAGACAGACACAAATATGGCTTGGTATTAGAATTCACATTGGAAGATAATATGATTTTGCAAAATTATTATAGACCTCCTTTTTCTAAGAGAGGAGTTTTAAAAAGGAATGAAATTCGCTCCTACGCAAAAAGACTTATAGAGCAATTTGATGTTAGATCTGCCCAAGGACCTACTACTATTGTGCGAAGTATGTCTGGAGGTAATCAACAGAAGGCTATAATTGCTAGAGAGATTGATAGGTCACCGCAGGTTTTAATAGTGGCTCAACCTACCAGAGGGTTGGATGTAGGGGCAATAGAATATATCCATAAAAGGCTTATAGAAGAAAGAGATAAGGGAAAGACTATACTCTTGTTTTCATTAGATTTAGATGAAATCATGAATTTATCTGATAGGATAGCTGTAATGTATGAAGGAAGAATAGTGGGAGTTGTGGATGCAGATAAAACAAATGAGCAGGAGCTTGGATTAATGATGGCAGGAGGAGGAAAAGGCTAGGATGGGTAAAAATAAATTTTTGGTTTCTTTACTTGCAGTTATACTGGGAATAATAACTGGAGCTCTAGTAATGCTCCTGACTGGCTATGATCCAATAAAGGCCTATGAAGGACTTTTAAAAGGTGCAGGCTTTATACTACAAGTACCTAAAAATGCCACTTTAGGTGATATTATATTTAACAAACGTTTGGGAGATACTCTTTTAAATACTACTACTTTAATATTAACTGGTCTTGCAATAGCCTTTGCCTTCAAAACTGGTCTTTTTAATATTGGAGTGCCAGGCCAAATGCTAATGGGTGGCTTTTTTGGAGTATTTGTTGGAGTAAAATTATCCTTGCACTTTTATATCCATACTCCCTTAGCTGTAATGGCAGCTATTTTAGGAGGGGCTTTATGGGCTCTTTTACCAGGAATTCTTAAAGCTAAGTATGGTATTAATGAAGTAGTAACTGCAATTATGATGAACTACATATCTCTATGGTCTGTTTATTATTTCGTTCAGAACTTTCTAAAAGGTAATTTTGAAACAGAATCTGCTATTATAAATCCTTCTGCCTCTTTGCGAGTGGAAGCCTTAACAAAACTATTTCATGGTTCTAACATTAACCTAGGATTATTTTTAGCCATTGCAGTAGCTATATTAGTATGGTGGATATTAGATAAAACCACCTTTGGCTATGAGCTAAAAGCAGTAGGCTACAATATTCATGCTTCTAAGTATGCAGGTATAAAGGTAAATAGAAACATGATATTATCTATGATGATTTCTGGAGCTATAGCAGGTCTTGCTGGTGCAGTATATTATTTAGGTTATACAAATAATATAAAGATAGGGTCTTTACCTCAAGCTGGTTACGATGGGATAGCTGTGTCCCTATTAGGATTAAACAATCCCTTTGGTGTTTTATTATCAGCCTTATTCTTCGGTTTAATGAATGCAGGAGGCTTGTATATGAATGCTGCTACTAAGGTGCCTAATGAACTAGTTCCAATTATAGTAGCAATAATTATTTATTTTGCAGCTACTAGTTTAATGTTTGAAACTTGGTTACACCGTATAGGCAGCATTTTTAGAAAGAAAGAAGGTGGGAGTAAATGAATGCCTTGCAGATTATTATTCCCTTAGCCATAACTTATACAGTACCACTGTTTTTAATAGCTTTAGGGGGACTGTTTAGTGAAAGAAGCGGAGTAATTAATATTGCCTTAGAAGGATTGTTAGGTGTTGGGGCCTTCGCATCAGCCTTTGTTATTTTTCAGTATGAAAATATATTTGGACCAGCAACGGTATATGTGTCCCTGATAGCGGCGGCAGTAGCTGGCGGTTTATGCTCTCTATTACATGCTTTTGCTAGTATCAGCATGAAGGCAGATCAGGTTGTCAGCGGTACTGCTATAAACATATTAATACCTGCGCTGACCATCTTTTTAGCAAGAAGTATTAATAAGGGTAGCGGAATAATACCAGTAGTGGGATTAGAATTGTGGGATGTACCGCTTCTTTCAAAGATACCTATTATAGGAAGCTTGTTTTTTCACAACACCTATATAACAACCTTTATATCAATATTAATTGTACTTATAAGCTGGTATGTTTTGTATCACAGACCTTTTGGCTTAAGATTAAGAGCCTGTGGCGAAAATCCTCAAGCAGTAGATTCTGTAGGTATAAGTGTAGTGAAAATGAGATATATAGGAGTATTTATATCTGGTGTATTATCAGGCCTAGGCGGTGGATTATTGCTTAATACCTTAGTTAAGGAATTTTCAACTTTAATATTTACTGGTATGGGCTTCTTGGCTTTAGCTGCTTTAATTTTTGGTAAGTGGAAGCCTTGGAATGTATTAGGGGCATCAGCCTTTTTTGGTCTTGCCAAAACGGTATCGGATATAGCCCCCTTATTTCCATCATTAAATAGACTGCCTTCAATATTCTTAACCACCTTTCCCTATGTGATAACCCTAGTTGCCTTAGTTTTGTTTTCTAAAAATGCTGTTGGGCCTAGGGCTGCAGGGGAGCCTTATGATGTAGGAAAACGTTAAAATGGACTTAATATAGGGACTAAGCATAGTGATTGTTAATAATCCCTATTCTTAGTCCCTTTAAAAAATTTTTAACAATATATTTAAAAGATAGGTTTTATATTGAAAAGATATATGATACAATCAATTTGGTATATATTTATATATAATGAAAGGATTTTAATAATGACCAAATTAGATTTATTAGTTAAAGAAGTAGAAAAGCATAGTAATTTGTTTATTCAGATGCATAACTCTCCAGATCCAGATGCAGTAGCTAGCGCTTTTGGTCTGCAGTATCTTTTATTGGAAAAAGGTCTAGAAGCTGAAATATGCTATAAGGGTGAAATTGACAAATACAATACACAAAAGATGATTGAACTACTAGGAATCAGGCTAAAGAACATAACCGATATCAATTATATGAAGGAAGAGGATTTTATAATATTAGTTGATTCCCAAAAGGGAAATTCTAATGTGGAAGACTTTATTGGCAATGAAGTGGCTACAATTGACCATCATCCTACCTTTCAAAAGACTGAATATTACTTTGAGGATATAAGACCAGAGATAGGAGCATGTTCCTCTATTATTGCCAGTTACTTTGTGGAAAATAATATTCCAATTCCAAAGAATGTTGCCACTGCCTTATTGTATGGAATAAAGATGGACACGTTAGATTTAACTAGAGGGGTACATTATTTAGATTTAGATATGTTTTATATGCTCTATAAGCTAGCGGATATTGAAATTATAAATAAAATTCAAACTAATAGCTTACAATTTGAAGAACTTATAGCCTATAGTAATGCCATAAAAAATATAAAGGTATACGGTAATGTAGGCTTTGCTAATGTAAATATAGATTGTCCAGATTCTTTATTAGGTACCATATCCGACTTTATTATATCCATAAAAGAGGTTGATTTTGCAGTTGTTTATTCTCCTAGAGAATCTGGTATTAAATTTTCTGTTAGGAATGAATTAGACAATCTAGATGCTGGTAAGATAATACATGAAGTGTTAAATGAAGTTGGTAATGGAGGAGGCCATAAGACTATGGCTGGAGGCTTTCTACCAGCGGGCAATCTTAATGCCGTAGGACAAATAGACCCCTTTGTAGAGGATAGCTTCCTAGAAAGAATACGAGCTTCAATGGAGTCAAATACATATTAGCCTAAATCTAAAGAAAAGGTAGTGAATTAAGTGATATATACCGTTACTTTAAATCCATCCATTGACTATACTATACAATTAGAAAGCCTAAAAGTTGGGGGATTAAATAAAGTAATAGAGGATTTTAAGTTTCCAGGAGGAAAAGGAATCAACGTATCAAGAGTATTAAATAATCTTGGTGTAAAATCAAAAGCCTTGGGTTTCATAGGAGGCTTCACCGGCAAATATTTGGCTGAGTTTTTAGAAAAAGAGGGCCTAGAAACAGACTTTATAAAGGTAGCAGGTGATACTCGAATTAATGTAAAAATTAAAGCCCAACAAGAAACAGAGCTTAATGCTGCTGGACCTGAAATCAGTGATAAGGCTTTAGGGGAGTTAATGGAGAAAATCAACACTTTGCCAGCGGATACCTTTGTAGTTTTGGCTGGTAATATACCAAGAAGTCTGCCACAAAATACATATGCCCAAATAATAAAAGCTACTAAAAATGAAAAGGATTTTATAGTAGATGCGGTGGGACAGGCACTTTTGGAAACTCTACAACACAAACCTTTTTTGATTAAGCCTAATAAGGAAGAACTAGAAGACTTATTTAAGGTAAAAATAGATAATTTAAAAGAGATAGTATTTTGGAGCAGGAAACTACTAGCCTTAGGCGCTAAAAATGTTATTGTGTCCTTAGGGAAAAAAGGCGCAGTTTTAATTAATAATGATATTCAATATTATGCTTCTGCACCAGTAGGTAAAGCTATAAACACTGTAGGGGCAGGAGACTCATTGATAGCAGGCTTTTTAAGTAAATATATAAAAAGCAGAAATATACTGGATTCCTTTAGATATGGAGTAGCTGCTGGCAGTGCCACAGCTTTTTCCATGGACTTGTGTAAAAAGGCTGCTGTGGATAAATTATTTTCTGAAGTTAAACTTATGGAAATCTAGAATAATGACTGTTACACAACAATTGAATTCCTAGTTGTGTAGCAGTCTTTTTTGTATAGGAAATTATAAAAAATACGAACATTAAAGGACACTAAATTTATAGCTTTAGTTTGAATGTAAAGTAATGTTAGAGCTATTTGAACTCTATTATAGATACATATGTAATGACTACTGTAATTGAAGCTAAATATTCACACCCATGGTTTATAATGCAAAAAAATCACATAATAATATTACTATGGATTTTATTCCTTAAATATAATCTGTTTATAAAAGTAACGTAACTTTAAAGCTTTGCAGGAAGGTGAGGAAATGATTAATAAACAATTAAAAAAGACAATCTTCCTTTTCCTTATACTATGTACCGTCTTTAGTAATAATGTTGCGGTTCTTGCTAAGGGAAAGGCACCAACCATAATCTCAGAAAATGCAATTCTAATAGATGGAAACACAGGTAAGATACTATACGCTAAAAATATTAATAGAGCTTTTCCTCCAGCATCAACTACCAAGCTTATGACTGCTCTTTTAGCTTTAGAAAAATGCAAGCTTAATGATACTATCACAATTAGCAGGAAGGCTACATTGGTAGATGGTTGTAAGGCTGGAATTAAGGAGAAGGAAGTAGTTACGGTAAGAGACATGCTTTATGGTCTCTTGTTTGTTTCTGGCAATGACTGTGCTAATGTACTGGCAGAGCACATGGCTGGGTCCATTGAAAACTTTTCAAAAATGATGAATAGGAGAGCTAGGGGACTGGGTTTAACCAATACACATTTTGTCAACCCTAGTGGACTATATCACCCAAAGCAGAGATCCACAGTAAAGGACTTAGCCTTGATAATGAGAGAACTTGTAAAGCATCCAGAATACTTAAAGATTGCCACTGACAATAGAGTATATAATATAACTCCTAAAAATCGATCTGGAATTAGGCATCCCATATCTAACGAGAATAAAATGGTGCGAAAAGGTAGCGAATATTATTATTCAGGCATTGAAGGTGGTAAAACAGGTTATACAATCCAATCTAAGTTTTCATATGTTGTCAGTGCAAAAAGAAATGGTCGAAGACTCATAGTTGCCTTACATTCTTCGACAAAAAGCCACTATCCAGATGCAATAAAGCTTTTAGATTACGGCTTTAAAAATTTTAAGTAATCCATTAATGATAGTAGTTAAGCATGATGATTAGGGAAAATCATTATCCTAAAGTAAAAAAAGGAGTTATAAGTAGATAAGACAGTAAATGATAAAGGTTATCAATTGAAAATATATAAAAAGGGCTTGTAGTGACCTTTGACTCAGGAAAGCTAATAAGGGCATAATATTTAATTAATACTTAATTTTAAAAATAGCCAAAGAAGGGAAGAGAAATTTGGAAGATTTAATAGAGAAGAGTCAAATAAGAAGCTCAAGAAAAAAGGAGCATATACATAATTTTTTGCAAGGCAATTTTGAAGGGGACAATTTTTTTAAATATATTTATTTAGAGTATAATGCTTTACCAGAAATAGATTTTAACGAGATAAATACAGGCTGTAGCTTTCTAGGTAAAAAAATTAGCTTTCCTGTAATGATAAACGCCATGACTGGTGGCTTTGATAAAGCAATAGAAATAAATAAAAATCTTGCTACTATTGCAAAGAGTTTTAACATACCAATGGCTGTCGGGTCTCAGGCTATAGCAGTAGAAGACAAGGCTTATGAAGCCTCCTTTAAGGTTGTAAGAGAAGTGATAAAAGACGGTCTTGTTATTTCAAATATCAATGCTTTTGCCACTGTTGAACAAGTGGCTAGGGCTATTGATATGATTGAAGCGGACGGGATTCAAATTCATTTGAATCCAGCCCAAGAAATCTGTATGCCAGAGGGAGATAGAAACTTTAAAGGTATTTTAAAAAATATTGAGACTATTGTTAGAACAATTGATAAGCCAGTTATTGTAAAGGAAATTGGTTTTGGTATTTCTAAAGAAGTAGCAAAAAAATTACTAGAGGTAGGCGTCAAATACATAGATGTAGGGGGACGTGGAGGAACTAACTTTATTCAAATAGAAAGTGCAAGAAATGAGCATTTCCACTTTGAAGAATTGTATCAATGGGGAATACCAACGGCTCTTAGTCTTTTAGAATGTAGAGCTTTAAGCGAAGATTTAAAGCTCATTTGCAGCGGGGGAATAAAAAATGCAGAAGATATTGTAAAAGCCTTATGTGTGGGAGCAGATATGGTAGGAATCAGTGGCCCAGTTTTAAAGACATTACTAGAGGGTGGTTATGAAGCTGTAGAAGGGTATTTTGAGAATCTCATTTATAAATCTAAGGTAATAATGCTTCTCCTAGGTAAAAAAAGTCTAGAGGAATTAAGACAGGTACCCTATAGGGTTATGGGTGAGCTAAGGGAATTGCTATGAATACTGTTACTAGTAAATTAGGATTAGGACTAGCCCATAGTAAATTGATTCTTGTGGGAGAACATGCGGTTGTTTATGGAAAGCCAGCCATAGCTCTTCCTTTCCCTTTGCAGGTAAAGGTAATTGTCCAAGAGAGCCATGGAAAGACTATTTTTGAATCGGATTTATATACGGGTTCCATTGATGGTATGCCCAATAAGTTGGAAGGAATTTCTCAATGTATTAAGGCTACCTTAGATTATCTGAATGAGCCTTTGCAACATTTATATATTAAAATTAAATCCACTATACCCCTAGGCCGTGGATTAGGTTCAAGCGCTGCAGTGGCTGTTGCCCTTGTTAGAAGCTTATTTTCCTTTTATGGTATAAATCCTTCACAAAAGGAGCTATTTCAACTTGTTCAAATAGCTGAAACCTGTGCTCATGGAAATCCTAGTGGTATTGATATGGCCATAGCATCAAGTGAATATCCAATCTGGTTTCGGAGAGGTAAGGAGCTAGTCCGTATAATACCTAACAAACCTTTATACATAGTGGTGGGTGATACTGGACGGATTGGAGATACTCGTACAGCAGTTGGAAACGTAAGAAAGCTGTATTTGAAGGATAGGGAAAGAATTAATAAAGCCTTAGATAAAATTGAAAGTATTGTTTATCAGGCTAAAGCTAATCTTTTAGATGGAAACATTCATCAGCTAGGAAAGCTATTAGACGCCAATCAGGAAGAGCTAAGAACTTTAGGTGTCAGTGATGCTGGGCTAGGTGCTTTGATTGATAAGGCGAAAGAACTAGGAGCCTTGGGGGCTAAATTAACTGGTGGAGGTCTAGGAGGCTGTATGATTGCACTAGCTGCTAGCTTGGATGAGGCAAAAGCAATAGCAGAAGAACTTAAAAAATTTGGTGCAGCAAACAGCTGGTACTTTACCACAGAGGAGGGAAAGGTATGAAGGCTACAGCAAAAGCTAATACCAATATCGCTTTAATCAAATATTGGGGTAAACGGGATGAGAATTTATTTTTGCCTATGAACAGCAGTTTATCTATCACTCTTGATAGGTTTTATACTGTTACCACTGTAGAATTTCAGGAGAAGCTAGAAAAGGATCAATTTTTCTTAAATGGCAAGCCAGCTAGTGACAAGGAAGCTAATAATGTGTATAGCTTTCTTGATAAGATAAGGAACAGGTTCTCTGTGAATTTACATGCTATAGTTAGTTCGGAGAACAAGGTGCCAACAGCAGCTGGTTTGGCTTCTTCTGCTTCTGGCTTTGCGGCCTTAGTAGCGGCAGCAACCAAAGCTCTTAAGCTAGATATAGAAGAAAGGGAACTCTCAATCCTTGCCCGTCAAGGTTCTGGCTCTGCCTGTCGTTCCGTTTATGGAGGATTTGTAGAATGGCAAAAGGGTAAGAGAGAGGATGGAAAGGACTCTTTTGCTATTCAGCTTTTGCCTGAAAATCAATGGCAGCTTAGTATTCTTTCTGTTATGGTAAATTCCAAAGAAAAGAAGGTGTCCAGTAGGGAGGCTATGAAAAGAACGGTGGAAAAGTCCCCTTTTTATTTAGGATGGCTTCAAGGGGTTGAAAGGGATTTGGACCTTGCTAAGAAAGCTATAGAAGTACGAGATTTTCAAGCTTTAGGTGAAGTAATGGAAGCAAATGCTTTAAAGATGCACGGTACTATGCTAGGAGCAGAACCACCAATCCTATATTGGGAAAGTGGTACCTTAGAAGTTATAAAGCAGGTTCAAGAATTAAGATTATCAGGTATTAATGCCTATTTTACCATAGATGCTGGTCCAAATGTAAAAGTTCTTTGTTTACCTGAAGACGAGAAAGAGGTACATAGGTCGTTATTAATGCTACCTTCAGTTCAAGAAGTTTTGGTATGTCATCCAGGACCAGGAGTTACTTACTATTAAGTATTTTTAAAAAGGAGTTTATAAAATGAAAAATATTCATACTAAGCAAAAGGAAACTGATAGAAAAGAAGGTATGGAAAGTAATATTGAGGTCTGGGAGGACCTTGTTGATATAAAGGAGCTTATTTTAGCTTTGTTTATTTGTAGTATAACTGCACTAGGTGGCTATTTTATAGCACCAGATAATCCAACTAAGAAGTTATTATGTGGTATATCTGGAGCCATAATTGGTTTTGTAATATGTGCTATTTTAATCAAGCCCAAGAGAATATTAATTGAAGGTAATAAGGAGAGTTAATATGAATATTACTTTGATTATACATATGATTATAGCAGCTCTAGTAGCAGCTATCATTTACACAATCATTGGTGCTGCTCCCGGTGCCGATGAAACTGCTACCATAGCACCAATAACCTTAGTGTTGGTCCTATCTGGATTGAATGGGATGGTGGTATTATCCTTCTTTATTTCTGCTATAGTAGCCTGTAAGTTAATCGATGCTGTACCAGTTTCTATAGCTGGTATTCCGGCAGGTGTTATGTCCACTCCTATGGTAGAGCATGCCATGGTTCTGAAAAAACATGGCCTAACAGACACAAGTATTAGGAAAATTGCTTCAGGAGCTATTGTGGGTACCTTAGTATCTGTGCCAGTAAGCTTATTATTAGCTAAAGCAATAGTCCCTTTTGCAACGGTTATTAAAGAATATGGTGATCCAGTTTTTTTTATTGGAGCTATAGTACTAGCTTTGTTAAGCAAGAAACGATGGGTAGCCCTAGCTTCAATTATTCCTTTTGCCTTATTGATACAGGGTCTTAGACATTTATACTGGGGTCTTGGTGCTGTAGAGAAGGGGACTAATGTATTTATCTCCTTTTTCTTAGGAATCACCATAGGACCTGTAATATTAACCCTACTAGAACTATTAGACAAGGAAAAAAGAGATGGAATGCAAAAATTCCACAGAAAAACTATTTATCTAAAAAAGGATGAGGAGTATATCAGAGTTCCTAATCCCTTTAAAATTTTAACTAAAAAGGAGCTTGCTTATAGTACTTTAGCTTCCATCCTTGGCTCTGTAACCTTTCTCTTAAGTCCAGTGGGGCTAACAACCTTCTTTGGTGAGTTATTTGCTGGGCGAGTAAAGGAGCCAGTTGAAAAAGCATCTCTTGCGGTATCCTGTATGGAAGCTCTAGCTCAAGCAACCTATATGGCAGGAATATTGATTCCCCTTATAGCCTTAGGCATTCCCTTATCCCCAGTGGCTCTTGGACCGGGCAATCCTTTATTTAATGCCCCACCTGTATATACCTTAGAAAATAACATGCATCACTTATTATCCAATATAGATATTGTTTGGGCAACCCTTATTGGAGCAGTTATTGCATCAGCCTTTACTTATTTTATTACAGTGAAATATTCACAGGAGATTTGCAGATTTGTATTTAAAAGAATTCCCCATGAAGCCTTGTTAGGTGTATTCTTTAGCTTAGTGTTATTGCTAGCTTTTGTGGATGGTGGATGGATAAATATAGCTGGAGTCTTTTTAGTTGGTATTGTGTCTGGAACCTTCCATAGGATGGGCGTCAATTATGGTGTTCTGTTTATGATCTTATATTTTGCACCTTGGATTACTAGTATACTAGCAGGTTAACGGACAAGGGGAGGAAGAATATGTCGCAGAGAACATTTTGTATAAGGGTACCGGGAAAGCTTATGATTGCTGGTGAATATGCTGTATTAGAGCCTAACCATAAAGGGATAGTAGTGGCAGTAGATAGATATATCACAGCACATATTAGCTTTAGTGATAAAAATCAATTATCCTTGCCTCAATTAGGCCTGGAAAATATTACATGGCAGATAAAAGATGGTAAGGTAGCATTTGATGCTAAAGATTCACAATTAAATTTTATCCAAAATGCAATATCTGTAGCTAGCCTATACTTACAAGAAAAATCTCTAAATTTAAGAAAATTTCAGCTTAAAATTGAAAGCCAATTGAATAATGCTGAAAGTGGTATTAAATACGGTCTTGGCTCCAGTGCTGCTATAGTGGTGGCTGTGATTTCAGCAATATTAAGTATACATTGTACTGATAAGAAAGATTTAGACCCTGACAAGATTTTTAAGCTTTCTGCTATTGTACATTTAAAAACTCAAGGGAATGGTTCTGGGGCTGATATTGCTGCTGCTGTATATGGGGGATGGCTACAGTATTCTACTTTTAATACCCAATGGATAATAAATCAAATAGAGACAGGTGTAAAGGTAAGTGAATTGGTTAAGAAGCAGTGGCCTAATTTATATATTGCTTCTTTAATACCTCCAAGTGGATTGAGATTAGCAGTTGGCTGGACTAAAGAAGCAGCCTCAACAAAGGCCATGATTGATAGCATTTATGATTTTCGTAGGAAAAATCCTCAAGCTTATGAGGAATTTTTAAGAGAAAGTGCTAAATCTGTAGAAGGAATTATTGAAAGTTTTAGGACCGATAATATTGATGAAGCTATTAAATACTTAAGGCTTAACCGCAAAGCTTTAAATAATCTTGGTGAAAGGGCTGGATTGGAAATTGAAACGGAGAAACTGAAAATGTTATGTTCTATTGCAGATGTCTATGGTAGTGGAAAGCCATCGGGAGCTGGTGGTGGTGATTGTGGAATAGCCTTTCTACAAGATACTGCAAAAATTCAGGATTTGTATAATGATTGGCAGCAAGAGAATATTGTTCCTTTGGATTTAAAGGTTTCAAGACAGGGACTTTCTATTTTCAATATTTAAAATTGAATAATACTAATCCCTTAAAATGAAGATACTAAGGAGTAAAGGAGGGATTAGTATGGCTAAAAATAAGACAAAAGAAAAACATATGAAAACGCCTATTGAAAGACATGAAACAGCAGCTTGGGATAATGCAGTAAAGGCAAAGCCAGTATCTCAGGTTATTATACCTGGTGAAGCAGATGTTCGAGATGCTAAAGATTATGTAGATGCCAATCAAAAGTAAAGGTAAAGTAATTATTAAACCATTGTTAGTAAAGGAGATTAAAACCTATTTAAAGGGGCAATCTCCTTTTATATTAAGGTAAATTAAAGATTAAATAGCTCCTTATGGTATTAATGAAAATATGCAATTAAAACTAAAATTTAAACTTGACAATTCCGATAGGATAACCTATATTATTAATTAGATAAGATATATTTTATAAATGAATATAAAAATGCTGTGATAAGAAATAGTAGCATAGGCTAAACTAACAGAGATAAGTCCTCATGGCTGAAAGGGACTTTTAGTGTAAACTATGTGAATGCGTCTTTGAGCACTGCTTCGAAGCCTAGTAGACGGCAGCGGACACGCCCGTTAAAGCGTTAGGGTATGAATGTACCTGAAAATGAGATGACATAACTGTTTTGTTATGTTAATTAGAGTGGAACCGCAGAGTATAACTCCTGCCTCTAAATTATGAGGCAGGAGTTTTTGATATTCAATAAAAGATAATTTGAAGGAGTTGTTAGTATGAAAAAAAGAAATCTATTGAAAAGTGTTACATTAGCTATAGCTTTAGTAGCTGGCTTAACAGCCTGCAGTGGTGGAAGCAATGGATTAAATAAGTCGGGAAAGGAAGGAGAAAATCTACTAGAAACTGTTAAAAAGGAAGGTAAGATTAGAATTGGAACAGAAGGCACATATGCCCCCTTTACCTTTCACGATAAAGATGGAAAGCTTACAGGCTTCGATGTAGAGATAGCTGAAGAGGTTGCAAAGCGTCTTGGAGTTAAGGCTGAGTTTGTGGAAACTAAATGGGATGGAATGTTTGCAGGGTTAGATGCAGGTAGATTTGACATAATTGTAAACCAAGTTGGAATAAGACCCGATAGGGAAGAAAAATATGATTTTTCAAAGCCATATATCAAATCAAGGGCAGTGCTTATAGTGGCTAAGGATAATACAAGCATAACAAGCTTTGAGGATTTAAAGGGCAAAAAGGCTGCACAAACCTTAACAAGTAATTATGGTGATATGGCTAGAGAATATGGCGCAGAAATAGTTGCTTCAGAGGGCTTTAATCAGACAATTGATTTGATATTAGCAAATAGAGCAGATGCCACTATAAATGACAGCTTATCCTTCTATGATTTGCTTAAGCAAAAACCAGATATAGCAGTTAAAATAGCTGCAGAGGAAAAGGAAGCTAGCTCAAGCGGTATAATGTTCAGAAAAAACAATAAGGAATTAGTAGATGCAGTTAACAAGGCTTTAGATGATATGCAGGCTGATGGCACCTATGAAGCTATTTCAAAGAAATGGTTTGGTGTGGATGTTTCAAAATAAAATGGTGATAATATGAATTTCGATGATAGAACATTAAGACTAATACAAATAGCATTAGATTCCTTATGGCCAATGCTGAAGGCTGGATTGGCCTTTACTGTTCCAGTAGCGGTAATCTCCTTCAGCTTGGGTTTAATTGTAGGGCTTTTAACAGCCCTTGCTAGAATATCAAATATTAAGCCCCTTGTAATAATAGCAAAGTTTTATGTTTGGATAATAAGAGGAACACCGCTTTTAGTACAGCTTTTTATTATTTTCTATGGATTGGCTAAGGTTAATATAATACTAGACCCTCTGCCCGCAGCAATTATAGGCTTTACAATGAATGTAGGAGCTTACAGCTCAGAGATTATAAGAGCAGCTGTTTTGTCAATACCAAAAGGTCAATGGGAAGCGGCTGCTTCAATAGGTATGACAAATATTCAAGCCCTAAAAAGAATTGTACTACCACAGGCAGCAAGAGTTTCCATTCCACCATTATTTAATTCCTTTATTAGCCTTGTAAAGGACACTTCCTTGGCAGCGTCTATAACCTTAACAGAAATGTTCCAAGTGGCGCAAAGGATAACAGCTGCAACCTATGAGCCTTTATTACTTTATGTTGAAGTAGCCTTAATATACCTAATATTTTGCACTGTATTAAATGCAATACAAGGTAAGATGGAAAAGAAGCTTGATAGGTTTGTAGCCAGATAGGAGGTGTTAAAATGATATCAATAAGAGGCTTATATAAAAGCTTTGGTGATAATTTAATTTTAAAAGATATAAATTTGCAAGTGGAAAAAGGCGAAACTACTGTTATAATTGGGCCTTCTGGATCAGGTAAGACAACCCTTCTTAGATCCATGAACCTGCTGGAACTTCCTCAAAAGGGAACTATTAAGATAGGAGACAAGGAGATAAGCATTGATGAAAAATCAAAAATAAAGCAAAATGTTATTCTTGCTTTAAGAAAAAAAACAGGTATGGTTTTTCAAGGATTTCATCTTTTTCCCCATAAAACCGCAGTAGAAAATATTATGGAGGGACCTATTACAGTTTTAAAAAAGTCAAAGCAAGAGGCTTATAGTAAAGCCTTGATTCTATTAGATAAGGTTGGATTATTGAGTAAAAAAGATAATTACCCACATGAATTATCTGGAGGCCAGCAGCAAAGAGTTGCTATTGCAAGAGCTATGGCAATGGAACCAGAGGTATTACTCTTTGATGAACCTACCTCTGCCTTAGATCCAGAATTGGCAGCAGAGGTTATAAGAGTAATGAAGGAGCTGTCCAATGAGGGAATGACAATGGTGGTGGTAACACACAAGATGAGCTTTGCTAAAGAAGCAGCCCATAAGGTAGTATTTATGGAGCAAGGAATGATTGTAGAAAGCGGTACTCCAGATTATATTTTTAATAAAACCAATAATGAAAGACTGAAGCAGTTTTTAAGCATAATAGATTAATAAGCATCAAAGAGCTGCTGCACAACCAACAGCCTTGTTAGTTATGCAACAGCTCCTTTTCGAGTCAATAGAGAATTTATTGATAGTTCATTTCTGCTAATCTCTTATAGTATTCATATCTTTCTTTTGCATGCTTTTCAGATAAATCGTATAAAGCATCTGCACGATCTGGGAAGGTGTTCTTCAAGGAAGCGTATCTAATTTCTCCAAGTAAGAAGTCCTTGTATGGTTTAGTTGGTGGCTTAGAATCTAAGGTGAATGGATTCTTACCTTGAGCAGCGAGCAATGGATTATATTTATAAAGATGCCAGTATCCAGATTCCACTGCCTTCTTTTCTTCTGCTATACTTGTGCCCATACCAGATTTAATACCATGACTTATACAAGGTGCATAAGCTATTATTAGAGAAGGGCCTGGATAAGCTTCAGCTTCCACTATGGTTTTTATAGCATGATTCATATTTGCACCCATAGCTATCTGAGCTACGTATACATAACCATAGGTCATAGCCATGGCACCTAAATCCTTTTTCTTAAGCTTCTTACCACCAGCAGCAAACTTAGCAACAGCAGCAGTTGGTGACGATTTTGAGGATTGACCACCGGTGTTGGAGTATATTTCTGTATCCATTACAAAAATATTAACATCTTCCCCCATAGCCAGCACTTGATCTAGTCCGCCATAACCTATATCATATGCCCATCCATCTCCGCCAATTAGCCAATGAGATTTCTTTATGAGATAGTCCTTCTTTTCCATTATCTCTTTTAGCATAGGATCTTTTTCGTAGTCTATTTTTTTCATGGCTTCAAGTATTCTTGCTGTACCTTCCTTTGAAGCCTTTGCATCATTAAAGCCGTCAATCCATATATTGAAGGCCTCTCTAAGCTCATCGCTAATGTCTCCGTTTATCAGTAAGGACTTAATTATATCTGCTAATCTTTCTCTTATTTGCTTAACAGCTAGGAACATTCCAAAACCATATTCTGCATTATCTTCAAACAAGGAGTTGCCCCATGCCGGCCCTTTTCCTTCTGCATTTTTAGTATAGGCTATTGAAGGTGCACTAGCTCCCCAAATGGTTGAGCAGCCTGTAGCATTAGCTATTATCATTCTATCTCCAAAGAGCTGAGTCAACAATCTAATATATGGTGTTTCACCGCATCCAGGACAAGCGCCGTTGAATTCCATTAACGGTCGAACAAATTGACTGCCCTTTAGTGTTGTAGGATCCATTAAATTATCCTTAGCAGTTACTGTTAAGCCGAATTCCCAATTTTCAGCTTGAGCTTCTATTTGCTCGTCAGCAGGCTTCATAATTAGTGCTTTTCCAGGAGCTGGACATACATCTGCGCAGTTTCCGCAACCAGTACAGTCTAAGGGGCTTATTTGAATACGGAAGCCGAGACCTTCTAAACCTTTTCCAATAGCAGGCTTAGTTGTAAAGCTTTCAGGAGCTCTTGAGGTCTCGTCATCATTTAGCAATAAGGAACGAATAACTGCATGAGGACAAACAAATGAACATTGGTTGCATTGAATACATTTTTCTATTTGCCATTCTGGTACGGTTATAGCTATACCACGCTTTTCGTAGGCTGTAGTTCCAACGGGGAAAGTTCCATCTTCCATACCCTTGAAAGCACTAACAGGTAATTCATCTCCTTCATTTCTAGCCATTGGTCTTTGTATATTTTTAACAAATTCTGGTTCATCCTTAATAGGCATAGGTTCTTCTGTTGCATCTTTCCATGCAGCAGGAACATTAACCTTATGCAAGGCTTCTACACCACGGTCGATGGCTGCCTTATTCATATCAACAATATTTTGACCTTTTCTTCCGTAGGTCTTTTCGACGGACTCCTTTAAGTATTTAACAGCCTCATCCACTGGTATAACATTTGCTAGCTTAAAGAAGGCTGACTGCATTATCATATTGATTCTTCCGCCAAGACCTATTTCTCTTGCTATACTAACAGCATCTATAACATAGAAATTAATATCATTTTCTGCTATATACTTCTTAATGGATGCTGGAAGTTTACTATCTAATTCATCTTCTTTCCAAGGGCAGTTCAATACGAAGGTTCCACCTTTTTTTAAACCTTTGAGTAAATCAAAATGATAAACATAGGATTTATTATGACAAGCAACGTAATCAGCATTATAAACTAAGTAAGGAGATCTGATTGGTTGCTTACCAAATCTTAAGTGTGAAACTGTACTACCGCCAGACTTTTTACTATCATAAGAGAAATAAGCCTGAACATATAAGTCAGTATTATCACCTATGATTTTTACTGCAGACTTATTGGCTCCAACAGTACCGTCTGAGCCCAAGCCCCAGAATTTGCAGCTAATGGTACCTGGAGGAGTGGTATCTACTATTTCACCTTCTGGTAGGGATGTATTAGTCACATCATCTACGATACCAATGGTAAATCTATTCTTAGGAGTATCAGATTTTAAGTTATTAAATACAGCAATAATTTGAGAAGGTGTAGTATCTTTCGAAGCTAATCCATATCTGCCACCAACAATTATTGGCTTGCTATCACAATTGTAGAATAAGTTTAATACATCTAAATACAAAGGCTCACCAAGTGAACCTGGCTCTTTAGTTCTATCTAATACTGCGATTTTCTTAACGGTTTTAGGTAATACCTTAAAGAAATATTCAGGACTGAATGGTCGATATAAATGTACCTTAAGTATACCAACCTTTTCCCCTTGATTCATTAAGTAATCTACAACTTCATGAGCAGTATCACAAACAGAGCCCATAGCAACAATAATATTTTCTGCATTTGGATCCCCATAGTAATCGAAAGGATGATAAACTCTTCCTGTTATCTTTTCTATTTCCCGCATATAATGTTCAACAATATCGGGTACTGCGTTATAAAATGGATTTGCAGCTTCTCTCATTTGGAAATATATATCAGGATTTTGGGCAGTGCCTCTTACTGTTGGACGTTCAGGATTTAAGGACCTATTTCTAAAGGCGTTGATAGCTTCATAATCTACAAGTTTAGCCACATCTGCATAGTCGATTACTTCTATTTTTTGAGCTTCATGGGAGGTTCTAAAGCCATCAAAAAAGTGAATAAATGGGAGACTAGCTTTTATAGCAGAAAGGTGAGCTATGTGACCTAAATCCATAGCCTCCTGAACATTAGAGGAAGCAAGCATTACTACACCAGTTTGCCTTGCTGCCATAACATCCTGATGGTCTCCAAAGATTGAAAGAGCATGTGTAGCAATAGCTCTTGCACTAACATGTAAAACTCCTGGCAATAGCTCTCCAGCCATTTTATATAGGTTTGGAATCATAAGTAGCAAACCTTGAGAGGCGGTGTATGTAGTTGTTAGGGCGCCAGCGGCTAAAGAGCCATGCATTGAACCTGCAGCGCCAGCTTCTGACTGCATTTCTACAACCTTCACCGTCTGACCAAATATATTTTTCTTCCCATGGGCAGCCCATTCATCTACCGTTTCAGCCATAGGAGTAGATGGTGTTATGGGGTAAATAGCTGCTACTTCAGTATAGGCATAGGATGCATCTGCAGCAGCCATATTACCATCCATGGTTTTCATTACTTTAGTCATAGATAAAATCCTCCTTAAAAAATATTTTCCTTCTCTATTATTTACATTTAAAATAGTATAAATACATATATTATTTGATTTAATATTTCAAAAAATAATAGAGCCTTCAAGGCTCTATTATTGAAGAGGATAATATATGAATTTGGTCTCTAATTTCAAACCTATAATAATACCAATGTCTATTTTTATAGGTTATCTTAATTGCTTTACTGTATTATAAGTAGGTGCTTCATAGCTAAAAGCTAATTCTGCGGAAACTTCATTTATGTAGGACATTGTACTCTCTCCAACAATACTTGAGAATTTATCCATATCCTTAGAAGGTACAACCCTATATACTGTCTTCCCATTATTTTTATATCTTAACCTATATACAGGAATAGTTTCTGTAGCTTTTATTCTGGTTAAAGTATCTATTTTTTCTAGCTTAATATGCTGCATAGAACCAATGTCAGTATATTTATCATTTTGATTAGAAATAAAATTACCAAGGGAGTAATTCACCAAAACATCTTTTTCTCCAACCTTTAAAAGTTCAGTTTTTCTAGCCACATGAGGATGGCTGCACAGTATAGTATCTGCACCGAAATCTGCCACTTTATTTACTAGTTCTTGTTGGAAGTTCTCTACACTACGAACATATTCTGTACCAATGTGGAGAAAAACAATTATAAAATCACATTCTGGCCTTAAAGCTGTTATGTCCTCTTTAATCTTATCTTCATCTATATAGCTTAATCTGTCCTTATGTTGAAGTCCAAAATTGGTTCCATAGGTATAGGAAAGCATGGCCACTTTTATTCCGTTTTTTTCTATGATAACAAATTTATCTTCATCAGGCTCTCCGGAGCCTAATAGTTCAAAACCGTATTTTTTAATATAGCTGTTAGTACTCTTTAGTCCTTCTAAGCCTGTGTCTAAAGAGTGATTATGATTATTAATAAGAACATCAAAGCCAGCATCTTTTAATGCTTCTAAGGTTTGCTCGGGAGTGTTAAAGGTAGGATAACCTGAATATTTTAACCTAGGATTAATTGTAGTTTCGAAGGTTGCTATTGCTATATCATTAGCTTCTATGTACGGCTTCACCTCTGAAAACATAGGCTTAAAGTTATATGTACCATTTTCTTCTGTAGCTCTAACTTGGGGCATATGAAATAATATGTCACCAGCAGCAATGATGCTTAACTCACTAGGTTGAACTTCAATTTTATTTGTGTTAACTGGTTCAGCGGATGTTAGTGCGGTATCTTTTATTATATCCTTTGTATATTCTCTGTTCTTTACTTCTATTCTAATGAAGTTGATTAAAATAATTGTTATCACAGTTAAAATTAAAATAGGTAAAACATTTTTGAAATGCTTTTTCATAAATTGCCTCCAAAGTAAACAATTGATTATATATCCATATATAATACGTAACTTGTACAAATCCGATACCATTTACATAACAAAAAAGGGAATTCTTCTTTAAGAATTCCCTCTAATCTATCCGAACCCTCTTCTTAACTTAATACCTTTTATACCATTTTAAAGTAAATTCTATTTTATACCGACCATTATGTGTAACTTTGCTTAGTTATTGTACCCATATTTTAAACTAAGCTTTTTAATCATTATGTATTCTTTTAAATATGGTTTATCTCTAATCAAAACTATTCACCTCCATAAAAAAGATTTATTTCTTTTTAATTCATGTTAATAACATCAACTACTTACTAGTTAATAAGCAGTTGTTGAATATATTATATGGTATAATATAACTTATAACAAGTATTAAAATAACATATAAATAATTTAAAATAATGATTTATTTTAAAATAGCTAATTAATTCTTTTGTTTTCTTTAATTTTCTAATATTTTTGCATGGATAATTTTTTCTCCCTGTTAGTTGTATTGGATTTTAATAAGTGATAAAATATTAAGCTATTAAACTATTTTTTAACTAAAATCAAATAAGGAGATAGATATAAGATGAAGCTTCTAAGACAATTTGGATTTATATTAGGTTTAACTTTATTTGGGGAGTTAATTAAGAAGGTTTTTAAGCTTCCTTTGCCTGGTAGCGTTATTGGAATGATAGTTCTATTTTTATTGCTATATTTAAAAGTGGTTAAAGTAGAAAATTTAAAGGAAATAAGTAGTTTTTTACTGGATCATTTATCTTTTTTCTTTGTTCCAGCTGGTGTGGGCTTGATGGCTTACATGGGAATCCTTAGAGATAACTGGTTTGAAATAGGTATTATATCCTTGATTACTACTGTTATAGTTTTATTAATCACGGGATATTCAATACAGCTTTTAAGGAAGAGGTGGAATAAATGATAGAACTGTTACAGACCCCTTTATTTGGTATTGTAATTTCCATTCTTGCATACGAAATAGGTTTATTTATATATAAAAAGACAAAATTTCCACTGTTTAATCCTCTTTTAATTGCAATAATCCTAATCATAGGATTTCTATTAATATTTCGTATAGATTTGCAAACTTATAATTTTGGTGGAGAGTTTATATCATTATTTTTAAGTCCAGCTACAGTTATATTAGCGGTTCCTTTATATAATAAGCTAGAAATTTTGAAAAAAAGCTATAAGGAAATTCTAATAGGGATAACTATAGGATCAACAGTCTCTGTTATAAGTGTTCTAACATTGTCTAAGCTATTTAAGGTAGAAAAGAGCATACTTCTATCCTTAGTTCCAAAATCTATTACAACACCAGTGGGAGTGGAGCTTTCTAAGCAGTTAGGAGGGATACCGTCTATAACTGTTGCAGCTATAGTAATAACAGGAATTCTAGGAGCAGTTTTAGCTCCTGTCTTATGTAAAATATTTAAAATTGAGGACAAACTAGCTATAGGCATAGCCATAGGTACTTCCTCTCATGCTGCAGGGACCACAAAAGCTATGGAAATGGGAGAAACTGAAGGAGCTATGAGTGGTTTAGCTATTGGAGTTTCAGCTCTTGTTACAGTACTAATAGCCCCAATTATAGTTAGAATCCTGTTATAATGGTTTCTTTAAAAGAATTTGTAATATTAGGGGAATTAAGATATTATCTTTAATAGATATGTTTTGATTTACAGGCATTTTAAAGCTTAAAATTAATAAAGAGAGAAGGTAAGGTTGTATGGTTATAAGAAGAGCAAGGCCAGAGGATTATTGTGAGGTTCACCATATAGTGAGGGAAACTATAAGTAAGGTTTATCCTAAATATTATCCTCCAGCGGTGGTTAATTTTTTTCTTGAACATCATTCTAAGGATAGGGTAAAAGAGGCTGTTGGTAAAGAAATTATTTTAGTAGCTATGGAAGATAAGGAGCTAGTAGCTACAGCAGCCTTAGAGAAAAATCATATAAAGAGAATGTTTGTTTTACCACAGTATCAGGGTAGAGGCATAGGAAAGAGACTTATAGAAGCCTTGGAAAATATAGCTTTAGAGCAAGGCTATACCACCACTCTATTAGATTCCTCCATACCAGGCTTTGGTTTATACTTTAAATTAGGATATTTAGTAAAAGAATATAATAGCATAACGGTGGAGAATGAAGAGGTTTTGTGCTATCACCTTATGGAAAAAAGAATTGAGTAGAATTTTGACATTTAATATCTAATAGCAGCTAAAAAAGGCTGCTTTTTTATTATTTTTAAAACTTAAGAAATTTTTAAGAATTTATCTAAGAATTTTGTAAGTTTTATTTTTTACAATTAAATTGTAGCTAAGGAAAGGAGGAAGGAAAGATGGTATAATATATTGGGAAGGTGGTATTTAGATGATAACATATAATGTTTTAGTTGTAGATGATGATGATGAAATAAGAGATGCCATAGAAATATACTTAAAAAATGAAGGAATGAATATTTTCAAGGCAAAGGATGGCATAGAGGCTTTAATGATATTAGAGGAGCAAGATATCCATCTAATAGTATTGGATATTATGATGCCTAGGATGGATGGCATTAAGGCTACATTTAAAATTAGAGAAAAAAGGAATATTCCAATAATAATGCTTTCAGCTAAGTCTGAGGATACAGATAAAATTTTAGGGCTTAATATAGGAGCGGACGATTATATTACAAAGCCCTTCAATCCTTTAGAGCTGATAGCAAGGGTTAAATCTCAATTAAGAAGGTATGTAAATTTAGGGGTATATAAGCAGAGTACCGATGAACTTGTAGTTAGGGGCTTGGTGCTAAATAAAGCTACAAAGGTGGTTACTGTAGATGGGGAGGAAGTAAAGCTGACTCCTATAGAATTCGGTATTCTAGAGCTTTTAATGGAGAATTTAGGGAGAGTTTTTTCGATAGATGAAATTTATGAAAGGGTTTGGAAGGAGCCTTGTTATAATGCTGATAATACTGTATCTGTGCATATACGAAGGATAAGAGAGAAAATAGAAATTAATCCAAAGGACCCTAGATACTTAAAGGTGGTGTGGGGAATTGGGTACAAAATCGAAAAATAGCTTTATATATTCAATTATTTTTACTTTGGCAATTTTGTTGTTAGGCTATTCAACTTTGACAACGGTAGTATATTGTGTCTATTCTGAGGAGATAAAAGAGGAATCTTATTTTAAAACCGATGTGTTTTTAAGGCGTCTGGAAGCTAGTATCTACGATTTACAGCAATTTTATGTAACCTATCATTTTGTTGATTATGAGAAGAAAAGTCCAGATGAAAAAATAAGTAAGGAAGAATTAGACAAAGCTGTTGAAGATCATAGCAAATTTATAGATGAGACTATAGAAAATATTAACAATGATTATTCACTACGGATTTATCATGAAGGTAAAGAGTATGAGAAACTGTTAATTGCCGAAAGAGATAATGCTATAAAAGAATTCCAAAAAAATAACAAAAAATCTGTGGAGCAAATAAAAAAGGAGCTCATACAGCAAAAAGACGAATTATATAATAGGTTAAAATATAATGTTAGTCAATGGAAAACCTTAAAATATTATCTTATAAACAAAAGTAATGGAGAAGTTTATACTAACGTATCTGGAAATGTTAATATTGATGAAGTTTTAAAGCAGGAAATGATTTATTATGATAAGTATCCTAAGCAGGAATTGACAATGAAATATATGGAGGATCAGATTAGTAATCAGCTGGCTGCATTAAATTTGGAAGGTCACTTTTTTATACCCTTAGAAGGAACGGGCTACAGTGAATTCTATTTATCTAATTTGGAATTTGCTAATAGGAATAAAAGGATAGTAGATGAGGCGAAACTGGGTGCAATAACCTTCATACTATCTATGATTCTCTTTATTATTATAAGTAGAAGAGAAAAAGAAGAAAAGACCGTTTTAGGGAACCTAACCCACGCCTACGTTAGGATACCAATGGAATTTAGATTTATAGTACTAGTTGCGGCAATATCAATTTTTTTTGAAGGGGCTCAGATGATAAAAGAAATACAAAGTTGGCCTTATTGGGCCTATATCCTGTATTGTATTTGTTGGTCAGAATTCCTACTCTTTATGCTCTTACACATTCGTGGAGTTTATCACTTAATTATTAATCCAAAATATCTTAAGTCCCAGTGGAGAGGAACTTTGATATGTAGGTTTTTTACTTGGATGACTAATATTTTTTACCATAGGAAAACTATAGCTAAAGTTACAATTGTGTTGATTGCCTCTATGTTATTTAGTATAGCCTTTCTTGCTTTAATAGCTGAGTCAGATAGCTTTTTGTCAGCAATATGCTTAATCTATATTGTGGCATATCTATTATTCATCTACTTCTTTGTATATAAAAGAGTTATGTATTTTAATAATTTAGTTAAAGCTTCTAATAGTATAGCAGCAGGTAACTTTGATTTAGTTATTGAGGAGAAGGGTAAAGACCAAATAAGGGTCTTAGCACGAAATTTTAACAACATAAAAAATGGCTATAAGAGATCAATGGATGAGCAAATAAAAAGTGAGAGATTAAAAACAGAGCTTATTACAAATGTTTCTCATGACTTAAAAACGCCCTTAACCTCTATAATAAATTATGTGGATTTGTTAAAAAGCAAGGAACTATCACAAGAGGAGAAGGATTCCTATATAGAAATATTGGATAGGAAGTCCCAAAGATTAAAGGTGTTAATTGAGGATCTTTTTGAAGCATCCAAAATGTCTTCTGGTGCTGTTAACTTAGAAAGGGAGCAAGTAGATATTGCAGCTATTTTAAGGCAAACCCTTGGAGAGCTAGATGAGAAGATTAATCAGTCCTCACTTATCTTTAGAGTCAATATACCTACAGAAAAAATATACTTATATTTAGATGGTAAGAAAACCTGGAGAGTATTTGAGAATCTAATCAATAATGCTTTAAAATATTCTCAGCCTAATACAAGAGTATATATCGATTTAGTAGAACTAGAATCCAATGTTTTATTTACAATTAAAAATGTAGCAAATTATGAGATGGATTTTGACCCAGAGGAGATATTTGAACGTTTTAAGAGGGGAGATAAGTCTAGAAATACAGAAGGCTCTGGCCTAGGCTTAGCCATAGCTAAAAGCATAGTAGAACTACAAGATGGAAGAATGCATATTGAAATCGACGGAGACTTATTTAAAGTAGTAGTGGAATTCAAAAAAACACAGCCATTACCAAAGGAGGGGCTGTTGCTCAACTGACAAAGCTGTTAGTTGTGCAACAGCTTTTTGATACTTATTATTTGCACTCCGCAAAATGTATCTATTATATTAACTTCTATCTTCTAATTTTATGGTATTATTATGTTATAAACTTTTAACTTTGGAAAAAATACAATATAATAATTAAGATGTGGAGGAAATAAGGTGAAAAGTTTTGGTAAGCTACTTCTTGCTTTTTTATTATCCCTTTCCTTAATAGCATGTAGTAGCAGTGATATAAGAAAAGAGACAATTAACAATGTTGAACAAGAAAAGGTTGAAAATAAACAGGAAATTTCCCAGGTAATAGTAAAATCTATAAATCAAATAGTAGAAAGAAAGGCTGAAGCAGTAAAAAATAAGGACTTTACAAAATATATGAGTACAGTTAATGAAAATGATAAGGAGTATTATAAGGAACAGGAGAATTGGTTTCGAGATATAATGCTTAACGATATTAGGGACTACAGCCTTCAGGTTATGGATATAAAAAGCAGAGGGAAAGATAGCTACTTAGTTAGCTTAAAGCAACAATATCATTATGGGAATAAAGATTACAGTTTGAACTTTAAATCCATTTATAAAAGTAATGGGAAAGAATATATAGACTGTGATTTGGATTTTAATAGTCTAGAAACGGAACATTTTATTATTAAATATACAGAAGGTAGTAGGAATCTCATAGATAAGATCGCTAAAGATGCAGAGGAAGGCTATGAAATAGTAAAAAAGAACTATGGTAAGGCTCCAGAAGAAAAAACAGTAATTAAGATTTATGATGATGAGGAAACCTTAAGACAATTTGTTAAGCTATCCTTTCAGTGGAATATGGCTGGCTGGTATGAATATTCAGAATCCATCAAATATATAGGCGCTGGGCAGGTTATTAGTTCTAGGGGATTTGCCCATGAGCTTATACATAAGGTAACCATAAAAGATAGTAATAACAATATGCCCTATTGGTTTGCTGAAGGACTTGCAGCATATTACTCTAAGGACTATTATGCAAAGCTGGTTAAAGGAAATGAAATGACTATTAAAGAATTAATAGATTCAAATTTAGAGCAATTAACAAAGGATAGCGACGTATTGAGATACTATGGTAGTGCTCAATGTGCTGTAGAATTTATTGTAGCAGAATACGGAGAAGACTCAATTGCAGAAATACTTAATAGTTTAGCTAAACATCCTTTTTTAGAAGGCAGTGGATCAGAGGAGAATTTTAAAAGAAACGAGGTTTTTGATTTAACTATAAGAGAAGTATTAGGTATAGATTTTGAGAGGTTGGATAAGGAATTCAAAAAGAGTCTTAATTTAAAATAAGCTAGAGAAATTTTCTAGGGACAAATCCCTGCAAAGGTGTTATAATACAAAAGGTAAATTATATGAAAAAACAAAGGCTTAGTGAGCTTTTATGTATATAAGGAGGAACGTTATGACTGGTATTGCAGGAAATGGTTGCGATATATTAGTACCTTTTAACGAGAGGAAACCTCTTGAGGAAATTGAAAATAGCATTACTACAACTTATAGAAGCAAGATTTGGTCAAAGTTTTTAAAAGCTATAAAGAAGTATGAGCTGGTGAAGGATGGAGATAAAATTGCTGTTGGGGTGTCTGGTGGTAAAGACAGTATGCTAATGGCTAAGCTATTTCAAAGGCTACAAAAGAATGGTCAAATTAAATTTGAGTTGGAGTTTCTATTAGCGGATCCTGGCTACCATCCAGATATAAAAAAGCTAATGCTGGACAATTGTGAATATTTAGGAATACCTATAAAGGTATTTGATTCTGGTATCTTTGAAGTGGTAGATAGAATAGCTAAAGATTATCCTTGTTATATGTGTGCCAGAATGAGAAGAGGTGCCCTGTATTCAAGAGCTAAGGAACTAGGTTGCAATAAGCTAGCCCTAGGACACCATTATAATGATGTTATTGAGACTACTATGTTAAATATTCTTTACTCTGGTAACTTTAAAACTATGCTGCCTAAATTGAAGGCTACCAATTTCGAAAATATGGAGCTAATTAGACCTCTCTACTTTATAGAAGAGCAGCATATTGAGAGGTTTACACAAAAGAGTGGTATATGGCCTCTAAACTGTGCTTGTATGGTAGCAGCAAAGAAAATAGGAAATAAAAGGTATGAAATTAAAGAGATGATAAAGGAATTTAAAATTAAATTCCCAGATGTAGAAAAGTCTATTTTTAAGGCTGCGGAGAATGTAAATATGGATGCTATTTTAGGTTGGCAGAAAAAAGGGGAAAAATATTCTTTTCTTGATTTTTACGATGAAGATTAATAAAACTATAGTTTTCAACGACAAGTTTTTCCATAACTATATAATTTTTTATATAAAGAACCAGTTTTCGCTGGTTTTTTTGTTTACATAAAATAAAATGTGATATAATTAAG
>ERZ773359.41-NODE-41-length-136258-cov-23.164828_pt1 | contig 136258 bp, 114 predicted proteins | sample MGYA00374955_ERZ773359 | MGnify/ENA primary metagenome ERZ773359 (study PRJEB29098, sample SAMN04486028) | biogas fermenter metagenome | study: EMG produced TPA metagenomics assembly of the Biogas fermentation microbial communities from Germany - Plant 4 DNA1... | reverse complement strand
GCCGTACGAGAGGCTTCAGGTATCTCATAAGCTTTTTTGACAAACACCTTGCCGATGTTTGTAAACAGCATCAGATACGAGTGGCTGTGGACCGCAATAACATTTTCGACACTGTCCTCTTCCTTGGTTGTCATGCCCACAATACCCTTGCCGCCGCGTCTTTGAGTTGTATAGGTGTCGGAAGGCAGACGCTTTATATACCCGTCGCGCGTCAGCGTTATAACGCATATATGGCGTTCGATAAGGTCTTCGAGCACAATCTCGTCCTCGACGGGTACAAGCTCCGTGCGGCGCTCGTCGCCGTAGCGGTTTTTTATCTCGATAAGATCGTCTTTTATGATCTGGCGTATGCGAGCGGGATCGGCAAGTATAGCCTGCAGATCAGCCACAAGCGCGCGAAGCTCGGCAAGATGCTCTTCAATTTTAATGCGTTCAAGTCCGACAAGCCTGCCGAGTGTCATGTCGACTATAGCCTGTGCCTGTGCGTCGGACAGCGAAAACTCATCTATCAATGACGCTTTCGCTTCGGCAATCGATCTGCTCGAACGTATAATGCTTATCACACGGTCAATGTTGTCGATTGCCAGTTTAAAGCCCTCGTATATATGCTCCTCATGCTGCGCACGGGCAAGGTCATATTCTGTGCGGCGTGTTATAACATCTATCTGGTGCGCGATGTAATACTCGAGCAGCTGCTTTAAATTAAGCGTACGCGGCACCCCGTCAACCAGCGCGAGCATATTGACCGCGAAGGTGTCCTGAAGCTGCGTGAACTTATAGAGCTGGTTGAGTATTACATGCCCGTTTGCGTCCCTGCGGTATTCGATGACAATGCGCATACCGTCAAGGTCCGACTCGTCGCGTAAATCCGTTATACCCTCAACGCGTTTGTTTTTCACACAGTCCGCTATCGCCTCAACAAGCGTCTTTTTGTTGACCTGATAGGGTATTTCGGTTATAACAATCCTGCATTCATCTTCGTCAACATCGGCACGCGCGCGGACCGTGATATGCCCGCGCCCGGTCGTATAAGCCCGAATTATGCCCGAGGTACCGCAGATCATCGCCGCGGTGGGGAAATCGGGCCCCTTGATAAACTCCATAAGATCGCGAATCGTCGCGTCGGGATTGTCAATCAGATGAATAGTGCCGTCAATAACCTCGCAGATATTGTGCGGCGGTATATTGGTAGCCATACCGACCGCGATACCTATAGAGCCGTTTACGAGAAGATTTGGGAACCTCGACGGGAGCACCGTCGGTTCTTTCAACTTGTTGTCAAAGTTAGGAGTAAAATCAACGACATCTTTTTTAATGTCGCTCATCATTTCGGAAGCGATGCGCGAAAGTCTCGCTTCCGTATAACGGTATGCAGCCGCGGCGTCGCCGTCGACGGTACCAAAGTTACCTTGACCGTCGATAAGCGGATAGCGCATCGAAAACGTCTGCGCCATTCGCACCAAAGCATCGTAAACCGCCGCGTCTCCGTGAGGATGATAGCGACCCAGCACATTACCAACCGTTGTAGCCGACTTGCTGTACGGGTTGTTGTAGGTCAGTCCATCCTCATACATGGAGTAAAGAATGCGCCTGTGTACAGGTTTAAGGCCGTCGCGTACATCAGGCAGCGCTCTTGCTGTTATAACCGACATTGCATACTGAAGGAAGGAGGTTTTTACCTCCCTTTCCATATTAATGTCGGTAATTTTCTGGTCTTTGAACTCTATGTCTCTTGTCTCACGTTTGTCGCGGGTACTCACTTTTATGATGTCAAGACTGCCGTCTGACAGCCGCCGTCCCTTCTGATTTTAATTTTCCTACAATATTATTATAATACATTATTGACTTAAATGTTTTAATTTAAAGTAAATTTTATTATTTTACGTTACAATTCACATCAAATCTATCGTTATATTTCGGTTTTTCAAATAATGCCATCCAGCATCTCTTTAGTCGGCATCTCGGTAGAAGGCAGCTGCACCTTTATCGCCGCCGCTGCATTTGCGCGCCGCAACGCCTCATAACAGCCGTCACCCTTTATAAAGCGGCGATATATGAATACCGCCAGCACAGTATCGCCTGCGCCTGTAAAGCCGCGAACGGTCACACGCGGGCTGTAGACGCGGTACACGCCCTCCTCGCCGGCAAACACCGCACCGTCGCCGCCAAGCGTGCAGAGCACCTCTGTTCCGGTCGACCTGTAAAGCTCCTCACACTCGCCCACCGCCTCGTCCGGCGACACTTCTCTGCCCAGATACTGCGACAGCTCAAATAAGTTGGGCTTTATCAGCGCCGGACCGGCCTGCATGCCCAGCTCGAGCGCCTCGCCGTCACAGTCGAGCACGCAATATGTGCCCCGACTTTTCAACATTGTTATAAGCGACTTATACACAGATTTGTCCACACCCTGTGGAATACTTCCGCCCATTACGAACATACCGCCTGCCGGGAGCGCCTTTATTTCGGAAATCAGCCTGTCAAGCTCATCCGGCGCAATAGGGCCGCCGCGTTCGTTTGCCTCTGTGCATGAGCCTTCCGAGTCTATCATTTTGATATTGAGGCGGGTTTCGGCTTTTGTTTCGACAAATCTGTGGATAATTCCCTGTGAATTAAGCTGTGCACAAGCTAAGCGTCCGTTTTCGCCGCCGACAAAACCCATCGCCACAGACTCCACTCCACACACATGCAGCATGCGCGAAACATTTATGCCCTTGCTGCCTACTATGGGGGGCGCCGAGTGCGAGGCGCGGTTGAGCGCACCGGCTTTAAACGGCGCATCGAAATACATTGTCTTGTCGAGCGAAGGATTGAGCGTCAATGTCGCTATATGCATTTTCATGGCATGCAACCTTCCCTATAAAATCAGTATCGGAGGCGTTTGCCTCCGAATTATGTTAAAACAACGGTGTTATGTCGGTCGGCGCGGCGGCTCTCACAATCGCGTCGCGCACGCTCGCGCGTTCAAGCGCGCTTTGTGTTGCACCTATCGCCAGCTCGGGTTTATTGTTGTCCCGGCTCAAATGGGCAAGCAGCAGGCGTTTTGTGCCGCTCCGCGCAAGAATAGCAGCAAAATAGGCGCAGTCGTCGTTTGAAAGATGGCCCTGTCGCGACATTATCCGGCGCTTTAGCTCTGCCGGATAGGGCCCGCGCCGAAGCATCTCGACATCGTGGTTTGACTCAATTATCACGCCGCAGCATCCCACCATCGCGTCGCCCGCCTCATCGGTCACACAGCCAAGGTCGGTGGCAATGGCAATATCGCCGCTGTCTGTGGTTATCCTATACCCCACGCACATAACGCTGTCGTGCGGCGTGACAAACGAGCGAATCATATAGTTTGGCGTTTCAATCGTGAATCGCGGCGAGTGTTCCACCACACAGGCACGCGCATGAGGCCCGAGCCTGGCCGCAGTTTCCGCCGCCGCATGTACGGGGATTTTATGGCGCTTTGAAATCACTTCGAGTGCCGATATATGGTCGGTATGCTCATGAGTTATAAAAATTGCGCTGATATTTTTAAGTGAGCTGCCCAGCTTCTGCAGGGCGGTTTCGATTGTTTTGGCATTTCTTCCGCAGTCGACAAGTATTTCCTCGCTGCCGGCTTTTATGTAAACGCAGTTCCCGGACGAACCCGAAAACAGCGTGTAGGCTTCAAGCATTGTATACATCCATTTCCATTAGCTGAAAAAATTTATATAAATCATGTCAAACATGAATGTAAACATGATCGGTATGATTAAAATCAAAAGCGATTTTGCGATTTTTTTGCGTTTTGCGTCGCTTTCGAGATATTTTATGCGCCGCTGGGCATCCCAATCGTCGGGAAGCAGGCTTTCGTCAAACGGCTTTAGCGAAAATCCGCGTGCAAGCACCACATAAGCCACCGAAAGCACGAGCAGCGCTATTGCATAGAGGTGTACTACAAATTTCAGTCTGTAGTAAACGCACACAAAGTAAAACGGAACTATAACCGCAAAGCTCACAAGGAGTTTCGCGGTCAATTTCCAGTTGACCTGTTTCAGCGCAGCGCCAAGCGGCGACATCGTTTTCTCTTTCTTGTTTCGTTTCATTTACGCTTTCTTTCTGACGCTCTACTGCGCGTCGTCGCCGAAAGGCCGTCCCGCAAGCGCGTCAAATATCAGTCGCAGCGCGCGGGCTGCGGTCTCGCGCTCCTCGGGCGTGCCCCCCTGCATTTGGGGAAGCAGCGCATTGTAAACCGCGCCTCTTATCGTCGGGTCTTGCGCAAGCATTTCGGCATTTGCCATCGGCATGGTGTTGTCAATTATCTCAAGCGAAAACAGGCCTTGCACCGAATTAGCCAGCCGCCTCTCGGAAAAATCGAGCGAAGGCGGCAGCTCGCCCTCCAGTATACAGCGCAGCGCCGTGTCCGCACCATACCCTTTTTCGACCATCGTCTTCTGAATCCGGGACACTATCTCGCTCTCCGACGTGCAGCCGGTGACATTCAAGCGGATAATCTCGTATCGCCGCTTTGAAAACCGTAGTCCGCGAATCTCGGCATGCACCTCGCCCGACTCGGTTTTGTCAAGCTTGACATACACTGCGCCTTTGTGCCCCGTTTCGCCGAAGTCGCGGCCTTCAAGACAGCCGCTGTAACCGTAATAAGTGTTTCCCGCCCGCTCGATGCCGGTCGTGTTGTGTATGTGTCCAAGCGCTATATAGTCAAACCCAGACTTTTGCACATCGTCGAGCGCAATGGGGCAATACGGCGATGTCGGCTCGCCGAGGTCTCCGTGCGCGCAGAGGAGGTTTATTCTCTGGGGATTACGGGGTCTTTTGCCCGCAAACGGGTTGTGCTGCATCGAGGGGCCTGTAAATGCATAGCCATACACATCGACCCCTATATCGTCAAACGAAAAATACGACAGCTTGTCGGTATCAAAAATATAAACGTGTTCGGGGAACTGGTACCTTGCCCATATGCTGTCGGGCGTATATGGGTCGTGGTTGCCCGGCGCGATTATGAATTTGCATTTGGGGTTTGAGGCAAACTCGCGCGCCATAAGCGCTGCGGTGTCCCGCCCCGCATAATCGCTGTCGAAAAGGTCGCCTGCCATTAGCATCAGGTCCACGCCCTCTGTTTTGGCAAACAGCATCATAGATGCAAAAGCACCGCGCAGCTCCGCCCGCCTTTGCTCTGCTTTATGCGGGTCGTCAAGCGAAAACGGGCTGTCAAGATGAAGGTCTGCGCAGTGCATAAATTTTATCATCTCGTTTTATAAACCTCGCGGCTATAGTCTCTAAACACTGCTATTTATTATACATTATCACAATTTGTTTTTCAACTTTTTCAGCAAATAATTCTTTATTTGTCCGCAATTGTGTGGTATAATGAATGCAAAATATCATTTATAGCGGGGTGCGCAGCAAAATGGCATATCTGATTGGCGTTGACATTGGCACATCCGGAACCAAAACCGTGCTGTTCGACGAGGCGGGTGCAACCGTCGCGGACGCACTGTATGAATATCCTCTCTATCAGCCCAGAGCCGGCTGGGCAGAACAGGACCCCCTCGATTGGTGGGAGGCAACTTACCGGTCTATTGCCGACGTTATTGCAAAATCGGGCGTTCGTCCGGAGGACATAAAGGGAGTGGGTCTTTCCGGCCAGATGCATGGGCTTGTGATGCTCGATTCCGCGGACAATGTGCTCCGCCGCTCGATTATCTGGTGCGACCAGCGGACAAGCGAGGAGTGTGTGCAGATTACCGAGCTTGTCGGCCGCGAGCGTCTTATTGAGATTACCGCAAATCCGGCGCTCACGGGCTTCACAGCCTCCAAAATAATGTGGGTGAAAAACCACGAGCCCGAAATATTCGAAAAATGCCGCAAGATTCTGTTGCCTAAAGACTATATCAGATTCATGCTCACCGGCGAGTATGCCACCGAAGTGTCGGACGCGTCCGGCATGCAGCTGCTTGACGTGCCGGCACGCAACTGGTCGCGTTATGTGCTCGACAAGCTCGAAATCGACCCCTCTCTGCTCGGCAAGGTATACGAATCATGCGAGGTAACCGGTCAGGTAACCGAATCGGCGGCCAAACTTACCGGTCTTCCGGCCGGCACTCCCGTCGTGGGAGGTGCAGGCGACCAGGCCGCAAGCGCCGTCGGTTGCGGCATAGTGCGCGAGGGCATTGCCTCCGCGACAATCGGCACATCGGGCGTGGTGTTTGCGCATACCGATAAAATTAAAATAGACCCCGAGGGACGCGTGCATACCTTCTGCCATGCCGTTCCGGGCGCATGGCATGTCATGGGCGTTACACAGGGCGCCGGACTTTCGTTCAAGTGGATGCGCGACAATTTCTTTGCGTCCGAAAAGCTAACCGCCGCCGAGACCGGCGACGACCCCAACTATGTAATGGACAAAATTGCAAAGCGTTCACCGGTCGGTGCAAACGGGATTATCTATCTGCCCTATCTGATGGGCGAACGCACGCCCCATCTCGACCCCTATGCACGCGGCGTGTTCTTCGGGCTGGCGGCAATACACGAAAAGCGCGACCTCTTGCGCGCTGTCATGGAGGGTGTCGTGTACTCGCTTTGCGACTGCATGGACGTACTGCGCGAGATGGGCATCAACCCCACATCTGTCTATGCCGCGGGAGGCGGCGGCAACAGCAAGCTATGGCGGCAGATGCTCGCCGACGCGTTTGGCATGAGCATATCGGTGTCAAGCTCAAAGCAGGGCGGAGCGCTGGGCGTCGCGATTCTCGCCGGTGTCGGTGCCGGAATCTACAGCTCTGTTCCCGAGGCATGTGATGCCATTATATCCGAAGCCGCACGAACCGAGGCTATCGAAGAAAACACGCGGCGCTATGACAAGATTCGCCGGCTTTACAAAAAGCTCTACATTGACCTGCGTGACGATTTTGAAGAGCTTTCTAAAATTTTCGCCGACTGAATATAACCCGAGCGTCCGCTTTTAAGCGGGCGCTTAACCGTGGTATACGGATTTACCAAACGTGAAAATATAATACAGGAGGGCTTTAACATGCCTCGTTCAATTCCGCTTTGGGAAGACCGGCCGCCTTTTTATAACCCCGACTACTGCGGCGGCGAAATACCGCGCATTACACCCTACATAATCCCTTCCGATAAGCCGCTCGGCTGCGTTATTGTGCTGCCCGGAGGCGGATATGCCGTCCGCGCGCCTCATGAAGGCGAGCCTATTGCGCTGATGCTCAACGCCGCCGGCTACAATGCGTTTGTGTGCGATTACAGAGTGTCGCCCTATCGCCATCCCGTACCGCTTTGCGACGCCAATCGTGCTGTCCGCTTTGTAAGGCACCGGGCAGCCGAGTTTGGCTGTGACCCAAACAAGATAGGCATACTCGGCTTTTCGGCGGGCGGACATCTTGCAGTCACTGCCTGCACACTTTACAGTGAAATAATCGGCGACGAAGGTTATACGCCCGACGAGATCGACAGCGTGTCTGCCCGTCCCGACGCCGGCATTTTCTGCTATGCTGTCGTGTCGCTTAGCAAATTTGCCCACGTCGGCTCGATGAACAATCTCACCGGCGGCGACATGGAGCTTGCCCGGAAGCTGTCGGGCGAGGTTGCTGCACACCCCGATATGCCGCCCGCCTTCCTGTGGCATACCTTCGACGACGAGGCCGTGCCGGTTGAAAACTCGCTGAACCTTGCCCTTCGCATGCGCGAGCTGGGCGTGCCCTGCGAGCTGCATATATATCCGCGCGGACGTCACGGGCTTGGCTTAGCGGAAGGCGACCCGTCGGTATCCCAGTGGACAGGGCAGCTTGCTTGCTGGCTGCGACACTCATTAAATTGGTAGTTTAGGCGGGGAGGGCAAATACCGTCCTCCCCCTATGATTTACGGTAGCAAAGGTTGATATATCATGAAAATAACTCGAGAAACCGATTATGCACTGCGTATAATGCGCTGCCTCGCACGCCGCGGCGATTTTACCGGAGCCGCAACCGTTGCGCTCGAAACCGAAGTGCCAGCGCGTTTTACGCAAAAAATACTTAGAAAACTTTCGCAAGGCGGGCTTGTAATATCGCGCCGTGGCTCTGCGGGTGGATACAGCCTCAGCCGCCCTGCAGAGGATATAAACATGCTTCAAATTATCGAAATCATTGACGGACCCATTTCGATTTTCGACTGTAAAGACGACGACCTTGCATGCCCTGGCTGTTCATGTGTTTATAACCAGATTTTCGGAGAATTGAGCGAACAAATCTCCGCTAAACTTCGCAGCGTTACGCTTGACATGGTGATCTGAATGGAAAATGACACTGTTCTGCTCACCGAAGTGCTGGGGCTTGCTGGTATGCTCATACTCGAAAACGGAGGCGATACTCACAGGGCAGAGGAAACCGCCGAGCGCATCTGTGCCGCCGCGGGACGTCCCGGCAGCGACGTGCTTGCGCTCCCAACCGGCATTATGATCACGATAGCGCCATATTGTAACAAAAAGACCGGCAACCGGCCCTGCGCCGGAGACTGCATGGCATGCTCCCGCTCGACCGGCGACGGCGAGCCCGTAACACTCATACGACGCGTTAAAAAGCGCACAATAAACCTTGAAAAGCTGGAGCTTGCAAATCGCGCGGCTCGGGCTTTCACCGACGGCAAAGCCTCGCTCCCCGAGACGCTCACCCGGCTGCGCGAAATAGACACCCAGTCGACAGGCAACAAATATATCGACGCTATATATTCCGGGCTTTCATGCGGGCTTTTTTCGCTGCTGTTCGGCGGAGGATGGTTCGAGCTGATTTGCGCGTTTCTGTGCGGATTTACCGCCCAGCTTGTATCGTCAGTATTTCAGCACAGCAGCATATATCAATTTGCAAGAAATTTCATCGGCGGCGTTGTAATAGCCTCGCTCGCCGTTCTTCTCACCACTTTTTTCGGCATGGGCAATATAAATATTATCATAATCGGTTCGCTTATGAATTTGCTTCCCGGTCTTGCGATGACCAACGCAATACGCGACACCATGACGGGCGACCTTGTTTCGGGTGTCGCAAGATTTGCCGATGTTCTTTTAATCGCACTGTCGCTGGCAGGGGGCGTCGGTGTTGTTTTATCGGTATTTATCGGCCTTGGCGGCGTTGTGAGGTAAATGCGATTGTACACAGGTCAATTAGTTTTTGAATTTATAGTTTGCACCGCTGCCACCGTGTTTTTTTCGCTGCTCATGCGTGCTCCGCGTAAAACCATACCGCTGACCGCACTTGTCGGTGGAGCTTCATGGGTGGTTTTTGAGCTCTTGCTTGCAAACAATCAGCCCGAAATTTCGGCATATTTTTTCGGAACAATGGTTGTTGCCGTATCCGCCGAGGTGATGGCCCGCATATTTAAAATGCCCGCGCCGATTTTCATATTCCCGTCGCTTATCCCCGTCGTTCCGGGTACAAGGTTATACAAAACGGCGCTCGCGCTTGTTGAGGAAAGATATGTCGAATTTCGCGACGAGGCAACGCGCACGCTGTTTGCCTTCTGCGCGATAGCAGTCGCGCTTGCGCTTACAAACGTTGCCGCCCGCTCACTGTCGGCTTATCTCAGCACCCGCGCGCGGCGTAAACTTCAAAAAAGACAGGGAAAAAGTTAACGCAAAAATATCGCGGCGAGACGGAGAAATCCGTCTCGCCGCTGTTGTTTTATTTTGCTGTTTACACATGCCAAATCAGCGCTTGCCGGGACCTGCAAGAGCAGCTGTTTCACTTCCCTGCCAGCCCGATAAGCTCGAGCTTTTTCTCCGCGCATGAATATGCCAGCTTGTAGTTGTCTTTTTGGCGCGCGATAACCTCAAGCTCCGAGCAGGTTATATACATTATCTCGACCGGCAGCGCCGCAGACCTTACAAGCTCCCTGTATCTTCGCTCCGCCCCGTCAATATCGCCGTCTGCGAGCGCAAGCGTCGCGGATACCTGCTCCGCACATGCCAGACCGAGCGGCGCAAGCTCAAAAAGGGCGCGTGCAAGCTCGACCTTGCCGTCTTTTATCAGCTTGTTGAGACGCAGGCATTCCGCGCCCTCATAGGGCGGCAGGCGGTTTGGCAGTTCGGTGCCCGACAAATCGTCGCGCAGCCGCGAACCGGCATATATATACCTTATATAGTCAAGATACAGCATAGCGCTTTCCTGCAATGCGCTGAGCCGCAACAGCCCACGCGCCGCAAACTCAAGCGACAAGGAAAACAGCTCCTCAGCAGAGGTCAAGCTGCCGTCGCGCAAACACGCTTGAGCCGCCTCGTACATGCTGTCGGCTGCAATCACATACAGCTCGTCGTCGAAAAAATCTTCAGGTGCGCTCCTGCACTCCTGTGCACATTCCGCGTACTTTTTTTCTTTATAAAGCGCCTTAACGGCAGCTGTAAAGCGTGATTTCTCATACCCCGAAAGCTCCGCATCGTCGTCTATAAGCCATCCGGGTGAAATCTCCAGCCGCTCGGCTATATAGAGCAGCGTTTCGAGCGATGGCATCGCCGCTCCCGTCTCTATGCGGCTGAGCATGTTTCGCGTTATAAATCCGCCGCATAGCTCGCTCTGCGTCATTGCGCGTCGTTTTCGCAGAGCTCTTATTTTTTCGCCCAGCTTTTCGGCACTCACACAGCCCCTCCTCCGGGTGCTACCGCCACAATCAGCGGGAAATCTTTAAACGTGAGTTTTTTTACCGACTCGCAGCCAAGGTCTTCAAATGCTATAACCTCGCAAGAGGTTATATGCGCTGAGGCCAGCGCGCCCGCCCCGCCGATAGCGCAGAGATACACGCCACCATGTCGGCGAATCAAGTCGCATACCTCGGGCGCGCGCCATCCCTTTCCAATAGTGCAAGCAAGCCCTGCCTCGAGCAGCCTTTTCATATAAACATCCATGCGTGAAGATGTTGTCGGCCCGCATGAGCCTATCACACTGCCCGGTCGTGCGGGTGTCGGGCCAGCGTAATATATTGTCCCGCCGTCAAGCTCAAAGGGAGGCTCCTTGCCCATCTCGAGCAGCTCCACAATGCGCTTATGCGCCGCATCGCGCGCTGTATAGACGGTACCCGACAGCAGTATTTGCTCGCGTTCTCTTACAAATGGCGCCCATTCGGCAATATTTGCGGTGTTATATCTTCTCATCTTCAATATCTGCTCCGAAAGCAAACTCGGACTCGGGAATTGTGGCTGTGCCCGTATCGTCGTCCATTTCGCTGTCTATTCGGCTGTACTCCCGTTTAAGCTCTTCGCTTATTATGTCGCGCAGGCTTTCAACCCTACCATTAATTTCGCGGGATTTTTCGCGCATTTTGTCTATTATCTCGTCAAACTCGCCCTGCACCGAGCGCAGGTATTCAGTGTATCCTTTCACATACTCTTCGCTCATCGCTACAAGCTTTTTGTTTGCCTGCTCAAGCGCGTCCTCGAGTTTGGCACGCGCCTCCTCCCGCATAACCAAAATTTCCTCTTTTGTCTGCTCAATTATTCTTTTGGCTTCTTCCTGTGCCTCCGCTTTAATTTGCTCGGCTTCGGCGCTCGCCTTTTCCTTCATCTTATCGGCCTCTTCTTTGGCGATTATCAGCACTTCGCCCACCTTACGAGGCAAGTCTTCGCCAACCTGTCTTTCGGACGCAGCCTTCGCGGACTCTCTCAAGCGCTCATTTTCGGCAGAAAGCATCTCAAGCTGCGCGGCCTGCTGGCTCACGATCTTTTCGCCCTCCTCGAGGCGGTCGCGCAAAATCTGATTCGCTTCGGCTAAATTAGCCTTTTCGTCTATCACCTGTGACAGTTTTCTTTCCAGATTGAGCTTTTCTTCTTCATATTTTGCTATTTGCTGGTTTTGCTCGCCTATCTGCCTTTCATATTGGGCGATTTTCTTTGCGTTTTCTTCAAGCAGCTTTTCCTTTTCGGCAAGCGTCTTTTTGACATTTTCCAGCTCCGCGTTGAGAAGGTCGTAGGTTTCAACCTTAAATTCCAGCGCTTCGATTGTCTGTCTTTGATTTGCTATTGTGCGCTTATAGTTTTCCTCAGCGGAGGCAAATCGCAAATTCATCTCTTCAAGATATGCGTTAACGTCTTTTTTGTTATACCCTCTCAGCGCTTCTCTGAAGCTTACATTTGCCTTACCCGCTTTTTCTATCTCAATGCCGGTATTCTCCACTGCCGTTACCCCCGCAACTTATCTTTGTTGATAATATAGCATAATTTGGATACTTTTGCAACAACAAGTATGCAAATTCGTCTAAAGTCGCCGTTTCTTGCGCCTGCGCCCGACTGGTTTTTCGGGAAAAAACTTCGGTACACAAAGCTGTCCAATATAAAAACCGGAGCGAACGGGTTTTTCCCATCCGCTCCGAACATTCTTTTGATTTTAATCTTGTACCTCGACCATCTCGTAAGCTTCGAGAATGTCGTTTTCCCTGATATCGGTGAATTTCTCGAGCCCTATACCGCACTCGTAGCCTGCGGCAACTTCACGCACGTCATCTTTAAAGCGGCGCAGCGACGCTATTTGGTCTTCGAATATAACTATACCGTCGCGTACCACTCTGACCTTTGCATTGCGTGTGATCTTTCCGTCAAGAACATACGATCCGGCGACGGGGCCGACCTTCGGCACGCGAATAACCTGTCGCACCTCGGCGTGCCCGAGCAGCTCTTCTCTGTATGTCGGTTCGAGCATGCCCTTGAGCGCAGCGCTTATTTCTTCGATGCAATCGTAAATAACGCGATAAGTACGAATTTCGACCTTATGGCGTTCTGCCGATTCCATCGCACCCCTGTCGGGACGTACGTTAAAGCCGACGATTATGGCGTTCGATGCGGCTGCGAGCATGACGTCGCTGTCCGAGATACCGCCCACACCGCTGTGTATAACTTTGACCTTGACTTCATCGGTCGAAAGCTTGAGAAGCGATGTCTTAACCGCCTCAGCAGACCCGTCGACGTCGCCCTTGACGATAATGTTAAGCTCCTTGGCGCCTTCCTGGATCTGGGCAAACAGCTCGTCAAGGCTGACTTTGGAGCTGGCCATTATCTCCTCTTCACGCTGACGCTCCTTGCGCTGCTCCGCAAGCTCGCGGGCCATGCGCTCGTCTTCGACGGCGTGGAACTCATCTCCCGCCGTCGGCACCTCGGAGAGACCGATAATCTCAACCGGCTCGGATGGACCTGCCGTTTTGACGGTCTCGCCCTTGTCGTTTACCATCGCCCGCACCCTGCCGACTGCGGTGCCGGCAATGACTATATCGCCGTAATGGAGCGTACCGTTCTGCACCAGTACAGTGGCGACCGGGCCGCGTCCGCGATCGAGCTGCGATTCTATGACAATACCTTTCGCGCGACGGTTGGGGTTTGCTTTCAGCTCTTTCAGATCGGCTATAAGCAGCACAGACTCGAGCAAATCGTCAATACCCTGACCGGTAAGCGCCGAAATAGGCACGCACATTACGTCGCCGCCCCATTCTTCGGGTACAAGCTCGTATTTTGTGAGTTCCTGTTTGATTCGCTCGGGGTCGACTCCCGGCTTATCCATTTTGTTTATAGCGACTACTATGTCAATCTCCGCAGCTTTTGCGTGGTTGATGGCTTCAACCGTTTGCGGCATAATTCCGTCGTCTGCCGCGACGACCAGTATCGCGATGTCCGTCGCCCTTGCACCGCGGGCACGCATTGTCGTAAATGCCTCGTGACCGGGCGTGTCAAGGAAAGTGATTTCGCGTCCGCTGACGTTCACGCGGTATGCGCCGATGTGCTGCGTGATGCCTCCGGCTTCGGTCGCGGTGACATTTGCTTGACGTATTCTGTCGAGCAGCGAGGTTTTGCCGTGGTCGACGTGACCCATGACAACGACAACGGGAGCACGCGGCACCAGATCTTCCTCTTTGTCCACAGTATCGTCAAACAGTTTGTCTTCTATCGTAACGACTACTTCACGCTCGACTTTTGCGTTAAACTCCTCGGCAACAAGTGCGGCCGTTTCAAAGTCGATTTTCTGGTTGGCAGTTACCATAAAGCCCATGCCTATGAGCTTCTTTATAACTGAAGCCGCTGTCATCTTGAGCCTTGATGCAAGCTCGCTGACGAGAATCTCGTCCGGCAATGTAATTTCAAGCGGTTTCTTTTTGGCTTTTTCCAGCTCAAGGCGGCGGAGCTTTTCGGATTCTGCCGATGCGCGTCCCCTGCCTCTGGATCTTTTGCCATCCGTGCCCACGCGAGTGTTTTGCTTTTTGAGCTTCTGTTTCTCCCCGCTTATGTCCTTTTCGGTGTCGGGAACGAATTTGTCGAGCTTCTCGTCGTATTTGTCGAGATTGACGGTTGTTGTGCGTGTATCGACAACTCGCGTACCGCTTGCCTTGCCGCGATGATGCGAGCGTTCTCCCTCTATAATCTTGACAGCCGGCTCGTCGGAAGTAGTCGGCGTATGCACAGCGGCAGGCTGCTGCTTCTGTTTCTGTGTGGCAGCCTTCCGCTTCTGCTGCTTCTGCTTTTGCTGCGAGAGATCGGGTTTTTTGTCGAACCGAGCCTCGCGTGCGGATACTCGCTCTTCGGGTTTGGCTTTTGTATCCGTTTCGTGTTTCGCTGTTTCAGCAGTTTTGCGGATTTGTTCATCCTGGCGGGCAGAGAGCTGAGCGCTTGTTTGCTCTGCCTGCTTTTCTTTCTGCTGACCACCGGATTTTTGTGCCTGTCGCCCGCTCTGCTGAGCTTGCTGCGAACGTCCCCCCTGCTGTGTTTGCTGCTGTTTTCCCGACTGCTGGGCTTGCTGGGGATGGCTGCTCTGCTGCTGACCCTTGCCTCCCTGCTGAGTTTGAGGCTGACGTCCGCCGGCACCGCTTTGACGCTGGCTCTGTTTTTGCTGGGATTGTGCCGTCTGCGCAGAACGAGCCTGTTTGGCTTCACCTTGGGCGGTGGGCGCAGAAGTGTCACTTGCCGCCTGTTCAGTCTCAGCCGACACTGCGGGCTCCGGGGCCGGTTCGGGTCTGGGTACGGATATGGTTATTTTACCGCTTAAATATTCGTCAATATCGTCTATTTGCCGTGCAGCGGTCACGGCATTCATTATTATGTCAAATTCGACGGAATCAAGTTGCGATCCTACCTTTCTGCCGGGAAAACCATTTTTCGCAAGCAGATCGATAAGCTCGCCGCTTTTCATTCCAAGATCTTTGGCGAGATCGCCCAATTTGTATTTTTGGTTTAGTGTCATAGTATCTTCCTTTAACCGTTTACCATTTCCTTCAGCAGAATATGCAGCGTTCGCAGCGTAACTGATGTTGAAAGGTTGCTATTTATATATTATGGTTTGTTAGGCCTTTTTGTCTTCGCTTCCGCCGGCAATGCCGGCGATAGCCGACGCCATATTTTTGTCGATCACCGCGACGGCCGAAGTCAATCCCTTGCCTCCAATCCGTCTGCCAAGCTCGAACATGTCTACATTTACTTCGACTATCTTTATGGCGTCTTCCTCCGCCGCAAATGCTATGTTTCTCTTTGTTCTTGCCGCGGCATCGGCGGCGACGACTATTATGCCATCTCGACGAAAGATGATGCCCGATCGCGCGGCATCGACAACTTTTTCCGCGCCTATTATCAGGCGGCCGGCTTTGCTGGCCAGCCCTATCATTCGGAGAATTTTCTCGTCACGCGGCACGGCGGAAGCGGTGCCTGTTTTTTTCTCACTCGAGCTCAAGGCTATCTATCTCCGATTCAAGCCCGTCGTATACTTCGTCGGGTATTTCGCAATCGAGATTGCGTTCCAATCGTTTAGCCTTGCGCGCTTTACGCAGGCACTGCACATTCTTGCATATATAGGCGCCGCGTCCGGATTTTTTTCCGGTCGGGTCGAAAAAAACTTCACCCTCCGGAGAGCGTACTATGCGGAGCAGCGTTTTCTTTGGATATGATTCGCCGCATCCGACGCAGCGCCGCTCTGGTATTCTTTTTTTAACAGCTGCCGACATGGCATTTTCTCCGTTTGTTTTTACTTTGGTTCTTTTTCAGCCTATCCGTTTCGCCATATAAATCGGCTCATCCGGTTTTTATATCGATTTTATAGCCTGTCAGCTTAGCGGCAAGACGTGCGTTCTGACCTTCTTTGCCGATTGCCAGCGAAAGCTGGTCAGGGTCGACATAAACTCGGCAGACCCGCTCGTCTTCGATGACCACCCTGTTAACCACCGCCGGCGAAAGCGCCGCGGAAATAAATTCTTCGGGTATGTCGCTGTATTTTACTATATCTATTTTTTCTCCGTTAAGCTCGTCTATGATGTTTTGGATTCTCATGCTGCGCGTTCCGACGCAGGCGCCGATGGGGTCGACATTTTCGTCGCGCGACATCACCGCGACTTTGCTGCGTGAACCTGCTTCGCGCACTACACCTTTTATTATAACCGTGCCGTCCTGGATTTCGGGTACCTCAAGTTCAAAAAGTCTTTTTACCAGACCCGGATGGGTACGTGACAGTGTCACTATCGGCCCGTGCGACTCTTTGCGCACCTCGGTTACATAAACTTTGATGTGATCGTTTTCTCTGTAGATCTCGCCGGGTATCTGCTCGCTTTTTATAAGCGTTGCAATCGACGTTCCGGTATCGACCGTTGCGTTACCCGTCACCTCGTCGACTCGCAGTACCGTAGCGGTGATAATCTCCTCGCGCTTGTTTTCGTATTCTTTTATGAGCATTCCGCGTTCCGCTTCGCGCACCGCCTGTATTATAACATGTTTTGCGGCCTGTGCACCGAGTCTGCGGAAATTTTTCAACTTTAATTCTATTTCGACGACATCGCCGATGCTATATTTGCGATTTATCTTCCGTGCTTCCGCCAGAGTCATCTGTGTGACTTCGTCCTCGATTTCGTCGACGACCTGCTTCAGCTGATACATCTTGACTTCTTTTTTTTCGGGATCAAGCACAACCTTGACGTTACTATAGCCGTCCTGATCCTTTTTGTATGCGGACAGCAACGCCGCCTCTACCTTCTCATACATGTATTCCTTCGGAATGCCCTTTTCTTTCTCGAGCATTTCGATGGCGGCGAAAAACTCTGTATTCATGGTATCAAATCCGTTCTCCGTTCATCTGTTCATATTGTCTATTCGTTATTGCTGGCAGCGGCAAAGTCAAAATATGCGTTCAGCCTCGCTATCTCGCCGGATTCGAGGATAATCTGACTACCATCACATTCAAGAGTAATCGCGCCGCTCGCATCGTCATAGTTGACAAGTGTACCGACGGCTTCTTTGCTGTTTATTTCGGGATGCCGCCTGTAAAGCTTTGCGCGTACCGTCCGACCAATATAAGCTCTTTTGTGCTCGGGCGTGCGCAGCAGTCGCTCCACACCGGGCGAGCAAACCTCAAGCTGATACGAAACGTCAATCGGGTCGGCTTCATCGAGCAGCGGGTCAAGCGCTTGTGACATGGCTTCGCAATCATCAAGGCCTACACCCTGCTCGCTGTCTATTATGACGCGCAGAAAATAATCCGCGCCCTCCCGGACAAACTCGACATCCCAAAGGATCAGCCCGAGTCGATCCGCGCAAGGCGCGGCAAGCGCGGTAACCGTATTGATTATATCCTGTTTTCGCATAAGCGCATGTCATTTTCCGGACAGAGCCCGGATTTCTCCATTCAAAAAATTTGAAGAGCAGGTCGACCTACTCTTCAAGCATAGATAAGTAAATTTACAATACTATTATATCATACCCGTACTTATAATGCAATACTTTTTTGCAGAAAATTTAATTATAAAATAATTTCAGTCCTCGCGGCATGATTTTATGCGAAAAAGCCGGTTTCTATTCTTCCCAACTCTCGACGCATACCTCTACCGGATAATGGTCGGACAGGTGAAGCCCGTCACGCACTTCATCCCACAGCCGCACAGATGACACTTTCACGGTGGATGCCGCCATTATATAGTCAATTTTGCCTGGTGCCTCAACTCTGCCGTAGCCGTGGAATGTGCCGCCGGAGGAAGCCGAAAGGTCAACATATCCGGCACCAGCGAACACCGCAAGCGGCTCGGAGTCCGGCAGAGCGTTGAAATCGCCCGTTATGACCGTCGGCAGCTTGACTTGACTGTCAAGTCTTTCAATCTCTGCAATGATCTGTTTTGCGCCCTCTATTTTGGCATAGTCGCGCTCGTGGTCGAGATGTGTGTTCACAAAACGGAAGCGTCCGAAGCCGTCTTCCATGCGGTCACGCAGCGTACACACCACGAAAATACGCGGGCATCCGCTTTGGTCGGCAAATCTCGAGCCGGGCTCAAACGGCGTGTCCGACAGCCAGCGCTGGTCGAAATACTGCAGCTCGAACCTGTCGCGCTTAAATGCCACGGGATTTGCCTCATCGCCAAAGTTTTTGCCTCGACCATAGCCGAGAAACTGGTATCCGTCAAGATTTTCGCGCAGCCACTCGAGCATGTGAGGCAGCACTTCCTGAAATCCTATAATGTCCGGGGTTTCCTCAAGCAGTCTGTCACGCACATACGGCTTGCGATGTGAAAATGCCTGCGGCCCGTCGTGCGTTGTATCAAGACGCAAGTTGTAAGAAACAATCTTAAGCAAAACAGTACCTCTTTATTGACTTATCTTTAATTTTTTCTGCCGGCAGCCTCGTGCGTCCGCTGTGTGCCGGTGTTTGGAAAAGGCATATTTATATGATTTTGTCTGCCGTCCGGCTGCGGCGGCAGCACTGCAGCTTGCCTTTCCCGCTTTTGTTGAATCGGTCACCGCAAAAAGTCAGCCGGCATCACATTGTTGCGCGATCGAATGCCAGATAAATATTTTTATGACTTTGCCGCGCCCCATTTTTTCGATTTTACCATTACTTCTGCTAATCCAATTATATACTTATATGCACATATTGTCAAGAGCTGTCAAAATTACTCTCCTGCATCTGTAAGCGAGGCTATGTAGTCGTCAAGATACTCTATCCTGCGCTTCATTGTTGTTTCAAAATAGTCTAAGTCCTCTACATAGCTTGTGTCCGGCCAGCGCATAAGATTTCTTTGATATGCGCCCGACCGCCAAAGGTCGTCCCAATAACCCCGCGCGATTTCCATTATGCCCTGTGCCGTAACAATACCATTGTCATAAAGCTCTCGCCAGCGATTTTTAACATAATTTGCCGCGCCGGGATAATATTTTATAAGCCTGCGCCCGCAGTTGAAGTCAAACGATTTTACGGCTGTGTTTTTGTCTTGGTACAGATAGTTTTTAACACCGCCGTTCCATCTGAGCCCGAAAGTGACGTCCAAATCCCACGGGAAGGAGTGCACATACCCGCCGATAACGGCATAAAATGTGTTCTTCCACAGGTTGTCTTCACCCATTATAATCTGCAAATACAGCCAGTAATCGAGCATGTTTTGGACATTTGCGCATTTGTCAATCGTTTTTCTAAACGTTTCGCCGTCCGATTCGTACACAGCTTTGACAAAGTCTGCAAATGTTCCCCAGCCGCTGTATCCCCCCACCTTGATTTCGTCGGCATCAGGATATTTGCGCTCAACTCCGACAAAAAACGTGGTGGCCGGCGGCAACTCTCTCATTTGGTCGGACGGCGGAACTTCCCAGGTTTTGACGACGAACAAAGCGTCATCTTCGCCCAAATTGAGCGTTTTTTGGTCGAACCGTTCCATGAAAACGTAAAATCCATTGTAATGGCCGTTGAGTATAACTTCTGTATACCGCAAATTAATAGTGCCCTGCGCTTTGTCGCCGACTATATAGGCGCCCATTTTGCTCCACAAGCTCCAGCCGGTCGCATCGCGGATTTTCGCTTCGTCGGAATAGGACGCATAGAGTATCCAGTCGTCATCTTTGCGCATGCCAAGCAGCGGGAGCTTGTTTGTATCTGAGTAGTCATCTTTATACAAGGTCAGCCTCAGCGATGTTTTTGGAAGCGAGGAACTTGTCGCACCGCGGATACGTATCATCGCTGCCGACGCGTCGGTGTAAGCCGCCGAGCTGCCGTTGCGCGGCGTGAGGACCGTAATATCGCATGGAGTGTCCTCTCGTGATATGCCTTTGCCCTTATGCGTGTCGATAGTCATAACGGGCAGCGTCGTGAATATTATCTCCGGCGCCGTATATACCTCATCGGCTATTACATAAAGGCGCAGCGACTTGCCTTCGCGCATGATACTGTCCAGCCCGGGCTGGGCGTCATCATCCAAAACCGCAAATGTGCAGTCAACATTTGCCGACAGGCAGCCGTTGCCCCAAGACTCGCCTTCGGTGCGGTCGCTGTCCACAGTCAGGAAAAAGGTCTTACCGTCGGACAGCACCGGCAGCTTTGCATAATCATAATAAAGGACAAGCCCGAACTTGGCGGGAGAGACATATTTCTTTTCGGCTATAAGGTTTAGAAACTCGTCGCTTGTTATTTTCTGCGCGCCGAAAATTGTGCCCTCGGGAGCCGTCGGAACCGAAACTTTATTGCCGCCACCCTGCTCCGAGTCTTCGCCCGGCTGCGCGGCACTCACCGTTTCGGATACATTGTCCTGGGCGTCGGAAGCTTTTTGGGTAGTCGAGCATCCCACAGCCAGCATTCCGGTCAGCAGCATTGCGGCAGCCAGCAGCAAAAATCCGTTGTATCGCAGTTTCATTGCAGCAACTCCTTCTGCCGGCAACACTTTATAGCCACCGGCATTAAATTATTCCCGGAAGGGCAGCAGATTTACCCTCCGGGCAAAACGGAAAACACATTTGTCGCTTTATATATTTGGGATTGACAGCATCTTTATTTCGGACAGTCTGTATCTGCCCAAAACTTCATTGTTTACCTTCAGCTCGGGGAATAAAGCGTTGAGCTTTGCATCAAATGCTTCAGCCTTTGCATATTCTTCAAGGTCGACAAGCTGCAAAAGTTCGCTTTCGGTAAGCTGTCCCCACTCGGGAAGTTCGAGCTTTTTAATTATATATATGGCGCTTCCCTCTTCCACGCGCCTAACTTCGCCGACCTGCATCTCGGCCAGCGCCGAGACTATATTCGCACCGTAAGTCGATAGCTCGTTTACCGACACATAAAAACCGCTTGGGTAGGCAGTGGTGTCATATTCGCTGTAAGTTATAATCAGCTCGTCGAAATCTTCACCGGCCTGAGCCTTTGCAAGAGCCTCCTCTGCCTTTGCCAGCTTTTCGGCAAATTCCTCTTCGGTCAAAGGCTCTGTCACAAGTGTTCCGCTGCTGTCATATTTATAGTTGCCTTTGGAATCGGTGGCAAGTTTTGTGGTGTAAATGACTATATACTTCATGTGCCAGTAGTTGTCTTTGAAATACTGCACATAGTCGTTGTCCGAAAGCGCCTCCGGCCCATAGGGACCATACAAATAGTTATACACTGCTTTCAACTTTTCTTCGCATATATAAATTTCGCGTAAAAGTTCGATATTAAGATTAATGTGCGCAAGGGCGCTGTTGAGCTCGGCCCGGCTGCCGTAGTATTCTATTTTTTCATTTATATCGGCGTCTATCGCTGTTTTTACCTCTTTTTCGAGTTTCAGGCCGTACTCGTCAAAAAGCTGCTGGCCGATGCAGTATTTATATATTTGATTGTTTATTATATCGGTAAAATAATCTTCGGTTGTAACACCGTCGGACACTTCGGATTGCCAGAAATCCGAAGTGTCTTTTCTGTTGTTAAAGCTGTAAATAACGTCTCTTTTATAAAGCGCGACCCAATAGCCGTACATCGCTTCGCTTATTTTATATCCTTTGTATTCAAGCACCGTCTCGCCTCCGACCGGAGAACAGCCGGAGACGAGCAGCACCGCAACTAAAATCACGCATATCGGTGCGGCGATTTTTTTCATTTTTTTCCTTTCAAACAAGCTGGTTAGCATAACAAAGATTATATCTTAAAGCTGCTCAAGATTGCTGGTGTGGATTTGCATATATTTTTTAAACAAATCCCGTAAAAATATGAGAATGTTCTCATCGCGCTTCATTTTAACCGTTATATACGGTCTTGTGCCGAGGCTGAGAAGTATCCGACCGCGATATTCTCCCGCAAGCCGCGCCCAAATTGCCGCATCCAGCTCAGCGGGATAGATTATCACGCTGCCTCCGCTCTGCTCGGTCTTTGAAACGCCGCATTCGCTGCCCAGCGCACGGACAAGCGCAACATTTATCAGGTTGACGACAGGCTCCGGCGGATCGCCATAGCGGTCGCATAGCTCGTCGATGACGTCCATTGCGTCTTCTTCGCTCAAAATCAGCGATATTTTCTTATATGCCTCTATGCGCTGTGTTGAGCTGCGAATATAACTTTCGGGAATATAGGCATCAAGGCGGATTTCAAACGTATGCTCGGGCCGGGTTTCGGGCTTCTCGCCTTTCTCTTCTTGTATCGCCTCGCTGAGCAGGCGCATGTAAAGGTCATAGCCGACCGACTCTATATGCCCGTGCTGTTCCGGGCCGAGCATGTTGCCCGCTCCACGAATCTCAAGGTCGCGCAGCGCAATGCGGAATCCCGAGCCGAACTCCGTATAGTCGCGGATAGCCGAAAGCCGCTTTGTGGCGATTTCCGAAAGCACACTGCCGCGGCGATAGGTGAAATAGGCATACGCGCGCCTGCTCGACCTGCCGACCCGCCCGCGCAGCTGATGGAGCTGTGCAAGTCCGAGCTTGTCGGCATCTTCTATGATAAGCGTATTGGCATTCGGAATATCGACACCGGATTCGATAATGGTGGTACAGACGAGGATGTCGATTTCGCCGCTTATCATGGCGCGCCATATATCCGAAAGTTGTTCTTTGTCCATCTGGCCGTGCCCAACGGCAATACGCGCCTCCGACACAAGCTGCGATATTTTGTTTGCCACCGAGTTTATTGATTCCACACGGTTGTGGAGATAAAAAACCTGTCCGCCCCTGCGCAGCTCGCGGCGTATCGCCTCGCCAATGATTATCTCGTCATACTCGAGCACATAGGTTTGCACCGGCATGCGGTCGCCCGGCGCTTCCTCGAGTATGGACATGTCGCGGATGCCCGAAAGCGCCATATTCAGCGTCCGCGGAATGGGTGTAGCGGAAAGCGTCAGCACGTCGACGTTTGTGCAAATCTGTTTTAGCTTTTCTTTATGTGCTACGCCAAAGCGCTGCTCCTCGTCGACTATCACAAGCCCCAGGTCACGGAACTCCACATCCTTTGACAGCAGCCTGTGGGTCCCCACTATAATGTCAACTTCGCCGCGTTTGAGCCCCCGTAGTGCCTCCGCCTGCTGTTTGGGCGTGCGGAAGCGAGACAGCATATCGACCTTTACAGGAAATCCGCGCATACGCGAAAGCAGGGTCTGATAGTGCTGGAGCGCCAGTATTGTCGTCGGCACAAGTATCGCCACCTGCTTTTGCGAGGCTACCGCCTTAAACGCGGCCCGCAAAGCAACCTCTGTCTTGCCGAAACCGACATCGCCGCACAGCAGCCGGTCCATCGGTTGGGGCTTTTCCATATCGCGCTTTATTTCTTCGATAGCCTCAAGCTGCCCTTCCGTTTCCTCGTATTCAAATTCCGCCTCGAACTGGTGCTGAATTTCGTCATCGGGAAGAAATGCAAATCCCGGCTTGTGCTGCCGCTCGGCGTAAAGTTTTATCAGCTCCCGCGCCATTTCTTTAACGGCGGCCTTCACGCGCGATTTTGTGCGCGTCCATTCCGCGCCGCCCATCTTCGACAGTTTGATTGTGCCGTCCTCGGCGCGGCTGCCAATATATTTGGATATGCTCTCAAGCTGGTTACAGGGGATATACAGCATATCCGTACCGGCATACTTTATTTTAAGATAGTCACGTGTGAAACCGTCGACCGTTACGCTCTCCATGCCGATATACTGGCCGATACCGTGGTTGACATGCACCACATAGTCGCCAGGTTCAAGGTCCGCATAGCTTAATATGCGCTCCTGACGCGAGCGCTTTGCGGCCTTCGCCGCCCGTCTTGCGGTGCGCACGCGCGAGTATGAACTCTGGCTCGGATAAAGCGACAGCGCCGCGAATTTTGTAACCGGCAGCTCAAATCCGGGAAAATCAAACCCGTGCACTATAAGCGCGATACCCGGATGCGGAGTGCCGCTTCCCGTATAAAGCACGGCGGGGATGCCGTCGCCGTCAAGCAGCCCGTGAAGATTCTGCGCGGACAGTTGGTTTTCGCAAATGATCACAACCGTATAGCCGCTTGCAAGATAGCCGCGCAAATCCTCGCGGAGCAGCTCATAACTGTCGGCATACGACACAGTTTGACGCGAGGCTATATTAAACATCCCGCCCAGCCGCATATCCCCGTAGCTGCCGAGGAACGTGTCGGCAAACACGGCTGCGCGGCTGCCGAAAAACATCTCAAACTCGGCATGATACTTGCCGTAATCTGCATAACGCGACAAAATTGCGCCGTGCTCAAGCAAATCGGTTATCGTCTGCTTTGCATGCCACTCATAGGCTTTCACGCGCTCGGAGCTTGCCTGCCACTCGAAAACAAGTGCGGTCTCAGCGTCCGAGAAATAATCTAAAAGACATTCGCGCTGTGGATATATAAGCGTTATATATTTGTCGATGGAATTGATCTCTCTGCCGCTTTCGGCAGCGTCAAGCTCGGCGTCCAGCAGCTCGCGGGTGCGCTCGTCCTCACATCTTTTCCTCTGTGCCGATATGACGCGGACAAGCTCATTTCGTTCCTTTGGCCCGATGAGTATTTCGCGTGCGGGAGGAATTTCAACAAACTCTACATTTTCCATCCTCCGCTGCGTCATCATATCGAATGTGCTGATGCGGTCTATGTCGTCTCCGAAAAATTCCACCCGCACAGGGTTTTCGGCTTTTGGCGGGAAAATATCAATTATATCGCCCCGCACCGCATACTGACCCGCGCCGTCGACAAGCTCCACACGCACATAGCCCGCGCCGACAAGAAAGCTCTTGAGCCGCTCGGGATCAACAGGCTCATCCAGCCCGAACCGGAGAATCGAGCGCATAGCAACCTCGCGCGGCATTGTATACTGCAGCGCCGCGTCGGGCGTGGCAATAACAACGTCGCACGAGCCGTCCAAAACCTTGTAAAGCACAGATAGCCTCTCATGCTCTGACTCATGGGAGGCTGTGATGTTATGGAATATGAAATCGCGGAACGGGTATACAATCGGTTTAAGCCCGCAGGCAAAAAGCAGGTTGAAGCATTTTTGCGCCTCTTTTTCGTCGGGAACAATGCAGAGCAGCGGCTTTCCATGCCCTGTCGCCACACGGTGCGCAAGCAGCGCGGTAAATGCGCCCCGCACGCCTTCGCTCATGCCGGCGATTCGCAGCGGGCAGGGGTCGTTGCTCCTGTTCTGCTTCTCTATCGCCGCTATTATGCCTGCGTATTCGCGCTCGGCTTCGAGCGCACCGACAATTATACCCGGCACGCCTGTAAATTCAGCTTGTACCATTCGACTCAGTTGTACCTGTTCATTGCTTCGTCAATCTTGCCGTTTACAATCAGGCTCACGGCGTCGCGGACATTTTCAATGCACTTTTTAAACTCGGGGACGTCGGGCTCGGGTATTTTGCCGAGTACCCAGTTGACCATATCCCCGCCTGAAGGCGGGGAGCCGACCCCAATGCGCACGCGGGGAAAAGCCTCTGTCCCGAGCCGTTTTATTATATCGGCGAGGCCTTTTTGACCGCCGCTTGAGCCCGAGCGCCTTACCCGCATCTTTCCGACCGCCAGATTTACGTCGTCAGAGATTATTATAATCTTTTCGGGCGGAATTTTGTAAAAATCGGCCGCTTTCCCGACAGCCTGTCCGGAAAGATTCATATATGTTTGTGGTTTCATAAACAAAACGCGTTTTCCCGCAAACGTCACGTCCGCGGTCAGCGCGTCGAACTTTGCACGCGTTACCTTAAACCCTTCGCGCGATGCGATGTGGTCTACAGCCATAAATCCGGCATTGTGCCGTGTATTTTCATACTCGGGGCCGGGATTGCCCAGCCCGCAAATTATAAACTCTACCGACCCTGCCGGACTGCTTTTTTCTGCGCGTATTTCTTCGAATTTTTTGAATAAATCAAATATGCTTGCCAAAACAATATACCAAATCTAATGAGTTTTTATTGCTGATTTTGTTTTTTGCGCCTCCAGCCGGGCTTGTTTACCTGTCTGGCACGCGCTATTGCCAGCGCGTCGGCCGGCACGTCTTCGGTTATGGTCGAGCCGGCAGCCGTGTATGCGCGCTCACCTACCGTGACGGGAGCGACAAGATTGGTGTTGCAGCCTATAAATGCGTCGTCGCAAATAACGGTACGGTGTTTTGTTTTGCCATCATAGTTGACGGCCACAACCCCGCAGCCGAAATTGACGCGCGCGCCCACGTCGCTGTCGCCTATATATGTTAAGTGGGCAGCCTGCGTGCCCTCACCGACCGTCGAGTTTTTAACCTCAACAAAGTCGCCGATTTTAACGCCTCTGCACAGACGGCTGTTGGGCCTAATATGGCAAAACGGCCCGATTTTAACGTCGTCTTCGAGAACAGAGTCATAAATCTGCGTGGCATTGACTATGCAGCGCGAGCCAATCGTGCTGCGCTCTATCACGCTGCACGGCCCTATTACACACTCTTCGCCAATCGTCACGCCCGACCGAATCTGGGTATTGGGGTGGATAACCGTCCCCGCGCCGATTTTTGCAAACGGCGAGATAACTACACCGTCGGTTGAAATAAATTTCACGCCACGCTCGGCAAATGAGGCAATAACCTCGAGTATATAATCGCTTTTCGCCCGTAAAAAATCGGCCTGAGTTTTCACCTCCGCAAACGGAGCAAAACCCAGCGCGTGACTTTCAATGGGCTCAAAACATAGCTCTTCTGTTATATCAACGCCTATCCTTGCAAGAGCGTCTCTGACAGCTATGCCAATATCACTTTTCAATACTTGCTTCCCTACCGTTTCGTTTGGATAAATTATAGGGCCTGCCGGCTTTTCAAATATTATACAATACCAAAACATCCTTTTCAAGCCTTTTATGTCGATTGCACTTTGCCAAGCCGGGTGTGCCATTGAATTATAATATTGTAGAAATCGCAGAAAAAAATCCACCAGATTGAGAAAATTATGACGCAGTGTTATAATATTTGTAAATTCTTCAATTATATATAGTAATTTGGTCAGAATTATGATATAATACCCTTCGGCAAGCTATTATAAAAATTTTAATATAGATTCATTTTCGGAGGAAGATTATAGCACATGAGCAAAAAGTATGTGTATCTATTTTCCGAAGGCAACGCTACCATGCGTGAGCTTCTCGGCGGCAAGGGCGCAAACCTTGCCGAGATGACCAACATCGGTCTGCCTGTCCCGCAGGGCATCACAATCACAACCGAAGCCTGCAACAGGTACTATGAGGACGGCAGAACAATCAGCCCCGAGATTAGAGATCAGATTATTGAGTATATCGGTAAGCTGGAAGAAGTCGTAGGCAAGAAGTTCGGTGACAAGGAAAACCCCCTGCTTGTTTCGGTTCGTTCCGGCGCTCGCGCTTCGATGCCGGGTATGATGGATACAATCCTCAACCTCGGTCTCAACGATGAAGTTGTCGAAGCTATCGCAACGAAGTCCGGCAACCCGCGCTGGGCTTGGGACTGCTACAGACGGTTTATCCAGATGTACTCCGACGTCGTTATGGGTGTCGGCAAAAAGTATTTTGAGCAGCTCATCGACGAGCTGAAGGAAAAGAAGGGCGTCAAAGACGACAGCGAACTTACAGCCGATGACCTGAAAGAACTTGCGATGCAGTTCAAAGAAGAGTACAAAAAAGCTCTCGGAAGCGACTTCCCCTCCGATCCCAGAGAGCAGCTGTTTGGCGCTATCGAGGCTGTTTTCCGCTCGTGGGACAATCCTCGTGCACATGTGTACCGCCGCGACCACGACATCCCCTATTCGTGGGGCACCGCCGTCAACGTGCAGATGATGGTATTCGGCAACATGGGCGACACCTCCGGCACCGGCGTTGCGTTTACCCGCGACCCCGCAACCGGCGAGAAGAAGCTGATGGGCGAGTTCCTTATGAACGCGCAGGGCGAAGACGTTGTTGCCGGTATCCGCACACCGATGAATATTAATAAGATGGCAGAACTGCTGCCCGAGGTTTATGAGCAGTTCCTTGACATCTGCAAACTCCTTGAAAATCACTATCGCGATATGCAGGACCTCGAGTTCACCATCGAGGACAAGAAACTCTATATCCTGCAGACACGCAACGGCAAGCGCACGGCAAAAGCCGCTCTCAAGATTGCCTGCGACATGGTCGACGAGGGCATGATCGACGAGAAACAGGCGCTTCTTATGATCGATCCTCGCAACCTCGACACTCTGCTGCATCCGCAGTTTGACCCCGAGGCATTGAAGAAAACCGAGCCTATAGCAAAGGCTCTTGCCGCTTCGCCCGGTGCTGCCAGCGGTAAAGTAGTCTTCACCGCCGAGGACGCAAAAGAATGGAACAACCGCGGCGAAAAGGTTATACTCGTCAGACTTGAGACCTCGCCCGAGGACATCGAGGGCATGAAGGCCGCCCAGGGTATCCTTACGGTTCGCGGCGGCATGACCTCTCACGCGGCTGTTGTTGCACGCGGCATGGGCAAATGCTGCGTATCCGGCTGCTCCGAAATCCGCATGGACGAAGAGAACAAAAAGTTCGTCCTGGCCGGCAAGACATTCAACGAAGGCGACTATATCTCGCTGGACGGTTCGACAGGTTATATCTACGACGGTATTATTCCCACAGTTGACGCTCAGATAGCCGGCGAGTTCAGCCGCATCATGGAGTGGGCCGACAAGTATCGCAAGCTCCGTGTCCGCACCAACGCCGACACGCCCGACGACGCAATTAGAGCCCGCGAGCTTGGTGCAGAGGGTATCGGTCTGTGCCGCACCGAGCACATGTTCTTCGAGGGCGACCGCATCCATGCTATCCGCGAGATGATCTGCGCGGATACCGCCGAGCAGCGTGAAGCCGCACTTGCAAAGCTGCTTCCCATGCAGCAGAGCGACTTTGAGAAGCTCTACGAGGCTCTCGAGGGCAGACCGGTCACCATTCGCCTGCTCGACCCGCCGCTCCACGAGTTCGTTCCCACCGAGGAGAAAGACATCGAGCTGCTTGCAAAAGCTCAGGGCAAGACCGTGGAGGAAATCAAAGGCATTATCGCATCCCTGCACGAGTTCAACCCGATGATGGGCCACCGCGGCTGCCGTCTCGCCGTCACCTATCCCGAGATAGCCGTCATGCAGACCCGCGCCATCATTCGCGCCGCTATAAATGTTAAGAAGAATCATCCCGATTGGGATATTGTTCCCGAAATCATGATCCCGCTGATAGGCGAGGTCAAAGAGCTCAAGTACGTCAAGGATGTCATTGTTGAAACCGCCGACGAGGAAATCAAGGCGGCCGGCATCGATCTCAAGTACCAGGTCGGTACCATGATCGAAATCCCGCGCGCCACCCTGACCGCCGACGAGATCGCAAAAGAGGCCGACTTCTTCTCCTTCGGTACAAACGACCTGACCCAGATGACCTTCGGCTTCAGCCGCGACGACGCTGGCAAGTTCCTCGATGCCTACTACGACAAGAAGATTTACGACAACGATCCCTTCTCCCGCCTGGACCAGAATGGTGTCGGCAGGCTCGTTGAGATGGCTTGCAAGCTTGGCAGGTCGGCAAAACCCGACATCAAGCTTGGCGTTTGCGGCGAACACGGCGGCGACCCGTCCTCAGTTGAGTTCTTCCACAAGGTCGGGTTGAACTATGTTTCCTGCTCGCCCTTCCGCGTGCCGATCGCACGCCTTGCAGCAGCACAGGCCGCTATCCGCAACGACGGGTAAACAGGCTTTTTCCAATATACCTGCAAAATCGAAAGTTAAGTAAATAATACTTTGGGCGTATCGCTTTTTTGAGCGATACGCCCGTTTTTATCCAAAAAATAAAATTTACGGTTGAGAAAAGCCTTATTGTATGCTATAATCAATATTAATAAATATATAGTCTCATAAAATAGGAGATTTCATTTGATGAAGCTGAACATTATTGAGGTATTTGACACTCTCAATAAAGCGCAGAGCGTTATTTCGCCTATAGTCGGAACCCATCAGCAGCGGGTTTCATATCTTGCGTACGCTTTGGCCGAAAAACTTGGTTTTTCAAGTGAACAGAAATATAAAATATACATGGCAGGAATAATTCACGACATCGGAGCGTTGTCTATAAAAGAAAAACTCGATGCATTTGAAGGATCCGGAGACGATATTCATGTTCATGGACACCGCGGCGCCCACTTGATTTCCGAATATGACACAAGAATTGACCTTGCTCCCATACTCTATTACCATCACTACCCATGGGAATATGGGAAGGCAGTCGAAACTTACCCCGACATGCCAATGGAAAGCCACCTTATACACCTTGCCGACCGGGTCTGCACGCTAACCGCCGACTACACAGATGCCTACATATTGACAAGCATCTCGGAAGTACGTCAATATGTAGAGGAAAATAAGGGCCTGCATTTTTATCCTGAATATGTAGAGGCACTGGTCGAGCTGACCGGCACCGAAAGCGTATGGCTTGACCTTGTTTCAAGTGAAACATTCAGAAAAATTGATCTGTCCGACAAGGCTTACATTGATATTACATCCGATGAGCTTGTCAACCTTGCCTGCGTTTTTTCTTACCTTATCGACTTCCGCAGCCAGTTTACGGCAACTCATTCGTCCGGTGTAGCCAAAACAGCCGAAAAATTGGCCGAACTCATGCATTTTTCACCCGATGAATGCAAGAAAATGCTGGCAGCCGGATACCTGCACGACCTCGGGAAACTGACCATAGACATACCTGTACTCGAAAAGCAGGCGGCGCTTGAACCGAGTGAATATGAGTATATAAAATCTCACGTTTACTATACATATCATTTACTAAACGGTATATCCGGGCTTGATGACATAAAAATCTGGGCATCATATCACCATGAAAAGCTCAACGGGAAAGGGTATCCTTTCCATATTTCCGGCGATTCAATAAGCCTATGCGCCCGAATTATGGCAGTCGCCGACGTTTTTGCCGCGCTCAGGGAAAAACGTCCCTATAAAGAACCGTTTACAAAGGAAAAAATCCTGTCAATACTGGACAACTTGGTTGAAAACGGCTCAATTGACGGAAACGTGGTAGCAGTGATAGCTGAAAATTACGAGCTTATCGAGGAAACCTGCGTAAATGCTCAGGAACAAGCCAGACAAACTTATGACCGGGTCTATCAAATAACATAAAACACGTCAGATTTATATGTATTGTGCCGCTATCTGCTTTTTTCGCCAGTAAACGGCGGTATTAGGATTTTGATAAATTTGATAAATCTGATAAATATAGTATAATATTATAATAGTAACAAAACCCGCGAAATTTCTTTGCATATAAAAATATTGTCGCGGCGAGATTCAGACGAAGGGTTTAAATGATAGAATTTAAAAAATTGACGCTTAAGGATATTGACATCATCAGTGATTATTTATCAACTCCGACCACAAGATCCTGCGACAATACCGTAGGATGCACAATGATGTGGCGCAACTATTTTCATACAGAGTTTGCGGTTTCAAACGAAACGATAATTTTCAAAGCTGTATATCTCGGCTATCAAACAGCCTTTGCCACCCCCATAGGCAAAGACGTGCCGGGCGGGCTGCTGGCGATTTGGGACTATTGCGCCCGTCGCAACATGAAAATGATAATATGCTTTGCTACCGAAAGCGATGTTGCCAAAATCAGCTCGCTGTTTAATGTAGATGTCATTAAAGAGGACGGCTGGTCCGACTATATTTACAGGGCTGAAGACCTTGCGTTTCTAGCCGGAAGGAAGTTTTCGGGACAGCGAAACCATATAAACCGCTTCAAACGCGAAAACCCTGTATACGAGCTGAAGAAAATCGACGTCTCAACTGTACACGACGTCCGCAGCTTTTTTGAAGATTTCTGCAAACTTTATCCAAAAGACTCCGAAATGTATCGCGCGGAGGAAGACATTATTTTCGAAGTGCTGGACAACTATGACATATTCGGCCAGTCGGGTCTTGCTCTTTATGTTGACGGCCGCGTTGTCGCCTTCGCATTCGGCGAGGTGCTCGGGGATACACTTTTTGTGCATGCCGAAAAGGCAGACATCAGGTTTTCCGGCTCCTATCAGATGATAGCAAGCGAGTTTGCAAAGCACCACATCGACCTCGGTATAAAATATGTAAACCGGGAAGAAGACCTCGGTGACGAGGGGCTGAGAAAGTCAAAGCTCCAGTATCATCCCTGCGCCATGATTGACAAATTCACGGTTATAGTCAAAGACAAACTATAGCCCGTCGTCCTCCCATCTGGGTTTCCCCAGCCACGGTATACGCGGCAAATTTTTTTAAAAATGGGTTGACAAACCCATTTTTCTTATATACAATATTAACACACTATTTTGATATGATTTATATGAAATATACCGCGTGGAACCAAAATCGTATCAATCTTATTACGATCCCTTACGGGAGGTACAGTGAAATGAGCGATATTAGAGACCCAATTAACTGGAGCTTTGAAACCCGGCAGCTTCACATCGGGCAGGAGACTGCCGACCCGGCTACCGACGCCAGGGCAGTGCCGATTTACGCGTCGGCGGCTTATGTTTTCCACAGCGCAGAGAACGCCGCAGACCGCTTTGCATTGCGTGCATCCGGCAACATTTACAGCCGTCTTACAAACCCTACCCAAAGTGTATTTGAAGAGCGCATCGCAAATCTTGAAAACGGCATCGCGTCGCTTGCGGTTGCCTCCGGCGCCGCGGCTATAACCTATACTGTACAGGCGCTTGCGCGCAGCGGAGAACATATCGTCGCCGCAAACAACCTTTACGGCGGTACATACAATCTTTTTGCGCACACATTGCCTCTTTCGTCGGGCGTTGAGACAACCTTTGTTGATCCCTGGTCAATAGATGCTTATGAGAAAGCGATAAAAGAGAACACCAAGGCGATTTTCATCGAGTCGCTCGGCAATCCCAACTCTAACCCGGTTGACATTGAAATGCTCGCAAAACTTGCCCGCAAATACAATATACCGCTCGTTGTCGACTCAACGTTTGCCACCCCGTACCTTTTGCGCCCTATTGATTTTGGCGCTGACATCGTTGTCCATTCGGCGACAAAATTTATCGGCGGCCACGGCACCGCCATCGGCGGCGTTATAGTCGACAGCGGTAAATTCGACTGGAAGTCGTCGGGCAAATACCCGTGGATCTCTGAGCCTAACCCCAGCTACCACGGCGTGTCGTTTACAGACGCGGTCGGGCCGGCGGCATTTGTAACCTATATCCGCGCGATTCTTCTACGTGACACCGGAGCAACGCTTTCGCCCTTTCATGCGTTCATTTTTCTGCAAGGACTGGATACTCTCTCGCTGCGGGTCGAACGCCATGTCGAAAATGCGCTTAAAATCGTCAATTACCTTAAAAACCACCCGCAGGTGGAAGCCGTCCACCATCCGTCGATAGATACCGAACCAGGGCACGAGCTTTATAAAAAATACTTCCCGCATGGCGGCGGCTCGATATTCACATTTGAAATCAAAGGCGACGACAAGACCGCTTGGAAGTTTATCAACAATCTGCCGATTTTCTCGCTGCTTGCAAACGTTGCCGACGTAAAATCACTTGTTATCCATCCCGCAAGCACTACACATTCACAGCTCTCCGCCACAGAGCAGCTTGAGCAGGGCATTAAATCTAATACAATACGCCTTTCCATAGGCATCGAAAATGCCGATGACCTTATAGCTGCACTCGAAACCGCATTTGAGGCGGTAAAATAAATAAATCAAGTTGCCCGACCGCCCGGTTGCAGCGGTCGGGCGTTTTTATTTTGGATTGACGCTTTTTATTTTTCCTGTTTCTATTTTATGTGTTAAATCTTTTTATTTTCGACAATCGTTGACAAGTTTCACCTTAAAATGTATAATAATTTCAAAATACTGATGCGGTCGGTGAGAACGTGGCTAAAGGGACAGCAAAAGCGGTCTTGGTATTCGCACTTTTCCTTTTAATCTCGCTTTTTTCATGTCAAAGAGACATTATAACAGTTGGCCCAAACCGCAAGGTGTTTGCCGCCGGGGATACTGCTAATCGCATGTCGTCATACAGCACCGGCTTTACGGAGGGCGACCCCAAAACAGCCAGTTTTGTTTACCTCTCACCGCTTACTTTTGCCGAAAAATACAGGCATGTGCCCGCCCCGTCGGACAGGCTTGCCGATTATGCAAAATCCGTTCTCGACGCATCCGGACGATCGGTGGCTTTTGTCAATGCAAAAGATGAATACCAGCGCGGCGAAAGCATAACTTTATCGGTTGTCGGCAAACCAAACACTGTTTATGTCCTTCGAGTGCGATATAAATCCGGCTACTCGTCGGCCAAGGGACTGGGTTATGCATTAAGCGACGAGCTCGGATACGCTCTTTGGACATTCAGAATCGGCAACGCAAGTTCGGACGATTTTGTCCCGTATTTCGAAGTCACCGGCGGCGGTGAGACTATCAAACACAGTTTCCGCATCTCCGACAAATCCGAAAAGCAAAAAACCGCACCCGAAACTGCTGTTTTGGCTCCGCTGGCGGTATTAGCGCCCGAAGCAAAAAATGAAGCCGCCGAATCAGAGCCTGTCACCGAGGCGTCGACACCCGCCGAGACCGATCAACCCGATACGCTGCCGCAGGCAAAAGAGTTTGAAACCGGCTCTGAAACAAAAACTATTACTGCAACCGAAACAAAACCGGCACAGCAGCCCGCCGCGCCGATAGAGTTTATTGACGTAAAAACCGAATACAGGCTCGGAGAAACCGTAACGCTTGCCGTCCGCGGCGCGCCAAATACTATTTATACTCTGAAAGTCAGGTACAAGTCTGGCTATTCCACCGCAAAAGGCCTTGGCGAGGCGAAAAGCGACGCGTCCGGCTATGTGTCGTGGACTTTTAAAATCAGCCCGAATGCCGATGTGACGTTTGAGCCGTGGTTTGAAGTGACCGGCGGAGGTGCCTCGGCAAAGAAAACTTTCAGGCTCGCTCGCAGCATAGATAGCGAAGCATCAAGCATGCCGGCCGAAAACCCGCCGGAAGATACCGTCGCCGTCGAAACTCGGACCGACGAATCCGCAAAACCGGACTCCGGCAGCACTATTAAATTTGTCGGTGTCCGCGATACATACTTGCGCGGTGAAACTGTGACAGTTGTCGTTATCGGCAAGCCCAATACAATTTACACCCTTAAGGTTAAGTATAAATCAGGCTATTCAACCGCAAAAGGCCTCGGCGATGCCAAAAGCAACGATGCCGGCGAGGTGTCGTGGACATTTAGGATTGGCAATCGCGTCGACCTTGATTTCCGCCCGTCGCTCGAAGTTGAGGGCGGCGGAGAGCTTGCTGTTCACTTTTTCAGTGTAACCGGATAAAGCAAATACGGCGCAGCATACCGTCGCTGCGCCGTATAATGTTGGCCTCAAAATTTCGAGCCGCTATAAAACTTAGATTTCGGGAATAACAATCTCAACTTCGCGCCCAAGTTCTGCCGAGCGGCATATACCGTCTATTATTGCCTGGTTGTATATTATCTGCTCGGACGGGACGGGCGAAGGGCCACCGGTTATGATCGCGTCCAGGAACGAGCGTATTTTCCTGTCAAACAGTCCGGGGCCTTCGTTTTTAAGTATCGGAACCTGATATTGTATAGGCTGTCCGCCGATATCGGTATAGATTGTCATCGGGCCGCCCACCGAGCCGTTCCAGCACTCGGTGGAAGGTATGCGTAAACCGGCCTTTTTACCCAAAATCAGCGTGTCGCCGGACGTGTCCATGTGCATAGCCCATGAAATGCGGAAGTCGAGGATTATTCCGCCTTCAAGCCTTATAAACGCTGCGGCAAAGTCGTCGACCGAAAAACGTTTTGCATCTTGTGGGGGCGTGTATTCGGGATTTTTGCCAAAGAAGTCGGACATATAGCCCGATACTGTCAGCGGCTTCGGATAACCGACGGCATTGAGCACCATGTCAAGCGAATAGCAGCCTATATCGCCGACAGCGCCTATTCCCGCAGTATCCTTTTCGATAAAAGTCGAGCCGGGTATCCCGCGGCGACGCCCGCCACCGGTCTGTATATAATACACCTCACCAAGCGCACCCGACTGCACTATGCGCTTTATCATCTGCATATTCGGGTCAAAGCGCGGCTGGAAACCTATCGAAAGGATTTTACCGCTCTTCTTTTCTGCACGCACTATTTCGACCGCCTCGTCGAGAGTGACGCACATGGGCTTTTCGAGCAGCACATGGACGCCATGTTCAAATGCGTCTATGGTACATTCCGCGTGCGTGGAGTTGTAAGTACAAACCGAAACTGCGTCGAGTTCTTCGTTTTCGAGCATTTCATGTCCCGACCGATAGCATCTGGCAAGCGGCAGACCGTATCTTTCGGCAAAACGCTCCGCTTTTCCCTCAATCAGGTCGGCAAGCGCGACTATTTCGACGTCTTTCATTCTCTTATAGCTTTCGACGTGCGATTCGGCTATCCAGCCTGTGCCTATGATGCCTATTTTCAGTTTCCTGTCGCTAACCGGCCTTATTTCTTCTTCGTCGACGTCCTGCTTGAATTTACTGAGAACTTCGTCGCCATTACTTATCATTTTTCTTTATTTCCTCCGATACTGTTATGATATGGAAACATGTCAGAAAAATGATAACACACACCGGCCCCGGTGTCAATTATTTTGGTGAAAATTAGACAATCAGTCTATCTCAATTGCTGCAGCGAGCTTGCCCACCTCCAGCGAGCCGACCTTGTCGTCCAAACCTACCATGCGTGCCGGGTTGATTGTGGCGGCGTCAATCGCATCTTCAAGCGATGCCCCGGCAAATTTCATATAGTTTATCATGCCCTCATAGAGTGACAGCGTGCTACCCGCGATTGTACCGTCGTCGGTCAGCGCACGGCCGCCGGTAACGGTGACCCGCAGAGCGCCAAGCGAATACACACCGTCCGGATAGCCTGTCGCGGCCATAGAATCGGTGACAAGCACAACTTTATCACGCGATTTAATCTTTGACACGAGCTTGACGGTCTCGGGATGCAGATGCACACCGTCGCAAATCAGCTCGGTATAAGCGTCCGAGCATAAAGCCGCCGCTATGGCGCCAGGCGTCCTGTGATGCAGCGGAGGCATCGCGTTGAATGTGTGCGTAAACGCGGTCACACCCCATGCAAGCGCCTTATATGCCTCTTCGACTGTCATGTTTGTGTGGCCTGCCGCGACTGTTGCGCCGGCTCTGACCGCCGCGCGGATAAATTCCTCCCCGCCTTCAAGTTCAGGTGCCATTGTTATATGTACTTTAAGGTCGCCCGCGGCGTCAAGGAATCGCTCCAGCTCTTCGATTGACGGTACCGCAAGCATTTTAGGGCTGTGCGCACCTTTGCGTGTTTCGTTCAGCCAGCGCCCTTCGATATGCACGCCGAGGTATCCCGCCTCGCGTACTGCGCGCACCGACTCGACCATAACGTCGAGCGGCGCCGAGGCTATCGATGGCAAAAGCGTAAGCGTGCCTGCCGCTGCATAGTCTTCGCGCAGTTTACGCATTTCCTCTACAGTCGCGCCGGCAAAATCTATGCCATTTCTGCCGTGTGTGTGCACATCGACCGGCGCGGGTATTATAAGCCGGCGTTTTTCGGTCTCGCCGCTCCCGCTTTCGGCCGGGATGAATTTGATATGGGTTATGACTCCGTCCTCAGCTTTTATATTGCCCCGCCAAAACATTCGCGAGGGTGTGTCATATATATAAACTCCCTCAAGATTGAAATTGTTTTTGTATACTTTCATTTCCAGGCTCCTGACTTGTATGTAATTGCAGATTTGAATATTGCCGCCGATGCGGGCACATATCCCCGTATCGGCGGCACTGCCTTCTTTATTCTGTTTCCGATTTGGGCCTTTATGGCATTTTACCCCGGCTTAATCAGTCCTCGATGGCAAGATAGTTTTCTATCGCTTTATCCATCTGTCTTTTTGCTACCTTTTCGATTTTTGTATACGAGGACACAAGGTCGCTGTTGCCCTGGTCAACCATTGTAAGCGTAAACTGACCAATTGTACCCCAGTCGAAAATGTAGCCCATGTCATAGGTAAGCGAATTCAGAATTATATCAATAGATGCCTCGGACTGGTCGTCGCGCGCGCCTTTTGTTTTGAGCTGGATCTCATAGTAGGCCGGAGTAAGGATGTTCTTGGAGGTTGCGCCGAGCGCGTCCATTACATATCCGGTCAGATCCAGGTTGCTGTTGTATATCGGCACCGAGATCATCATCGCGACGTGCGGGTTTATGCAGTGATAGTAGCGATTCTGAGTTTCGTCGTATTTCGGAATGGGCAGGATACCGAAATCGGTCTCCATCTGGCGCAATGTCTCGACCGCGTGGAACTCGTTGAAATAGAACAGCGCACGGTCGTCGATAAACATTTTATACGCTTCCGTACCCGGCTTGCCGTTACGAGACCAGCTGTAGCAGGTGGTTGTATCATAGAACAGCGAGGTGTATTTGTCCCAGATTGAGATTGTCTTGTCGCTCATAAAGGTGATTTCGGGCAAATCCTGCTCGTTCTTTGTCACGAACTTGACACCGCTTGCAATCATGCCGTTGGCGATGAAGTTGCAGTAGAAGTTGAGGCCATAGCGGTCGGTGTCGTCATACTTGCCGTCATTGTTTAGGTCGGCGGCGGCATTTCGAGCCATCGTCGTAAATTTATCAATAGTCCACGAGCCGGTGCCCATCATTGCATAGGGGTCTTCTATTTGATAGTCGACAGCCATCTGCTTGTTAAAAAGTATAATGGCTATCGTCTTTTTATACCCTATCTCTATGTCGCCGGTAAGCATATAGAGCTTGTTGTTGATGGACAGATCTTTAACGCAGTTCTGATCCCACCAAGGCGCCGAAAGGTCAAGCGTATCGATTGCCTTAAGGTTTTTCAGATAGTTCGACTGCGAAAGAGTCGCCGACCCGCGCGGGTTGATGCACGACATGTCGTATGCATAGTCGTTTGAAGCTATGGTCTTTTTCAGATCGTCACCGCCGTTGTTTGGCGGGTTGAAAACCGAAAATTTGATACCGAGCTGATCCTCGACGTCACGCATACGCCTGTACGCGGCATCACTGAGCTGGTCGCCGGTTTCTTCGGTATACGAGAAGTCATAGTCATGCCAGAAGTCACCGGATTCGGGGTCCGGATATGAGTAAATACGAAAAGTATACCCTCCAAAATCAAACTCAGCAGGGATATTTGCAGAGTATCCGGTTGATTCCTCTTCGGTTGTGGGTGCAGAGGTTACATCGCCTGCATCCGGACCTGTTGCTCCGTCGTCGGCGCAGGCTGCAAGTATTGACACAGCAACCAGCGCCGCCAGAAGCGATGAAAGGATGCGTTTCATTCTTTTTTCAGATTTCTCCTTTGACATTAAATCCCACTGCGCTGATAAATTTAGGTAAGCGCAATAGTCTGCTTTACCGCATCGGCGGAGGTGCCGACGGGCGAAAACTCCATGCCCGTATAGCCTTCGTAGCCGGCCGAGTCGAGCGCCGCAAACACGTTTTTATAGTTTATTTCGCCTGTACCGGGCTGATGCCGTCCCGGCACGTCGGCAATGTGTACATGGCCGATCAGGTGGGCATTGTTTTTGATGTTGGAAATAAGGTTGCCTTCCGAGATCTGCTGATGATACACGTCATACAGCAGCTTGACGGCCGGGCTTCCGACCTCCTCGATAATGCCGAACCCCTCGTATGAAGACCAAAGGTAATACCCTCTATGGTCATGCAGCACGTTGAGCGGCTCCAGCACAAGCGTGACGCCCATTTCTCCCGCAACCTCGCCCCCGGCGCGAAGTGCAAGCACTATATTAGTATGCTGCTGCGCGCGGGTAATGTCGTTTCGCTCTTGCCCACAGGTCACAATCAGCGTTTTGCAGCCAAGGCGATTTGCCACCTCTGCGCTTTCACGCACGGCAGACACAAAAGCCTTTATACCCGAGCGGTCGGAGAGTTTTTTGGCATTCCATTCGGACGCGACTTCACTGTCGCGCGAGCCGACGCAGAACGCCGCAAGCTCCAACCCGGTACTTTTAAGCTGCTTTTCAACGGCATCAATGTCTTTGTTTTCCCAGCCCCAAAACTCGACAGCCTCAAGCCCGCATGCCTTCGCCGCGGCAAAACGCTCGTCAAAAGGATACTCTCCGAAGAGCATCTCTATACATGCAGACAGTTTGATCATAAGTCAACAGGTTTGCCGGTTGCAATCGACTCGTTTGCCGCAAGCACGAGACGCAATGTCTTCAGCGCATCGCGATAAGGCGAACGGATGGCCGACGGATCACCGGTCTTTATGGCATTAATAAATACTTTATCTTCCGTAATTCCGGAATCAAACTCGTTCTTGTAGAACTGCTCTCCGTTTTTGTCGCGTATCCTTACAAACGAGCGCAGGCCATACTCAATAGTAGCGTCGGGGCAATAGATATTCAGACCGTTGTGCATGCCGCCACCTTCTACGATGTAGCAGCCTGTGAGGAGCGTGACAATAACGCCGTTTTTGAATGTGATTACCGCAGACGAATAGTCGTCGACGTCATATCCGGGAACACCTGCGGCCTCGGGGTCGACAATACCCTTGCCCGCCGAGGCATAAATTCTTGCGGGCTCGCCAAACAGATAGCGTGCCATGTCGAAAAGGTGGATGTTCTGCTCCACTATCTGGCCGCCGGAAGTTTCCATCTTCCTCCACCACCAAACTCCGGGGATACCTCCGACCCAAGAGCCGGTGACAAGACCTATTTGCTTGTCTTTTATGTACTCTTTTGCCTTTTCAATGATGCCCAGATAGCGGTCCTGGAATCCGACAGCGGTGATTATGCCTTTTTCTTCCGCAGCGTTGCAGATTTTCTCGGCAAGCTCATAGTCGAGCGCCATCGGTTTTTCAACGAGGAAGGGGATGTTTCTGTCGATCAGCGCAAACTCGATCTCTCCGTGAACATGCGGAGGCACGCAAATGTAAACGGCATCGGGCGTAATCTCTTCAAGCATTACCCTGAAGTCGGTGTAGGCTTTAGCCGTTCCGCCGGTGCGCTGTACAAAGCTTTCCGCGCGCTCCGGTATGATGTCGCAAAAGCCAACATACTCCACGTCGTCCTGCTCGAGCAGATGCGAAAGATGCCATCCGGCAATACCGCCGCAACCGATGAATGCGATTTTTACCTTGTCCATATAATTCTCCTTTTTATATAGAATTAGTAATGGGATATTATACAAACACAGGGAACAAGCTATACAGATTTTGGAGTGCGCGGTGAAATATTAAATTTTAAAGCTTGTGGTACTCGTTACAGAGCACAAAGCGTGCGGGCTCGTCCTCCTCGATTTCGGGGAATCTTCCCACCTCTTCGTAGAAACGGTTGTCTGTGTTGTCGTCGTTGACCTTCGACACCTCTCCGACAAGGCATACACCGGCGCCGGGCTCGGCCCAGAATTTATGATATTGGCGTGGAAGCAATGTTATGCTTTCCCCGGGCGTCAAAACGACTTTTCCTCCCGCAGGGATGCTGTAATGCCGTCCGTCGACCTGTACTTCAACGTCATCCGTGCTAAATTCGTCGTCGTCTGTAGCCTTATAGAGCTGGATAACAAGGTTTCCGCCTCCGCGGTTGATTATATCCTCCATCTTGTTCCAATGGAAGTGGAAAGGCGTGACCTGATTTTCATACACGCGCATGATTTTCTCGGCATAGGGCTTTTGATAGTTCGGATTATTCATGTTGCCGTTACGCAATGTGAAAAGCGTAAGCCCGACCTTCATGAAATCTCCGGACCCAAAATCGGTTAAATCCCAGCCGAGTGCATTGTCGCGGATCTCGTCATACTCGTGGTTTTTAGTTTTCCACTCTTCCGGCGTAAAGAAAGCGAAAGGCGGCAATTTAAAACAAAATTTATCGCAAAGCTCGATAAATTTTTGTATTTCCGCATTTATGAACGATCGCTTCATTTTTCCAACTCCAGTCCATGGTTATATTAACGGCTACATTATACAACATTTTTATGAGCATGTAAACAATTTTATAATAAAATAAAAAAACGGCGCGGGCAAATACCCGCGCACGGGAAATCGCAGTCAAGCAAGCGCGCTGCTTTAGTCACGGTTCAAGCGCGCCACGCAGTGAAGCGAGTTACTTTTTACGTTTTTTGGATTCAGTTGTTGCAGCAGGTGCAGAATATAATCACAAGCACCAGGATGAGTATCCAGATGTTGCAATCGTCGAACAGGTTGCAAAGGCAGTTCATTAACATCCTCCTCTCAAAGTAAGCGCGCTTTCGCCGCTCTGATAACATTCTATGCGAGTGGATGCCATGAGTGACTGTGTTACGTAAAATTGGACTTTGCCCTGTTCGACCGGCCTGTATAGCCCTTATCGCGGCTTTGGCATGCTGTTTCTGTATGCGTCGATGGCATACTTTAGTACAATCCGCTCTGCCTGCTGCGGATTTTGAGCGCTTATCTCGCCGCCGGCCGCTCTCGAGTGGCCTCCTCCGCCGAAAAGCGCGCATATCTTATCGACGTCTACAAACCGTCCGCTGCGCATGGAGATTTTATACCTGTCGGGCGAGTTTGAAAGCTGGCGAATTGTAACCGCAAGCTCGACGCCCTCGATTTCGCGAGGTATGGAGCTGATTTCGCCCACGTCGTCATCGGTTATATTATAGCGTTTTTTAATTTCGTTTGTCATATTGACGACCGCAACGCCGCCGTTTTCAAAATAACGTATGTTTGCATACACCGCAGAGAGAGCGCGCACCTCGGCTTGTGTGCGGCTTTCGAAAAGCATGTGGCTGCACTCTGCCATATCGGCGCCGGCCTCACACAGATCAGCCGCAATGCGCAGCGTTTCAGCCGTAGTGTTGCTGTATCTGAACCCGCCAGTATCCGAGCTTATCGCCGAATAAATTGCGTTTGCGGCATCGGGCGTAATTGTTGCCCCGCAAATTTTGAGAATTTTATACACTATCTCGCCCGTCGCGGCGGCGGTCGGATCTGTGTAGTTGTATTCGGCGTAATCTTCCGACGTCTCGTGGTGGTCAATTTTTATATCTATAATCTCGTCCCCAAACCGTCCCAGCAGGCCGGGCGATGCGGCATCAACCGCTATGATAAGGTCGGGCTCAAAATCGTCGGGACAGCTTTCAAACGGCGCCTTGCTTATATACTGAAGTCTTGAGGGAATATCGTCGGCACACAGGCAGTATACCTCTTTTTCCGGCATCGCGTATTTGATACCGTATGCGCTGCCGACTGTGTCGCCGTCCGGTCGGCGATGCATGAAGATAAGTATCGACCGTGCTTCTTTGAGTTTTTCTGCTATTTCCGGTAGAGTTATATTGTTTTCCATTTCTTATGTCATGCCTTTCGGTTCGGTCGGCAAAATCTATGTGCCACACCGAACTGAAAGGGCTACTTCCTTCTCAATTATTGCTGTCTGGTTCTTCTTTTTCCTCGATTGATTTAAACAAACGGTTGATCTCGTCGCCTCGTTTAAGCGACTCGTCGTATATAAATCTAAGTTCGGGCGTCACACGCAGATTGACCCTTTTTGCAAGTTCGCGGCGAATAAAGCCGGTTGCACTTTTCAGCCCCGCGACGACCTCGTCGGGGTCATGATTGCCGAGCACCGAATAATAAATTTTTGCATATTTAAAATCCGGCGTACATTCCGCACCTGTCACCGATATAAAAACGCTGCTGATACGCGGGTCTTTTATCTCGCGCAAAATTTCCGCCATCTCCTCGGTCAACCTGTCGTTGATTTTATCCTGTCTGTATTGTGCCATTTATTTCACCTTTAAACTTAAAATTGCGACACAGCGCTTTGCCTTTATCCGGCCTTTTCCATCGTGATAAATTCTGTCCAGCCGCCAAGTTTTGAGTACGCTGCGATAACGCCGTCCGACGGCTGGGAGATATAGTCGAACGCAAACGGTATTACAATATTGCCCTCTGTGTCAATCATTCCGCATCTGCCGTTTTTAAACCCTATAACGCCAAGTCCCTGGACAAAAGGTTTGCAAACCGTGTAAATAGGCTGAGCTATCCAGTAACCGCGATGGCTGTAATAACCATAGTAGCCGTCTTTTTCAAGCGTCAACACGCCGTCAGAGTAAGCTATGAGATTATAGTTTTCGGGTATATCAAAGTATACGCCGTTTCTGTCAATAAGATAATCTTTGTCCAGCGCAACACGATGCTTAAAGTAATAGTCTTTTAGCTGACGGCGCACTCGCACAAGGCCATGGTCAAAGTAGTACATGCCCAAATTTTCCGGCAGCCTTGTGTCGGCGGGATAATAGCCGTCGTATGTCCTTCTGTTGTCAAACTCGGCAAGGTAAAGAATGTTCCCATAAGGATTTATCACCGTGCGCCCTGCCGTGTCTATAAATTTAAGCTCGCCGTTATAGCCCACTACCGCAGCCAAACCGTTGTCGGAAAAAGCATAGGCTGCTTTGTATTGTGCGGTTATTGCCACACTTCCGGCTTCATCTTTAAAGCCCCAAAGCTTTTCCCGCCTGTATTCAAATACCGGAGCGTTTGCGCTCACAGGCTTTACGGCAGCCGTTGCTTCAGGCACAATTTCAGCCTCTGTCACAGATGTGGTTTCCGGCTGCTCGACGGGCTTTCCGGTAAGCGGGTCGATTTGCGGGGCTGGCGGCTGGGTTTCAGGAGGCGGCGCCGTTTCTGCCGATTTTGCCATTGCCTCTTTTGCCGCCTGTTCTTCCTCAAATTCTTCAACCGAAAGATTAGCCAGCACGGTGATTATTTTGTTTCTGCGCTCGTCGGTTTCGATCATGACGTGCACGACGCGCTCCTGCGAGTACGGGTACAATTTTACGCTTGATTTCGCATAGTAAACGGGCGCATCGAAAACCACGCCGGGCAAACTGTCCGGATCAAACTGAGTTTCCTCAAACGTGCCGTCGGAATGAACGGCATAGTATTTCTCTGCGTATCGCACTATGGGGTTACCGCTGCTGTCCCGGGCAAAAACTTCTGAGAACGGGTATGCCCTGCCGGCAATTCTTCTGCCGTACTTGTCATATATACCATAAGTGCCGTCGCCGTTGTCAATCACTCTCAATCCCATATAGAGCTTGAGAGCCGGCCGACTAACCTCTCGGGTTTTAAACCTGGTTTCATAACCGAGCGATGTAGCCACACGCTCTGTGTACTCTTCTGTTTCTTTGCGGTAACTTAGCGTCTTCGGATAATCGAACGGATGCGGCAAAATCGCCAAAACGTGATTAGACGAGTCGAACATCGCACCGGTTTCGGCATAACCCAAAGAAACAAGCGTTTCATAGCTCTTTAAATTTTCAAGAAACGCCCTATACTCGTCTACCCAAGCTGCCGGCTCGTTGGACGTGGTCTCATCCTGACCTGTGGCATTGGTGCTGTCGACAATATTGGCACCGCTATCTATGCGCGATTCGGTAAAAGTCGAAGCGCTCCCCTGACGGGACACGCCGTCCGAGGTTTCTGCCGATTCGGTTTCGCGCGGGATAAAAGAAACATCATATTTTCCGGCTTGATACAGTATAAGCGCTGCCGCAAAGAAACCCAGCACCAGTACCGCAAATAAACGCGACACGACAAGCTTTATGATTTTTCTCATTTATGGTACTTTAACCCTTTTATTATGGTGAATGCGCGATAAATCTGCTCAAGCAGAAAAACTCTTATCATTCCGTGCGGGAAAGTCAGCTTGGAAAACGACAGCCGCAAATCGCATGCCGCTTTCTCTGCTTCCGTAAGCCCGTCCGAACCACCGACCACAAATGCAATCTCCGATATTCCCCGGTTTGCCGTACGATTAATCAAATCGGCGAGGCCCGGAGAGTCAAGCTCGACGCCTTCGACGCAAAGCGCAATTTTATATGCCTTTTGCGGCAGCTTTGGAATCGCGGATTCGCCCTCTTTGATTTGTATAAGATTGAACCGGCAGAAGGCGCCGAGCCGTTTTATATACTCTTCGCAGGCAGCATCCTGCCAACGTTCGGATGTTTTACCCGCGACAATTACCGTCACAGTCAGCACAATACTTTAAATATCCAGTTCTTTAACGTATTTTGCGTTTTCCTCAATAAACTGGCGGCGCGGCTCGACTTTGTCGCCCATCAGCACCGAGAAAATCTCGTCGCAGGCCATCGCATCCTCGACCGTCACGCGGAGCAAATTCCTGCGGGCGGGGTCCATCGTCGTTTCGCTGAGCTGCTTGGGGTTCATTTCACCAAGACCTTTGTAGCGCTTTACGATAACGCTGCTGGGATTGTCGCCGCCAAGCTCTTTTATCAGCCTGTCTCGCTCTTCTTCGTTGAACGCATAGTGAGACTTTTTACCCTTTATTATTTCGTAAAGAGGCGGCTGGGCAAGGTAGACATGACCGTTTTCAATAAGCGGTCTCATGTGCCGGAAGAAGAAAGTGAGCAGCAAAACTCTGATATGCGAGCCGTCAACGTCCGCGTCGGCCATAATGATTATCTTGCCATAGCGGAGTTTTGTAATATCAAAATCTTCGCCTATCCCACACCCGATGGCTTTAATTATCGGTACAAGATGAGAGTTTGTGTATATCTTGTCCAGCCTGCTCTTTTCAACGTTCAGTACCTTACCGCGCAGCGGCAAAATCGCCTGGAACCGGCTGTACCGGCCGTCTTTTGCCGAACCGCCCGCCGAGTTACCCTCAACCAGAAAGAGCTCGGTAAGCTCGGGGCGTTTTTCCTGACAGTCCCACAACCGTCCGGGCAGCGACGCGCCTTCGAGCGGGCCTTTGCGGCTCAGCTCCCGTGCCTTTCTCGCTGCTTCGCGGGCGCGGCAGGCCTGCATGGCCTTTTCAAGAATGGCGCGCGCGACGGAGGGGTTTTCCTCAAAATATTCGGCAAGCTTTTCGGTCACGAGCGAATCCACAAATGTGCGCATTTTGCTGTTTCCCAGTTTGGCTTTTGTCTGGCCTTCAAACTGGGCGTCGCGCAATTTGACGCTAACCACAGCGCAAAGTCCTTCGCGCACATCCTCGCCGGTAAGTTTCTTGTCGTCTTCTTTCAGAATACCGAGTTTGCGCGCATATTCGTTTGCGACTTTGGTAAGTGCCGTTTTAAATCCCGTTTCGTGCGTTCCGCCTTCACGGGTCAAAATATTGTTCGCAAAGGTATAAAGCGTTTCGTTGTAGGTGTCGTTATACTGAAGTGCCACCTCAGCTATATATGAGCCGCGAGTGGCCTTCATATATATCACTTCGGGATGAATTACCTCTGTATGCTTTATAGCGTTGAGGTGTTCAACAAAACTTACGATTCCGCCCTCATAGCAGAGCGTGGTTTCGATTATCCCGTCCTCTGTCTTTACAGTCGTACCGCGGATCTGCTCGACACTTTCGCGATTTTCATCGGTATTTTCGCTCGAGCCGTCTTCATCGTCGCTATCTGCGATTTCTTTTGTTTTGGGTTCCTGCTGTTCGAGCTTACGCTCGTCGCGCAGGACAATTTTCAGACCCGCATTGAGGAACGCCTGCTCGCGCATTCGGTTGAGCAGCGTGGTATAGTCGAAAACAGTGTCTTCAAATATCTCCGGATCGGGTTTAAACCTAACCGTCAACCCGTGCCGTTCAGTCTCGCCTACACAGGTGTACGGCACGACGACCTTCCCACGCTCGAAACGCTGCTTATAGCAATATCCTTCGTAGCAGTCCTCGTACTCGAGCCATTCCGACAAGGCGTTGACGACCGATGCGCCGACGCCGTGCAGTCCTCCCGAGATATTATAACCGCTTCCGCCGAACTTACCGCCGGCGTGCAATACAGTAAACACGACTTCGGGCGTAGGTATGCCCATCTTTTGGTGTATACCTGTGGGAATACCTCGACCGTTGTCCCTCACCGAAACGCTCCCGTCGGCGTGTAGCGTAATATGAATTTCCGTACACGCCCCGGCAAGCGCTTCGTCAATGGAGTTGTCGACTATCTCGTATACAAGATGGTGCAAGCCGCTCGTTGACGTCGAGCCCACATACATGCCCGGACGTTTGCGAACAGCTTCCAGTCCCTCAAGTACCTGGATTTGTTCTTCACTATAAATTGTATCGTCGAAATTGTTTTGTACTTCTGCCATAATTATGCAAACGCCTTCCTATTCGTAACTTAGCGGCTACTGCTGCCGATGAGGCTATCCTTCAATTTTGCGGCTTCTGCCGAGCAGTGCCGCAGTTGACAGCTGGGAAAGCCAAACCTCTCCGTTTGCAAGAAGTACAAACGACTTCGGCAGCTCGCCGCTTGCTGAAAACAGTTTGTTTTCCCGTTGTTTTTGTCTTAAAAATTCTTTTGTAATAGGGGAAACAGTCGCTGTATCGGAATCGAAAATCCCGACAACATCGCGCTGTCTCAAATTTTTATTGTTGCCAATATGAAGAAACATAATAAATCCCCGCAGGATATTTCATATCTCACGAATCTCTCCGCCGGAAACGGAGAAGATCTTGGCCTCGTCCGACATTATTTTTTCACAGGAGGTTATAACCACCTGCCTGCCCGAAAGACCACGCGCAAGGTATGCTTTTCTCGAGCTGTCAAGCTCGCTGAAAATGTCGTCGAGCAAAAACACCGGATATTCACCGGTTATTTCTTTTGACAGCATTCCCTCGGCCAATTTCATTGCAAGTGCAATGCTTCGCTGCTGACCTTGTGACGAGAAAGCCCGAGCCTGTCGCCCGTCGAGCAATATTTCAATATCGTCGCGCTGCGCACCATATAAAGTTGTGCCGACGCGTATCTCTCGCTCGACGTTTCCGGTAAGCAGCTCAAGATACTCGCTCTCCGTGCGCACGCGGTCATATCTAAGCGAGGTTTTTTCCCTTCCGCCCGTCATGTCGGAAAGCAGAGCTCTTACTTCTTTGTCAAGACGCTGCACATACTCGCAGCGTTTTTCCGCAACTTTAGCCGAGGTGGCGGCAAGCAGCTCGGACCATATACCCAGCGTGTCCATATTCACTGTGTCGTCTGTTCCCTTCAGCGAAGCCGCACGCAAAAGCGCATTCCGCTGGGCAAGTATATCATTGTGCCGCTGAAGCAGCGAAACATAAGTCGGATAAAGCTGTGAAAGCGCTGCGTCAACAAAATGGCGGCGCATGGCCGGCCCGTCGGAGACAAGCTGCAAATCCTGCGGGCAGAACAGCACCGCACGGAACGTGCCGATAAACTCCGAAAGTTTAGTCACGTCCGCGCCATTTAGTTTGCAAAACCGCTTTTTACGGGCAATGTCAATTATAAACGATGCCTCGTTTGTACGCCTGCTGTCGGAAAATTTCATCGAAAGCAAAGCAGCCGTGCATCCAAAGCGCACAAGCTCCGAATCGCGCCTTGTGCGAAACGATCGGCCCTGGGCAAAATATTGCATGCCCTCCAGCGCCGAGGTTTTTCCGGCACCGTTTTCGCCGATAAATATGTTTGTGCCTTCGGATAAAGTTACGGTCGCGCTCTCTATGTTGCGAAAATTCCTGTACTCGACGGTGTCGATGTGCATTTTATGATTTAAGTCTTGTAGGAAGTATGAGATACAAATACTTTCTGTTTTCTTCGGGCTGCACAGCTCTGACAACCATACTCATGAGCGGCGAGTTGAGCGACAAAAGCAGCTCTCCGGGGTCGCATGCTCGGATTGCCTCTATAAGATAGCGACAGTTGAATCCTATCTCTATATCCTCGCCCTCTTTTTCTATGTCTATTTCGTCATAAAATCTGCCGGTCGACGACGCGGTCGTAATAATGAGCTTGTCATCGGTAAAGTTGCATCTGAGCGGAGATTTTGTCTCGCCTTTTTCAATGTTTTCGGTTATCAGCAGTGCGCGCTCAAGACTTTGAAGCAGTCTCGCGCCGTCAATGCGCAGGTTAATTGCATAGCTTGAGGGAATAAAACGCGAGTATTCGATAAACTCTTTATCGAGAACTCTTGTGAAAAATACAGTGTTGTCACATGTGAAGATTATATGCTTGCGTCCCAGCCTTATCGAAACTATGCTGTCGGAGCTGCCGAGCAGACGGGAAAGCTCCGGCAGCGTCTTGGCGGGTATCGTAAACGAAGTGTTTATTTCTTCCGAACCGTAGTTTTCAAGCTCGCATACACGTTCGACGAGTGCTATTCTGTTGCGGTCGCTTGATACCATTCTGATGCGACTGCCCTCTATCTCAACATGCAAGCCGTTGAGCTCGGCACGCGGATCGTTGTCGGGTACCGCAAAGTCGGACTTTTTTATCATCTGGGTGAACTCGCCACGTTTGATTCCAAATCCCTGTTCGCCGTCAAGCTCGGGGAGATTCGGAAAATCTTCGCCGTCGAGCGCCATGAGCTGGAATTCAGATTTACCACTGTAAATCTTGGTTACATTTCTTGCGCCAACTTCAATAGTAATTTTGCCGTCAGGCATTGTTTTTATTATCTGGCTTAATTTAACGGCGTTGATTATATAGCAGCCCGGGGTTTCGACTTCAGCGTTTAGGGTGACGCGCATGCCTTTTTCCATGTCATATCCTGAAAGCAAACAAATGCCAGTTTCCTCGGCTTTGATTTGTATGCCTTCAATGGCTGCTATAGTGTTGTTTTTCGATGTCACCCCTGTCAGCGGTGTTACAGCCGCTTCAAGGTCATCGCGGTCAAATACAACTTTCATTTTATTTTCACCTGCAACCTTGTATTAGTTGCGGATACCTTTCTTTGTTGATGATTGAAGTATGAGGGTTGTGTTCTGTTAATTTATTCCCTTTATACCTGCCTCTCACCTATTTGGGTTTGCTTATGCGAGGGAGAAGGCCAAAGATAATATAAAATATAAATATAGAGAGAGGGATAGCAGTAGGAGTCGTAGTAGGGGCTGTGGAAAATGTTAATAACGAAAAAAATCGCCTTTCAGCGCATGTTTTTCAGCTATTTATCGAAACGCAAAGATGTTGATATTGCGTGCATGCCATGTGATTTCCGGTGTGTGTTTTCAGCTGTCCTGCCGGATGAAAAAAGTTATGCACATGTTTTCAAATCCACAGCTAACAGGGAAATGTGGAAAACTAAAGCGTCTATTCCTTTATCTCCTTTGCAAGCTCTTCGATTTCAATTTCAAGCAGCGGGTTGCGCTTCATATTTTTCTCAACCGTATCAAGCGACGAAAGAATGGTGGTATGGTCGCGCTTAAAAATTTGGCCGATAGCCGGCAGCGACATGCCGGTGAGATTTCTTATAAGGTAAATTGCTATATGTCTGGTGTTCGCAATGTCGCGGGTGCGTGAGCGACCTTTCAGATCTTCTATTGATATTCCATAGTGCCTGCTGACACATTCGAGGATACGGTCGACGGTTACAGAAACCGGTTCAGAGGCGCTTATCATATCTGAAATGCTTGTAATAGCGAGATCGACTGTGATCTCGCGTCCGGTGAGAAAGCTTTGTGCTATTATGCGCTTTATTGCGCCTTCGAGCTGGCGGATGTTGTTTTTAAGGTTGTCTGCTACATACTGCACAACATCCGGCGGAAGTTCAACGCCAAGACATTCGGCTTTATACTTGAGGATTGCGGCACGCAGCTCTGCGTCCGGCGGCTGAATGTCTGCAATAAGCCCCCATTCAAATCTCGTACGAAGCCGCTCCTCAAGATGCTTTATATCTCTGGGCGGCTTGTCTGATGTTAGCACTATCTGTTTGCGCTCCTCATAAAGCGCGTTGAAAGTGTGGAAGAATTCTTCTTGAGTGGAGGTTTTGCCGCCGATGAACTGAATATCGTCTATCAGCAGCATGTCCACTGTGCGGTAACGATCTCGGAACTTCTGAGTAGTGTCACGTTTAATGGCTTCGATGATTTGGTTTGTAAAGTCTTCACCTCGCACATAAAGCACGTTCATATCGGGGTGCTTTATGCCGGTTTCATAGAGGATGGCCGACAAAAGATGCGTTTTGCCAATACCACTCGGCCCGTATATAAACAGCGGGTTATAGTCGCGCGCAGGGTTGTTTGTAACCGCTATGCAGGCGGCATGAGCAAATTTATTTGAACTTCCGACTATGAAGTTGTCAAACGTGTTGAACTGTTCGCTTTTGATTTGCCGGCTGCGTGCAATGCGGTCAGGAGTCTGCATATAGCCCGGCGAGATGGGGCCAGGCGGGTCGCGGCGGAGCGTCTGTTTCGGCACGGTGAAAGTCGACGCTTTTACCGGCGTGGGAGGCATGTCGAGCATCTCGCCCTGCTGAGTCGGTTTTTCTCGTGACGTCACCGTAACATTAAGGTTTGGGATCCCGGTCAGCTCGCGCAGGATTTGGGTTATCTGCGGCAGATACCGGTCGGTGACGATGCCACGCTTGAACTCGGTTGGCACACTTACGGACGCATCGCAGTCGCCCGTAAGCTCCAGGGACGATTCGCCGAACCATACGTTAAAAACCATGTCAGAAAGCCCGAGCATTTCTTTAAGGCAGCCCTTAGCCGTCTGCCAGATTTTATCGTCGTATTTCATCCGTCCCGGTGTTTCCTTCTTATCATTTATTATAAACATTCAATTGTATTATAACACAACGAGTTTGCCATTTCAAGTAATAAAATGTAATAAACGCGCGGGTCGAGCATGCCCGAGCTTTTTTTGCTTGTCATTTTCCACAAGCTGTGATATAATAATTTGGATACAGATTTATTAAATTGAGGTGAAAAAACGTGGCTGTTTTTCGCCGGCGCACCGCCTGCGCCACCCTGATATTGCTTGTGGCGTTGCTGTGGTCTTGCGGCGGTGGGGATACAATTGACGGAGTTACAACCGAGCGCATTGTGCTTCATACGCAGGACAGCTTTGCTCTTTCGGGGCTTTCGGTCAAAGAAGAACAGGCGCTTTATGATAAAATAAAAGGATTTTTCGACCTCTACTATGGTGACACAATTTATACTATGTCGTGTGACTTTTCCGAGCGGGGAGAGTATGGCGGTGACGAGTGCTATATCTTCCGCAGTTATCTTGAGGACGGCTCCGAGGGGTTTCTTTTAGCCGCTTCGGTTGACGGGACAAGCGTATACGGCTGTGACCCCGAGCGCGGTCTAATCGCGCTTGTATGGTGCGAAGGCTGGACAAAGCCGGATTTCAGCTATTTCGGCGAGCTTGACACCTCAAATCTGTAGGATATAAAGTTTTCCACAGCCAGGAGAATATTTGTTTGGGTAAAATATTTATTAACTTAAATATACAAATATTGATTTTCGGACCGGAAAGTATTATCATATATCCGATATATATAAAGCATACCCCGCATTTGCGGGAGTTAAATGAAAAGGATGGAAAAGATGTCTGAAAATACGACAAAGATAAGGAAAATTGGGATTCTTACTTCCGGCGGCGATGCTCCCGGCATGAATGCAGCGGTGCGCGCCGTGACACGCTACGCGCTTCGGCGTGGCATAGAGGTTATGGGTATCTATGAAGGCTACAAGGGCCTTATAAACGGAAAAAATTATATAAAGAAATTCGATGCCCGAGATGTATCAAACATAATCGACAAGGGCGGTACAATTATATATTCGGCCCGCTGCCCCGAGTTCAAAGAAAAAGAAGGCATTGCAAAAGCGGCGCAGACCTGCCGCGACCTTGGTATAGACGGACTGGTTACCATTGGCGGCGACGGAACATTCCGCGGTGCCTATGACCTTTCCACCATGTTCGGAATACCCTGTATCGGTATTCCCGCCACTATTGACAACGACATCACCGCGACAGACTATGCAATCGGCTATGACACAGCACTGAACACCACAATGCAGATGATAGACCGGTTGCGCGATACCTGTGAGTCTCACGCGCGCTGCAATGTCGTTGAGGTAATGGGCAACAATGCCGGTTATATAGCAATTTATTCGGCTGTTGCGGTGGGAGCCACTGCTGTTGCCATTAAAGAGCGCACGTTTGACGAGGACGCGGCTATTAAAAAGATTATCCAGTGCCGTGAAGCCGGCAAGCGCAACTTCATCGTTGTGATTAGCGAAGGCGCAAACATTAATGCCGAAGAGTTTGCAAAGAAGATCCAGGCAGTCACCGCAGATGCGAATATGGAAATTGAAACCAAATTCGCCCGTTTTGCGCATGTGGTCAGGGGCGGTTCACCCACTATGCGCGACAGAGTGACGGCCGCGAAGATGGGTGTCGCCGCCGTTGACCTGCTGCTCGACGGCAAGACAGACATGTTCATGTGCGAGCGTCACGGCAGAATTGTCGGAACCGATATTATGGTGGCCACCTATGCAGATCGCAAGTACAAGGCCACATTCGATCCCAAAATGGCCGAGAAGTTTGACCCCTCCGAGGGCGATAAATTCAGCCCCGAGGTTCGCGCCGAGGTAGACGGCCTTGTCGCAGAGCGTATTGCAGAGATTGATACAATGCTCGAGCTGTCCGAAAATATCTCAAATTACAAGATTGTCGAGTAAAAATAAAGCTGGTAATTTTCAAGAGCGGGAGGAGGGAGCTCCGTAGATGAACGATAACCGAAACAGGCGTATAGAACCCACAGGCCAAGGCCGCCCGGGCAGCTCCCAATCGAGGCCACCCGACAGTCGTCCGCCCATACGCCGCGCAAGGCGCAGGAGTTTTGTCGGGCCTACTATTGCAGCATTGGTCATGACGGTGCTTGTCATTGTCGCTGTCGTTGTGCTTGTGATGCTTATAACGGAAAGAGCAAAGCTACCGAGCGGTATCGATTCTGAAACGGACCTCTCTCCCGAAAGCATAGACACGTCTGAAGTGACTTCTCTACCGGAAACATCGGTCGAAACCGAAGTGCAGACCGAAACAAGTGTTGTGACAGAGCAAGAGACCGATCCTGACACCGAGACGCCGGCCGCATCCATAACCGGCTATAAAACCGTTTCGCTCGAGAAACAGGAGCTCCATAAAGGCGATTTAATACTTATCAACTATCAATACGAGTACGTTTTCCCCGAAAAAAAGAATACCGTCAATATATACGCAAACAAAAACAGTTCATATTTGTTGAGCTCATCGCAGCTTGAGCTCGAGCCACGGACGCTCGATGCGCTCAACGCCATGATGCTTGCCTTTCATAGCGAGTCTGGCAGCGGCGATGTTATTGTCAAAAACGCTTATCGCAGCCTTGAGGAGCAAAAGTCACTGTACGACGCGCGCGTGTCGGCTTACGGCGAGGAAAACGCAAACAAGTATCTTGCCCAGCCCGGTCATTCCGAACACCACACAGGCATGTGTTTTGACCTTGGCATATATAAAGAGGACGGAAAGCTTTACGAACTTGACGGAGTTGCCGGCTATGCAGACTGGTTTAAAGACAACTGTGGAAAATACGGGTTTGTTCTGCGGTTTCCAGAAAACAAAGCCGCCATCACGGGCATAACAAGCGACAGATGGCACTTCCGCTATGTCGGTCAAGTCCATGCCGAAACGATGAACGAGCTTGGACTTTGCCTCGAGGAATATATCGACGAGCTTAGAAAGTATCCCTATAGCGGCGATCACCTGCTTGTGACCACTTCGTCCGGCAAAAAATACGAGATTTACTATCAGTACGCTTCCGATGCAGGAAAAACCGAAGTATATGTGCCCGAAAACCTTCCATATACAATTTCGGGCGACAATGCACTCGGTTTTATTGTAACCGTTTCACTTTCGGAGTAAGATTATGAGTGGACTTTCCCACAGAGATGTCCAAAGGTTTGTGGAAAACTCTCTGGAAAACCGGAGGATAAGACGTGTGCTTTTGATTCCTCCGGATTTCACGCGGCTGCATTCGTGCGGCGGTGTAATCTGCGCCATATATTACGAGCTGCTTTTGCAGCGTGGCGCAGAGGTTGATGTCATGCCCGCGCTCGGCACTCACGAGCCAATGACGCGCGAGCAGATTGAGGTGTTTTTCGGGGGTATTGTGCCCTGTGAAAAAGTAATTGTCCACAACTGGAGAAATGATGTGGTCCGGCTTGGATTTGTACCCGGAGAATATGTGGAAAAAGTCTCCGAGGGTATAATGAGCGAGCCGATACCCGTTGAGGTAAACCGCCGCATTGTATCCGGCGACTATGACCTTATTGTTTCGATTGGGCAGGTTGTGCCCCACGAAGTTGTGGGCATGGCGAACTACTCGAAAAATATTTTTGTGGGCTGTGGAGGAAGCGCTATGATCTCTGCATCCCACATGCTCGGCGCTGCATACGGCATGGAGCGCATTATGGGCCATGCCGACACTCCCGTGCGGGCGATTTTTGACTATGCTGAAGAGCACTTCATCTCACACCTTCCTATCATATACGCGCTGACGGTAACGACGCGCTCCGAGCGCGGCAGTTTCGACGGTGTATCGCTCGAAGGCCTTTTCATTGGGCGCGGACGCGATTTATTTGTCCAGGCTGCCGAGCTGTCGCAAAAGCTTAACTTTATACGCACCGGCCGCCCTCCAAAAACTGTCGTTTGCCGGCTTGACGAGCTGGAATTTCACAGTACATGGCTCGGTAACAAGGCTGTCTATCGCACCAGGCTCGCCATCGCCGACGGTGGAAAGCTTATAGTTCTGGCGCCAGGCGTGCGGCGTTTCGGCGAAGACAACGAGTGTGACCGGATTATTCGTAAATATGGCTACACGGGTCGCGAGCGGATACTTGCGCTTTCAAAATCAGAGCCCGACCTGCGCGAAAATCTTTCTGCAGCCGCGCATCTTATCCACGGCTCAAGCGACGGCAGATTTGAAATTGCGTATGCAGCACCGCTGCTTTCGCGAGAGGAAGTCGAAGGTGTCGGCTATACTTGGCTTGACTTTGACGAAACAATAAATAAATACAACCCCGAAACTTTACAAGAAGGTTGGAACACTATAAACGGAGAGGAAATATACTACATTGACAACCCTGCACTCGGTCTTTGGAGTGTTTAATTATAACCGGGAGGATAGATGATGAAGCGGAATTACGGAGGGCTCATTGTTGGTCTGGTATTCATCGGCATCGGAATCGGGTATACTGGCAATATCGTCGGATGGTGGAGCGGTTTCACTATCTTTTTCCCGGGCTGGTGGTCGCTTTTTATAATTGTGCCTTTTACCGTTGCCATTGCCGAATCCGGATTTAACACCGGAAACTTTATAGGCCTGCTACTCGGTCTGTTTTTGCTTGTCGCGCGGCAGCCTCAATTCAGATATCTTTGGAAGTTGGTCGTTCCGTTTACGCTTTTTGCAATTGGATTTTCAATTATTTTCAAAAGCAAGCTGTTTAAATACCGCCGCGTCGTCAAAGCCGAGGATGGCAAGGCTTTCTATATCCCCGTTTACAGGTGCTGGCTGAGCAGCCGCCAAATCAAGTTCGGTCGGTTCGAGCTGCACGGCGCCGAGATAACCACACTGTTTGGGCAGCTTGTGCTCGACCTATCCGATGCGATTATCACAAAAGATGTTGTAATAGACGTGACAACCATTTTCAACGGCGCGAAAATTATTCTCCCGCCCCATGTGAAAATGGCGCCTTCGGCTAATCCCATATTCGGAAGATTTATCGACCGCGCATCATCCGATCCCTCCGCTGTTCATACTGTTTATGTCAACGCAAACTGCATATTTGCCGATACGGAAGTAAAAACTGGGGACACTATGTAATCCGGTGACTGCTTCCCATTACTGTTAGATGCTGAAATAATTGAAAGAATAATCAAAACGCTGCCTGTCGATACTATTTTCGGGAGGTGGCGTTTAATTAATTTAGGTGAAATTTTCAGTTTCGACTTACAGGAAGTTATAACCGTCGTAATAACTACGGTTGTCTCGATAATAGTGATGTATCTGCTTACAAAGCTCATGGGTGAAAAGCAGATACATCAGCTTAATATGTTCGATTACATGACGGGGATTACCATAGGCTCGATTGCTGCGGAGCTTGCAACCGACCTTGAAAACCCTGTGCAGCCGCTGACTGCTATGACATTGTACGGGCTTTCGGCATATTTGGTCAGCATAGTGACCATGAAATCGGTAAAACTCCGCAAAATTATAAACGGCCAATCGATAGTGCTTATGGACAAAGGCAAGATTTACCGCGCAAACCTTGCCGCCTCGCATCTTGAGATTAGCGAATTTATCACGATGTGCCGCCAGCAGGGCTATTTCGATTTGTCGGAAATAGAGACCGCAATCCTCGAGCATACCGGAACGCTGAGTATATTACCCAAATCACAGCACCGGCCATATACACCCGCGGATGCCGGCCTGTCACCGCCTCCGCGGCGCCCGAGAATCAACGTTATAATGGACGGCAAGGTAATGCCTGAAAAATTTGTGCTTGCCGGGGTTGACGAGCAGTGGCTTAAATCCCAGCTCGAAGCGCATGGCGGAATCAAGCCCAAAGACATTGCGCTTGCCTGTGTGGACGAAAACAAACAGCTGCAGATATACCCTATGGTAAGAGAGCTCAATAAAGTCGAGTGGTTTGAATAAAGTTTATCAAATTAATTATAATATCAAAGTAAACTATTAAATATTTCCTTGTTTGGTTGACAAAAGGAAGACAACATGTTACCATAAAAGGAGCGCATATATTTGAAAAAAATATGTGCGCTTATAAATATCAAATCCGGAAGTTCATAGTTTAGCTTGCTAAGGATGGGTATTTGAAAGGAGATTTTTATGGTAATATTAAGTGCGGAAACGAGACAGGGTAAGGTAAAGAGCAGGAAACTCCGACGCGAGAACTATGTTCCGGCTGTGCTCTACGGCAAGCATCTTGCCGAATCTATCGCTCTCAAGCTTCCTTTGAGGGAAGCGGAGCAGTTTTTAAAATCAAACGATGTCGGCTCAAGAGTGCGTATAAAAATCGGTGACGAGACACACCACGCTCTTTTGAAGGAGCTGACAAGAGAGCCGACGACAGGAAATCTTGAGCATTTGAGCTTTATGGTGCTTAGCGCAACCGAAAAGGTCAAGGCTATTGCCCACATTGTTGTAGTCGGCAGAGAGGCTCTGATGCGCAAAGGCGTTATTATTCAGCCGATCGACGAAATCAACTACAGGGCGCTTCCTTCGAAGCTTATTGACACTATAACGGTGAATGTAGAGAACATGCAGGTTGGTGATAACATAAAAGTGTCCGACCTTGAGATAGCAAATGATCCCGAAATCGAGCTTCTGACTCCTGTTGATAGCGTTGTTGTAACCATCAACCCGATCAAGGAGCAAACAGAGCCTGAAGAAGTCGAAGACGAAGACGAAGAAAAGCAGGCTGAAGAAGCTGAAGATACTGAAAGCGAAAACTCTGAATCATAATGCAAATGAAATAAAGCAAGCGAAAAAAAGCGGCGACCTGCCGCTTTTTTGCTTGCCTAAAAAAATGTCATATATATAATTTGAACAGCAGCGGCGACAAATATCGCCGGAACAAAGTTCATGACCTTGAGCTTTGTAATTCCAAGCATATTAAGCGCTATACCGACTATTATGACCGAACCGGCGCATGTCATTTCTGCGATGACTGCCTCGGAAAGCAGGGGGGCTATCCAGTGAGAGAAAAGCACTATGGAGCCCTGATATGCCAATATAAAAACCGAGGACAGTGCAACTCCAATGCCAAGCTGCGAGGCGAAAATTATCGATGAGGTAAAATCGAGCGCAGATTTTATGAAAATAGTCGTATGCTCGCCGGTGAGTCCGCTTTGTAGCGAGCCGACTATTGACATAGCGCCCACGCAGAACATCAGACTTGCCGTTACAAAACCCTGCGCAATTTTGCCGCTGCGCGAGGGGGCTTCAATGGATTCTCCGCCCGCCGGAGACGATATTGGTGCAAGCCTTGCGCCCAGCCGCTCCTCCATGCGCTCGCCCAGCCTATGCAGCAGGCGGTCAAGGTCAAGCGCCTCGCCAACAATTGTGCCTATCACCAGCGATATTATAAGTACAAGGGGGTTTGAGCCTTCAAACGCGCCCGCAATACCGATGTAAAGGACGCAAAGACCCAAACCTTTCATGATGCTGTCGCCGATGCGGGCAGGTAAAGCGCGCCCGAGCAGCAGCCCTATGAAAGAACCGACTATAACGGCGACAGCATTGACAACAGTACCCAGCATTTACGCTTCGCTTTCCGCACCATGGCGCTCGAGGATTGCTCGCTGCAGCATCATATCTTTGACTTTCATCAGGCGCGTTGTGTTGGCGCGCTCGTTTTCTGAAAGTTTCATTGATATGCGCTTTATTGCTTCCTCGAGCGAGGGAATCATCGTATATTCAAGTGCATTGACCCGGCGGCGGGTTTTTTCGATTTCGTCCGCAAGTAGCTGTGCAGTTTTTTCGGTTTCGGCAAGCCTGATTAAATCGGGCAAAAGCTCTGACAGGCTCGCAAGAGCCGAATCAAGTTCGCCGGAGGTAAACGCAAAGCCGTAATTGTAGCCGTCGCTTGAGTCGCTGCCGACTATATCAAACTTGAATACCGGCACAGCAACACTCATTATGCTGCGGCTGCCTGTCTGAAGTGCCACTTCTTTTTTGGGAAGCATGAGCGCTTCCTCGAGCATGCGTGGCGACGATACCGCCGCGGCTACCGTAAAACTGCGGTGCACCTCTGCAAGACGCGCTTCAACCGATTCGCGCAGTGCCTTGTTTTCGCGGACTATGTCAAGGAACTGGCGCATAAGCTCATCGCGCTTGTCTTTAAGCAGCTTATGTCCCCGCCGCGCTGTAGAAAGCCTGTCTTTGAGCTTTCTCAGCTCCATCCGGTTAGGGTTAACTTTAATTTCAGCCATATCGGTCAACTGTTTTCTTTGTAATACTTGTCGATAAGCTCGGGCTTAATGCGCTTGAGCTCCGAACGCGGGAACATTGAAAGCAGCCTCCAACCGAGGTCAAGCGTTTCCTCAATCGAGCGGTTGGTATCGTAGCCCTGATTCATATATTCCGCCTCAAATGCGTCTGCAAACTGTGCATACAGCCTGTCCAGCGGGGTAAGTGCAGCCTCGCCGAGCACCACCATCAGCTCTTTTGCCTCGCGGCCTCGCGCATAGTTTGAAAAGAGCTGGTTCATTGTGTTGGCATGGTCTTCGCGCGTCTTGCCTTCGCCTATTCCCTTGTCTTTAAGTCTGGACAGCGAGGGCAAAACATCTATTGGCGGGTTTATTCCCTTACGGAACAGCTCGCGCGAAAGTATGATCTGCCCCTCCGTTATATAGCCCGTCAGGTCGGGGATCGGATGGGTCTTGTCGTCTTCGGGCATGGTGAGTATAGGAATCAATGTTATGCTGCCCGTGCTTGTGACCTTTCTTCCCGCGCGTTCATAGATAGTGGCAAGGTCGGTGTAAAGATAGCCCGGATAGCCGCGTCGGCCCGGAACCTCTTTACGCGCGGCCGAAACTTCGCGCATCGCCTCTGCATAGTTTGTGATGTCGGTTATTATAACAAGTACATGCATGTTGTGCTCGAACGCCAGATACTCCGCGGCTGTCAGCGCCATGCGCGGAGTCGTGATGCGCTCGATAGCCGCGTCGGACGCAAGGTTTATAAACAGCACCGTTCGGTCTATTGCGCCCGTACGCTGAAAATCGCGTATAAAGTAGTCGGCTTCCTCAAAAGTGATTCCCACCGCCGCGAACACGACCGCAAAGCGTGAGTCGGACGACAGCACCTTTGCCTGGCGGGCGATCTGCGCGGCGAGCTGGGCATGGGGCAAGCCCGAGCCCGAGAATATAGGCAGCTTTTGACCTCGTACCAGCGTGTTAAGCCCGTCAATTGCCGAGATGCCGGTCTGTATAAACTCCGACGGATACAGGCGGGCGGCGGGATTAATCGGCGAGCCGTTTATATCCAGCATTTTATCCGGAATAATGCGCGGACCGTCGTCGATAAGTTCGCCCATGCCGCTGAAAACGCGGCCAAGCATATCAAGGCTGACGCCAAGCTGTACGCCGTGGCCTTTAAAGCGCACCTTCGACTCGGCAAGGTTAATCCCTGCGCTGCTCTCGAAAAGCTGCACGAGCACCGTGCTGCCGTTTACCTCAAGTACGCGGCAGCGCCTTATTTCGCCGCTGGGCAGCTCTATTTCGCCGAGCTCGTCATATTTGACGCCTTCGACGTGTCGCACGAGCATAAGCGGCCCGGCGACTTCTTCTATTGTTCGATATTCTTTGATGACTTCCATTATATCGCCGGACTCTCCTTGTTTTCAGTAATAATCGCGTCTATTTCCCTGTCGAGCTGTGCTTCGATCTCGGCATAAGCTTCTTTGAATCTGTCTTCGGGCACCGCTTTCGCGCGGCCGATGCGCTCGCGGACAGGCATTGCAGCAAGCTTTTCTATCGACGCTCCGGCAGAAAGCGTTTTTCTGCACTTGTGATAATAGGACAGAACAAGTTTCATGAGTGCATATTGCTTTTCAAGCGACGTGTATGAGTCGGATATATCAAAAGCGTCTTGCTGCAAATAGTCCTCGCGTATAGATTGAGCCGCCTCAAGGATGAGCCTGTCTTCCGGCGACAGCGCATCCACACCGACCAGCCTCACGATTTCCTGAAGCTCCGCCTCAAGCGAAAGCAGCCTCATTATCTCTCCGACCGACGAGCTCCAGTCGGCGGCGACTTGTTCCGCAAACCAAGGAGCCAGTCTCTCGTTATAAAGCGAGTAAGAATTCAGCCAGTTTATTGCGGGGAAGTGGCGGCGATAGGCAAGCGCAGAGTCAAGCCCCCAGAACACCTTGACTATACGCAGCGTTGCCTGTGTGACAGGCTCCGAAAGGTCGCCGCCGGGCGGCGAAACCGCGCCGATAGCCGTCAGCGTGCCAATGCGCTCGTCGGACCCGACGCAGGTGACAACGCCCGCGCGCTCATAAAACTGCGCCAGACGCGATGTCAGATATGCCGGGTAGCCTTCCTCGCCGGGCATTTCCTCAAGACGGCCCGACATCTCGCGCAGCGCCTCTGCCCAGCGCGAGGTCGAGTCGCCAATAACTGCGACCGAGTAACCCATATCTCGGTAATATTCGGCTATTGTAATGCCTGTATATATTGAGGCTTCACGCGCCGCAACAGGCATGTCGGACGTATTGGCGATTAGCACCGTTCGCTTCATCAGCGAATGGCCGGATTTCGGGTCTTGTAGACGCGGAAATTCGGTCAGAACGTCGGTCATCTCGTTGCCGCGTTCCCCACAGCCTATATAAACAACAATGTCAACGTCCGACCACTTTGCAAGCTGATGCTGAACGACAGTTTTACCGCTACCGAACGGGCCGGGAATACATGCTGTGCCGCCTTTTGCTATCGGAAACAGCGAGTCGATAGTGCGCTGTCCAGTTATCATCAGCTCGGACGGAGCATGTTTTCTTACATACGGTCGTGCGCGGCGTACCGGCCATTTTTGCATCAGCGAAAGGCTGCGCTCGCCGCTTTCTGTTTCGAGCGTGCAGACCGTGTCGGTGACCTTGTAGTCGCCGCTTTCTATGTGTTTGACGGTGCCGCCTTCACCGGGCGGTACCATGATTTTGTGCAGCACAACCTCTGTTTCGCGTACGGTGCCGATGATATCGCCCGGCACCACGGTGTCGCCCGGCTTGACGCAGGCCTCGAAATGCCATACGGTTTCTCTGTCAAGTGCCGGCTCGTCAAGTCCTCGCGTGATGTTCGGGCCCGCTATTTCGCGCAGCTTGACAAGCGGACGCTGAATCCCGTCGTATATATTTGTAATAAGGCCCGGTCCAAGCTCGACGGAAAGCGGCGCGCCGGTTGAGACGACAATATCGCCCCGTCCCAATCCTGCGGTTTCCTCGTAAACCTGTATGGACGCGCGGTCGCCGTGCATTTCAATTATTTCTCCTATCAGCTTCTTATCGCCGACACGCACGACGTCGAACATGTTTGCTTCGCGCATGCCTTCCGCGATTACAAGCGGTCCGGACACCTTTATAATTTTGCCTTTAGCCATGCATCAGTTACTCTCCTTGAACAGTATGTCCGCGCCAATCGCGCGCTCGACGGATTTTTTAATGCTCGTCATGCCAAGACCTTCGCTTCCCGCTTTGCTCGGAATAACTATGACCGCCGGTAGCGGCGTACTGCGGTAGCGGGCAATCTCGTCGGGGATAAGTTTTGCTGCGGGCTCTGTGATAAAAATAACGGCGTATTCATCACGCGCAGCGCTGCGAAGCGCGGAGGCAGCAGCCGCCGCGTCGTCGGCAACAAACACGGTAAAACCCACCGCCATAAATCCGAGCACGCTGTCTTTGTCGCCTATCACACCGATTTTATACATAACTTGACCGCAGCCTTTCTTTTATGGTTTCTGCCCGCAAGCCCGACAGCTTGCCGGCTGCTACTATCCGCAGGTTGCGAACTTCATACTCGCGCGCGACAATATATGCTCCAAGCGGCTCGGGGCCATAGAGAACGTTTTTTGCCGACTTTACAATGTCGAGATAAAAGTCGTCGCATTGCTTTTCAACAAAAGTGAGCGAAGGTCTGTGTCGAGCGGATAAAAGCATGTCGGCGAGCGGAGCATAGGGCGTGTGGCGTAATCGCATAATAAGCTCCTCTTCGCGCTGCTCGGCGGCATCTGTCTCGGTATCGAATGCCGGCGCAAAGAAGTTTTCGTCCAGCTTTGACTTCTCCAGCGACATGCGATTGAAAAATCCGAAATTGATATGCGCGCCCTTCATGCGCAGCATACGGATTGCCGTAAGCAAATTGGTTATATCCACTTTTGTTTCGGCAAGCCGGAAGAAAAACTCGCAGCCATACGTTTTCGCTAAATCCATCATATCGGCATAGCAGGCTCTGTCCAGCGTGACGTCGATAAGCTGCGGGTCGCCGGTTTTTGAGAAAAGTTCCGCAGCCTCGCCCAGAGCCGCTGCCATGTGCGGCGGCAGCAGCCTTTGCGCTGCCAATTCTTCGCGCTGGGACGCGACAGCCACAGCAGCCGCCGTGTCGACCGACCCGAACGGGAAAAGCAGCTTGTCCGGCTCGGTACCTCTCAACGAAGATTTGAGCGCGGATTTAAGATTGTGACAGTCGTACGGATAGCGGAAAAAGTCAAAGAGTTTCGGCTGCGGGGCGATTTGCGTTATAATCGAAAACACATCGGACAGTATATCTGTCAGCGCAACTTCAAGATCATCGAGTACCGCGGCCTCCGACACAGTCTCGTCGCCCTCGACCGGCTTTATCTGTGTGTGAATACCGTATTCCTCCAACGCCCGAAAAAACTCGGCGGCAGATTTAAGCTCCGCAAGTCGCGCGCAGTGATCGCCGCCGACAATGCCGGTTTCGAGCGCACGTGCCCTGGCGCAGGCGTAAATATAATCTTCCGGGTTGTATTTCTTTTTCATGTTTATTCCGTTTGTTCAAACAGGTTGCGATATATTTCGCTCTCGAGCGATGCGCGGCAGCCGGCAACCAGCGCAGAAAGAGAGCAGTTGTACTCGATGTTGCCGCAGCGCAGGATAAATCCGCCATCAATATTGACAGGTGTACTTGAAACAGCCACAGATTTGCCGGTGTCGGCAATACGCGATGCGGCTTCTGCTGTGGCTTTCTCGGCGACGGAGGAGCTTTCGCCGGCAAGGTCGCGGGCGCAAAACAGGACCGTATATTCATTTTCGGCCAAAAGCTCGCCTTGCCTATAGTACTCTGCATTGGTTTTCTCGGAGGCTGCCGCGGAAGAGATTACTTTACATAAGAGTGAGGCAAGAAAATCGACATACACATCTGTCCCGGACTCGGCAAGTCCAACCAGCCTCTCTTTTGCCTGCTCGAAAACCTTGTCGAGCAGCGCTGTTTTAGCGTCAAGCACTACATCGCGTGACAGTGATTTGGCGACCGCTTCGGCACGTTCAATGATAGCCTTTTCCTCTTTTTCGGCGCGAGCTGCATATTCGCTTTTTATGCTGTCGATTTTGATTTGCGCCTCACGGTTAACTTCGGCTATTTCGGCCTGTGCCGACTCAAGCAGCCCGCGCGCAAACTCCTCTGCATCGGACAAAATGCGCCCTGTAAGCTTATCAAGGTTTACCATCGTTTACACTTTAAAGAATATGATGAGCAGCAGCGATATAAGCAGCGCAAGAATAGCATAGGTTTCAACCAGCGCCGCATTGGTTATGGCTTTAACGACCTCGGTCTTCTGCTTGGAAAGCATCTGAACGCCAGCCACGCCCGCTTTTGCCTGGTGATATGCGGAAATAAGCCCGACTATGGCAATCGGCAGCGAGGCAACAAGCAGATACGTGCCTTGAGCGACGGTGAGATCCACCGGTGTTCCGAGGAGGCCGATTTTGACCATAATAAGGAATGCGGTTATAAGTCCGTAGATTCCCTGCGTGCCGGGGAGCGCCACAAGCAGCAGCACCCTGCCAAAAAGGCTTGGGTCTTCAGAAAGCAGGCCGTCTGCCGCCTGCGCGACCATGCCGACGGCTTTTGCCGAGCCGATGCCTGCAAGCGTGGCGGCAAGGAATGCGCCGAGCACCGCAAGGTTTTGGCCGGTGAGAAAAGTGCTGAGCAGATAGCTGAATGTCATCGAATAAGCGGTGTTGTCCATTTCAATCGTTTCCTTTCAATGGGCAAATTTTTATATATTTACTCTGTTATTTCGGAATATTCAAGTTCGGGTGCAAGAGGGTTAAAGGGCCTGCCCCCGTCTTCGTAGAATTTGCCGAAAAACTCTATATACTGAAGTCGGCTTGTATGCACAAACGAACCGAGCAGGTTGATTGCAATGTTTACAAGGTTAGCTGCAACAAGTATGACTGCCATCAATATATAGCCAACAATGCTCGGCCCGAACAAGGTCGAGATTATATTTATAACGCTTGCGATAACCGCAGATGCCATGCCCAGCGCCATGATGCGCGAGTAAGACAAAAGGTCTGCCACGAAGTTGACGATATCGTACAGGCTCAACACGCCTTTACCCAGTCTCACAATCGGATTTTTAGCATCCCGACCTTGCGAGACGACAAGCATCAGCACGCCCACGCCCGCGACGGCAAATCCCGCTGTCGGGTTTAAAAAGTACAGCCCAATTCCGGCATATACCAAATACCAGCTACCCACGTCGAATATGGCTGCAAACGGGTGGCCGGTTACCCAGAGCACATAAAACTTTATCCCCATGCCGAAAAGCAGGTGAACAAGTCCAACCGCAAGCGACACGACAAGGAATTTCGCCGGGTCAGCCATAGGGTCAAACCACAGTGCGGGCGACTCGATTGTTTTGCCAAGCATATTTTGAGCAAATACAACGGGAAAATCGCCCAAATAACCGCCGAACAGCACGCCGGCAATCATGCAGGAAACGCCACAAATGGCAAACAGCTTTACTATCCGCTTCATGTCGTTTCCGAGATGGAAAAACCGTATCGCAATCAGCCCTCCCACGGTGAGAAGCAAGCCGTAAACAAAGTCGGCAAGCATCAGCCCGAATATCACAAAGTAGAATACGCTCATGATAAATGTCGGGTCGAATGTACCGTATGCGGGCAGCGAATACATGCCGATGACCGATTCGAAAGGTGAAAACGGCTTTTTATTTATAAGCAGCGTCGGCGGCTCGTCGTCCGGGCCGGGGTCGGCAAGCAGATAGGCACAGTCGAACTTTTCAAGCTCTGTCGTTACCTTTTCGACCGCACGTTCGGGGACCCAGCCGGAGAGAATGACGGTTTCTTTTGTGTGCGTATATTTTCGCTCCGCCTCGGCGCGCACTGCTTTGCAGCGCAAAATGTCGCAGGCGCGTCTCATCTCGGGAATCTCGGCTGCAAGCTCCTCGAGCCTGTCCGTCGTGCCTTTTATTTCGTCGCCTATGCGGATTTGCTCGTGCTGTAGCCTTTCAATTGCCTCACCCGCAGTGCCGGTGAAAGTCGAAAGCTCAAGCCTGACAAACCCGTTTTGCGATAGCAGCGCAAGCATGTCCGCCTCGTCATCTTTATGCACTATTACAGCTACATATTGCGCGCTGTCGCCTTTTGCGGCAAGCTCGAAGTAAAACCCGCTGATTTGCTGCTCGATGCGGGCACAGACGGCGTCTGTATCCACATTGACCGGGAAAGTGCCGCAAATGACACTTGTTTGCTTTGTGCCGTCGGCATGCAGCGGAAGGTCGTATGCCCTCCACGGCTCGAGCATATCTATGTCCGATTTGATTTTAGCCGTGTCGGCTTTCAACTTTTCAAGCCGTACAAACAGCCCGTCAGCCTCTTCGGCTGCTTTGATTGCTCGCTCGAAACGCTCGTCCGTCACCGCCAGCTCCGCAAATGTTATTTTTTGCGGCGGTGCAAACAGCCCCTCTTTTTCGGTTCGGTAGGGCAACAGCTTTTTTATTGTATTTTCAAGTTTTAGAACGCTAAGTCTGGCTTCCTCGGCTTCGGTAGATGCCGGTCTTTCGGCTTTCGGTTCAGCGTCGGGGTCGACATAAGGCGCCTCTTCAATCTCGACGCACGATAGCCGCTCCAAAATTTGTGTCAGACGTCTTTTGTCGTCTTTTGCCACCGCGGCGGTGAGTTTTTTCATTTTACTGACTGCCATGTTCCGCCGCCTCCTTCACAGCAATGTATAAATATAACATACACAACTTCAGCTCATTATAGCCGCAAGTATTTTATCCACACAGGCAGGTATATTTTTCTTTGCATTTTCCACGATGGCCTGTGCATGCTTCTGTGCGGCTTTTTTGGCTGCATCGGTAATGTCGGCTGCGCGGGTTTTTGCGGCTTCGATACGCTCTTTATACTGCTCTGCGGCCTGATGTTCGGCAGCCTCGATTTGCTTTTCCGCGTCGGCCGAAGCCTGGGCCACAAGCTCGCGCATTTTTACCGCAGCGTCCGCTTTGATCTGTGCGGCTTTTTCTTCCGCATCCTTTATTTTCTCAAGTGCTTCTTTTGCCATCGGCTATTACTCCAACGTAAATACTACCGGAACATTATAGCATAATTAGCTATGATTTTCAAGCAATTTATAAAATTATGGTATAATATACAGCTATCTTACAATATATCCAATATTTATTTGTCACTTTTAAAATCTACAAATGAGCCAATATCAGGAAGTGTGTGCGGCGCACTCGTCGCCTGCGCCATTCTCAAGCTGGCTCAAATCGTATGCGGCTGTTGAAAGGAATTTTTTGTATTGTGAACGGCGGACATTTTGTCCCGCCTCGCGAGTAAATGTGTTTTTATGCATGTAAAGCATGCCGCCGGATATTGTATAGTCGCTTGTGCCGCCGTTTTCTTTTTTCAGTTTGCGATATGCTCCGGTTACAGCAGAAAGCGGCAGCAGCACGCCTGCCTTGCAGTCCCAGTTAAAGCAAAACCTGCGTATATATACAAGCGAGCTTTCCGATTTGCGCGCCACGTCGAGCGAAAAGCTTATGATACTGTCGTCACACCTGTAAATATGATTTGTGACCGTCACAATTTCCCCTTGTTTGCCCGATTTAGCCGCTGATTCAACAAAGTTTTCCACAGCCCTGTTGAGGTTTTCGTGCAAAGGCATGCGAGACCTGCGGATTTTCGGCGTTTTTCCGCGTTTTTTTTCCCCGCTTTCGGCGGGGGGATTTGCAGTCTCGTATTCGTCGGGCGAAAATACAGGATACTCGGCATAAAAAGTTGCGCCTGCGCCCTCTTCCGGTCTGCGCTTTACTTTTTTTATCGAAACTTTCATACGGCCGCCTCTGGATTTATCATTTTTTGATATTGCACTTTTTTAAAGTATATGTTATAATAGCATGCTGTATTATTGTTTTCTTATATTCTGAAATTTTTGATGAGGAGACGACGCGTATGCCAATAAAAATTCCATCTGCCCTGCCTGCCCGTGAAATCCTTGAAAACGAAAATATATTCGTGATGGACGAGTATCGGGCATTGCATCAGGACATCAGGCCGATGCGCATCGCGATCCTCAATCTTATGCCCACAAAGATAACGACCGAAACGCAGCTGATTCGCCTGCTCTCAAACACAATGCTCCAAGTCGAGCTGACACTGCTTTATACCGCTTCGCACACGCCCAAACATACCCCCGCCGAACATCTCGATACCTTCTACAAAAAGTTCGAGGATGTTAAAAACGAGAAGTTCGACGGGCTTATTATAACCGGCGCTCCGGTTGAAAACCTTCCGTTTGAGGAAGTGGATTATTGGGACGAGTTGTGCCAGGTAATGGAGTGGTCGCGAAGCCACGTCTTTTCCACGATGCATATCTGCTGGGCTGCGCAGGCGGGCCTGTACTACCATTACGGGATTCCGAAATATCCGCTGCCCGCAAAGCAGTTTGGAGTTTTTCTGCACAGAGTAACGGCGCCGCGTCACCCCATCGTGCGTGGTTTCGATGATGAGTTCTGGGCGCCTCACTCGCGCCATACCGAGGTGAGGTCAAAGGATGTTTATGCCGTGCCGGAGCTTGAAATTCTCGCCGAATCGGATGAGGCGGGTGTTTATATAATCGCGGCGAAAAACTGCCGCAGCCTGTTTATAACGGGACATTCAGAGTATGACGCAGAAACACTCGCAGGGGAATATTATCGCGATTTAAACAAGGGTCTGCCTATCCATGTACCCTGCAACTATTTCCCCGACGACGACCCCACAAAGCCCCCGCGCAACATCTGGCGCGGACATGCCAATCTGCTTTTTTCAAATTGGCTTAACTACTATGTCTATCAGAACACACCGTACAACATAGACGAGATAACTGACGCGCAATGATATGCCGCATACCGGTTTTATTTTCGGAGGATTAACTTAATGTCACGAAAGTCGCGCATACGCAACTTCTGTATAATAGCGCATATAGATCACGGCAAGTCCACGCTTGCCGACCGAATTCTCGAGCAGACCAGAGCCGTTTCCAGCCGCGAAATGGAACAGCAGCTGCTGGACAACATGGATATTGAGCGCGAACGGGGCATTACGATAAAGGCGCGCGCAGTCAATCTTGCTTACGATGCGGAAGACGGCGAGACATACACTTTCAACCTTATAGATACTCCCGGCCACGTCGATTTCAGCTACGAGGTTTCACGCTCGATGAAAGCCTGCGAAGGTGCGCTGCTTGTCGTTGACGCGACGCAGGGCATTCAGGCTCAAACACTTGCCAACGCCTATCTTGCCATCGATGCCGGACTTGAGGTTATTCCCGTAATAAACAAAATCGACCTGCCGTCGGCCGACGTCGAGGCCGCGCGCGACGAAATCGAGGATGTGCTCGGCATTCCCGCGCGCGATTGCCCGGCCGTTTCGGCAAAATCGGGGCAGAATATTGAGGAAGTGCTGCGCGCGATTGTAAAATATATACCTGCGCCGGAGGGAGACGACGACGCGGCGCTGCGCTGCCTTGTTTTTGACTCTTATTATGACCCGTATCTTGGCGTTGTTGTCTATATCCGCGTTAAAGAGGGTGCTGTGCGCCCCGGCGATAAAATAAAGCTGATGTCATCGGGTGCTGTATACGAGGTTACTGATGTCGGAACAATGTCGCCGTTCGGGCTGGTGAAACGCGACGTGCTTTTGGCCGGCGAGGTTGGTTATCTCACCGCAAGCATTAAAAATGTCTCCGAGACGCGCGTCGGCGATACCATTACAAACGCAGACCGCCCCGCAAGCGAGCCGCTGCCCGGATTCCGCAAAGCGATACCGATGGTATTTGCCGGCATTTATCCCGCCGACGGTGCAAAGTATCCCGACCTGCGTGAAGCGCTCGAAAAACTACAGCTTAACGACGCCTCGCTTTTGTTTGAGCCCGAAACGTCCGCTGCGCTTGGATTCGGGTTCAGATGCGGTTTTCTCGGCCTGCTACACATGGAAATCATTGAGGAAAGGCTGGAGCGCGAATTTAACCTTGACCTTATAACCACCGCGCCGAGCGTCGTATACCAGATTACGAAGCGGAACGGCGAAGTCGTTTATATCGACAACCCCACAAATTATCCGGCAAGCGATGAAATAGATGTTGCCGCAGAGCCTATTGTAAGCGCCGTTATTATCACACCGACCGAATATGTGGGGAATATAATGGAGCTTTGCCAGGACCGGCGGGGCACCTTTATTGACATGAAGTATATTGACGCTATGCGCGCCGAGCTGCATTATGAGCTTCCGCTCAACGAAATCGTCTATGACTTTTTTGACGCGCTCAAAAGCCGCAGCAAAGGTTACGCCTCGCTCGACTATGAGCTGAAAGGCTATGCCCCGAGCAAGCTCGTCAAGCTCGATATACTTCTGAATGGCGAAGTTGTGGACGCACTGTCGTTTATTGTGCACGAAGAGAAAGCATATGCTCGCGGGCGCAGGATAGCAGAGAAGCTCAAGGAAAACATACCGCGCCAGCTGTTTGAGATCCCGATTCAAGCTGCGATAGGCGGGAAAATTATAGCGCGCGAAACCGTCAAAGCGCTGCGCAAGGACGTGCTTGCCAAATGCTATGGCGGCGACATCACGCGCAAAAAGAAGCTGCTCGAAAAGCAGAAAGAGGGCAAAAAGAGGATGCGCAGACTTGGCAGTGTAGAGGTTACACCCGAAACCTTTATGGCAGTGCTCAAGTTTGATGAAGAATAAATGGCATTCTAAAACACACAAAAGATATCAAAGCTATGTGGATAAAACATCCCGGCATCTTTTTCACCGAGAAGATGCCGGGACTATTTTTGCTTGTATTACGGATAATTGTATGTTCCGTCGGGCAGGCGGGTCTGCGTCCAGCGGGTGACGCCGTCATTGCAGGGGAACTCTGCGGCAAGCTCCTCGTTTATATCAATGCCCAGCCCGGGCTTGTCGTTTGCATAGACAAAGCCGGCTTTATACTCCGGGCTGCCGGGGAAAACCTCGCGAAGGGTGTCATTTATGCCCGACCATTCCTGTATGCCGAAGTTGTGGGCGACAAGGTCAAGATGTATGTTTGCTGCATGCCCTACGGGCGACACGTCGCCGGGGCCGTGGAACGCCGTTCTGATACCGAACGCCTCGCAGAGTATCGACAGCTTGCGCGCCGGTGTTATGCCGCCTATCGCGCTTATGTGCACTCGAATAAAGTCTATGAGCCGCTCGGCTATAAGATAATCGTATTCTTTGGGATTGACAAACAGCTCGCCTAAAGCTATCGGCGTCGTGCACTGCCTGCGTATCATGCGCAGCCACTCTCCCTGCTCCGGCGGGAGTGTATCCTCATAGAAAAACAGGCGATATTTTTCAAGCTCTTTTGCAAGTGCGACCGACTGTATTGCCGGAAGCCGCTCGTGCGTGTCGTGCAAAAGCTCGACCTCGTCGCCAATATGCGTGCGTATGTAGTCGAACATTTTGATAGTACTTCTGAAATACTGGTCGGGGCAGTAGTAAACGCCGTCCGGTGTGCCGTCCGGTTTTTTCAGCGACGTCGCGCGCCCTCCATAACCGCCCATCTGGATGCGGATGTGCGTTACGCCCTCTTCCTGCCACCGGCGGACATTTTCGGACACCTGCTGGGGAGTTGCGCCGTCCGCATGCCTGTAAACCCGGACGGCGGGGCGGGATTTGCCCCCGAGCAGCTCATAGACCGGCATATTTGCCATCTTGCCTTTGATGTCCCACAGCGCCATGTCGACGCCCGATATGGCATTGTTTATTATCGGCCCGCTACGCCAGTATGAGTTGCCGTTCATCAAATGCCACAGCTCCTCAATTTGCGAAACGTCTCGCCCGACGAGCAGCGGTGCAAGATAATCTTCGACGACGCATTTAACGGCTTTTGTGCGATATGCAAATGTTGCACAGCCAAGTCCATACAGCCCTGGCTCTGATGTCTCGACCTTGACCACGACAAGGTTCGCGCCAGCCGGCGCCGTGCATATCGCGCGAATGTTTCGTATTGTTACTGCGGACACGTTTTTCGCCTCCAATGTTATATTTTCAGTTTTCAGTCTATTGTTATTTTCGTGCCGGATTCGCTGCGAGTTACGGTTACGGAGCGGCCGTCGGAGAACACTGCACCTTGACGCTCCGGGGTGTTGTATATTTCGGCTACGGTATCCCGGCCTGCGTCCTGCGTGACGACGGCACAGGCAAAATCGAACGGCATTTCATAATAAAGCGTCAGCACCGGTTTTGAGACAATTTCATCCGATGCCGCGTCATTTACCCGTTTCCACGAGCCGGACTGCATGCGTATACCGCATTGCAGGGGATGCTCACAGAGATTGACATACTTGAATCCTCCGCATGTGACAAACTTACCATACCCGAGCGTATCGGAGGTATCCGCTCCGCTCCAGTCCCTTGCAAGGCACTGGTCGACCGTAAACCTGGTACCCGCCGGTCCTTTTATGCCACAGCCTAAAATCAACAGGCCGTCATCGAACGCTATATATGAAATATAGCCCGAAAGCTCGTCGCCTTCCAGCCGCATTGCAAGCGCTCCGAGCCCACCTGCGGCATATCCTGTGCAGTCGCGGTTTTTGCCGCGAGGGCCTGCCCATCCGACCGTATATGAGCGCAGCCGGTCGTCGGTATATGGCGGCGAAACCGTTCCGGGTAGAAGCGACCAGTCCCAAACAGGCGCAATGTCATAGTATTCGCTCCCGTCAGCCAAATAGCATGCATTACCTCCGCGCGCGAGATTATACCCAAGCCTGTTTTCGCCGTTTCCCCACTCTGTGGAAACAAAGTCGGCATGCGCGCCGCGCACTCCTATATGAAATTTTGGACGGTTGTGTGAAAGAAAATAGGAGTGCTCGAAATATTTGGTGCCTGCAAAGCCCGGTGCACCGCCATCCAGCGAGCCGTAATACTCTTTCAGCTCGTCGAGCCTTTCATACTCGGGGGTTTGCAGCATATATCCGGTCGCCGATTTTATCGCACCGGACGAAAGCGCTCCCGCTCTTGCGATTTCGCGGCCGACCGCAAGATAGTCGGCGACACCGCCCCGCGTAAAGTAGCGCTGGCCATCGAGCACGAAAGACTCAAACAGCCGCATTTTCTCTTTGGGTAGCGAAAATTTTGTGCCCGACAGCATGTAAATTAGCCTTGCGGCGTCGTCTGTAAACGATCGGCCGTATCCGCACGAGTAAAGCTGCGGTCCGTGCTGGTGAAAGCTGAAGTCGGGCTTTATTCCTTCAAATCCGTCCGTTTTTATCTCCTCAGCAAATCGATTTGATGCGGCGGAAAGCAGGTTTTCGTCGCCTGTCAACAGCGCATAATAAATTGTTATGCGCACACCCCAAAGCAGATTTGCGCCCGTATCTTTGAGAATGCTGGTATCGTGCGAAAATGATCCTCGCGCGACGATTTTTGCGCACCTCTCGAGCCGCTCTGCCCCGAGCCGATCACCGAGTAAAAGGCATATAGCGCCGAGGTCGCTCGGCGTGCCGATCCGGTTGTGCCACCAATTGGGATTTGTAAAGTCGCTGTCCACCCAAAAATCTATCCCGGCGATAATATCATCCTCTGCCGGCCCGTCGCCGTCTCCGCGGGCTGCAATTATATAGCGCAGCCTTGAGAGATGCTTCCGGCATTGCCAAAGCGACACGGTTTTGTCGCCATAGTCAATGTCAGAAAAGTAAGTATACCTTCCGTCTCTTACAAGCGGCGGAGTATCTTCCCCCACATTTACGCCATCAACATATTGTGGTTTGCCACCGACGGCGTCTTTTCGCAGCATTTCGACCGCTCGCCGGGTAACGATGTCCAGATCTCTCATATCTGCCGCCTCCGATTTAAGGTAACCACAGCTATTATAGCCTTTCACAGAGGGGGTGTCAACCGAAAATATCCAAATCTGAGTCTTTTCACTTGATGGTATGTATAATGCGTGGTATACTTTTTAGCAGATACATTTTATCGGAGGGGTGCGCATGTGCGGCAGATACACAATTTTCACGGATGCTGACGAGCGCGAACTTTTTGAGATTATAGAGGCCGCAAGGGAACAATACGGCGACGGCAGCTTTAAAACCGGCGAGATTTTCCCCGGAGATACGGTGCCTGTGCTCACCGTACCGTATTTTCGCCGGCCGTCGCTTTTAACATGGGGATTTCCGATGAAAACCGGTAAAAGGCTTATCATAAACGCGCGCAGCGAGACTGCTGCCGAGCGTCCAATGTTCCGCGACGCCCTTGCCTCGCGGCGCTGTATTATACCTTCGACGGGGTTTTACGAGTGGGATGCCGCAAAGCAGAAGTATCTTTTCACTGTACCGGGCACAAAAATCCTTTATATGGCGGGGCTTTACAGCTTTTATGAAGGCGAGGCAAGATTTGTAATTTTAACCGCCGCGGCAAACAGCTCTGTATCCGAAACACATGACCGCATGCCGGTTGTATTGCGCCGCCATATGCTGCGCGCATGGCTGTCGGACACCGGCGAGGCAGCCAATATCCTGCGGGATGTACCTCCCCAGCTGTTGCGCGCACCGTCGCAATAAGATTAGAACACAAAAAAACCGGGCCGCTTTTTAGGGCAGCCCGGATTTTTCTGCATTGGGTTTACATATCCATATATTTTTCAAGGTTTTCAACAAGCTTTTCGAGGTTCTTGTTCCACATTCTCTCCTGTTTTGCTATGACCGACGAAAATTTGGTGTTTCTGATGTTGTCGTAGAACAGGTTCAGCATACCGCCAATGGAGTCTCCCCAGGTGAATGCAAAGTCGGTGGTTATGCTGTCGTGTATAAGGTCAAGCATAGCCGCGGACTCTTCGTCGCGCGAATACTTGTTTTTGAGCGCCAGGTCATAGTAAACAGGCGTTATCATAGTGCTTGACATTGAAGCAAGTGCTTCAAGTGTCGCGCCTATACCGTCCAGGTTGTCGTATGCCGCCGTAATCGGTATACCGTAAAGCGGCACGCCGTCATACTGGTTAACTATATACTTTGGCTGTGACTCGTCATATTTGGGCAGCGGGATGATGAAATAGTCGGTCTCCATTGCGCGCATCTTTTCGTTTTCACAGGTGCCGAAGGTGCTGGGGAAGAAGAGCAGCCTGTTTTCGACGAACATGGTTAGTGCGGTGGTATCGTATTTTTCGTTTGCAAGAAGCAGGGTCGCGTTGCCCGATTCGAAGAACAGGTTATAAAGCTTGTTGAAAACATTTATGGTGCGTTCGTTGTTGACTATAATGCTTATATTGCCTTCGGCGTCGCGCGCGCTATAGTCAACGCCCGCAGCAAACGCCATGCCGTTGAGCACGTGGCCCTGCTGCATAGCAAAGCCGAACACGTCGTTTTCGTCCGCTACGCTGTCGCCGTTGATGTCGCGATATGCGCCTATCGAGTACTGTTTGAGACTGTCAAGCGTCCACGATCCGCTGTTGACGACATCATATATCCTCTGGTCGCTGTAATGGTCGTTCCAAAGCGCCGAGTTGACATACATACAGTAGATGGTCGATATATATTCTATGGTTATGTCGCCTGTCGACCAATAGTGAATGTCCTTGTACGCTATCTCGTCCATATACATCTGGCTCCAATAGGGTTTTTCGAAGTTCAGATAGTTTATATGGTCGAGATTTTTCAGATATCCGCTTGATGCAAGCTGGATGTCAAATCTTGCATGGCCCACGATGACGTCGTAATCGTCGGAGTTGGATTGAATGGACATTGTTACCGCGGGAACGAGCTGGTTCATGCCCGTTTCTTTGGAAAGCTGGATGTCAACATTCAGGCGGGATTCGATTGCCTGATTGCGTTTCCAAATTGCCTCGAAAATAATATCCCCTGTGTCCTGCGCATCTTCATCGATGTCTATAGAGCGGGAGCCCTTGTCAACCTGGTATGTTATGAACCGGATGGTCTGACCGTCAAAGTTCATATTATCGGGCATATCGTCGGGATACAGATCGACAGTCTCCTCTCCGGTTTCTTCTGCCGAGGTGACCGTCGGATCGCCTGCGCTCTCATTTGCACAGCCAACGAAGCCTGCGGCTATAGTCAATGCAAGCACCAAAGTCAAAATGCGCTTGTAAATAGCCCAAGGTTTCATACAATTACCTCTCTCATATGTTAATTTACAAAACAAATGATAATTTTCATAAAAAGTATAATACAAAAGCTCGGCAGTGTCAACAAAGCTTTTTAAAGTCATGTTATAACTTTGACATCTGCCGGGTTTTTTATGAGCGTCTGTTAGAATTTTTACATGTATCCGCCTCTGCGAAGCTCTTCAAGACCGCCGCCGTCCTCTTTGTCCTGCTCGCGGCCGGAGCGCTCCGCTATGTTTGCAAACTTGCCGGTCTTAAGCTCCTCAATTATTTCGTCGAGCGTCGAGGCGTCCGACTCGACAGGCTTTGTGCATGGCGCACAGCCGAGCGAGCGGAAGCGTGTGCCGTCGCCATGATTAAAGTAGAGCGATACGACGGGCACGCCTTCGCGCTTTATGTATTCCCACACGTCAAGCTCCGTCCAGTCCAGCAGCGGATGGATTCTGACATGTGTTCCCGGCGCAAAATCGGTTTTATACTGCCCCCAAAACTCGGGCGGCTGGTCGCCGACGTCCCAGTCGCTGTGTTTGTCGCGAGGCGAGAAATAGCGCTCTTTGGAGCGGCTGCCCTCCTCGTCGGCGCGCACGCCGACTATAACGCCTGTGAACGGTTCGCGGTTGGTGTCAAGCTCATATTGCCCTGTTGCATGGTTCATACGATAGCGCGGCCACGCGCCCGAAAGCGTATTAATCAGCGCTTCGGTTTTAAGTAAACGGCAGCATTCCAGGCGTGTGGTATTTCCGTCGGGGAAGGTGCGGCGAGAGTCGAGCGCCTCCCGGTTTTCGCCGTATATCATATCCAGCTTCCACTCGCGCGCAAGCCTGTCGCGGTACTCAATCATTTCGGGGATTTTGTAATGCGTGTCGATATGTACGAGCGGAAAAGGCACATGTCCGAAAAATGCTTTTCTCGCAAGGCAAAGCAGCACGGTGCTGTCCTTGCCGATAGACCAAAGCATGCAAAGGTTTTTGAAGTTGGCGTATGCTTCCCGCAATATATGAATGCTGCGTGCTTCAAGCTTGTCGAGATAGTTTTCCTCGCGTTCAGGAAAAGTGTTCATTGTTTTTGCGCTCCTATAAACATGATACTTTGCGGCGTGCCTTTTTATGCGCCGCTGTTTTTATATTTCCGGGTTAATAAAATCGTTTTCGGGACGGTTTATGATGTAAAAACCTTTGTCGTTGAGCGGATTTTTCCTGTTATAAGTGAGCGGGGTACCGTCGGTTTGAAGCAAGATTGCTCCCGCTGCCTCGCAAATGCAATGCATTGCGGCGGTATCCCATTCCATCGTCGGGCCGAAGCGGATGTAAATGTCAGCCTCGCCTGCGGCTACCTTGCAGCCTTTAATCGAGCTGCCTGCCGTAACCGTACGCGCGATGCGGTCTTTATATTTCTCGAGCAGCTGCTCCTCTCGGACATCGCCATGCGAGCGGCTGCGCATGACTACAAGCTCGGATGTGCGGCGGCTGACCTGCAGACGCTCGAGCTTGCCGGACGCGCTGCGCCTGTATGCTCCGCCGCCTCTTATTCCCATGTAAATTTCGCCCGTCACGGGTACATAGACCACGCCGACGACCGGTGTTCCCTTATATGCAAGCGCTATATTGACCGTAAACTCGCCGTTGCGCTTTATAAACTCCTTTGTCCCGTCCAGCGGGTCGACGATAAAACAGAGCGGCGAGTAAATCCGCGACGGGTCGTCCGCGCTTTCCTCGGCAAGTATTGGGATAAAAGGGAATTCATTTTTTAACATATCGACTATAAGAGCGTTTGAACGCTTGTCGGCGACCGTCAAGGGCGAGCTGTCGTCTTTCAGCTCAACTTTGAAATCGTCGGTGCCGTAAACGTCCATTATCTCATTTCCTGCACGCAGTGCCGCATCGACCATCACAGAAAGATATTGTCGCCGCATGACCTCGGCAACGACCGCCGACGCGCACACGTCTATGCTTTGTCCCGCCGTATCCAGCACAAGCTCGGGATTATCGGGCGCCTCATACGGTGCCGACACGCCTGTAAAGTCTGTTATTTCGCCTGCCCGGGCTTTTTTATAAAGCCCTTTAACGTCGCGCGCCTCGCATACCTCTATCGACGCGGAAACATATATTTCGACAAAGTCGCAGCGGGGCGAAATCCTTTTGCGTGCGGCGTCTCTGCTTTCGCGTGCCGGCGAGATTGCTGAAACCAGCACTATTTGCCCGCTGTCGGCAAGCAGATATGCCACTTCGGTAAGCCGCCTGATATTTTCAGCCCGGTCGGCCGGCGAAAAGCCGAGATCGGAGCAAAGCCCCGCCCGCATTGTATCGCCGTCCAGCATATAGGCCGCCATTCCAAGCTCCGTGAGTCTGCGTTCGACTTCGGATGCGACAGTGCTTTTACCCGAGCCGGAAAGCCCCGTAAACCAAAGCACCATCGGCTGCTGACGTGTGACTGCGCGCCTTTGCTCGGCCGTCACAGACGAGGCGCGCTGGTAGATGTTTTCATTCATGAGCCGTACTCCAAATTAATATAAATGATAACATGACAAAGAAAGGACGGACAAGGCAGTGAATATGTATTCAAACCGCCCGGCCAACCGAATATCGCGCCGGGCACGAGCCGCCGAGCGGCGCATAACTTTTGCCGCTGTTATGCTTACGTTTTCGGTAATAGTAACCCTTGCAACCGTAAAGCGTGTCGTCGACGGGCATAAAAAAAGCGATCTGTCGGAAGCCGCAGCGCTTGCCTATGCGGTCGTAGCTTCAACTGAAAGCGCGACCGGCACAGAATCCGGCGCGGCGGACAGCGACGACATCGTCGTCACCGACATTATAGCATAATACGGTCCGGGTTGCAATCGGAAAGACCCAAAAATCCGGAAATAATAAAAGCGGCATGGTAAAGTCGCGCGGTGGAGGCAAATATAAAATCCCTACTATTTCCATATCGCCGCTTGCTTTTGTATTTGCCGCAATTCTTTTTGTCGACGGTACGGTTTACGCGCTTATTACCTTTGCGGCAGCAGCGGTCCACGAGCTTGGGCATCTTGCTGCCGCGCTTGTCACACGCACGCCGATAAGCAGGGTAACGCTATTGCCGCTCGGGGCGGTTATTACTTTGGGCGAGCCATGTCCATATAGCGCCGATATTATAGTGAAACTTGCCGGGGGAGGCGCAAACCTGCTTTCCGCCGGAGTGTGTGCCGCAGCCAGAAGAGTTTTTGCGCTATCGGGTGCAGCGGATATAGCCGCTGTGTATTTTATTGTCTGCTCCATAGCGCTTGCCGCCATAAACCTTTTGCCTGTTCGCACGCTTGACGGCGGTGAGGCGCTTTACAGTCTGCTTTGCCTGTGGAAAGACCCTCATTTTGCCGAGCGCGTCATGCGTGTTATTTCGCTTTGTGCGCTGTTTCCTCTGTGGGTGGTCGCGGGCTTTACGCTCTTTTACACCGGCGGAAATTTCACTTTGATGCTGCTGTGCGGATGGCTGTTTTTTGCAGCGGTACTACAAAGCGGTTAGGCGGGAAAGCGGAGTATAATAGAGTAAATGGGCGGAATTCACAGTTTAAATTGAAATAAACCCGCCAAATCGCGAATAATTGTAAAAAACTCGGGGAGAATCTAATAATTTAATCAAACATGTTGCATTTTATAATACAAGGTGCTATAATAGGGTCGATTTTTTAGAATGGGTATTACGGAGGTATAATATAACGAGGAATGACCGGAACCGAAAGCTGCATAATCTCGCTTCGAGGCGTCACTAAATATTATAACGGCGAAGCGGTGCTTCGCGGAATTAACCTCGACATCCACGACAAGGAGTTTATAACACTGCTGGGTCCTTCCGGCTGCGGGAAGACTACCACGTTGCGGATAATCGGGGGTTTTGTTACACCTGACGAAGGCGACGTCTACTTCAACGGCAGGCGCGTAAACGATGTTCCGCCGTACAAGCGTCCGGTGAACACGGTTTTTCAGAAATACGCGCTGTTCCCACACCTGAATGTATATGATAACATCGCTTTTGGGCCGCGGCTTCGCAAGGTGCCGGAAAGCGAGATTTCACGCAGAGTAAAAGAGATGCTCGAGCTTGTCAACCTACGCGGGTTCGAGCGCAGAAGCGTAAACTCGCTTTCGGGCGGCCAGCAGCAGCGTGTTGCAATAGCCCGCGCGCTTATAAACGACCCGAAAGTGCTGCTTCTTGACGAGCCGCTCGGCGCGCTCGACCTCAAACTGCGAAAGGACATGCAGGTAGAGCTTAAAAATATCCAGCAGCAAATGTCCATCACCTTCATATATGTCACACACGACCAGGAAGAGGCTCTGTCGATGTCGGACACCGTCGTTGTTATGGATACGGGCGAAATCCAGCAGATAGGAACGCCGGAGGAGATATATAACGAGCCTGACAATGCGTTTGTTGCCGACTTTATCGGCGAATCGAACATTTTGGACGGCACAATGGTTTCCGATTTCGATGTGGTGATCTTTGGCAGACACTTTGAATGCCTTGACAAAGGTTTTGAAAAAAATGAACCCGTTGACGTCGTTGTGCGCCCCGAAGACATTGACATTGTATCTGTTGAAGAAGGTATGCTTTCGGGAGTAGTGACAAACGTAACATTTAAAGGGCTGCATTACGAGATAATTATTGACATAGAAGGATTCAAATGGATGGTCCAAACGACTGACTTTTGGCCCGTCGCCGCTGTCGTGGGCATAAAAATAGACCCCGACGCAATCCATATAATGAAAAAATCCAAATACTCAGGCGCTTTCGGCGACTACAGCTCTTTTTCGGAGGAGCTGGACAAGCTGTCAGAACTCGAAGCCCAGCCCGAACAGCCCCCTGTGGAGGAGGAAATCATAGATTGAACAAGCGGTCACTCGGAGCGCGCTTGGCCGCGGCTCCATATATGGTTTGGTCTGTGCTGTTTGTTGTCGCACCCCTGATAATGGTCGGATACTATGCGATAACCGACAGCACCGGAGCGTTTACTGTGGCCAATTTTGCACAGCTTGGCACCTATTCCGATATTTTTATACGCTCGATTTGGTTTTCGCTGATAGCGACGCTTATTTGCCTTGTGATTGCATATCCCATTGCCTATACAATCGCGATGCGCCGCGAGCGCAGTCAGCGAGTGCTTGTGATGCTTGTCATGCTTCCCATGTGGATGAACTTCCTTTTGCGAACCTATTCGTGGATGGCAATCCTCGAGGATACGGGAGTTATTAACACCCTGATCGGCTACTTTGGTATAAAGCCATTTCACATGATAAACACGCCGGGCGCCGTTATATTGGGTATGGTATATAATTTTTTGCCCTATATGATTTTGCCCATATATTCGGTGCTCGCAAAACTTGAGCGCAGCATGATCGAAGCCGCACAGGATTTGGGCGCGGGCCGCTTTCAGGTGCTGACCAAAATAATCCTTCCTCACAGCATGCCGGGTATAGCGTCGGGTCTGACAATGGTGTTTGTTCCCTCGGTGTCGACTTTCTATATCAGCCAAAAGCTCGGCGGCGGAAAGTTTGACCTTATCGGCGATACCATCGAGCGCCAGTTCCAGACATCTTACAATTACCATCTCGGCGCCGCAATATCGTTTGTTCTTATGATATTGATTCTTGTCTGCATTTCCGTCTTAAATAAATTTACCGTCGACGACGAAGGAGGCCTGCTGATATGAAAACCACAATACGCATTTACACCGCGCTGGTTTTTATATTCCTCTACCTTCCTATCGCCGTCATGGTGCTCTACTCGTTTAACAGCATAAACAGCACCGGGGTGTTCGGCGGGTTTTCACTGCGCTGGTACAGGGAGCTTTTCCGCGACACCGAAACGCTCACCGCATTAAGAAACACGCTTATACTTGCCGTTATATCGTCACTTGTCGCAACTGTGATAGGTACGGCGGCGGCGGTCGGCATCGACAAAATGCGAAAGCGCTGGGTAAAGTCTGTCACGCTTGCCGTGACGAACATACCAATGGTAAACCCCGAGATTGTAACCGGCGTTTCCATGATGCTGCTGTTCGTATTCGGGGCGAGGCTTGTTAACGCATCGGGCGTGCTCGGATTTTGGACCATACTTATCGCGCATATCACATTCAACCTTCCGTATGTGATACTCTCCGTTTTGCCGAAATTGCGCCAAATTGACCCGCATTTGCAGGAGGCTGCTCAGGACCTCGGCTGTCCGCCGCTCAAATCCTTCTTTTTGGCGGTGTTTCCGACCATACTTCCCGGCGTTTTGACCGGAGCGGTAATGGCGTTTACGCTTTCGCTCGACGACTTTGTCATCAGTTATTTTACAAGCGGTCCCGAGTTTCAAACGCTGCCGATACGCATATTCGCAATGACCAAAAAACGCGTTACGCCCGATATATATGCGCTGTCCACAATGCTGTTTGCAGCAATACTGATTCTGCTCATAGCAATAAATGTGCTGCAGGCTCGAAGCGAAAAGCAGCAAAGCAAAAAGAAGTATTGACAGCAGCAAGAAAATGAAATAATATAACAATAATATTATTATATAACCAAAAAACCGGTATAACATAAACAAAATATATAATTACATGTCCCGGAGGTAAAGTTGAATTGAAAAAAACATTTGCCTGCACACTTGTAGTTGCGCTGCTCGCCATAGCTGTCGTTCCTCTTGTCATATATGTGGAAGCTCAAAACGAAACGGTGGGCAGCGGATATATCAACGTCTATAATTGGGGCGAATATCTTGCCGACGGTACCGACGGCTCGCTTAACATCAACGAAGAGTTCACCCGTCGTACCGGTATCAGAGTCAACTACACAAACTATGCCTCGAACGAAGACCTTTACGCCAAACTCAAGGGTGGCGGAGCCGCTTATGACGTTATAATACCGTCAGACTACATGATAGCACGCCTTATAGACGAAGGCATGCTCCAAAAGATTGACTTTTCAAAAATCCCCAACTATGCATATATCGCCGACGAATACAAAAACCTCTATTTTGACCCTAACAATGAATACAGCGTGCCTTATAATGTCGGTATGGTAGGACTTATTTACAATACAAAGATGGTCGAAGGCACGCCGGACTCTTGGGAGATACTCTGGGACGAGAGATACGCAAACAAAATTTTGATGTTCAACAACCCACGCGACGCATTTGCAATCGCTCAATTCCTCTTGGGCATGAGCGTCAACACGACCAGTCATGAGGATTGGGACAGAGCCGCCCAAAAGCTTGAGGAACAAAAACCGCTTGTTCAGTCCTATGTTATGGACGAAGTTTACAATAAAATGGAAAGTGGCGAGGCTGCGCTCGCGCCTTATTATGCAGGCGACTTTTTGAGCATGTATGAAAACAACCCCGACCTTGCCATTGTGTTCCCCAAGGAAGGCACAAACATATTTGTAGACTCACTTTGTATCCCTGTCGGCGCGCAGAACAAAGAAGCGGCCGAGATGTATATAAACTTCTTGCTCGAGCCTGATATTGCACTTGCAAACGCCGAATTTCTCCGCTATGCAACGCCGAACACGACTGTGATCGAAAACCCCGAGTATTCGCTTGCCGGAAATGAGGTCATATATCCCCCCGAGGAGATTAAGGCGAATACCGAATACTTCCACAACCTGCCCAAAGAGACGCTCGAGTATATGACCCAGAAATGGAACGAACTTAAAATTGGCGGTACAAACAACATTTCCATTTATATCGGGCTGGGTGTGGCGGTTGTGATAGGAATTGCGGCGTTTGTGATTCGCGCCGTGAGAAAGAAACGCCAAAGCGCCTATATGGACTGAACCCATAAAAGGTTGCGGTAAACAGTGATCGATCTTCACACACATTCCACAGCATCCGACGGGACGCTTTCACCCGCGGAGCTGGTAGCACATGCCTACGCAAAAGGAATTTCTGCAATAGCACTTACCGACCACGACACCGTCGCGGGAATTCCCGCGGCGGTGGCCGCGGCATCGCGCATCGGTGGCTTTGAATTGATACCGGGCATAGAGCTTTCGGTTGAATCAAAAGGTGAAACCCATGTGCTCGGCTATTTCATCGATGTATCAAATAGGATTTTAAACGATGCACTTGAGGAAATAAGACGCGTGCGTATCCTGCGCGGATACAAAACAGCCGAGAATTTAACGGCGGCGGGCATGCCAGTCACAGTGGAAGAAGCGCTCGAATTTTCCGGCGGAGGTGCCATCGCACGCATACATTTTGCAAAGCTGCTCGTAAAGAAAGGCTACTGCAAAACCGTCGCAGAAGCAATGCGCGACTGGCTGTCGCCTGGGAAGCCCGGGCACTGCTCCCAGCAGGCAATAACGGCAGAGCAGGCAGTTGAGATAATACGCGCAGCCGGCGGCGACGCCTATGTTGCGCACCTACACACAACCGGTATGGAGGGGAGCGAGCTTTACGATTTTTTGCGCCGTCTCAAATCGGTCGGGCTTGCGGGAATCGAATGTTTTTACACCGAATACACGGAGGAGATGACCCGCGAGTATATAGAGCTTGCCGGCTCTCTCGGGCTCAAGCGCTCGGGCGGCACAGATTTCCATGGAAATAACAAACCCCACATCGAAATAGGAATTGGACACGGCGGCATGAAAATAGGGGAAGAAGTGCTTGCCAAAATGCGCGAATAGGACGTTTAAAATTACGGCGGAGCACTTTGCTGCCCCGCCGAAAATTATAAGAGCAGGACTGTGATATGAATATTGTAATTGTAGGCCACGTTGACCACGGTAAAAGTACGGTAATAGGAAGACTTCTTGCAGACACAGATTCCTTGCCGAAAGGCAAACTTGAGCAAATCAGAGAACTATGCAGACGCAACTCCAAACCATTTGAGTATGCATTTTTGCTTGATGCGCTTAAAGATGAACGTTCACAGGGCATTACTATCGACACCGCGCGTTGTTTTTTCCATACGGCAAAACGGAAATACATAATAATTGATGCGCCCGGCCATGTCGAGTTCCTTAAGAACATGGTATCGGGCGCAGCGCGTGCTGAAGCAGCACTGCTTGTTATCGACGCAGCCGAAGGGGTGCGTGAAAACTCACGCAGGCACGGTTACATGCTTTCAATGCTTGGCATCAGGCAGATAGCCGTGCTTGTCAATAAAATGGACCTTGTCGGCTGGTCCCAGGAAGTATACGAAAACATCAAGAGAGAATACGGGCAGTTTCTCTCCGAAATAAATATAAATCCCTCCGCTTTTATCCCCGTATCGGCGCGCGAAGGCGACAATATCGCGTCGCGCTCGCAGAACATGCCATGGTATTCGGGCATGACGGTGCTCGACGAGCTTGACTCGTTTACAGAGCAGTCGGTGGGCGAAGATTTGCCATTCAGAATGCCAGTGCAAGACGTGTACAGGTTTACTGCATGGGGCGACAACCGCCGCATCATAGCGGGTACGGTCGAATCAGGCTCGATTTCGGCCGGTGACGAGGTTATTTTCTACCCATCGGGCAAACGCACCAACGTCGCTTCAATCGAGGTTTGGAACGCACCTTCCAAAACAAAGGCTAAGTGCGGCGAGCCAACCGGATTTACGGTCGGCGAACAGATTTATGTAAGGCGGGGCGAGCTTGCGGCAAAAGTCGGGGAGCCTGCGCCACATGTAAGCACAAGGTTCAGTGCAAACATTTTTTGGCTTGGAAAAAATCCGCTCACAACGGGCAAAAGATATATTATAAAAATAGGGACGGCAAAAGTAGATGCCGAAATTGAGCGCATTGTAAGCGTGCTCGACTCCTCCACCTTGGAAAAACATCAGGGAAGTGCCGTAAACCGAAACGATATCGCCGAGGTTATCATAAACTGCGTAAAGCAGGTGGCGTTTGATATTTCCTCGGATATGGAGGCAACCGGCAGATTTGTTGTTGTCGACGATTATGAGATTTCGGGCGGCGGCATAATCACAGCCGCGCTGACAGACGATAATATGTATACCCGCGAGCTTGTGCTGCGTCGGAACATGCGCTGGGATCAAAGTGAAATTCTCCCGATGGCACGAGCCGAACGATATGGGCAAAAGCCTGCTATAGTTATTATAACCGGCGCACGCGCGACCGCAAAGAAAACAATTGCGCGAAAGCTGGAACGCAAGCTGTTTGAGGCGGGGCGCAGCGCTTATTTCCTCGGCATGGGCAACCTGCTTTACGGTGTTGCGGCAGAGATCAAAACTCCGGGCATCGTGCCGGAGCGCGGTGAACATATCCGCAGGCTTGGTGAGGTCGCAAATATCATGCTCGACGCGGGTCTTATACTGATTGTCACCGCAGCGGAGCTTACCGCAAGCGACATAGACATTATTACAATGACCTCATCGCCGGAGAACCTATTGACCGTATGGCTTGGCAGCGAGATTACAACAGATATTCCATGCAATCTCCAGATACCGGCGGAGGAGGTCACAGACGAGTACATAGAGGCTGCAACCGAGACGATCAAAGATAAAATGCACTCATCAGGTATAATATTTTAAAAGAACGGGATATAAATGCGAACGATAATTGTCGGCAAAAATGACGCCGGACAGCGGCTTGATAAATTTCTGATAAAAACATTCAAAGCTCTGCCCGTTTCGCTTGCTTATAAGTTTATTCGCAAGAAAAAAATTAAGGTAAACCGGAAACGTGCAGCGCCGGGGCAAATTTTGTCGGAAGGGGATACGCTCCAGCTTTTCATCCCGGAGGAGTTTTTGGTCAAAGAAGGCGGTTCGGCGCATTGGAAAACAATCGTACCGCATATAAAGCCCGTTTATGAAGACGAAAACATCATTATATGCAATAAACCTGCCGGAATGCTTGTCCATTCCGACAGTGAGGGCAACACCGACACGCTGATAAATCATATAAAAGCTTATCTATATCGCAAAAGCGAGTACGACCCCGACACAGAGCAGTCGTTTGCGCCCGCTCTGTGCAACAGGATCGACAGAAACACCGGTGGTCTTGTGATCGCCGCAAAAAATGCCGAGGCACTGCGCGCAATGAACGAGCTTATCAGACAAGGCAAAGTAAAGAAAAAATACCTATGTATTGCACACGGTATTTTTGAAAAGAAGTCGGATACGCTGAAAGGGTATATCAAAAAAGACAATCAAAAAAACCTTGTCACTGTCTACAAAGAAACCCCTTCAGTAGAGAAGGCTCGCAATGTCAAGGCAATTTTAACCCACTACAAGGTTATTGCAGAAAAGGGCGCGGGAGACGAGGCGATGTCGCTGCTTGAAGTTGACCTTTTGACGGGCAGAACGCACCAGATCCGCGCCCATCTCGCCTCGATCGGCCATCCGCTGCTCGGCGACAGCAAGTACGGCAATTGCTATAACCGCCGAGCCATAGGATATAAGCACCAAGCCCTTTGCGCATGCTCGCTTGAGTTTGACGCCTTCGGCCCGCTCAAAGCAGTTAGCGTCAAGCTTGAACCGAAAGATATCTGGTTTGTCCGCGAGTTCGGTGTGGACAAATTATAAAAGCCATATAACCCCAAACAAGGGGTTATATGGCTGAACATCAAAATAATATTATCTCCGCGGTTTGCTTTTTAACAGAGCAAACCGCGATTTTATATCCGGGAACAAAGTCAAAAACCTGTATGTGATGCGGCAGGGAAAAATCAGCACCCAAAAGCCCTGCCCCGGTGAATTTTCCGTAACTTTCTTTTTTGCACCATGCCTCTATAATCTTGTCATAGGACGTCCCAGTCGCGATGCCGCGCAGAAACCTATCTGCAATGCGCGGATTTACAGGCCTTATACGCTCGATATCGACGCCCACATCGCTGTCGGACAGGGCCGCGACGGAATAATCGCCCGAATGAGATATATTAAACTTTATATTGTCGCAGCCGGCAAAAAATGGTTTGCCAGACTGTGTTTTTTTCAATTGAAAATCAGACAGACGTTTGCCATAGGTATCGGAAAGCGCCATGTCAAGTGCGCGCATGGCAGCATCATGGGGCGTTTCTGACGGATATAGCTTTGCGATATATAATTTCAGCATTTTACTTGCCAACACAGAAATTTCGGAATATGCTGTCGACAACTTCTTCGCTGACGCTTCTGCCGTCAAGCTCACCCAATTTACTGAGCGCAGCCTCAAGGTCAAGGCCAATAATATCGGCTGTCATACCCATTTCAAGCGCTCGAAGGGCGTTTTCAATACGCTGCAAAGCCCCGTCGACTGCCGCAAACTGACGTGCACCGGTTATAATCGCGTCGCTGCCAAAGTCGAGCGAGCCGTCGATATAAAAAGCAGAAATGACATCGGCAAGATTGTCGTAGCCTTCGCCTGTGATTGAGGAAAGCTCAACCGTGGCGTCAACTTCTACCCGGGCTTTTATATCGTCCGAGGTGACTTTTAGCGGCAAATCAGATTTGTTGACAACCGCTATTATTTTCTTTCCGACTGCGCGCCACTCCGTGACAAGCTCGAATATTTTTTCATCATCTATATCAAGTTCGACCGAACCGTCAAAAACAGCAAGAATCAGCTCTGCAAGCTCCGCGGCCGAAACAGCACGAGCTATGCCTATTTTCTCAACCTCGTCGGTTGTTTCGCGTATACCCGCAGTGTCGCAAAGCCGAAGCGTGACGTCGCCTACCACCGCCGTTTCCTCAATGGTGTCGCGCGTCGTGCCTGCTATGTCGGTAACAATTGCGCGCTCGGTGCCGAGCAGACGGTTAAGCAAAGACGATTTTCCCGAGTTTGGTTTGCCGCAAATGGCGGTGAGTATGCCTTCGGTCAGCGCTTTGCCGGTGGTATAACTTGAACGCAGCACCTTAAGTTTATCGGCGATTGCCGCGAGCCTTGTCTTAAGTTCGCTCGGAGCAATATCGGAAAGATCTTCGTCAGGATAATCAATGTAAACATATACAGATGCTATGATGTCGGTTATTTCGTCAAACAGTTCTTTTGTTTTTCCGCTCAGCACCCCCTCGCGCTGTGCGGCTCCCACTGCGAGCGCACCGCGGTTTTTAGCCTCGAGCGTGATGGCAATGGCTTCTGCTTGAGACAAATCGAGTTTGCCAAGACAATATGCGCGCCTTGTAAACTCACCGGCCTCTGCGGGACGCGCTCCGTGAATAAAAAGCTGCTCCAGTATGCAGCGTGTAACAAGTATGCCGCCATGGCATGACAGCTCCACCATGTCCTGACCGGTAAAAGAACTCGGCGCGCGGTACACAACCGCAATGCCGTCGTCAATAGCCTTACCGTCGGCATAAAAGCGGCCAAAGGCAGCATAACGTGGTGAGAGCTCTTCAAGCGGGCCGGATGACGGTTTGAATACCTTTCCCGCAACAGTAGCCGCATCCGGCCCAGACAATCGGATAACCGAAATTGCGGCTGTGCCTAAAGGCGTTGAAATGGCTGCTATTGTATCGTCTATATACATTTTACCTCCGAATGTTTCACGTGAAACACTTAAATAAAAAACCGCCACATGGGCGGGCGAAGAAGTCAAGTTATCTGCGGCGTTTCCTCAAAAAGTATATGGTTATTGCGGAAATTGCAAGCGCCGTGATGCCGGCGATAATTCCTATGTCCATTGTTTGGGAGGCAGAATAAACCGCATCGGCGGCTGCGGATGTCTCGACTGCAAAAGCGTTGAGACCTGCAAATACGCGAAGCAGCAGCGCGGAGCACAAAAGCATTTTCAGCGGCAACAATTTTGCAAAACCCCCTCCCGTTTAAACGTCTATGTAAATGCAATTATAGTATAACATGTCGTGGACGAAATGTCAACACTTTTTTAACGACGGGTAAACAAATAATAAATATATTATCGCCTGTCATTTGGCTATTATTCATATAATTTTTAGCAAATGTTTCACGTGAAACATTTCGTTTTGCAGACAGGGAATTTTGACCGCTTCAATTGACATGAGCGTCCAATGCTGTTATAATAACAATATTAGAATTGATTGCTACGGAGGTCTTGAGGGTGGGCAAAATAATTGCCTTCGCCAATCAAAAGGGCGGGGTCGGAAAAACTACGTCGGCGGTCAACATAGCCGCCGCGGCCGGCCTGAAGGGCAAAAAGACACTGCTTATAGATATGGATCCGCAGGGGAACACCTCCAGCGGAGTAGGCGTAAATAAAAAATCAATTAAACTTTCAACATACGACATGCTTATAAACAGAAGCAAAGCGTCGTCTTGTATAATGGAAACCGACTTTACAAACCTGTACGTTATGCCGGCGAACATAACGCTTGCCGGAGCGGAGTTTGAGCTTGTAAATGCTGAAAACCGCGCGACCCGACTGAAAAATGCGCTTTTACCAATCAAAGATGAGTATGACTACATATTTATTGATTGCCCGCCGTCGCTCGGAATTCTGACGCTTAACGCGCTTGCCGCTGCAGACGGCGTTATAATTCCCCTTCAATGCGAATATTACGCGCTGGAAGGGCTTTATCAGCTCACACTTTCTATCGAACAGGTGAAAAGGCTTTATAACCCCTCGCTTGAAATTGTGGGCATACTTATTACAATGTATAACGGAAGGCTAAACCTTTCATTGCAGGTAATGGACGAGCTTAAGAAATACTTTGCGGACAAGTTGTTTTCTTCGCTTGTTCCGCGTAATGTCAGATTGAGCGAGGCTCCAAGTTATGGAAAGCCTATCCAGTATCACGACAAACATTGTGCCGGCGCTGTGTCATATAATGCGGTAACCGCCGAAGTGTTCGAGCGGATTTGAGCAATCTGGTATGTAACGGACATAAAGGATGGTCGTAGAAATGTCTAAACCCAAAACTACTGGACTCGGACGCGGGCTTGACGCGATTTTTGGTGAAAATTCGCTGCCCGGTAAGAGTGATGGTGTTATAATGTTGCGAGTCTCGGATATAGAACCGCGGCCGGGCCAACCCCGGAAAGATTTTGACCCCGAGGCGATGGCGCAGCTGGCAGACTCGATAGCGACGCACGGACTGATTCAGCCTGTGGTGGTTAGGCTTGAAGAAAACGGGCTTTATCAGATTATTGCAGGCGAACGCAGGTGGCGGGCGTCAAAGATGGCGGGGCTGACCGAAATTCCCGCTGTTATTGTGGATGCGGATGACCGCAAAGCCGCCGAGCTTGCGATAATAGAAAATATTCAGCGCGAAGATCTCAATCCAATCGAGGAAGCGGAGGCATATAAAGCGCTTGCCGAAGAGCATAATATGACACAGGAGGAAATATCAAGGCAAGTCAGCAAGAGCAGAAGCGCTGTTGCAAACGCTATGCGGCTGCTCGAGCTTCCGGACGATGTCATTGATATGGTGCGCAACAATGAGCTATCCGCAGGTCACGCCAGAGCGCTTTTGGGTCTCGGCGACTCTCGGAAAATATCAGAGCTGGCGCGCGCTGCAAAAGAGAGCGGAATGTCGGTGCGCATGCTCGAGCAAACTGTTCGGGCAGCAAACAAGGCAGAGTCTTCCGATAAAGCGAGGACGGAGGAAAAAAAGGAAAAACCAACCCCTTCGCTAAAAGTCAACTATATAGAAGCGCTGCAAAATAAAATGACATCGATGCTTGGCCGGAAAGTAAATATAAGTAACCGTGGAAAAGACAAGAAAATTGAGATATACTATACAGACAATGACGATTTAAACCAGATAATAATGCTGCTTTGCGGCGAAAATATATTTGACGAAACACTGTAAAGGAGCTACCATGATAGACATCAAGTATATAAGAGAGAATCCGGACGAGGCAATAGAGCGTTTTAAGATGAAAGAACGTGACACCTCTGAAGAAATCGCCGAAATTCTCGAGCTTGACAAAAAGCGCCGCTCTATAATCGCTTTAAATGATCAGTTGAGAGCAGAGCAGAATCGCACTTCGAAGCTGGTGCCGCAATATAAAAAAGAAGGCAAGAATACCGACGAGATTTTTGCCGAGATGAAAAAGCTTTCGGCGCAGATAAAGGAAAACGATGCCGAGCTGGAGAAAATCGAGGCACGCTATAAGGAACTTATGCTCGGGCTTCCCAACCTTCCCGACCGCGACCTTAAGCCCGGGGGCAAGGAAAATAACGAGCCGCTGCGCTACTTTGGAGAGCCGCAAAAATTTGATTTCGAGCCCAAAAACCACGTTGACATCTGCACAGAGCTTGGGCTTGTCGATTACAAACGCGGCGTGAAGCTGTCGGGCAACGGTTTTTGGGTCTATCGGGGACTGGGCGCAAAGCTCGAATGGGCGCTGCTCAACTATTTCATCGAAACGCACCTTTCGAACGGATATGAACTGGTACTTGTCCCACACATGCTTGGCTATGAATGCGGATTGACGGCGGGACAATTTCCAAAATTTGCCGGAGAAGTGTATTGGATTAATACGGACGAGGACGAGCGCCGCATGTTCATGCTTCCGACCGCCGAAACCGCGCTTGTATCGCTGCACCGCGACGAGATACTTGCCGAATCGGATCTGCCGCTCAAGTATATAAGCTACACGCCTTGCTTCAGGCGCGAGGCGGGCTCGTACGGTGCGGAAGAGCGCGGAATGGTGCGCGGGCATCAGTTCAACAAGGTCGAAATGGTCCAGTATACTACGCCCGAAAAATCCGACGAGGCGTTTGAAGAGCTCGTAACACATGCCGAAAATCTCGTCAGGGGGCTGGGCTTCCATTTTCGCACCGTTAAACTGGCGGCGGGCGACTGCTCGGCATCGATGGCTCGTACCTATGACATTGAAATCCACATTCCCTCGATGAACGGTTACAAGGAAGTCAGCTCTGTGTCCAACGCACGCGACTATCAGGCACGCCGCGGAAACATCCGTTTCCGTCGCGCGGAGGGCGGCTCGATAGAGTATGTCCACACCTTGAACGGCAGCGGGCTTGCGACAAGCCGGATTCTGCCCGCAATAGTGGAACAGAACCAGCAAAAAGACGGCAGCGTCGTTGTGCCCGAAGTGCTGCGCAAATATGTCGGCACGGACGTAATCCGTAAAACCGAGATTTAAAAAGGAACGGCTGGAAATGATTTTTTCTGAGCTTCTTACAAGCCCGGAGATGTCCCTTGAGCTCGTGCTGTGGTCAATGTTTGCCGGCATCATCGCGGCATCGTTTATGGCGGTGTATAACCGCCATGTTCCGGGCAAAATTGTGAGGCTGCTGTATAGCCGAGAAGCGCACAGTCCGGCAGATTCACTTACTCTCGAAGAGCTTGGGGTGGCAAAAAACCTGCTCATCCGCTGGTCATTGCGACGTGGGAGCTCACTGCTCAAGGTTGTGCATGAGTTTGATCCTTTTGCGGGCAATGCAGCGCTGAGAGCGGCAAATCCCAAGAGCCGAAAACGCAACCTTCGACTACTCCGGTTTTATATTCCGCCGGAGGTGCACGAACGCGCCGAATTTATGTATATCCGAGAGGGTACATCCCTACTCATGGCGCTGATTTCTGTTGCGGTTTTTCTCGGGGTTGTATTTTTCTGTCTTGTGGCTATTCCCGGTCTGATAGACCTGCTCACCGCGCTTTTCAGGGAGATTGAAATATTCTTTGGCGTATAGTTGACAGGCTTTGTTTTGTCACAACACTGTAAAATAAAGGGGGATTTCCGCGCGGAAGCCGTTCCGGCGGAACAGCGTAATGGCAAATAATCCAAACAGCCGTGCTCGTGCCCAATCAAAGCGAAAGCACATGAGCACCGGGGCTATACTGGCTATCACGGTGCTGATTGCGATTATATGTGTTGCGATCACCTTTTTGGGCATTTATCTTTCGGGCATACGATATATAAAAATAGACACCGACGGCGGAGGATATATAAAATTCTTCGGCAGAGTAGACAGTCTCGGTGCGCCGAGCCAGGGGCGGCTCTACTATTCGGACGGAACCACCGCCGAGGTTGACATGGCGACGGGTACGGTCACATACTCGAACGGCGATGTCTATGTAGGCGAGCTGAAAAATCTGCTCAAACACGGTCAGGGAAAAATGACATTTGCAACGGGCGATGTCTACGAGGGCGAGTTTAAGGAAGACACCATCACCGGAAAGGGAAAATTCAGCTTCTCGAACGGGGATACCTATGAAGGCGACCTTGTGGACGGAATAAAGGAAGGCTACGGCACCTATATATGGGGGGGCGACGGCTCGATGTATATAGGTGAGTTTCATAACGATAAAAAGCACGGCAAAGGCAAATATATGTGGGCAGACGGCTCGTCTTACGAGGGCGATTACAAAGACGACCTCAAAAACGGCTATGGGGTCTACAGGTTCTCAAACGGCGACGTCTACGAAGGCGAATTTGTCGACGACGTCCGCTCCGGTTACGGCAAGTATACATGGGCGAACGGCGAAATATATGAAGGCGAGTTTGCCGGCAATATGATGAACGGAATGGGCAAATATACATGGCCGCAAGGCAGGGTATATGAAGGCCTGTTTGAGAACGGTAAAATAGTGCGCACCGGCCAGCAAACGGGAGACGAGGAGCCGGCCCAGACCGAAAACTCTGCCGGTGAAAGTAACTGACAGCGGTTAACCGAATGAAGATATTAATGACAACAATGAAGCTCGACATAGGCGGCGCCGAAACGCATATAGTCGAGCTGTGCGGAGAGCTGAAGCGGCGGGGACATGAGATTGTTGTAGCCTCAAACGGCGGTGTTTATGTCAAAACGCTGGAGGCTCAAGGCATCCGCCACATAAAGCTCCCGCTGCATAACAAACGTTTTTCATCAGTTTTGCGCTCATATTTTGGGCTGAAAAGATTGATTCGGTCCGAAAATTTCGATATTGTCCACGCGCACGCACGCATACCGGCGTTTATATGCGGCAAACTGCGCAAGTGTTTGGGGTTCAGGTTTATAACCAGCGCGCACTGGGTATTTAAGGTCAACCCGCTGTGGAAAGCCATTACCGACTGGGGCGAGCGCAGCGTGGCTGTCAGCGCGGACATAAAGCAATATCTTATTGATAACTATGGCGTCTGCTCGGATAATATCTCGCTGACCATAAACGGTATAGACACCGGAAAATTCAGCTCGAGCATTGACGCAACGCCCTTTATAGATGAACTTGGGCTCAACAGGTCGGCGCGCAGAGTAGTCTGCGTCAGCCGCATAGACCGAGACCGCAGCCTTGCGCCTATTTTGCTTTGCAAGGCTGCGCCGGGGCTTAAAAAGCGGTTTCCCGACCTTGAAGTGGTTATTGTCGGCGACGGAGACGATTTTGCAAGGCTGGAGGCGGCCGCAAACGAGGCGAACTCGACTGCGGACAGGCCTTTCGTCAAACTGTGCGGAGCGCGCACGGACATAAACCTTGCTATTGCGTCGGCAGATGTTTTTGTCGGCGTGTCGCGTGCGGCGCTCGAGGCTATGGCAGCCGAAAAGCCCTGCGTGCTTGCCGGCAATGAAGGCTATCTCGGCATATTCGATGAAAGCAAGCTTGAGATTGCCATTGATACGAATTTCTGCTGCCGCGGCTGCGATCCGACCACAGCCGAAGTGCTGGAAAGCGACATTGCCATGCTGCTGTCGTCGGATAATGAAGCGCTGGAGAAGATGGGCGCATATAACCGCCGGGTCATACAGCACCACTACTCGGTCAGTCGCATGGCAGACGATTACGAGGCGGCTTATGAAAAATTAAAGCCTTATCATCCCAAAAAACGAGGCGGCATTATACTCAGCGGCTATTATGGGTATCGCAACAGCGGCGACGACGCGCTGCTCGGCGTGATCGTAAATGCGATTAGAAACGAGCTGCCCGACGTGGCTATCGCGGCTCTGTCCAGGACGCCGCGCCAAACCGCCAAGCGGTATGGAATAGAGAGTGTGTGGCGGTTCAATTTACTCAGCATCACCCGGCTTATGCGGAGCTCCAAGCTGTTTGTAAACGGCGGAGGCACGCTGCTGACAAACGAAATGACCTCGACACGCTCGCTTTGGTACTATACATCGCTTATGCGGCTTGCAAAAAAGCTGGGTCTCGGCGTTATGCTTTATGCAAACGGTGTTGGGCCTGTTGTGGGCGAGCTTGGAGCAAAACTCGCGCGCGAGGCGCTACAGGATTGCGACATTATATCGCTGCGCGAGGCGCTGTCGCTCGAGGAGCTTGGGCGGCTGGGTGTCCAAAACAAAAATGTATATGTCACAGCAGACCCCGCATTTATGCTTGCTCCCTGCGAGGACGAGTGGAAAAAGCATCTGCTTGCGCGTGAAGGGCTGGAGCCCGGCAAAGAGCATGTAGCCTTTGCCCTGCGCCGCAGCGAAGGGCTTGCCCCGGACTTTGAGGGCGAGATTGAAAAGGCTTGCAAGTCGCTGCGTGATCGGCATGGTCTTGTGCCGGTGTTTATTGCAATGCAGCGGCCGAGCGATGTCGGACTTGCCCGCAGCCTTGCTGCAAAATCCGGCGGGTTGTGTATATCCGAGCTCACCGCACCCGAGCTGATAGCGCTTTTGTCGGTTTGCCGCTTCACGGTGGGTATGAGACTGCACTCGCTTATATATTCGGCGGTCGCCGGTACACCTGTGATACCTCTTTCGTACGACGTCAAAGTAGACGCGTTGATCGAAAGCATAAACTGTGCCTCAAGCGAAAAGGGCAGCATAAAACCGATATCGGTGAAAAGTCTTACCGCCGAGGCGCTAATTACGGAGGCCGAGCGTGTCATTGCAAATCGCGATGCGATGGCTCGGCAGATTGCCTCTGCTGCAAAAGCGCTCGCCGAGCAGGCAAGCGAGAGCGCCAGGCTGCTTGCAGATCTGATGGAGAGACTTTAAATGAAAAGGCAGAAAAGTATAGTATATGCTGTTTTGCTTCTGGCTGTTGTCTCGATGCAGTTTGCCGGCTGTGCCGGAGAGCCGAGGCTCGAACCGGTTGTTACGCTCGGCGTTCCCGAAAAAGAAAAATTAATCGAGACAGTTCAGATTGACGATTTTATATTCAACATCTACGCCTCTTATGCCGAGCTTGTAAGCTATGAGGGTGACGATACCGACGTTATAATACCCGACGAGGCTGCGGGTAAGCTTGTGCTCAAGATAGGCGAAAAAGCCTTTTGGGGCAACAAAACGCTGAAAAACATTAAGCTTCCCGAGAATTTGCGCCATATAGACCGCTTCGCATTCCAGAAGTGTTCGGCGCTAGAGACTGTCGAGTTCAACCAGCGGCTCGAAACCATAGACGACTATGCGTTCGCCCAAACGGCGCTGGTCGAGTTGAACCTTCCCGTTTCGCTGGCTTCGATAGGCAAGTACAGCTTCTCGGAATGTGTGGGATTCAAAGAGCTTGTCATACCGTCCCGTGTTATTTCTATCGGGAAATACGCCTTTTACGGCAATACAACGCTTGAATCGGTTACGTTCAACCAGCGGCTTGAAAAGTTGTCCGACCGCATGTTCTATAACTGCAGCTCGCTGCGCCACGTCGAGATTCCGAAGAACATAACCGAGATAGGCGGCTATGTGTTTGCCGGCTGCACGTCCCTTGAAACAATTGTTATACCAGAAGAGGTAACAAAGGTTGGAGAGGGCCAGTTCCACGGTTCGCCGAACGTCACCGTAATAACGCCGGCGGGATCGGCAGCCGCGAAGTTTTGCGAAAAAAACGGCGTCAACTGGCGCCAGCCGGACGAATCATAAATCTGCGGCATAAACTTAAATTGAGAGTATCCGCAGAACACCAATATATCTCTTTAAAATAAATCTATTTAATTATACAGGAGCGCTAATACTGTGTACGTTGAATCAGTCAAGGTCGTAAAATTTGGCGGAACATCACTTGCCGACGCCGGGCAGTTTAAGAAAGTAAAAGACATTATACTGGCAGATGAGAGCAGGAGGTACGTTGTGCCCTCGGCGCCGGGAAAAAGGTTTCCAGACGACGAAAAAATCACCGACCTGCTGTACTCCTGTTACGATGCCGCAACCAAAGGACAGGACATAGAACCGATATTCTCAAAAATCACCGAGCGTTTTGACGGAATAATCGCCGGGCTCGGGCTTGATATGTCGCTTGAACATGAATATGAGACCATCAAGTATGCGCTGCTTCACAAGGCAGGGCGAGATTATGCCGCCAGCCGAGGCGAGTATCTTTCCGCACTGATACTCTCAAATTATCTCGGATATGACTTTATCGACGCGGCCGAGGTCATATTCTTCAATGACAACGGTACATTTGATTCCGAGCGCACCAACGAGGTGCTCGGCGAGCGGCTGTCAAAGCATAAAACCGCGGTTATACCCGGTTTCTACGGCTCAATGCCCAACGATACAATCAAAACCTTCCCGCGCGGCGGTTCGGACATCACCGGCGCGATAATAGCACGTGCCGTCCAGGCCGATCTTTATGAGAACTGGACAGACGTGTCGGGCTTTTTGATGGCGGATCCGCGGATTGTCAAAAATCCGCGCGTGATAGACATAATTACATACCGCGAGCTGCGCGAGCTTTCCTATATGGGAGCTACCGTTTTGCACGAGGAATCGATTTTCCCCGTGCGCTTTGCCGGTATACCGATTAATATACGCAACACAAACGACCCCGCCGCGGAAGGAACCATGATAGTTCCGCAGACCACGTCCCGTTCGGAATATATAATAACCGGCATCGCAGGTAAAAAAGGTTTCTCGGTCATCACTATCGAAAAGGACATGATGAACTCCGAGCTCGGATTCGGCCGCCGCGTGCTTGAGGTGCTCGAGAAAAACGCAGTATCCTTTGAGCATCTCCCGTCCGGCATCGATACAATGTGCGTCGTCGTCGCCACGAGTGCGCTTGAAAAGTGCCGCGAAACCATTGTCAACGGAATCTGTTCCGTGACAGAGCCCGAGTCTGTTTATATAGAGGACGGCCTGGCGCTTATCGCCGTTGTCGGTCGCGGCATGATAAGAAAAAAAGGTACCGCGGCAAGGATACTTACCGCAATAGCAAATCGCGGGATAAACGTCCGCATGATAGACCAAGGCTCCAGCGAGCTTAACATCATTATCGGAATTGAAGACAGCGATTTTGAGGAAGCAATGCGTGCCATCTACACTGAATTTTGCGAATAAATAGCAGAAAACCACTTTTTTGCCTGCCGCTGCGGGACTTGTCCCACAGCGGTGTTTTTCTTTGCTGTGCCGACGCAAGAAATGCAGGTGATATACCGCAAACGTATAAAAGAATAAGCGTGGGGAAAAGATAAAGAAACGACAAAATATGAAAAAAGAGGGCTTATAACTTGCGTAACACCGGTCATAAAGCCTCACGCGATCTACGCGATTGCGGCAATATATTGCGCAGGCTGCGAACCGAATATGTCGCCGATGACGGTAACGTTGACTATATATTGCGGAAAGCGGCGACGGCCTGCGAGCATTGTCGAAGAAAGAAAATCAGCCCGCGAATATTCAAAGCGGTAGACGACATTGTGCGCAGCTTTACCGAGACGGCGGGCATTCCGCCGGAGGAGGAACTGACGCCGGATTATATTGCCGCGCAGCTTGACAAGCAGAAGCCGGGCGGTGAAGATGACGGCTTTACGCTTGACGAGCTGTGCTTTGTCCCCGACTGCATAGCTTTGTCGCTGCTGTTTACGCTCGACGAATATTCAAGAGCGCAACGCGACACCAAACACGCAGACGATTTAGGCATGGCGGGGTCAGGTAAAAGCGTCTCGGAGCTTGCCGCCGACGCCGCGTCGACAGGGGCAGAGCTGCTGCGCAGCTTTGAGGAAACTTCATTCGAGCGTTTTCTTGAAAAGGCCTCGGTAATAGAGCGGACGCTGCTCGCCGACAAGCGCGGCATATATCCGCGCTGTGACCACGAGACAAAGCAGCTTTACAGGCAGGCAGCAGCCGAGTATGCAAAAAAACATAAGGTCAGCCAGCGCCATGCGGCAGAGATCGTGCTTGCTATGCGCTCGCCCGTGAAAGAGCATCCAATACTTCGGAGGGCATATTTCCCGATAATGTATTTGGCTGCCTTCATACTTGCGATTCTTGCGGCAGTTTTGACTCGCGGCGACCTGTTTATGGCTCTGCTGCTCTTTTTCCCGCTGACAGAGTTTACCCGCCAGTGCCTTGATTTCGTGCTGTCTAAATTCGTGCCGCCCGGTGCGGTGCCTCGCTATAAAATCGAGCGCATAGATGACATGCCCGAAACGCTGGTGGTTATAACAACATTGCTGTTCGGCGGCAAAAGCGACGATTCGCTGTTCGAGTCACTTGAGCGCTGCTATCATGCCAACCGCGACAGGGGCGGCAAAATCGCATTCGGTATACTCGGCGACCTGCCCGACGCGGCTTCGCCGGAGGCGCCGGGTGATGCGGCAACTCTGAAAAATGCAAAAAACCGCATAAAGGCGCTCAACAAAAAGTATGGCGGCGGCTTTTACCTTTTCACGCGCTCAAGAACCTACTCGGCTACCGAGGAGCGCTATATGGGCCGCGAACGCAAGAGGGGCGCTCTGCTTGAGCTTGCCGGCTTTATCGCGGCGGGCGAGCGCGGCTCACTTACTGTTGTGGGTGACGAGAGCTTTCTTTCGCGCGTCAAGTATGTTATCACGCTCGACTCGGACACGCGTCTGGGGCTCGGCGGGGCATGCGATCTTATAGGCGCTATGCTTCACCCTGCAAACCTTCCCGTTGTGAAAAACGGCATTGTCACAGAAGGTTATGCAATTATGCAGCCCCGCATGGAAACATCGCTCGAAGCGGCAGGGAAAACCCCGTTTGCAAGGTTGATTTCTGGCTGCGGCGGCAGCGACGTCTACTCGTCGGCGGCTTACGAAACCTATCAGACCCTGTTCGGCGAGGGCAACTTCTGCGGCAAGGGCATTTTTGACGTAAAGCTCTATTGGGAGCTGCTCAAAGATGCGTTTGCGCCCGAAACGGTGCTAAGCCACGACCTGCTGGAAGGGACAAGGCTGCGCTGCGCATTTCTTTCGGGCGTCACAGCGGTTGACAGCTGCCCCAAAACGGCGGATTCTTATTTTAAGAGGCTTCACCGCTGGATACGCGGGGACACTCAAGCCATGGCTTATGCCGGCAGCACGATTTTAACCGGTAATGCAGCTAAGATGCCGTCGCCTTCTGCGGTCGGCATTACGGGCAGCGCCGGCATCAGCGAGTACAGGCGCCGAGCAAGAGTTAAAAACCCGATTAGCGTGCTGTCGCGCTACAAGCTGTTCGACAACATCAGGCGTGCCTCGCTGCCGATTTGTGCTATATTTGCGATGGCATACGGGCTTTTCATGGGCTCGGCCGCGGCGCTGACCGCAATTATATTCTCCACACTGTATATTGTGCTGCCTGTCGTCACCGCATCGGTGACGGCGACACGCAGCCTGCCGCGCAGGTTCTACTCGTCGGTCACCGGCAGCGTGTGGCAGGCGCTCGGGCTGACGCTGTGGAATTTGGGTACTCTGCTGCATAACGCAATATGTGCGGCAGACGCCATGCTGCGAGCGCTGTGGCGCATGACAATCTCAAAACAGCGTCTGCTCGAGTGGGTAACGGCGGCCGAGGCCGACCGAAACCGCCGCGATACATTCGGATACAACCTGCTGCTTACGCTGCCCACCTTCATTTCCGGTGCGGTGCTTGTCATTTTTGCGCCTTATGCGCTGTACAAGCTGCTCGGGCTGCTGTGGCTCGGCCTGCCGCTGTTATTCACGCTGTCCGGACGCGAGACGGTAACCGAAGCAGAGCTCGCCATCACGCCGGCGCGGCGTGCGACGGTGATGAAATATGTTTTTGACATGTGGAAATTCTTTTCCGACACCGTTACGGCGTCCGAGCATTGGTTGCCGCCGGACAATATACAGCTTGCACCGTCCGAGATACTTGCAAGGCGGACATCGCCGACCAATATAGGCCTTTATATGCTGTCTTGCCTTGCAGCCTACAAGCTGGGCAATATAAAGTCAGCAGAGTTTTTCAAGCGTATCGAAAACGCGGTGACTTCTATCGAGATGATGCCCAAATGGCGCGGTCACCTCTATAACTGGTACGACACCGCAACGCTCAGCGTGCTTGGCACGCCCTATGTGTCGACGGTGGACAGCGGCAACTTTGTGGCAAGCCTTTTGACGCTTTCACAGGGAATAGCGACCGAGAAAAGCCTGAAGGGAGACAGGGCCGACAAGCTGCGCGAGCGGATTAGTGCCATAATCGATGCGACAGATTTCTCGGCGCTCTACAATCCGGACCGCGACCTGTTTTATCTTGGATATGACACCGCGGCGGAAAAGCCCGGTGGCGGCTATGACCTTCTCATGAGCGAGTCGCGAATCACAAGCTATTACGCCGTCGCTGCTGGCATTGTGCCTCGCAGACATTGGCAGCGGCTCGGCCGGCCGGTAATAAGCGCCGACGGGCATATCGGCCTTTTGTCATGGTCGGGCACGATGTTCGAGTATTTTATGGCATCGCTGTTTATGCCTGTCTACAAAGGCTCGCTGATAGACGAGGCATTGGCGTTTGCGTTTACGCAGCAAAAAAAAGAGCGCGAACGCGGGTTGTGGGGCAAATCCGAGTCCTGCTATTTTGCGTTTGACGCGGCAATGAACTATCAGTACTCGGCATACGGTGTGCAAAAGCTCGCCATGAAGCGCGGGCTTGACACAGAGGCTGTCATTGCGCCTTATTCGTCGTTTTTAACGCTGACCTATGCGCCGATTGCTTCGCTGCGAAACCTCGAGCGGCTTAAAAAATTTGGACTGTACGGAAGATACGGATTTTTTGAATCCGTAGACTTCACGCGCTCGCGCGTGGGCAGAGGCTGTGCGGTAATACGCACCTTTATGGCTCACCATATAGGCATGAGCATTATTGCGGCAGCAAACTTTTTGTTGGACAACATCTTTGTAAAATACTTTATGAGCGACCCGCGCATGGGAGCGGCCGACAGCCTGCTGTGCGAGAAAATTCCCGTCGACGCGGTTATCCACAAGACTGTGCCCTATCGAAAGGAAATGCCTACCCGCACACATGCCCTGCCGACGGCGGAGTCGTTCCGCGAGGATAACAAAGCGGTGCCCCGTACCGCGGTGGTATCAAACGGCGGAACAAGAATTGTCGCGACTGCGGCAGGTAAAGTGTGCCTGTACAACGGCAACAGTATTATAACAACCTCTCCCTTCGGCCCAAACAGCAAAAACGGAGGATTGAAGCTCTTTCTTGAGGTCAAAGACAAGCGTGGCTCGCGCGTTATAAACGTGCTGGACGGCGGATTTTGCAGGTCGTCCTCGTCGACTTCGGTGAAGTATATAAATGAAGTGTCGACTGGCGGCTCACGCGCAAAAACCATCGCGATTTTGACGGTTCGCGGCGACTGCACATGCTTTGTGATAACGCTTGCCTACGAGGGCGGAGCGGCCGAAGTCTGCCCGCTGATGTGCTTTGTGCCGGCTCTAAAGCCCGAAAAGGAGTACGGCGCGCATCCCGGCTATCACGACCTTTCGGTAGAGGCCGAGTATTGCGCCGAAGAAAATATACTGCTCTACAGAGTTCTCTCAAGAGAGGGCGAAAAAGAGCGCTGGCTTGCGGTCACGCTTGAAACCTCAAGCGGCGGAGTGTCGTTTACAACCCGCCGAGAGGGCGTATTGCCGATGCTTTATGGCGACCGCGAGCTTGGGATGCTGACGCAGACGCCGCTCGGCAACACGACCGGCGCGTGTATAACTCCGTTTTGCGCCATAAAAAAACGCTCGGAGACGAGGAGCGGCCGATATGCATGCACTTTCCTTGTCGCGCCGGCAAAGTCGCGGGCGGATGCGATTCAGACTATAAGATATGCGCGCTCAACACGCGAGCGCAACTATGCGGACTCGGCTATTTCAAGTCTGCGGCGCTGGGCACAGGCGGGTATGAGTGTGCTTTCGGCACCCGACTCCATGCGTGCGGCCGAGCTGATGCTCGCGGCGACTTTCCACACGTTAAGGAAAGATTACGAAGCGGACAGCGAGGCGGGAAAGCTGGTCATGCCCGACGAGCCGCAGCCCAAATCGGTGCTTTGGCGCAACTCTATTTCCGGTGACCTGCCCTTTACGGTGATAAGCATAAGTACCCGGCTTGCGCCCGGCGACGCAAGCTGTCACCTGATAGCGGCGTTTATATCGGCGCACAGGTGGCTGCGGATTATGGGTATTAAAACAGAACTTATAATCTGCTACGGAGAGATTGCGGCTTATGGCGAGCCGGTTCGGACAATGCTTATAGACCTTGTGAGGGCACATGGCGACGTGCGCATGCTCGGCGCGCCGGGCGGAGTGTATTTTTTGAGGTCTTCGCCCGATACGGCGCTGCTGCGCATGCTTTCAAGGCTGGACATTGTGCTTGACGGCACAAATACGCTTTCAAATGTGTATCTTCGCGTCATGAGCGAGCGTCCCGAGCTTGTTTTCCACAAAAGGCCGAGAATCCGCAAAGTTTATCCACAGGAAGTGGAAAACTCTGTGGAAACGGACGTTAGATTGCCTGTCCGGGGCGGTTTTTTCGGTGTGGATAACTTCACAGTAAAGACACGCGAGCAGACGCTCCCTCAATCGTATGTATATACCGGAAGCGCGTTCGGTACGCTGGTAACACACAACAGCCTCGGTTACACATGGTTCGGCAACTCGCGCGAGCGAAGGCTGACGCCGTGGAACGGCTTGGCGCACGAAGGCATGCAGGGCGAAAGGCTGATTCTTCATATCAATGGCAAAAGATGGGACCTTGCGGCGTCCGCCCATACTGTCACTTATAATCGTGGGCATGCGCTATACAGCGGCCGGATAGAGAGCGGCGGCATAAGCACGGATTATGAGATAGCAGTCGGCGTAGATCCGCTTTTGCCCGTTAAAATGATAGCGGTGACGTTTGACGGCGAAGAGGCAACACCCCGCACCGAGGTGCGCGACAATGTCTGCGGAGCCTTCACGCCTGAGGGTGCGGCAGATGGTCACAGCGGTGTGAAGCTGGTGTTTGAGTGGACGCTGTGTTTTGGTTCGGATCCGTGCGACCCGGATGTTATTGTGCGTGAGTGCTCTGGGGACACTGTGACGTACAAGTGTATGTATGGCGAATTTACGCACCGGCGCATATTTATGACCTGCAGGCCGGCCGAGCGTGGTGTTATATATCTGCTCGGTACAACAGGCGAACGCGACGACAAGTGCGGCAGCTATATACGTGAGAAATACAAGACCCTCTCCGACGTATACGAAGGATTTTCGCTTTATGCCGCTCGCGCCGAGCGGGTTTCGGGGGGACTGCTTCTCGAGTCGCCGAGCCCTGCTCTCGACGAGATGTTTAACTTCTATGTGCCATATCAGGCATTGGCCACGAGACTGCTTGCGCGCACCGGATTTTACCAGTCCGGCGGCGCATACGGCTTCCGCGACCAGCTTCAGGACTGCCTTGCGATACTTTATTCGCATCCGAAGAAAGTGCGCGTCCACATCATTCGCGCGGCGCTCCATCAGTTTGCGCAGGGTGACGCCATGCACTGGTGGCACAATCTGCCGGCACGTGATACCGTTGTAACGCGGGGTGTGCGCTCGCTGTGCTCGGACGACTATATATGGCTGCCCTATGTGACGGCGGAATATGTCCGGCGCACAGGGGATACAAGCATTCTTTCGGTTAAGGTGCGGTATGCTGATGCGCCGGAGCTTGGGCCGGGCGAGTACGAGCGCTACAGCGAAACCGGCAAGACCGACTTCAAAGAAGACATTTACACCCACTGCGCGCGTGCGCTCGAGCTGGCGCTCGAAAGACTTTCGCCGCGCGGGCTGCCCTATATAGGCAGCTGCGACTGGAACGACGGCATGAACCGCATCGGCATCGATCAAAAAGGCAACCAAACCGGCGGCGAAAGCGTGTGGCTTGCCCAGTTCCTCGCGATAACGCTAAACAATTTTTCCAAGCTGTCCGAGCTGCGCGGCGACATCGACGGCTGCGAGAAATACAGGGCGGCGGCAGCTTCACTGCTGCTTGCGGTCGAAAAGCACGCATGGGCGACCGACCGCTACGCGCGCGCCTTTTACGGCGACGGCCTGGTGCTCGGCGCGCCGACCACCGAAGGCGGATGCCAGATCGACATTCTGCCACAGGCGTTTGCCCAGCTTTCAGGCATGGGGAAAGACGAAACCGGCAGCCAAAACCGCACGCGAACGGCGCTTGAAAACATGTACTCGACCCTTTTTGACCGCGAGCATCGCATAATGAAATTGTTTGCGCCTCCGTTTGTGCCCGGAAACGGTCGAAATCCCGGCTATATACAGGGATATGTCCCGGGCGTGCGCGAGAATGGCGGACAGTACACGCATGCAGCGGTTTGGGCGGCGATAGCGTTGCTTGACGCCGGCATGACGGAGCAGGGCGTTGAACTGCTGCGCGCTATCAACCCCGCGGAGCGCTGCACTGACCATGAGCTCGGCGAAAGCTATGGCGGCGAGCCGTATGCGCTGGCCGGCGACGTGTATTCAAACCCCGACTTTGCGGGGCGCTGCGGCTGGTCGATGTATACCGGCGCGGCGGCATGGTATTACAAGGCTGTGCTCGAATACCTGCTCGGCTATGACGAGCGCGAAGGCGGCTTTACAATAACGCCAAAGCTGACCGAAAGCTTCCCGAACTTCACGCTTCAGGTGAACAGACACGGTACGCAGTACACGATTCGGGCCGAGCGAGGCAGCAAAACAGAGTACAAACTGGACGGGAAAATTGTAAACAATTATTTCCCGTTTGATAAAAAGCGACATTTGCTTGAAATAACGGTTGAAATATAACCTGCCGGGTAGTATAATATACCTGATATTCAAACGCTTATTTTAAGTAAAGACGATGCCCGTCGGACAAGCCGGAAAATCGGTCCGGCGGGCGTCTACATACGGAAGGAGTGGTTCCATGCCGCCGGCAAGAATAAAGCTCGCCGACTCTGTGTATCTGAATGTCATAGAGACCGAAAAATTTAAGACAAACTTCATATCGGCGGAGTTTTTCATCCCGCTGCGCGCGGAAACCGCAGCAAAGGCAGCGCTGCTGCCCTCGGTGCTGTTGCGCGGAACGGAGAAATACCCCGATATGGCTGCACTCAATAAGATGTTTGACTACCTTTACGGCTCTCACATATCGCCCCGCAACTATAAACTGGGCGAAACTCATGTTATAGGGTTCTCCTCTTATGTGCTTGCCGACAAATATGCGCTTGAGCCGACGCCGGTGCTTTCACAGCTGCTCGGCGTGCTCGAGGAGGTTATATTCAATCCCGTCACCGACGGCGGCGTGTTCAGCGCCGATTATGTTGAGACCGAAAAGCGCAATCTGTGCGATCGAATCAAATCGCAGATAAACAACAAAAACTACTACGCCGTAAAGCGCTGCCGTGACGAGATGTGCCGCGGCGAAGCCTATGCGGTCTCGGAGCTGGGCGAAGTCGATGACGTGATGGCCATAACGCCCGAGTCGCTTTATGAGTTTTACAAGTGGCTTATAACAAGCACGCGCGTCGAGCTGTATTTCGTGGGAAGCACCGATACGGCAGCGTTGACTTCGCAGCTTCAGGACATGTTTGGCCGCTGCGCGAATACCACGGCTCCCGAGCTTTCGACGCAGGTGATACGAAGTGCAGAGAAATCGAAAGAAGTGATAGAGGATCAGCCGGTCAAACAGGGCAAACTTTCGCTCGGTTTTCGTACAGGCTGCACGCTTTCCGACCGCGATTATCATGTATTTGCCATGTTCCGCGAGCTGTACGGCGGCTCGCCGTCGTCAAAGCTGTTTATGAACGTGCGCGAAAGGCTCAGCTTGTGCTACTACTGCAGCGCAATCGCCGAAGCGCATAAGGGTATCATGATAGTCAGCTCCGGCATAGAAGTATCCAATAAGCAAAAGGCTCAGGACGAGATTCTACGCCAGCTCGAGCTGACAAAGGCGGGCGAAATCACCGAGGCCGAGCTTGTGGCTGCGCGAAATTCGCTTATAAACGGCTATCGCGAGCTGTACGACGACGCAAATTCGCTGAAGTCTTGGTACACCTCCCGAATGCTTGCCGGACGAGACGACTCGCCCGAGGACGCGGCAGCCGCACTTCAGACCGTCACCGCTGCGGATATAGCGGAAATGGCAAAGCGAGTTACCCTTGATACCGTATATTTCCTGAACGGAACGCTTAAGCCCGACGAAGGGAGCGATGAACAGTGAACGGCAGCACGATAAAAGTTAAGGAAAACGCCGCAATTGGCGAAAAGTATTACTATATAAAGCATAAAAGCGGGCTTGACATATATGTCATACCGAAAAAGCTGTCCACCTATTACGCTATGTTCGGAACCAAATACGGTTCTGTACACAATAAATTCCGCATCAAAGGCGAAGAGGAATACACCGAGGTGCCTGACGGCATAGCCCACTTCCTCGAGCATAAAATGTTCGAAAACGAGGACGGGGTTGATACGTTTGCGAGATTTGCCGAGACGGGCGCGTCGGCAAATGCCTATACATCGTTTCTTTGCACAATGTATCTTTTCTCGTGCACAGACAATTTCGACGAGTCGCTTGAGATACTGCTCGACTATGTAACTAAACCGTATTTTACCGAACAGTCGGTTCAGAAAGAGCAGGGCATCATCGCGCAGGAAATCCGCATGGGCGAAGACAACCCGGGACGTGCGCTGCTTTTCGGGATGCTGCGCTCAATGTATAAAAACCACAATGCACGAATAGACATTGCCGGTACGGTTGAGTCTATTGCGAAAATCGACCATCACCTGCTCTATAAATGCTACAATACGTTTTACAACCTCGGAAACATGGCGCTGTGTGTCAGTGGTGATGTAACACCGGAGCAGGTGATTGCGGTTGCCGATAAAGTACTTAAACCTCAGGAAACACATGAGGTAGAATGTGTACAGTATGAGGAGGAGCCGCAGGTTTACAGGCCCAGGTTCAGCCGCAGAATGCAGGTTGCAAAACCGCTTTTCGCTATCGGAGTCAAAGATGTCGAACTTTCGGAAGACCCGTATGAGCGCATGAAGAAAAACGCGGCAATGACGGTGCTTGTAAATATGCTGTTCGGCCGCGCAAGCGAGTTTTTCAACGAGCTTTATAAAGAGGGCCTTATATCTCAAAACTTCGGCGCATGGCATGACCACAATCACAGCATGTCGCTTGTATGCATACAGGGCGACTCTGATCAGCCCGAAAAAGTTTACGAGCGGTTCGTCGAATATATAGACAAAATGAAGCGCGAGGGACTGTCTGCAGATGACTTTGAACGCTGTCACAGAGTTATGTACTCGAGCTATATAAAGGGGTTTGACAGCACGGCGGAAATAGTCAACAATTTCCTTGGCAATTTTGTGTTCGAGGGCGGCGACATGCTCGATTACGCCGATATCATCCGCAGCCTCGATTTCGACTATACGTCGGCGGTATTTAATACGGTGTTTGAGGACACTCACTATACACTTGCCACCGTCTTGCCGCTTGAGGAATCGGAAAAGGTATGAGCTCTCGAAACCTTGAAAGCTATATTTCGTTCCCGGGATTGGGTATCGGTGAATTTAAAATAAACTCGGCTGCGTTTCGGATTGGCAGCTATGAAATCGTTTGGTATGGAATCTTAATCACGCTCGGCATCGTTGCGGCGGTAAGCTATGTATTGTATCGCTCGCGTCAGGAGAAGGTTAAGTCCGACGACGTGCTCGACCTTGCGATATATGTAGTGCTTGCAGGGTTCATAGGCGCGCGGCTGTACTATGTAATGACTAATCTGTCGCTATATATAGGTGATACGCTTGGCGACACACTTTACAACATGGCTGCAGTTTGGAAAGGCGGACTTGCCGTATACGGCGGTATAATCGGCGGTTCCGTCGCCGCGGCGATATTTATTAAAATCAAAAAACTCAAACTGCTTCGGATTTTCGATATGCTTGGCCCGGCTACAATGCTCGGTCAAATAATTGGGCGCTGGGGCAACTTTATGAACGCCGAAGCATTTGGCGAGGAGACAACCCTGCCATGGCGGATGGGCATACGCAACAGATTCCATCCCGAAACCATATATGTCCATCCCACATTTTTGTACGAGTCACTGTGGAATCTGCTCGGTTTTATAATTATAAACATGCTCTATAAGAAAAAGAAGTTTGACGGGCAGATTTTGCTGATGTATATTTCATGGTATGGTTTCGGCCGCATGTTCATAGAGGGCTTGCGCGTCGACAGTCTGTATGTAGGCAGCGTGCGCATCTCGCAGTTTGTTGCTTTCGTATCGTTTGTGGTAGGGACGGCGCTGCTTGTTGTGATGCTGGCCCTGGCGCGCCGCGGCAGATTTGCTCCGACCGCATTTATGGAGGCGGCGGCAGGCGGGGCAGGTTCGGCTGAAGATACGGCAATCGAAAGCGACGCCGACGCAAGCGGCAGCGGCGCAGGCGAACCTGAAGGCGAAACTGCCGAAAGCTCGACCGGACCCGACGCAGACGATGAATCCGATGACAACCAAAGCTCGAGTGACAGCCAAACGGAAAATAATGACGGCGGAGAGAGTGGCACAGATGGCAAAGATAATTGACGGAAAAGCGATTTCGACACAAATTCGGGCCGAGTTGCGCGATGAAATCTCGAAAATGAGCACAAAGCCCGGTCTTGCGGTTATACTTGTCGGCGACGACATGGCTTCCCATACTTATGTAAGAAATAAAAAGGCGGCGTGCGAAGAGGTCGGCATGTATTCGGAGGTTCACATGCTGCCCGCCACGGCGACGCAGGACGAGCTGCTTGAGCTGGTGGACAAGCTCAACCGCGACGACAAAATCCACGGCATACTCGCGCAGCTCCCGCTGCCCGCCCATCTTGACGAGGCGATTGTAATTGACAATATTGACCCGGCAAAAGACGTGGACTGCTTTCACCCCTACAATGTGGGCAAACTGATGATAGGCGACCCAGTTTTCCTGCCCTGCACGCCGGCGGGAATAATGAAGCTGCTTGAGCGCTCGGGAATAGACGTCGCCGGCAAGCGCTGTGTGGTCGTGGGACGCTCAAATATTGTCGGAAAGCCGATGGCAATGATGCTTTTACAAGCAAACGGCACGGTTACGGTTTGCCACTCAAAGACGCAAAACCTTGCCGATGAGTGCCGGCAGGCAGAAATTCTCGTTTCGGCCGTAGGGCGTGCTAAATTCATCACCGCCGACATGGTATCTCCCGGCGCGGTTGTAATAGACGTGGGCATGAACCGCGACAGGGACGGAAAGCTCTGCGGAGACGTTGATTTCGCGGGCGTCGAGCCCAAAGCGTCGCATATAACTCCGGTTCCGGGCGGAGTCGGCCCGATGACAATTACAATGCTGCTTTCTAATACCCTTACGGCGGCAAAGCTGCGTATCTAATGCTTGTGTAATTTTGTGAACTTGAAACAAGCCTGATACAAAAAACAAACACTTGGCCGGGGGCAAATGCTCCCGGCCTGCACATTACCGTATCGGAGAGACACCAGTGAACACCCGACTGACTTTCAGACAAGGCATTATAGATGCCCTGCCTATTTTTTTCGGATATTTTTCGGTCTCGATAGCGTTTGGCATTCTTTCCGCTACGCGGGGCGTGCCTGTTTGGCTTGCGACGGCGGTTTCGATGACGGCGTTCACCGGCACCGGCCAGTTTGTATGGATTGACCTTATTGCCTCAGGCGCGGCGATAATAGAGACCCTTCTTACAATGCTTGTGATAAACGCGCGATATTTTCTGATGTCGCTGTCCTATTCGCAAAAGCTGCCGGCAAATATGACGCTGTGGCAGCGGCTTGTCGTGGGATTTGGCAATACCGACGAGGTTTTCGCCATTGCGATGACGCGGGACGAGCCGCTGAACTTTAAATACCTGCTCGGGCTTATTTTATGTTCATATTGCGGTTGGATAAGCGGTACAGCGGTCGGCGGGCTTGCAAGCGGCATAATTTCTGACACAATACTTTCCGCACTCGGGATTGCACTGTATGCGATGTTTATAGCGCTCGTAGTGCCGCCGGCCAAAAAGTCAAAACCTGTGCTTGCCGTTGTGCTTGGCGCGGCCGCGCTTAACACCGTGATGAGGTTTATTCCTTTCCTCGAGTTTCTGGGCGACGGCTGGCTGGTAATAGTCAGCGGAATTGCGGCGGCTGCAATAGCGGCGGCCGTCTTCCCGGTGAAAGAGGAAAGCGAAACGGAAGCCGCGCCGGATGAAACGGAACATGAGGCGGAAAATATCAGGAAAGGGGCGGCGGTTAAATGAATGCAAAGCTTACATATCTGCTTGCTTCGGCAGCGGTCACCGCGGCAGTAACATATCTCGTGCGCGTTATACCGCTTGCGGTTTGGCGCGGAAGATTTAAAAATGCGTATATACGCTCGCTGTTTACTTATGTGCCGTACGGTGTGCTTGCGGCGCTGGTGTTTCCCGGCGTGCTTTTCAGCACCGAATCCATGATCCCGGCGGTTGTGGGAGGTCTGACGGCGCTCGGTCTTTCGCTTGCGGGCGGAAAGCTGCTGCTTGTCAGCGGAGCGTCGGTTGCCGCAGTGCTGCTGACAGGGCTGATATTACGGATTTTTTAACGTGTTGACAAAATATTTTTATTTGTTATAATAAAACTGGAATATATAGTATGGACGGTTGCGCCGTTGAAGGTTTTGTTTTTATCGGACACGCATCTGTGTCACATATCTTGGTACGGCTGGGACTCGAGGGCGCGCATGGAAAAGCTTGTGTGCGACCTGCGAAAAGAATATGAGCGCGAGCCGTACGATGCCATTTTAATGCTCGGCGACTATTCGCTCGACTATTGGGAAGTCGGGCCGCTATACGGCTCATATTCAAACGGAGGGGTAAGCAACACAGCGGCATTTATCGAAGATTATGTGTCGCAATTCCCTTGCCCAACCTACTTAATACCCGGCAATCACGAGCAATATACGCACGAAGACTGGGAGAAAATCACCGGAGCAAAACGCAGCTTTGCCGTAAATGTTGGCGACTGCGTGTTTGTGATGCTCGACAATTTCGGTGAAAACTTAAATGCCCCCGTGCATAATCACGGGACATATTCTTTTTCGGACACCGATTTTATTTTCAGAACGATAGAGCAAAACCCCGGTAAAAAAGTCTTTTTATGCGCACACCATTTTGCGCTTGAACACGAACGCGACGAGTTTAAACGCCTGGTTCGCGAAACGGACGCAATAGTGGCAATGTTTGCCGGGCACACGCATAAATCCGATATTATATGTGCCGGGGACGAGTACGGCGGCAAGCTGCTGTGCCGCACCGGTAACTATTCGTATTCGTCGATGCCAAACCCTGCCGACTCGATGTGGGGCTGGCGAGAGCTTGTCGCTGTGGGCGATGAGCTTACAACGGCGTATGTCGTGCCCGAAAGCACGGTCGATTTCGGCGCCGGTAAAGTTACCGTCCCATTTCACCGTCAGGACGCGGCGGAGCTTGCCTGACGGGCAAAGCGCGCATTAATGCAGCACCGCGCCGCGATCCGGCGCGTTTTTTTATCGTAGATCACATTAACATTATTTTTACATCCCGGTGCCGAGCGGCAGAAAAACGCCGGCACAAACCTGTAAACGGAAGATTTTTAATGCAGTCACATATAAATATAAAGGACACAAATCTTAAACGCTATTATTCGGCCGACATCGCGGTGGTCGGAGCCGGCCACGCCGGCATAGAAGCGGCGCTTGCCGCCGCAAGGCTGGGTCTGAATACCGTGCTGTTTACGCTTAACCTCGACGCTGTGGGCAACATGCCCTGCAATCCCTCGATAGGCGGCACCGGCAAAGGCCAGCTTGTATTCGAGCTTGACGCGCTTGGCGGCGAGATGGCCCGCGTCGCGGACATTGTGACCCTTCAGTCGCGCACGCTCAACCAAAGCAAAGGCCCGGCGGTACATTCAAAACGGGTACAAGCCGACCGCGACATGTATAAAAAGATAATAAAGTCGGTGCTCGAAAATCAGCCCAACCTGCTTTTGGTGCAAGCCGAGATAACAGAGCTTGTCACAGAGCCGACATCAGACGGCCGGCACAGGGTTGTCGGACTGCGCACTCGGTTCGGCGCCGAATGGAGCGTCCGTGCGGTGATTATATGCACCGGCACGTTTATGGAGAGCCGCATATTCGTCGGTGACACGGTGTTTCCTTCGGGCCCGGACGGTATGCTGCCGGCGATAGGCTTCTCGGACTCGCTGAAAGCAGCCGGCATCAGTCTCATGCGTTTCAAAACCGGTACCCCTCCCCGCATCCATGCGGATACGGTCGATCTCGAGCGGCTTGAAATCCAATACGGCGAACGGTACATCACTCCTTTCTCCACGCTTACCGACGAAAAGGAGCTCAACTCGCGCGAGCAGATACCCTGCCGCATAGTTTATACCAACGAAAAAACCCACCGGATAATACGAGACAATCTGCACCGCTCGCCGCTGTATTCGGGCGTTATAGAGGGTGTCGGCCCGCGCTATTGTCCAAGCATAGAAGACAAGGTCGTGCGGTTTGCCGACAAGGAGCGCCACCAGCTGTTTGTTGAGCCCATGGGGCGGGACACAAAAGAGATTTACCTCCAGGGCTTTTCGTCTTCGCTGCCGGAAGATGTGCAGATAGAGATGCTGCACTCGCTTGAAGGGTTCGAAAACGCACGCATGACGCGCTCGGCATACGCCATTGAGTACGACTGCGTCGACCCGACTCAGCTTTATCCAACGCTTGAATTCAAGCAGATAGAAAACCTATATGGAGCGGGCCAGTTCAACGGCACCTCGGGCTATGAGGAAGCCGCGGTACAGGGTCTTGTCGCGGGAATAAATGCCGCACGCAAGCTGAAAGGCCGGCAGCAGATAGTGCTCACGCGCGAGTCGAGCTATATAGGCATGCTTATAGACGACCTTGTCACAAAGGGGACAAACGAGCCCTATCGCGTTATGACCTCACGTTCGGAATTCAGGCTGCTGCTCAGGCAGGACAATGCATACGACCGGCTTGCCGCCATCGGCCGGGAGGTCGGTCTGCTTTCGGAGGAGCGGTATAAGGCCTATCTCGAGCGGGCCGAGCTTGTTGAAAAAGAACGCAAGCGCTTTGAGACCACGACTATAAAGCCGTCGCCCGAGCTGAACGAGCTGCTTGTGTCGCTCGGCGGCAATCCTTTGACAAACCCGGTAAAACTGGCGGATCTCTTGCGCAGGCCTTCGATAGACAGCCAGCTGCTTGCGCCGTTTGACCCGACACGCGGCGAACTTCACCCAGCATTGCGCAGAAAAGCGGAAATAGAGCTTAAATACGAAGGATATATAAAGCGGCAGATTGCCGAAGCCGAGCGCATGAAAAAGCTTGCCGAAAAGAAGCTGCCGCGTGATTTCGACTATTCGGTTATAGAGGGGCTAAGCCTCGAGGCAAGGCAAAAGCTCAACAAAATCAAACCGGCCGATATTGGCCAGGCGTCGAGAATCAGCGGCGTTTCGCCTGCGGACATCGGTATTTTGCTCGTTTGGTTTAACATTAAATAGTCGCGTCCCATACCGCCGGCGCGTGTGGGATGCGCCGACAGCCGACATGCCGCGATTTCGGTTGCGACTTCAAAGTGTGACAACAAATAAGTAGCGGAAGATAGATTGGATATGGGTATTGCGATGAGTTTGGAAGAAAATTTAAATTTAATTAATGAGACGCTCGACTCTAACGGTATAAAGCTCAGGGAGAGCGCCGACGTGCTTTTAGCGCGTCTTTCAGAGCGGCTTATCGCGACAAACGAACTTGTCAACCTTACCTCGATTGATACGCCGGAGGGTGTGGCACTTCTCCACTTTGCCGACTCGCTGACACTGCTCCCGTACCTTGAACCCGGCGAAACCCTGCTGGATGTGGGCAGCGGCGCGGGCTTTCCCGCGCTGCCCATAGCGATTGCCATGCCAGATGTGCGCGTAACGGCGCTTGACGCGACACAGAAGAAGATAGCGTTTGCCGCCGACGCGGCGGTCGATCTTGGGCTGCGCAATTTTTCAGCGCTTTGCGGGCGGGCTGAGGAACTTGGCGCCGGGCCGCCATATCGCGAGCGCTATGACGTGGTGACCGCGCGCGCGGTCGGCAAACTGAACATACTGTGCGAGCTTTGTTTACCGTTTGTTCGCGTGGGAGGCCGATTTATCGCCATGAAAAGCCTTTCGGCCGCCGAGGAAATAGCACAAGCTCGACAAGCGCTGACAGAGACCGGAGGAGAAATTGCGGAAAATATAACTCTAACACTACAGGGCGAGGATGAGGAGCTTACGCGCAATTTGATTATAATACAAAAAATAGCACCTACACCTAAAATTTATCCGCGCCGATACTCTCAAATAACCAAAAATCCGTTATAACGGGAGTTTATCGCAGAGTACGCCCAAAACCTTTGTCGGGTGATACTCCGGGACAAAACAAAATATTATTCTCGCGCACGATTTTCATGCGGGAAATAGGCCTCTGTGATATGATTTGATTACATACTAAAAATCACGGAGGTAAAATTATGATCAGCGGAGTAGATACTGTATATGAAATTGCATGCGACGCGATAGTCCCAAACCCTTCCCAGCCGAGAAGAGAATTTGACGGCGAGGCGATTGCGCGTCTTGCCGACAGCATCGCACAGTACGGTATTCTTCAGCCGCTTACGGTGCGCCGCTCGCCGGAAGCCGAAGGCAAGTTCGAGCTTGTGGCGGGAGAGCGCAGGCTGCGGGCGGCAAGACTGATAGGACTCCAAAGTGTGCCCTGCCTGATACTCGACATCGATGGGCTGCGCTCGGCAGAGCTGTCGATTATTGAGAACATACAGCGGGAAAACCTGAACATGTTCGAGGAAGCCGCGGCAATAGCGGAACTTATTTTCATTTACAAGTACACGCAGGAGCAGGTGGCTCGCAGGTTGTCCACAAGCCAGTCGTATGTGGCAAATAAATTGAGACTGCTTAGGTTCGACGCGACAGAACGCGAGGCGATACTCCATGGCAAACTTACAGAGCGCCATGCACGTGCAATACTGCGGCTGCCGCAGGAGGCGCGGATGAGCGCAATAGAGCATGTGATTAAAAACGGGCTTAACGTATCACGGACAGAGGCTTATATTGAAAAGAGATTAAGCGACGAAAATTACCTGCCCGACGGTAAGCGAGGCAAACGCAAGCTGATACTCAAAGACATACGTATTTTATTCAATACAATCGACCGCGCGATAGAAACGGTAATAGATGCCGGCATAAAGGTTACAAAGCAGAAAAAAGAGTTTCCCGACGCAATAGAAATATTGATACGAGTACCTAAGTAATATTAGACATACGGCAAACCCGGCTGCCCGCCCGGCGGCCGGGTTTTTACTTGGGCTTGAAAAATCGCAGGCTGCATGGTATCATAGCAGAAAAAACGGATTGCTTCAAAATGGATAGACATGAAATAGCCACAAAGATCGTCGAGATCGGAAAAAGAATGTACGAGCGCGGATTTGTCGCGGCAAACGACGGCAATATAAGCGCACGCCTCCGCGACGGCAGTATACTTATAACGCCGACCGGCGTTTCAAAAGGCGACATGAGCCCCGAAACGCTGCTTTGCATTACGCCCGAGGGCGAGATTATAAGCGGGGAAGGCAAAAAATCCTCCGAGACCGATATGCACCTGCGGATATATCGCGAAAATCCCGAGGTGCGTGCTGTCGTGCATGCGCACCCGCCATACTCGACCGCATTTGCGGTGGCGGAGCTGCCGCTCGATTTGCCGATATATCCGGAAGCGATGGTAATACTCGGCGAGGTGCCCTGCGCGCCTTATGCAAAGCCCGGCACGCCGGCTGTCGGCGACTCGATTGCGCCATACTGCAAAACCCGCCGCGCGGTGCTGCTCGCCCATCACGGGCTTGTCGCGTGGGGCCGGGACCTGACCGAGGCGTGGCACCGAATGGAGTCGGCCGAAGGCTATGCGCGCATTATAATGCTGACTAAATATGTAATGGGCATTGTAAAGCCGCTTTCGAAGGAGCAGATTGAGGAACTCAAAGGCTGAAAAGCATAAAAAGACCGCCGCCCGGAACGGGACGGCGGCTTTTGATTTGTTTATTTTAATGTTTCGGCGAAAGGCATAAGCTGTCGCCCCAAATGCGATTAGGGCCGGCGCTTTTTCATTGCGAATGCGCCAAACGATGCTGCCGCAGCGAGTGCCGGTGCGGCAAGCGAGAGACTGTCAAATGTTGCGGGGGCAGGCGGCGATGCGATTACGTCGGCTTCGGGCTGCTCTGCAGGCTCTTCGGGTTCAGGCTCCGGCTCCGGCTCAGGTTCGGGCAGCACTACCGGCCCGCCGAAGGTGTACTCCTCAGGCGCCTGCGAGCCAATCGCCACGACATGGCCGTCAGGGAACAGGTCGTTGACTTGAAGCGAAAAGCCGTATGTTTTGCCCTCGGTGCCTTTTTCCATGAGAGGGATTGCAAACTCGACAGTGTAGGACTTGTCGCCTTTGGTTGCGGCGCCTTTGGTTTCGCCCACAAGCCCAAGCGGGTCAGGGCTGCCGAAAATGCGTGTCGCCTCCGGGTCAAGCGAAATTTTGGTCTTGTCGCCGAGCATCTCTTCATCGACCCAGATTTCGACAAGCTCGTTTTCCCAGGGGTTGTCACCGCTTTCGATGTACTCTTTTTCGCGCAGGAGTATGTCGTCGTCATTTACAACGACGCATACATAAAGGTTGTCGGCGTCATAAAGAAGATATGCGGTTGCGGTTGCGTCGGTGTCCAGTGAATCGCCGGTCGTGTGGAAAGGTTCGCCGAGCTGTACTGCCACGCTTTGCTTGTAGATTTCGTCGAGCACGCCGTCGACGACAGGTGTTCCCATGAGAATCTTATCCGATTGCGCCGAGACACCTGTGATAAGTGACAGGACCAAAAGGATTGCGAGTAGCAGTGCCGATAACTTCTTCATGGTAATCCCCCTTGTATTTATTTTATATAAAAAATTAGATATCATTGTTTTGCTACAAGGTGGAAAACTGCTGCCCCTGCTTTCTCAAAGCCTGTCTAATCTTCAAAGTAAAGGGACGCAAGCTTTTCAAACGATTTAAGGTTGCAGAACATCAAACATCCGTCCGCAAGATGCGCGCATTATCTCGGTGTAGGTAAGCGTGGAGACATATATAAGCGCGCGGTCGGAAGTGAAAAGGTGCAGATAAGGCTTTTTACCGTCATCCTTATATATAGCACGTTTGGATTGCTATATGCCGGATTGTTTGTAATTTCACCGCTTGGTGTTTTGGTGAAAAAACCGGTGCTGTTGGTCAGCGCGGCAACAAAATGCTTGCAACACAAAAATTTCGGCGCACAAACGGCACAATTTTTCGCCTATATACAGCTGCCGCAGCAAATTTTATATCGCTGCGGCATTATTTATGTCCGTATTAAAGCAGAACTTTGCCTTCCCACTCGCGGGCAGGCTGTGCGCCCACTATGGAAACAGCGGTCGGCGCTATATCTAAAATCGAGGTGCCCTCGGGAAGCGTCCCGGGCTCTATACCTTCGCCGCGGATAAACAGAGGAATAAGCATGTCCTCGTCCATATCCGATCCGTGCGAACGCTCGTGTCCGCCGTGGTCGGCGGTGACAATGACAGTGTAGCCGCGCTCGAATGCAACCTCGGACATACGTTCAATTTGGTCCCACGAGGCGCGCACCGAGCGCATGTACTCGTCGCCCATCCAGCCGTGGGCGTGGCCTGCTTCATCTACCCAGCCGAGGTAGACAAACATGAAATCGGGTTCGCTCGATTCAAGACACTCTATTGCCGCGCATGTTACAAGCTCGTTTGCGGCCTCATAGCCGCGAGAGCCGCTGTAAAATCCCGCTTCAAACAGCGAGCCGGGCCTTGCAAGGTCGCGGAGCTGCTCCCAGTTGTAAAAGAAGGCGCAGCGTTTGCCGGCGGCGGCGATGCGCTCGCAGATCCCGTCGAGCGGCCGCACCAGCGGCGTATATGTATTTGTTATTATGCCGTGCCGTTCCGCCGGTACGCTGTGGAAAAGCGACATGTGCGTGGGCAGTGTGACGGAAGGCATAACAGTGCGTGCGGAGAGAGTGTAAAGCGAGTTTTCCATGAAATCTCCCACTGCGGGGTGATTGCAGGAAGTGACAGCGTCGGGTCTCATGCCGTCAACGAGTATGAGCAAAACTTTTCCGTCCATACTGTATCCTTTCTGACCGGGTAGAATTAACTATATTTTACCTGCGACTGATGCCTGTGTCAAGGGGCTGTATATCAACTCGCTCAATTTATGGCGTAAAACTGCGGGATTATATGTAAAGTATCGATACAATTTCAACATCTCCACTTGAATTTGATGGCGCGACGTGATATTATATGTTTTGTGTGATGGTTTAATATGACTGCAGGAGCGCAACGCCCAATATTCAAGCATCATAGAGGATATGCTCATGAGATACGGTGAAATCGACTTTTCGGCACTTGCCGACAGATACGAGCGCTGGTGGAACGGCGAGCTTGGGAGACCGATTATTCCTGTAGTGGTTGCAGGTGCCGATCCCGGACGGCCGAGACCGGATTCGCCCGGGCTTGGATTTTCAACAGCTTTTGACGAACGATATTCGCCCGAACAGCTGCTAGACAGGGTGGATTATGACCTTGCCTGCTACGAGTACTACGGTGAGGCATTCCCGCTTGTCAATCTAAACGCATTTGGACCGGGCGTCGCTGCGGCTTTTATGGGCGCCGAGGTGTATGCAACCGACTACACTGTTTGGTTCGACTGCCCGCGCAAACTTCCTATACGCGACCTGCATTTCGAGTATAACACCGACAACAAGTACTATCGCCGCGTGCGCGAATTTTACGTCATATTTGCGCAGAGATATGCCTTGCGCGCAGTAATATCCATGGCCGACCTCGGAGGCGTGCTGGACATTCTTGCCACATTCCGCGGCACCGAAAATTTGCTGTGCGATCTTTACGACGAGCCGGAAGAGGTGCTGCGCTGCGTGCGCGAAATCCAAGCCGCGTGGCTGCGCTATTTTGACGATTTCACCTCTATAATTGCGCCAGTTGCGCGCGGCTACTCGCATTGGAATGCGATTTACAGTGCAAGGCCGTCATACATACTGCAAAGTGACTTTGCATATATGATAGGCCCCGATATGTTTGAAAAGTTCGTTATACCGGAGCTTGAGTCGACGGCTGCACAGCTTGACAGAGCGTTTTACCATCTCGACGGTGTGGGTCAGCTTGTTCACCTTGACATGCTGCTTGCGTCGGAGAACATAAAAGGCATACAATGGGTACCGGGCAGCGGTACGCCCGAGCTTTCCGACTGGACAGAGGTTTACAGGCGCATCGGCGAATCGGGTAAAAAGCTGCACAACATCTATGCTCGGCTTGATAGATTGGATGAGGCAATTTCGATGTTGCCCTCGCCCGATACGCTGTTTATGGGCACCCAGTGGTTCCCGCCGGAAGCAAAAGAGAGTGCCTTTGAATTGATGCGTGCGGCGGGGTGCGAGATAATAGATTGACGGGCACACAGTTTGATTGGGATTCTAACGGTGCCCTATACGCATACCTGTAAAAAGGTGCGCCGCAAGCCGAGCTGCCTGATTTTGAGCGCCTTTTCAGCCGCAACACGCCGGGCGAGGAGCAGACCGGCAAATTATTCGGCGAGCACGCACGCCTTGTGGGGCAGGACACAAGTTCTGCTATACGGACTCCGTCAGAACAATACTTTTCCATGCGGAATTTTATAATACGGAGGGAATATAAAATGTCAAAGTATCCGAAGATAGGAATACGCCCCATAATTGACGGGCGGCGTCGCGGCGTACGCGAGTCGCTCGAAGAGCAGACCCGCGCAATGGCGCTTGCGGCCAAGAAACTTATCGAGGAAAATGTATATTATCCCGACGGCACGCCGGTGCAGTGCGTAATATCTCATTGCACGATAGGCGGCGGCGCCGAAGCCGCTATGTGCGCCGAGCAGTTTTCGACCGAAAATGTGTGTGCAACACTTTCGGTCACGCCCTGCTGGTGCTATGGAAGCGAGACTATGGACCTTGATCCGCTTACAATTAAGGCTGTCTGGGGCTTTAACGGCACAGAGCGTCCCGGCGCCGTATATCTTGCGGCGGTGATGGCAGCCCATGCACAGCGCGGACTGCCCGCGTTTGCGATTTACGGCCACGACGTGCAGGATAAGGGCGACACCGAGATTCCCGCCGACGTGCGTGAAAAGATACTGCGGTTTGCGCGCTGTGCCATTGCGGTGGGTCTCATGCGCGGCAAGGCTTATGTCGGTGTCGGCTCGGTATCGATGGGTATAGCCGGCTCGTTCCTTGACCCAATCTTCATGCAGAAATACCTCGGCGTGCGCGCTGAATGGGTTGACATGTCCGAGATACTCCGCCGCGTCGAGCTTGGCATATACGACCATGAAGAATACGAGCGCGAGCTTGCGTGGATACGTGCCAACTGCAAGAGGGGATTTGACCCCAACCCGCCCGAATGGCAGAGCACGCCCGAAGAAGAGGAAGAGCAGTGGAAGTTTATCGCCAAGATGACGCTTGCCATCCGCGATATAATGCTGGGTAATCCGAAGCTCGCCGAAATGGGCTATGAAGAAGAAGCGCTCGGCCGCAACGCAATATTCGGCGGATTCCAGGGCCAGCGCATGTGGACGGACTTCAAGCCGAACGCCGACTTTACAGAGGCAATCCTCAACACCGGCTTTGACTGGAACGGAAAGCGCCCGCCGTTTATACTTGCAACCGAAAACGACAACGGCAATGCGCTGTCGATGCTCATGCTGCATCTTACCACCAATCTTTCGGCGGTGTTTGCCGACGTGCGCACTTACTGGAGCCCCGAGGCGGTTAAGCGCGTGACGGGCTATGATCTGACCGGTCGAGCGGCAGGCGGATTTATCCATCTTATCAACTCGGGCGCAGCCGCACTCGACGGTACCGGCTGCGCGAAAGACGAGCAGGGCAACAATGTCATGAAACCCTGGTGGAAGCTGACCGACGATGACATATCTGCAATGCTTGACGCCACAAAGTGGGCGCCTGCAAACAAGGGCTATTTCCGCGGCGGCGGATTTTCTTCTCAGTTCTCGACCAAGTGCGAAATGCCGGTAACCATGGTAAGGGTCAACATTGTCGAAGGACTCGGCCCGGTTGTGCAGATTGCGGAGGGCTACACGGTCAACCTGCCCGACGACGTCGACGCCACTATTCTCAACCGCACCGACCCGACCTGGCCGTCGACATACTTTGCTCCCAACCTGACCGGCTGCGGTGCTTTCACAGATGTTTACAGCGTGATGGCAAACTGGGGCGCAAACCACGGCGCGTTTACATACGGGCATGTCGGAGCCGATATTATAACGCTTGCTTCTATGCTGCGCATACCGGTGTCCATGCATAACGTGCCGAAAGAGCGCATCTATCGTCCGCACTGCTGGTCGGCGTTCGGCACGGCAGACCTTGAGGGCGCAGACTACCGTGCCTGTGCCGCTTATGGCCCGCTTTATAAATAAACGGAATGCACCCGTAAATTTATATAAACTCACAGCCTGAAAATAGAGCTTAAATGCCCGGGGGTTTTTTAAAAAAGCTCCCGGGCTGCCAAGCTGTAGCTTTATATTGCGAAAAGGATTATTTATGAAAAAGTTTTTCGCTTCCCTGCTTGCGATAATTTTAACAGGTGGCATTGCAGTCTCGTGTGTCGGTCCCGGCACCACTGAAAGCACTGACAGCAATGCAGGCACGGCAGACGAAACGACGGCGGAGACAGCAACACAGACAGACAATACCGGAGAAGGCGACGATAAAGAGAGAATGAAAGGTATAAACGAAATTAAGGATTGGCTGGGCTATTTGCCCAGGCTTGGCGAGACGCCGGACGAAATAGTTGTAATAGAAAATTTTGCAGATGCATCGGACAAGCTGCTTGCCGAAAGCCTTCAGGGCATAACAGCCCGCACAAAGGCTTTCCTTTGCACCGCGGGCAACAATTCTGAGAAATGGCTGGCAGCCATAAAAGAGCAGCTTGGCGACAATGTAAAAATCTCATATATATCCGACGTTTGGGCTGCGCTCGAAAGGTTCGAAGACCGAGTGCCCCGCAAAGAGTATGTGCTATACAATTCGGCGAGCGTCAACGCCGCCTGCACGATAGCCTCGGCAGAGGGAGTGCTGCTTGCGACAGAAGGCAATGCCTCAAGGCTGGATGAGCTGGGCTACACAATGCTTTCGGACGCGCGGGGGGTGTCGGACGCCGATGCCATAAGGCAGTATAAAGACAGGCTCAGCACCATTGCGCTGGTGCAGCAGACCCCGTCAAACTACGCGCTGCGCGACTTCGGTATTGCCTACAGGCTGGGTTTTTACTATTACAATGACAAAGATAAGCGGCAGTTGCAGGAAGCGGAAGAGATACATGGTTATATAGACCCCGGCGCTCCGGTGTTCGGTTGGGGTCCGGGCGGCGAATATGACCATGTCAAGACAAAATCCAACCACGGGCTTGTTACTGTCCCGTCCGACCATGCATGGAATCTCAGTTTATACTCGGCGCTGCCGCGCGAGCGGCTTGAGCAGATAAACGACTATGCTGCGGGCACGGTCGCAGAGGACGGCAGGCACTATGTTGCCCTGATTATGACCGACGGTGACAACGTGCAGTGGATGGTAAACGACTTTGCGGGGCCAAGATGGTACGGCAACGCCGAGCGAGGCTCTATTCCGATGGCTTGGATGATCCCGCCGACACTGCTCGACGTCGCACCCCAGACCGCAAAATGGCTGTATTTGCAGCAGACCGAAAATGACGTTTTCCTAAATGCCCTCTCGGGAACGGGCTACTTTTTCCCGTCGGAGATGCCCGAGCAGGCATTTGACAGCCAGCTCGAAAAGCTCAAATTTTACATGGATGCCTGCGATTTTGATACAACGGTGATAATGGACAGCTTCGTGCCGACCAAAAAAACGCTCGAAAGATACGCGTCGATCGAAAGGCTTTATGGCGGGATTCTTTTCACCTATCCGGACAAATACAAAGGCGCAAAGGGTAAAATATATTGGGCAAGCGGCAAGCCGTTTGTCTCGGTGCGCAACTCGCTTTGGGAGATAGAAAATATCGACGACTTTGCGCGGTCGGTTGCGGAAGATATAAAGAAATTGGGCTATGATATCACAACGCCCGACGCTTACTCGGTTATAGTCGTTCATTGCTGGTCGCATACTTATTCGGATGCGGTCGAGTTTGCGCGCCGGCTTTCGGTACTTGACGACAAAGTGGAGTTTGTTCGCGCCGACCAGCTTATAAAGCTTGTTGCGGAGAATGTAAAGCACTAAAATGAACGAAAAAATATGCGATATTTCCCCCACAGTTAGCCGTATGCCCACCGTTGTGGCAATCGTCGGCCCGACGGCCTCCGGCAAATCGGCGCTTGCTATGGAGATAGCACGGCGAACCGGAGGCGAGATAATTTCCTGCGACTCGATGCAGATATACAAAGGTATGGACATCGGCACCGCGAAGCCCACGCCCGAAGAGCGCGCCGAGATACCGCACCATCTTATCGATATCGTGACGCCGGCGGAGGAGTTTTCGTGTGCCGATTACAGAGAGCTCGCCCGCCGCGCGGTTTACGACATCGCGTCGCGTGGCAAGCTGCCGATATTTTGCGGCGGCACGGGGCTTTACCTTGACAGCGCGCTCGAAGAGGAGCGTTTTGCGCCCGATGTGGACAAAAGCATACGTGATGAGCTCAAAAAGCTTTCGCCCGACGAACTTTACGAGCGGCTGAAGGAATGCGATCCGGAGACGGCGGCCAAAACGCATAAAAACAATGTCAGGCGCGTGATCCGTGCGCTTGAAATTTATATAGGCACCGGCATCTCCAAATCCGAGTGGGACAGGCGCTCGCGCACGGGCAAAAAAAGCTTCAACGCTGTAAAAATCGGGCTGGATTTCCGCGACAGAGCCAAGCTCTACGCCCGAATAAATGCGCGCGTTGACGAGATGATAGCCGCCGGCCTGGTCGACGAGGTGAAAAATTTGCCGGAGCCGATATGCAAAACCGCCTCACAGGCTATCGGATACAGAGAATTTTTTGAATACGGGTTTGACGACATAACTCTTGTAGCCGAGCAAATAAAAAAGGACACGCGCAACTATGCCAAACGGCAACTTACATGGTTTCGCCGCGACCCGGAAATAAAGTGGTTTTATGTTGACGAGGGGGACGGCGGCGCCCAGAATTTTAAAAATATTGTAAATAATGCGATGGATATTATCACTGCAGCATTAGATGTGATATAATTGTATAATTCATGGACACTCAATTTCTTAAAAACGTAGCGTCTTACATTTTTTCTGCAATTTTATCGCTGCTGCTCATCGCCTATGTTCTTTACCACCTTTTCGGCAGCATCGACTCGGAGATAGAGACGATGGCAGCCGAGATTGTGAAAGGGCGCGAAACCATAACGCTCGACGGCTATGTAATGCGGAGCGAAACGGTGCTGTATGCGTCAAGACAGGGCGATGTCAACTATTTATATGCGGACGGTACAAAAGTCAAAAAGGGGGCGGCCGTCGCGAATGTATACGCCAGCGGCGGCGAGAATGTTCGCGCCCAGATTATAGAGCTTGACCGCAAACTCGACCTGTTGCGGGCAAGCAATCTCGGCGAGAATATAACGGTATCCGATACCAAAGCCATAGATGCGCAAATCGCAAAGCTGTTTTCGGTTATACGCCACCGGATTCGCAGCGGCGACCTCGAATATGCGTTGCGCAAAAAGGACGAGCTGCTTGTGCTGCTCAACAAGCGGCGCATAATAGTGCAAAACGTAAAAAGTTACGACGATAAAATACAGTCGCTTACCGCTCAAAGAAGCGGTCTGACATCACAGCTGACAAATATCACCGAAACGGTATATACGCCGATATCGGGTTATTTTTTCTCCGGGCTCGACGGCTATGAGTCGGTGTTTAATGCGTCAAAACTGCAAAATCTCTCGCTCGACGAGTTTTACGCCATGATGGAAGCCGAGCCCGCAGCAACTTATACCGGCGGTTACGGCATAGGCAAGCTGGTGTCCGACTATTATTGGTACATAGCTTGTCCCGTCACCACCGACCGGCTTCGCTTTTTCACACCCGGAGCGAAGTATAACGTTGTTTTCCCGTACAGCAGCGACACAGAGATTCAAATGACACTGTCAAAAGTTATACAGCAGACCGACGAAAGTCGCGCAGTGCTGATTTTCGGAACCGGAACAATCCCTGAAAATTTCAATTTTCTGCGAAAGCAGACAATTCATATTGTGCGCGACACCTATACAGGCTACAGAGTGCCCGTTTCGGCGGTGCGAATAGTGGACGGCAAACAGGGGGTCTACACTTTAAATGGCAATTTCGTGCGGTTTAAACTTATAGAGCCGCTATTCGAATCGGAGGGCTATTTCATAGTGAACGAATATGAAAAGGTAAACGAAGAAAAGCGCAGTGCCGCATTTGAAAACGGTGGCGCCGGCTATCTTGCACTCTACGATCTTATCATCACGAAGGGGAAAAAGCTCTATGACGGGCGGATTGTCGACTGAACGCGCGGCGGCTCTGCGTGAGAATATAAATAGCATCAGAGAAGAGATTGCACAGCTTGCGCCGGGACGAGATGTCACGCTGCTCGGCGCGACTAAAACGGTGCCGGCGGAAATAATAAACTATGCGGCGCGCGAGTGCGGACTTACTGCTGTCGGCGAAAACCGTGTGCAGGAGCTGACGGAAAAATACCCGCTGCTCGACCATGAGAATGTGGAAATACATTTCATCGGCCGGCTTCAGCGCAACAAGGTCAGGCATCTCATTGGCAAGGTAACACTTATCCATTCGGTCGACAGTATAGAGCTGGCACGGGAAATCGACAAGCGCTCGCGGGCTGCCGGTCTGTGTACCGATATACTGGTGCAGATAAACACCGGGCTTGAGGATACCAAGGGGGGCGTTGCCCCGGCACAGGCGGATGAGTTTTTGGCCTCGCTGCAGCAGTTTGAAAATATCCGCGTGCGCGGGCTTATGGCAATGACGCCGATTTGCAGCGACCCGGAGGACTACAGGCGGTACTTTGAGCTTGCAAAGTCGCTGTTTGACCGGAACTTCACCCAGCCCGGGGACATACTCTCGATGGGGATGACCGACTCATATCGTCAGGCGCTTTTATGCGGCTCGAACCTCATACGGGTCGGAAGCGCGATATTCGGCAAGCGGGAGTAGCATGCACCGCAAGTGGGATGCCGCTTGTGTGCGTTAATCGATATTTTTACAAAAAATACGACTTTTTCCTATAAAATTTATAATTAAATGTTTGCAATTTTGGGTCAGATATGATACAATGACTGTCGGTTATAACTGATAGCAATTATCAGACCGTGTCATATAATCGATTTTTTATATGCTTAATTGCTACCTACGGAGGGCAGACATGGGCTTAATGGATAAGATCAAGGGTATTGTAAACCCTGATCACATTGATGATAACTTTGATAATGATTATGATTTTGAAGCCGACGATGACGATGCGTACGGCTATGAAGGCAGCGACTATATGGCTCAAGGTCCGGGTCCGGGTGCCGGATACACGCAACATCCGCCGCACCACACGGACGCCCATGGCCAGCAGGCTCAGACCGGCGGCGTGAGCATCAATGCTGCTGCACTCGAGCTTAAGGTTGTAAAGCCCGAGCGCTATGATGTTCAGACAGCGCAGAAAATCGCCGACCACCTTCTCAACCGCCGTACCGTCGTTTTGAATCTCGAGCTTACAAACAAAGAATCGGCACGCCGTCTCATCGATTTCCTGAGCGGAGTGGCCTACTCAATCGACGGCTATATGCAGCGTGTGGCAAACAACACGTTTGTGATAGTGCCGAACAACGTGGATATTTCCGGCGAACAGCTTCAGTCTCCGCAAACCCAGCGTCAGATCAACACCGACGACCTTTATTGATTTCGGTGCTGGGCAAGGGGCGTTTTGCCGCATTTAAAGCAATACGGCTGCCCGGAGCGGGCTTGCGGCTACTTTCGCCCCGGCAGCTTTTATACGCGCGCGGTCGTGACGACTGTCTATGCACGCGGCACCAGGCGCCGGAATTCGCTGCCGAGATGCTCGGTGATGCGGATTCCGTCCCGTTGCACGTCATGACGGTTGGTCGGCGATGGCGCGGTGTCGGCTTTATGCATATATTTAAATGAATGTAAAAGCCGGCCCCTGCACAAGATGTACCGCAAAGTGGAGTTGTAACAGCGCCTTGTCAATCGTGCTTTATATAATAACAAAAACAGTGTATTTCGGGATTGTCGTGCTGCAGATACTTATGTTTCTGCGAGCGGCATTTTCATGGATTATGCCCGACGACGACAATATGTTTTCCGAATTTGTATACACCGCCACCGAGCCGATAATAGCGCCCGTGCGCGGCTTTCTCGAGCGATTTGATTTCGTTCGGGGCCTGCCGTTTGATATATCGTTTTTTGTTACATTTATGATTCTTGTAATACTGCAAAATGCCCTGCCGACTGTTGCGGTTTGATAATTTTGACAATCATTCAGCTTTAAGGGAGAGATAGAAATGCTGCCTCCGCACGAACTGAAAAACAAAAATTTTAGTCGAGTGCTTCGGGGATATAACTCCGTTGAGGTCGACGAACATATAAACTTTATCATTGAAAAATATACAGAGCTTTACAGGCAAAACGACGAGCTCGAACGCAAACTCAAGCTTGCAGAAGCTCAGCTTGCGGAGTTCCGTGCCGACGAGGAGTCTATTCGCAGTGCGCTTGTCAATGCACAGAAGGCAAGCGCAAAAATTATCAGCGAAGCCAACGACCGCGCCGATATTATATTGCGTTCCGCGCGCAACAACTGCAATAAAATTATTGCATCTTTCCGAGGTGAGCTGCAAAAACAGCGCCAAGAACTTTTGGAGCTGCGCCGCGCTGTTGCGGAGTTTAAGACGCGACTTTTCGAGCAGTATCAGCAGCATATAACTTACATAGAGCAGATATCGCCTGACGATGAAGATATGGAGCTTGACTTTGATACGCCCGACGAGGTGTATGTGCGCCGGGTTGTGGAACATGTCAAGGAAGATATTGCGTCAGGCAACATACCGGTAGAGCCTCCCGAAATCGGAGTGAATACCGAAAGGCAAGATGAGCCTATAATAGCGGTAGAAAGCCCCGACGATAAAACGGAGCAAATGCAGCAGCCGTCGATTCGCGAGATAACGCGCCCGCAGTCCGCGTGGGAGCAGAGGGATGAAAACGAAAAACCCGCGACGGGACAAGCCAATTACGAACATGCAGAGGACATGGCTCCGGCAGCCGATACCGAAATTTTGCCGGGCGACGCGGGCGGCGACGGCGGGCGGCACCCCGTCGATGCTGCCACAGAAACAGACCTTCCCGAAACGCCAAGACAGGGCGATAAAGCTGAAGATGAACCGCAAACGAGCGGCATAACCGACGCCGCATCCGAACCGCTGCCGATTGATATTATCAAGCCGGATGACAAGCCTTCTACCATTGCCGCAGAGGGCATCAGATCGGCGGATAAAAGAGATGCCAATGACAGCGGCGGCGGGCAGAGCAGCAGCGCACAAGGTTCATACCGCAGTGCGAGTGTCAAAGATACTATACGAGAGCTGAACAAAAAGTTCTCGGCGGGCGAACCTGGCGAATCGCAGACCGGCCAAGATGAAAAGCCTGCCGACGAGCCGGTGCCCGATGCCGAAGACGAGGAGCTGCTTTCGTTAATCCGCAGGGTTTCAAACGCTGCGGAGGAAAAAGATCGCGAATATAAACAAAGCAAAAAGAAATACAAAAATAAAAAGAAGCCGCTTTCGTTGACAGAGGAATTCGATCTCATATCCGAGGACGAAAATACTTCCAATGATAAATAGCGGCCTCGAAAATATAAATACAGACTAAATTTGACCGGAGTAAATATACAATGCCGCAGGACTTTGCTAAAACACTGAATCTTCCGGTGACAGACTTTCCGATGCGTGCAAATCTGCCGCAGCGTGAACCGGAAACTCTTAAGAAGTGGTATGACGAGGACCTTTACGGACTTATAAGAGAGCGAAATGCGGGCAAGCCCAAGTTCGTGCTGCACGACGGGCCTCCGTATGCAAACGGTGACATCCACATAGGAACGGCGCTTAACAAAATTTTAAAGGACTTTATAGTCCGCTATAAAAACATGTCGGGCTACGACGCGCCTTATGTGCCCGGCTGGGACTGTCACGGCTTGCCGACCGAAAGCGCAATCATAAAGCAGACAAAACTTGACAGAAAAAAGTTGTCGGTAACCGAGTTTAGGGACAAGTGCCGCGACTTTGCGCTGACTTATGTCGACCGCCAGCGCAATGAATTCAAGCGCATCGGCGTGCTCGGTGATTGGGACAACCCCTACCTTACGCTGACCCCTGATTTTGAGGCTGTCCAGGTACGCATTTTCGGCGAGATGGCTAAACGCGGTGTCATATACCGCGGGTTTAAGAGCGTTTACTGGTGCCCCGACGACGAGACTGCGCTTGCCGAAGCCGAAATCGAGTACAGCGACGACGAGTGCGATTCCATTTACGTCAAGTTCCGGGTCGCCGACGACAAGGGCAGGCTGGCGCAGTATGCAGACCTTTCCAAAACCTACTTTGTAATCTGGACAACGACGACATGGACGCTGCCCGGCAACCTTGCCATCTGCGTCAATGCCGATTTTGAATATGCCCTCATGCGCGTGCCGAGCGGTGAGGTATATATAGTTGCAAAAGAGCTTGCGGAGAGTGTCGCTAAAGCCGCAGGTATCGAAAGTTATGATATTATTGCCACGTTGCCCGGCTCCGAGCTTGAGCTGATGGAAACATACCATCCCTTTATCGACAGGCTTTCCACAGTTATTTGCGGCGACCATGTCACGCTTGACGCCGGTACCGGCTGCGTACACACCGCGCCCGGCCACGGTGCGGAGGACTTTGACATCTGCAAATACTATGACGACAATGTCATGGACAAAGTGGGCCACGCCAAACTCGGCGTAGTCGTCCCCGTCGACGAAAAGGGCATAATGACCGCCGAAGCCGGCAAATATGCGGGTCTCCGCTTCAATAAAGCGAGCGATGCGATACATGCCGACCTCAAAGAGAGCGGCTCGCTGCTTGCCTCCGAAAGGATTACCCACCAGTACCCGCACTGCTGGCGCTGCAAAAACCCCATCATATATCGCGCGACCGAGCAGTGGTTTGCCGACGTTTCGGTGCTAAAGGATGCGGCCGTTAAGGCCTGCGACGAAATCCGCTGGGTTCCCAAATGGGGACGTGAGCGCATGATTGCAATGATAACCGAGCGCAACGACTGGTGCATTTCGCGTCAGCGTCACTGGGGCGTTCCGATCCCGATTTTCTACTGCGAAGATTGCGACCAGCATATCATAAATGACGAGACAATCGACGCGGTTGCAACTCTTTTCGCACGTGAAGGCTCCAACGCTTGGTACAGCCACTCGGCAGAGGAAATCCTGCCGGCTGGGACAAAATGTCCGAAATGTGAAAGCACGCGTTTCCGCAAGGAAAGCGACATCATGGACGTTTGGTTCGACTCTGGCTCGACACATGCGGCCGTGCTCGACAAGCGGGCAGACCTGCAGTTCCCGGCCGACATATACCTCGAGGGCGGAGACCAGTATCGCGGCTGGTTCCAGTCATCGATGCTCACCTCGATAGCTGCAAAAGGAGTGGCTCCGTTTAAAACGGTTATCACGCATGGCTGGACGGTCGACGGCGAGGGCAGAGCGATGCACAAGTCGCTCGGCAACGCCATTTCACCGCTTGAGATAATCGATAAATACGGCGGGGATATACTCAGGCTTTGGGTGTCGAGCGTCGACTTTACGGCCGACGTGCGTATTTCGCAGGATATTTTAAAGCAGCTTTCGGAGGTTTACCGCAAGATACGCAATACAATGCGTATCCTGCTTGCAAACCTGTACGATTTCGATCCCGACAGCGATTCGCTGCCGATAGACGAGCTGTACGAGATCGACCGCTGGGTACTGCACAGGCTGAACGGCCTTATTGCCCGCGCCACAGATGCCTATGAAAACTATGATTTCCACTATATATATCACGATATAAACAATTTCTGCACAATCGACCTGTCAAAACTGTATATAGACATTACAAAGGACAGGATGTATGTCGAGCGCGCCGACAGCACAGCCCGCCGCTCGGCACAGACCGCGATGTTTATAATTCTTGACACGATTGTGCGGCTGATTACGCCGATCCTCTCGTTTACGGCAGACGAGATTTGGTCGGTAATGCCCCACCGCGCAGGGGATGACAAGCGCAGCCCGATGCTAAACGACATGCCAGCTGTTCGCGCTGACCTTCAGTTCGAGCGCGCCGAGACCTGGGATGCGCTATTCGAGCATCGCGACGACGTTCTGCTCAAGCTTGAAGAAGCACGCGCCGCAAAGCTTATTGGCAAGCCGCTTGATGCAAAAGTCTCAATCGTCACATCCGACGAGGCAAAGTATAATCTGCTGTCGGAAAACAAAGACAAGCTTGCAATGATATACATTGTGTCTCAGGTTGAGCTCAGTTTCGGCGACATCGACGAAATTAGGATCACAAATGCCGACGGCGATAAGTGCGAGCGTTGCTGGATGTATACAACCGACGGAACGGACGTCGAGGGAAGCCATATATGCTCTCGCTGCGCGAAGATAATCGGCCATTGAAGCTGGTATTGTGGTTTGCGCTGGTGGCCGCACTCGTAGCCGTTGACCAGTATACAAAACATCTTGCCGTTACAATGCTCAAGCCGATAGGCTCGTACCCGCTTTGGGAAGGGGTTTTCCACCTAACTTATGTGGAAAACACCGGGGCCGCATTTGGCATCCTGCGCGACCATAGATGGGTGTTTATGCTGCTATCCACGATTGCGGTGGTGGCAATTGTAATCTATCTTATCGTGCGCAGCAAGCAGACCTCGTTATTTGAGGGCATCATGCTTTCGCTTATAGCGGCGGGGGGCATCGGCAACATGATAGACCGCATTAAAGACGGTTTTGTGGTCGATTTCCTCGACTTTACGCTGATAGATTTCGCGGTGTTCAATGTCGCGGACAGCTGCGTAACGGTCGGTGCGGCACT